>Ga0194120_10000032_pt1 | contig 199937 bp, 202 predicted proteins | sample TA2MahCa65mmetaG_FD_148642 | JGI IMG/M metagenome (GOLD analysis project Ga0194120, IMG submission 148642) | Freshwater microbial communities from Lake Tanganyika, Tanzania - TA2015019 Mahale Deep Cast 65m | ecosystem: Environmental > Aquatic > Freshwater > Lake | place: Tanzania: Lake... | reverse complement strand
AGGAAGAAGTCTACTGGAGGGTCTGAGGTCTGTCAACTCGCAAAAGAATTGACGATTGAGCCATTGAACCATCGACGATTCTTTACAGAATTGACGATTGATTCATTGGGTCATTCGCCAATGACTCGATGTCCCGATTCTTCGCAATTCTTCCGTCACGCTTCGCTGGCGTTGACATGGACATAGCCTCGGTAGAGATAGTGGAAGCCGGACAGGACGGTGAGCCCCACCATGAAATACAGAAGCGGTTGGATCACCTGGAGGTCCATGTGGCGGGAGGTCAGCCCCACGACCAGGATGAGATAGACAAGCTGGAAAAGGGTGGTCCCCTTGCCCAGCAGGGTCGGAGAGAGATCCACGCGGGATTCAGTCAGGCGCGCCACCACCGTGCCGGTCATGAGGATCACGTCGCGGCTGACGACCAGGATCGCGATCCACAAGGGAATCAGATGCAGGACCGAGATCGTCACAAACCCGGAGGTGAGCAGCAGTTTGTCCGCCAGAGGGTCCAGGTAGGCCCCAAGCCTGGTCCGTTGGTTGGCGACCCGTGCAATGGTTCCGTCCAGACCGTCGGTCAGACCTGCCACGAGGAGCACCCCGAGCGAGTAGTCATAGCGCTCGTAGATCAAAAACCCGACAAAGACCGGGATGAGGAGGATGCGAAGGATGGTCAGACTGTTTGGAACGTTCATGACGTTGCCGGCAGGAACCGGCCTATCCTCCCGATTGCACCAACTCGAAGGATCCGGATCGATGAGAAACGCAACTATATATAGAAAGCAAGCCCGTGGTTGTCAACATGCGGGTCGAGTTGAACAACCGGCCGGGGATGACTATAATAGCGCGCTTTTTCAGGAACGGCCATGACCATTCAGGGAGGCAGAGGTGAGCACCCTTCCGCTGTCTTTTAAGAGAGAGGGAGTCGTCGAGCGCCACCAGATCGAGGGGACCGACCCGAGTGACCGCTACTTCAACCGCTCCATCCAGGTCAGCCGGGTCGCCCAAGGCTACCAGGCGAAGGTCATGTATGAAGCCCTGACCGTCGAAGGCGAGACCGGCACCACGGTCGGCGCAGCGGTCAAGAGCCTGGTTGACAAGCTCCAGGATCTGGGGTTCCGGCGGATGCGGACGAGGGCGAATTTTAAGGGCCGCCGGTACCTGGCCGAGAAAGAAACCTGGCTCGACTATCCGGACACCCCCTAACCGCGGGATCGGCATGGCCTGAACCGCCCTGCTCAGGCGCTGCGGCTCGACCGCAGTAAGCGTCGCATCTGCTGGCCTGCGCAACTTGCTGGCTTCCTGCTTCGCAAAGCCAGCTTCAAACAGTGCTCGGCCTCATTCACCCGTTGCTTTGACCCGTTGCAACCAAGAGCAACGGGTTCCCGACCGCATTTGCTCGCTAACTCCCGGTAAGACCCGGCCGCCTCACCGTCTCGGCGGCGCGCACAAGCGTGGCGCTCCTTCTTCGTCGCGCCGTGCGCCCCTCGCCCCCCACCCTTCGTCAGCCGAGGCCGGCTTTCTGCATCATGCCGCAACCGAACGTGCGCACCGTTCGTCGCCCGGCCGTCCTTGCGTCACACGAGCCATCAGCTAGCTATCAGCCACCAGCTCTTCGTAGATGATGTCGTGAATCTTCGGGCGGAAGGCCCGGATTCCGTCGTTCTTTCTCGTCGGATGCACCCGGTTGGACAACAGGACCACTTCCAACTCACGCTCCGGATCGATCCAGAGCGACGTGCCCGTATAGCCCAGGTGCCCGAAGGACTTGGGTGAAAACCTGGTGCCCGACGAAGACGGCGCCGACGGCGTATCCCACCCCAGCCCCCAACTAGACCCGGCCGGCAGATCCTGTCTGCTGACGAAGCGCCGCACCAAATCGGAACGCAGCAGGGACTCCCGCCCGAGGTAACTGTCCAGCCAGCAGCCGGACACGGCTAGCACCGCCGCCGCCGTCCCGAACAGGCCGCTGTGTCCCGCAATTCCTCCCAAGGCATAGGCGTTCTCGTCATGGACCTCGCCACACAAGACCCGCCCGCGCCAGGGGTCCTCTTCGGTCGGCGCCACCAGGCTCAGGAGCTTCGCCCGGTCTCCCGTTGCGCGGCTCCCGCCGACGATGGTGCCGTCTCGCTGGACGAAAAAGAGCGGTTCTGCCTTGATCGGTTCGTAGACCCGTTCCCGAACGAACGTCGCCAGCGAGCAGCCGGCCAGCCGTTCGATGACCAAGCCCAGCAGGACGAACCCCAGATCGCTGTACAGGCTGTGCGTCCCCGCCGACGCCAGCAAGGGCTCCTGCCTGATGAGATCCAGCACGAGCTGTTTCGCCTGCTCGCTGCCCAGAAACCCGCCACCCCCACCCTCCCCTCCCTGAGGGGGATGGCTAGGGAGGGGGGCAATCCGCTCGTAGAAAGGACGCCAGGCCGGAAGTCCCGCGCTGTGTGTCAAGAGATGAGCGACCGTCGCGGCGCCGAGGGGGCTGCCCGCCAGCTCGACGAGGAGCTGCTCCAGCGAATCGTCCAAGCCGAGCCGGCCGTCCTGGATCAGACAGAGGATCGAGGTCGCAGTGGCCAAGGGTTTGGTCAGCGAAGCCAGGTCGTAGACCGTGTCCGGCGAAGCCGGTTTCTTCTCGGGGATAAGCGAGGCCCGACCGACGGCCCGCTGGTACAAAATCTGCCCGTGCAGCCGGACCAGCAGCACGGCGCCGGGGAAGACACCCGTCTCCACCGCCGACTGGAGTGCGCGCGTGATCGGATCGGACTGGCTCATCGTGGAAGCGTAAGGAGTCAGGCGTGAAACGTTTTTAGTTCTCAGTTGTCAGTTTTCAGTTCAACGACTGAGAACTGATTACTGAAAACTGACGACCTCGCGAGAGACGAGATGCGCTTCACGCTTCACGCTTCACGTTTCACGTCTCACAGGACTGCTCGGCTTGATGGGAGGTCTCTTCGTCTCCGGTCTCGATCTCGATCATCCGTTCAAAGGTCCGCAACGTGGAGCGCAGGCGTTCAATCGCCAGCAGCCGCTGTTTGTGCAGGTCCGACAGACCCCGCTGCAGGCCGGCCATCTCCATCCGTGCTTCCTGGAGTAGCTCCGACGCCTTCAGCTCCGCCTCCTTCATGATCAACTCGGCGTCTCGCTGAGCCGCTTGCTTGAGATCGTCCGTCAGGGTCTGGGCGGACACCAGCGTGTGGGCCAGCGTCGCCTCCGCCTTCTTCAGCTCGGCCAGTTGCGCGTCGGCGCCGGCCAATCGGTCTCGCAGCGTCACATTCTCGCGATTCAACCCTTCCACAGTGTGCGACAACTCTTCCAGAAACTGATCAACTTCCCGACGATCATACCCCCGCAACCGGACCCGAAACCGCATTTGCTGGATGTCGAGCGGCGTGATCTTCATGGGTGACCTCTCAGGCGCGCTCACTGCATGCGGAGCGCGATATCCTTCAGGGATTGCACAACGGCCAACTGCAAAAAGATAATGATCAGGATCGCAATGATCGGCGAGATATCGATGCCCATCTTCCACCCCAGGCGTTTCCGGATCGGAGAGAGGACCGGCTCGGTCGCTCGATCCAGAAACTGCACGATCGGGTTCCAGGGGTCCGGATTCACCCAGGAAATCAGCGCCCGGGCGATGATCACGTACATGTAGAGGGTGAGCACCCAATCCACCACGACCGCCGCCGCGCTCAGCACATTGCCCGCAACGAACATCGGCCCTTTCAGCCTCCCAGTTCCTTCGACCGTCTGGTCGCCGCTTCGACCGCCGCCATGAGGCTGGCCCGCAGGCCGCCCAGCTCCAGTTCATGGAGCCCGGCAATCGTCGTGCCTCCCGGAGACGCCACCCGGTCCTTGAGACGCGCGGGATGCTCGCCCGTTTCCAGCACCATGCGGGCGGCGCCCAGCACGGTCTGGGCGGTGAGCAGCTCGGCCGTTCCCCGCGGCAGCCCCATCTTCACGCCGCCGTCCGCCAGCGCCTCGATGGCCATGAACACATAGGCGGGGCCGCTGCCGCTCAGCCCCGTGACCGCATCCATCAGAGACTCTTCGACCGCGACTACCCGGCCGACCGCTTCGAACAGGGTGCGGACCAGCCGGCGGTCTTCTTCCGTCACGTCCGGCCCGAAGGCCACGGCGGACATGCCCTCCCGGACCAGCGCCGGCGCATTCGGCATCACACGCACCAGCTTCATGCCGGTCGAGGTCAGCTCCGCCAGACGCCGGATGGAGACCCCCGCGGCAATGGAGACGACCAGACGACCGGCGAGGACCGGCGCGATCCCCTTGAGCACCTCCTCTAAGGATTGCGGCTTGACCGCCAGCAGGACCACCTCCGCCCAGGAAGCGGCCTCACGGTTATCGGACCCGGTCTTGATCCCGAACCGACGTTTGACCAGGTCGCACCGTTCCCGGCTCACGTCGGTGGCCCACAAGAAGGCCGTGTCGAAGGTATGGGAAGCCAGCAGCCCCCCCAGCAACGCCTCCGCCATCTGGCCCGCCCCAATGATCGCAATCCTTTTCATTGACCTTGTCGCTCGTATCTCGTCGTCAGGAACAAGTGGCAAGTGCACAAGTGACCAAGTTGCAGGGTCCGAAACTTGTTACTTGGTTACTTGCAACTTGTCAGCTTGCTCGCTTGTCAGCTTGGCCACTTGCAACTTGTCAGCTCGCTCTATTTGTCATTGGCCCGCTTTACGCGCCCCGAAAATTGCGGTGCCGATCCGGACCAGCGTCGCCCCTTCTTCCACTGCAACCTCGTAATCGTGCGACATGCCCATCGAGAGCTCCTCCATACGGACACGGGTCAAGCCGAGCGAGGCGAGCGACCGCGCGAGGCCGCAGAGCTCGTGGAAGTAGGGTCTGGCCTGCTCCGGCTGGATGGTCGGCGGGGGCACGGTCATCAGACCCTTCACGGCAAGGTGCGGCAACCGATCCAGGGCGACCGCTGCGTCGGCTAATCCTGAAGGGGCAAACCCGCCTTTGCTGGCCTCTCCCCCGATATTGACTTCCAGCAGCACGGCCTGTTCGATGTTGAGTTCCGCCGCACGACGATCGATCTCACAGGCCAGTTCCACGCTGTCGACCGAATGGATCATCTGGAAGAGCCCGACGACCGCCTTCACCTTCCGCCGCTGCAGGCGGCCGATGAAGTGCCACCTGATGCCCTCGGCAATCCCGATCGCACCGACCTTCGGCAGCGCCTCCTGGAGCCGGTTCTCCCCCACAATCCGGACCCCAGCCGCAATGGCCTGGCGGATCAGGGCCTCAGGCTGGGACTTGGTGGCCGCGACAAGCTGGATGTCAGCGGGCCGCCGCCCAACGCGAAGTGCCGCCTGCTCGATGTGTTCGAGAACCGCCTGCACGTTGCGGGCGATACTCGCCGAATGGTTGACGTCCGCCACATGAACAATCCGCTGATGAACACTCGGTCCGGACCGACAAAAACAGCGCCATCTTACACTATTTACCGGGCTCCTTCATCATTGTTCCCTGTCCGGGCCCTCTGTGATGAAAACGACAAGGCCAGGAACCGATTGTTGCAAGAGGGACACTGGAAGGGATGGACGAAGAAGAGAGAAAAAAATCGGTTCAGGGAATCCTGTCCGGCCAGCTTTCCGTAACGGAAGCGGCACCGAGGGCATCGAGTCGTCAAGATGGAGATCACCTTAGCCAGCATGTCCCGATGGCTTCCTGCTCGATGCACGCCGGGTCAGCATGATCCCGCTGACCATGGTATCCCTCGCTGTTCCATCGCGCCGGTAAGAATAAAAGAGATCCGGATGACAGACGGTGCAGACATTGACGGTCCTGACCTCCTGCGGCAGGACGCCGGTTGCTTCCGCCTGCCGCCGGACGAGAGAACGAAGATCCAGGACGGCCTTGCCGGGCCCGGTGCCCCGCACCACCGTCCGCCAGTCGGTGAAGCCCTCGCGCAACCGTTCCAGCACCGGTTCGTCGACCTCATAGCAGCAGGGCCCGACCGAAGGGCCGATCCCGACCCTCATCCACCTGGGATCAGAGCTGAACCGTTGCGTCATCATCGAGAGCGTCCGGGGGACGATCCCTTCGACGGTCCCGCGCCAGCCGGCATGGATCGCCGCCACGACCCTGCGGACAGGATCGTGGACCAGAACCGGCACGCAATCGGCTGTCCTGACGGTCAGCAGAACCTCCGGTTGGTTCGTGACCAGCGCATCCCACTCGCCGGCAAAAACTTCCTCTTGTGCGACCGGTCGGTCCAAGACCAGCGAGTCGGCGCCGTGCACTTGCTTGACCGACACCACGACCTTTGCACCGGCGGGGTCCGCCCCACCCTGCTGCCGGCGGGTCCCGAAAAAATGGCGCACGCCGCTCCCCGCGTTCGCAAAGGCCGGCACCGTAATCAGAGCGGCAGTTTTTAGTTTTGAGTTTTCAGTTTTCAGTTCATCTGTTTTCATGCAACTCAAAATTCACAACTCACAACTCAAAACTATCCTCTGCTCAGTCCGTTTGTTTCCTTAAAAAGGTGGGCACGTCCCACTTATCCTCTTCTGCTTCCATGACCAACCCCAGCCGTTCCTGCCCCTCCCGCTGCCCTGTGAGCCTGCGCAGGAAGGTCGGCCGCTCCAGGTTTTTCGCCGGCGGTCCCGCATGAGCCGCACTTCGCATGCCGGCCAGCGCCGGCTCCCTCTCCTTGGTGCGTGCCGAGGCTGCCAACGGACGCTCGGCCGGAGCCGACTTGAGGAGCAACTCCTCCCGCTCGAATCCGGTCGCGATCACCGTCACCACCAGCTCATCCTTCATCTCCTGATTGATTACCTGCCCGACGATGATGTTGGCCTGCGGATCAGCCGCCTCCCGGATGATCGAGGCCGCCTCATCCACCTCATGCAGCGACATGTTCGCTCCACCCGTAATGTTCAGCAGCACGCCCCTGGCTCCCTCGACGCTCCCGTCCTCCAGGAGGGGGCTTGAGATGGCTTTCTGCGCCGCCTCGCTCGCGCGGTTCGTGCCCTTCGCGACCCCCATGCCCATCACGGCCCGGCCTGTGTAAGTCATGACGGTCCGGACATCCGCAAAGTCCACGTTCACGTGCCCCGTCGTCGTGATCACATCGGCGATGCCCTGGATGGCCTGTCGCAACACATCATCGGCCACCTTGAACGCCTCCAGGAGCGGCGTGGTCTTGTCCACGATCGCCAGCAGACGCTGGTTCGGGATCACGAGCAACGTGTCCACGTGCTTTTTCAGCTCATTGAGCCCTTCTTCTGCATGGCTCATCCTCCGGTGCCCCTCGTACTGGAAGGGCTTGGTGACCACCCCCACAGTCAGGATGCCCAACTCGCGGGCAATGCCGGCCACGATCGGAGCCGAGCCGGTCCCCGTGCCGCCCCCCATGCCGGCGGTCACGAAGACCATTTCCGATCCCTCCAAGGTGTCCCGGATATGGTCCTGGCTTTCGAGCGCCGCTTCCCGCCCCACTTCCGGCTTGGCCCCCGCGCCCAGGCCCTTCGTCCGCTCCGGGCCCATTTGGATCTTGATGGCCGCCCGGGACCGACCCAGCGCTTGCACGTCGGTATTGGCCGCAATGAACTCCACGCGGCTGAGTCCTGACTCGATCATGGTGTTGACCGCGTTGCATCCCGCGCCGCCCACCCCGATCACCTTGATGTGAACCGGCAGGATCTCATCTTCTTGAAATGAGAACATCGCGTCCCCTCCTTTCATTTGGTGAGCAACAAGTGATTAAGCTGACAAGTCGCAAGTAGCCAAGTAACAAGTTTCAGACTCTTGCGACTTGGTCACTTGTGCACTTGCCACTTGCGACCTGCTGCTTGCCCGCTTGCTCCTTGTCCCTTGTCAGCTCTCTTCTCTAGAAAAACTCGAGCATCCACTCGCGCATACGTCCAAACACCTTGCCGACCCGGCGACTACCGCGGAGCCCCCCCGTTTCCAGCTTGCCGGCGTGGTGGCAGGCATGCAGGATCAACCCGACGGCGGTGGCGTGCATCGGGGTGCCGGCAATGTCCCGCAACCCTTCCACTCCGTGAGGGGCGCCGCGACGGGCCGGGAGATCGAGCACGCCCTCCGCCGCATCCGGCATCCCTTCCAGCATGGACGTGCCGCCGGTGATCACCACACCCGCTCCCAGCATCCCTTCATAGCCGTTGAGCATGATCTCACGGCGCACGAGGTCGAACATCTCTTCCACGCGCGGCTCGATGATCTCGGCGACCTCGCGCCGGGAAACGGTCCGGCCGGGCCGGTCTCCCACAGCCGGCACGTCCACCAGCTCGTCCTCCTTGACCAGGTCCACTCTGGCGATTCCCTGTTTGATCTTGATCCGTTCCGCCTCGGTCGGAGAGGTCAGGAGGCCGATCGCAATGTCCTTGGTCAGGTTCTGCCCGCCGATCGGGAGGATGGCTGTGTGATGAATGCTCCCGTCGACGAAGATGGCCAGGTCGGTCGTGCCGCCTCCCAGGTCCACCATGGCCACCCCCAGCTCCCGTTCCTCCTGACTCAGCACCGCCTCGCTGGAGGCCAAGGGTTGGAGCACGATGTCCACGACGTCCAAGCCGGCTCGGTTGACGCTCTTGATGATGTTCTGGGCCGAGGTGACCGCCCCGGTGATGATGTGCACGTCCACCTCGAGCCTGGCACCGGACATGCCGAGCGGTTCGTGGATGCCGTCCTGGTCATCGACGATGAATTCCCTCGGGATGACATGGAGCAACCGCCGGTCCGGTTCCAGCACGGCCCGCGAATGGGCCGCCTCCACCGCCCGCTGCACGTCCGCGCGGGTCACTTCCTGTTTCTTGAGCGCCACCACGCCGCGCGACCGGACCCCGGAGATGTGGCTGCCGGCGATGCCGGTCCAGACCGAGTTGATCTCGGCCCCGGCCATGAGCGCCGCGTCGTCCACAGCCTTCTTGATGGACTCGACCGTGCTCTCGATATCGACCACGACCCCCTTGCGAAGCCCGCGTGACGGGCTCGATCCGACCCCGACGATGTTGACGACGCCCTCCCCCGACACTTCCGCTACAATGGTGCAGATCTTGGTCGTACCGATGTCCAGTCCCACCACGATATGATCTCGCTTAGCCACCGCTGGTCACCCCCTTTCGCGGACGATCACCTTGCCGGGATAGCGCAGGTCAATGTCCGGGCACCCATTGCCGGGTACCTGTTGCTTGGGGTGCCCATTGCTCTCCGGTTGCAATGGGCCAAGTAACGGGTGATCGGTGCAATGGGTGATGTTGTCGTCCTGCCCGCCGTCCGCGCTGACGCGCAGAGTTGGGCACCCATTGCCTGGCACCGTGCAATGGGTCGTGATCTTTCGGTACCGCTCCCATTTTTCCTCGAACGACGATGGACCGAATTGAAACCGCAGCCCCTGGATATAGACGACTGCGTTCTCCGGGTTGCCCATGTCGACTTCGGGCCTCCCCTCAAACTGGCTTTCCAACAGGCCGGCCAGCCTGATGCCGGCCCTGGCTGTTTCCCTGGACTGGACCTCGCCCGCCATCAGGTCGTGGGAATCGATGCCCGTCAGCAGCGGGAGGTCCGGTTCGTCCGTCTCCGCCAGCACCGTCAGGACACGACCCTCGTCATCCAGCAGCAGCGGCCCCGACGGCACTTTCAGAACCGCGGCAGGCTGCCGTTCCACGATCGTCACGGCCAGCGTCTGGGGAAACCGGCGACGCACCGTCGCGTGCTTGATCCAGGGATGGGCGGCCACCTGCTCGGCCAAGTCCCCTACGCGCACGGACAGCAACGTCTCTCCCCCTCGCAACCCCAACCGGTCCAACACCTCCTGGCGAGTCACGTGACTGGTGCCGGCCACCGTCACGTCCCGCACCTGCAGCCAGTCATTCACGATGGGCTCACCGTAGCGGTAGGCTTCCATCGCGCCCCAGCCGGCCACGCCGATCACCGTCACCCCCAACAGCATCCATCCGGCTCGTGTGCAGATCCGCCGAGCCCGCCCAGCTCTGCCTCCGTGGGCAGCCGCTCGAGCACCGGCTTGCGCCGCCCGCTTCTGCTGCCGGAGCCGGACATTGGGCCTGGGGCCTGACCTGTCTCTTCTCCAGAGGATCACCGCTTGCTCCTGCTTGACCGTGCGTCCTTGGCTCGCGCCCTCTGCCCGACCAATTGTCCAGCCTGCCGACGATCGATCGCCGATCGAAGAATCGTCTCCGTGAGCGAGTCATAGTCGAGGCCGGCCTGGGCCGCCGCCATCGGCAAGAGGCTCGTCTCGGTCATCCCCGGGATGGTATTGATCTCCAAGACGTAAGGCCGGTCCTTCTGCGTCACACGGAAGTCCACTCGCGCCGCCCCCTCGCAGCCGATCACTTGATAGGCCGAGGTGGCGAGCGCTTTGATCTTCCTGATCACGGCAGCCGGTAAGGGAGCCGGGCAGAGATACCGCGTCCGTCCCTTGGTGTACTTGGCCGCATAGTCGTAGAACCCGCCCGGTGCCACGATCTCAACCGGGGGCAGCGCCGCCGGCTTTGTCGCGCCGGCCAGCACGGAAACCGCAACCTCGTGTCCGGCGATATAGGACTCCACGATGACCTCCCGATCATAGCGATAGGCGCGCCTGAGGGCCGGCCGCCACTCAGCCGGCCGGCGGACGATCGACACACCGATCGTGGACCCTTCCGCGGCCGGCTTTACAACAACCGGCCACCGCAGGCCGGTCGGAAGCGATCTCGGCAACCCGCGTCCGCGTTCTTCGGGCAGCACCGCGCCGGGCGGCACCGGAACCCCGTGGGAGGCCAAGAGCGCTTTGGCCGTGACCTTATGCATCGCGATCGCGCTGGCCCTGACGCCCGAGCCGGTATAGGGCATCCCGATGGATTCCAGCAGACCCTGTATTGTCCCGTCCTCGCCGCCGGGACCGTGGAGCGCGAGAAAGGCCAGGGCCACCTTCTTCGCCCGCAGTTGCCGCAGCAGCGAGCCGTCCACATCGATGGTCACGGCGTCGTAGCCGCGCCGCAACAGCGCGCGATGGACGGCCAGCCCCGTCCGGAGTGAAATCTCGCGTTCGGAAGACCTGCCCCCCATCAACACCCCAATCCTGGCCCGTGTCAGCGGTTTGGTCGCCATGATGCGTCATCCCTGATGTCGATCCCCGCGTCCCCGTGTCACCCCATCACCGCGTCAGGACACGACGCGGAGACCCGGCGATAGGGCGACGCGGCGATTACGGCTGGCCGACGATCTTGAGCTCCAGCTCGAGCGTCACCCCCGTCTGCTCCTCGACGGTTCGCCCCACCTGCTTGATCAAAGCAATCACGTCGTCCGCGTTGGCCCGTCCCAGGTTGACGATAAAGTTGGCATGCTTCTCCGACACCTGAGCGTCCCCGATTCTCGCCCCCTTGAGGCCGACCGCTTCGATCAGCCGGCCGGCCGCATCGCCGGGCGGATTCTTGAAGACGCAGCCGGCGCTGGGCAGCGCCAGCGGTTGGGTCTCCTTCCGGTGTCGCAGATATTCCTTGACCACGGCTTCGATCTTCTCGCGCGCCCCGGGCTTGAGCTGCAGCCAGGCTCCGACGACAATTCCTCGCGGCAGCAGAGCCCGGCGGTAGCTGAAGCGGATGGCCGACAGGGGGCAATCGATGATCCGGCCCTTCTGGTCCACCAGCCGCACCTCCTTGAGCGCATCCTTCATCTCCCCCAGTCTCGTCCCCGCGTTCATCACGACACAGCCGGCCACCGTGCCGGGAATGCCGGCCGCCCATTCGAGTCCGCTCAAGGATCGGCTGATCGCGTGTTTCATGAGCGTCGGCATGCCGACGCCACCCTCGGCATAGACCACATGGCCCGGCTCGTCCGTGATGCCGTTCAGCTTCGAGAGGTTCACGACGATGCCGCGGATGCCTCCCTCGCGCACCAGCAGATTGGTCCCCCCGAGGACGAAGAGGGGAACCTTGAACGAGCGAGCCTGCCTCACCAGCAGGCACAGATCCTCCACATCAGCCGGCAGGACAAGCACATCCGCCGGCCCGCCGATGTGAAACGAGGTGAAGTCCCGCAGCGCTTCGCTGAACCGGACCTCCCCCCGGATGCCTCTGACCGCTGCCCGCAGATCGGACGGGCTGTGCGCCTTGAGCAGGTGCACGCTGACCTTCGATTTCATACCTGGCCGGTGCTGCACCACGTCGCGCATGACAGATCCTCCGATCAGAGACGGGCCGATCATAGCCGTTCCAGCAGGCCGAGCCCCGCCTTCCAGATGTCTCCTGCCCCCAGCGTGATGACAAGATCACCCTCCCGGAGAGAAGGCCGCACCGAGTCCACCAGTTGTTCCTTGTTCTCCACCCAGGTCACCGAGGGATGCCCGGCCGCACGGATGGCCTGGGCCAGTTTCTCTCCGGTCATCCCTGGGATCGCGGCTTCTCCCGCGGCATAAATGTCGGTGACGAACAGGACATCGGCCTGATCGAAGGCGTGGGAGAATTCGTCCATCAGGTCGCGCGTCCGCGTATACCGGTGAGGCTGGAAGAGCACGACCAGGCGCCGCTCCCATCCCTGCTTGGCCGCCGACAGCGTCGCCCGGATCTCGCTGGGATGATGGCCGTAGTCGTCCACGACCATGATGCCGGCCTTCTCCCCCCGCAACTGGAATCGCCGTTCCACCCCGGCAAACGACGCGAGTCCTTTGCGGATCAAATCCACCGGCACATCCAGCTCCATCCCCACCGCAATGGCAGCCAGCGCGTTGGTCACGTTGTGGACGCCGGGGATGGACAGGCGGAATGGCCCCAGGCTTTTCTCGCGGAAATAGGCGCGAAATTCCGATTCCCACTTGTTCAGCGTGATCTCGCCGGCGCGGAAGTCGGGCGGCGGCGTGCCCGGCTGCGCGTGGAGGCCGTAGGTCTGGTAGCGTTTGACGACGTGGGGGAGCAGTGCGCGAATCCGCTCGTCGTCCGCGCAGAGCACGGCCAGCCCGTAGAAGGGAATCCGGTTGATGAACTCCAGGAAGGCTTCCTGCAGCCGCTCCACGGTTCCGTAATGGTCCAGGTGCTCGCGGTCGATATTGGTCACCGCGATGATGGAGGGGGAGAGCTTCAAGAAAGACCCGTCGCTCTCGTCCGCCTCCGCCACCAGCAGGTCGCCGCGCCCGAGCCGGGCATGGCTGCCGAGGGCATTGACCTTCCCGCCGATCACGATGGTCGGGTCCAGGCCGGCCTGAGCCAGCACCGACGCCACCATCGAAGTGGTCGTGGTCTTCCCGTGGGCGCCGGCGATCGCGACCCCGTACTTCAGGCGCATCAACTCGGCCAGCATTTCGGCGCGCGGAATAACCGGGATGACCTTGGCCTTGGCGGCAAGCACCTCGGGATTGGTCGCAGACACGGCCGAGGAAATGACCACCACCTGCGCCTCCCCGATATTTGATTCCTGGTGGCCGATGAAGATCCGCCCCCCCAGCTCCTCCAGCCGGCGAACCGTGTCCGAATACTGGAGGTCGGAGCCGGTGACCTTGTAGCCCAGGGTCAGCAGCACCTCGGCAATGCCGCTCATGCCGGAGCCGCCGATCCCGACCAGGTGGATATGCTGAATCTTCCGGAACATGCTGCGGTGTCTCCCTGTCAATCCCTCCTGCCCGTAGAGTCTGACGCGGCTGTCCGGGCTGATTGCGTCACGCTCACGACCTCGCGGCTCCAGCACCGAACTTGTTGTCATGGCCACCTCCCACGAGCGCAAGACAGTCCCTGACGATGACTTCCGCCGAGTCGGTCTTGCCCATTGCCGCGCTCCGCTCGCCCATCACCCGCAAGCGATCCGCGGAGTCCAATAACGAATCGATCGTCTGCGCCAGTTTTGATCCCGTGAGGCCATGCTGGAGCAGCACCATCGCCGCACCCGCTTCCTCCAGCACCCGGGCGTTGCGTTCCTGGTGCTGATAGATAGCCTGTGGAAGCGGAATCAGAATCGCCGGCTTCCCGCAAGCCGTCAGCTCCGCCAGGGTCACGGCCCCGGAGCGGGAGACGACCAGATCCGCTTGCTTCAAGGCTCGCGGCATATCGAACAAGAAGGGCACCACCTCCACCCGATCCGTTCCCAACCCGGCTCTCTCATAAGCCTTCTTGACGGAGACATAGTCCGCCTCTCCAGTCTGATGAATCACCGAGAGGCCGGTCGGCATCGATTGCAAGAGCGACAAGGCCTCTACCATCGCCTGATTGATCGCATGGGCCCCCTGGCTTCCACCGAACACCAGCAATGTCTGGCGAGGGGCTAGAGGCGAGGGGCTAGAGGTGAGAGGTCGAAATTCTTGGCTTCCAGCTTGCCCCTTGCCTCTCGCCTCTTGCCTCTCGCCTGTTTCCAAAAACGCCCGCCTGACGGGGGTCCCCACGACCCGGACCTTGCTGGCACGAAAATACGGCTTGGCCGCTTCGTAACCCAGAAACACCCGATCGGCGAGAGGCCCCAGCGCCTTGTTGGCCATGCCCGGATAGGCATTCGGCTCCAGAATCACGCGTGGGATTCTCAGCAGAAATCCCGCCGCCAGCACGGGCGGGCTGGTATAGCCGCCGATGCCGATAACCAGGTCGGCGCGCCGCTTTCGCAAAAGCCGCACCGATTGCCAGCACGCCACCGGCAACGACGCAAAGGCTTTGAGGGCTTGCCGCACCCCTCGCCCCATGACCGGCTTGGCCGCGATCTTTTCCCACTCGAACCCTTCGTGCGGAAGCACCTTGCCCTCGATCCCCCGCTCCGTGCCCACGAACAGAATCGAGCAATGCGGCACCTGCCGGAGAAACTCCCTCGCCAGCGCCACCGCCGGATAGAGGTGCCCGCCGGTCCCTCCGGCCGCGATCACGATGTTCATCGCCCGCCGATTCCACCGCCCTGCCCCCCTTGCCGGTCCCGTGACACGCTCAGGAGGATCCCGATCGCTAATAGATTGACCATCAAGGAGGAGCCCCCATAGCTGACCAGCGGCAGCGTCAACCCCTTGGTCGGCAACATGCCGGTGACCACGCCGGCGTTGATGAGCGCCTGGAGCCCGATGAGCAGGGTGATGCCCAGAGCCAAGTGGCGGCCGAAGGGCTCGCGCGCCCTTGCCGCGATCTGAAAGCCCTTCAGCACCAGGGCCGCATAGCACAGCATGATCGCGCCGGTGCCCACGAGCCCCAGCTCCTCCCCTGCCAGAGCCAGCACAAAATCCGTGTGGGCCTCCGGCAGGAAAAACAGCTTCTGCTCCCCCTCGCCCAACCCGACGCCGAAGAGTCCCCCGCTCCCGAAGGCGAGAAACGACTGGTTCACCTGGAAGCCGGCCCCCGTCGGATCCTTCATGGGATCCAGGAACGTCATGAGCCTCTGCAGACGGTACGGGGACTTCCAGATCAGCACCGCCGCCGCCGGCAAGACAAACGGCACCAACCCGAACAAATGAACGAGCCGGGCCCCGGCCAGGAACAGCAAGCCGAGCGTCACGAGGCCGATCACCACCACCGTCCCCAGGTCCGGCTGCAGCAGCACCAGCCCGGCCAGCAGGCCGACGACCAGCAGGGGCGGGAGGAAGCCCCGCGCGAATTCCGTGATGCGCCCCTCCTTCCTGGTGAGATAGCCGGCCAGATACAGCACGACGACCAGCTTGACCATCTCGGCCGGCTGCACGGAGATGGGCCCCAACCTGAGCCAGCGCCTGGCTCCCTTGGCCACGACGCCCAAGGACGGAATCAGGACCAGCACCAGCAACAGGCACGTCACTGCCAGGATCGGCAGGGCCAGCTTCCGCCAGACCGTGTAGTCGAGACGAGAGCTGGCCTGGAGCAACAGAAACCCGAAGGCCAGCCAGACCAGGTGACGTTTGAGAAAATAAATCGAGTCGTGATATCGGTTCCCGGCCACGACCGCGCTGGCGCTGAACACCATCACGAGCCCGACCAAGGCCAGGACCACCGTCACCGCCAATACGCTCCGGTCGGCCGCCGCACCCCCCTTCGCCGACGCACCGCCCATCGGCCAGGGAAGCGCTAAGGTGCCGGCTTGGAGACCACCCCTGCGTGACATTTATCCGCTCTCCCGATTCAGTGACAAGTGACGCGTGACGCGTGACAGGGGACAACTGATTCACCCCACATTTCTTCGACTTCATCACTCGTCACTCGTCACCCGTCACGTTCGTTACGGCAGCGCGTTGACCAATTCCTTGAACTGCTGCCCCCGGTCCCGATAATCCACAAACATGTCGAAGCTGGCGCAGGCGGGCGACAGCAGCACCACATCGCCGGGAACCGCCTCGCGGGCCGCCGCTTCGACCGCCTCATGCAGCGATCCGGCGTCGCTGATCCGGTCGAACCCGCTCAGCGCCGCCCTGAGACGGCCGGCCGCTTCTCCGATCAGGATCACCCGCTTCGCGCGCCGCAGGATCGACTCCCGCAGCCGGGCGAAGTCGCCGCCCTTGTCTCGCCCGCCGGCGATCAACACGATCGGTGCATCAAAGCTCTCAAGGGCCTTGAGGGTGGCATCCACGTTCGTGCCCTTGGAGTCGTTGACGAACTTCACGCCCCGCCGCTCCCGGACGATCTCCAGGGCATGTTCCAGTCCGGGAAAGGTCCGCAATACGTCGCGGATGCCGTCCACCGGACAGCCGCAGAGAAGGCCGATGGTCGCGGCCGCCATCGCATTGGCCTGATTGTGGCTCCCGGGAATCCGAATCTCCTCAAGCCGACAGACCTCCTGGGTACGTCCTCCGATCGTCACCAAGAGCCGATCCCCGTCCAGAAAGGCCCCTTCTGTAACCGGCTGGGTCCTGCTGAAGGCCACCGCCCTGGCGCGCGATCGCTGCGCGAGCCCCGCGACCCGGGCATCATCCAGATTCACAAGCGCGAAATCGTCGGGTGTCTGGTTCTCAAAAATCCTGGCCTTGGCTGCCACATAGTCTTCGACCGAGTCGTAGCGGTCCATATGATCCGTTGTCACGTTCAAGATCGCCGCCACCCAGGGATGAAACCGCGCGATCGTCTCGAGTTGAAAACTGGACACCTCCGCGACGACATAGTCATAGGGCCCCGGCGCGCTGCCTTCCTGGCCCTTCCACTGATAGGAAGCCAGGGCCGCCTCGCAGAGCGGCTGGCCGAGATTCCCTCCCACGAAGACCCGCTTGCCGCTCCGCTCCAGCAGCAGCCCCACCAGCGTGACCGTGGTGCTCTTGCCGTTGGTGCCGGTCACGGCGAGAAGCGGCGCCGTCACAAACCGGGAGGCCAGCTCCTGCTCTCCGATCACCGGGACCCCTCGGCGACGAGCCGCCTGCAAGGATTCCAGCCTGAAGGGGACACCGGGGCTGATCACGACCAACTCCGCCCCGTCTAGCGACGACTCGTAGCCGGCGCCGGCCTTGACCCTGAGGGTGCGCCGGTCCAGTTGCGCCAACGCGTCCGCCAGGGAATCTTCCTCCTTGCCATCCGCCACCGTCACCTGCGCGCCGACCGTTTGGAGCAACCGCGCCGCTGCCACCCCGCTTCTGGCCAGACCGACGACCGTCACCCGCGCCCCCCTGAGGTCCATCGTTGTCCATGAACTCATGGCCTTTAGCCATCAGCCGTCAACCGGTACAGGCTAGTGGCGAGAGGCCAGCGGCGAGTGGCAAGAATGACCTGCGCCTTCTTTTTTGCCTTTCACCCATTGCCTCTCGCCCCTTGCCCGTCACCGCAGTTTCAACGTGCTCAGACTCAGCAGCGCCAGCAAGATTGCGACGATCCAGAGACGCACCACGACTTTCGGTTCCTCCCACCCTTTCATTTCAAAGTGGTGATGGATGGGCGCCATCAAGAAGATCCGTTTTCCGCGAGACTTATAGGAGGCGACCTGAAAGATGACCGAGATGGCCTCGATCACGAAGACCCCCCCGACCAGGAGGAGGAGCAGCTCATGCTTGCTCACAACCGCGACCGTCCCCAGCGCCGCGCCGAGCGGAAGCGAGCCCACGTCTCCCATGAAGACGGAGGCCGGGTACGTGTTGAACCAGAGGAATCCCAGGCTCGCCCCGAAGATGGCCGCGGTAAAGACGGCGAGCTCTCCCGCCCCCTCGATGTAGGGGATCAGGAGATAGTCGGACATGATCTTGTTGCCGACCACGTAGGCCACGATCGTATAGGCCAGCGTGGCAATCATCACCGGCCCTACCGCCAGGCCATCCAGCCCATCGGTCAGGTTCACCGCGTTGGAGCTCCCGACGATGACGAGGATCGCAAAGGGGATGTAGAAGAGACCCAGGTCCGGCGTGAAGTTTTTGAAGAAGGGCACGCTGAGCTGGGTGGAGTAGCCGGGCAGGAAGTAAAAGTAGAGCCCGATGCCGAGCGCCACCAGGCCCTGCGCCATGAATTTCTGGGACGCCGACAGGCCTTTCGACCGACCCCCGACGAATTTCAGGTAATCGTCGGCAAACCCCACCAACCCGAACCCGACCGTGGCAAAGATCACCAGCCACACGTAGCGGTTTGACACGTTCGCCCAGAGCAGGGTGGAGAGGAGGACCGCGAACAGGATCAGGAGCCCCCCCATGGTCGGCGTACCGGTCTTGGCTAAGTGGGTGCTGGGACCGTCCTCACGCACCTGCTGCCCCATGCGAATCTCCTGCAGCTTGCGGATCATCGGCGGCGCCAGGACAAAGGCCAGCAGAAACGCCGTCACGGCCGCATAGATGATCCGGAAGCTCAGATACCGGAAGACGTTCAGAAAGGAGAACTCTGTATGCAGCGGGTAGAGCCAGAGATAGAGCATTTACCACCGTGGGAAACGATGACCGCCGAATGCTGAATTTGAGTTGTCAGTCATCAGTGATCAGTTTTCAGTTCCTGACAATTCCGAAACTGAGAACTGTAAACTGAGAACTGTTCACTTTTCAGCATTCATCACTCATCATTCTTCAGTTGTTCGATGACCTGTTCCATTTTCATGCCCCGCGAGGCCTTGACCAGGACCACATCGCCCGGCTGCACGAGCTTCTTCACGATCTTCGCGGCTGCTGCTGCGTCCGCCGCTTCCTCAATTCGATCGGATGCCAGGCCCGCCGCCCGGGCGCCCTTTGCCAGACTCCGGCCCAGGACCCCGCAGGCGATCAGGCGGGAGATGCCCCGATCGGCCAGGTAGGCCCCGACTTCCCGGTGCAGGGCGTGCGTCTCCGGGCCCAGCTCCAGCATGTCTCCCAGAACCGCGATCGTCCTGCTCCCGGCGGCCAGATCGACCAGGAGCGCAATGGCCGCCTTCATCGAAGCCGGATTGGCGTTGTAGCAATCGTTGATGATCCGGACCCCTTTTCGGACCGTCACCTGCGACCGCATCGCGGCCGGCTTGAAGCGGGCGAGCCCCCGCGCGATCGCCGCCCCGCTCAGGCCCAGCGCTTGTCCGACAGCGGCCGCAGCCAGGGCGTTGGACAGGTTGTGCGCGCCGTGCGCCGGCAACAGGACGCGCGTGCCGCGGGTCTGCGCGGGCAGCAGGAGTTGGAAGGTCACACCGTTCGGACCGGTCGCGACATCAACGGCCCGCACCTGCGCGGACTGCGCGAGGCCGAAGGAGACCAACCGACAGCGGGCCCCGGAGGCGAGATAGTCAAAATAGGCATCGTCCGCGTTCAGCACGGCTGTGCCGTCCGGCGGCAGCAGATCCAGCAACTCTCCCTTGGCCTGCGCGGAGGCGTCCAGGGTGCCGAAGAACTCCAGATGGTCGGGCCCGATGTTCGTGATCACGCCGATGGTCGGCCGGGCGATCTCGCAGAGCCGCCGGGTCTGTCCCTTACGATCCACTCCCATCTCGATCACCGCCGCCTCATGCCGGGCGGTCAGTCGGAGCAGGGTCTGGGGAACTCCGATGCGGTTGTTGAGGTTGCCCTCGGTCTTGAGCACCGTTCCCCGCTCCGCCAGCACAAGGGCCACCATTTCTTTGGTCGTGGTCTTACCGTTGCTTCCGGTCACAGCCACGAGCGGCATCTGGAAACGGCTCCGGTGATAGGAGGCCAGTTGCTGAAAGGCCGCCAGCGTATCCGGCACTCTCAACAGCAGAGGAGCGGACGGCCCCCGGCCGCGCACCCGACCGCTTGATCTCGCCGCAGGCGGTCCGATGGTCACCTGATCCTGGACGATCGCCCCCATCGCGCCACGACGGAGAGCCATCGCCACAAACCGGTGTCCGTCGAAGCGCTCGCCCTTGAGCGCGATGAAAAGATCGCCTCGGCGCGCCGCGCGCGAATCGGTGCAGAGCCGACGGACGCCGCCCCGCAGCGGACGCGGAGCCTCGCCGGACACCAGGCGCGCGCCGGTCACCTCCAGCACCTCTTCGACGGTAAAGAGCGGCATCCCTCGGTAATCCGTGATGAGTGATCCGCAATGGGTGACGGGGGGCACCCGTTGCAATCTTGGAGCAACGGGTCCCCAGTGATGGGTGAGGCTTCCTGACCCGTTACTCATCACTCATCACTCATCATTCATCACTATTTTTTGTACGGCAGCTCTCGCCACCTCGCGGTCGTCAAAGTGCACCCGCTGGGAGCCGATGATCTGGTAGTCCTCGTGCCCCTTGCCCGCGAGCAGGACCATGTCGCCCGGTCGAGCCGCGCGGATGGCCGCCTCGATGGCCAGGCGACGGTCCGCGATCACCTCGTAGCGAGCCTGCGTCTCTTGGGCCTCGATGGCGGACCGGAGCCCCGCCTCCACTTCCCTCAGGATAGCCAGCGGATCCTCGCTGCGGGGATTGTCCGACGTGGCGATGACCAGGTCGGATAACCGCGCTGCGACCCTCCCCATCCTGGGCCGCTTGCCCCGGTCACGGTCTCCGCCGCACCCGAAGACCGTGATGATGCGGCCGGTCTTGAGTTGCTGGGCGGCAGTCAAGAGCCGCTCGAGCGCATCTTCCGTGTGGGCGTAATCCACCACCACGGTAAAGTCCTGTCCCGCGTCCACCCGCTCGAACCGGCCCGGAACGTTGACGACCGACTCGAGGCCGGCCTGGATCTGGGCCGGAGACAGGCCCTCGTGGAGCCCCACCCCGATCGCCGCCAGCAGGTTGTAGACGTTGTGTTCCCCTACCAGGCGGCTGTCCACGTGAAACCGTCCCGCCGGCGTCACGGCGGTGAACCCGGTGCCGGCCAGCGAAAGCCGCACGTCCTCGGCCTTCAGGTCGGCCGCCCGTTTCACGGCGTAGGTCCAGACCGGGACCCGGCTGGCTCGGCACACGCGCTCGCCGCGTTCATCATCCACGTTCACGATCGCCCGTTTGGAACCGGACTTGAGCCCCTGGGTGAGGCCCGTGAAGAGGCGCAACTTGGCCTGGAAGTAGTCCTCCAGGTCGGCATGAAAATCCAGGTGGTCCTGGGTCAAGTTCGTAAAGATCGCCGCATCGAACTCGCAGCCCACGACCCGGTCCAGCGCGAGCGCGTGCGAGGATACCTCCATGACCGCGCTGTCCAGCCCTGCCTCCACCATGCGGGCCAGGAGAGCCTGCAGCTCCACGGCGCCCGGCGTCGTGTGTGACGCGGCCAGACGCTCCGCCCCGATCTGGTAGGCCACCGTGCCGATGATGCCGACCTTCCGCCCCGCCGCCTCGAGCACCCCTTTGCAGAGGTAGGTAATCGTGGTCTTGCCGTTCGTCCCCGTGACCCCGATCAAGCTGAGCCGGGAAGAGGGGTTCCCGTGGAACCGGCCGGCCAGCAGCCCCAACGCGCGCCGCGAATCCTGGACGCGGACAATCGGCACAGGGGAACCCGCCGCCCCCGCCTCCAGCGAAGCCGCAGGCCGCTCTTGCACGACCAGCCCTGAAGCCCCGGCGGCCACGGCCTGTCGCAGGAAGGCATGGCCGTCCGCCTTGCCTCCCTTGACCGCCACGAACAGGCAGCCCGGCTGCACCGCCCGCGAGTCATCGGTCAGGCCGGTCACTTCGACGTCCAACCTCCCCTGCTGTTCCAGCACGGAGAGCGGAGCGATCAACTCACCCAGGGTCATCATTAAGAATTGCGCGATTTCATGATTGAATCATTTGAGGGAATTGCTCCTGACTCAATGAACCAATCACCAAATGAATCCATCGTTAATAGCTCGCCATGGCCAGCCTGACCGGCGCGCGAGACGACACGCCGAGATAGGGCAGCGCCTGTTCGGCGATCTTCCGAAACACCGGGGCCGCCACGACGCCGCCCCAGGCCTCTGCGTGGGGCTCATCGACGATCACGACGATGGCCAGACGCGGGTCCTCGGCAGGGACGAACCCTGTGAAGGACCCGACGAAGAGCGTCGATGAATAGGCGCCGGTCTGAGGATCGATCTTCTGCGCGGTCCCCGTCTTCCCCGCCACTCGGAAGCCCGACACGGCCGCGCGGCTGCCGGTTCCGTTCGTCACCACGCCCTCCATGATGCCGGTCAGGGTCCGAGCCGTCTCGGCCGAGATCGGCCTCCGCCTCACCTGCGGACCGAACTGCGCGACGACTTGGCCCTGGCTGCTGCGTATGTCCGAGACCACATAGGGCTTCATCAGCCAGCCGCCGTTCGCTACGGCGGAGGCGGCCGTGACAAGCTGCAAGGCGGTGACTCCGATCTCCTGGCCGATTGCGATGGACGCCAGCGACCGGCGTCCCCAGTCCCTCGGCTCCTTGACGAGACCCGCCGCTTCGCCGGGGAGGTCGATTTCAGTCCGCTCGCCGAAGCCGAAGGCCCTGAGGTAGCGGTAGGCCCGCTCTTCTCCCAGCGCCATCGCGGTCTTGGCCGCCCCGATGTTGCTGGACTTCTGGATCACCTGGGCGAAGGTGATCCAGCCGGACTTCTCATGGTCGTGGATGACCGTGTTGGCCACCGTCATCCGGCCGTTCTCTGCATAGACCATCGTGCCGGGCTCCATCACCTTTTCCTCGAGCGCCGCGGCCGCGATGAAGACCTTCATCGTGGACCCAGGCTCATAGGCATCGGTCAGGGCGCGGTTCCGCCAGCGGTCCGCCGAGATGCCCTTGACGATATTCGGATCGAACTTCGGACTGATGGCCAAGGCGAGGATCGCGCCGGTCCGCGGCTCCATGACGATCGCGATGCCGCCTTTGGCTTTGGACGCCGCAACCGCCTCGTCCAGCTCCTTCTCGGTGATGTACTGGATCACCTCGTCGATCGTCAGCATGATCGTGTGCCCCGCCGCCGGCGCCTGCTCGTTGAGCCCCTTGGGAAACACCGTGCGGCCCAGGGCATCGCGCTGCAACACGACGAGTTGCTTCTCACCACGCAGATAGGACTCGTAGCGGCGCTCGATGCCTTCCAGCCCCTGCCCGTCCATCCCGGCAAACCCGAGCACGTGAGCCAGGAGCGGCCCCTTGGGGTAGAAGCGCCGCCCTTCCAGCACCGTGCCGATTCCATCCAGCGACAGGCGCTCCAGGCTGCGCCCCTGCTCAGGATCCACCTTCCTGGCGATCCAGACGAAACTCCGCTCCTGCTTGAGCTTCTTCTCGATCTCATCGGCCCGGATGTGGAGCACGCGGGCCAGATCGCGCGCGACGCCGGAGGGGTTCTCCAGCGAAGCCGGGACGCCGAAGACCGACGGGACATCCATGTTGATCGCCAGGGGATTGCCCTGCCGGTCATAGATGCCCCCCCGCCCCCCTTCCACGGTCACGGTCTTGCGATGCTGCCGGTCCGCCCTGGCTGTGAGCTCCTCAGCCTGAAGCACTTGCAGACTGAACAGCCGGAACAGCACCAGGACAAACCCCATCATCAAAAGAAACGCGGCAACGATCCGGCGACCGCGATAGGGATCTTTCGTCGTCACGGCATTTTCCCCACGGCGTCGTACTTGGCCAACCGGAGCTCTGCCCCGGCCGGTCTATCCTTGTCTTTGTCCTTGTCCTCGGCCTGAACCGGAATATCCGGCCTCGCCCGCACGAGCACCACCTGCCCGGGCCGAGGCGGCATCATCTCCAGTTTTTCCGAGGCGGCCCGCGCAATCCGCTCCGGCGCGGTCAAGGCCGAGACCTTCACGCGCAGCCCATCGCGCTCCCGCTGCAGGACCACCTTTTTCTCCTTCAGCCGCTCGATGTGGTACCCGGCCCGCACGATCTCGTTCCGCTCCCACACGTACAGCAGCAACAGAGCGACTCCGACGATGACAGCAACGGCCTTCATGCGACCCTCCATACCAAACTTCGCTTAAGAGTAATCAGTTTCCAGTCATCAGTCTTCAGTCATGAAACTGAGAACCGAGCACTGAAGACTGACAACTTCTCCTTTACTGTGAGCGGAGAGTTTTTTACCACCAGTAGGCTTAGATTTCTCCTACAACGGCGCTTTTGCCAGGGCCATCTGCGCATCTTCCTCATCCAACCCCACCCGCGCGCCCGTCGGCGAAAGGCTGTCCCGGACCGCTTGCTCCAACTGGCCCAACCCGAACGGCTTGCTCACCACACCGGCCACCTCCAACTCGTGCGCCCGGTCCAGCACGGCCTCGCTCCAGGAGCCGCTGATCATCAGAACCTTGCCGCCGAAGTGTTCGGCCCGTAACCGGCCGAGGACTTCAATGCCGTTCATGCCCGGCATCTCAACATCGAGCAAGACGAGCTGAGGTCGTTCCTGCTCGACCATGGTTAAGGCCTCCGTGCCGTTCCGCGCCGTACAGGTCCGATAGCCCAGCAGGTCCAGGAACTCCGCATAGAGCAATCGCAATTGGGGCTCGTCGTCGACGATCAGGACAGTGCTCATGATGGTCCCCTCATGGAATACCGCTCCGCCACGCGCAATTTGGCGCTGCGGGCGCGCGGGTTGCCCCGACGCTCCTCTTCCGTGGGCGTCTGCGGTTTTTTGGTGAGCGTGATCAAGCAGGGATCAGGGCCCTGCGACAGGGAACGCAAGGTCTGCTTTGCGATCCGATCTTCGAGCGAGTGGAACGAGATGACACACAGCCGCCCCGCCGGCGCCAACACCTCGGCCGCATCCCGCAGGGATTCTTCCAGCCCATCGAGCTCGCGGTTCACGGCAATCCGGAGAGCCTGGAACGTTCGGGTGGCACAGTGCAGGCGCCCGTGGCGGTAGGGAGGCGGGACCGTAGCGCGGATCACTCCTACCAAGTCGAAGGTGGTCCGGAGGGGGTGCGTCTCGCGCGCCCGCACGATCGCGCGGGCGATGCGGCGGGCATACCGTTCTTCGCCGTAGCGATAAATCAGGTCCGCCAGCTCCGGCTCCGAAAGCCGGTTCACCAGATCGGCGGCGGTCAACCCGCCGCTTCGATCCATCCGCATATCGAGCGGCCCATCGGCGAGAAAGCTGAAACCCCGCTCGGGCTGGTCCAGTTGCGCCGACGACACTCCGAGATCAAAGACCACGCCGTCAACCTCCGAGACGCCCACCGACGCGAGGTGCTGCTTGAGCTCGCGGAAGTTTCCCTGAATGAACCGCGCGCGGCCGCCGTACCGCTCGAGCTTGGCACGGGCCGCTACAATGGCCGCTTCGTCCCGGTCAATCCCGATCACAATCCCGTCGGGTCCGCTGGTCTCAAGGATGCGGGAGGCTAGGCCCCCTTGCCCGATCGTACAGTCCACGTATCGCCCTCCTGGCCGGCAGGCCAGCCAAAAGAGAATCTCGTTGACCAACACGGGGATATGAACCTGATCAAGAGCTTTATCTTCATCGTCTAAACCATTCACTCCCACTTTTTCCCACTAATTTTTGCTGGAATATACCTTTCGGAGCAGAATTGTCAAGAAAAATCTTTTGTTCTTAATAGGATATGCCATTAAAAAGATATCCACAGATCGGTGAGGTCGAGGCCCACAACCCCTGGGGAGCACCAGATGGCCTGATGGCCAGATATGCCCTCACCGGGGAGCGAACAAAATTTACCGCTTGAAGGTGTCTAGCGCAGGACGGCGCGCCCTGAAGTGTGGCGCGTATCGGAGGCAGCTCTCGGTAACGGTCGGAACGATCTTTAAGGACTCGCATGTGCCGCTCACGTACTGGCTAGCGGCCATTCACCTCATGTGCGCGTCCAAGAAAGGGATCAGTGCTCTCCAGCTTCAGCGGATGCTGGGGATCAAGACCTACAAGAGCGCGTGGTTCATGGCGCATCGGATACGATACGCGATGGCCAAGCGTTCTTCAATTGGCAAACTTACTGGGATTGTTGGATGTTGGGAATCCATCGGCCGCGACCCTGCCAGTCAGGGATATCGCGTGAAAAAAGCTGACAAGCAGCCAAGTTTCAAGTTGACAAGTTCTCCTTGTCAGCTTGTTCACTTGTTACTTGTCACTACTACAAATGAAGCTTTTATAGCATCCGACTACGGATAGAGCTTGTACAGCATCCGTGGGAACGGAATCGTCTCGCGCACGTGCTCCAGCCCGCAGATCCAAGCCACCACCCGTTCGATGCCCATCCCGAAGCCGGCATGGGGGACGGACCCAAACTTTCTCAGGTCCAGGTACCAACGGAAGGCCTCTTCCGGCAGCTTGTGCTCGCGAATCCGGGCCAGCAGCTTGTCGTGCTCGTGGATGCGCTGCCCGCCGCCGATGATCTCGCCGTAGCCTTCAGGGGCCAGCACATCCATGCAGAGCGCTAAATCCGGACGAGTGAGATCGTTCTGCATGTAGAAGGCCTTGATCGCAGTCGGATAGCGATGCACGATCACCGGACGGTCAAACTCGCTCGACAGCAAGGTCTCCTCATCGCCGCCGAAATCATCGCCGAACTGGATCGGATTGCCTTTTTGTTGCAGCCGCGCCACCGCCTCCTCATAGGTGATGCGCGGGAAGGGTGGGGTCACCCGCTCCAGCTTGGCGACATCCCGCTCCAGCACGGCCAGCTCGGCCCGGCGCGCGGTCAGCACCCGCTCCACGATGTAGCTGAGGAAGGCCTCGGCCAAATCCATCATGTCGGGCAGCTCCGCGAAGGCCACCTCCGGCTCCACCATCCAGAACTCCATCAAATGCCGGCGCGTCTTCGACTTCTCCGCGCGAAAAGTCGGTCCGAAGCAGTAGACCTTCCCGAAGGCCGCGGCCGTCGCCTCGCTGTAAAGCTGGCCGCTTTGGGTCAGGTAGGCCTTCTCGTCGAAGTAGTCCGTCTGGAACAGGGTCGTGGTGCCTTCGCAAGCGTTGGGCGTGAAGATGGGCGCATCCACCAGGACGAACCCGCGCTCATCGAAGAAGTTGCGGCAGGCCCGGATGATCTCATGCCTGATCCGCAGCACCGCATGCTGACGGTGTGAGCGAAGCCACAGGTGGCGGTGCTCCATGAGGAACCCCACGCTGTGCTCCTTGGGCTGGATCGGAAAGGGCTCGGCGATCTGCAGCGGTTGGATGCGCGTGACTTCCAACTCGTAGCCGCCCTGCGCACGGGCGTCGGCCTTCAGATTGCCGGTCAGGATCAGGGAGGACTCCTGGGTCAGCTTGGCCGATTCGGCAAACTGTTCCTCCCCCACCGTACCCTTGCTGACGACTGCCTGGAGATCGCCGGTGCCGTCCCGCACCACCAGGAAGTGGATCTTGCCGCTGCTGCGGCGGTGTCGCAGCCAGCCCCGGATCGTCACCTCCCGCCCGACGTGGCGGGCGACTTCTTCTATGGAAATAAATGGCATGGTTGCCTGCGGATCTTGTCTGAGAGGGGAACGGCTCGTTTTTCCAACGGTGTTGCAGCCTATCTGATTACGAATTGCGTTTGCAAGCTTGTACTCCCGGAACTCCCCGCCGAATGAGCGATTGATTGACTTTCACCCATTCCGTGGTCACAATAAACATCATGCCGACGATGACACTTCGCATGAACCGGGTGAGTGTGGTGACGCTGGCGTTCTCCGTCGCGGCGGGGGTTTCTGCCGGCGACGCCAAAGACCTGAGCCTGGACAACCCGCTCAACCCCCAGGCTTCGATCTACTGGTGTCCGAATCGAACGCCGGATCGGCAGTACGCCGCCAACCCTGAGCCGGGCTGCACCCCGCTCGTGGAGAAGGAAGAGAAGCCCAAGGTTGTAGTACCGGGCAAGAAAGCCGTAGAGCGGGCACCGATCAAGGCCCAGGACATCCAGAGCGAGGTCTCCAAGTTCCTGGAAGAGGCCAGCCAGTTCCTCGCGTGCTGTGCCAGCGACCCCGGCTCCCTGGGTGACCTCGAAGACCTGGAGGATCAGGCTTCCCATCTCCTGCGGTTCATGGAGCAGTCCGGCTTCCTCAACATCGGCACGGGGCAGCGGGGGATCACGTTGAGCCAGCTTGTGGCGCCGGTAGCCCGCACGCGGGACGACCTCCGCCAGTTGAAAAAGCGCCTGCGCTCGCTGGACAAAGCTTACGAGAAGCTGGAAACCTCGGATTACGAAACGGCCGGGCGCGAGCAGCGCCGGATTCAAGGAGAGGAAGCCTCGCTCCAGCAGGAATTCAAGCCCACCAAACTGCCGCAATCGGCCCCGACCGGCACGGACATCGGCGCACCCGGCACCACCCAGGGGCCTCCGGCTTCCACGCTGCCCAGCCGCGTCGGTACCGCGAACGACGATACAACCTTGCGCAACGCCTTCGGCGCCGACATCGGGGACGTGGGCTCACCGGGCAGCGACCAACGGAGGGATCTCCAGCTACGGAAGGGACTGGGCACCCAGGACACCACCCTGCCCACCCGCTCGGGAACTGCGACCGGGGACACGACGCTCTCCAATACGACCGGCTTCGAGATCGGAACCTCACAAGGGCCGACCGGGTCATCCTCGCTCCCGACCAGGGCCGGTCCAGCCATCGGCGACTCCAGCACCAACCGCCGCTGACGATCAGCAGAGACGCCGTCAGCTATCAGCTATTAGCTCTCTGGCCTAGTCTCCCGCACCGGCGGCATGGCAGTCCATTTTTCACCGCCGTCCCGGCTGCGGTAGATCCCGCTCCCGTTCGTGCCGACATACCAGACCCGTGGATCGACTTGGCTCTGAGCCAGTGAGCGGACGTTCAACGTCGCCAGCCCCTCATTCATAGCCTTCCACGTAGCTCCCCCGTCCTGGCTCTTGTGGACCCCCTCCCGGCTGGCCACGTACAGGGTATCCGGCCGAGAGCGATCCAGGAGCATCGCGCTGATCATCTGGTCCGGCAGCGACTGGGCGATCCGGACCCAGGACTTGGCCTGGTCCGTCGATTTGTAGATCCCGCTCAAGGTGGCGGCATAGACCCGGTCGGGCGTCCGGGGGTCCACCTGCATCACGGTCACGCCGAGCGCGCGGGAGGACTTGAGCACATCAGGCGGCACCAGACCGTTGTTGGCCTTTTCCCAATGCTGGGCGCGATCCACGGTCTTGTACACGCCTCCGCTGGTTCCCGCGTACATGATCGCGGGCCGCGTGGGGTCCAAGGCCAGCGTCACCACCATGAGCACTTCCTTCATGCCCTCCATCTGCTTTTGCCACTGCTCCCCGCCGTTCTGCGTCTCGAAGATCCCCATCGTGGTGGCCGCGAACAGGCGGCGGCTCTCGGCCGGATCGAACACGAACTGATTGACCACCGACGTGATCGTCACGTCCTCCAGCCCGGCCCGCAGCGAGACCCACCGTTGCCCGCCGTCGTAGCTCTTGAAGACCGCGTCCCCCTTCGTGCCCGCGTAGACCGTGGCCGGGTAGGCGGGATCGACGGCCATCGCGATCACGCGCGAGTGGGTCATTCCCCTGGAGAGGTTTTCCCAGGTCTCTCCCCCGTTGCGGGTCTTGTAGATGTAGTCGTTGGTCGCAATATACAGAATGTTGGGGTTGGTGGGATGCAGGGTGATGACGACGATCGCGTCGCTGCGACCGCATCCGGCGAGGGTAACAAGCAGGATGACGAGGCCTAGAGAGAGGCCAAGAAAATTCCCTCTACCAAGGACGGGTGTCTCTTCACGCTTCACGCTTCACGCTTCACGAATGACCCTTTACCGATAGTTGATGAACTGCAAGTCAATCCCGAAATCCTTCTGCTTGAGGAACGCGATCACCGCCTGCAGCTCGTCCCGGCTCTTGCTCTGGATGCGGACCTGGTCCCCCTGAATCTGCGGCTGCGCTTTGAATTTCCCGTCGCGGATCGCCTGGCTGATCAGCTTGGCCTTGTCGGCGGCGATGCCGCTTTGCACCGTGATGGTCTGCCGCACCGTCCCGCCCAGAGCCTCCTCCACCGCCCCGTAGGTCATGGCCTTGAGCGAGACGTTGCGCTTGACGAACTTGCCTTTCAGGATTTCCAGCACCGCCTTGAGCTTGTAGTCATCATCCGAGACGACGACCAGCTCTTTTTCCTTCTCTTTCAGCGTGAGCTCGGTCTTGGAATCTTTGAAGTCGAATCGCTGCTTGATCTCCTTCAGGGTCTGATCCACCGCGTTCTTCACTTCCTGCATGTTGACCTGCGAGACCACGTCGAATGAATTCTGCTCAGCCATATTGCTCTCCTTCAATTCCTAACGGGCGCGGGGCTAGTGGCTAGTGGCTTGGGGAAGGTCCGATCTTTTACCTCTCGCCTCTCGCCCCTAGCCTTTTGTTAACAACACCGATCAATCGTGATCGTCAATCCCTCGCGTCCGGCCGGCGCCCCGCCTCCGAGCGGCGCCATGTCCGTGCCAAAGACCACTTCGCTCGAGGTGAAGGGCCGTCCCTGCACCAGGTAACCGTACCATTGCCGGACACTGTCCACCAGCACGATCACGGCAAGGAGCGCGACGACCCCGACCAGCGCCGCGTCCAAGTAGAGGGCCACGACCTGCCCGGAGTCCCCGGCTGCCGCAGCCTCGTTCAGGAACAGCATCAAGAGCTCGTAGGAGGCGGTGAGCGTGATGGCGCCCACGAACAGCATGGGTCCGACGGTGATCCACAGGTAGCGGGCCTTGCGCATCTTGATCAGCACCGTCGTCCCGATGCAGAGGGCCAGCGTGCCGAGCAATTGATTCGCCGCGCCGAACATGGGCCAGATCGTGGAGATGCTGCCGGTCCCGATCAAGTAGCCCCAGGCGCCCACGACGGCGGCGCTGCTGGCGATCACGCCCGGCCACCAGGTAAACCGGCGTAACGGCGCGTACAGGCGTCCGCCCATTTCCTGGACCAGATAGCGCGCGACCCGCGTGCCGGCGTCGATCGTCGTCAGGATGAACAGGGCCTCGAACAGCAGCGCGAACTGATACCAGTAGGCCATCAGGTGCGCCATGCCGGGCAGACCGGAAAAGATCGAAGCCATGCCGACGGCCAGCGACACGGCCCCGCCGGGCCGGCCTGCGATCTCCACCTCCACCAGCCGGGACAGCTCCGTCAGCCGCTCCGTCGGAAAGCCCATCGCGGCCAGCGCATCGGCCGACAGGAGGGTATTGATGGCCAGGTAATCGCCGGGCACCAGGACGGAAGCGGCGATCAGCGCCATCACGCCCACGAAGCTTTCCATCAGCATCGCCCCGTACCCGACGACGGCGTAGGACTCCCGCGCAATCATCTTCGGGGTCGTGCCGGATGCAACCAATGAATGGAAGCCGGAGATCGCCCCGCAGGCGATCGTGACGAACAGGAAAGGGAAGAGCGTGCCGGGAATGATCGGCCCGCCGCCCTGTACGAACGTGGTGACCCGCGGCATCTCGATTGTCGGCGCCATCGCAATGACCCCCAGGCCCAGCAGCAGGACCACGCCGATCTTCATGAAGGTCGAGAGATAGCCGCGCGGGTCCAGCAGCATCCAGCCGGGCAGGATGGAAGCCAGGAACCCGTAGCCGGCCAGCAGCCAGACCAACGTGGGACGCTCGAAATGAAACCAACCGGAAAAGTCGGACTGAGCCACGATCCGCCCAGCCACCACCGCCAGCAGGAGCAGGACCACGCCAATGGCCGTCATCTCCCCGACGCGGCCGGGGCGGAACTTTTCCAGATAAAACCCCATCAGGAACCCGATGGGAATTGTCATGGCGATCGTGAAGGTCCCCCAGGCGTTCCGGTACAGGGCGTTGACGACGGCCAGGCCCAATCCCGCCAAGGCCACCACCACGATGAACAGGACCGCGACCGCGCTCGTCGTGCCGGTGATGACCCCGACCTCATCCCGCGCGATCTCCGGCAAGGACCGGCCGTTGCGTCTCATTGAGGCGACAAGGACGATGAAGTCCTGCACCGCCCCGGCCAGGACCGCTCCGATCACCAGCCAGAGGAATCCGGGGAGATAGCCGAACTGCGCGGCCAGCACCGGCCCCAGCAAAGGCCCGGCCCCGGCAATCGCTGCAAAGTGGTGTCCGAAGAGCACGTACTTGTTCGCGGGATAAAAATTCTTGTTGTCCTGCAGCCGGTGCGCGGGGGTCACGCGCTGATCGTCCAGCTCGACGACTTGACGCGCCAGAAAGCGGCCGTAAAAACGGAAGGCCAGGACGTAGAAACAGGCAGCGGCCACGACCAGCCAGAGGCCGTTGACCTTCTCCCCCGGGTTGAAGAGGCCCGTGACGAAGCCGAAGGCCACTGCGCAGAGCACAGCGAGGAAGAGCCACGCAAGCATCAGGCCACGCTTCATAGCGAGCGGTATCCTAACAAGCCGGTCGGGTGCTGTAAATGGGCCTCATGCCGTCGTCCCAGTAGCCACGGAATTGACACCCTGAGTAAGGACCGTTAGAGTAGCTCCACCTTGAAGGCAACATGGGAAAGAATAAGCAACTGCGGGCCAGGCTCGAAGGCTTACGTGAGATGATCCGGCTGCACCAGAAAAAGGTCGAAGCGGAACTCAGCCGGCTCTCTCCGGATGAAGGACTGATCAGGCACTGGAAGATCGAGATTGCTGCATGGAAGCGCACCGCGGAAAACATCGAGCGGCGGCTCAAGAAGGGAAAACACCATGATTAAGAAAAGAACCCAGACCACGCTGGTTGAGAAAACATCCTTACTATCCGCTTCCAGCGTAGCGCTGGAGCATCACATGCAGGACATCCTGGAAGCGGTCGAGGAGGTTCACAATCTTGCCGGTGTGCTGAACGTGCTTCCTCTCGACGACGAAAAGCGGGACGTGTACGAAGGCCGCCTCTACGTGGCCCTCACCCACCTGGACCACCATGTGAAGCCTGCCATCAAAGAATGGGACCGCGTGGTGGATCGGATGCCGGAGGAGTAGGTAGCCATAGAGGAAAGAAGCAAGAACCCCGCGCAACACAGCCTCACAGCAGCAAATGCCGAACCTGATTTGACGGGGTTGGGAAACCGGAGTACGATTTGGCAGTGTGAACAAAGAGCAGCGGGAATTCCTGGCCGACAAGCTCGCAGGGACAGCCAATATCATGTTGGGCGGCCTTGCAGTTGGTCAATTCCTCAGCGATCAGCCCTTTCAACTCGGAGTGTTTCTTTTGGGGCTGCTGGTATATGTCGGGCTCCTCGCAACGGGCTTGTGGCTCCTGAAAGGAGATAGCAACAATGGACCTGCGGGAACTTAATCTGGTGGTCCTCATGGTTGGCGTCCTGGTCATCGCGCTCATTTTAGCTGGCCCGACGCTGTATAGGGACTACAAGAAACGCCACCAAAAGTAGGGTCGCCCTCATATCGCCTGGGCGTTGGTCGGTCCCCCTCTTTACACCCGCTTTCGGTCATCCTGTCACGGGGCAAACTAGCGATTCGGAGCTTGTCGTAATCCTGACTGATGCTATGCGGGAACTCGGCCGGATCGTTTGCGATCCGGACCATCGGCTCCTGAAACTGGAAACGAAATTCGAGGTGTACGAGCGCTTCAGCGACAAAGGGGGATGTCGCCTACCCGAGGAGTGAAAGACTCCAGAAACCTTTCCTCCCCCTAAAAACTCCTCCCTCCTTATCCCTGCAATCCTCTCCCCCTCCAACAAATCAGCCTGTCCCCATTTCTCTGTTGACATCTGATGCTGGCAGGGTAGGTCCCTCAATTGGCAAAGTCAAGACCTGACCCCATCCTCGCTACCCTAATCTTGGAATCAAGCTGATTCCGACCGTGCTTCTTTAGGCTTGCCGCAATCTCTTTGCACTCCATTTCTGTCCGGACCGCCTTCTCGATTGTCGCTTTGTATTTCTGGCAGAGGACTGATTCTTCGGAATCAAACCTCTCTGCAATTTCTCTCACCGTGCTTTCGTAACGGTTGCGCAATTCCGTTTCCCACTGCGGTGAGGCCGTCGCATTCTTTGGCGGAATCCCATCCTTCCCATCTTGCCGTCCTTTGTACCAGCAAATGAATTTCATCCAGAATAGTGGGGTGCGCATTTCAGTCTCCTGGTCTTCGTCTCTTTAAGTGGTTCCCTGCCATGACCCTTTGCGCTCATTTCGTCTGCGTTTCGAGTTTCTTTTGCGCCTCAGCAGATTTTTTTACCGTCGATACGGCATGGATGTATCTGGCCTCAGGGCTGATCTGCTCAGCGACCCGATAGGCCTGTTCGGCTTTTTCGAAATTGCCCGCCAGTTCATAGGCAAGGCCAAGATTGTAGTGGGCTGAGCTGTTCTGTGGATCGTTTTTCACAACTGCTTCCCATCGCTGGATGGCATCTTCCAGTCGGTTCGCTCTGACGAATTCAATCCCTTGCTTGACAGCACTGTCACCGAAGAGCCAACCGCCGTTCTCAAACTCCCGGTCAACCCGGATCTGATGCGGCTGAACGTCAGTAGCAAGCTTGGCAACCACATTTTGGGCCAGCGCGGTCAGCACTTCCTCCTGTCCGAGCTCCCGCTGACTGCCTAGCAGGAAGCCCGCCGAAGGGGGGTTGCCCGTGTCATACTTGTATGTTTCCGTCTCTTGCCTCCCGACCAGAACCTCCCCGGTCTCCGCTCGAATGACTCGGTAAGACACAGTGACCACCCCGTTGCGGATATGATGGTGTTCCTGCACCGGGACCTCCTCATAGTTCGGAACTTTGTAACATTTCCCCTCGTCATTGCACTCAGTTCGATAGGTCCCCGTCGCTCTGGACTGCATGACAGTTCTGGTATATTGACCATCCTTCACCGAGTAGGCTGGCACTTTGCCAACCACAAGCGCGTCAACTCCCAGCAGTTTCCCTGCTTTGGCTGCCATTTTTTCATCCACCACCCCGGTCATACCCAGCGCTTGTTCTTTCTCCATAGCCAGGAGTTTCTCACGCTCGACCACCTTGAAGTATTGGCCTTCGGCCAGCTTCGCCGTGAAAAATTCCGCCACCTTCTGTCCTGCTTCCCCCGGTCCATCAAAATCGGACACAGCGAGCGACTGCACGCCCTTCGCCTTCAAGTTCGTGTTAGCCGGCGCCTGCATCGTAAAGCTGAGACGTTGGGTCGCACAGGCCGACAGACTGTTCACCATCAGGCACACCGCAACACCCACGAGAAGCCGAGAAGTGCTGAAGGAGCGTTTTCTGTCTGTCCACATAGTTAATCCTTCCTCACTGAACCATGTGCATGCTCAGCCTAACATCACCTCTATTCGCTCGGCCCATCGGACCAGAGGCATCCCCGGTAGCTGTCGAAGCAGGTGAGAGAGCGCAGATCGCGGGCGCATGCCAGGCAGCGCCGGCGGCTACTGGCGAGAGGGCGAGCGAAGGATTTAGATGGTTAGAGTGAGTGAGTGAGTGCAAGCGGAACGCCTGCCTATCGGCCAAGTCGTGGAGCATCGTTGAGCAACTCCCCTGGCAGGACCGGCAGTGCATTTGTATTCTCATCCTCCCCCGATGTCAATCCTTCGACTACCCTGCCATCCCGGCCCGTCGAGAGCCTCGGGGTCGAACGAGCGGGGCTTGCCCTTCGGCTGCGCTGACGCTGAGCGTTCCGTTGCGCTGAATAGACAGCAATGACTATGCCACACTTGCCGGACTGTTCCCTTCGGCTAAAAATACGCTCAGTTTTAACCACTTATAGAGTCTGCCAGCTTTCCCACTCAATTGCTGTTCTTCCCGGCATTATCCTTTTGTGCATGTCCTCTGTCCTTTTTGCATCAATCTCCATTCCGACCAAGTGCGGTCGGAATTCGGGAAAAGACTGCTCCATTTGTTGCCGGTTGCTTTGAAAATGCCCCCTCACCCTAACCCTCTCCCCATCACCCGTTGCATCAGAAAGAGCAACGGGTTCCCGGGGGGAGAGGATGAAGGTAAGGGGGGCGAGAATCTCGTCGAAGAGAGTTGGAACGGCACTCGTCCCGGCAAGCCGATCGTTACGACCGGACGGCAGCGGATTCCAGCGCTCGCTGGAAGGCCGTGAGGAAGCCTTCGACATCCTGTGGGCTCAAGGCGCCCATGTGGGCCACCCGGAAGATCTTGGACTCCAGCGGCCCCTGGCCGGGATGGATGAGATAGCCTTGCTCCTTCAGACGGTCGTGCAGCGACTGGTAGGTCAGGCCCGAGGGGAGGTGATAGGCCGTGAGGCTATTGGATTGGAATTCAACCGGCAGGAGCGGCTTCAGCCCCAACGTGTTCATCTTTTGACGGATTACGGCGGCGGCCTTTTTATAGCGCTGGATGCGGTTGGCAACCCCTTCGTCCAGCAACTCGGTCAGAGCCTCGTCGAACGCAGCATAGACTTGCGCCGCCGGCGTGAAGGGGATGCTCCCCTGCTCCTCGGACTCGTAATAATGGGGGAGGTGCAGGTACCAGGACCGTTTGGGATAGGTCTTCATCCGCTCCATGAAGCCCTTGCGGACCAGCACGAAGGAGACGCCGGGCACCCCCTGGATACATTCCTGCGGCGCTCCTGCCACCATATAGAGGTGCGCCCCGGCGATATCCAGCGCGTCTCCCCCCAGGCTGCTCACCGAGTCCACGATGAAGGCGCGGTTCTGGCTATCCACCACTTCCGCGATCTCCCTGACCGGATTGAGCAGGCCGGTCGAGGGATCATGGTGCGTCATCGCCACCGCATAGATTTCGGGGTGCTGCCGGAGCGCCAGTCGCAGTTTTTCCGGATCAGGCCTTGCGCCCCAGTCCAGCTTGAACTCCGCCGCACCGAGCCGGTGCACGCCGATCATGGATGCCATCTGATCGCCGTAGATGCCGTTGTTGATGACCAGCAGTCGTTTCCCGTACGGCAACGAAGAGAGCAGCGCCGCCTCAACCGCCGCGCTGCCTGAACCGGTCAAAAGGATTGCCGTATAGTCCGACTCGGCTCCCGGCACGAAGGCCTTGAGAAGCTTTTCTCGGATACCCTGCAGGAGCACCGCAAACTCCGGCCCCCCGTGATCGATCGCAGGCCGCTGCAAGGCTGCGGTCACCCGCGCCGAGACTGTCATCGCCCGGTTCAAAAGAATCATGAATAATCTCCCGTTGATCGTGAAGCGTTGTTCACAATGAGTCGTCAGTTGTCAGTATTCCGTGTTCAGTTTCCGGAACTGACCCTTCGACAGGCTCAGGGTCATGGTGAGCAGAGGTCGAACCATGACGACTGAGAACTGATGACTGAAAACCCTTTGCTCGCGCTTCACGAAATACGCTTCACGCGCGACGTTATTCAATCGCCTTTCTAAATCGTTCGGCGATCTGCGCCGGTTCGAGCGGCACCCAGCCCACGTCCTCCGCCTGTTCCGTAACCTTGACCAGCAGGAAGCTGGGCCCATCCTTGCCCAGCATGTCCCTGAACTCGTAGACCAGGTCCTCGCGCTCCCGCACCCGCTCGACGTTGACATAGCCGGCCGCCTTGGCCACCTGATCCAGTCGGACGACTTGCGAATAGCTCGGCTGGTTGCCGCTGCTTCCGTACACCTCGTTGTCCAGCACCACGTGGATGAAGTTCTTGAGCCTGAGGGCACCGGCGGTGGCCAGCGTGCCCAGCCCCATCAGGACATTGCCGTCCCCGTCCAGCACGACCACTTTTTTGTCCGGCTTCGCTTGGGCCACCCCGAGCCCGATCGCCGCGGCCATGCCCATGGAGCCGAGCATGTAGAAGTGCGTCGGACGGTCCCCAATCCTGAACGCCTCCCGCGAGGGGAACCCGCCGCAGATGATGACCGGCACATTGTCGGGGATGAGCCCGAACAGGGTCTCGATGGCTCGCGCCCGGCTTTGGATCGTGCCTTCTTCTGGCCTCATTCTTTCACCCTAAGCTGACAAGTGACAAGCAACAAGGCACAAGTGGCAAGTGACCAAGTAGCAAGGGTCCGAAACTTGTTACTTGGCTACTTGCAACTTGTCAGCTTGCTCCAATCGTCATTGACCCGCCTTATGGTTGGAGCCCCCTGACTACGCCATGCTTGAGCAGCAAGGCGACCGGGATACGCTCTTTCATGAAGGTCTGCGCCACCCATTTGAGGTCTTCCGTGACGGTCTGCTCCGACAGGGTGCGGTGGGGCAGACGCACCGTGTCCAGGAGCTGCGTCATAGTCTGGCCCATCACACGATATTCCGGCGCATCCTTGCCCTCGAAGCCACGCCACGAGACGATCAGCAAACAGGGCTGCCGATAGAGCAGGTTCAAGGACGTGAGGGTATTCAGAGAAGTCCCCAGTCCCGCATTTTGCATCAGGACCGCCGGGACCTTGCCCCCCAGGTAGGCGCCGGCTGCCATCGCCACTGCCTCATCCTCCCGCACCGCCGGCTGGTAGAGCCGCCGCTCCATGAGTGTGGCGATGATCCCCGCCAGGATGGAATCCGGCACGCCGGTGAAGAAATCGAACCCACTGTCCTGGAGGGCCTGGACAAACTCCTCGCTCTCGATCATGGCTGATTCCTGCGCTCTCCCCGCACCTGATGCTCCGTCACGGACAAGAGTCCAACGACCGATCGCAAAACGGCTCGCATTATAGCGAAGGGAGGAAAAGATTCACAAGCAACGCCGGTTGTCTTCATGCGGCAATCGTGTTAGGTTGTGCCCCGACAAGTCGCGAGCACCCATGAGTTATCAGCGTCTGCGTCCATCTCGTGCCCCCGCCCTCATTCGCCTCCTGGCTGTCCTCGGCGGCGCCTTCGCGCTCGTCGGCCCGCCGCTCACCTCCGCCGGCAATATGATAAACGACCCCAAGGGCTTTCACGGCATCCAGTGGGGCTCGTCGCTGGCAAAGGCGCCGGACCTGCAACTGGTCAACTCCGAGGAACACATCCAGGAGTACCAACTCAAACAGGGCCCGCTGCCGCTGGGCGAGGCCAAGGTCGAGTACATGAAGTTTCTCGCCTACGATGGGGAATTCGCCCGGGTGTCCGTCCGGTATCGAGGCAAGAAAACCCACGAACAGGTTCTGGTCTACCTGCAAGCGCAATACGGGCCGATCGACCGGACTCCCGGCTCGATGATGCGCGGCCTGAACCAGCAGTTCAACTGGCGCGGAACCGACACGGAGATCAACCTGACCTACGAGGCCAGGGGGGAGCGGGGCTTCGTCTTCATCGACAGCCGCACCCTTGCCCCCAAGTTCAACGAGTTCCTGCCGATCGCCGACCCCGATCAAGAAGCCCGGCCCGGCCTGTTCCTCTTGCAGCTTTAGCGCACGGCTGTTCCCCCCTTTGGAATTGCTCACCATCCGCACTTGTGGTATCTTATTTTTGGTGAGTAAACACTTACTCACCTGCCATCATGAAGACCGCTCGCGGACAGAAAATTCCCTCCGCCGTTGCCCGGTCATCCGGGCAGGAACGGCAGGCCAGCATCATTTCGGCCGCCGCCTCGCTCTTCGCCGCCAAGGGCTTCAAGGGCACCACGACCCGCGAGATCGCCCGGACCGCTGGCATCAGCGAAGCGCTGGTCTTTAAATATTTCCCCACCAAGCGCGCCCTGTACGCCGCCATCCTGGCCGAAAAGGCGCCCCTCGCTCAGTTGCTGGCCGTCGTGGAGGAGGCGGCCCGCAAGGGGGACGACGACCGGGTCTTCAGTTTGATCGCGAGCCACCGTATCCGCCGGGCCTCCGACCCCACCCTGCTCCGGCTGCTCCTCTTCAGCTCGCTGGAGGGGCACGATCTCTCGGACATGTTTTTCCGGAATCAGCACCGCGTGTTTTACGATTACTTAGCCGGGTATATCACGACCCGCATCCGCGACGGGGTGTTCCGACCGGTGGATCCGCTGCTGGCGGCCCGAGCCTTCGCCGGCATGGTCGTCCACCATCGGCTGCTCCACGAGATTTTCCAGGTGCCGGCCCATCGCAGCCCGGAAGACGCCGTGGCGGACTATGTGACCCTGTTTTTGGACGGGCTGAGAGCCGAACCGGAACCGGACAAAAAGGGGCGCCCACGAGGCGAGCGTAAGAAACATCCATGAACCGCATCCGCCAACATCCGGCGCTCTCGCTCCTGGTCGTCCTGGCACTGGTGCTGGCCGGCCTGGCGGCCCTCCGCCTGACGAGCAGCGGCGCCAAGAGCGACGGCCGCAAGGGCCGCACCATCACGGTCGGCACCGTCGCGCCCATCCGCCAGGATCTCAACGTGCACCTGCCCTTCACGGCGGACATTCAGCCGGACCAGCAGGTCAACCTGTTTTCCCGGGTGGACGGCCACATCGCCAAGTTTCACGTCGACAAGGGCGATTTCGTCAAGGCCAACCAGTTGCTGGTCGAGATCGACCACACGGACTACGTGCACTCGGTGAACCGGGCCAAGGCCAACCTGGCCGCCGCGCGGGCCGACGTCCTGCGGCAGGACGCCAACATCCGCAACGCCAAGCTAACCTTCGACCGGATGAAGGCGCTCATCAAGGACCAGTTCGTTTCGCAGCAGGACCTGGACAACGCCCAGGTCAACTACGACATGGCGGTGGCTCAAATCGAGTCCGTGCGCGCGCAGGTCCAGCAGATGGAGGTCGCCCTGCAGCAGGCCGAGACGAACCTGACGTACTCGTACATCCGGGCCCCCTTCGCCGGCTACATCGCCGAGCGCAACCTGGACCAGGGAGCCTACGTCACCGGCTCCACCGCGAGCACCTCGACCATGTCGCGCGGCATCCTGACTCTCCACAACATCCACCGGGTCCGCATCCTGATCGAGGTCGTGGAGAAGGATGTCCCGCTGATCAAGATCGGCCAGACGGCGGAGGTGCGGGCCGAGGCCTACCCAGACCGGGTCTTCACCGGCCAGGTGACCAGGGTATTTCAAGCTCTGAATCGAGGCACCCGCACCATGGCCGTGGAGGTGGACCTCTCCAATCCCGACCTCGCGCTGAAGGGCGGCATGTTCGCGCGCGTCGAGGTGCTGGTTGGCCTGCACAAGGATGCGATCCAGATTCCCATCGACGCCCTGACCCGGCTCGAAGACAGCCAGTACGTCTACGTGGTACGGGACGGCAAGGCCTACCAGGTGCCGGTGGAGATCGGCGCCCGGGTGGAAAACCGCATCGAGATCACCAAGGGGCTGACCGGGACGGAGCGGGTCATCGTCTCCGGGAAGGACCTGGTCCACGAAGGAATCGACGTGCAGGCCCGCCCTCTTGAACCCGTGAAGCGTGAAGGGTGATGAGTGATACGTCAAAGCAGCCTTGACCTTTCCTTACCCATCACCCATTACCTATCACCCATCACTCACCGATTATGTGGCTGACCCTTCTCGCGCTCAGAAATCGCATCGGCATCCTGATGCTGTCGCTGGCGATGGTGGTGCTGGGCGCGACCTCGCTGGACCGCCTGCCCGTGGACTTGTTCCCGAACATTCAGGTTCCCGTCGCCTTCGTCGGCGTCATCTACAAGGGCGCCCCGCCGCTCGACATCGAACAGAGCGTCCTCTATCCGATCGAGAAAGCCGTCAGCTCCGCCTCCAACGTGGAGCACGTGGAGTCCTTCGCCAAGCACGGCTTCGGCTCGATCCAGATCTGGTTCAACTGGGGGGCCGACATCAACGTCGGGCAAATGGAGGTGATGCAGCGCGTCACCCAAATCCTGAACAGCCTCCCGCCCGGCATCCTCCAGCCCTTCATCGTCAAATTCGACGTCTCGAACATCCCGGTCGCCTTCGTGACCGTCACGGACCCTAATCTGGACGAACGGGGGCTCTACGACCTGGCCTACAACACGATCGCGCCGCAGATCGAGCAGATCGCCAACGTGGCCGCCGCGACCGTGGAGGGCGGCAAGATCCGTCAGATCAACATCAATCTGGACCCGGCCCTGCTGCAGGCGCGGGGGCTCTCGATCCTGGACGTGGTGCGCGCCGTCAAGGCGGCCAATCTGATTCTCCCGTCGGGCGACATCAAGGCCGGCAACCTGGACTACAACGTCTTCACCAACAACCAGTTCAAGACCGTCGAGCCGATCAACGACGTGGTCGTCAAGGTCAACCCACTAGGCAACCCCGTGCGCGTGCGCGACCTGGGCACGGTGACCGACTCCTCGGATATCCAGACCAACATCGTCCGGACCGACGGCCTGCACTCGGTCTACCTGCGCGTAAACAAGCAGCCCACCGCGAACACGGTGGAGGTGGTGGACGCGCTCCGGAAGGCCATGCCGAAGATGATCGGCATCCCACCCAGCGTCAAGCTCGGCGTCTCCTTCGACCAGTCGGTGTACATCCGCCAGTCCATCAAGAATCTCGTGGAACAGGCCCTGCACGGCTCGTTGCTGGCGGCCGCCGTGATCCTGGTCTTCCTGCGCAACCTGACCAGCACGCTGATCATCTCTGTGGCGATCCCCCTCTCGATCATGGTGACGTTTATCATTCTCTACTTCAGCGGGCAGACCCTGAACGTGTTCACGCTGGGGGGGCTGGCCCTGGGCATCGGCCGCCTGGTGGACGACTCGATCGTGGAGCTGGAGAACATCCAGCGGCACTTGAACAAGAGCCAGCAACAGTGGACGGCGGTCCAGGCCGAGGCGCGCGAGCTGGCCCCGGGCGCCGCGATCAACGTCGCGATCCCGACCAAATGGGAAGCGCTCCTGGAGGCGGCCCGCGAGGTGGCCATGCCGATCTTCGCCTCCACCGTGACGACCGTCGTCGTCTTCCTGCCGATCCTGTTCGTCGTCGGCATCGCGAAGCTGCTGTTCATTCCGCTCACGATTACGATCGCCATCGCGCTGTTCACTTCGTTTTTCATTTCCCGCACCGTGACGCCGGCCCTCTGCTACAAGTTTCTCAAGCCGGAAAAGGAGGCCCACCGCTCCATGCCGGCCTGGTTCGTGCGGATGATGGAGTGGAGCGAGGCGAAGTACGCGGCCTTGGACGAGCAGTACGAGCGGGCGCTGGTGTGGGTGCTGGGACACAAAAAAGCCTTGGTCGGCGGCGTCGCAACGGTCTTCATCGTCTCGCTGGCGCTGGTCCCGCTGATCGGCAGCGAGTTCATCCCGGTCACGGACGAGAGCCAGTTCCGGATCAACGTGCGGGCTCCGGTGGGTCAGCGGGTGGAAAAGACGGAGCAGCAGGTCGCGGAGATCGAGCGTGTGCTCCGCGAGACCATTCCGCCCGACGAGCTGGAGACCATCGTGTCCAGCACCGGGGTCCTGGCCCAGGGCCGATCATCCCTGTTCAACCGCAACACGGGCCCCCATGCGTCGGTCATCCAGGTGTATCTGGTGCCGCCGGACCGTCGCCGGCCCAACTATCTCCGACTCACGGTGCCCGGGACCGACTTCGAGCTGACGCTCCCGTTCGGCAAGCGCAGCCAGGTCCAGATCATGAACGAGGTGCGGCCCAAAGTCGTCAAGCTGTTCCCCGGCGTGGCGACCTTTTTCGATCCGGGCGGGCTCGTCAAGCGCGTGACCAGCTTCGGCTCGCAGAAGGCCGTGGATGTGGAGATCTACGGCTATGATATGGAAAAGGCCCGCGGGGTCATCCGGCAGGTCGAGGCCGCCATGCACCAGACCCACGGGATCGCCGACATCGAGGTCAGCCGGGAGGAGAACTATCCGGAGCTCGACATCGAGGTGGACCGGGAAAAGGCCGCCCTGCTGGGGATCAGCGAGACCGACGTGGCAAACGCGGTCCTCTTCTCGCTGAACGGGAACGGACAGACCGATCCGATCATCTACACCGACCCGCAAAACGGCAACGAATACTACATCAGCGCCTGGCTGGCCGAGCCGTACCGGCAGGACCTGACCGACATCGACAACATCCTGCTGACGACCAAAGCCGGCGAGCCGGTCCTGCTCAAGAACGTGGCCTCGGTCCGGTTCAACGCCGGACCGGTGCAGATCGAGCGCAAGTACTTCCAGCGGATCGTCCACGTCACCGCCAACCCGGTGGGCCGCGATCTGGGGGGCATCGCGGAAGAATTAGAAGAGCGGTTCGCGGACCTGCAACTGCCGCCCGGCTTCAGCATCCGCCTCGCGGGCCAGATCCAGCAGCAGCGCGAGACCTTCGAGGGTCTGATCTTCGCCACGATCCTCGCCCTCCTGCTCGTCTACATGGTCATGGCGGCCCAGTTCAAGTCGCTGGTGGACCCCTTCATCATCATGTTCGCCATCCCGATGGGGCTGCCGGGCGTCATCTGGATCCTGTTCCTGACCAACACGACGCTGTCCACCACATCCTTTATGGGTGTGATTATGACGCTGGGGATCGTGGTGTCCAACGGGGTGCTGCTGGTGGACTACACCAACGTGCTGCGGCGACGTGGAATGGCCCTGCGCGAGGCGGTGGTGCTGGGCGCGCGGACGAGGCTGCGGCCCATTCTGATGACCTCGCTGGCAACCGTCTTCGGCCTGCTGCCGATGGCGCTTGGGCTGGGCACCGGCGGCGAGACCAACGCGCCGTTGGCCCGCGCCGTGATCGGCGGCCTGAGCGTCTCCACGACCCTGACGCTGTTTCTGATCCCGACCCTGTACCTGATTTTGGAAGAACGGTTCCCGCGGAAAGCGGACCCGGAAATACGCAGTGACGGCGGGAATGCGGCAGCCTCCTGGACGAGGGAGCCTCAGACCCTGGCGGAGAGCGCCGCGCGGGGTTGACCGTTACCGGACGGACGGGAACAGGACCTTCAACTGGATCGCCAGACCAAGGTCTCCGCTGACGCGCAGGCGGCCGGAGAGGGCAACCGACGGACCGTCGAGCTGTCCTTCCAGGATGCCCAGACAGTCCGCCCCCGACAGAGACAGAGTCACGTGCGGGTCCTGATGGACTCCTTCCTGCACCGAGCAGGCTCCGTCCTTGATCGTGAGGTAGTACTGGCCCCCCTCGGGACCGCTCAGGTCGAACTGATAGACCGCTTCGACGCCGTCCGCCGCTGCGACATCGAGCTTGGCCGGAAGATCCCGGAAAAATTCCTTGACGGTCCGTGGTTGCATGGGGCGTCAGTCTAACGGATCGGCAGAGCCGTTGCAATGACCGATGCTCGGCGTGCTCACGTTGACAACGTGAAGACCGCTCGGAGAGAATGGCCGCATGGCCGAAACGTCGATGAATCAGCCCGATCCCTCTACCGCCGCGCTGGCGGACGTACCGGATCGCAACTGTACCTGGTGCAAGGTGCCGATGGGAAAGCGTCTGGTCGGCGGCGGCCGGTACATCCATTACACCTGCCCCAAGTGCATCTTCCAGCACACGACCAAGCGGGAGAAAAAATAGCCGGGCCGCTTGTAGGCCTGTCACCCTTGGTCAGGTCCAGCATTCCTTCTCCTGACGAAGAGCGCAGCCCCGCGCATCCGTTGACGCGCGCTTTACCTTGTCTGCTATCGTAAAGGAGTCCTTCGGAGGGAGTTGAATGGGTGGTCAGGAAGGCGCCGGTCGAACCGCGAGGCCTGCCCGGCCAGATCGGCTCTCGCCGTCAGCACGATCAGTACACCCAGCAGGCTCAGATACAAGAGGAGAACGAGGTTATCCAGGAGGCGGTCGATCCGGGTCAGCGTGAGGGTGTCGTAGGTGACGCCGGAGAAGAAAAAGAGAGCCGGCATAAACGGCTTGGCGAGAGCGGTTCGGAGTTTGGCGGACAGCATCGGAGAAATAGATCGGGCTTAGGGAAAAGGCGGCAAGGGGGCATAGGTGACGGGCAGGCTCAGCAACTGCTCCAACCAGCCGGACATGGCTTCCTCCGGCAGGGGCGCGCGATTCAGCCGGACTTCGACCTGAAAGCCGCCGTAGGCTCCGACCACGCCGATAACCGCTGACGCCTCCTCCCTGCCGGGAAGAAGCCGCTGGGTCTGGAATTCGCAGAGCGTGGCATAGAGCCGGCCGGCCGGCGCGATCGCGCGCAAGACTTCCGGCAGATCATCCAACGGGCAATGGGCCGAGCAGCGATAGGCATAGTAGGCACCGGGCGCCACGGCTTGAAATTCTTCCAGGGCCGGCTCCGAGAATCCGGTCAGATAGGCTCGGACCGTGGCGGGCTCGTGGTTATCCTCTCCCGCCCCCCCACCCCAGGTCGCGGCAAGGCGGCCGGCCGGGACCAGGAACTCGAAGGCATCGGACGTGTTGAATTCGAACTGGCAGGGCCCGAAGGCATCGGGCCAGGAGCAGAAGAAGGGCACATGCTGATTACTCGAGCGCAGGACGACATTCCCCTTTTCCACAAACGATTCGACCGGCAGATCCAACAATGAAATGGCTTCCTGGAAAGCGTGCTGCCGTTCGGCCAGCCAGAGGTCGCGCTGATGATCGGCCCGCGTTTCACCGGGCGCGATGACCTCGGCTGTCTGCAGCCGCACCCGGATGAAACCATGGGCGTGACGAAAGCCGAGCCAGAACATGGCCCTCGGGTAATGGGTGCGCAGCGGCGCCTGGATCTTCCAGGGGTGGCTGACCGAGCAGTAGGTTCCGAGGGCCTGATGCCGAAGGTAGACCTGATGGTACCCGCCGGCCAGCAGGAAGAAATCCCCGCGCCAGCCCTCGAGGATATGGACCAGGGTGACATCCTCCGTCGACCAGGGATCCAGCCGGTCGAAATCATCCGGACCTTCCACCGTCCAGTCCTCGATGTAGCAGATGATGTCCTTGGCGGGCACGGCCGGCTCCAAGCCCTGAGCCGCCAACCGTTCTTCCAAGGCCAGCACGTCTCCGAACTCCAGCTTCGCCGGCGATTCCCACCGCCGCTCACGCATGTGCGCTCCTGTCCCCGCTTCTTCCGTAACCCACGTGCCTCCCCCTTCTCATTTGAGCCGCAACGTCTTCACTTCGACCTTCATCTCGCCGAAGAGCTTGTCCAGCCCTTCCTTGACCGTCGCATTCACAAGGGCCTGGACATCCTCCGGCTCAAACCACACCACTGTGTCGGTACGCGCCCCTTCCAGGGTCATTCTCGTGGTGCTGCGGTCCGAGGCATTTACACCTTGCAGCGCCACCTGGAGTTTGATCGTGATTTCAGTCGAGCCAAACCGGCTCTTGGCGTTCGCCGAGAACTCCTGGATCTGCCCCGTCAACGTGATGTCCGGCGGGCCGTCCGGTTCTGCCTCACCGGCCTTGTCGGCTTGTTGGACCTTGGCTCGCCAGCCCTTCTGCTTCAAATGTTCCGCGATCACGTGCGCCAGCAGGTCCCCGGGCTTCCCTCCGGGCACGTCAAAATAGGTCGCACCGCCCCAGAAATGCGTCCGCATACCCACTCCGGCTTTTTGGGGACGCAGGTCCTCAAATGGGATGACCAGGAATTTACCCCGCTCCCCCATGAATTCAACCGAGGCCGCGGCCGGCGGGATCTCCCGCAGACTCAGCAGGACCGTTTCCCCCTTGCCGGCGCAACCGGTGAGCGCCAGCAGGGCCAGGATTGCGAGACTGACTTGCATACAGGCTGCACTTGTTTTCACTCGTCCCTCCTATAACTACTAAGAGCGTATGGCTGATAGCTGAAGACGATAAGAGCTAATGGCGTATGGCCTATGGCCAATGCAAGAGCCGAACACCTCCTGCTATAAGCCATTCGCCATATGCTCTGTCCTCTGCTTGCCATACGCTATAAGCTCTTCGCTATTGGCCATCGGCTCCTATTGTTTTTGAGTTCGCGGTTCCTTCCACTTGAATGGGCGCATCCCCTCGCCACCACAAATACCGATACTCGCATTGGGACAGAGCCGCCACCAGGACGGCCACGACCAGGATCAGCAACAAGACGCGCGTCTTCTTCGGTAAACCTGGAGCGTCCGCGGCAACTCCCACATCTCGGCCACAAAATCGGCAGACGACGGCCGATGGCTGGATGAGCTCCGCGCAGAAGGGACAGGGCCTGCGACGAGCGGGCAAGATGAACAGCAACAAGCCGGCGAGAGGAGAGAAGATCAGCGCAAGCACACACCACCCGATGCCGGAACGGCTGAATCCGCGAGACGCCAAGATTCCGACAGCGACTGCCAAAAGCACCCACAGGCCTATCCCTACTTCCATGACGCGAGTGTAGCTGATGGGTTGGGATGAGTCCACCTCCGCAAGCGCGAGCTGATAAGTTGCAAGTAGGCAAGTAACAAGTTTCGGACTCTTGCTACTTGATCACTTGTGCACTTGCTACTTGAGACTTGCCACGTGTGACTGACGACGAGGTGTGAACGACGCTTCACGTATTACAAGGACGTTCCAGAGTCAGGGCGTGATGACGGGCAGAAGGGTTCTGAAGGTTTCGCGGGCGATCTGCGGGAGCCGTCCCTCAGCGACAATGGGATCGTCGAGTCGGACAAACCGCGCCAGCTTGAAGAAGGGCCGGTTCGACAGGACCGCCGCGACCTCCGGCTTCCGCTCGTGGGTCAGCGGCAGCGTGTAGCCCTCTCCCTGCCTCCATTCCCAGAGAGTCGGTCCCAAGCCGAAACAGAGGTGGCGGCCAGCCACTTCATGGTAGCGGTTGATGAGGTTCTGCTTGTAGCGCTTCAAGCCCTCTCCCTCCAGGACCAGGGCAAACACAACATGATGGCCCCACCAGAAGAGCGAACGGAAGGTGAACTTGTCCTCCCCGGAAAAATGCTTGGGAAAGTCCAGATACTGGTAGGGGAAGCTTTCCAGATGCTCCCCCTTCACGAACTGGAATTTGGCGAGGTCGAAGTCCGCCGGCGTCAGCAACGTGATTCCGGTCAGGTCCGCCTTCAGGCCGGCGTAGACCTCGTCCAGGATGCCTCGCACCTTTTTCGTGATACGCGCCTTGGCCGGGAAAAACTTCTCGTCGGCGACCAGACTGATTTCTTCGGGCGTGAACTCAATCATAAAGGCAGTGATGAGCGATGAGTGCTGAACGATGAATGATGCCCTCGGAATGATGAACGGAGGGTTTCAGCTCTTTCTCCCCTGCTCATCATTCAGCATTCATCACTCATCATTCCATCTTTAGCGCTGGTGGGTCTCGAACGCCGCCACGTCCAGATCGTACAGGCGCCGGCACTCGGCGCACCGGAGGCCGACCGAATCCCGGAGGACATCCACTTCCCGCACGCCCAGCGCCACCTGATGAGCCGCGAGACAGTGTTTGAGGCAGTCCGCAGCCTCATCCCCTCCTGGCGCCTCTTCACTAGCGGCGCGCACGGCCGGCACGTGCGTGGTAAGGGCGCGCACCGTCAATCGATGGAGCATGTTGCAGGAGATGCAGGCCAGGAGAATTTTCTCTGGAAGGGCCAGCTTCTTGAGGGTCAAACAGAGGCGGTGCGATGCAAAACATTGTTGGATAAAGGCGCCGCTCTGAAACGTCTGGGCCATGCGTCACGCGTCACGCGCCTTCGCGGGCCGAAGCGCTCCGGCGCGCAGGCTCGTCACTGGTCACACGTTAGGCAGCCAGCCGCACAAGGACCAGCAGAACCAGAACGCCGGCCGCATAGGGGACCACACAGGAATAGAGCAGGGCTCTTAAGGCACGAAGACCGGCGCGATCACCGGAGAGGGCCGTCTGCCTCGCCCGCTGTTCTTTGTACACGAACTCGTACGAAAGGATCGCGACTGTCAGGGTCAACGCCAAAACTCGGCTGGTGCGTGGCCAGGTGTAGAGGCCGCTGAGCAGGAAATCCGCAGTGAAGAAGCCGCTGCACAGCAGGACAAGGGGGGTAAGCACGAGTTGGACTGTCTGGCTGAACCAACCCTGCCCGCTGAGAGGACCGGCTCCACCCCGAGTGGAATCGGTGCGCTCGGCCTGGACGTGAGGACTCACGAGCCGACCGCCAGCTTCGTCCCTTCATGAGCCGGCTTGGCTGGGGACCGCCCCGGCTCCCCTCGGCACGTCTTGCACACTCGTGGACGGGCCTTCAGGAATGAGGTCTTGCCGCTTGCCAGGCAACTATAGTGCACGAACCGGTCGCAGACGGTGCAGCGCGACCAGCCGCCACGGAAGAGGGTGACGTTCCGATAGAGGCCCTTGCCGCACACCCGACAGGCCCGTGGCTCAATGCCAAGCAACAGCGGCGCCCAGTCACCACCCGCCATCCTGATACTCATGGACGGGGAGTATACCGGCACAGAGGGCGAGAGGCAATAGGCGAGCGGCGAGCGGTTCGCTCTAGCGTGACCTTGCCACTTGCCACAAACCCCTAGCCTCGGCCTCTCGTTTGTTTGACACTTTATAAAACCATTTGTTACTCTCTCGCGACGCATCCGTGACCGTCGTATCTTTGCTATCAACACCGCCTACCTCGGCGCGAGCGGGCAGGCAAGAGGATCGATGTGACCGTGGACATCCGCCGGTACCTTGACGAGAAACGCGAAGAGGTCGATCGGTTTCTCGAAACGATCATTCCCGATGCCAAGACCCCTCCCACGACGCTCCATGAAGGGATGCGGTACAGCCTCTTCGCCGGGGGCAAGCGCGTCCGTCCGATTCTGGCCATTGCGGCAGCGGAGGCGGTCGGGACCCCTTCCAAGGCCGTCCTGGCGGTCGCCTCGTCGCTGGAGCTTATCCATACCTATTCCCTCATCCACGACGACCTGCCCGCCATGGACAACGACGATTACCGGCGGGGCAAACTTACCAATCACAAAGTCTTTGGCGAGGCGATGGCGATTCTGGCAGGAGACGCCCTGCTGACCTTGGCGTTCGAGCTCTGCAGCCGGCAGGATCTGATGGACGACCTCGCGCCGACCCGTCAGGTGCAGCTCATCCACGAGCTGGCCGTCGGGTCCGGCAACCTGGGGATGGTGGGCGGGCAGGTCCTCGACATCCAGGCCGAGAACAGGGACATCGACCTGGCCACACTCCAGACCATTCACAAACACAAGACCGGGATGTTGATTCGCGCCTCGGTTCGGATGGGCGCCATCGCTGCATCCGCCACCGCTGCGCAATTGGGCCAACTCACGGCCTACGCCGAGGACGTCGGTCTGGCCTTTCAGATCGCCGACGACGTGCTCAACGTGACCGGCACGCGCGAAGAACTCGGCAAGGACGCCAACACCGATGCCCAGCGGGGCAAGAAAACCTACCCGGCCTTCCACGGCATCGAAGGCGCCCGCGCCCTGGCGGACCAGTGCGTCGACCGGGCCATCGGCCACTTGAGGGCCTTCGACGCCAAGGCCGACCCCTTGCGCGAGCTGGCGCGGTACATCGCAGCCCGGAAAAACTAAACGACGTGTCAAGCGAGCAAGTTCGCAAGCTGACAAGGGGCCCCTAATGTCTGCTTCCGAGCCGTTGACTCACTTGTTAGCTTTTTACTTGCAACTTGCCACTTTTCGGCTATGAAAGCTCTCGTGACCGGCGCGACAGGCTTCATCGGCGCGGCTGTTGCGCGCGCACTGGCCGCCGCCGGCACGGACGTACGCGTCTTAGTCCGGCCGGACAGCGACCTCCGCAACCTCGAGGGGATCGCGGTGGAGCAGGTCCACGGAGACCTGCGGGACCGGGACTCCCTCCGCCGCGCGCTCACCGGCTGTGCACAGCTCTACCACGTGGCCGCCCAGTACTCCCTCTGGGCCAAGGACCCCTCGATCTTCTACGACGTGAACGTCACCGGCACCCGCGTCCTGATGGAAGCGGCGCGCGATGCCGGCACCGAGCGGATCGTGTACACCAGCACGATCGGGGCGATCGGATTGCCTCCTGATGGAAGCCCAGGCACGGAGGAAACACCCGTCTCGCTCGACCAGATGGCGGGGCACTACAAACGCTCCAAGTACCTGGCCGAGCAGGAGGTCCTCAAGCTGGCGAGGGGGGGGCTGCCAGTCGTCATCGTCAATCCCAGCGCCCCGGTCGGAGAGCGGGACATCAAGCCCACCCCCACCGGCCAGATCATCGTGGACTTCATGAAAGGCCGCATGTGGGCGTACATCGAAACCGGGATGAACCTGATCGACGTGGACGACGTGGCGACCGGGCACCTGCGCGCCATGGAGCGGGGCCGCATCGGCGAGCGGTATATCTTGGGGAATCGCAACCTGTCGCTGCGCGAGGTCTTCGAAATTCTCAGCGGGCTGACCGGCGTCAAGGCGCCCCGCCTCAAGCTACCCTGGCAGGCCATCCTGCCGCTCGCCTACGCCGACCAGTGGCTGGCCGACTACATCACTCATCAAGCCCCACGTATTCCGCTCGAAGGAGTCAGGATGGCCAAATACAAGATGCACTATGATTGTTCCAAGGCCGTCAAGGAACTCGATCTTCCCCAAACGCCCGTCGAGGTCGCGCTGGAGAAAGCGGTCCGTTGGTTTCGCAACCACGGGTACGCGTAATGGCGTGAAGGAGACGGCGCGCCAGGATGCTCGTGATGGCGAGGCTGCTTCACGTGAAGGCATGGTGGGTTCAGGTCACCGGGCCACCAACGACACAAAGGCCTCTTTCTCGTCGTCGTAGGCCCAAATGTCGCCGGTCGCGATGGAATAGACCCACCCATGAAGGGTCAACATGCCGCGTCTCAATCGGACCGCGACTGTTGGATGGGTCTTGAGGTGGTCGAGCTGAACGCGGACGTTTTCCTGGATGGTGCTGATCAGCAGGTCTTCCCCTCTGAGATCGGCGTAGTTCTCTCGCACAATGCGTCGCGTGGTTTCCGCCTGATCCATCCAGTTCTTCACGGCCGGCAGATCCTTGACCGTGTCCGGGTGCAGGAGCGCTCTCATGACGCCGCAATCGGTATGACCGCAGACGATCACATGCTTCACGCCCAGTACGGCCACGGCATATTCAATCGTGGCCGTATTGCCTCCCAGCACTCCCCCATAGGAAGGCACAATGTTCCCCGCATTCCGCAGAATGAAGAGCTCGCCGGGGTCGGCTTGGGTCAGCAACGTGGGGTCAACGCGTGAATCCGAGCAGGTAATGAAGAGCGCACGGGGCTCTTGTCCTTGGGAGAGCCTGGTGAACAGCTCGCGCTTGGCGCCGAACACTTCGGTCTGAAACTTCTTGAATCCTTCAACGAGTTTCTCCATGGCTGCCCTCCAGCGTCACGTCTTCGATCTCTGCTATAGACGAGCCATAAACGTGCCCTCATCATCTGACGGTGGGCTTTGAAATACTGCGCTTTGGAAGGCCGACTCGAGATCCTGATCCAGCGTAAACACAATGATGCGTTCCCCGATCTGGGTGTCGATGTCGGTAAAGAGGCCGGTCGTTTTGGCGCCGGTGATGCTATCCACCTGCTGACTGAGCTTCTCCCGTCCCTGCGCGATCAGGGTCTGCCGCAGCCGCCGGACCATCTCGATCCCCTCCGCGGTCTTGGCCAGTTGCCGCTCGGCCGGCGTCAGAACCCCTTTCAGACGAACCAACACGAGGTCTTTGATAATGAAGGCCCGTACGTCCTCCGGCCCCCGACCCATGAATTCCTGCTCGAACTTGATGATCGCTTTGCGAATCGCGCTCTCGACTTCGCCTTTCGTCCGCCCGTTTTTCACAGGCCCTGATTTCCCATGGAGATACCCAGAAGACCTACCAGCTGTGAGCCTAATGGCAGGTTGTGCATTGCGGCTTGCTATGGTATGACACCTGCTTAAAGAATTGCAAACGGTGGGGCCGCCGTCCTGTCATGTCAGACAGGCGGACCCATTTTCGATAGACCCCGATGACCTTGGCCTGTAGGGTAACCGGCTCTTCCTTGTAAGAGGCCGGTCGCAGTACGAGCCAGCCGGGCGCCCATGGACCATAAAGGGGTGCTGGCTGGCTTTTTTTATTCCACGAACCCAGGCGACCATGTCCTTTGTGATTCTCGTCCTGCTGTTGCCTCTGTTGGCCGCGCTCATCGTCGTGGTCGGCCGGCCCCGTTCGCTAGACCAGCGCGCCAAGATCGGAGCGCTGCCTATCATCGCGGCATTCTTTGTAGCCGTCGTGACGTTGGTGTTGGTCTCCTCGCAGGGACCGATCAGCCTCCGCTTCTATGAGCCGAGGTCCCCTGCCAATCTCGCGTTGCCGATAGGCGTCTACGTCGACCGTCTCAGCGCGGTCATGATGACGCTGATCACAGCCGTGGGCACCATCATCTATCTCTATTCAACGGGCTACATGTATCAGGATCGCGGCTATCGCCGGTATCTCGGACTCATCGCCTTTACGACCTTTGTCCTGCTCTGCATGGTCTCCAGCGCCAACCTGATGATGCTGTTCGTGTTCTGGCAGATCCTGTCCTGGCTGCTGTTTTTGCTGGCTCACAATCATGCGCATGCGGCGACGCTCCAGGGCGCCTGCAAGACCTTCACGCTGCTGCGGGTCGGCGACGCGGCCTTTCTCGCCGGCATCGTCCTGGCCCATGCCCTGTACGGCACCGTCGAGTTCCAGGAACTGTTCGCCCGGGCCGCGGCCACGCCGGTCGTGCTGTCGCCCCTGCCGGGGCTAGAGATCAGCGGCGCCACGGCCGTCACGCTGCTGATCTTCGGCGGCGCCATGAGCAAGTCGGCACAGTTCCCGATGCACATCTGGCTGCCCAGCTCCCTCTACGCCCCCACGCCGATCCATGCCCTGCTGCACGCCGGGATCATCAACGCCGGCGGCTTTCTGCTCAACCGGCTGGCGCCGCTCTACGGCTTGAGCCCCGCCACGCTGCACGTCGTGTTCGTCGTCGGGATGCTGACGGCCGTGCTGGGGGCCTCGATGATGCTGGTGCAGAACGACATCAAGAAGACACTGGGGTTCTCGACCATCGGGCAGATGGGCTACATGATCATGGAGTGCGGCCTGGGCGCCTTCGCGCTGGCGGTCTTCCATCTCATCGCGCACGGGCTGTTCAAGGCCACCGTGTTTTTGAACTGCGGCAACGTGATCCACAAGGTCCGCCAGGAGCCGGTCTCTCCCCACGCGCACCATGCCGTCGAGGAGCACGAGCTCCCGCGCCTCACCTGGGCCACCGGATTTCTCACCACACTGCTGCTGCCGCTCGTTATTCTATTGGTGACGCACGGCGTGCTGCGTATTCCGCTGCTGGACTCGCAGGGCACCGTGATCTTCCTGTTTTTCATCTGGATCACGTCCTCCCAGGCGATCCTGACGCTCACGCGCCTGCGCGCCGTCGCGTCCTGGAAGGTGTCGGTGGCGATGCTGCTCACGCTCCTGTTCGTGGTCTTCACCTATCTGTTCGCGGCGGAAGCTTTCACGCATTTCCTGTATCCCGACCCGCGGGAAGTGGCCTCCTATTTCCGGACGGCGGCGCTGCCGGGCCGGCTGTTCGACGGCCTGGTGGTCGGGACGACGCTGCTGACCACCCTGGGCTGGGTCTATCTCTATGCGCAGGCGCATGGGCGGACGGTGCGGATGCCGGTCTGGGTACAGGCGCTGCGGGTCCGTCTCTACGTGCTGTTCATGAACAGGCTCTACGTCGATGTGCTCCACGACCGGTTAGGCCGGTGGATCATGCGCCTGGCTCACGGGCTGGATAAGCATTCACTTGGGAGGTCGCGGTGATGGCGGAGGGGATGTCGCTCTGGATGCCGGCTGCCATCTCCTTGGCGGGAGCCGTGTCGGGATTTGCGGTTTGGTCCAGGCCGATGGCGCTCAAGATGTGGACGCTGGCTGTGTCGCTGGCGAGCCTGGCATCGCTCGTCGTGCTGTCCGGGGCAGGCGGGGGCGTGTTGCTGCCGGCTCTCCTGCCGATCGCTTCGTTCCTCTCGCTCCTGGGGCAGCCTCCGCACGAGGACAACCGGGCTGCCTGGATCATGACCCTGTTGCTCCTGGGCCTGGGATTGGGCGTGACGGCTGGCCGGGACGGCGAGAGGATGATTCTGCTGACGCTCCTGTTGAGCCTCCTCGTGGCCTTGCTCTACCGCTATCGCGCCCTGTCCGTGTCCCACCTGTGGCAGGGCATTGGGATGTACGGTCTCGGCGTCGTCTGCCTCGCGACGGCGCTGGCCGCGCCCGCACCGGTTTCCGCGGCCGCGGCGCTGGCCGTCTGCGCAATGCTGTTGCCGCTTGCGCCCGTGCACGCCGGGTACGTCGCGGCGCTCGCGGGACTGCCGGGCAACCTGCCCGCGTTTCTCGCCTGTCTGCTGCCCGCGCTGGGGTTCCACGGCCTGCTGGTGGTATTGCCGAGCCTGCCCGAGACCGTGAGAACGGCGCTGCCGCTGTTGGGACTCGTTGGGGCGATCTACGGTACTCTGAAGGCCCTGGCACAGTCGCGCATTCGGGCTCTGCTGGCCTACGCCAACCTGTCATTCTTTTCCATCTTGTGGTGGTACGTCGCGTCCGCTCGGACCGTTCCTCCGCAGGCAACTCTCTATATCGGATCCGTCAGTCTCGCCACCACCGGTCTGTTGCTGGCCTGGTACGCGATGCGGGCCCGCTACGGCGATATGGACCTGCGCGCGATCCGTGGGCTGGCCCATCCCATGCCCCGCTTTGCCGTGCTGTTCATGCTGCTGGCGCTGGCCGCCCTGGGCCTGCCGCCCTTCGGCGTCTTCGCCGGGTTCATGGGCCTGTTGCTGACGCCGGCGCTTCCGCTATCCGGCGCGTTGGTCGTGATCGTCCTCGCCTGGCTTGCCGCGTCCTGGTATTTTCTCGACCTGCTGCAGCGGCTGCTCTTCGGCCGGCACCGGCCGGATCTCCGCTACGAGGATCTCCACCGGACTGAATTAGCCGCGCTGCTGATGCTCGTCATCATTCTGCTCGTCATGGGTGTGGCGCCGACCCGTGTCTTTGAGCCGGGCACGCCAGTGCCTCGGCCCAGCGTGGCGGCGGGAGGCCTCGCGTGGAACAAATGACCGCGACATCCTATACCGACACGCAGCGGATGGAGTTGCGGGGATTGATCCGCCTCGCGAGCGAGGTCATCGCCCAGTACTGGCCGATGCGGACGTTCGTGCACCACAACCCGCTGCACAGCCTCGAGTACCTGCCCTTCGATGAAACGGTGGAGCGCGGCCGGCGCCTCCTGGGCGGCCACGGCTACCTGTCCGGCGAGACCTACCGGGCCTGTGTCCGGGAGGGACGGATCGCGCTCCGCCATCTGGATGCGGCGCTGGCGCCGAGGGCGCTCGACGCGCAGGTGGTGCTGGGAGGCCGCCGCGTGTCGCACGGCGAGGTCCTGCGCGCCTGTCTGACGCGGGGGCTCTGTGTGCCAATCGAAGAACCGTTCGATGCGCTGCTGGCAGGACCGGACCAGCCCCTGATCGAGACCCTCGCAGACCACTTGGCGTCCGTCGTGACCTGCCCGAGCGTCAGCGAGCGCATGGCGGCGGCCGTGAAGGAGGACCGGGTGGCTCTGGGACGATCCCTCACGCTCACCATGTGGTGCGACCGGGTCCTGGGCACCAATGTCGTCGAGCAGGTGAACGGCGAGCTCATCAAATGGTGTGAAGCCTTCCTGGACGAAGGGCACGCTGCGTGGCCCATGCCCGGGCGGGAGCGGGATTTTTACGGGACGTGGAAATCGCTCGCCGCACACGAGTGGTCGCCCTGTGGCATTGCTGACAGCCGGCGGAAAATTTCGCAACTGCCCGAACATCCCGAGGATGCGGTGCTCGACAGCCTGGCAATCCTTGCGATTCCGGACGAATTCCGGCAGAACTTCCTATCGCTCCAGTTCGCGGCGCTGCCCGGCTGGGCCGGGTTCATCAAGTGGAGGGGCGATCAGCGGGACTACGAATGGCAGCAGGCCTATCCGGTCGGTCTCGTGAAATTTCTCGCCGTCCGGCTGTGGTACGTGCGGGAGCTGGTCGGGAAAGCCTGCCGGGAGGAACTGGGCATCGGGGGCGATTATCGGTCGGTCCTGGCCTACATGCAGGAGCATCCGCATGCCTATTACCTGAGACGGGAACGGGTGGCGGGACGCCTGCCGGCGACCTATGCCGAGCAGGTCGACCGGCTGGCGCAAAAAGAGCGAGATGGGTGGACGCGTCTGCTCGATCGCTGCCAGGCGGAATTCGGCGCGCGCCGCGATCGGGCCGTGCAGCGCACCGCGGCGAAGCGCCTGCTCGCCCTGGCCAGAAGTTTGGAGTTGGACGAGTCCATCGTGCTGGCCGCTCCGCCGAAGGACCTTGCGGTTTTGGTGGAGTGGATGGATGCGTTCCCGGAATCAGCTCACGGCCCGGTCTGGCTCAGATCGTTCGAGGCCGGCTACCACGAGCGCCTCCTGGGACAGCTTGCACGAACCGGGGCGACGCCAGCCCCTGCCACGATCCGCCCGCAGTCGCAGTCGGTTTTTTGCATCGACGTGCGGTCGGAGCCCTTCCGGCGCCACCTGGAATCGACCGGTTCGCACGAAACCTACGGCTTCGCGGGGTTCTTCGCCGTCTTCATCCGGTATCGGGCCTGGGGCCGGGAGCATGACACGGAGCAGTTCCCAGTGATCATGCGCGCCAAGAACGAGGTGCGCGAGATTCCGCGCAGTTTTCTCGATCAGGCCGTCTCCAAGCAGGCGTCGCGGGCCCAATTGCTCCATGCCGGCCACACGCTCCTGCACGATTTGAAGGAGAACGTGGTCACGCCCTATGTCATGGTGGAGTCGCTGGGATGGTTTTACAGTCTGCCCATCGTCGGCAAGACGGTGCTGCCAGCCCTCTACCGACGCTGGGCCGACTGGTTGAGCCGTTTCTTCGTCCCCCCCCTGGCCACCTGCGTGACGGTGGATAAATTGGCTCCGGCGGAAACGGAAGCGGTGCTGGCGGACGAGCAGGAGGCTGTCATCCAGCGGGCCTTGCGCGAACAGTTCGGTCTCCATGGCTCGCGCGTGACGCTGAAGTTTGTCGAGGCGTTGCGGCGCGAGGCGTTGAACGGAGAGCGAGCGCCCGATCCGTCCCTGGTCGAGATGGCGCGGCGCGCGGGACTGCCGGCGGAAAAGCTGGCCGCGTTCGTGGACATCCTGCGCAGGCAGTACCGGATCGATCAGCGATGGGCAGAGGCACAGAAGGAACGGATCACGCGGACGGGCTTCACGCTCGACGAGCAGGCGCTCACGGTTGACACGGCGCTGCGTATGATGGGATTGACAAAAAATTTCGCCAGGCTGGTGCTCTTCTGTGCGCACGGGAGCACCTCGGAGAACAACCCCTTCGAAGCCGCGCTGGACTGCGGCGCCTGCGGCGGCAACGAAGGCAGCCCCAATGCCCGCGTGCTCGCCCGCATGGCCAACAATCCGCGTGTCAGGGAGCGGCTGGCGAAAAACGGCCTCGTGATTCCCGCCGACACGCACTTTCTCGCCGGACAGGTGGACACGACGACGGACGAGGTGCGGCTGTTCGACCGGGAGGATGTGCCGGTCACACATGCCGGAGACCTGTTGCGGTTGCTCGACTGTTTGAGAGAGGCCGGGCGGCTCACCAGCCTGGAGCGCGGCTCCCGGCTTCCGGACGCGCCGGTCCCGCTGACGCTGGAGCGGGCGTCGGCATACGTGCGCCGGCGCAGCGCCGATTGGAGCCAGGTGCGACCGGAATGGGGTCTGTCGGGCAACGCCGCCTTTGTCATTGGCCGGCGCGCGCTCACGCAGACCCTCAATCTGGACGGGCGGGTGTTTTTACATTCCTACGATTACCGGGAGGATCCGACCAACCGCCTGCTGGAGGTCTTGATGACCGCCCCGCAGGTCGTGGCACAATGGATCAACATGGAGCATTATTTTTCGGCGGCAGACAACGAGGTGTACGGCGCCGGCAGCAAGATTTATCACAATGTGGTGGGGCGCATCGGCGTCATGTCCGGGCCCTGGAGCGATCTGCGCCTCGGATTAGCCTGGCAGACCATGATGAACGGCGAACGGCCGTACCATGAATCCATGCGCTTGCTGACGGTGATCGAAGCGCCGCGCGCGCGCATCGAACAACTGATTGCGCGGCACGAAGTCTTGCAGCATTATTATCATCACGAGTGGGTGCACCTGGTGGCGCTCGAGCCGGAAGAAGGGGCGTTCTACCGGTATCTCCCGACGGGCGAGTGGTGCCGGGTTGCCAGTACCCACACCCTGACGCCTTCCTGTAACACGTGAAAGGAGTTCAGACATGGGCGGATTGACGCTGCATCCGATGAAGGAAATTCGTGTGATCGTATCGGGGGAGCACCGGGCGTTTGTGACGGAGTTGCTGGATAAGGTCCACGCCAGCGGCTACACGGTTATCGGCAACATCTCCGGAAAGGGCCATCATGGGCTGCACGAAGCCCACTTCATGTTCAGCGAGCAGGAAAGCCAGGTCATGATCATGGCGGTGGTTCCGGCGGACAAGGTGGAGCCGATCCTAGCCGGGCTGCGGCCGCTGTTCGAGCGATACTCCGGGGTGATGTTCGTCAGCGACGTTGCCGTGAGCCGGCAGGAGTATTTCGGCAAGCAGACAGCCGGCTCGTGACAACCGTGCGGATTCCTTGCGGGACTCGGTCTTGCACTCGGCCTCGCATCCACGTATCCTGCCGTCCTGATGGACTTCGATCGCTCAGACGGGTGACGTGGATACTCCCGTTCTCCTCATTCGCACCTTCCTGCTGCGCCCTTACGTCTTTGCCTTTCTGGCCGTGTTTCTGTTCTGTTCCGCCCGTCTGCTGGGCTGGCGGCGGACCGGACTGTTCTTTGCCCTTACCTGGGCCACAGCTTTTCTCTGCGAATTCTCCTCCACCCGCACGGGCATCCCGTTCGGGTGGTACTACTACACAGGGTCCACGGTGGGACAGGAGCTCTACCTGTCCAACATCCCCTTCATGGACTCGCTGTCCTTCACCTTCCTGCTGTACGCCAGCTATTGCCTGGCCCTCTTGTTTCTGCTTCCGGCCCGCGCAGGCAACCTCTTAGTATCCGGCGAGTGGGGAAGACCGGGCTGGCCGGAGCTGATCTTCGACCAGGGCGTGCGCACGTCCTGGCCGATCCTGGCGCTGACCGCGCTCTTCTTCGCCTTCATCGACATGGTGATCGACCCGGTGGCGCTCCGCGGCGACCGGTGGTTCCTGGGAAAAATCTACTACTATCCGGACCCGGGCATTCATTTCGGCGTTCCGCTGGCCAACTACGTCGGTTGGGCGGTCGTCGGCCTTGTCGCCTTGTCGATCTATTTTCCCGTAGACCGCCGCCTGTCCGTCCCGACACCGAGAGACGGCCGATCCGCCACCGGCGCCGTGCTCCTCGGCTGCGGGCTCTACTACGGTGTGCTGGCGTTCAACCTCTCGGTGACCTTTTGGATCGACGAGATGCTGCTGGGCTTGACCGGCGTCCTGCTCTATCTGCCAATCACGGTTCTGGCTGTCCTGCGGCTCCTCAGCCGACTCCCCGTCCACAGCCCGGTGCAACGGCCGGAGGGAGGCCGATAAGACTTGGCGCGTCTGTACCGAGCCTGTATACTGTTCCGAAATAGCGGTCAGCCGTCAGCTTCACCCCCACCCTCCCCCTTCCAGGGGGAGGGTCGCGGGGAGGGGACAAAACTCATCCTATTGTTGGCCAATCCGTGAGTAACTGAAAAGCCTGTCAAGACAACACATGACTCCTCGGCTGAAAATTGGGCTCACGGTCCTCGCCATCGTGGCAACCGGCGTCGCCGGGTCGCTGGGATGGCTGGGCTATCAAAGCTTCCAGACTGGCTTCAGCGCCAAAGCGGAGCCGACCGCCATCGAAGTGGCCATGGCGCGGTACGTGCGACACCTGGCCATTCCCTATGCCCAGCGAAACGCGCCTAACCCGGTCCCGACTAGCCCGGAAGTCCTGGTTGAGGGTCTGAAGCACTTCGCCGACCATTGCGCCACCTGCCATGCCAATGACGGCAGCGGCGACACCCCGATCGGGCGCAACGTCTATCCCAAGGCCCCGGATCTGCGCAAAGCCGACACCCAATCCCTGTCCGACGGGGAACTCTTCTTTGTCATTCATAACGGCATCCGCTTCACCGGCATGCCGGCCTGGGGCAAGGGCAAGCCGGAAGAGGACCGGGACAGTTGGACGTTGGTGCATTTTATCCGTCGCCTGCCCAAACTCACGCCCGACGAACTGGACGAGATGAAACGTTACAATCCCAAGACGGAGAAGGAGCGGGCGCAGGAGGCGGCGTTCGAGCGGTTCCTGAGCGGCGAGGAGGTCGGCCCTATTGAGCCGCCTCACAAGCACTGATAGGCTATTGTATTGGCTGGAGGCAAAAGAACCATCCGCGCACAGTAAAGGAGAAGTTGTCAGTCCTCAGTGTTCGGTTCTCAGTTGCATGACTGAAGACTGATGACTGAAAACTGACTACTCCCTAGCAAGCTTGGTATGGAGACGATGATGCAACAAATCCGGCTTGTTCTGTTTCTCCCGGTCCTGTCGGTCCTGTGTGGCACCTGGCTCTGGGCCCATGAAGGCAGCCAGCACATCCTGGGAACCATCACCACGGTCGCGCCGGATCATGTGGTCGTGCAGACACTCGACAACAAGACCGTGACGATCATCACCACGGCCCAGACCCGTTACCGCGCCCTCAAGGAGGCCAGTACGCGCGAAGCATTGAAAGTAGGGCACCGGGTGGTCGCGGAAGTCACGAAAGATAAGACCGGCCTGACGGCCAGCGAGGTGCGGTTCTCCTCGGTGCCCCCCAAACCAGGCACTCCAGGGTCTCAAGGGTCTCGCTGATGCAAGGTCTCTTGATCCGGTTCACCGTCACCGGAATCGCCGTCTTCCTGGCGAGCCAGGTTGTCCCCGGCATCACGATGGAAAGTATTCCAGCCGGGCTCGCCGCCGTCATCCTGCTGGCACTCCTGAACGCTGTGGTCCGCCCCATCCTCTATCTGTTCTCGCTCCCCTTCATCCTCGTCACGCTGGGGCTGTTCATGGTCATCATCAACGCGCTCCTGCTCCAACTGGTGTCCTTCCTGGTCAAGGGATTCGTCGTCCAGGGGTTCTGGCCTTCCGTCTGGGGCGCGGTGCTGATCAGTCTGGTCAGCACGGTCCTGAACCTGTGGGTCTCCGAAGAGGGCCGTATCCAGATGGTGATTCACCGCCCCAAGCCTCCGCGGATTATCAATTGAAATGCCCGCGCCTGATTGCTAGAATGCCTTCCCGTTCTTGAGTTGGAGAGATCGTATGGGCCAAGCCGCTGAAGCGATCCGGACGACCAAGCAGACGACCTTGCAGAGGACGCTGACGACCGCCCTCAACGAACTCGGCGTGGAGGCCGCTCTGGTGGGCATTTACGAGCGGGAGGGAGGCTCCCTCGTGGCGCAGGGGTCCCGCGGCTTTTCTCCCCGCGAGATACAGACTGTCCTGCGAACCCTCTCGGGCCAGGAGTCGTCGCTGCTGACCGCCACGGCTGCGGCCGGCGAGGAGGACTCGCACCGGGCCCTGCGCCTGCGCATGATCACGCCGGCCGCGAAGTCCTTGCTCGCGATGCCGCTTCGGCACAAGCAGCGGCTGTACGGCATCCTGGTGATCGGCCGAAAAGAAAGCGTCTCCTTCTCGAAGAAAGAAAAGAGCCTGATCGAGAGCGCCGGCGAGGAGATCACCGGCGCTCTGGAGCGGGCAGCGCTGTTCGATGGAACGCTGCTCCTCGCCGCACCGCTGGTCGCCCACGAGCCGGCTCCGGCCGTCGCCCCGGCCGGTCCAGCCGCCCTGGCTCCTGCGTCCTATGCCACACCCGAGGTGCAGGAACGGATTGCGGCGCTGTTGAGCGACCAGACCCAGACCGTCCCGTTCGATCGCGCCTGGGTCACGTCCTACGATCCGATCGCCGGCGCCGTGGAAGTCTTGGGGCTCGCGGGAGACTACAAAGGTGAACTGAAAAAGGATCTCAAGCCTGGTCAGCGACTGGCCCTTGATAGCTCCGCCTCCGGCTGGGCGGTCCGGCACAGAAAACCGCGCGTCGACAACGACCTGGCCTCCACCCAAGGACGATTCCTGGACCACAAACATCTCTTCAAGGACCGGTTCCGATCCTCCTTAGTCGTTCCCTTCTTCGTCCGTGGGCAGGTCGGGGGAACCGTCACGCTGGCCTCCAGGACGCCGACCCAGTACGGGCTTCCGGACGCTCGGGCACTGGAGCCTCTGATCGTCAAAGTGGTCGAGCTGCTCCAGGAGCCGCTTGCGCCCCAGGCCGCAAGGGCACAGCCAGGCGTTGTGGGCGAGCCCCAGGCCGAGCCGCCCCCACAGATTTCCCACGAACCCCTGATCAGAAAACAAGAACGTCAGGCGGCCCTCGGCGAGTTTAGCGCCTTTTTGGCGACGGAAATCCGCGAGCCGTTGGCATCGATCCGGGTTCAACTGGAGGAGGTCACCGGGGAGGGCATCCTGGACTTCGATCCCCAGACCCGCGTCGAGAACGCCATGCGGGACCTGATCCGCATCGAAGCCATCCTTAACGAGATCCTGGACTTCGCCAAGCCCTTGGAGCTGAACCGGCGCCTTTGCCGGGTGCCCGACATCATCGAGAACATGCTGACGGTGGTAGGCACCGAGCTGGACATGAATCGCACCAGGGTCACCAAGGACTACGCCGCGAACCTACCCCAGGTCCGGTGCGATGAAGCGAAGATGCAGCAGGTCTTCCTCAGCATTTTCAAGAATTCCCTGGAAGCCATGACCCCCGGCGGGCACCTTCACATCGAAGTCACCCAGCAGAAGTCCGGCCGGACCCACGACGTGCAGATTACGATCAAGAACGACGGAGCCCCCATTCCCACCGAGCACGTCGGCAAGGTCTTCGAGCCTTTCTTTACCACCAAGCGGGCCGGCACCGGCCTGGGTCTGGCAACCGTGAAGAAAATCGTCGAAGAACATCAGGGACAGATCTCCATCGCCAGCGGGCCGGGCCAGGGGACCACCGTCATCATCCGCCTCCCGCCCCCCGTCCATCGAGGCGGGCCATACCGGCGGCGGGGGCGCGGGCGGAGGCCGCCACGAAACCGTTGAATTCACGTCCGAAAGTCTGAAAGTCGAAAGTCATTAATGTCCGAAGACCATGTCGCCAGACTTTCAGACTTTACGACTTTCCGGCCTTTCTACAGCGGCGCGTCTTCCCTATTGACAGAGCCAACGGAGGCGTCTAAGATACGCGCACTCAACGAGACATCTTTCAGGCCTTGTCATTTTCTTCCACATACTTACAAGGGGTGAGTCCAATGAAAACACTCATCGGCATCGTTGTGGCGGTGGCGGGTATCGCCTTTACCCTCTCGCTGGCTCAGGCCAATCCGGCCCTGTTGCCCAAGCACCCCGGCTATCCTGGCGGAAACGCCGTGTCTCCGGTCACCGGCCAGCCACTGGCCAATGACAGCGGAGAGACGAACGCCGGCGGCGAAAAGGCCCTGCGCAATGCAGCAGGCTTTGCTGACTCGCATACCCGGCAGAACCTCTCCGACCCGAACAATGCGCGCATTGCGGAGAAGCATGGAGCAGGCCAGCTTCCCAAGGTCCAGGGGCCGCAGATCAAGATCGAGCCGCCTGTCAACAGCGCGACCAAGATCAAGGGCGAGCGGGTTATCAACTAAGCGGACAACGCGGAAGTTTTAAAAAAGGGAGGTCGTCTTCTCGACGACCTCCCTTTTTATTTTCGTGCGGGTCTAGGCCTGGCAGACAACAGCCGGTGGCCAAAGAGCGCCGAGGCATCTGCCATGAGCCATACGCCATCAGCCATCGACTCCTTTAAGACGGAACCGCCAGGGCTTTTTCGCCCATTCCCCAGCATAGTCCACGCCGATTCGTGGCGCGCGAACGATCCGAGATGCTGAAACTCGCCCTCCTCGATCTTCCAGCCAGAGCTCTTCACCCAGCGTCAGGTCCCACTTGTTCAAAGTTCGGTCGATGTGGAAGTGCCGACAGAGCCGGCCTGGCCCATCTACAAGTCCCTGACCATCCACCTCGACCGCACGGACCAGAATGGCGGCCGGATACCCTTCACGGTCCGTCACCACATTGAAGCAGTGGTGCATACCGTAGACCAGGTAAACATAGGCAACCCCGGCCCGGCCGAACATGACTTCGGTCCGAGCGGTTTTGCCACGCGAGGCGTGGGAGGCGCGGTCCTCCGGCCCGACGTAGGCTTCCACTTCGATAATCCGGCCCGCCAGCAGGCCGGTCTCGCTCTTCCGAACGAGATGCTTGCCCAGCAGATCCCTGGCGACCTGCAAAGTGTCGCGTCTAAAAAAGGCCGGCGACAGAATTTTCTTCGGCATGGTCCACGACTTATCAGTCGAGAGGCGCGAGGCTAGAGGCACGGGGCGGGAGTAAAGTGCAACCGATTGTGCCCGTCTCTAGCCACTAGCCTCTCGCCGCGTGCCCTCCCCTAAAAATACCAGGCCACGCCCCCCATTATATTCCTGGGCGTACCCGGCACAAAATGGATGTCGGTGACGGCCGGCTGGCCGCGCAACTGGGATTCGTAGAAAAATTGCGCCTGCCGCCAGTCCACGTCAAACAGGTTTTGAATCGTAAAGAAGGCTTCGAGGCGGCCCCGCTCCACCTTCACCGGCAGCCGGTAGCGGTTGACCCAATCAAAGACCGTGAACGGCTGGGCATAGGCCGTCCGGTTTACATCAGCCGGTCGCCGCCCCATGTGGATCATCTGGAGCGAGGAGGACAAGCCCATCGGATGCTGGACGGTTAAGCCCGCCTGGGCAGTCAACTCAGGTGCCAGAGGGATCGCTTGCCCCGTACCGCGGAACTCGGCATGGGTGAGGGTCAAATCGCCTCGGAGCGTGAGCCAGTCCAGCAGGGTCAGCCTGGTTCCCAGCTCCGTCCCGTATCGTCTGGAGGCGCCCCTGATCTGGGTCGTCCCTGCATCGCCGACGAACACCAGCTCCGATTGCAGATCCAAGGCCCAGAGGGTGGCAAGCAACTCCACCCGATCCCATTGTTTGGTGCGAATCCCGACTTCATAGGCGGTGGCCCGAGGCAGAGTCTGGGCCGCCTGCCCGCTCACCACAGCCCGTGCATCATTGCTGTGAAAGCCGGTCCCGACGTTCAGGAAGAACTCAGTCCCCAGCCAGGGGCCGAGGATCAGGTTGCCCTTGGTGCTCGCGATGACCGCATCGGTCCTCCCCTGGGGCTGCTGGGTGCAGGTCGCGCAAAGGTTCTGCACGTTGAACGTGAAGAAATCCGCTCGCGCGCCGCCGTTCACCCGCACCCAGGGAGTCGGCTGTAATTCCAATTTCAGGTAGGGCGAATAGGAGGCCTCCAGTACGGCGCTCTCCGAGGTGACCGTCAGCAGCGCGCGCTGCTGTTGGTCGGCGATCCGCACACGGGCATCGTCCACGCGGGTCTGAACGCCCAAAGTTGCCGTCCCGTCTACGCCCATCAGGGTACCGCTCTGCCTGTACCCGACATCGCTCCCGTAGACCACCCGACGATCGCCCTGCTCGATCCCATCCCCATGCACCGGATCGTTAAGGAAGAAAGTGAAGTTGCTATACAGGTCCAGCTTGTAATACTGCGCATAGAGATCGGCAAAAATTTTTCCGCCGGTGCTCGTATCATAATGGTACCGCAGGGTGCCGGTGGCCCGATTCGTCCGTCCACCTTCAGACGGATCGACGGACCCAAACCGATCCAGCAATCCGGCAAAGACGGCGTAGACAGGAAGCTGGCCGGATGCGTTCCACCGGCTCTGGTTATAGGTGCCGGTCAGGCTGAGCTCGGACCGTGGCGTAGGATTGATCGTCGCCTTAAGCAGCCCGTTGAACCGGTTGTAGCGGTTGGGATTCAGAAAAGGGCCGTTGGTGAAATAGCCTTCCGCCGCCACCAGGGTCCGCAGCTTCCCCGTGGTCGGCGAGAACATCGTGAGATACCGTTGCGTGTCGAACTGCCCGCCCGCCGCCTGGATGAAGCCTTCCTTGACCTCGTCCCGCGTCACGAAATCCACCGCACCGCCCGTGTTGAAGTCCCCGAACTGGACGTGGTAGGGCCCTTTATAGACCTGAATCTCTTTGATCGTCTCCGGAATGATGAAGTTCAGGTCCGCATAGCCCTGCCCGTGGGCATGGCTGCGCATGTTCACCGGCATCCCGTCCCGGAAGACGGCGATGTCGGTCCCGTGGTCCGCGTCGAACCCGCGCAGAAAATACTGGTCGGCCTTGCCGGCCCCGCCGGAATGTTCCACGGTCAGAATGCCGGGGGCCAAGCGCAGGAGCATACCGGGGCGGCCTTGCGGCTGGAGGAGGATGTCCTTGTCCGGGATGACGTGTTCCGAAGAAGCGGCGACCAGCCGCTCCGCAGCCACCGGGACTTCGGGGAGAACGACCGTGCCGTCGGCTGCCGGCTCATGGGCTTGCGCCATTAGCACAGGGAACAGAAGAAGGACCAAAAAAATAACCGTCAGATTCAACAATGGAACAAAACTCCGTTACTGCTTCCTGGTCCATCCCATTCCAAATTTCCGGCGGGTGGTGCCGACCTGGGAACCCGTCCGCCTGCAACGCAAGGGGTTCCCCACGGGGGGATGGGTGGAGTGAGGACGGACGGGTTGGTCGGCGACAGGACCCGCCGAAAATCAACTCAGCCCCTTCCCGGTGGTCGTCATGGTCAGCTTGCCGTGCTTCACTCCCTTGGTCGCAATGAGGGTGTCGGCGACTTTTTTGATTTCGCTGCCACGGCCCCGGACGACCAGCACCTCCAGACAACGGTCATGGTCCAGGTGGACGTGCATGGTCGAGAGGATGAGGCGGTGATGATGGTGCTGGATGTCGGTGAGCTTCTCGGTCAGGTCGTGGACGTGATGGTCATAGACAATCGTGATAGTCCCGACCGTCTCCTTGTTCTCGTCCCACTGTTGCCCGACCAGGTTGTCTCGGATCAGGTCGCGCAGCGCTTCCGACCTGGTCGCATAGTTCTTGCGCGCGAGCAACCGGTCGAAGTCATCCAGCAGATGATGATCCAGCGACACCCCGAACCGGACCAGCTTCTTCATGCTACCTCTTTAGTGCTACGATTAATAAAAACGTAGCACGACAATAGCGCCGTCGGCTCGGCTGTGTCAACCAGCCGGCCTCCTCTAGCAACCAGTCCCTGACGCCCAACTTGACAGCCAAGCAGCAGGCGTATATGTTTGCCATATACATGAAGATGTCTGCGCATGGATGACTTGGCACAGGTAGAGGGGTTCGATTGGGACGAGGGCAACCTCAGGAAAAACTGGGAACGGCACCACGTCACGCCGTGGGAGTGCGAGCAGGTCTTCTTCAACCGGCCGCTTGTCGTCGCCGATGACAAAACCCACTCCACGCAGGAGGCCCGATACTACGGGCTCGGCCAGACCGATGGAGAACGGCTGTTATTTCTCGTGTTCACCGTGCGAGGGAGCCGGATACGGATCATCTCGGCGAGAGACATGAGTAGAAAGGAGCGGAGCCGCTATCATGAACAAGCTCAAAAAGAAACCGAAATTCAAGAGTGAACAGGAAGAAGCAGATTTCTGGTCAACCCACGATTCGACCGAGTACGTGGACTATACCAAAGCAACCCGTGCCCTGTTCCCGAACCTGAAACCGTCCACCGAGACTATCTCGCTCAGACTGCCCAAATCGCTGCTCGACCAGCTCAAGACCCTGGCCAACAAGCGCGACGTCCCCTACCAAACCCTCCTGAAACTCTTCCTCGCCGACCGCATCGCCCAGGAATGGAAGGGCAAGCCGGTTAAAGCGTAACCGTGAAGTGTTTCCCGGTCCTCCGGCAAACCTCCGGTGCCAGAAAAATGACTCCCGATGTCTTTTTTTTCGCCCAACCCTTGGATTGTAACGAAAATACACGGACTGCGTGATTTGAGAAAAAGACCCCCGTACAGTTTCTTTACCACCATCCCCATTTCCGCTCATATTTTTAGATCACACGCTAAGCTTGTTTGCGTGAAAACCACTGACGATCATAATAGGAAATGATTTCTGCAATGACGACCATCAGATTTCTTCCCGCTGCGGAGTAATCGCAGACAGGCCCAAGGTCAAAATTTCCCACAGAATCGACATCCTTCCAGTCGTCAACCATTGAAACGTGAGTCGTTGAGGTAACCACTGGTGATGACTTCATATGCTTTGAATGATTGCAAAGTGCCTGTATCAGCCTAAAGCTTTCAAGCTTGTATATTTCGTTGTAGAACACCTCTTCAGAAGTGCGCGCGGGTTTCTCATGCGAATAGCCTGGCGCAATCCACTCGCGAAGATGGGTAAGCCCCATGATCACATACATGAGATCCACGGTCTGTTTTTGATCCGATTCTGACAATCGAGTGCAATACGTTTAATAGAACTGAAGAAGAACTCGGGAGATTCAAAGTCAAAGAATTGAGATTGCTTGTTCATGTACTTTATAGCTTATTCCCGTCTCACGGAAGGCGGCCTGGGCGTCTCTCACTGCGCGCGTCCAGCGAGCACTTTTCGAAGTGCGCGATGCGTGAGCACGGAGAGCAGCCGGGCCACCCCATCCCCCAGCATCAGCCGAGGTTCCCCCTATTCTCCCTCTATGGGGATGTACAGGAAGTTGCCCTGGCGGTTGATCAGCAGAAGGGTGAGCTCTTTGTTCTTGATGGGATCCACGAGCCGTTGGAAGACGCCCAGATTGGCCGCTGGGCGGCGGTTGACCTCCAGGATCACGTCGCCGGTCATCAGGCCGGTCTGGTCAGCCAGGCTGCCCTCCTCCACGCCTGAGACCACGACGCCGGACGTTGAACTCAGTCCGAGCTGACCGGCCATCGCAGGCGTCAGCTCATCCACCATCAGCCCGCTGAGCGGATGGGTGGGCGCCACCGTGCGGGCCGGCGATGGCGCACGGCGCGGGCGCTCTCGCGGCGCTTCCTGCACGATCAAGTCCGCCTGGAGCGGCTTGCCGTCTCTCATGAGATCCAGACGATGTCGGCTGCCGATCGGCGCACCGCCGATCCAGTTGCGGAGGCGAGCGGCGTCCAACACCTCCTTGCCGTCGAACCGCACGATCACGTCGCCCCGCTTGAGCCCCGCCCTCTCAGCCGACCCCTTTGGCAGCACATCCGTGACGATTGCGCCCTTCACATCGGGCAGCCGGAACAGTTTGCCCAGGGGCGGCGTGACGTCTTGCGTGGACGCGCCCAGGAAGCCCCGGATCACCCGGCCCGTCTTGACCAAGCTCTGCATCGCCGCCCGCGCCATGTTGCTGGGGATGGCGAACCCCACCCCCACGCTGCTGCCCGTGTTGCTGGCGATGGCGGTGTTGATCCCAACCAACTCGCCCTTGATGTTGACCAGCGCGCCGCCGGAGTTACCGGGGTTGATCGGCGCGTCCACCTGGATGAAATCTTCGTAGTCCGCCACGCCGACATCCGCCCGGCCGACCGCGCTAACGATGCCGAACGTCACGGTCTGGTTCAGCCCCATCGGGTTCCCGATGGCCAGCACGAAATCGCCCACCGCGAGTTGGGTCGAATCGCCCCAGGGGACGGCAGGCAGGCCGGTGGCCCCGATCTTCACCACCGCCACGTCCGTCTTGGGGTCCGTGGCCACGACGCGTCCTTTGAACTGCCGCCGGTCCGCCAGCAGGACCTCGACCGAGACGGCTTCGGCCACGACGTGGTTGTTCGTGATGATGTAGCCGTCGGGAGAGACGATCACACCCGACCCCTGCCCGACCTGTTTCTGCGGGGGCCCTTCCGGGAAGAGCCCGAACGGCAGCCCCATGTCATTGAACAGTTGGTCGCGCACCAGCACCGTGGTGGCGATGTTGACCACGGCCGGGATGACCCTGGCGGCGGTGCTCTTGACCTGGGCTTGCAGGTCCGCAGCGGCGGAGTTCGTGACGGCGGCTAAGCGGTCCGCTGCGCGGGCTGGTGCGCCGACCATCGACAGGATGAACCAGGCCAGGAGGCAGCGCGCGAGGGTCACCGGCAAGATAGTCTTTCTATTTCTTCCCATCCGCAGCCAAGATGCTCTGGATCACGGTCTTGAGGTTCTCAGGGTCGATCGCCTCGACTTTGATGTTCCCGTCCAGCAGGATGGTGGGAGTCTGCTGCACGTTCACGCGCATTCCCCAGGCCTTGCCGGCTTCCAACGCCCGGACCGGCTTGCCGCTGGCCAGGCCCGCTTCGAACGCCGCGACATCCAGCCCCACTTCCTTGATGAGCGACTCGCGGATCAGCCGGTCGAAGATTTGCACCCGGTCCTTATGGATCGAGCGGAACAGGGCCCGCCTCATCTCGGAGCCTTTGCCCATTGCCTTGGCCTGCTCGTACATTTCGAAGACGGTCGGCAGCTTGCCCGCCATCACGGGGAACCCGACCATCGTGACCTCCAGCTTGTTGCCGAACTCCTTCTCCAGGATCGGCAGGGCCTCCGCCTCGAACCGATGGCAGTGGGGACAGTAGAAATCCGCGAACTCCGTCAACTTCACCTTGCCGGGCTGATGGGTGGAGGGCTCTTTCAGCTCCTCATACTTGCCCTTGAGCCCGGCCGGAGCCGCCAGCGTGGCGGACAGGCCCCAGCCAAACCCTGCCGTGATCGTGAGGACCGCCAGCACCAGCGGCCCCAATCGATGTGCACGATAGCTCATCTCCGCAACTCCTTTCTCCAGAGTTCCCGTCTCGATCTCTGCGCCATTATAAACCAATGGCCCTCCGGTCCGATGCCCTGTCCATGCCTCTGTTATAATATACCTATGCGGTTTCGGGTGACGACAGGATCGACCTTTGCCACCCTCCTCCTGCTCCTGTCTGGCTGCGCCACCACCGGCGTCATCCCCCCTTCACTGTACCAGCAACTCGACCGCTCCCTGACCTTTGCTCAGCTCAAGGACTCGCCGGACTCCTATCGAGGCCGGCTGATTGTGGCGGGCGGCGAAGTGCTGGACGCCAAGCTGTTAAAACAGGGCACACGCCTGGTCGTGCTGCAATTGCCACTGCTGGATTCCCAGGAACCCGGCCTGGACCGGACCGCCTCTCAAGGACGCTTCCTGGCTATCCAGAAGGAGTTCCTGGACCCGGCCACCCTGCCGGAGGGAACGAGGGTGACCATCGTCGGGGAAGTCACCGGCGCCACGACCCTCCCGCTTGACGAGACCGATTACGCCTACCCCACGCTGGAGATCAAGCATCTCAAAGTCTGGTCAGGTCTGATCGCCTCTCAGGATTCCGCGACAGGACCATCCAGGACTTATTGGGGACCGTCCGGTAGTTCCTACTGGGGCTGGGGCCCGCTCTATGGCTATTATCCCTATGGCTATTGGGGAATCCACGCTTGGAGATACGGGGGAGGGATGAGTTGGCAAGAACGGCCGCGGGTCAAGACTCGGCCGCCGACCCGTCAGCAACGCAAGCGACATTGACCGGCGCCGCCCGGCCCCATTATTTTTTCACCTCTCCCACGATCCGCTCCACCCGCTCGTCCTTCCCCCCCAGCTCCAGGTACTTCCGGTACCGAGCCAGCGCCTTCGCCGTATCCTTCTTGTGTAGCTCATAGAAGATGCCCAGGCTGTAGTGGGCCTCGACCAGGTTCGGCTTCAAGGTCAGGGCGGTTTCATATTCCCGTTCCGCGTCATCCAACTTGCCGAGCTCGGTGTACACGCCCCCCAGATTCAGGTGCGCTTCTGCATACTCGGGCTTGAGTCGGATGACGTCCGTGAACTCCTTGGCCGCCTCCCTCTGCTTGCCCTCGCTTCGGTAAATAAAGCCCAGGTTGAAATGGGCATCCACGAGGTCCGGTTTTGCCGCGATCGCCAGGCGATAGAAGCCGGCCGCGTCGGTGAGGCGGCTTTCCTTCTCCGCGATCCGTCCCAAGAGATACCAGCCGTCGGCATGACGCTGATTCGCCTTGGTGAGCTGTTCCAGCACCTCGCGCGCCTGCGCCCCCTTGCCTTGACCGTCGTAGAGATACCCCAGGCCATAGAGCGCTCCCTGATGGCCCGGCTTGACGGCAAGCAAGTCGCGGTAGGCCTGGATGGCCTTGTCGGCGGCGCGACTACGCTCATAGAGCTTGGCCAGCGCAAAATGCGCCTCCTCGAAGCGGGGCGAAAGCTGGATCGCCCGTTTCAAGGCCTGCTCAGCCTCAGCCGGCTTGTCTTGGGTCTGGTACACGAGCCCCAGGTCGTACTGAGGCTGCGGTTCGTTGGGATTGAGCTGGATGGCCTTCGTGATCTCGTCGATCGCTTCAGCCGGCTGCTTCCGCCCGTGGAAATAGACGAGGCCGAGTTGGTGATGGGCTTCCGCCATTCGGGGATCAATGGCGATCGCCTTCTTGAACGAGGTGACCGCCCCGGCTGAGTCGCCGTCCTTAAACAGCTTCCGGCCCCGTTCGTATTCCTGCTTGGCCGCCGTGGAAACAGAGGGAGCAGTCCCGGCCAAGACCAGCAGCCCGTTGAGGCAGAGCCAGGCTCCCGCCAACAGAAGGGTTCGTCTGACCAGGACAGGGCTCGGACGTATCACGATCGCTCCGTTCACGTCTCGGTTGTGCGACCGGACTATAGACGGAGCGGACATCGAAATCAACGGGCGAAATCAACGAGTCGTCCGGCCCTCATTTCCAAACAGGACCAGACTACGCCACAGCACGACGCCCCCTGCACCGATCCCGGTGCAGAGGGCGTCGTCGTTTCGAGTCCTGCCAGCCGTCCCTATTTGATCAAGAGCAGCTTGCCGCCTGCGTCCTGGGGATTCAAGTGATCCCGGTAAACGAACGTGCTGCCGGAAGTGGCGTAGAGGAGGTCGCTGAGGGGCACGCCGATGTAGCGGCTCTCACCGGGCTTCAAAACAACCTGGGCTTTCAACACCGTAGGCGCCTCAAAGGCCCCGTCCGCTGTCATGAGAAACCCGCGCTCGATCGAGGATCTGTTGGTGACCTTGAGCACCACCGGACGACCAGGCCGAACCTTCAAGTCCAGGATTGTCACGGGCGGATACCACATTTTCAGTCCTCCGACTTCGATGGCGCTGAGATCCGCATCCACCGGCAGTTCTTTGAACGGCTGTCCGACAACGGACCCATTCTCATCTCCGACTTCTACTCCCCCGGCGTGATGCGCCACGGTAACTGATCCACCTCCCAGCAGGAAGACAAGCCCGACCACGACCAACACCGATACCTTGCGCATCATCAACCTCCTTTGAGGACATGAAAATGGATGAATGGACGACCGACTGTCCTATTTCTTTTTCGGCGCGGCCTTTTGACCGGACTGCTCAGCATGGGCGATCGCCTCCTCCGCATGCTTGACCGCGTCCTTGGCATGGTCGATGGCCTCCTTGGCATGGGAGTCCCCGCCCGCCTTGATAGACGCTTCCAGGTGCTGGATGGCCTCCTTCACGTGCTTGATGCCTTCCTTGGCGTGGACAACCCCTTCTTTCGCGTGTTCTCCTGTCCCCTGGGCAGAAACGACCCCTCCACTCAACGCAACTGCCAGAAGAATTGGAAGTAGCACCTTGGCCGTTACCCTTTTGTGTTTCATCGCGTCTCCCTCCTTTTGTGATGTGCATCATAAAGATTTCTTACTGTCACGGGGTGACGACGTGCACGGCGGCAGCCCATCCTTTTCCAGAATCTGCCCGCCGACCACCTTATCGCCGACGACGAGAAAGAGCGCCTTGAGCCGCTGGACCTGGCCCAGGAACCGTCCGCTGGCCACGGCCGTCACTTCGCGGGAGCCGTCCGGCTGCGGCTGGTCGGCTTCAATAGCCACCTGATAATGGTCGAACCCCTCGAACTCCTTGTTGAAGGCTTGTGCGCGGAGCAGACTCTCGAGAGCCCGATCCTCGGCAGGGGCCGGCGTAAACCCCATCAGCAACAGTCCCGCCACAAGGGCAAGCAGCAGCATGCTTCTCATAGTCCCTCTCTTCTACAGGCTCGGCAGTTATAGGACCTTCGCCACATCCTGTCTACTGATGGATACTCACCGATGCTACAGTCCCGTTTAAGCTCTTCACGGGGGTCGCAGGGGCAGGGCCGCGCGAATTTCCATCCTCTCCATCCTAAAGACCCGGACCGGATCGCAGCGGCTGAGAGCCCTCACTGCGTAGGTCTCCACCAGAAAGGTGGCCTCGAAGGGGAGCGTCTGATCGTCCCGCCTGGCTGCCTCCGCGGGATCAGCGTCGAGCCGCAAGAAGAGCCGGGGTGAAGGCCAGGAGGAGTCACCTTCACCCCAGTGAGGTCCGAGCAAGGAGGGTGACAACCCGGACCCAGCGTGCTTCCTCGTCCAATGTCAGCGATGCAGAAGAGGGGGAGCCGATTGAGCCGGTTACCGCGTGCCGGTTCTCCGACCAACAGCGTAGAGGCCTGCGTCATGCGTCCGGCTCCGCTCCACCAACGCCGTCACCGACTCGCGGAAGACGCGCAGGCTGCCCTCGCCGATCTTGGTCCCTTCCAGCCGCCCCTCTTCGACCCACCGATAGATCGTCCAGCGACTGACGTTCAGCAGATGGGCCGCTTCGCCCACCCGAAGCAATGGCTTCTCCATTGCGCGCCTCCGTACCAAACTTCGTTTGCACCGTTCGCTTCGATCGTTCGACCCAGAGGCTCTCGACGGGTCAGATGCGAACGGAGAAGTTTTTTGCCTCCAGTAAGCCTAAATTCTTCCTTCCAAAGTGACTGGGGGGGCGGCCGGGAAGGCCGCCCCTCCGACCGGAGCGCAGCAAGGAGGCAGTCCAAGCCCTCGCCCCAGCCAATCGGCACGACCCTGTTATAAACAGGGTCTAGCTCTTCGCCCGCACGGCGAAGTATTCGTCGTAGCTGTGGACAAAGTCCTTCTACGCCAGCGGTGCATGGCAGGCCCGGGACTTGGCGAAAGCCTCTGCCAGCGGCTTCCCGTCTGGCCCATAGGCTGCAAAGACCCATGCTCCGTTCTTGAGATTCTCGTGAACATCCTGGCCCCAGCCTTCGTCCTTGCCCATGACGAAGACCTTGGCCAAGTCGCCCTTCACCAGCTTCCCGTCCGGGCCGGTCGCAAGCGCCTCGCTCTCTGTCTTGGCCTTATACAGCTCCATGACCATGACCGTGCCGTTCGGAAACGGCCGGCCCGGCACGGCCTTTGTCCCCTTCGGGTTCACGTACAGCTCGTGAACCTGCCTGGTGCCGCGCCCGGCCACAAACGGAAATTTTGGCCAGGACTTGTAGTCCGCTGGCAAGCGAAGGTCGCCCCCACCGACCGTGGCCGGTCGAGCGACACCGGCCCGCTGCACAACCTCGACCGCGAGAGACAAGAGCCTGATCGCGACCATCCTCAGCGGGCTCGTAGCCCGACGTTTCTCATGGCTTCCCCGCATGACCCCACCTCTCCTCCCCCCGCCGCCGGTTCAGCTCATCGGCTCGGCTGTGCAGAACCACTCCAGGCCCATCTTTGTGCCTTTCACGCCCTTGACCGCAGCGACGAGCCCCTCGGGCTTCACGCTCCCATCATGTTCGACGAGGGCATGGCCCTTCAGGCTCTTGAGGTCCACACCCTTAACCCCCTTGACCTTCATCAGCGCCTCCGTCAGCTCCTTGGGATAGAACTCGCAGAATGTTCCACCCAACATGAGCGTGATCGGCTTCCCCGCCGCCGTGACCGGCCTCGGCTCCACCGCGAGGCCGGGCGCGCATCGAGTCGCCACCATGAGTCCGATTCCCACCGTTGTCAGCACGCAACTTGCGAACGCACGCATCGCCGTCCTCCTTTCCATCCGGGACAGAGGGTCATCCCCCTCGATCCACCCAGGCCTTGCAGTTCCAGCCCATAGCGAGCGCCCGCTCGACGGCTACTGCCAATTGTTCCGGCGACACCGATTCCTTCTGATACCTGACGAGCACCGTTCCATGCTGATTCAGGAACTCCACGTGTTGCACGGCGACGAACCGACGCAACGCGCCGTCCACGTCTTGACGGTGATACTCACAGAACCGCCCGCCGATTTGGACGATCGCCTCTCCGATCCTCCGGTCCTCGACACTTGGCGCAACCACGCGGCGATCCTCTGCGTGGACAACGAGGCTGCCAGCCGCAAGCATCACCCAGACACCCACAAGTGACAGATACTGGCGCATCATCCTTTCTCCTCTTGCCTCCCAATTTGCCAAAAGGCCGGGGTGGGGGAGGTAGGCCACCGACCCCACCCCAGGCGGGTCCGAGACAGGAGGCCGCCCAACTCGGACCCGGCACAGTTGCTTCAGTTCATCAAGCGGGCCATGGAGAACCCTCCGGCACGTTGGCCCTGGAACAGCCGGCTATAGTCGTGTCCTCTCAGGAGCAGGAGCACGCAGGGACCAAGAGAACCGGCAACCGGTCCGGCTCATGCCGCTCGTTGAGCAGCGCAACACGCTCCTCGGCAGAGGTATGGGCCGTCCCGATGGTTGGTCGGGTCACGGGGTCGTGGAAGAGGGTGTGCTTAGCGAGGGGGCGCGCGGGAACGAATGAAGTCGAGGCGAACGCCGAACAGAGAAACAGAAGGAATGGGAACCAGCGTCACACCGAGAAACAGCAGGGCGACGACCGGCGGTATCGAGGTCAGGCTGGGCTCGCTGTTGGCCTGGCAGGCCCAGACGCAGAGCAACGAATGGGCGGCCTCTCCCGAATGTTGATGGTGATGGTGCCCGCCGACCGGCGCGGCCGGGTAGGCGAAGAGACAAACCGCCGCCTGGATCGCCAGCACGAGATAGACCGCGACCAGAGCCCCGGCAATCGGTGTTAGCGCTCGCTTCACGCGAGGGACCTCCAGGTTACGTCGGCAGGACTCTAGCCCGGTTCCCAGCGGCTTGTCTACAGACGGATGCTCACGCATGCTACAAGTTCCTTGGGAGCCGGCCCGCCCGCCACGGACGCCTGCCCCGCTCCCTCCTTTCAAGCCGAGCCTACCGGGAACCGGCACTGGCCCCGGACCCTCGGATCGAGATATTGAAGTCGCGCGGCCCATTGCCCTGCCGCACCGACATGCCCGGCAGCGATTCCAGCGACTCCCGCATGTGTCGCGTCGGCTGCTCGGTGAACTCGCTTCGCGGCGCGGTGGATTGGGTCACTCCCTCAGGGCCCTGCTTCAGCGCCTCCAGATCTTTTCTGATCAGCGCAGCCTGCTCACGTAACTGCTGCACCCGCCGAGTCCGCTCCAAGTCCGATTGATTGCCCGGCGGAGATTGAGACGAAGCAGGAGCCGCCTGTCCTACGAGGCACAGGATCGCACATCCGCAACACACAGTCGCGATCGGCTTGTTTCCGAAAAGTCCAATGTTTCGCATGACCGTTCTCCCTCCATTCCACGGTCCCCTCAGCCCGTTTGTGGAGCCGTCCGGCATCCGGTGCATCCGCACGCGGGCATCCGGAGCCATCAGCTACAGTCCCCGATCGCGCGAGCTGCCCTGCGGTTGTCCGGTTCCGAACCCCGGTGGAAGCGCGCCCGGTTTGCGTCCCTGGGGCACTTCAACCCCGACGACGACCCGCTCGCCCTCTTTCAGCTCTCCACCCTGGACCTCAGTGGCATTCCCGTCCGAGACACCCGTTTGGATCAACGCCGGCATGAGCTCGCCGGAACCTCCCAACTTCCACACGGTCTTCGTCAACGCCGGCGGATTCCCCTGACCGGAGGCCGCCTGGACGGGCCCGGCTCCCGAATCCGGCGCAGGGTTTCCGGCACGGTCCGCCCGGGGCGGGGTAAATCGCAAGGCCGCGTTCGGCACCTTGAGCACCTGGTCCTTGTACGCCACGATGATCGAGACATTGGCCGTCAGGCCGGGCTTGAGCCGAAGGTCCTTGTTGTCCACCTCGACCACGACGTTATACGCCACGACATTCTGCACGATGACCGGGGCATTGCGAACCTGGCGGACCTGACCGTGAAAGCGTTCGCCCGGGTAGGCATCCACGGTGAAGACCGCCTTCTTGCCCTCTGCGATGCCGCCGATGTCCGCCTCGCTGACGTTGGTGTCCACCTGCATGCGCGTCAGGTCCAGCGCGATCAGAAAGAGGTTCGGCGTCGCAAAGCTGGCCGCGACCGTCTGCCCGACCTCCACGTTGCGGGCGATCACGATCCCGTCCACCGGCGAGCGGATGACGGTGTATTTCAGGTCCAACTCGGCCGCGTTCAAGGCAGCGTCGGCCTGCGTGACCTGCGCCTCCGCCATGTCGATCTGCGACAGGGCGCCTTGATGAACCGTCTCGGCCATGTCTACCTCATTCTGGGAAACGAACTGCTGGTGCAGAAGCGCTCGGGCCCGGTCCAGCTCCCGCTTGCGTTGCCCAAGATCCGCGCGGGTCTTGCGCGCGCCAGCCTTCGCCATCACGAGGTTGGCCGCCGCTTGGTCCCGACGTTTCTGAAACGGCGCCGGATCGATCCGAGCCACCACATCGCCGGCCTTGACGGCCGAATTGTAATCCGCATGGAGGCTCTGAATCATACCCGAGACCTGACTGCCCACGGGCACCGCGACGACCGGGTTGACCATGCCGGTGGCGGTGACCACTTGAACGACCGCCCCTCGCTCGACCGGCAGAGTCCGCCACCTGACGGGAGCCGCACGCGCGCCGTTGAACACCAGATAGCCCACGATGGCCAGCCCCGCGGCCAGCACGCTGACGCTCCAGACGATTTTCTGCATCGGCTTAGAACCCCAACGTGACCCCCCCGTAGATGGCCCGTCCATAGCCGGCGAAGAACAACGTCTTGCTCGCATCGGCGGTGCTGTCCGCGACCACGTTGCCGGAGGCCACGTACGTCTTGTCGGCGATGTTGTCCAGCTCGAAGTAGAACTTGGCGAACCGAACATAGGGGTTGTTCTTGAACTCAAAATTCTTGTGCACGTTGGCATTCATCAGCCAGTAGGCCGGCGCGGCGACCGTATTGGCGTTGTTGAGGAAATAACTGTCCCAGTAGCTCGTCTCGAACCATGCCCCCAACCCCGACGGGTGTTCGTACTCTTCCTTGAAGTTGAGCACATTGCGCACCACGTTGGGGACCAGTTTCCCGTCTCTCACGAAGTCCGTCGGCACGCCGTTAACCAGGAATCTATCCTTAAAATTGGTGTACGTGCCGGTCACGTGCGTATAGGCGCCCGAGAATCGCCACCCGGCCCAGGGGCGCCAGTCGTAGCTGAGCTCGATGCCTCGATATTCCGACCCATCGGCGTTGATCGACGCCGTCCCGCCCGTCGACGAAACGACCTGCGAGATGATCTCGTTCTTGAAGAAGATCCAATATCCGACGAACTGAACCGAGAGATCCTTGGCGAGTTTCGAATCGGTGCCGATTTCGAGGTTCAAGTTCTTCGTCGGCTTGAGATTGAAGTTCGTGCCGGCCAGGCCGGTGAAGGGGTTGGTGGTGAGGTTGCTGAATCCGGGTATCGCATAGCCCGTGGACGCTCGCACCCAGTGCTTGTAGCCCTCGGCCGGCTTCCAGGTCAGGGACATTTCCGGTGCCCAGTTGTCGAAGGTGCGGTCCGCGTTCGCCCGGGTATCGACAGCGCCCGCCGACGTGTAGTTGACGGTCTGCACGCTTACGATCGATTGCTCATACCCCAACCCGGCCGCGACGGTCCATTTCGGCGCAAACTCCAGCTCCCCGCGAAAACGCCCGCCGATGTTCCGAATCGTGCCGCGGCTGTTCTGCCGGAGGACTCCCCGCGTGCCGGTGCCGTCGATGGAATTGGCAAAGGTCGCCCCTTCCTGCTCCATGTTGTTCACGAAAAACCCGACATAGCTCTTGAGCGGCATCCCCGCCAGATGCCCGTCGTGCCGCAGATCGGTGTAGTGTTTCCAATTGGGGTTCACGTTGTCGGTAATCTGGGAAAACGTCTGGTTGATGTCCTTGACATCGTAATCGGCTTCCATCGTCAAGACGGTGTTGGCGTCGAGCTGCCGCTCGTAGAAGCCGCCGATGATCGTCCGCCGGTCCAACCGCCGCTGCGCCAAGAGCAAGGCATTATTGCAGTTCGTGACGGAGGTGCAGACGGTCCCGCCGGCCTGCCGCGGGTTGCTCGCAAATTGCGAGAGCGTCAACCGGGTCGGCACCTGGGTGTCAAGCCAATTCGTGATCGCCTTGAAGTAGAGGCTCTGCTTGTCGTCGATTTTGAAGCGGAAATTGAAGTTGAGGCTTTGGGTGTTGTAGCCGCTGTGATCGATGTAGCCGTCCTCGGCCACCTGGCTGGCGAACAGAGCGATGTCGGTGTTCTTGGTCTCCTGACCCACGGCAAAGGCATACTTCTGAAAGCCGTACGAGCCGACTTGGAAGAACGACTCAACGCCGTTGATGTCGCGGCCCCGCCTGGTCTTGAACTGCACCATCCCACCGAGGGCATAGTTGTCGTAGAGCGAAGAGGACGCGCCTCGGGTGACCTCCACGCTTTTCATGAACCAGGGATCGTGCAAGTCCATTCGGCTCAAGCCGTCGGACTGGGTTTGGATGATCCCGTCCTCGTACATTTTGAGGTCTCTGATCGCGAACGTGGTCTTGACCCCTGAACCGCGGATCGAGATGCTGAAATCCCGAGGCCCGTTCGCTTGGCGGACGATCACGCCGGGCAGCGACTCCAAGGACTCCCGCATGTGTCTCGTCGGCTGAGAGTCGTATTCCGACCGAGGGGTCGCCGAGAGCGAGATACCCTCCGGATGCTTCTGCACGCGCGTGCTGACGATGCTCATATCCACCAGTTCCATTTCCGGCGCGGCGCCTGGTTCTGCCGGTTCGACGCGGCTCTTGACGACGCCGGCACCTCCGGGCGTCTCCCCGCCCTCGGCCGGAACTCCCGCTCGCTGAAGCTCGTCGAGTTCGTCGAGAATCTTCTTGAGTTGCGTTTCCAGTTTTTCCTTGCGCTGAGCCCGTTCTTCTCTGGTCGTCGGCGGAGGAAGCGGCTCCTGCGCAGCAACCTGGGTCCCCCACCACAGAAACAGATTCACCAGCGCCACGGCAATGAACGCCGTGCCGCGCATGACAGAGATACGTACTGACATAAGGCCCTCCCCAAGGTAGACGGCACACGGACTCCCCCGCCATTCCCCTAGAAGGAAACACGGCGAATGAGGAGGCACGTTGCGATGATGGACGCGGTGAACTCTGATTTAGGAGAGAAGCGGGGGGCCACGCGACGGCGGGCTATCGACACGGACATCACTCAGCACAGACCTGAAGGCAAGGAGCAGGAGCAGAAGCAGGATGGCCGGCTGGACCAGCGGCGCCACCGTGACCAGACTGGCCCCGGGATTGGCCTGGCAGGCCCAGGCGCAGAGGGCCGAGTGGACGGCCTTGCTGGATTGCTGACCGGGATGGTGATGGCGGCTCGCTTGCGTGACGGGGTGGTCGAAGAGACAAACAGACGCGACGACAGCCAGGACCACATAGAGCAGGGTCAGGGGCACAGCGATGGAAGAAAGGATAGGGATGGATCGCAGGCGTTTCATGGGGCCGGCTCCGCCAGGGCTCTGACCAAGGCCACAGCTTCAGCGCTATCCCAGGCCCTTGGCCCCACGGCTCGGCCGACCAGTTTCCCGTCCCGTCCGATCAGGACCGTCGTGGGCAGACCCCGCACCAGGAACGCGCTGGAGACATCCTTGTCTTCATCGAGCAAAACGGGCAATCCGATCCCTAGATGCCCGAGGAAAGCCTTGATCCCGTCTCGCTGCAAATCGGCCGTGATGGTATAGAAGGCAACGTCCTTGTGATCGAACTGGCGACGCAGTCGCTCGAGGGCCGGCATCTCGTCCTTGCAGGGCCCGCACCAGGTCGCCCAAAAATTGAGCAAGACGACTTTCCCGCGCAGGTCCTCGGAATGGACCGTCTGGCCATCGAGTTGGGCAAGGCTGAAGGCCGGCGCTTCTTGACCAGATGCCGTTCGGCTGATCCTGAGGGCATTGATCAAATCAGGAGCCTCTCCCGCCAAGGTCGAGGAAACCATGACGAGGCTCAGTAGCCAGAACAACACAGCAGGGCGGCTCACTGAACGCGGAAAGCCGGTTGAATGAACTCCGAGCATGGCCAACTAATTGCCGGCGAGTTGCGGCCCAGACGGTAGCTGGACGGTCTGCACGACCGTCTTGTGCCCCGGCATGGCATGTTCCAGCCAGGCCAAGCCTACAAGTCCCTGGCTGTTGACTGAAACGACCGGACCCTGTCCCTTTTTCTCGTTCAGCTTGATCGGCTGACTGAAGGTCCGTCCCCGATCGAAGGAGTAGCGCATCACGACTTCCCGGCGGACCGGCGATTGTTCCTCCCAGACCACGACGATGCGACCCCGCCCGTCCACTGCCATCTGCGGATGGTCAGGGAAGGTCCCCTTGGACACATTCAAGGCCTGCTTCGGTGAAAAGGTCCGGCCCTGGTCGTCCGAATAGACTAGATAAACAGCGGGCACCTCATCGGCCCCCTCGGTGTACCAGACGACATAGAGCCGGCCCTGCCGGTCCACCCCCAGCGACGCCGGCCGATGGGGGCAACTGGGGAAAACCCACTGGTCGTGACCGACGATGACCGGCGCCGAGAAGCTGTGTCCGCCGTCCGTGGAGCGAGCCACGACCGTCTCCCTGATATTGCCCTCGAAAACCTTGCGCCAGGCCAGATAGACCGTCCCCTCCGGCGACGTGGCCAGAGCAGTGCGGCAGCACACGCAGGTGTTCTCGTCCACCTTCAGGTTCTTGGCGACGCTCAGGCCATGATCGGTTGAGCGGGTCGCATAGGTGCCGGGTTCTTTCTTCCCGTCCCGGCCATCGATCCAGGCGATGTGCAGGGTGCCATCATGGCCGAGGTGCAGCGAATCGAAACTGTGGGCGACAACCTGATCATCGTCGTTGACCAGCACCGAGGGCTGAAACGACCGACCTCCGTCTAGAGATCGGCTGAGCCGCAGCTCGCTGGTAAAGGGCTTGTCGGGTCCCGCCTTCGGATGCGATAAGGCCCAGGCGATAAAGACCTCCTCGCCACTCACTGCCAGGGCTGGCGCCTCCTGCCGCCAGTAGGGCGACTCGTCAGGCTGGTTGACTCTCACCGGCATTCCCAATGACCTGCCTGGCTGTGAGGTCCTGGCGTAGCGGACAGAGCGAACTTCGTTCTTGTCTTCCTCCATCCAGGCGATATGCACAGTTCCCTGTTCGTCGACTTTCAGCGATGGGCCGGACACAGCCCGTGCCGTATGGGTGATCGTCAGTTTCGGCCCGAACGTGAGATCGGCAAGAGGTCCGCCCTCCGGTTCCGCCGCCGCGACCGCGGCCCCTGCAAGAGCGGCCACACTCATCCCCAACAGCAGTGTCACGTTCTGCATCTTCAATTCATCGCTCAGCATTCCGCATTCAGTGTTTGAAAAGTTAGTGCTCCAGCCGGTAGTTGATCGGAAGCTGCACCACTACATGAGACCGTCCAAGAGGCTGGGCAAGCTTCAAGGGACAGGCCCGGCGCACGACTTCAAGCGCGTCCTGATCCAGCACCCAATGGCCGGAGCTCTCCGCCACCTGCAAATCCCTGATGTGACCGTCCTCCTTGATGACGACCCGGAGAAGCACCCTTCCTTCCAGATGGTTGACTCTGGCCGTGTGGGGGTATCGCTTCAACATAGCCACTCGGTTCCACAGTGCCTTCGCCAACCAGCCGTAGTCAGTTTTCCCGGCCGAAGCCGGCCGAGCCGATGCATCACCGAACGTGGCTTCCTGGATGGCCGGAGGCGCAGCGGCTGCAGACGCCGGCGCTGGCGGAGCAAGGGGCGGAGTCGCGGTTGCCATCGGCCCGGAATAAGAATGAGCGACCGGCGGAGTTTCAGGCATAGCCGGTGCGGCCTGGTTTGGAAGGCTCGCCCGCGAGGCAGGCTCGGAGGGAACCGGGTAGACCGCAGCGGTTTGCGCGATGTCCTTTGGCTGCTCTTGCGGCGCTTCAACCGGATGAGGAGTGAGCTGAATCGTCTGAGTGACGACCGGATTGACCTCTCGGACTTCTTGCTGGACATCCTGTTGCACAATTTTCTGCTCGACCGGCTGCTGCACCACTTTTCGTTCGACCGGCTGAACGGCTTGCACGGTCTGGACCGGTTGCGGAACCGGCTGTGGCTCAATCGGGGCCTCGACGGCTTGCGCTGGCTTGGTCGGAGCAGGCTGGGTTGGTTTCGCTTCAGCCGGAGCCGCCTCCTTCACCGGCTTCGGTTGCGGCGTTTCTACCAGCGCCACATCCCACTTGAAGGGTTCCGGCTCTGGGACCATCTTTAAGTCTCCCAGGAAGACCACCGCCGATCCAACGGCCAGGGCGTGCAGCAGCAAGGAGAACGCCCAACTCTGGGCGTACTGCCGGATTTTCCCTGATTGTCCTAACACGGTCGCGCTCATGGTCAGGTCATCGTCACCGGAGCGAAGCGGACCGGGGAGGGGCCTGCGCCTTGATCCGCTCCACGGTCTGATTGCGATGAATAGACATCATGAATTCTCCTTCTCCGTCTTTGTCTCATGGAATACCAGGCATTCAACCGCAAGGGCTGATAGCAGCGGGCTGGCGGTTGATCGAGGCTAGCTTAGACGGTGAAGGACGGAGGGCCGCGCGTGACGGGAGAGGGAAGTACGGTGGTCAGCAGGTCCTGTGCAGCCGGCGGATCAACCAGTGCGAGCGGACTCAAGTCCGCATGGAAGGCGACGGTGATGCCTTCAAGACTCTGGCCCGCCGCGCACATCCATGAGCAGAGGGCGCTCGCATGGGTGGCGGCCTGATGATGCGCATGGTGCGCCGCATGCTCCATGGCCTGGACGTACACCAAGCCGCTGAGCAGCAAGAGGCACACCGTGAGACCGACTGCAACGGACTTCTGAAGAAATGTACTCATAGGCGCACTGGTTGCTGATGGTAGCCGGACGAATGCGCCGTGTCAAGCTGGAAAATCAGCGGCTTTACCTATAGGATTCCAGTGGGAATTCCTGTATACTGAATCCGGTTCGTGAGAAATAAGTCTTTAGTCTGAACGGGTTAGTGGGTGTGGGGTCCGCGACGCGACGAAGAAGGATTCACCCGTTGCAGGCAAGGGCAACGGGTACCCGGTCTGCAGACGCCGGCGAGTCGGTGAGCCGGCCGGGTCTTGCGCGCTTCGTGGGGTCCCCTCCCAACTTAAACTGAATATGATCGCTCGCCTCCTGAACCTGATTTTCGGCAGTAAGAACGATCGCGAGATCAACAGCCTCCGCCCCACCCTCGCCCAGACTAACGGGCTGGAGCAGGCCGTCGTCTCCCTGTCAGACGAGGCTCTCCGGGACAAGACCGAGACCTTCAAGAAGCGGCTGGCCGACGGGGAGCCGCTGGACGCGCTCCTGCCCGAAGCCTTCGCCGTCTGCCGCGAAGCCTCCAAGCGCCGGCTGGGAATGCGCCACTTTGACGTGCAACTCTTGGGCGGCATGATCTTGCACCAGGGCAAGATTTCCGAGATGAAGACCGGCGAAGGCAAGACGCTGGTGGCTACATTGCCCCTCTATCTGAATGCCTTATCAGGAAAGGGCGCGCATCTCGTCACGGTCAACGATTACCTGGCCAAACGGGACGCGCAGTGGATGAGCCCGCTCTACCATTCCCTGGGCTTGTCGGTCGGGGTGATCCAGCACGACGCCTCGTTCCTCTTCGACCCCGCCTACGACGCGCCGGACAAGCGCTTGCAGCATCTGCGCCCCTGCACGAGAACCGAAGCCTACCGGGCCGACATCACTTACGGCACCAACAACGAGTTCGGCTTCGACTACCTGCGGGACAACCTGATCGTCCAGGATGTCGGCCAGTGCGTCCAGCGGGAGCTGAACTACGCGATCGTGGACGAGGTAGACAGCATCCTGATCGACGAGGCCCGCACGCCGCTGATCATCTCGGGTCCCACGGATGAGACCACCGACCTCTATTACCGGATCAACGCGATCATCCCGCAGCTCAAGATCGAGCGGGACTACACGATCGAGGAGAAGACCAAGACCGCCGCCTTGACCGAAGAGGGCAACGCGCGCGTCGAGAAGCTCCTGGGCGTGGACAACCTCTACGACATGGCGCACATGGACCTGGTCCACCACGTCATCAAGGCGCTGCTCGCTTACGCCATCTACAAGCGGGACGTGGACTACGTCGTGAAGGACGGCGAGGTCATCATCGTGGACGAGTTCACCGGCCGCCTCATGCCGGGGCGCCGCTGGAGCGACGGGCTGCACCAGGCGGTGGAAGCGAAGGAAGGGGTGAAGATCGCCAACGAGAACCAGACCCTGGCCTCCGTCACCTTCCAGAACTACTTCCGCATGTACAAGAAGCTGGCGGGCATGACCGGCACGGCCGACACGGAAGCCAGCGAGTTCGCCAAGATTTATAACCTCGACGTGAACGTGATCCCAACCAACCGGCAGATGATCCGTAAAGACTATGCCGACGTGATCTACCGGACCGAAAAAGAAAAGTTCGAGGCGATCGTGGAGGAGATCAAGGACTGCCACGAGCGCGGACAGCCGGTGCTGGTCGGCACGATCTCAATCGAGAAATCGGAGCGGCTTGCCGGCTACCTCAAGCGGCACGGCATCAAGCACAACGTCCTGAACGCCAAGTACCACGAGAAGGAAGCCGAGATCATCGCGCAGGCGGGACGCAAGAGCGCGGTCACGATCGCCACGAACATGGCCGGCCGGGGCACCGACATCCTCTTGGGCGGCAACCCGGACTTCCTGTTCAAGCGGATCCTCTACCAGGGCGAAGAACTGCCCGAGGACCGCAAGAAGGCCATCTTTGAGGAGATCAAAGCCGACTGCGAGAAGGATAAGCAGGAAGTGATCGCGTCGGGCGGCCTGCACATTCTCGGCACGGAGCGGCACGAGAGCCGCCGCATCGACAACCAGCTTCGCGGCCGGGCGGGACGGCAGGGCGACCCCGGCTCCTCCCGCTTTTACCTGTCGCTGGAGGATGACCTGCTGCGGATCTTTGCCTCCGAACGCATCTCGAACCTTATGTTGAAGCTGGGGATGGAGGAAGGCGTCCCGATCGAGCACCGGATGGTCACCAGGGCCATCGAAAACGCGCAGAAGAAAGTGGAGGCGCACAACTTCGACATCCGCAAGCAGCTCCTCGAATACGACGATGTCATGAACAAGCAACGCGAGGTGATCTACCAACACCGGCGCGCCATCCTGACCGGCGAGGACCTGTCCGAGGAGATCAAGGGCATGACGGCGGAGGTGGTGGATTCCTTCGTGGACGTGTACTGCCCCGAGGACCAATACCCGGAGGAGTGGGACTTCAGCGGGCTGGCCGAAGCCCTGTCCGCGCAGTTCGGGCCGGACTTCACCCAGAGAGCAGGGAGCCTGGATGATCTTAAGAACTTGGGCCGGGATGCGCTGCGGGAAGAACTCCAGGAACGGGTTCTTCACGCCTACAAGCAGAAGGAGCAAACCCTCGGCCCGGATCTGCTCCGGTATCTTGAAAAGATGCTGCTCTTACAAGTCATCGACCATCACTGGAAGGACCACTTGCTGGGCATGGACCAACTCCGGGACGGCATCGGCCTGCGCGGCTATGGGCAAAAGGACCCGCTGGTCGAGTACAAGCGCGAAGGATACGATATGTTCGCGGCGATGATGGACCGGATCAAAGCCGACGCCCTGGAGCGGCTGTTCCGCGTCCAGGCCGTCAGGGGCGAAGCCCCGGCGGCCGCTCCCCCGCCCCCCTCCCCCCTCCGCATGACCCTGAACCGGGGAGAAGAGCCGGCCGCTCCCCAGACCGTCCACCGCTCCGGCGAAAAGGTCGGCCGCAACGATCCCTGCCCCTGCGGCAGCGGCAAGAAATACAAGAAGTGCCACGGGGCATAGGGGACGACCGTGGTTGGGGGCGACTCTCTTGCTCCCGGAGCCCGCGCCTCGGAAGTCGCTCGCTCGACGGCCGCAGTGAGAGTCATCCCCCAACCCGGTCTCCGGAAAGAGAGATTAGAGGGCGCGCGAAGCCGAAGGCAGCCCGAGCCGCCGCTCGAAGATGGGTGGAAGTAGCCGTCGAGCGGGCGATGCCTGCTCGACGGTTGCGGTTGATACCAGCCCGACTCCTCAGTGGGTGAATACGAAAATAGATAAAAGGGAGAAAAGGTTGCTGACGCCGGTTCAGGTTGCATGGCTGATTACTGCGTCAGCCGCTCTGGTCGGTTGTGCATCCCTCATCAACGGGACGAGTCAGGACGTGACCATCACGTCCGATCCGCCCGGAACCCAAGTCTCCATCCTGACCAGGATTGATCGGTTTGGGCTGATCACCGAGATGAACCAGATGAGGACCGTGAGCACCCCCGGTCTGCTCCGTTTACCGAGGGCACATTCCTATCGGTTGCTGGTTGAGAAATCCGGGTACGCGCCCTATGAGGTGTCCGTGCCCCAGCGTTATTCGAGGTGGGCGTACCTCGACATTCTGGCGGTACTCCTGGATTTGATGGTGATCAACGAAATGACCGGCGGGCTGTATGCCTTCGACGATGTACGCGTCACGCTGGTGCCCGAAGCGGCAGGCAGCACACCTCCATCGCCCTGACCCCCGCCTCTGCTTTGCCCCTCCCAGTTGGTTTCCCCCTTCATTCGGCGTAGCATGACTGCCCAGACTGACTCGGACCGATTTCCCCGTAGGATCACGAGGCTCGCCCGAAGAGCAGAGCTATGGTTCCGGAAGATCGGCGGATCGAGAGAGCGCCGAAAAGAAGGAGGAGATTGCGATGCCTACCTTTGCCTTACTTACCAAGTTAGCGCTGGAAGAAGGGAAAGATCCGAAGATCCGGGATGAGCATGGGAAGCAGTGGATGACCAGGGTGAAAGCCAAGTGTCCAGGTGTGAAGTGGCTATGCCACTACCTGGTGCTGGGACCCCACGACTTCCTGGATCTCTACGAGGCGACGAACGAGGAGGAAGCGGCGAAAGTTGAGATGATCAGCCTGTCGCTCGGAGCGCTTTCGGCCGAGACCTGGACGCTCCTCCCGTATCAGCGGTACGTCCAACTGGCCAAGGAAATGTGAGGGCGGATAGCCGCCGGAGGGGTGGTGCTGCGTTGCCCTCGGTTCGCATCCGGCCTCCTCTTGACGTTTAACGACATCCGTCATACCCTAGAGTGTGATCCGGTCATTCCGATCCAAAGAAACCGAGAAGATTTTCAGTCTCCAGCGGTCCTCGAAATTGCCGCAGAACATTCAGCAAACGGCATTGAGGAAGTTGCGCATGCTGCACCGTTCCATGACGCTGGATGATCTGCGCATCCCGCCGGCAAACCGGCTTGAAAAGTTGCATGGAGATCGTGAAGGACAGTGGAGCATTCGCATCAACGATCAATGGCGCATTTGCTTCAGGTGGGATGCCGGTGATACCTACGAAGTCGAAATTGCCGACTATCATTGAGGGGGACAGGAACATGGCCGCCAATAAGCTTCGTCCGATTCATCCTGGAGAGGTCCTTGAAGAGGAATTTCTGAAGCCGATGGGGTTGAGCCAAAACCGTCTCGCTGAGGCTCTCGGAGTACCGCCGAGGCGTATCAACGAGATTGTGTTGCACAAGCGTGGAGTGACGGCGGACACGGCCTTGCGGCTGGCTCGATATTTCGGCAACTCGGCGCAATTTTGGCTCGGACTCCAGATGGACTATGAGTTGGACGCCGCGGAAGCCAAACTTGCCGGCAGGCTGAAACGCGAGGTGCAGGTGCCTGCCCTCGCGAAGTAAGTCTTGACTGGCGAATGTGCACTCTCACCCTGAAACAGAAAACTCTTGCGCCAATGGAGAAAGAGTCACCTCCTCTCATCAAAGTTCAGAGACCTCTTGGCAGTCAGAACCGACCCGGTTCTTATCCCGAAGGCACCAAGATTAGTTTCCTGTAGGGCAGCGCTGGAGACAATAGAAAGGCGTCATAAACTTCAAGTGCGGTTTCGGAGTAATCCCCTCACGGCTCCTCCAGCAACTCAATCTGCCCGGCCCATTCGTCCTTTGCTTACTCCTCTCCCTGAAATCCCCGAGCGACCGGGACCCAGATGGGCTTGGGAGAAAGATTGCTTACGGCCCTTTGAATGTGTATGATCTTTGACAGCGTACACACCGTGGGAGACACAGACATGCGGACCAATATCGTCATTGATGAGCGTTTGATCCGCCAGGCCATGCGCGCCACTGGCCTCAAGACCAAGCGGGCGGCCGTGGAAGCCGGTTTGAAGCTCTTGGTTCAGGTCAAGGCGCAAGCCAGCATCCGGCGGCTCCGGGGCAAGGTCGCCTGGGACGACACCCTGGATGATATGCGCTCAAGCCGGGTCCCGGCGGCGTCGTGACCATCGTGGATACCACGGTCTGGATCGATTACTTCCGTGGAGCCGCCACGCCTGAGACGGACTGGCTGGACAGAAACCTGCTGCGTCAGCGTCTTGGATTGACCGATTTGATCTTTTGCGAAGTGCTGCAGGGCGTGAGGGATGAGGCGGCATTCGAGCTGGTTCAGAGGGAGCTGCTCAAGCTTGAAGTATTCCCGACCAGTGGGGTCTCGCTCGCCCTCGCGGCCGCGAAGCATTATCGAACGTTGCGGGCGCAGGGCCACACGGTCCGGCGCACGATCGACTGTCTGATCGCGACATTCTGCCTTCAGAACGGCCATGCACTCCTGCACAACGATCGCGACTTCGATCCGTTTGAACAAGCCCTCGGGCTGGCCGTGATTCATCTGTCCTGAATGCTACCACCCTACCTATCACCCATTCCCGGCTTTCTGACCAGCCTATGGCATAATGATCCGCCGGGGCACGACTGACACCAGAAGGGGGGGCTTCGCCTATGCTGCGTTATCTCACTATCTTCATGCTGGCCCTCGCTTCAGCCGCTTGCAGTACCCACCCAGGAGGGACCGTTATGGCCGACCAGAAGGAATCTTGTACCAGAGATTTGGGCGCCGTCTTTGACGCGCACGTGAAGCATGAGTTCGTGGACTACGACGTGGACGCTACGATGCAGACAATGGTCGCCGAGCCCTATCTCCTCCACGTGCCGACGATGACCGGCGGCGCAGGGGCCGAAGAGGTTCGGCGCTTCTACACGCGCTACTTCGTCGGGAAGTGGCCGGCCGACACCAAAGTGACGCGCGTCTCTCGGACCGTCGGCCAAGATCAGGTCGTGGACGAATTGATCGTGAGCTTCACCCACGATGTCCCGCTCGACTTCATGCTCCCCGGGGTTCCGCCGACCGGCAAGCGCGTGGAACTGCCGCTCGTGGTCGTCATGAAGTTCGAGGGCAGCAAGATCGCGCACGAACACATCTATTGGGATCAAGCCTCGCTGCTGGTCCAAGTCGGGCTGCTGGACCCAAAGACCCTGCCGGCCGTCGGCGTCGAGCAAACCAGAGCGATGCAGGACAAGTCGGTGCCGCTGAACAGGCTCCTGAAACCGTGACCGCTGGCCGGCGTCGGCGCAAGGCCGTCGTGTCCCTTCACGGCACTCCCTCAACGCGACCCGCCCAGTCTGCTCGCCTCCAGCCACTGTGACCTCCCTCAATCCCCCGTCCGGCCTCTGTAAGCATCCCGCCTCGCCCGCTCTCGCCCTCCTCGTCTCTTGTCTGCTCCCCGCCCCAGGCGTACCATTCAGTCCATGCGTCCCATGCTTCGATGGTCGCGATCCGTCGTCCTCCTTCTGATCGTCGCTTCAGCCGGGGTAGCTGAAACCGCGCCACCGGAGGGGCCCACGGAGGCGGATCTGGAGGCGGAGTTCAGCCGCGGCCGTGAGGCGCTTCGGGCTTCTCCCGAGTTCAAGGGCGACGATGCCGAGACGCATTTCCGGCGCGGTGAGGCGCTGGGCCATCGAGGGGATCTGACCGGAGCAATCGAGGAGTATCGGGCTGCAATCCGGCTGAGGCCGGAGTTTGCCGACGCCTACCGAGGCCTTGGGGTGGTCCTGATGGACCACCATGACTGGGCGGAGGCCGCGGAGGCGCTCCGAGTCACGACGCGATTGCGACCGAACGATGGCGAGGCTTTCTATTGGCTGGGCCGATCGCTGATGGGACAAGGGGACTGGACCGGCGCTGCCGCCGCGCTGCGCACGGCCACGCAGCTCAAGCCGGATGACGCCGAAGCCTATGCCGATCTCGGTCTCGTGCGTATGGTGCAGGGCGATCCAGCCGGCGCGGTCGAGTCGCTCACTCTTGCCGTCCAACTGAAGCCGGATCACGCGGAGGTCCACCACCTGCTTGAGATCGTTCAGACCTACCACCACGACCCGGAGCACGTCATCCGCGCCGCCCGCCGGATTCTAGAGACTCTCTTCGCTCGCGAATAGCGTTGTACGGCAAGGCGTCATTCGTAATTCGCCATTCGTATCGGGTGCCAAAGGCAATTTATCCTCTGCGAATAACGCGTAACGAATGACGAATACCGGCCTCTTCACGGCTTCCAGTCCGGCCGGGTCTCGCTTGAGGAAAGGACCAGGGCCTGGATATCGAGGCGATGGGCTTCTGGTTGCTGCCAGGTCCGCATGAGAAGGCTCTGGTCGTCACGAGTTTCGATCCAACCAAGGAAGGTCCACTGCGGGGTCGCCGGCAACTCTCCCACAAGGCAGGTCTTCGCGCAGAGTCTCAGGGAAATGTGCTCGGTGTCACCGGCCCCGTACACCCAGGCCGCGTAGGTCCCGCCTGGGAGCCTGGACAGGGCTCGGATCGGGGCGACGCCGGGCAGGGGCTCCCGGAACAACACAACACGGTCGGCCTGCTCGCGCGGAACGCCGCATTGGGTCGCGGTGGCATAGACCCACACGGAATATTCCCCGCTCCAGGCATGGCACCCCTCAATGCCGACTTCTGTGGCTCCTCTCCAGTCCGGCGCCCTGATGATCTGCACCGAGGGAGTCTCCTGCGTCGCCGTGCCTTGAGCCTGGCCAGAAGAAGCCATCGCGGCCCACACGTTGATGGCGAGTACGCCTTCGGCCAGCAGCAGGATGAGGATCAGGAGCTTCTGTTTCATCACTGGATGCTCCCTTGTAGCGAAATGCCCGATGACGGTCAACGCTTTTACCTTTGGCCGTCTTGGCTTCCCGCAATCAGACGACCGTCGCTATCCACCCGATAGCTCATAAAAGAAGCGCATACCTCCAGCGCACCTGCGAGCCAGCCTCCCCGACGAAATAGGTCTTTCGGCCTACCGGACTCCGCGCAATTTTCACCGGGCCAATCGCCCCAAACCCTTGGCGTTTCAAGGTTTTTCGCTTGACTTGCCCTCATACCTACGGCTAATGTAACGCTCCCTAACCATTGCTAAAACTCATGTAACGCTCCTTAATGGCCGATAACGGATAACAGAAACACCGAGGGGAGGCCAGTTTCCAGGACCCTTTCCCCCTCCCGTTTGAGGAGTCCTCTGTGCACGTCGGACACCCAGGTCTTGTTGCTGAAATTGTTGCGGAAATCCAGGCGTCCGGCCCGATCACTTTTGCCCGCTTCATGGAGCTGGCCCTCTATCATCCCGAATTCGGCTATTACACGCGCGAATGCGAAGAACTTCACGAAAATAAGATTGGCGAAGATAGAATTGGTTGGTCCGGCGACTACTACACCAGCTCGGATGTCCACCCAATTCTCGCCCGCGCAATCGCGCGGCAGGTCCGCCAGGTGGACGAGCTGCTCGGCCGGCCCGATCCATTCACCGTCGTCGAGATGGGCGCAGGCAAGGGCCTCTTGGCTCGTGACTTTCTGGCTGCCAGCGAGAAGGAGTCGGCGTCATTCTTTCACCGCCTCCGCTATGTCCTGGTCGAGCGCAGTCCCGCCATGAGAGCCTCGCAACGGGGTCACCTCACTCCCTGGATGAGAACAGCAGGCCGCGTCTCCTGGCTCGACGGTTTGGAGGAACTGGAAACCGGCAGCGTGACCGGCGTGATACTGTCCAACGAGCTGGTGGATGCCTTTCCCGTTCACCGCATCACGATCGAGGGAGGCGTACCCAAAGAAATCTTCGTGGACTATGAGGGAGGGCGGCTCTGCGAGCGCGTACAACCTCTCTCGACCCAAGCTCTCTCGGACTATCTGCAACGTCTCGCTCAGTTGGAAATCACGCTTCCGGAAGGATACAAGACCGAGATCAACCTGGAGGCCCTTGCCTGGATGACGCAGGTGGCGCGAGCGGTGAAGCGCGGGGTCGTGATCACGATCGACTATGGCCACACAGCGCAGGACCTCTACGGACCGGATCGGCGTAGGGGAACCTTCCTGTGCTACCATCACCAAATGGCGTCGGAGGCCCCCTACGAGCGGGTGGGACTCCAGGACATGACGGCCCACGTGGATTTTACAACCCTGGCGACCGTGGGAGAAGAGTCAGGCCTACACGTGACCGGTTTCACGAATCAGATGAGCTTCCTGATGGGGCTCGGTGTGGAGCAGCTCATCGAATCGCTAGAGCCGGGCTCGGCGGAGTTCCAGTCGGTCGTCCAGTTATTGAAGCCGGAAGGGATGGGCCGGACGTTTAAGATTTTGATCCAACACAAGGGAATCGAATCGCCGGAACTGGACGGGCTCCGATTCAAGCCGTTCTTCGGATCGGTGCTGGCCGCGGCAGAAAGGAGTCATTAGTCATCCGTCAATGGTCATTGGTAAGAGAGAAACCTGCTGATCTCCGAATGCCCGATTTGTCTTTCTTCACCATTGACCAATGACCGTTGACCATTGACCGGTTTCTTATATGGGAAACGAAACCGTTCCCCTGAACTACATCCCGATCCTGATCTTCATCGTGATTGCCCTGGGCTTCGGGATCGTGTCGCTCCTGGCCGGCTGGGTGGTGCGACCGAGCAAGCCCTATCGGGCCAAGCTGACGCCGTACGAGAGCGGGAGCCCTCTGTTCTCCGACGCGCGTCTCCAGTTTCCGATGCGGTACTACATCATCGCCATGCTGTTCGTCATCTTCGACATCGAGATCGTGTTCCTGTTCCCCTGGGCGGTGGTCTATCGCAAGCTGGGGCTGCTCGGGCTGACGGAAATGGGGCTGTTCATCGCCATCCTCCTCGTCGGCTTCTGGTATGCCTGGAAGAAGGGGGCGCTCGAATGGGACTAACGGAGGGGAGCCGATAGCAGATGGCATATGGCGTATGGCAAGAAAGAGGGGAAATGAATTCCGCTCCTGCCATCGGCCATAAGCCATCAGCCATATGCTCTTGAAATTTGCATGGGTTTGTTCGATCGGCAACTGGACGCCAACGTCATCACCACCAACCTCGACTTCCTCGTGGGATGGGCGCGGAAGTCCGCACTCTGGCCCATGACCTTCGGGTTGGCTTGTTGCGCGATCGAGATGATCGCCACCGTGTCGGCGCGCTACGATCTCGACCGGTTCGGAGCCGGCGTTTTCCGTGCCTCCCCCCGGCAGGCGGATTTGATGATCGTGGCCGGCACGGTTTGCCGCAAGATGGCACCGGTGATCCGCCGCATCTACGACCAGATGCCGGAGCCGCGCTACGTCATCTCAATGGGCTCCTGCGCGACCTCGGGTAACCATTACAACAGTTACAGCGTCGTGCAGGGGGTGGATCAGATCGTCCCGGTGGATGTCTACATCCCCGGCTGTCCGCCCCGTCCCGAAGCGCTGCTGGACGGCCTGCTCAAGCTGCAAGAGAAGATTCAGCGGGAGAAGGTGTTCGTGAAGTAAGAGCGTATGGCGTATGGCCGATGGCTTATGGCAAGAAATCCGGAATCCATCCGAGCCATTCGCTATACGCCATAAGCTATAAGCTCTTTGGTAGCTATGCATCCATTGCTTGAAACGTTGAAGGCCAAATTCCCCGAGGCGGTCCTGTCGGTCCAGGAGGACCGGGAGCGCGCGGAGCTCTCCGTGCGCGTGGCCGCCGACCGCATCCCGGACGTCGCCACTTTCCTCCACGACGATCCTGCGGCCGCGTTCGACCACATCACCGACATCTGCTCGGCCGACTATCCGGATGAGGCAGAGCGTTTCGAGGTGATCTACCATTTTCTCTCTCTCCCGCACGGAACGAGAATCCGGCTCAAGGCCCGAGTGACGGAGGACGATCCGACGATCCCCTCGGTCACCGGCATCTGGAAGGGGGCCAACTTCCTGGAACGCGAGGTCTACGACCTCATGGGCATCAAGTTCAGCGGCCATCCGGACCTCCGCCGCATCCTGATGCCGGAGGACTATGACGAGGGCCACCCGCTGCGGAAAGACTTCCCCACCGAGGGCAAGGGCTGGCGCAGCCGGTTCGAGTTCATCCCGAGGCTGGACGAACCGGCGGCGGAGACCGTCGAGGGGGAAATTTCGGAGGAGAAAAAACGCCCTTTCCTGGCCGAGGAGGCTCCGTCGTCGCGCCGCAAGGAAGAGCTGCTCCTGAACATGGGGCCGCAGCACCCGGCCACTCATGGCGTGCTGCGGGTCGTGCTGGAGCTGGACGGCGAACGGATCGTCAAGGCCACCCCGGATCTCGGCTATCTGCACCGAGGGGTGGAGAAGCTGGCCGAAGGGCTGGCCTACATGCAGATCATCCCGCACACGGACCGGCTCGACTACGTCTGCTCGATGACGAACAACTACGCGTACGTCCGGGCCGTCGAAAAACTATTGGGGCTCGCGGTCCCTGAGCGGGCCGAATATATCCGCACCATCGTGGCCGAGATGCAGCGAATCGTCGGGCACCTGTTCTGGCTGGGAACCCAGGCCTTGGATATCGGCGCCATGACGGTCTTCTTCTGGACCTTCCGTGAGCGGGAGGTGCTGCTGGACCTCTTCGAAAAACTCTGCGGCGCCAGGCTGACGCTGAACTACTATCGCATCGGGGGCGTGGACAGCGACTTCACGCCCGATCTTGCAGCCCGCCTCAGCGCGTTTCTGAAGACCTTCCCGGCGCATATCCAGGAGTACGATGCGCTGCTCCAGATCAACCGCATTTGGGTGGGTCGCACGAAAAACGTGGCGGTCATTTCAGCGGAAGACGCCATCAACTTCGGCCTCACCGGTCCGGTGCTCCGGGCCTCCGGGGTGGCCTACGACGTGCGCAAGTTGGAGCCCTACGGCGCCTACGGCAAGGTCGAGTGGGAAGTGCCGGTGGGCAAGAACGGCGACACCTATGACCGGTACTGGGTCCGGATGGAGGAAATGCGGCAGAGTTGCCGAATCATCGCGCAGTGCCTGGAACAAATGCCCGAAGGACCCATCATTGCGGACGCGCCCCAGATCATCCCGCCTCCCAAGGCGCACGTGATGAGGGACATGGAGAGCCTGATCCACCACTTCATCATCTTCACGCACGGGTTCAAGCCCCCGAAAGGGGAGACCTACTGCGCGAGCGAAGCGCCCAAGGGCGAGCTGGGGTTCTTCATCATCAGCGACGGGAGCCCGCGCCCCTACCGGATGAAGATCCGTTCGCCGTCCTTCGTTCACATGGGGGCTTTCGACCACATGGCGCGGGGTTATCTGATCTCCGACATCATCACGATTTTCGGCACCTACGACATCGTGATGGGGGAATGTGACCGATAGGAAAAGAGCATATGGCGTATAGCCTATAGCAAGAAGGGTCCGGCTCGCTCCGACCATAGGCTATACGCTATAAGCCATACGCTCTTCGGCTAAAAAGATGTTGAGAGAAAAGTACAAAGCAGAAATTGATGAGATCCTGAGCCGCTATCCCTTGCGCCGCTCGGCGCTCCTGCCGCTGCTCTACCTGGCGCAGAAGGAAGAGGGATATGTGACCGAGGCGGCGATGAAAGAGATCGCCTCGATTCTGAAGATCACGCCGCCGCAGGTATACGAAACTGTCACGTTCTACACGATGTTGAACCTGAGGCCGGTCGGGAAGTTCCATATCCAGGTCTGCAAATCGCTGATGTGCGCGCTGGTCGGGTCTGACACCCTGCTCGGCTGGCTGGAGGTCAGGCTGGGTATCAAGCCGGGCAACACGACGAAGGACGGGCTGTTCACACTGAGCAAGGTGGAATGTCTGGCCGCCTGCGGAACCGGCCCGATGATGCAGATCAACGACGACTATTACGAGCGCCTGACCGAAGAGAAAGTGGATCGGATTCTGGCCGACTTGAAGCGCGACGGCACGAGTTCCTTGAAGAGCGGGCCGTTCATGTGGCCGGAACGGACAGATGGCTAGCGGCGAGTGGCAAGCGGCAAGCGGATCGAACTTTTCCGTACCTCTCGCCACTAGCCTCTCGCCTCGTGCCAAAAGTTAGCAGCAACCACTCGGACGCATCACCGTGTGATGACCATGGCGAAACCGAAATACGAATTGATCTTATTAAAGAACATGCTGCAACCAGGCTACACCGGCTCGCTGGCCGACTACGAGCGGGCGGGCGGCTACCAGGCCTTGCGAAAAATCTTGGGGAAGGTCGCGCCCGCCGAGGTGACCGCGATGGTCACGAAGTCCGGCCTGCGCGGACGGGGCGGAGCCGGGTTTCCCGCGGGCATCAAGTGGGGCTTTCTCCCCAAAGACTATCAGGGTCCCAAATACCTCTGCTGCAACGCCGACGAGAGCGAGCCGGGAACCTTCAAGGACCGTCAGTTGATGGAGCGAGACCCGCATCAAGTGCTGGAGGGGATCGCGATCGCCTGCTATGCCATCGGCGCCGAGACCGCCTATATCTATATCCGCGGCGAGTTCGTATTGGGCGCCAAAATCCTGGAGAAGGCCATCGCTGAGGCGCGAGCAGCCGGGTACCTGGGGAAGAACGTGCTTGGCGCCGGTGTCACCATCGACGTCTGGGTACACCGGGGTGCGGGTGCCTACATCTGCGGCGAGGAGACCGCTCTTTTGGAATCCTTGGAAGGCAAGCGCGGTTTGCCCAGAGTCAAGCCACCCTTTCCGGCCACCGCGGGACTCTACGGGAAACCAACGGTGATCAACAACGTGGAGACGCTGGCGAACCTGCCCCACATCATCACCCGCGGCCCTGAATGGTTCGCCTCGATCGGATCCCCTCCCAAGAGCACCGGCATGCGCATCTTTTGCGTGAGCGGACACGTCAAGCGGCCCGGCAATTATGAAGTCCCCATGGGGATCACGTGTCGCGATCTGATCTTCGAGCACGCGGGGGGCATGCGGTCGGACAAGCCGTTGAAAGCGATCATTCCCGGCGGGGCCTCCGCCTCCTTCTTTACGCCTGAACACCTGGACGTGAAGTTGGATTTCGAGTCGGTGGCCCAAGCCGGCTCCATGCTGGGCTCTGGCGGCGTCACGGTCATGGAAGAAGGCACCAGCATGGTCTGGGCTGCGCTGCGGCTGATGGAGTTCTTCCATCACGAGTCCTGCGGGAAATGCAGTCCCTGCCGGGAAGGCAGTTCCTGGCTGGTGCAGACCCTCCGGCGCATCGTGAACAAGCGCGGGCGGATGCAGGACCTTGAAACGCTGACCGATTTATGCCAGAACATCGCGGGCCGGACGGTCTGCGCCTTCGGCGACGCCGAGGTGGCGCCGATCCTGAGCACCTTGAAGTACTGGCGGCATGAGTACGAGGAGCTGATCCGCACGGCGGAAGCCAACGGATCGTCGGAGCTGCTCATGCCGGCCGCTGCACGCCACTAAAGAAGCTGACAAGTGGCAAGGAACCAAGCTGACAAGAATGAAAGCTGCCAGGGTGACATCCGAAACTTGCAAACTTGTCAGCCGGTCTGAGGAATATAGAGGATACATAGGCTGTGGCAAACGTTATGGTTGAGACAGTCAAACTGACCATCGACGGGCACCACATCACGGTCCCGAAGGGCACCCTCGTGATCGAGGCGGCGCGCCAGGTGGGCGTGATGGTCCCCCACTTCTGCTACCACCCCAAGCTCAAGCCGGACGCCAACTGCCGCATGTGTCTGGTGGAGATCGAGAAGATGCCGAAGCTCCAGACCGCCTGCAGCACGCCGGCGGCGGAGGGAATGGTCGTGCGCACCGCCACCACGGTCGTCAACGAGGCCCACAAGTCGGTGCTGGAGTTCATCCTGGCCAACCATCCGCTGGACTGTCCGGTCTGCGACCAGGGCGGCCGCTGCGACCTGCAGGATTTCTCGCACGAGTACACGCCCACCACCAGTCGGTTCATCGAGGTCAAGCGGGTCTTCCCGAAGGAGTATTTCAGCCCGCTGATCGAGACCCAGATGAACCGCTGCGTGCAGTGCCTGCGCTGCGTGCGTTACTGCGACGAGGTGATGGATGTCAAGGCGCTCGCACCCTCCGGCCGCGGGACCATGACCGAGATCAAGCACTTCACCCACCACGAGCTCGACTGCGAGTTCTGCGGAGGGTGCGTGCAGATCTGCCCGGTCGGCGCCATCACCAGCCGCCTGTCCATGTATGAGTTCCGCCCCTGGATGCTCAAGCGGGCCGACACGGTCTGCACCTACTGCGGCGACGGCTGCCAGATCACGATCCAGACCAAGGAGAACCAGCTCATCGAGGTCATGTCCGCCCAGGGCGCAGGCCGCAACAACGGGGATCTCTGCGCGCGGGGCTTCTTCGGCTACCACGTCAGCACGCACCCGGACCGTCTCCAGCATCCACTGATCCGACGCAACGGTGAATTGGTCCAGGCCACGTGGGAAGACGCGCTGGAGTGGGTCGCGGAGACGGCCATCCGTCTGAAGCTCGCGCATGGTCCGAACGCCTTCGGCGGGCTGATCGGCGCCCGCTGCACGAACGAGGACCTGTACCTGTTCCAAAAGTTCATGCGACTGGTCGTCGGCACCAACAATATCGACAGCAGCGCTCGCTACGGTCAGATCAACGGAGTCCGGGCGCTCCGCCGCGTCCAGGGCACCTCTCGCTGGACGGTAACGTTCGATGACATCGTATCGGCGGAGGCGCTCCTGCTCGTCGGCACCAACGTTACCGAGACCAACCCGATCACCGGCCTGAAGGTCAAGGAGGCGGTCAAGAAGCGGCAGGCGACGCTCTTAACGATTGAGGCGCTGGAGCCGGCCGTCGGTACGATCAGCAACATCGCCAACCTGGCCGCGCATCATTTTTCCGTCCAGCCGGACGGGTTCAAGCCGGCCGTCCTGGGCCTGATCAAGGCCGTCGTGGAAGAAAACTTGGTGAGCCAGCCCCTCGCGCAGAAAGCCCCCGGCTATGTCCAGGCGGTCAGCGAGGCGGTGCGACGTCTCTCCTGGCAGGCGATCGAGCGCGCAACCGGGTCCTCTTCGCAGTCGTTCATTGACGCGACCCGCTCGTTCACACGCACGGCCCGCGCCGTGATCCTCGTCGGGCAAGGCGTGCTGCGGGCACCGGACGGATCTGGCCTCACCGCGACGCTCCTGGACCTGCTGCTGCTGACCGGCCACCACGGCCTGCCCGGCTGCGGCGTGGCTCCCTTGGCCGAAGAGAACAACGATCAGGGCGCCGTGGAAATGGGCGCGGCTCTGGAGTACCTCCCAGGACCGAGCGACGCCAACGACCAGGCCGCCAGGGCGCGGCTCGCGCAAGCCTGGAAGGAAGAACTGCCGAAGGGACCGGGCAAGAGCCTCATGGAGATGATCGAGGGGGCCCGAACCGGTTCCCTCAAGGCCATGTTTATCGTCGGCGAGAACCCGGCCGGCTCCCTCCCCCCTTCAGCCGGAACCATGGAGGCTCTGCAGAGCCTGGACCTGCTGGTCTGCCAGGAACTGTTTCTTACTGAAACGGCCCGGCTCGCGCATGTGGTGCTGCCGGCCTGTTCCTACGCGGAGAAGGACGGCACCTTCACCAACACCGAAGGGCACGTACAGTCAGTCCGGCATGCCATCGAGCTGATCGGCGAGAGCCGGCCTGACTGGGAGATCCTCTCGGCCCTGTCGGTTCTGATGGGCTATCCCCTCGAATACGGGGACGCGAAAGAAATTTTCAAGGAGATCAGAAGCCTGATCCCCGGTTACGGACTCCTGGGCCCTGCGCCGACGCCCCCGCGCCCGGACCAGGCCGTGGTGGAGAGTTATCTCAAGACCGGCTATAGTAGCGGCCTGGCTGAACGATATACGCTGGGCGAGCGGCGAGCGGCGAGCGGCGAGCGGAAAGACTTCAGCCTGACGCTGCTGGTTACGCAGACCCTGTTCCATTCCGGCAAGTTTTCCACCCGCGCCAAGGGGTTGCTGCAGGTCCAGGCCGAGGGGGCGTTCTCACTAAATCCTGCGGATGGAACCAGGCTGGGTCTTGCGGAGGGCGACCGAGTCCGAGTGTCCAACGACCTCGGCGAGATGACCACGACCGTCAAGCTGCAGGATCGCGTGCCGGTTGGGTTGGCCCTGTTCCCGGAGCATTTCGACCAGGAGGCGCGTCGGCTGCTGCGCGTCTCGACGGACCCGGCAACGCAGGTACCGTATTACAAGTCCGCGTCGGTGAAGGTGGAAAAGGCAAAGTGATGAGCGATGAGTGCAGAGTGATGAATGTCGGAACACCTCCTGCAGCTTTTCACTCAGCACTCATCATTCATCACTCATCACTGAGGAGAAGAGATGGCTGAAGTCGGATTGAAGCTGGCATTCTCACTGGCCCAGATCGCCGTGGTCATGGGCATCGTCTTGCTGACCGTCATGGTCCTCACCCTGGCGGAGCGCAAGGTCCTCGGCTGGATGCAGGATCGGATGGGTCCGATGGAAGTCGGCCCCTACGGCATTCTCCAGCCCATCGCAGACGGGCTGAAGCTGTTCTTCAAAGAGGACATCATTCCAGCCGGCGCCAACAAGTTCCTCTTCAGCCTGGCTCCGATTCTCTCGCTGGTCCCGGCCCTGATCGGCTTTGCGGTGGTGCCGTTCGGGCCCAGCCGGACCGTCGAGCTGTTCGGCTACCAGTTTCAGCCGTTCGTGATCAGCGACATCAATATCGGCATCCTCTACATCCTGGCCTTCACTTCGATCGGCGCCTACGGCGTCATCCTGGGCGGGTGGGCCTCGAACAGCAAGTATTCCCTGCTGGGCGGGCTGCGCTCGGCCGCCCAAGTGATCAGCTACGAATTGAACGTGGGCTTGGCCATCGTCGGCGTGCTGCTCTTGGCCGGCTCGCTCAGCCTGGTGAAGATCACCGAGGCTCAAGCCGGAGGATTCTGGCACTGGTACGTCTTTGCCTTCCCCTTCCCGCAGATCTTCGCCTTCGTCGTATACGTCATCTCGGCAGTGGCGGAAACCAACCGGGTGCCGTTCGACCTACCCGAAGCGGAGAGCGAGCTGGTGGCGGGTTTCTTCACCGAATACAGCGGAATGCGGTTCGCCTTCTTCTTCCTGGCCGAATACGCCAACATGATTCTCGTCTCCTGCATCGCCGCCGCCCTGTTCCTGGGCGGCTGGAACGCGCCCTACCCCGGCACCCTGCTCCCGGAGAACCTGGCGTGGATCGAGGGAGTCGTCTGGTTTGCGGCCAAGGTCTATTTCTTCCTGTTCCTGTTTTTCTGGCTGCGCGCGACGCTGCCGCGCCTGCGCTATGATCAGCTCATGCGGTTCGGGTGGAAGGTGATGCTCCCGATCGCGCTGGGGAACATCCTCGTGACCTCCATCGCGGCGTATCTGTTCCCGAAAGGGTGAGCAAAGAAGTTGACAGTTATCGGTTGACAGTTTGGAGAAAAGAAAACTGATTACTGCAAACTGAGAACTGAAAACTCAGATGATGAAGACCTTCAACGCGTGGCTCAAGACCATCATCTTCTATGAGATCCTGATCGGGATGAAGGCGACGCTTGGGCACCTGCTGCGCTACAAGCCGATTACGTTGCAGTATCCGCATGAGAAGCGGACTCTGCCGGACAGCTACCGGGGCATGCTGGCGCTGCTCCGCTACGACGACGGCACGGAGAAGTGCGTGGGCTGCGACCTCTGCGAAGCGGCCTGTCCCTCCCGGGTCATCAAGGTCATCAGCGCGGAGGTACCCGGCGAGCCGACTAAGCGCTACTCCAAGGAATACTATATGGACATGACCCGCTGCCTGTTCTGCGGGCTGTGCGTCGACGCCTGCCCGGTGGACGCGCTGGGCATGACCCGCGAGTACGAGTGGGCTGTCTACGACAAGCGCCAACTGCGCTTGAACAAGCAGCAGCTCCTGGCCATCGGAGACCGCTCGTTCCCGGTCCGGGAGAAGCGGCTGGAGCTGCAACACCCCAACGTCGCCTTCTTCAACGTCGCGTTCCGGCAGATGCCCCCCAAGGAGGGCTAGCGCGACGTGGCCATCCTGTTCTTCTTCTACTTTGCCGGCGTCATCGTCCTCACCTCGATCCTGGTGGTGACGCTGCGCAATCCCATCTACAGCGTCCTCTCCCTGCTGATCATGTTCTTCCATGTGGCGGGACTCTACGTCACGCTGGAGGCTGAATTTCTGGCCGCCGTCCAGATCATCGTCTACGCCGGCGCCATCCTGGTGCTGTACCTGTTCGTCGTCATGCTGCTGAACGTCAAGCGCGAGGAGCGCTACCATTCTCAGTTCCCGCTGGCGGCTCTTCTGGGCATCACCATCCTGACGGAGGTGCTGATGCTGGCCTTCCTCCGTGGCTTCTCTTCGGAAGCGCCAGCGGTCGCCCCTGCGGTGGGCGACTCAGCGCAGCCCGGGGAAGCCATTGCAGGGACAGGAAATACCGAGACGATCGGCGAGGCCCTGTACTCGACGTACCTGTTTCCCTTCGAGGTCGCCTCGTTGATCCTGCTGGTGGCCATGATCGGAGCGATCGTCCTAGCCAAAAAGAAAGTGGGGGAAGGCGAGGCGTGATTCGTCATCCGCATAGAAAGCGTCATCCGTTATCCGTCATTCGTTATTCGCGAGTGACGAATTACGAATAACGAGTAACGAATGGCGATTCCTCTTTCATACTACGTCACCCTGAGCGCGATCGTGTTCATCACCGGCCTGGTGGGGGTGCTGATCCGCCGCAACATCATCATCATCCTGCTGTCCGTGGAGCTGATGCTGAACGCGACCAACATCAACTTCGTGGCGTTCTCTCACCACCTGCACAACGTCGCCGGCCAGGTCTTCGTCTTTTTCGCGCTGACCGTGGCCGCCGCCGAAGTCGCCGTCGGGCTGGCCATCATCATCGCCTTGTACCGGAGTAAATTCAGCATCAACGTGGACGAGTTCCAGTTGCTGAAATGGTGAAAAGCGTCATTCGTCAACCGTCACTCGTTATTCGTGAAAGAGAGGATAGCTCTTTTTTGCGAATGACGAATAGCGAATAACGATTCTATGTTGTACATCCTCATCCCATTATTGCCCTTCGCCGCCTTCCTGATCCTCGGCCTCTTCGGCCACTGGATCAAGGACCGGGCGCACCTCGTCGCCGTGCCCGCCGTAGGGGCATCCTTCCTGTTCTCCCTGTTCGTCTTCGCGGAGGTCGCCGGAGGCCGAAACGTCACCATTCCCCTCTACACCTGGTTGACCTCCGGGGATCTCCGCATCGAACTGAGCTTGTACTTCGACCGACTCACCGTCGTGATGCTGCTCCTCGTCACGACCGTCAGCGGACTCGTGCATGTCTATACGATCGGTTACATGCACGGAGAAAAAGGCTACGCCCGGTTTTTCGCCTACATCGCGCTGTTCACCTTTTCCATGCTCATGCTGGTCACAGCGGACAACTTCCTCCAGTTGTTCGTGTTCTGGGAGGCGGTCGGCCTCTGCTCCTACCTCTTGATCGGCCATTGGTACGAACGCAAATCGGCTTGCGACGCGGCCACCAAGGCCTTCGTGGTCAACCGCGTGGGCGACTTCGGGTTCCTCTTGGGCTTGCTGCTGGTGCTCTACAGCTTTGGGTCGCTGGAATACCGGCACGTGTTCGCGCAAGCGGCCGACCTCACCAACGACACGATCAATCTGCTAAAGCCGTTCGGGGGCGAGTGGGAGGTATCGACACTGACCCTGATCTGCCTGCTCCTGTTCGTGGGCGCAGTAGGAAAGTCCGCGCAGGTTCCGCTGCATGTCTGGTTGCCGGACGCGATGGAGGGCCCGACGCCGATCTCGGCTCTGATCCACGCGGCCACGATGGTGACTGCGGGGGTCTTCATGGTGGCCAGGCTGGCGCCGCTCTACAATCTGTCTCCCACCGCCATGGACGTGGTGGCGGTCACCGGCGCCCTGACGATGGTCCTGGGAGCGACCATCGCCCTGACCCAGACCGATATCAAGCGCGTCGTGGCCTATTCGACGGTCAGCCAGCTCGGCTATATGGTCATGGCCTGCGGCCTGGGCGTCTACACAGCCGGGATCTATCACCTGCTCACCCACGGAGCCTTCAAAGCCCTGCTGTTCCTGGGATGCGGCTCGGTCATCATCGCCCTGCACCATGAGCAGGACATGCGCCACATGGGCGGCCTCAAGGGCACGCTGCCGATCACCTACTGGACTTTCGTGATCGGCTCTCTGGCCCTGGCCGGGTTCCCTCTGACGGCGGGGTTTTTCAGCAAGGATGAAATTCTGATCGGAGCCTGGTCGGCGGGAGACCTCGGCAAGGTCTTGGCTGTGGCCGGTCTCCTGACGGCCCTGCTGACGGCGTTTTACAGTTTTCGTCTGGTCTTCGTCACATTCTGGGGAGAGTCACGTGTTGACCGGCACCATGCCGGTCACGTGCACGAACCTTCCAAGACCATGACCGTGCCTCTGCTGATCCTGGCTGTGCTTGCCGTCGTGACCGGCTACCTGGGCATTCCGGAATTCATCGCGCCGGTTCTGCCGAGTCCCGCCGGTGCCGAAGCGCATCATGGAGGATCAGCCGCCCACGGCATCATGACAGTCGCAACCCTCTTGGGGCTGGGAGGCATCGCCGCCGCCTACCACATCTATGTCAAATCACCCGGCCTCCCGGACCGGCTGGCCCAACGTTGGCAGCAGGTCTACCGCCTCTCCCTCAACAAGTGGTATGTGGACGAGGCCTATGACGCCACGCTGGTCCGCCCGACCGTCCGGCTGGCCGATCGTCTCTGGAAGTCGGTGGACGTGGCGGTCATCGATGCGGCCGTGAACGGGGTGGCGCGGGGCATCGGCTGGTGCGGGTGGATTCTGCGGCTCTTGCAGAGCGGACAGACGCAGCACTATGCGTTGGGCATGGCGCTGGGCGCGGTGCTGATTCTGAGCGCGTATCTATTGTTTTGAAAAGAGCGTATGGCATATGGCTTATAGTTCGGACCGATCGGAACCTTTCCTGCCATCAGCCATTAGCCATACGCCATTAGCTCTGGTTCTTGAGCGATGAGCGACTTGACCATCCAGAGCAACGGGTTCCCCTGGCTGACCGCCATCGTCTTTCTCCCGCTGGCCGGCACAGTCTTGTTGTTCTTCCTCAAGGACGCGGCCGTCCGCTGGGTCGCGCTGGGGGTGGCGCTGGCCGATTTCGCCCTCTCCTTGCCCCTGTGGATCCTCTTCGACCCCTCGACGCCCCGCATGCAATTTGCCGAACAGGCGGCCTGGATCGTCTCCCCGCCCATCAACTACAGCGTCGGCGTGGACGGCATCAGCCTGCCGCTGATTCTGTTGACGACCTTCCTCACGCCCCTCTGCGTGCTCGTGTCCTGGACCGCCATCCAGACCCGCGTCAAGGGATTCATGGCCTGCCTGCTGGTCATGGAAACCGCCATGCTGGGCGTCTTCGTGGCGCTGGACTTCGTCCTGTTCTACGTGTTCTGGGAAGCCATGCTGATCCCGATGTACCTGCTGATCGGGGTCTGGGGCGGGCCCAACCGGGTTTATGCGGCGGTGAAATTTTTCCTCTACACCCTGACCGGCAGCGTCCTGTTCCTGGTCGCCATCCTGGTGTTATTTTTCCAGGGCGGCCAGACCTTCGACATCCTCTTGCTGAGTCGAGTGGAATACTCCTCCACGCTCCAGTTCTGGCTCTTCCTGGCTTTCTTCGCCGCCTTCGCTGTAAAGGTGCCCATGTTCCCCTTCCACACCTGGCTCCCGGATGCCCATGTGGAAGCGCCGACGGCGGGCAGCGTGATCCTGGCCAGCGTGCTGCTCAAGATGGGCGCCTATGGCTTTCTTCGCTTCGCACTCCCCATGCTGCCGGATGCCGCCGCCGCCTTCACGCCGATGATGGTCGCCCTCTCGCTGACCGCCATCCTGTACGGCGCCTACATGGCCCTGGCCCAGGCGGACCTCAAAAAACTGATCGCCTACTCCAGCGTCAGCCACATGGGGTTCGTGACCCTCGGCATCTTCGCACTGAACGCCCAGGGGATCGAGGGCGCCATGATGCAAATGATCAACCACGGCATTACCACAGGAGCCCTGTTCCTCTGCGTCGGGATCATTTACGAGCGGACGCACAGCCGCATGATCGCCGACAACGGCGGGCTGGCCAAGCCCATGCCTCGTTACGCGACGTTCCTCGTGATCTTCGCGCTCTCGTCGCTGGGGCTGCCCGGCACGAACAGCTTCGTGGGAGAGTTTTTGGTTCTGGTCGGCACCTTCCTCTGGAGCAAACCGGCGACGGCGATCGCCGCGCTCGGCATCATTCTGGCCGCCGTGTACCTGCTGTGGATGGTGCAGCGCGTGGTCTTCGAGCTGCCGACGGGCCGGACTGCCCCCACACTGGTTGACCTCAACCTGCGCGAGTTCGTCACGTTGGCTCCGTTGGTCGTCCTCGTGTTCTGGATCGGATTTTTCCCGCAGCCGGTGCTGACGCCCATGCACGCCAGCGTCAACCATCTGATCGAGGAGCTGGACGAAGCCGACCAAGTCATCGCTGAACACGGAACCGGACTGCCCGACATGGCGACACGGCGAAGGGGTGACGCGGCGATTTCCCCGTGTCTCCGCGTCTCCGCGTCGCCATGCTTCGTTCACTTATCGTTGAAACCATGACCCTTCCGCTGGCCGACATCCTGGCTATCCTGCCCGAGCTGATCGTGGTCGCGGCCGCTTGCCTCGTGCTGGGGCTGGACCCGATTACCCCCGCGCCGCGCAAGCAATGGCTGGCTTGGCTGAGCGTCGCGTCCTTGCTCCTCTGTTTCGGCCTCACCTCCCTGCAATTGGACGAGCGGGTGATGGCGTTCAGCGACCTGGTCATCATCGACCCCTACGCCTGCTTCTGGAAGCTCCTCCTCTACGCGGTCACCGTTCTGACGATCCTCATGTCGCTCGCGTACCTGAAGGAAGAGAAGATTCATTTGGCCGAGTACTACGGCTTTCTGCTGCTGGCCCTCTCCGGCATGATGATCATGGTCTCCGCGGCCGATCTGCTCACGATCTATTTAGGCACTGAGCTGATGTCCTTGTCCCTGTACGTCCTGGCCGGCTTCAAACGCGCCGAGGGTCGCTCGCTCGAAGCCGCTGCCAAGTATTTCGTGCTGGGGGCCTTCTCGTCCGGCATCCTGCTCTACGGCATCTCCCTGCTGTACGGCCTGGCCGGCAGCACCCGCCTCTCCGCCATCGCCATGTCGGTCGCCACTCGCAGGCTGGATGATCCGGCCCTCCTGCTGGCGATGATCCTCCTCGTGGTCGGGTTCGGCTTCAAGATCGCCGTGGTGCCGTTCCACATGTGGACGCCGGACGTTTACGAAGGCTCTCCCACCTCCGTCACGGCCTTCATGGCGGTCGCCTCCAAGGCGGCCAGCTTCGGCGCGTTCATGCGGGTTTTTTTGGAAGGGCTGGGCGGGCTCAAGGCCAACTGGCACGTCCTGCTCCTGGTGGTCTGCGTCGCCACGTTGGTCCTGGGCAACGTCGTGGCCATCGTCCAGACCAACATCAAGCGGATGCTCGCCTATTCCAGCATCGCCCATGCCGGCTATGCGTTGATCGGGATGGTGGTGGCGGGACAGGCGGGGGCGGAGGGGGCGGTCCGGTCGCTGGGCCTGGCGAGCGTCATGCTGTACTTGGCGGTCTATGCCTTCATGACGCTGGGTGCCTTCACGGTGGTGGCCATGCTCCGAAAGGGCGGCCTGGAAGGAGACGAGATCGAGGACTTCACGGGGCTCTCCAAGCGGCAGCCGGTGGCGGCGTTTCTGATGCTGGTCTTCATGGTCTCCCTGGCCGGAATTCCCCCGACCGCCGGGTTCATCGGCAAGTTCTATCTCTTCATGGCCGCCGTCCAAGCCGGGTTGGCCTGGCTGGCCGTGGTGGCCCTGCTGTTCGCCGCCGTGTCCGCTTACTATTACCTGCGGGTGGTGATGGTCATGTACATGCGCGAGCCGCAAGCCTCGGCCCGGCTCGAGCCTCGCCTCGCCGCCTCGCCGGTCACGGCCGTCGTCCTCGCCTGCGCCGTAGCCGGCGTGATCCTCCTGGGCCTCTATCCAGGCCCTCTGGTGGCCCTCACCAACCAGGCGGTGCTGGCCCTGAAGTAGCCGCAGAGTGGCTGGTCAATGGTCACTGGCCAATAGTCAATCGTGGAAGAGTCTCATGCGACTGCCGTTCTTGGCCTCACCATCGACCCATGACTATTGACCGTTGACTATTGCCTATGGTGTTTCTCCGATTGCTGCGCGGGGCTGCCTCCGACTTCCGGCGTCACGGGTGCACAAGCCTGGCCGCCTCGCTGGCTTTCTTCGCCCTGCTGTCCTTCTTTCCGATGATCTACCTGCTGCTGTACTTCATCGGCTTTGTCGTAAGCCAGGATCGGATCGGACACGAGTTCCTCGTGAATTTCCTTCAGGGATTTCTGCCCACGCTGGGCGCCGACATGACGGAGGAAGTCAAGCGGCTGGCCGGCGAACAGATCGTTCGCTGGGTGGTCTTCCTGGCCTTCGTCTGGTTCGGAATGCTGGTCTTCTACGAGGTGGAGTACGCCGTGAACGTCGTCTTCGAGTCGCCGCGCAAGCGGCATCCGTTGATTTCCACGATGATGTCGGTCGCATTGCTGGGCCTGGTGGAAGTTCTCATGATCCTGTCCTACCTGGTGACACAAATCCTGGGCCTGCTCGTGTCCTACGCGCCTCGGATCGCGGGCATCGACCTGGTGGCGATCGCCGCCCACAAGTTTCTCTTGGCATACGTGCTACCCTTTGCCCTGGTCCTGGCCGCCGTCACCTGCCTCTACCGGTACCTGCCGGCAGAACGGCCCGCGTGGCGCGAGGCCGCGGTCGGAGGGTTGGTTCTGGCGCTCCTCTGGGAGTCCGCCAAGCATCTCTTCAGCACCTACGTGCAGCATTTGACGGTCTACAGCCGGATGTATGGTTCGCTGCTGGTGGTGGTGCTCTTCCTGCTGTGGGTCTACTATTCGGCGGCGCTGTTGCTCTTCGCGGCCGGGATCGTGCATCGGCTGCACGCGAAGCGCTGAGAGGGGTCATGAGTCATCGGTCAATGGTCACTGGTCATTCGCGAGAAAGAAGCGAGCCCATTCCCATTGACTGTTGACCATGACTTCTTCCTACTGTTGACCGATGACCATTGACTATTGACCGACTTCGTCAGCGGCGGACGCCGCGCAATTGCAGAAACCGACCGATGCCGGAGCGGGTCACAAGCCCCACCAGCAGACCGTCCTGCACGACCGCGAGGCGGCCCCGCCCTTCCCGCAGCATCTGCTCCAGCACTGTGACGGCGGAGGTGGAGGGGGCGACCTCCGTGTCGTCGTTGCGCGGTTCCATCACGTCCCGGACGGAGCGCCAGGGCCACTGGGACTGCGGCACGGCCTGCACATCGTGGATCGTCACCATGCCCAAGAAACGCCCTGCTTCCCCTACGGGAAATCCCTCGAACCCGTGCGGAAGAAAGTACCGGGCGACCGCCTCTTCCACCGTCAGGTCCGGAGGGATTGTCACCACGTTGCGGACCATGAGGTCTTCCACCGACACCTTGGCGAGGGAAGCCAGGAGCGCCGCCTGCCGGCGACTGCCCCTGGCCGCGGCGAACAGGAAGGCCCCGATCAAGACGATCCAGCCTCCGTTCGCAGTCAGCGGACCGGGAATAGCGCCTGTGGCGGCCCCCGCCAGCAAGATCGTGCCGACCACTCCCAGCACGATGCCGAATCCTTGGCCGGCCAAGGCCGCCTGCCTCGTGGCCCGGTGGAAATCTCCCGACCAGGCCCAGAGCCCGGCTCTCAGCACCCGCCCGCCATCGAGAGGAAAACCGGGAATGAGGTTGAACAGTCCAAGCTGGATGTTGACGGAGCCGAGCAGGATCCCCAGGGCCACGAGGCCCTGTCCCATCCGTGCCGTCGTGGCGAGCCCCAGCAGCAGCCCTCCGAGGAGGAAGCTCACGATCGGCCCGGCGATGGCGATCAGGAACTCCGCCCGGGGACCAGGCGGCTCCCGGTGCATCTGGGCCACCCCGCCGAAGACGAACAGAGTGATCTGACCGATGGGAATCCGGTACCGCCGGGCCACCAGCGAATGCCCGATCTCATGCAGCAGCACGGAGCCGAACAGCAGCAAGGCCGCCACCGCAGCCATGAGCCAGTAGCGTGGAGCGGGCAGGCCCGGCAGCATGTCCGGGAGGTAGCCGGTAGCCAGGCTCCAGGTGACAAACCCGAACACCACGAACCAGGACACGTGGACCGTGATCGGAATTCCAACAATACGTCCGATTTGCCAATGCGGACCGCCCATGTTTCCTCCGACCAACAAAAGGTCATCGGTCACTGGTCAATGGTCATCGGTGGGGAACAAGGTTCCTCAGGCTCTTGGGTGCCAGTGACCGATGACTGTTGCCCGTTGACCGACTTTCTATCCTTACCAGTCTCGGTTGATAGACGTCAATCAAGAGTGTCAGCCCGTCCGCCAGCACCTCTTTCCTCGCTTCCTACTCCCTCCACAATCCTTCCTCCAAATCCGCTGACCCGACGCGATAATTCCGGTATAATCCCTTTGCAATGTCCGGAAGCAGCACGCCGTGTGGCGGAAGGAGAGACCGGGAACGATGATGCCAATCCTCAAAGGCCCACTCATGCTGGCGGTTTTGTTGGCCGCTACCGCCTGTGCCGGCTTGCCTTCCACGAGCCGCACCGGCGCCGTCCATGACGTATTCATCAAGGAGGAAGAGATCACCCCCCACGAACTCATTGTCGACGCCGGCGACGAGATCCGCTGGATCAACCAGCGAACGACTCCCGTGTGGATCTATTTTTTCCAAGACTCCCTGGACGAAGTCGTCTGCCAACGGGGGTTTTCCTACTTCTGGGGAGTGGAAGAGTTTGCAAAGATCGATCCCAAGCAGTCCGTCAGCGTGTGTTTTGCCCACGTGGACGCCGTCAGTTACAGGGTCCAGCGCGAAGCGACCGTGATCCGGGGCTCGACCGCCGGCGAGGGCGGTTCGGAATCGATTCCGGTCTCTCTCCATGGCGCGATCCTGATCGAAGAGCCGTCGGATCACCAGCCGAAAGTCCGCATCCCTTGATCCCATGCCGGCCAGAACCATAAAGGGATTCATTTCCGCCGCCTTCGCGCTGCTGGCGTGGGCCGGAGTCGCCTCATTCGAAGAAGGAACGGCGCAGGTCATCCGGTCCGGCCCTCCTACTTGCAAGGCCATTGCCCTGACGTTCGACATGTGCCCTGTCCGCGCGGGAACCGGCTATGACGCACCGTTGATCGAGGCGCTCAGGGCCCGTCGCATTCCGGCCACGTTTTTCCTGTCCGGCCGATGGATGGAAAAACACGAGGCCGAGGTCCGAGCCTTGTTGGCCGTGCCCTACTTCGAGATCGGCACCCACGGGCATACCCATGCCCACCTGCCCCTCCTGGATGACGACCGCCAGCGGGCGGAGATCCAGGGGGCAATCGCGTTGATGGAGACCCGCTACGATCAACGCCCGTCGCTGTTCCGGCCCCCCTACGGCGAGTACAACGACGCAACCGTGGCGATTGCGCGGGCGTTAGGTCTCCGGTTCATCCTGTGGAACGTGGTCTCGGGCGACCCGGACCCGGCTCTCTCTTTGAGCCGGATGGTCGAACGGATCACCGCCACCGTCCGCAACGGCAGCGTGATCGTCTTCCACGCCAACGGCAGGGGCCGCCACACCAAGGAGGCGGTAGAGGCCATTTACCAGGACCTGGTGCTGGGTCGAGGATTGCAGCCGGTCACGGTCTCCACGCTCTTGGACCAGTGCCGGACTGCATCAAGGTAGCCGCCCGTGGCAGCTTCCACCCCATCCATTCGGCCCTATCGCACCGAAGACCGCGAGGCGGTCATTGCCATCTTGGCCGGCTCCGACCCATGGAAGAGACTCGGCTACGGAGCCGCCGAATGGCAGCGCTTATTCGATCCACTGCTGCGGGATCGAGAGGGGTTCACCATCGAAGTCGATGGCATCGTGGTCGGTCTGGCGCTCCTCCGCCCCCGCTTTCTGCTGGGCGAGTACGTGGAGCTGCTGGCCATCGCCCCCGACGCGCAGGGTAAGGGACTCGGCCAGCTGCTCCTGGCTCATCTGGAGAAGCTGGTCTTCGCGCGAGCCAACAACCTCTTCGTGTGCGTGTCCGACTTCAACAGCGTGGCCCGACGGTTTTACCGGCGGCACGGCTACCAGGAGATCGGCCCCATCCCCAACCTCCTGATCGCGGGAAGCGCTGAAATTCTGATGCGGAAGACCGCCGGCCCCGTGAGGAAAAGCTAAGAGCATATGGCTGATGGCATATAGCCTATGGCCGGAGACAGAAATGATTCTGCTGCCTGGCCATAAGCCATACGCCATAAGCTCTGTTCTGGAGAAAACACCATGCGCGTCAAAAAACTGCTGCACACCAGAATGAGGGTCAGCGATATGGACCAGACGATCTCGTTTTACCGCGACGTGCTCGGGCTCCAGGTCGTGGAACGGAAAACCTCTCCGCGGGGGTCCCACCTGGCCTTCCTGTCCGTGCCCAACAGCGACGAGCTGATCGAGCTCTGTAGTTTTCCCCCCAGCGGACCGGTGAAGGTCCAGGAAGACCTGGTCCACTTGGCCTTCGAAGTGGGTAACCTGGAGGAGACGATCGCAGCGCTGACCGCCAAGGGCGTGACGGTCACCGACGGCCCGACGGCCACCTCATCCGGCAGCCGATTTATCTTCATTGATGCTCCGGATGGCTACGAGGTCGAGCTGATCGAGCGGCCCCCGGGCACAGCTATCATATAAAAAGAGTTAGTGGTCAACGGTCATTGGTCAATGGTGGCGGAGAATGGGACTAATTAAATCGTTCGAGGATTTAGAGGTTTGGCAGGTTGGAAGAACTCTGAGAAAAAGGCTGTACGCTCTAGCCTCTCATCTTCCGGAACACGAGCGATACAATCTTGCAGGCCAGATTCGTTCAGCGGCGATATCCCTAACAGCCAATCTCGCAGAAGGGTATGGAAGATTTCACTTCAAGGAGAACGCGCAATTCTGCCGCATTGCGCGCGGTTCGGCTTGCGAATTATTGGACCATTTGATTACTTGCAGGGATGAAGGCTATGTTGAAAAGGAGGAATACCAAGAACTCCGCCGTGAGTTGTTTACGTTTCTTAGGCTCATCAATGGATACATTCGGAGCATCGGTAAGGCGGGTGGTAGTGAAAAGAGTCAGTAGTCAATGGTCAACAGTCATTGGTAGTGTGAAGGCTCGCATTACCATTGACCAATGACCGTTGACGGTTGACCGGTATTCTCAACCGTTTACCCATTGACTATCGACGATTGACCGGCCTCTTACCGTTGACCATTGACCAATGACCAGTGACCGTCTTCAAGCGAAGCTTGATCGCCTTCCTAATCAGCCCGGCGTGTACCTGATGAAGAACAGGCGGGGGGAGATTCTTTACATCGGCAAAGCGCTGGTGCTGGCCGATCGGGTCCGCTCGTATTTCCAGAAGGGAGGCGACCATACGCCCAAGACGCTCGTGATGCTGAGCCAGGTTGCCGACGTCGAGACCATCGTGACCCGCTCGGAGCTGGAGGCCCTGATCCTGGAAAGCAACCTGGTCAAACGGCACAAGCCCCGGTTCAACGTCGTCCTGCGGGACGACAAGCAATACCCCTACCTTCGCCTCCCCGTGAAGGAAGCGTTTCCGCGCCTCTCGATCGTCCGCAAGGTCCAGAAGGACGGCGCGCTGTACTACGGCCCCTACGTCCCGACCAACGCCCTACGGGAAACGTTGAAGGTCATCAAGAAGGTGTTCCCGCTCGCCACCTGCACGATCGAGATCGACGGCAAGGCGGAGCGAGCCTGCATCGAGTTCGAGATCAAGCGCTGTATGGCCCCCTGCATCGGGAACCAGACCCGCGAGGAGTACCACCGGATCGTCCGGCAGGTCCGGCAGTTTTTGGAGGGCCGCGATACCGACCTGTTGGAAGGCCTGCGGGCCGAGATGCAGGCCGCGGCCGAGCGCGAGCAGTTCGAAGAAGCGGCCCGGCTGCGGGATCGTCTGTTCAAGGTCGAGCGGATGTTGGAAAAGCAGCGGGTGGCCCAGACGACGGCCGCGGAGCAGGATGTGATCGGACTGGCCAGGCAGGGCGCGGCAGTGGACCTCCAGATGCTCTTCGTCCGGGGCGGGCTGCTGATCGGACGCAAGGACTTCTTCTGGCCGGAGGCGGCGGAGGCGCCGGACGAGGAGTTGGTCCGCGCCGCCATCAAGCAGTTCTACAACAAGGACGGGCTTCCGCCCAAGGAACTGCTCGTGCCGACTCCCCTGGCCGAGACCGCGCTGATCGAGACCTGGTTGTCGGACAAGAAAGACGAGGCAGTGAAGATCATCGCTCCCGAACGAGGGGCCAAGCACCAGCTCCTGCTGCTGGCGGAGGAAAACGCCGCGTCGGCGCTGGCCGACCATCTGCGCGATGACGAAACCGACCGCCGGGCCATCGAGGAGCTGCAACGCCTGCTCCGTCTGGAACGGCCGCCCCGTCGCATCGAAGGCTTCGACATCTCGAATACGATGGGCGAGCAGTCCGTCGCCTCGATGGTCGTGTGGGAAGAGGGGCAGACCAAGAAGGCAGACTATCGACGATTCCGCATCCAGACCGTCCTTGGAGCCAATGACTTTGCCAGCATGCAGGAAGCAGTCCGGCGGCGCTACGGGGAAGCCTGTGGTGAGCCCTTCGACAGAGCTCGGGACAGGCCAGGCCGAACCAAGGAGCGTCTGCCTCTCCCCGACCTTATCCTGATCGACGGAGGGCTGGGCCAGCTGGCCGCCGCAATGGAGGGACTGAAGAAAGTCAGTCGGGCCGACCTGCCCATCGTCGCCCTGGCCAAGGAACGGGGCGAAAAGGAGGAACGGGTCTTTCTCCCCGGCCGCAAGAACCCGATCATCCTGCACGCCTCGTCACCCGCCACGCACCTGTTGCAGCGCATCCGGGACGAGGCGCATCGGTTCGCCATCACCTACCACCGCAAACTGCGCGGCAAAGCCATGCACGCCTCCCGGCTGGATCAGATCATCGGCGTGGGCGAGATCAGGCGGAACCGCCTGCTCCGCAGGTTCGGCAGCATCGAGCAGATTGCTGCGGCGACGGAGAAAGAGTTGCGCCAGGCGGGGATCGACGCCAAAACCGCCGTCGAGATCAGGAAAACCCTGACGCGGACGGGTGGGAAGCCCTGAGGCCTTGCAACCGACTCCGCTCTCAGGTGGTGCGAAACGTGTCCAGAACTTCACGCACCTTGGCGGCCAACGTCTCTTCCGTGAACGGCTTCTTCAACAAGGCGATCCCGGATTCCAGGTCATCCTGTCGGCCGGCGAGATCCTCCGCATAGCCTGACATGTAGAGGACCCGAGCCTCCGGACGTCGGGCCAGCACCTGTTTCGCGATCTCCCAACCGCTCACGCCCGGTATCACCAGGTCGGTCAGCAAGAGGTGGATGCGCCCTTGATGCCGGTCGCAGTGCCGCAACGCCTCCTCCCCGTCGATGGCTTCCAGCACCTGGTAGCCGCTGTTTTCCAAAGATTCCCGGGCCATCGCCCGGACAAGATCCTCGTCTTCCACGAGCAGGACCGTTTCGGACCCGGAAGCAGGCGCCTGACCGGTCCGCGCCGGCTCTGACACGGCCCGCCTGTCTTCGACAGCCGGAAGCTCGATCGTGAACGTCGAGCCACAGCCCGGCTCGCTTGCAACCGAGATCGTTCCACCGGCCTGGGTCACGATCCCGTACACGGTGGCCAAACCTAAGCCGGTTCCCGTCTCCTTCGTCGTGAAGAAGGGCTCGAATATATGCGCCCTGGTCTCCGCATCCATCCCGACACCGGAATCGCGGACCACTAACCGGACCCAGAAATCTCCCTCGACGTTTGAGGTTTCAACGCTCAGGGTGCCGCCTGTGTCCCTCCTTGTGAAGATCCATTCCGCGCTGAGTTATGCGGGCAATAGCCCCGACGCGTCGTCTCCAAGACCTTTGCTTGAACAAGGTAGCTTCTTGCCCACCCAACTCTGTTATCAAACTTTGTTTGCATTCCGCTTGGCAGCAATTCTTTCATGTCCTTTTCCGGCAGTGCCATGACTTTCGCAATGGCGTCTCGGACCTCTCGCATGGAGTGCTCTTTCCCATCTGCCACGAAGTCGAGTAGCGGCTTGAAGAAACTTTGAAAGTCAGGAACTGCCATGGGTATTCTCTTTTCCTGGTTAGTACCCTTGATCTAGCTTCAGCGATTGTCTCCGCGATTCAAGAACTTGTCAATGTCCTGAACAGGGCGGCTGAGGGCCATACGCGCCCTCAGCCGCTTCCATTTTTCTCCCTTGTGCGCGGCTGGGCGGGGTGGTTCGCGAGGTCAGGCGCCTCTGCGGGGTATTGGGCCAACGAAAGCAGCCTCAACTGCGCGGCGCTGGTTCTTATAGTCCGATGAGGCGCCGCGCGATGACGGATGCCTCGCGAAGGGAGAGGGGCATTGCCGCATCGAGGCGCCACCCGAGCCGAACTACCCCGCCGTCAGCCGGTCCGGCTACCCCTTCGTCAGCCCTCTGCTCCTTTAGCCAGCCCTCAGCCCAGCCCCGCTTCTCTTAACACCTGTCCTGTGTACGACCCTGCCACCCGCGCCACATCTCCCGGTTTCCCTTCTGCCACAATCTCGCCTCCCCGGTCTCCTCCTTCCGGCCCCAGGTCGATCAGCCAGTCCGCGTTCTTGATCACATCCAGGTTGTGCTCGATGACCAGGACCGTATTGCCCGCTTCAACCAGACGGTTCAGCACGTCCAGCAGCCGCTGGATATCGGCAAAGTGCAATCCCGTCGTCGGTTCATCCAGGATATAGAGGGTCCGGCCGGTCGCACGCTTGGACAATTCTCGCGAGAGCTTTACCCGCTGGGCCTCTCCGCCGGAGAGCGTTGTGGCGGACTGGCCCAGCTTGATGTAGTGCAGCCCCACGTCATGGAGGGTTTGAAGCTTGGCCTTGATGAACGGAATCGCCTCGAAGAACTCCAGGGCCTCGTCCACCGTCATGTTCAGCACGTCGGCGATGCTGCGCCCCTTGTACTGGATCTCCATCGTCTCCCGGTTATAGCGCTGGCCCTTGCAGACCTCGCAGGTCACGTAGATGTCGGGCAGGAAGTGCATCTCGATCTTGATCAGCCCGTCCCCCTGACAAGCCTCGCACCGTCCCCCCTTCACGTTGAAGCTGTAGCGTCCCGGCTTGTACCCGCGCACCCGCGATTCCGGCAGCTTGGTGAAGAGGTCCCGGATGAAGGTGAAGAGCCCCGTGTAGGTCGCCGGGTTGGACCGGGGCGTCCGCCCGATCGGCGACTGGTCGATGTCGATGACCTTGTCCAGCGCCTCCACTCCTTGCAACTCTTTGCACCCGTCGATCCTGGGCTTCTTTTGATAGAGCAGTTGGGAGAGCGAATGGAACAGCACCTCCAGCACCAACGTGCTCTTGCCGGACCCGGACACGCCGGTCACGCAGGTCATCAGCCCCAGCGGGATGCGCGCGGTGATGCCCTTCAAATTGTGTTTTCTGGCCCCGACGACGGCGAGCACGCCTTTCGGTTGGCGGTGCCGCCTGGGCAAGGCCACGGTGAGGTCCCCGCGCAGATATTGGCCGGTCAGCGAAGCAGTGTGGGTCATGATCTCGACCGGCGAGCCCTGGGCGATAATCTGCCCTCCATGCGCGCCGGCCCCCGGCCCCAGGTCCACGATGTGATCCGCCGCCCGCATCGTCTCCGCGTCATGCTCCACGACGACGACCGTGTTGCCCATATCCCGCAGACGCAGCAGGGTCTGGAGCAGCCGCCGGTTGTCCCGCTGGTGGAGTCCGATAGAGGGTTCATCCAGGATGTAGAGGACCCCCACCAATCCGGAGCCGATCTGGGTCGCCAGGCGGATGCGCTGTCCTTCCCCGCCGGACAAAGTCGCGGCGGGTCGATCCAGCGTCAGATAGTCGAGCCCCACATTGACCAGAAAACCGAGCCGCTCGCGGATCTCTTTCAAGATACGCTGGGCAATGAAGCTCTCCCGCTCGGTCAGTTTCAGCGACGCAAAGTAGTCGGCCGCGGCCAGGACCGAGAGTTGCGTCACCTCCGCGATCGAGCGCCGCCCCACCTTCACCGAGAGGCTCTCCGGCCTGAGGCGGGCCCCCTTGCAGATCGGACAGAGGTCCAGCAGCGTAAAGTCCTCTTCCATTTCATCTTGCGGGCTGCCGGGCGCGACCGCATAGCCGATCCCGTCGCAGGCCGGGCAGGCGCCGTGTGGACTGTTGAAGGAAAAGACCCGCGGGGTGATCTCCGGATAACTGACCCCGCAGCGGATGCAGGCCAGCTTTTCACTGTAGAGGAACGATTTGCCGCTTTCGGTCAGGACGCCGACCAGTCCATCGGCCAGCTTCAGCGAAGTCTCCACCGAGTCGGCCAGCCGTTTGGCCAGGGCGTCGCCCGGCCCGCTTGCCGTGAGCGAAGTCGAACTGGCCGGCTTCGTGACCAATCGATCGACGACGATCTCGATCGTGTGTTTTTTCTGTTTATCTAACGTGATGTCCTCGCCCAAATCGACTATGTGGCCGTCAACCCGTGCCCGGACATAGCCGGCCCGCCTCATGTCCAATAACTCTTTGCGATACTCGCCTTTCCGGCCCCGCACGATCGGCGCCAGGATCTGAAACTTGGTCCCCTCCGGCAGCGTCCGGATCGCGTCCACCATCTGCTGGACCGTCTGCGCGGTGATCTCCTCCCCGCAGTTGAAGCAGAAGGGCCGGCCGATCCGGGCGAAGAGCAGCCGCAGGTAGTCATAGATTTCCGTCACGGTCCCGACGGTGGAGCGGGGGTTGTGGCTGGTGCTCTTCTGCTCGATAGAGATGGCCGGCGAGAGCCCTTCGATCGAATCCACGTCAGGCTTGCCCATCTGCTCCAGGAACTGGCGGGCATAGGCGGACAGCGACTCGACGTAGCGCCGCTGCCCTTCGGCGTAGATCGTGTCGAAGGCGAGGGAGGACTTGCCGGACCCGCTCAGGCCGGTGATGACCACGAGCTGATCCCGCGGGATCTCGACGTCCAGGTTCTTGAGGTTGTGTTCCCGCGCGCCGCGGATGATGATTTTTCCGGACATAGTAGCCCCGTGGGCGGCGAGATTATAACATGGTGGACAACCAATGAAGTGGCCGGGAGAATGCAGGTAAGGGCGCGATCAAGACTCGCGGAGAATCTGCTTCACCTGTTCCTCGAAAACCGGCAGTTTGTGCTGAATAATGTCCCAGATGATTTCGATATCGATACCGAAGTACTCGTGAGCGAGGATGTCTCGCACACCGCCGATCTTCTTCCAATCAACATCGGGATATTTCCCCCGCACGCCCTCAGGAATTCTCTTGACCGCCTCCCCGATGATTTCCAGATTTCTGACCACGGCATCGAAGGTCTTGTCATCCTTCGAGAGCGCGTCCATCGACAGGCCTGTCGTATACCTGCGGATCTTCCCGATCGCCTCAAGAACGTCTTCGAGGTAAACCTTATAGTCCCGGGGCATGAAGGGCTTCCCGCAAGATGACTTGACGAAGCCGAGGTTTAACAGTTTCTGCAAGAACTAAGTCCACTCGACACCCGAAGAGCCCCTCCAGGAACTCTTTGAGATCCATGTAGGCGTCGAAGGACTTCCGTTCAAACTCGACCACGAAATCCAGATCGCTGGTCTCCGTGCTTTCCCCACGGGCACCAGACCCAAACAGCCCAAGACGGCGAACACCAAACTTCCGGATGGCCGTCTGATTCTTCTCAAGGATTCCGAGGATGTCTTCCCCTGTTCTCTTCATGTCATACACACCCTGCTATTGAGCAGCCGGACATTGTCAGTGGGATTATAACAGAGTTGCGATACCATCCTCTCCGCAGATAAGGCAACGGCTATTCGCTTCTTGGAAGAGAATCTTCTCTAGACGCTTAGGTATTGCAGGACGTCTAGCCATTTCCTACACCTTGTGCTCCCTTGTGCGCGATCAGCAATCCCAGGATCACAACAGGAATGAAGATGTCCGCATAGAGCATCGCCCCGGCATTGTTGGGAGCATAGTTGGCGCTGACGATGATCTCCCTTACATGGCCGTAGGCTGCGCCCCAGAGGAAGACGGACCAACCGATGGCTGTCGCGTACCAGAAAACCCCTCGGAACCAGATACACAGAATGCCAAGGACTCCGTAGGACAGGTTGGCAATCGCGATTTCAAATTGAAACGGATTTCCCTTGGCCCAGCCGATGGATTCGGCGATCTCGTCGGCCAGGAAGGCATGACCGTAGAACCCGATGAGTCCTGACAGCCCTACGTCGCACACCAGCACGTAGAGCAGGACCGTTTCGATCACCTGCTGTCTGGTTCTCGGTTGCTTGCTGAGGGTTAGACTTAAACCAGCGCCGAGAAGGGCAAGGACCAGAAGCACAAAGGGGAACATTTTTGTTCCCTCCTCCGGTTAGAAGCCAGGTTTCCCGTGGCGGGAAGCGAGTGGCTGGAACGATAGCCCCGGAAACCCGAGAAGTCCAGCGAATACCGCCACGGACGCTGGCTTGCTTGACAAAGCGTCGAAGCTGGTGCTAGGTCCTTCCGATGATTCAACTCAATGAAAAACCGGCGCACGTGAAGCCTGCCCTGAGCCGAGCCGAAGGACCGGTCCCGCCGCCACCTGCCGGCACCGTTCCCGACTGGTCCGGCAAGGGCAAGGAGCAGGCGGTCCAGCGGATGTTCACCGCGATCGCGCGCTGGTATGACCTGAACAACTCCCTGCTCAGCTTCGGGTTGCATCACCGGTGGAAACGCCGGGCTGCTGTCTTTGTGCCGACTACTCAAGGCGGCCGCGCCATGGACATCGGCGCCGGCACGGGCGATCTGGCCCTGCTGATCGAGCCCCGCATGGGCAACGGCGGACGAGTGGCAGCGGTGGACTTGAACCAGGCGATGCTCCGCGAGGGCCTGCGCAAGATCGCGCGGCGCGGCGCGGCCGGCCGCATCACCTGCCTGCGCGCAAACGCCGAGCAGTTGGGGTTCCGAGAGGCCAGCTTCGACGCAGTGACGACCGGCTTCTGCATCAGGAACGTGAGCGATCTCATGGCCGCCTTCGCCGAGATCCGGCGGGTGCTGAAGCCGGGCGGACGCTTTGTCTGCCTGGAGTTTTCCCGTCCCGTGCGGACCTGGTTGCTCCGCCTCTATGACTGGTATTCCTTCAGCCTCTTGCCGTGGATCGGCACCCTGGTGGCGCGCGACCGGACCGGGGTCTACCGGTACCTTCCCGCCTCGATCCGGGCCTTTCCCGATCAGGAAGCCTTGAAAGAGCTGCTGCTGAAGGCCGGCTTCAGGCAGGTGGAGTATCACAACCTGAGCGGCGGCATCGTCGCGATCCACGTAGCCATCAAATAACAAGAGCTGATAGCATATAGCGTATGGCTCAGTATGGCTCAGATTGACCGAAGCTTTCTTGCCACCGGCTATATGCTATAAGCCATAAGCTCTTGGTGTTTATGAACTCCATCCTCTACGTCTTCCTTCCCTGCAAGAAGGTCTACCCGATCGGGGTCACCTACCTGGCGGATTTCGTACACCGCCGGCGTCCGGACGTGCGGCAACTCATCCTGGACCTCTCTATCTATCCGCAGGACCAGCGGCCTAAGGTCTTACGCGAGGCTGCGTCGGCTTTTGCACCTGATTTGGTGTGCTTCTCCTGGCGGGACATCCAGATTTTCTCGCCCCACGAAGGGGATGCCTCGCTGGAACATGCTTTCAACTTTTACTATGCCAGCAACCCGCTCAAGCGGATCGCCGCCTCCTTTCAGGGGCTCAAGCAGCTCTACCGGTATTACCACGACATCCAGGCGAACCTGTCCTACCCCTGGCTGATCCGCAAGGAGTTCCCCAAGGCGCGGATCATGATCGGGGGCGGCGCCTTCACTGCCTTCGCGGACCAGTTGATCGAGAAGCTCCCGGAGGGGACGATCGGTATCCTGGGCGAGGGGGAAGATGCGATTGTGAAAGTGCTGGAGGGACAGCCGCTGGAGGATGAGCGCTACATCATCCGCGAGGGTGGCCGCACATCGAAGGGCGAGCAGCGTGCCCCGGCGCTCTTGGATGCCCTGACCGTGGACCTCCCCTACCTCACCACGATTTTCCCTCAGTACCGTGACTACATCGGGGAATCCATCGGGGTCCAGAGCAAGCGGGGCTGCCCCTACGACTGTGCCTTCTGCCTGTACCCCTACATCGAGGGGAAGCGGGTCCGCTACCGGCCACCGGAGATGGTCGTGCGGGACATCTCACAACATTACCACCAGTGGGGCGCCAGACGCTTCTGGTTCACCGACGCCCAGTTCATCACCGGCAAGGAAGCCTACCCACAATGTATCGAGATCCTGGAGCGGATCATCCGCGAGCAGCTTGAGATCGAATGGTCCGGCTACATCCGCACGTCGCTGATCACCGCTGATCTGGCCAAGCTGATGGTGCGCTCCGGCGTCGGCGACCTGGAAGTGGCCATCACTTCCGGCTCCCAGGAGGTGCTCAACAACCTCCACATGGGCTTTAAGCTGGAGCGCCTCTACGACGGCTGCCGCCACCTGGCCGAGGCAGGGTTCAAGGGCAAGGTGATCCTGAACTATTCGCTGAATTCCCCGAAGGAAACCGAGGAGACGCTGCTGCAGAGTGTCGAGTCTTACAAGATCGTGGCCTCGATCCTGGGGGAGGAACGGGTCTTCCCGCTCATGTTCTTCCTGGGCATCCAGCCGAACACCGACTTGGAGCACCGGCTGCTGGAAGAAGGCTACCTCTCGGCCGGCTACAACCCCCTGATGCTGACTCCGATGAGCATCCGCAAGCTCCTATACAATCCAGCGCCGCTGAACAAGTTCATCGCCAAAGCCTGCCTGGCTGCCTGGCACAAGAAGCACGGCAGCCGGGACCCGCGACGCTGGTCCGGCTCCCTGTCGCAGACCGAGACCGGCGGACAGGGAGCAGCAGCTCCCGCCTATGCCGACGGCAACCTGATCCGAGGGATCGAAGGCAACTCCGGCCGGGAAGCCCTCCTGACTTTAGAGCAAATCCTCCGATCGAGAAAATCCCCTGATCCATCAGCCAGTGCGAGCCATCACCCCGCTGTCAGCTCCGCCCGCTGATTCTCTCTCCTAACCCCTCCAACCCTGACGCCTCGGATGGAAACAGCCTAAACCATGGCGCGGCAGGGCTAAGAGCGGACTTCGCCGGAGAAGCGGGGCGCCCACCGTGGCTCTATCGGAGAGGAAAGCCGGAACTGACCAAGGCACCACGGTCGCAGACCGTGGCCGCGGGAATTCCGGAAGGCTTCACTCCGGTGGAGCCCGGAAGGGCCGCTTCGGGAGGCGCGGGAGCGACAGGCCCTGCCGCGCCATATCCTCCCCCTTCAACCAGCCGAGGCACCTCCCACAACCTGCTTGCATTCCCCTTTATCCCGGTGCTATCATGCCATCTCTTTTTAGTCTCAGGATCATCTGAAATCGTTGAGATTTCTTGGCGATTTCCTTGGGTTAAGCTGGCACAGGGAAGTCCTCAAGGAGGCGTCGGATGTACAAGACAATCTATATCCCCGTCGATAATTCGGATTATTCCAATACGGCGGTTGATTTGGGGGTCAGCCTGGCCAAGACCTTCGGCTCCAAAATCGTGGGGAGCCACGTCTACGCCGCCAAGATGCACGATAAACGCTTCAAGCAGATGGAGGCCGGTCTCCCGGAGGAGTACCACGACGAAAAGGAGCTGGACCGGCAGCGCCAGATTCACGATTCGCTGATCACCCGTGGGCTTCAGATCATCACCGACTCCTACCTCGATTACGTCGACAAGAAATGCACCGAGGCCAACCTGCCCCTGGAGCGCCGCTCCCTGGAGGGACGCAACTGGAAGGTGCTGGCCGAGGACATCAATACCAACGCCTATGAGCTGGTCATCATGGGCGCGCTGGGCGTGGGCGCCGTCAAAGACAGCATGATCGGCAGCAACACCGAGCGGGTCGTCCGCCGCGTGCGGAACTCCGACATGCTGGTCCTCAAGAACACCCAGCCGATGAGCCATCAGTTGAACGGGGGCAAGATCGTCGTCGCGGTGGACGGAAGCGCCTACTCCTTCGGCGGGCTCATGACGGGCCTGGCTCTGGGCAAAGCCCTCAACAAGCCGGTCGAGGCCATTTCCGCCTTCGATCCCTACTTCCACTATGCCGCCTTCCACAGCATCTCCGGCGTGCTGAACGAAGAGGCCGGCAAGGTCTTCCGCTTCAAGGAGCAGGAGAAGCTGCACGAGGAGATCATCGACAGCGGCCTGGCCAAAATCTACCAGTCCCACCTGGACATCTCCCGCGAAATCGCCCAGGCGGAGAGCACCGACATCAAGACGACCCTGCTGGATGGCAAGGCCTTCGAGAAAGTCATCCAGTACGTGCGCAAGGACGTGCCCTGGCTCCTGATCGTCGGCCGCATCGGCGTCCACAGCGACGAGGACATGGACATCGGCAGCAACACCGAGAACCTGCTCCGCAGCGCGCCCTGCAACATCCTGATCTCGAACCGCAAGTACGTGCCGCCCATCGACACCCAAGCCGAGTACACGATCGCCTGGACCGAAGAAGCCCTGGCCCGGATGGAGAGAATCCCGGTCTTCGCCCGAGGGGTCGCCAAGACGGCCATTCACCGTTACGCGATCGAGAAGGGCCATACCATCATCAGCAACACGGTGGTGGACGCGGCGGTCGGCCATATCCTCCCCAAGGGCGCGATGGACGCCATGAAGGCGCTGGGCGGGAGCCTGGATGCGGCCGGGATCGACCGGAACAAGATGCAGGCGGACGACGCGGTGGCCAAGGATTTGATGGGCAATACGCTCAGCGGCATGATGACCGAGATCGTGCAGGAGAAGCCCGCGTCAGGTGCAACCCCCGTCAGCCCCGGCACCCAGGCCTACCTGGATCGTATGAGCCAGACCTACTTCGTCTGCGACGGCTGCGGCTATATCGGCAAAGGCGACACACCGGTGAAGTGCCCCGTCTGCGGAGCCGAAGGCACCCGCTTCAAACAGGTGGACAAGAGCATCTTTGAGGCGGCGGCCAAGGCGGAAGGCGGGCTGGAGACCGACCTGGCCTACGACGATGTCCCCATGCAGTGGACCAGGGACGCCAAGGAAGCCATCCGGACCGTGCCGGCCGGGTTCCAGCGACGGCGCGCCAAGGCCAAGATCGAGAAGACTGCCCGCAAGCTGGGCATGACGACGATCACGCTCGAATACGCAGCCCCGATGATCAAAGAAGCGGCGACTGAAGACTACACCCCGATCTTCGCCAATAAGGGGACCGGCACAGCGCCGGCCTCGACCGGAGCGAACGCCGACCTGGGCGGCGGACACAGCCCGGGCAGCAATGGCGGTAACGGAGGTAGCCAGATGCCTTCACCCCCACCCTCGCCCTCCCCCTATACCTGGACCCCGGAAGCCCAGGAGCGACTCGACCGGGTCCCGGCCGGCTTTATGCGCGATTGCACCCGCGCCCTGATCCAGAAACATGCGGAGAAGATCGGCGCCACCACCATCACGCTCGAGGTGGCGAACACCGGCATCGAGCAGGCCAAGGGGACCATGGAAGAGGCGATGAAGACCGGCAACCTGAAGGATATTATCGCCCGCCTGACGGGCGCCGGCGCCTCCTAAACACAACGCTGAATGATGAGTGATGAATGCTGAGTGAAAGAAGCGATTGATCTAGCCATGGCGCGTTCTCTTCCGATCTTCAACCCTGAACAGTCCCCCCGTTCATCACTCATCACCCATCACTCATCACTCGTTCACGACGGCCGGACTGTCGATGATTTCAAGCCCTTCCTCGTCGCGCTGAACCTCACCAAACGCTGCAACCTCAAGTGCGCCCACTGCTACCTGGATGCCACGACCAAGGCCGGCGGGGGCACGGACGAGCTGACCACGGAAGAGTGCACCCGCCTTATCGACCAGATCGCGGAAGTCAACCGAGGCTGCCTGTTGGTCATCACCGGCGGCGAGCCTCTCACCAGACCCGACATCCTCGACATCGCCCGGCATGCCGTGTCCCTCGGCTTCATGGTCGTGTTCGGCACCAACGGGATGCTCATCAACGACCGGATGGCCAAGGAACTGGTCGAGATCGGCGTCATAGGGGTCGGGATCAGCATCGATTCCCTGGACCCGCAGAAGCACAATCGCTTCCGGGGTCTGGAGGGAGCCTGGGAAGGAGCCGTGGCCGGTATCGAGGCCTGCAAACGCAACGGGCTGCAGTTCCAGGTCCATTTCAGCGCGCAACCCATGAACTACCAGGAGTTGCCGCAGGTCATCGACTGGGCCCACGGCCTCGGCGCGCGGGTGCTGAACGTCTTCTTCATGGTCTGTACCGGCCGTGGAGAGGAGCTGACCGACATCACCCCGGCCCAGTACGAAGAGGTGCTGGGCTACCTGGTATCCTGTCAGGACAAGTACAAGGACATGCTCGTCCGCGCCCGCTGCGCGCCGCACTTCAAGCGGCTGGCCTATGAGAAGGACCCCAACTCGCCCATCACCAAGGCCCAGGGCTATATGGGGGGCGGATGCCTGGCCGGCACCAACTATGCGCGGGTGACGCCGAACGGCGAGCTCACCCCCTGTCCTTATATGCCGCTCTCGGCCGGCAACATTCGCGAGACGAGCTTCGTGGATTTGTGGGAAAAGTCCGACATCTTCGACTCCTTCCGCTATCCGCACCTGAAAGGCAAGTGCGGAGACTGCGAATACAGCGAGATTTGCGGCGGCTGCCGCGCGCGCCCCTACGTGGACCACGGGGATTGGCTGGACGAGGACCAGTGGTGCCTCTACACCCCGAAGGGCGGCGAGAAAGTGCGCGTCGCCTTCAACACCGACGAGGCCTTTGACGGCGTGTGGGATGAAACCGCCCAGGCGCGGCTGAGCCGCATCCCCTACTTCCTGCGCGCGATGGTGAAGAAGGGCGTCGAGCGGCATGCGCGGGAACAGGGCATCCCCGTGATCACGGTCGAGTTGATGGAAGAGCTCCGGAAGAAGCGATTCGGCAACGAAGCCCCGGTCTTCAAATTCTAGCGTGAGACGTGAAACGTTAGGCGTAAGGGGGTAATCCAGATGCGCTCTTATAACGGAATGCTTCGTCCTTTTATGTCTCACCCCTCACCCCACACCCCTCACCCCTCACGGCTTTCAGAATGAGCGCCCTCCAGTCCATCCTGACTGATCTCAACCAGCTCATCCCGATCCTGAACCATTGGTTTCACCTCGTCTCCGCGGTCGTCTGGATCGGCGGCCTGGCCTTCCTGGTCATGACCGTGACACCGGGCCTGCGCAAGGCGGTGCCCCAGGAGTTCGTCAAACCGATCACGGACACCTTCTACCGGCACTTTAAGCGCATCATCGGGGTCCTGTTGGTGGTGATCCTGTTCACGGGCGGGATCAACCTCCACTACGTCAACCAGATGATGCTATCCCAGACCGGCCTGGGGGTCGTCAACAACGCCAAGTACCTGACTATTTTCTTCATCAAGCTCTTTCTGGTCCTGGGGGTGATGACCCTCTTCCTCTACACCGTCATCTTCAAAACCGACGCGACCGGCGAGGAGACGGCCGAGGAGAAGGAAGAGCAGCTCCGGGAGCCCATCCCCTTCCAGCGCGCCGCCCTCTGGATGGGTCTCTTCATCATCCTCTGCGCCGCGGCCTTAAAACACCTGCATAACTAATTCAGGTAGCCCGTTCCGTGTCTGCAAGAGCGGCAGCCACATTCAGTCAACGCCGCTTTTCCCCCTTGCCTGAAGAGTCCTATTGACAAAGCTTTTCCGTAGTGATTACGTATGCCCTCGTCCAATCACCTCGGGGCAAGCCGGTTGAGGGCCGCCGATGGCTGGTCCGGCTTGGCAGGTCATTGTCTCTGCGTCGCTTGCGCGGCGCCACAGAAGGCTGAGGCGTTCTAGCGGTTCCCATATGAATTCCCATTCGCAGCAGGCATCTCCCTTGGCCACGCACTGGAGATCCGTGATGACGGCCCGTTTCACATGATGGATCTTTTCCGGCACCGCCGCCAGGGCGTTCTTGGCGGACTGGCAGACCAGTTCGGCGCAGGCGTTGCGGTAGGGGCCGAACTGCCGGTAGATCGACTCCGGATAGCGCATGCTCAGGATCGCCGAGTGGTCCGTGACTTCTCCGACGCCGAGGATGAGACAGGAGAATTTTTCGCCGAAGTGCGGGAACATTTTGAAAATCTGCTCCAACGAAAAAAGCCGACCGAGCGTCTGGATCACGGACGAAATGAATTTTTCCTCTCCCACGCGGGCCGGGAAGTGCGGACAACCTGGACAACCTCCTCGGTTTCCCCAACTACTACTATGACCCGGACCTGCTGCGAGTCTATGCGGAGCCGGGAGAAGTTTTTTGCCACCAGGAGGCTCAAGTTCCTCAAGCTTCGCTTGAGCCGCCACGTTCGATCAAACCGTGGCGGAGAGGTACTTTGCCTCCAGTGGGCTTGGATTCCCGAAGGCTTGCGCAGCAGCGGATCGCGGGCACCCATTGCGCCAGGAATGCACCGGGTGCCCAGCAGAAGCCTTCATGAATAATGCGGCCCTAGGGCGGGCTCAGGGACGGCGCCTTGACGACCTCCACGCCGGCCGGCACCTTGAACTCAAACAGGGCGTTTTTAAGGCCGGCGTTGGGCTTGAGGGCGGTGAACTGAAAGGTCGAGACGTTTCCGCTGATTTCGTGGATCGACACCCGCTTGATGAAATAGGTCTTGGGCTGAACCTCCAGGACGATCCGGACCACGGTGCGGACCGATTCATCTCCGGTGTGTTTCGGCAGCAAGGTCAGGAGCGGCAGTCCGCCTTCGCCCTTCTCGCCGCCGGCGGTTGCCTCCACTGCGAACTGCTCCTCAAGCTTGGCGGCTCCTTGCAGCAGTTGTAAGGGCGCCTGGGAGGCCGCCATCTGCGTCAGCTTGCCGACCAGCACTTGTTTGTGCTCCGGCACGTACATCATGACGTCGTTCTGGGTGACGTAGATCTCTTCCACGTTGGGCTCCCGGTAGTCCCAGCGGAGCCGGCCCGGCTTCTTGATGTACATACGCCCGCTGGACGTGATCGGCGTGGCGAAGCCTTCGATCTTGGTAAACTGCTTGAACTCGGCTTGCAAGTCCCTTGTCTGCTCGTAGCGCGCCTGCAGTTTTTTCACGACCTCCTTCACGTCCTTCCCATCGTCCGCCGCCAGGTAGGGTGCAAATATCAGAGCAATACATGGCAACAGAGCATAGGCCACAGATAATGAACGCCAAGTTTTCATCTTGATTTTAAAACTTCACAAGCGCATGGAGGGGTGGCCGAGCTTGCATCGCGAATCGCTGAGGGCCGGGATACCGCACTTGCTGAGCAGATGCGGTCCGCCGCAGGCGGACGGCGAGGACTGTTTGAAGTTCCATTCAAGCGAAGCTCGGGATGGAACGAGTTCCGCAGCCGAGCCGGGTACCCGTTGCTCCAGCAGTTGCAACGGGTGATGAGGCTTAGTGCGGTCGGTTCGAAGCGTCTGAGCAGGGCAGGCTCGGCCATCCCGCTTCATACTTCATCCTCCCCCACCGGCCCGCGGCGCACCAACACTTCGCGCCGCCCGTCACGGCCCGCCGCCCCTACGATGCCTTCCTCCTCCATCTGCTCGATCATGCGGGCCGCCCTGGGGTAGCCGACGCGCAGACGCCGCTGGATCAGCGAGGCGGAGGCCTGGCCGGAGGACATCACCAACTCCTTCGCCTGCTCATACACCTCATCCTTGGCTTCTTCCTCCTTTGCCTCCTCCTGTCGCAGCGACTGCAGCTCCTCACTGTAGCTCGGCACCGCCTGCTTCTTGATAAAGTCCACCACTTCCCAGACATCGTCGTCCGCCACGAAGGACCCGTGCAGGCGGGTGAGCTGGCCGGCCCCGGAGAGGAAGAGCATATCGCCGCGCCCCAACAGAGCCTCGGCGCCGTTGGCGTCCAGGATTGTGCGGGAATCCGTCTTGGACGAGACTTTAAATGAAATCCGCGCCGGGAAGTTGGCCTTGATCAAGCCGGTCAGCACGTCCACCGAAGGCCGCTGCGTGGCCAGCACCAGATGGATTCCCGAGGCCCGAGCCATCTGGGCCAGGCGCGCGATCTTTTCCTCCACTTCCTTGGGCGCCACCATCATGAGATCGGCCAACTCGTCGATCACGACCACGATGTAGGGCAGCGGCGAGGGAGGCGTTTTCGGCGCGGCGGTCGAGCCGAGCGGCTGAACCGATTCCGGTACCGCGCTCTCCCCCGCCGACAGCCGAGCCTCTTCGGACAGAAACTCCACGGCCTGTTCCGCCGGCTCCGCTTCTTTCTTCTCGGCTGAGGCCGGCAGGACACCCTGCGCCTCCGCCACCAGCCGGTTGTAGGCATCCACGTTGCGCACGCCGGCCTCGGCTAGCAGCTTGTATCGCTGATCCATCTCCTGCACCACCCACCCCAACCCGCGTGCCGCTGATTTGGCGTCCGTGATCACCGGCCGCAGCAGGTGCGGAATGCCATCATAGGATTTCAACTCCAGCATCTTGGGGTCGATCAGGAGCAGCTTGACCTCGTCCGGTCTGGCTGAGAAGAGAAGGCTCATGAGAATGGTATTGAGCCCGACGCTCTTGCCCGCCCCGGTCGCGCCGGCCACGAGCAGGTGGGGCATGGTCTTCAGGTCGGCGGTGGCCGGCTGGCCGAAGATATCCTTGCCCAGCGCGAGGGCCAGCTTGGACCGGCCCTGGGCCTTGACGAAGGATTCGCTGGTCATCACTTCCTTGAGCGACACGGTCTCGCGGCACCGGTTGGGGACCTCGATGCCCACGACCGATTTGCCCGGCAGCGGGGCGACGATCCGAAGACTCTCGGCTCTCAGCGCAAGGGCCAGGTCGTCGGCCAGGTTGACGATGCGGGCCACCTTCACCCCCGGCGCCGGCTCGAACTCGTACATGATGACGACCGGGCCAGGGTGGACCTCGGTGACCTTTCCCTCGATCCCGAAACTCAGCAGCGCCCGCGTCAAGACCTCGGACTGAGCCTTCAGCTCTTCATCGCTCATCCGATCCATCGGACCGGAGGGATCGCTCAGCAGCTCTCCGGGATCCGGCAGCACGTAGCCCATCGTCGCCACCCCGGCTGCCACAAGGGGTCGTTCCTCTTCCTCCTCAGGCTCCACGACCGCAACAGACTTCTTGGCAGCCTTCTCCTGACTAATAACGGCCGGCGGCTGATCATCATTTAGCGGCACAGGCGTCGCCTCCGTCCGCGCCATCTCAGCCGGTTCGGCAGGACGGTTGATCTTGACCGGCTTCGGCTTTGACTTCTTCACCTTCTCCGGCCGCTCTGCCCGCTCAGATGGTTCGGGCAGAAGAGCCAACGTGACTTCCTGCAGCATGGCCCACCAGCCGGGCGCCCGCTGCCAGAGCTCGGCGAGCGACATGGGCGTGGCCAACAGGAGTGAGACGACCAGCCCCGCCAGGATAAGGATGTGGGCGCCGGTGCTGGCGAAGTAGCTGCGCAAGCCGCCGGCCAGGATCTGCCCGACCGTGCCGCCGGCCATTCCGCGGTAGACCCAGCCGCTGGCGAGGGTCGGCACGGCAACCATTTCGAGATGGAGAAGGCCGCTCAGAAACAGGAGAGCCGCCAGAGAGCCGGCGGCGCTGCGAAGCGTGACCGAGAGGGCTCCTTCGACGAAACAGCGGGCGCCCAACATCGCCAGCAGGAAAGGCAAGAGGTAGGCCCCGCCTCCGACAAGCCAGAAGAGACCGGCCGCCAGCGTGGCGCCCACCGTCCCGATCATGTTCTGGGTTGCGGGAGGAGAGCCCGCGTCAGTGGGGTCGGAGGCAAACAGGAGGCGATCCGTCGGCGAATAAGAAACGAGGCTCAGCAGCGTCAAGAGGCTAAGAGTGATCAGCAGGACGCCGGTCACTTCATGTTTCAGAGGGGAGGATTCACGAGAAGCCGGGCGGGCGTCGCCGCGCTTCGCCGTGGTGGATACACCCATGCGCGGCATGGTAGCACAGCAGAAAACCGATTTCAAAGCGAGCCACGACCGTTCCCCGCCTCCGCCGACCTAACCCAAGGCATCGGCGAGGGCGGCAAACTCCTCGATCGACAGGGTCTCGGCTCGCCGGGACGGGACGATCCCGGTGCGCGCCAGCGCCTGGGCGACCTGCTGAGCAGGCAAGCCCTCATCGCGCAGGGAGTTGGCGAGGGTCTTCCGCCGATGGGCGAAGGCGGCCCGCACGGTCTTGGTAAAGCGGGCTTCATCCTCCACCGGAACGACAGGCTGTCTTCGCATGACCAGGGAGACGACGGCTGAGCCGACGTCCGGCTTTGGGCGGAAGCAGTTCAGCGAAACTTGAAAGGCGAGGGACGTCTCAGCCGCAACCTGCGTCAGCACAGACAGGATGCCGTAATCGCTCGATCGGGGCGTTGCCACCAGCCGTCTGGCCACCTCGGTCTGGAGCATCAGGACCATCCGGTCGATCCGCTGCCTGGCTTCCAGCAGCTTGAACAGGAGCGGCGTGGACAGATAATAGGGGAGGTTGGCCACCACGACCGTCCCCTCGGGCAGCGACGCATAGGGAAATTCCAGCGCATCGCCGAGCCTGAGGTCGAGATTCCGACAATCGCTAAGCTGATCCTGCAGGTAGTCTCCCAGCTTCTTGTCCAGCTCGACTGCGATGACCCGTCTGGCCGCCGCACAGAGAGGTCTGGTCAGGATCCCGCGCCCTGGTCCGATTTCCAGGACTGTCTCCTCAGGCTGTAGTCTTGCCAGTGCCACGATCTTGCGGACAATGTTGGGATCAACCAGGAAATGCTGGCCAAGGCGCTTGAGGGGAGGAGGGGGGGAAGAAGGCATCAGTGATGAGTTATGAGTGATGCGACTGCCGAACTCGCTCGGCCAAGGCTGTCAGAAAATCCCGGTAGACTTCCACATTATCACCAAGCTCTTCCAAAAGATCGTTTGTAAAAGAGGGGCCCGTCTGGATCTCTGCGAATCGCTTGGCTTCCTCCTGCCCCACATGCTGGGCCAACAAGGGGACCAGCCGCACCTTCCACTTGGCCACGCGCTCGGCCCCCGCCACCGTGTTGAGGTCCTTCGACGCCCGCAGGAACAGTTCATCCAGTTCTTTGATCTGCGCCTGGATGAAGTCGAGCGCCGCCTGTTTACTGTCGGACATCCTGGCTGCTCCTTTCAGCACATCTGACAAGACGTGCGATCACCGCGCTGCCGCCAACCGCGCCGCGAGTTTCATCGCTTCGAGCAAACTGCCGGGATCAGCCACACCCTTGCCGGCGATGTCGAAGGCGGTCCCGTGATCGACCGAGGTCCTGATGATCGGCAACCCCACCGTCAGGTTGACGCACCGGCCGAAGGCCAGCAGCTTCAGCGGGATCAGCCCCTGGTCATGGTACATGGCCACAACACCGTCATAGTCACCGCGCACGGCTTTCCCGAACAGAGTATCGGCGGGGAGCGGATCGCTCGCCTGGATGCCGGCCTCCCTGGCGCGACGCGATGCGGGCAGGATGTGATCTCGTTCCTCATCTCCGAAGAGGCCCGCTTCGCCCGCATGGGGATTCAGGGCCGCCACGCCGATCTTCGGTCTCGCCACGCCGAAATACTCCCGCAGCGCCCGATCTGCAAGACGAATCGCCCTCCCAATACGCGCTTGCGTCAGGGCCAGCGGCAGGCGTCGGATCGCCACATGGGTCGTGACGAACATGATCTTCAGCGGCCCTCCCAGGATCATCATCCCGACCTCGTGACTCTGGGTGAGGTCGGCCAGGAGTTCCGTGTGCCCAGGGTAATCATGTCCCGCCTTGTTGATCGCTTCTTTGTTGATCGGCCCCGTGACGATCGCGTGGATACAATGGGCTCGAGCCAGCTCGACGGCCTTGGTGATGAAGGCCACGGAGGCAGCGCCGCACTGTTTCGATATCCTCCCCATCGGGAATCGGCCCAGCGGCCGCTCCAGCGGGTCCAGCACCGGCAGCTCGTCCCGACGTCCCAGTTGGCTGTCATGTCCCTTGACCGCAACCGTCCGAAGCGGCAGACGGAGGGCTCGCACCGTCCGCTCCATCACCTGCTTCGAGCCGATGACCATCGGCCGGCATAGCCGGATGACATCGGGCCGCGCCAGGGCCTTGGCGATCACTTCCGGGCCGATGCCGGCCGGATCACCCATGGTCAGGCCGAGGATCGGCCGCCGGTCAGCTTGTGGCATGAATCTTATCAGCCCCCGTACAAAAAGGCGGTAAAGCCCACATAGAGCAACGCGCTCCCGCCCAGCAGCCAGGGCCGCCAATGACCGCTCCAGAGCAGTTGCGTGAAGCTCAACCCCACCGCCAGTAAGGCGAGGCCCATCGTGGCGAGCGCCGAGGGCGTCAGAGTCCATTCTGTCCCAATGAGACCGACCGACACGGGAAAGGTCCCCTGGAACACCATCGCCCCCGTCACGTTGCCGACCGCGAGGGTGTCCTTCTTGCGATAGAGCCAGAGGAAACTGTTGGACATCTCCGGCAGCTCGGTCGCCAGCGGCGCGATGAGCAGAGCCAACAGGAGCGTCGAGACATGCATCACTGCCGCCATTTCCTTGGCCGCCGTCACGAACAGATGGGCACCGCCGGCCAGCCCCACCAGCCCCACCAGCCCTTGCAGGCCGATCAGGCCGTAGGAAGGCCTGGCCGATTGACGGGCGAAGAAGAGCGGATCGAGGGCCGCCTCCTCTTGATGCGCGCCGGAAAATTTCAGCTTGACGTAGAAAATATAGAGGGCAACCAGAAGCCCGGCGGCCAGGTAGTGCAGAGAACGGGAAGGCAGGAATGCGCAGGCCATCGCCAGGCCGTAGGCAACCAGGAAAAACTGCAAGTCGATCCGCACCTCCCCGTAATCCAGGTCGAAGGTGGGACCCCGCTTGCCGAGCCTGGCATAGAGCAACAAGAGGCCGGCCAGCAGCGGAAGGACGAGCGTGCTGAGCATGAAGGGCGCCCCCAGGATTGCGCCCAGACCCACTTCCGTCCGCTCCTGGCCCGATCCAAAAAAGATCGCGATAACCGGAATCGAGGTTTCCGGCAGCGTCGTGCCCACCGCAGCAAAAACGCTCCCGATCGCTCCTTCCGGCACTTTCAACCGCTTGCCCAGCCATTCGATCCCGTTCGTAAACAGCGCACAGCCCCCCAGCGTCACGACCACGGAGGCAACGAACAGCAGGGTGTAGAACAGAATCATCATGGGTGACGAGTGACGAGTGACGAGTGACGAGTTCTGCCCCTTGCCTTTGCGAAGGCGAGCATCGCCTCCTCCATGATCTCGCGCACCGGCCGCCCCGTCTGCTCCGCGATCTTCTTGCAATCCCGATACTCGGGCGCCGCTTTGACCCCCTGCGCTCCTGTTCGAGCCACCTTCACCCGAACGACGCCGCTTCTGGTGCGGACCGTCTCCATATGACGCGGCAGGACCAACCGGCCCACTTCATGCAGCCTGACACCCAGCGTGGTCGTTTCCCGCATCATGACGCCGACGACCGCCTCGACCTTCTGGCGAGGAGCCAGGGCCGCCAGCAGAACTCCCGGCCGGCCTTGCTTCATGATCACGGGGGTCAGCGTGACATCCAATGCGCCGGCGACGAAGAGCCGGTCCATGACTGTGTCGTAAACCTGGGGGTTCAGATCGTCCAGGTTCGTCTCCACCTGCACCACCGCATCCGACTCGCCGGACGAGAGAGAACCGGACGTCAGGAATGGTTCGCCGAGAAACACCCGCAGCACATTCGGCCATCCATCCAGGTCGGCAGTGCCGGCCCCATAGCCGATCGTCCTCGGCCGCATCAGCGGCAGAGGTCCGTAGGCCTGCGCCAGCGTGCTCAGGATCGCGATGCCCGTGGGAGTCGTCAACTCCCTGGTCGGACCGGCGCTGAAGACGGGCACCGAGCGGGCCAGGGCCGCGACCGCCGGCCCCGGCACAGGCAGGAGCCCATGCGCACTGTCAATGGTCCCGGAGCCGAGATTCACCGGAGACGCGGTCACTCGCTCAATGCCGAGCAGGTGGCAGCCGAGCACCGACCCGACCACATCCACGAGCGAATCCACGACTCCCACCTCATGAAACTTGACCTGCGTAGGAGCCACCCGATGGGCGATGCCTTCGGCTCGAGCGAGCCGTTCAAAGACTTCTCGCGATCGGTCCTTCACCGGCGCCGGCAGCCGGCTCGACCGGATCGTTCGGTGGATCGCGTGGAGCGACAGAGGAGATCGGAAGCCGTCCCGGATCACCACCTCCACCTTGGTCGCATGCAGCCCGCCCCTTGAGACCCTCTTCGACCGCAACACATACTCCCCCGCCCGCACCGACGCGAGACCCCGGACCAGTCCCTTCAAGGGCAGCCCCGCATCCACCAGCGCGCCGAGCACCATGTCTCCGCTGATCCCGGAGAAACAGTCAAAGTGAAGATGGGTCACTGAAAGTCCTTCGGTTTCACGGCTGGATAAACGGGCTCATCTTAACGTAAGCCTTCACCGGACAGCAATCGACAATCAGACAGAAGCTCTCAGCGTTCAGCATTCAGCTTATTGAGCGAAGACTGCGCGCTGAACGTTTGTTGACAGTCAGGATGCCCTGTGCTATCCACGGGCCTGCCCTCAGCCGGCTGGATGAGTGGAACAACCGTTCGCCGGACCTGGGCCCTGTTCATGATGCACCCAATTAGGTCAGAAGGCCCGCCGGCGGCTTCATCGACCAAATCAGGTAGATACTCCCTGGCCTTGCTGGCAAGCCTGATTCTGTGCCTGCTAGGCCTGTTGCTGGAAGACCAGGCGGAAGCGAAGCACAGGCATGTCCAGCGGCCCCAGCCGGACCTTAAGATTCTCTCGATCAGTTCCTCGCCCGCCGCCTATTCCACGCAAACCGGCCCGCTCGACTTTTCAATCGAGGTCGAACTGCCCAAGGATCTCGATGGCGCCACCATCTTGGAAGTCTCCTCCTTGATCAGTTCTCCATCCAAGCGGTCCATGCGATTCCTTTCAACTCGCCGACCGGTGGGAACTCAGGGCCAATCCTCTTCTTCCGCTGTTCAGGCTGCCGAGGCCCAACTGGGGGTCAAGCCCCGCATGGCCGTGACGCTGACATGGGACGGCACGGACCAAAGCCGGCAACTGGTGGACCGCGGAAGGTACCACTACGAAGTGCGAGCGAAGCTCCTGGCTGCCGGAGAGAAGGGACCCAGAACCCAAATGGTGTCCTGGCCGATGCGCGGCGTCGTCGAAGTGAAATAAGGCATGGCAAGGGGCCAGAGGCAAGAGGCGAGGGGTCGGATCATCTTCCCTCTAGCCACGAGCCGCTCGCCGCTCGCCATTTTCAAGCCCGAGTATATTGATCCGGTGCGCCAGACATCCAGCGCCGAATCCGTTGTCGATGTTCATCACACCCACACCGGACGCGCAGGAATTGAGCATCGTCAGCAGGGCCGCCAGGCCCCCGAAACTCGCCCCATAGCCCCGGCTGGTGGGCACTGCAATCACCGGCCGGTCCACCAGCCCGCCGACCACGCTGGGGAGCACCCCGTCCATCCCCGCTACCACCACCAGCGTGCGAGCTCGCAGCAGTCGGTCGTGCCGCGTCAGGACACGGTGAATGCCGGCCACACCTACATCATAGAGTACCTCGACGTGGCTGCCCATTGTCTCAGCCGTCACCCGCGCCTCTTCCGCCACCGGAATGTCGGCGGTCCCCGCCGTCACCACCAGGATATCTCCCTTGGCCTGAGGCCTCCGTCGTTGCACCACCAGGCAGCGTGCCAGCTCATGATAGACGGCCCGCCGATCGAGCTTCGCAAGCGCGCGGGCCACGTCAGGCTCGACCCTGGTTGCCAGAAGAGGCCCGCCCTTTTCCAACAGGCCCCGCGCGATGGCCAAAATTTGCGCGCGGGTCTTGCCTTCGCAGAAGATCACTTCCGGAAACCCTTGCCGGATCGACCGGTGATGGTCCACAGAGGCAAAACCCAGGTCTTCGTAGGGGAGGGTCCGTAACCGCTCCATGGCTTCCGCCACAGCGAGCTTTCCGACCCGCACCTCTTTCAGCAGCTTCTTGAGGAGATCATGATCCATCGAAAGTCCGCGAACGGAGAGCCCCTCGCTCCTTAACCCGCATTATTCATGAACGCTTCTGCTGCAATCGCGGATTCGCGGCTGCGACAAGCCTACCGGCGAGCGGGCTCGCCGCTTAGTCCCTCAACGTACTGTTTCAAGTACGCCTCGGTCCTTCGCGGCTCCACGCGCCCGTCTCGCTTCGCGACTCCACAATTCCGCGACGAACCGTCACGAATAATGCGGGTTAGGTTTCCGCTTCTGCCTTGGCCGACCGTTCCATCAGGTCCGCCACGGCGCGCGCGCAGGGCTTACCCTCGAACAGCACGGCGCAAACTTCCTGGACGATCGGCATCTCTACCCGATGTCGCGCCGCCAATCCCTTCGCCGCCCGCGCAGTGCGCACGCCTTCCGCGACCGCGCGCATGTCCTTCAGAACGGCCTCCAGCCGCTCTCCCTTTCCGAGCCGGACCCCCACCGCGTAGTTGCGGCTCAACGGACCCGTGCAGGTCAGGACCAGATCCCCGACACCGGAGAGTCCGTGAAAAGTCCTGGGATGAGCCCTCATGGCGGTGCCGAGCCGAATCATCTCGGCCAGGCCCCGCGTGATCAAAGCCGCCCGCGCATTGTGGCCGAGCCCCAACCCATCGACGATGCCGGCGGCCACGGCCATCACGTTCTTGAGCGCCCCGCCCAGTTGCACGCCCAGCGGATCATCCGCCCGGTATACCCGAAACAGCGGGGTCATCAGCCACGCCTGAAGCCGGCGGACCAGTTCGTCGTCTTCTCCCGCCAGGGTCACGGCCGTCGGCTGTCCCCGGCAGACTTCCGCCGCAAAGCTAGGACCGGACAGAACCGCGAGTGAACGATGGCAAGCGGGCGGCAGGGTGTCCTGCATGATCTGAGTCATTAATTTGAGCGTCTCTTCCTCGATCCCCTTCGTCGCGCTGACCAAGGGGACGGGGACGGACAGCAGAGGACCGAGTTGTCGCAGCACCGACCTGGCTGCGTGGGACGGCACCGCGAAGATCAGCCACTCCACTCCGCGGACTGCCTCCGCCAGAGAGACGGTCGGCGTGACGGAAGACGGAATCGCGACTCCCGGCAGGAACAAGGTATTTTCCCGCTTGTCACGGATGGCCGCAACCACTTGCGGCTCGTAGGCCCAGAGCCGGACCAGGGCGCCCTTCTCAGCCAGATGGCGCGCCAGGGTCGTGCCCCAAGCCCCGGCCCCGATGACTGCCATACTGGGGACCGACTGATCGACCTGGTTTGCCTGGAGGTCAGCCATAAACTCCGCTCCCCTTTCTTCGCCGCATCACAAAAGCGCCGGATTATAGGAACCCCCCAGACAGGCTGTCAATCAATGAGATGGAAGAGCTGAAGACCCTGGAAATCGCATGGGCTTCGCGGTACCCTAGTGGTTGATCTCGATCGAGCGGTCATCGTTCAGCGGACCGCGAGGGCATAAAGGGCCATGCGTCTCTGCAACACCTGCGGCCGGGAAGTGCCGGAAGGGAATCGCTTCTGTACTAACTGCGGGACCGCTGTCGCCCAACCGGCTGGGGAGGATCAAAAAAGACCAGCGGGCGCAGCTCCCGGCGCAGAGACGGAAGAGATGAACATGCCGGTGCTCTACCTGATGGTGGGGCTTTTGGTCCTGGCCGGTCTGTTTCCTCCTTGGGAGACCGCTCCCGGCCAACCCCCTGAATTCCTCGGCTTTCACTTCATCCTGACCCCTCCTGAAGATGCCGCAGGCAGGACCGCGGTGATCAGCCGGCTCCTGATCACGATCGAGCTGGTGACGATTGCGATCGCAGGCTTCTACTTCTCCTGGCTCTTCCGAAAGAACGGCTAGCGGCTAGTGGCCAGGGGCTGAGGGTCGGAGTCGGTCTTCTCTTGCCACTTGCCACTTGCCCCTTGCCCCTCACCTCTCGCCTCACTCCAGCGCCAGCGTCAGGCACTTAGCGGACCCGCCGGCCTTCATAAACTCATCGAGCGGAACAGGATGGGGCTGGTACCCTCGGGTCTCCAACAGGGTCATCGCCCTGGGACAGCCGGCCGGCAGGACCACGTGCTTGCCCACACACACGGCGTTGCAGGCGAAGCGAAGGGCCTCCGTTTCGGTCACGACCAGACGGAACGGCTCGCCGACCCGCTCCGCAATCACGGTCTTAGCGTAGGAGTCGAACGCAGTCGGATAATAGAGCAGCTCGCCCCCGCTCAGCGGACAGAAGCAGGTATCCAGGTGGTAAAAGCGGCTGTCCACGAGCTCAAGCGGAATAATCTCGCGGCTGAACAGCTCGCCGAGCCGCACATAGGCGCGGATGTCGCTGCGTTGGCGGTACCCGCCGAACCAGGCGCCCTGGACTGAATCAGGAAAGCCCAGAAGATCGCCGGCCCCTTCGAAATACAAATCATCGTCCAGTTTTTGCACCTCATACCCCTGCTTCCGGAACCAGGCCTCAAAATAGGGCTCCTCACGCTGCCGCTCCGGATGGCGGAACCGGCTGGGCACAGCCCGCCGCCCGCAGACAGTCCCGGCGTTGGCGGTAAACACCATGTCGGGTAGCCCCGGGGCCGGCTTCATCCGAACCAAGACAGCCCCGACGTCCTCCTCCAGCACCTTCATGAGCCCGGACCACTGCGCGCGGGCCCGCTCCGGATTGACCCTATTGGACAAGCGCATCCAGGGGTTGATCTCGTAGGCGACGGAAAAATAGTCGGGCGGGCAGACCAGCAGCCGGCTCATGCCTTGTATCCCAGTTCGCGCGCCAGCTCGCGCAGGAACGAGGCGGCGTCCATGACCAGGCCGACAGCCTGAAAGCTGCCTCGGTCGGCCAGCTTGGTCGGCACGGATGGATTCACGTCCACACAGACGGTGGGGACCGTGGCCGGGAGTAAGTTGCCGGTGGCGATGGACAACAACGTGGACGCGACCAGCAACGCCAGCCCCACGCCGGGGAGCGCCGCCCGCATGGCGGACTGCGCGGCCAGCGTGTCGGTGATCACGCCGGGGAGCGGACCGTCGTCCCGGATCGAGCCGGTCAACACTACCGACACATGCCGCCTCACACAGGCAGCCATGATGCCATCCTGGATCACGCCGGTGCTCACGGTCTGCTCGATACTCCCGATGGCCCGGATGCGGTTGATGGTTCTTAAATGATGCTCGTGCCCGTGAGGCACCGAACGTCCGGCAGTCAAGCCGTAGCCCAGCGACGTGCCGTACAGGGCCGCTTCCATGTCATGGGCCGCGAGGGCGTTGCCGGCAAAGAGCACATGCACGAAGCCTTCCTCGATCAGCCAGGCCAGCGCCTCGCGGCCCCCGGCATGGATGATGGCCGGCCCGCCGGAGAGCAACACTTTGCCGCGACCCTGGCCGTCGCGCAGCGCGCGCATGCGGCGCGCGATGTCCGCAATGATGTGGCCGTGCGGCCGCTCGGCCGAGACCTGCGCCTCCATGAAACCGAACACGTCTTGCTCCTTCGGCCGCTCCAGCGGTAGAACCCGCACACCGTCACGCCCGACGACGACCGCGTCGCCCTGTTTCACGTCGTGCATCGGCACGGCTTTCGCCGAGGGCCGCGAGCGATTCGCCACGATCGCCACATCCATTTCGATCCCCTCCACCTCCACCCACTGTCCGTTCAGCCGAACCTGCGTCGGCAGATGCGTCGTGGCATAGAACTGGTCGGGCAGGATGCCGTCGGCCGGCGCAAGCTCGACCGAGCAGTCCCGCTCTCGCTCCACCGACGCCCCATGAGGCTGGATGGCTTCCAGAATCTCAGCCAGCAATTCAGTCGAGGCGGCCCGCACGACGATCCTGGCGCGTGACGGCTCGTCCCGCGTCACGCCGATCCGCACGTCTTGCAGGTCGAAGGTGCCGCCCATCATGAGGATGGTATCCAGCACCTTCGCGAGGATCAGCGAATCGATAATGTGGCCATGAAGGACGACCGTTTCCTGGATCGTTGCCATGAGGCACCTACGCCATTATCATACCATCTAGCTGGCCGGCCCTTCGACCGCGCTCAGGGCAGGCCCTTCAGCGACGGAGGACGGGCAGCAGTGGCTTCCTGCGTAAGTGGGTGAAGATTACCGGAACCGGTCAATGAAGCGCTGCGTGTCGCGGAGGGCATCCTTGACGATCGAGGAACGGTCGAGCAGTCCTCGGTAGTAGCCCGCAATATGCAGGAGGCGATACAGGCTCTCGAATTCCCGGAGCAAGAGGCCGTTATGCGCGGCGAAATGCCGTTTCAGCGCCGCCCGATATGCCTCCACCGAGCGCGGGAGTTCGCGGGTGGTCACTCCCTTTGCCAGCAACGCCGCGTCAATCGCTTCCAGGACGGCCAAGTACGCAGTCCCGAAGGCTTCACGGACTGGTTTGCGGTCGGTATAGATGTCATCCGCAAGAGGGGCCTGCTTGAGCAGCGCTTTGGCATTCTGCAGATATCGCGCGGCTTCTCTCGGCATGGGGCGCTTCTCCTGAAGTGGTTATAGCAGAGGCGACCCGCACTGTCTACTCCGCGTATCCGGTTCCTCCCCCTCACCCTCCCCCTCTCCCCTTAGCAGGGGCGAGGGATTTTTTCCATGATTCCCTCAGGCGAATGTTCGTCGCATAGCAAAATCTCCACCTGAATTTATCGCCACTGGTATTCAGCGGATGACAATGGCCTTCTGTTCCTTCCGCGCGACGCGGCACAGATCGATCAACCGTCCGAGCAGCGGTTTACCTTCCTTATCCACAAAGACGTCGTAGAGGCTGGAGTATCGCCGTTTGGAAGTGGCCAGCCGGCCTCGCCAGTGAGAGTCAAAAGGCTCGGGGGGAAGTCCTTTAAACGCTTCCGCGATCGTCTCGAGCTCCCCTTGGAGTTGGTCGAGCTCCTCAACCTTCCATTCATCAGGTTCGAAGCGGCGCATAAAAACGGGGTACTTGGAGCCAAACGCTCCTTCTTCCAACGCATCATGGATGCTGTCCCGAAAATAGTAAAAGTCGTCCACGCTTCCCGTGGACACCGTATTCAGCTTTCTGCCCCCGCTCTGAATGTAGAATTCCATCGTTTTACTAAGGAGTCTTCGCGCACCGGATGCCATAGCGGCTGACTCGTCCCTCCGGCGAAGCGTTGGTCCGGAACGCTGAGCGCAGGTAGTTCGCGATATTGCTCCACGACCCGCCGCGGATCACCTTAGAAGAACGGGATCCCGGCGACGCGGACTCATGGAAGCCCTCCTGGTTGATGCGAGATGGGCTCAGAGAACAGTCCAAGGCTAGACCAACTGAGCACACTTCTGAGCACACTTCGCAAGGATTGTGGCGCAACGCACAGCCGGACGCAATACGCCCTGTAGCGTAGAGGACCTCCACGTTCCGCCACCGGGGTTCCGTCCTCACAGCCGTCCCTGGTCGTCGCCTTTCATCAACTCTCGCAGCAAGCTCGTGGCATAGGCGCCGGGAGGCAGCGCGAACGATAGGTGCAGCACGTCACCTCGAAGAGACCAATCCAGGTTCTCGATCTTGACCCGGAGGGCGCGGCGCTCGCCGCGAAAGCCGCAGTCCTTGGCCGCAAGGCTTAGGGATTCTGGCGTGGCGCCAACGTCGGCCACAACGGCCCGCTCGATCTCGCCCGGCTCGCCGGAGGCCCAGGACGCCCGCGAGCCGAACAGCGGCCCGGTGGGGCTGATCGCAAAGGCGTCGGCCCGCGGCTGTTCCACCGCCGCATCCTCCACCGAAAAGCAGGCGCCGTTGTCGTGCTTCATCGCCCAGTCTCCCGTCAGCACCCGGTCGATCCGGTCGATGCGACGGGCCAGGATTCGGTTGAAGAGATAGGACTGGTAGGCATGCAGGTACCAGAGGCGCTTGGACCTCGGCATCCTGGCTCGTCGCGCCCCGTCCAGGAGCAACGCGGCGCCGATCTGATAATTGAGCCCTTCCCGGCCTTGCCGCTGCGGACCGAAGTAGTTGGGAAGGCCGCGCCGGGTCAGCTCCGCCATCACCAGCGGCACCGACTCGCCCGCGCAGGGATGGAGACCCCGGACCACGAGGTGAAAGACATTGCCGGCATGATGGCCGGTGCGCAGGCGGTTGCGATGGCGCCCCAGCACTTCGATTGAGAGAATCCGCTCGTCCTGGTTCAGCTTCGAGACCGACTCGGGCGGGGCTCCTTGCACCGACACCATCTGGGTGGTCACGGCGTTGGCGTCCTTGAGCCCCGCCACACCGATGCAACGGGCCTTGACCCCCAAAGTGGAGGCGAACCGCGCGACCATTTGCGGTGTGGAGAGCCCTCGTTTGGTCACGCGGAGGTAGAGGTGCTCTCCCGAGCCGCAGGGCAGGTAGAGGGGCCGCTCTTCGACCCGGAAGTCTTCCGGGGCCATTCTGACCCTGCCCCCGATGCCGGGTACTGCTGCGGTCAGAACCGGCAACGCCGTGTCCGTCATGGTATACTGATCCATCATGAACCCGCTCTTGATCCGAACCAGTTTCCAGGCCTGGCTCCCTATCGTACCATTGCTGGCCGGTTTTTGGCTCCCGGTTCCGACCGGGCTGGCGGCCGAGCCTCCCGACGCCACCAACGGGTTCGGCCCTTTCACCGCCCACATCCAGCGGCAGATTCAGGCCGACAAACGGGTCTTCGCCGTCGCCCAGGTCTGCACAGAATGGTTCTACAAGCAACAGCGGAAAAAACCGCCGAAGCCCGGGGTCCAGGGGGTCGTTTTCAGAGCCGGCCTCCAGCCCGGAGGAAAGGTCCTGGAGACCGCCGAGTGCCAATCGCGATACCCGGGTGGAATCGATGCGGCGCGGGAAGACTTCAGCCGCACGCAATCCTCGCTTGCCCTGAGTCTCACCTTCTACGAGTTTGCCTTGGTGGGAGATCGTAACGATGACGGGCGTTACAGCACCGCCGAGCTCAAAGATATCCTGGAATCGTTCGGCCTCATGTACGAGAGGGGACAGCCTCCCGCCGTCCACCTCGCCGTCCTCAACGCCCAGTTCGACATGATCCGCAAGGCCGGCGGGCTGGATACCCTGATGACCAGCATGGGCCTTCTCTACGACAAGGGGTACCGGTTCACCAGCCTGGATCGGGCCGCCCTCAATCGGGTTTCCGAATGATTCAGCTCCCGCTCTGCTGGCCCAGACGGCTTCAACTCGCCCTGGCCCATCGGGTCTCCCTCCCCCTGCATCACTTCTTCCGCCTGCTTCCCGGTTCCGAAGTCGGCCACAACCGCGTGGAGGTCACCAACATCGAGTGTCGGCACACCCCCTTGGCCGGGCGCCGGGCGGTTCAGATCAGCGACCTGCATTTGGACCGTTACCATCCCCGCCATGATGCCCTGCTTGTGACGATTGCCGGCCTGCGACCGGATTGGATCTTCGTGACCGGCGATCTCCTGACCGTCTCGGAGGGGCTCCCGCACCTCTTCCGGTTCCTGGCGGGCCTGCGCAGCCTGGCTCCCGTCTACCTCACCCTGGGCAACCATGACCATTACAGCGGCGTCCCCTTGCACCGGCTCAGCGAGCTGGCGGACCGGCACAAGCTGCACCTGCTGGTCAACCAGGTGATCTTTGTTCCCACGGAGGGAGGCGAGTTGGGAATTGTCGGGCTCGACGATCCATCCCTGCACCGCGCCGATCTCCGGTGCATCCCGCCGCGCGCGCCGGGCCGCTTTACCGTCCTGCTGGCCCACGCCCCTAATGTACTCGACCACCTGGATCATCGGCACGCCGTTGATTTCATTCTCTGCGGCCATAGTCATGGAGGGCAATGGCGCCTCCCGCTTGTCCACCCCTTCTGGCTGCCCTACGGGTGCAGCGGCAGGCCGGCAGGCCATCATCGTCGAAACGGGCACCAGCTCTATGTCAATCGCGGGCTCGGCTGGTCGATGCTGCCGATTCGATTGAGCTGTCCGCCAGAAATCGTGGTCATCGACTGGACATCCTCCTGACGTCGCTCGTATCTCGTTGCTCATCATCAGTAACAAGTTGCAAGTGGCCACGTGACCAAGTTGGACTTGCCACTTGCTCGCTTGGTCACTTGTCAGCTTGCTCCATTTGTCATTGGCACGCTTCACGGTATTCGCTCCAACGCCTCGCGCGCCCGGCTTCGCACTGTTTGGTCCCAGTCCTCCTGCATCACCTCTTCCAGTTTCTTTCTCGCTTCGCCCGCCCTCATTCGTCCCAAGGCCAGGGCAGCGCAGGCCCGGACATAGGCATGGTCATCCTCGAGGGCCGACAGCAGCAGTGGGAGCGCAGCCTTGTCCTGGAGCACCCCCAGATGGCTGGCCGCCATACCCCGCATGCGATGTTGCTTGTCACCCAGCGCCGTTTTCATGGTGGTCATGAACAGGTCCCGCAGAGACGGCGCGACGCGCTCCAGCCCTGTCAGCCTGTAGCCGTTCAGTTCGATCAGGGCAAAGGCCAACTCCAGCCGTTGTTCGTTTGCGGCTGCCTGCTCGAACCGGGCGATGAGACGGTCCCGTTCGGCCCTGGCCTTGAGGCGCCGTGCGATCTTGGCTGCCGCCCACCAAAGAAGCAGCCCGGCCGCCAGGCCAACCAGCGCGATTGGGATGATGTGCTCGACAAAGGATTCTTTGATATCCGGCGGGATGCGCTTCCAGACCCAGACAGCGGCGACGATCACCCCGACCAGCAGAAGGATGGCCGTCAATCGGGCTTGCCCACGTTGAGATCGACCGGTTGCCACGGCCGCATCATACCTCACCTTTCCTTCTTTTTCTCCCCTGTACTATTTTCCTCGTGAAGGAATAGGCGCCTGCGGCAGCGCCATCGCTTGACAGTCATTCTAACTAGGACTATTATCCGCGCTGCACATGGACTTGCCGGACTTCAAAGACGATCCTTACTTGAAGGTGCTGCGGCCGCTGGTGGAAGCCTACCTCGCATTCTGGCGGGAAGACAGCCGCCACATCCGGTCAATGCGTCTGACCCCTTCCCAGTTCGACGTCATCGCCACGCTGGGCGACACGGAGGGGATGACCTGCTCGGAGCTGTCGGCCGCCACGCTGGTGACCAAGGGGACGCTCACCGGCGTGCTGGACCGGCTGGCCGCCAAGGGGTTGATCTTTCGTGATGCCGTGGCCGGGGATCGGCGCTGCATTCACATTCGCTTGACGGACAAGGGCCAGGCCCTGTTTCGCAAGACCTTCGCAGCCCACGCCTCCTTCTTGCGCCCGCGCTTCGAGCGGGCTCTGACGCAAAAAGAGGCGGAACAGTTCCAGACTCTGCTGTTGCGCATCCGCGACAGTTTTCAGAAACCGCAAAGCAGCCCACGTGAGAGAGTCACACCCGCTTCACCGATGGGTCGGCTACGGTGCGGACAAGGAGAAAAATGATATGCTATTACCCGGTCACTCCCTTCGTCTTTTCTTACCGGCAATGCTCCTGGCCGTGTCTTACGGCGTGTATGCGGCGGCCGAACCTGTGATGCAGTCGAACAAACCGGGCAAGCGAGCCGATGCCGCTGCGCTTGAGCGCGGGCGCTACCTCGTCAAACTCGGTGGATGCAACGATTGCCATACACCGGGATATGCCCAGTCCGGAGGCAAGATCGATGAGAACCAGTGGCTCGTGGGCGACAAGCTCGGCTGGCGCGGGCCATGGGGCACCACCTATGCGTCCAACCTCAGGCTCTACATCACAACCCTGTCCGAGGACCAATGGGTACAAGTCGCTCGCGCCCTGCAAACGCGCCCACCCATGCCGTGGTTTACGCTTCGCGGTCTCCATGAGCGCGACCTGCGAGCGATGTACAAGTTCATCAAACACCTTGGGCCGTCTGGTGAACAGGCCCCCTCATATCTGCCGCCTGATCGGGAGCCTCCGCACCCGTATGTCCAGTTCCCGCAACCTCCGAAATGATTCGCGAGAGAACGAAATGCGATTCCGCATGACTTACGAGCCGATCACGGTCATCGCCCTCGGCCATCCCGGCGACCCGGATCAACTTCCCGACAAGCTGCGCCAACCTAAACTGGCCGCGCGAACACGCAAACCGATCGGCGAGTTCGTTTTCAGCGGCCGTTGGGGTCAGAAGTCGAAGCTCGCCTGACCATGCCCATTTCCAAGGCCAGCATCCCCCGACATCGCTGCGAGTGGGGCGTGCCGACTCACAACGACCGCAAATTGTTCGAGTTCCTGATCCTAGAAGGTGCGCAGGCCGGGTTAAGTTGGGAAACAGTTTTGAAGAAGCGCTCAGCCTAACGGAAAGCCTTCGATAACTTCGATGCGAGAAAAATCGCCCGATACAGCCGTCACAAGAGAAAGCAGTTGCTCGCCAACCCGGGCATCATCCGCAACCGGCTCAAGATCACCTCTGCCGTTCAGAACGCGAAGGCCTTCCTCGCCGTCAAAAAAGAGTTCGGCAGTTTTGCTGCCTACATCTGGCGATTCGTCGGCGGGCGTCCTATCATGAACGCGCGGCACTCACTCAGGCAGATCCCTGCCCGCACGCTGGAATCCGATGCGATGAGTAAGGATTTGAAAAAACGAGGATTCAATTTCGTGGGTTCGACCATCTGCTATGCGTTCATGCAGGCCGTCGGCATGGTGAACGACCATGTGACCACTTGCTTTCGTTACAATAAGACATGACCCAGCACGTGCGTTCTTGAGAAACCGCAGGATGATAAACAACCTCACCCTTTCACGCCCATCGCGCGTCACGCGTCACGCGTCACGGTTTCCATGCACCTGACCATCCTCGGCTCCGGCACCAACGTTCATCCCACGCGGGCGGCGGCCGGGTACCTGGTGCAGACTGACCAGACGCTGCTCCTCGATTTTGGCCCGCGCACGCTGGGCAACCTGATGAAGCTCGGCGTGAACAGGCATGCGCTCCGCTATATTCTCTTTTCCCACTTCCACGCCGACCATTTCGCCGACTTTATTCATTTCTTCTTCGATGCCGTCTTCTATTCCAAGTTCGTCGGCAAACGGCCGGACCTCACGATTATCGGCCCGCGTGGGACGAAGAAACTGTTCGGCCTTATGCTGAAGAATTTTCCCGGGTTCAATGCCGGCGCCTTTCGCGTGACGATTCGGGAGGTCGCGGACCGGAGCTTCCGGATCGGCCGTGCCAATATTACGGCCCGCACGGTCGAGCACAGTCAACGGCTCCACTGCCTCGGCTATCGGATTGAATATGGGAAGAAGGTGCTCGCCTACTCAGGAGACGCTATGTACTGCGATGGTCTGCTCCGCCTCTGCCACGGAGCGGACGTCGCAGTTCTGGACTGCTCGTTCCCGGCCAACCGGCCCGGTCCGAACCATCTTCACGCTGGCGACTGCGGGCGCGTGGCGCGCGAGGCCAGCGTCAAGCGCTTGGTCCTCTCGCACTTCTATCCGATCACGGAACGGTTCGACGTCAAGAAGCAGGCGGGCCGCTTGTTTAAAGGGAGGATTACGATGGGACGGGATTTGATGCGGGTCGTGCTGTAGCGCGGCGCGACTCGAACGGATTCGCCTTTAGCCCGCATTATTCATGAACGCTTCTGCTGCAAACGCGGATACGCTGTTCCGATGGACGTGCTCGCCACTCAGTCGGTCAACATACTGTTTCAAGTATGCCTCCCTCCTTCCTGGCTGCGCTTGCCCGTCTCACAACGCGTCTGCGCGTTTTCGCGACGAACCGCCATGAATAATGCGGGCTAGCCGCCCTGGCATTGTTCCTGACTGCCGCCCGTGGGACCTTCCAACGCCTCAATGAACCGGCCCAGCCGGGCCCCCTTCACCGGATCGTCCAGCTTCTGGTAAATGGCGATGAGGTTCTTCACGATCCGGACCAAAATGGCACGGGTGGAGCTTTTCTGCAGATATTTTTCCTCGAAGCCATACCCGGCCTGCGTCAGGAATCGCGCGCAGTCCTTCTCGGTCAGCAAGGCCCCGCCGTTGAAGCAGTCGATGAAGATTTTGTAGCGTTCCGAGTCGAACTTGACGAGGAAATGACCGGGCATGCCGATGCCCGCCACCGGCAACCTCAAGCGACGCGCCACCAGCAGGTAGATGACCGACAGGCTGATCGGGATGCCGGTCCGACGCTCGAGCACCCGGTTCAGATAGCTGTTGTCCGCCTCATAGTAATTCTTGGTATTGCCCCGGAACCCCTGTTCGGCGAACAGGTACCGCCCCAGTGTTTTCACCGTTTCCTCACCGGACACCCGAGGTCCCATGCGGTCCCGGACCTCAGCCGCCATCGCATCGAGCTGCCTGGTGTAGATTCGCGCCTCCAGGCTGGGATAGGCGTAGCGGGCGATCAGGAACGCGCCGGCTTCCAGGTCGATCCGATCGTCCGGCCTGGCCGCCAGGTCGCGAAGCTCTTCCTGCAGCCGGCTGCCTCGGATCTCATCGAGGACCTCCTCGATCCGCCTGGCCATCTCCGGTTGCTCGATCTCAGCTTCCTGCAAGAGGGGAACGGCCGAATCGCCGATCTCGACCAGCTTGCCGCTGATGGTCTTGACGATCCGCTCGTTCTCGTCGGACAGGAGCTTGATCAACGCCCGAATCTGATTTTCACCGGCCTGCGTCATACGCCGTCCGTCTCGCGTATCTCGTCGTCAGTCACACGTGGCAAGTCCCAAGTGGCAAGTGCACAAGTGACCAAGTAACAAGGGCCCGAAACTTGTTTTGGCTACTTGCAGCTTGTCAGCTTGGTCACTTGTCAGCTCGCTCCATTTGTCATTGGCCCGTTTCACGTTTCACGTCTCTTTCAACCCATTGCCCGGCGGAACGCTTTGGCACTGCCGTACAGGCAGAGCGCGTCAAAGGCCACCATGATCACCACAACCATGGCGACGGGACCCAGCGCGGCAGCCCAGCCGGACAGGATCAACGGCCGGACCGCGTCGATAGCCCAGGTCATGGGATTGAACCGGGCCAGCAGGCTCATCCAAGCCGGCATCGCCGATAAGGGAACCAGGGCCGAACTCAGAAAGATCATCGGCAGCGAAAGAAACCCGAGCACGGAGAAAAAATCACCGTGGCTCTTGACCGAAAACGCCAAGGCCATCGAGATGGCGGTCAACCCGACGCCGAACAGCAGGCCGATGAGCAGGATGACCGCTACGCCCAGAAAGCCGGTGGCCGGACGGACGCCGAAGAGAAAGGCAACGCCCAGGATCACCAGGACTTGCAGGCTCGTGATCGTCATCACGAAGAGAAACCGGCTCAGGATCACGGAAGTGCGATGGATCGGCGTCGACATCAGCCGCTCCAGGAAGCCGTTCTCCTTGTCGAAGAGGAGATCCACCCCGCCCGCCAGCCCGTTGTTGAGCACCGTCATCACCACCACCCCGGCTGCCAGAAAGCTGATGTAGGTGGGCGCCTGGACCACCTGCGTATCCGCCGCCCGCTGGAAGAGGTTGCCGAAGAAGATCAGCCAGAACAGCATCGGCTGCACCAGCGTGAACAGCATGCTGAACTTCTCGCGGCTGAGCCGGCGGACCCACCGCATGGTCAAGGCACTGATTTCTTGAAGATATTCGCGCATGAAATTCGGTTAAAAGTTTTCAGTTATCAGTTCTTAGTTTTCAGTTCTCAGATTTTAAACTGATCACTGATAACTGATTACTCTTCAGCCTCCGGAAACTCACTGCGGATCGCGTGACCCGTGTGCGCCACGAAGACGTCGTCCAGCCTCGGACGGTGGTACTCGATGAATTCCAGCCGACAGGCGAGACGGCCGGCCGCCTCCAGGACTGCGGGCAAGGCCTTCTCCGGAGACTCCACCCTGATCTCCAGGCCGGTCGGTCTGGTACTGATCGCCCGGATGGCCGGCAGGCCCTTCAGAGCGGAGGCCAACAGCTCAACCCGTCCCATGTCGGCCTCGCCTACGGTCAATGACAGGGTGTCCCCCCCCAACGCCGTTTTGAGCTCGCTGGGCGATCCCAGCGCTTTGATACGTCCTTCGTCGATGATCGCCAGTCGATCGCACAACTGATCCGCCTCATCCAGGTAGTTGGTGGTCATGACCACCGTGATGCCCCGTTCCCGCAGACGCCGGATATACTCCCAGATCCGCAGGCGACTCTGCACGTCCAATCCCAATGTCGGCTCATCGAGGAAGAGGATCTTGGGGTTGGGCAAGAGTCCACAGGCAATGTCCAGCTTGCGTTTCATGCCCCCCGAATAGGTCTTTGCCGGCAGGTCGGCCTTGCCCTCCAGATCCACGAGCTTCAAGAGCTCAGCGATCCGGCGGCAGCTCTCGTCTTTGGGTAGGTGGTAGAGATCGCCGAGCAGGAGCAAATGCTCCCGGCCGGTGAGGAAACGATCGATGGCCCGCTCCTGCGGCACGTAGCCGATCAGCCGGCGGACCGCTTCGGCCTCTCGGACCACGTCGTGGCCCAGCACCGTGGCCTGGCCGGTGGTCGGACGCAAGAGCGTGATGAGGACACGAAGCGTTGTGCTCTTACCGGCCCCGTTGGGCCCCAGCAGCCCGAAGATCTCTCCGGCATAGACTTGGAAGGAAAGATCCTGGACGGCTGTGACGCCGTCATAGACCTTGCCCAGCTTCGAGACGTCGATGGCGACTGCCCGGCCCATCATCCCCATCCTTTTACGCGTCGCCTTTCGCGCCACCGCGTTCGTCGAGCTTGAACTGGATCAGGTCGCGCAGCCGGCTGGCCCGTTGCCAAAGGCCGTCGGCTTCCACGAGAAACTGTTTTTCAAGAGGAGTCAGGTCCAAGTAGGTCGCCAGGCTATTGACGAGCACTTCGTCATCGACATCAGGGCGAACCAGCCCCTGCCACTGATGACCGTCCTCGCAGGAGATCAGGTACCGCTCCAGAGCGCGGACCAGTTCCGTTCGCACGGATGGCCCCAACGGCGTATCGGCTTCGGCCGGTTTCAAGGCCACTCGAGCCTCGCGGTAGCCTCTCTCGAAATATTGCTCGCGCACCTCGAATCGGTGCAACCCCTGAAGAAGGATGTTGTAGCGGCCGTCCGGCAAGGGCTGCACGCTGACCAACCGCCCAACGCACCCCATCTCGAAGATGGGCGGGTTCCCGTAGTAGTCCTGCTCCCACCCTTCCTTGAGCAACACCATCCCGATGCACCGTCCGCCGGCGGCTGCATCGGCCACCATGGCCCGGTAGCGAGGCTCGAAGATATGCAGCGGCAAGTACATCTTCGGGAAGAACACGACGTTCGGAAGGGGAAAGAGGGGGAACCGCTCCGGCACGCGGAACAGGTCTTTGCCGGGAGGAGTCCGCTCCTGCTCGATTTGCATGCTTCACGATAGCCGAAGGTCCCTCACTGTGTCAACTGCGCGTCGGCTCCCTTCGACGACCAATAAATTGCTCGAAACCCTCTCCAGCAGAGGAGATTTGCGTCCTCGCCTCCCGCGTGCTATAAGCCTCTCCAGGAGAGGATGACCTCAATCTCGTGGCTGGGAGGCTCTGCATTCAGGCCGTGCCCTATGGGATCCCCAACCGTCCGCCGCATCGGACAGCCTGGCCGGCTCGATTCAGCCGACACGTTGCGATCGGCGTCTGTTTGACCGCACACCTGGCCTTGGCCGCTTCAGCCCCTGCCGGAAATCCCGCGGCAGGCAATCCCCCTCTCCCTCCGTCTGCATTCCGACCGGCGCTCGCAGGATATCCGTATCACTTCCCGTTCGACCACGGATCTCACGACGAGTTCCGTACCGAGTGGTGGTACTACACGGGACATCTTTCCACGAAACAACACCGGCGGTTTGGGTATCAACTCACCTTCTTCCGAAGGGGCGTGGACCAGCCCTCGGTCAACTCCAACCCCTCCCGCTGGGCGATGCGGCACCTCTACTTGGCTCACCTGGCCTTGTCGGATCACGAGCGGTCCCGCTTCCGCTACGCCGAAAAGGTGAGCCGGGCGGGCATCGGAAAAGCCGGCGCCGAGACCGGGCGCCTGCATGTCTGGATCGACCGCTGGAGCGCTGACACGCCGTCATCGGAACAGGATCGCCACTATCTTCGGGCCTCGGCCGAAGACTTCTCGCTGGACCTCACCGTGACGTCTGAAAAATCCCCGATCATCCACGGCCGGGCAGGGGTCAGCCGAAAGGGTCGCGCGGTGGAGCAGGCCTCCCACTACTATTCCCTGACCCGCCTGGCGACGACCGGCACCCTCGTCGTGGAGGGGGAGATCATGGAAGTCGAGGGGACCAGTTGGATGGACCACGAGTTCGGCTCCGGCGACCTGGGGGCCGATCAAGTCGGATGGGACTGGTTCAGCTTCCAACTGGACAACCGGACCGAGTTGATGTTCTATCGGTTGCGCCGTGCCGACGGGACGGCTGATCCGGCCTCCAGCGGAACCCTGATCCTTCCGGATGGACGGTCGCAGCACCTTCTGCTGTCGGACGTCCGGATCGAGCCGCTGGATTACTGGACCAGCGGCGCGAGCGGCGCCCGCTATCCCAGTCGCTGGCGCTTCTCTGTGCCGACGGCCGGCCTGACCTTGGACGTAACTCCCAGGCTCCCAAATCAGGAGCTGATCACCCAACGCAGCACTCAGGTGACCTATTGGGAGGGGGCCGTGGAGATCGCCGGCGCGCTTCGTGAGGCGCCGATCGCCGGACTGGGCTACGTCGAGCTGACCGGCTATGCCGAGCGGTTTAGACAGAAACTATGAGTCGGCTCCTTGTTCGCGACAGACCGCTCGCCACCAACCGGCCGCCCCTCGCATGTGTTGCCCTGCTGGCCCTGCTTTGCGGCTGCGGCAGGCAGAGCGACACCATCGTCTCGATCGCGCTGCACCCGACGAACCAGCACATCATGTACGTGGCGACGAACGAATCGGTCTACAAGACCAGGGACGGCGGCGACACCTGGGAACGGATGGCCACCGACTTGAGTACCTATCGCGTCATTACCCTGGCCCTGGATCCGAAGCGTCCGGCCTCCGTCTACGCCGGCACGATGGGGGACGCGGTCTACAAGAGTCCGGATGGAGGGCAGCGCTGGATTGTCCACAATGCCGGCCTCAAAGAGCATATTTCCGTCGTCAACCAATTTGTGTTCGATTCTCGTGACAGTGAGACGGTCTATGCCGCCACGACGGTTGGGGTCTTCCGCACCACGGACGGAGGCCGCCTGTGGGACGAGCGGATGACGGGGATGAAAGAGGTGCATATCGTCTTCAGCCTCGCCATGGACCCGACGAGGCCCCACGTCTTTTACGCAGGGACCTCCGGGGGCGTGTACCGAAGCGCCGACGCGACCGCCACCTGGCAGAAGATCAACGAGGGGCTCATCCCCGCCGAGATCCTGGACGCCTCGCTGGCATTAGGCGTGAGCAGTCTGGCGGTGGATCGCCAACATCCGGACACGGTCTATGCCGGCACAAACAAGGGCCTCTTCAAGAGCGCCAACAGGGGTGAGTCCTGGGTGCGTATCGGACAGTCCATGACGGATCAGTACATCAGTTGCATCGTGATCGCCCCGGACGACACCGCCATCCTGTACGTGGGAGGACGAGCCGGTATTCAGAAGAGCGTCGACGGAGGACAGACCTGGCAGGTCATGAACGAGGGGTTGGCCACCACCAACATCCGCACGATCGTCATGAGCCCGCTTGATTCGCGCACGCTCTTTGCCGGCACCAACGGCAGCGGACTCTATCGGAGCCGCGACGGCGCGAAAAGCTGGGCGCGGGTGCCGCTGGCTTCCAAAGAAGAAGCGACCGCCCCCGCCACCGGCGGGTAGGAGTCAGGCACAGATGACGACGATTGTTCTCGTCAGGCACGGAGAGACGGACTGGAACCGCAGCGGCCAGATCATGGGAGAGCGGCCGGTGCCATTGAACCGGCAGGGAGAAATTCAGGCGACCAGGCTGGCTTCCCTGCTCAAGAGGCGACCGGTCGGCGCCATCTACTCCAGCCCGGTGGCCCGGACCGTGCAAACGGCCGAGATCCTGGCTCAGACGCTGCACGTGCCGGTGAGGACCGATCCAGGGCTCACGGAGATCGGGGTCGGGCAATGGGAAGGGCGGTTTTGGAAAGACCTGGCGGATGAACTCGTACGGCAGAACTTCTATCGCAATCCGCTTGAGGCACGCCCTCCCGGAGGGGAAACGCTCCGCGAGGTCCAGACGCGAGCCGTGGCAGCAGTCGAGCGGGCCAGCGCCGACGCCGCCGGCCCCCTGCTGGTCGTATCCCATGCAGACGTGGTCCGCGCCATCCTGGCCCACTACCTTCGGTTCGACTTGCAGACGGTCCGCCAACTACGCATCGACCATGCGTCCTTGACCGTTTTCCAGCTCAATGGAACCACCGCGGACCTTCTCTGCCTGAACTATCCCCCCGACCTCAATTCCCTCTGGCCAGCCGGCTGAAGCGGCGCCGCTTCCGATTCGTCCGTCGTTCTCAGGCCCCTTCCTTCCCGCCTTCCGGAGCATCCTTGCCGTGTCTGTAGCGGCTCCTGAGATCATTCATGCCGTCGGACAGGACTTTCCATTCTTGCGCTGTCAAGAGTTCCTTCATCTTGAACCGCATAACCAGTATCTTGCTTGCGGAGCGCATGCGGCTGTTGTTCATTTCGTCCAGAATCTTCGTGAAGTCCTCCGGCGTCGCTTCATAGTCGGCGTTCAGCTCGTAGAGTTTGCGATGGTAGTGCCGATTCTGCCGGGAGGTGTGCTTGACCTCGGCGATGATGTCCCCCACGATGGCTTGTACCTGCTTGGCCTTCTCCGGGTCCTGCACTGTCTTGTCGATCAGCACCGTCATTTCCTGGGCCCCTTTCTCGGCCGCATACTCGCCTCCGCGACCTGGATAGTCCATCCCATGATGGTGGGAGCCGCAACCCGCCGTCACCATGATGGTTGCCGCAAACAGTCCCGCGAGCAGTGGTGCTTGTTTCATTCGTTCCTCCTCTCAGCGTGGATCATTCTAACCCTCGCGCCGGCCTCACGATAACATAGGCCGATTCCGATTTCGAGCATTCGGAGACAGCTTTTCCCCCGCACGGTTCAGTAAGAAATTCCCGGTCCTGACCGCTGGATGGGCCTGTTTTCCATCAAATCAGCCGCTTATGAAACCGCACAACCTCGAATACAAGCCTTTGAAATTCACTGATCTTGCGAATAGAACACGAGCGGAGTACAGGAGTATTCTTGTAAATCGAAGCTGCTTAAAATTTTCTTGACAGCTCTTCTAAGCTCTGCTACAAAGCAAGCATGTTCACAAGGGGTCTTGCTTGTGGAAGAATTGAAAGACATATTGGTCGGCCTCGAACAGCGTATCAGCGCCTATAAAAACCGCCTCCAAGAGCTTGAAAAAAAGCGCGCGCGTCTCGAAGAGGAAATCGCCACAATTAAGAAGTATCTAGAGTTGGCAGAAACCCTGTATCGCGTTGAAGCCGACAAGGCCAAGCTTGCCAGCCTGTCCAGCCAGATTATTACCGACGACAAGGCTCCACGACACCTCCCCGTCGATGTCACCGATCAGTCCAGAGAAATTTTGCTCGGGCGCAGCAAATACGTCGCCATGAGCGTCCCTGAGGCGGCGCATCAAATCTTGCGAGAGGCGCGTCGGCCCATGCATGCCAAGGAGCTATTACAGCGTCTGATTGAAGGGGGCATGCCGATCAAAGGGAAGACCCCCTTGACGTCGGTCGCCACCTCGCTGAAGCGCGATAAACGTTTCAGAAAGGTCGGGCCCAATACCTTCGATGCGCTCGAAGAAGTGTTGACGAAGGCTGTGTAGGATTGCCGAGACCCCCAACCCTGAGTCTGTGAAAGGAGGTGAGCGCTTTGGCGACGAAGAAGGCGAAGAAGAAAAAGAGGTAACCCCTCCATGATTACGGCGCCGGACGTAAGGCCACTTGCGCCCGGCGCCTCTTTTTTATTCTCCACGGTCCTGCCGACTGTCCCCCGGCTTGCTTTCACGGAAACAAGAGTCAGGAAGGCTTGTGCTGCTTCTTCAAGAAGCGGCACTTTCGAGGGCGCTATCGCGTGGAGTCTTAGGCTGCGGGAATCGCCTGCAGCGCGGCGCCCTGCGCAAGCGCATAGACAGGGCGAGAAAACGGTGCGGAGGCGGCAACAGAGGCTTGATCGGCGCTCAGCAAGACCCAGCTATCCGGCTGTGCGAGAATCTTCTCCACCAATTTTGTGTGGAGCGCGTGGCCTGAGCGATCGGCAATGAGGTGCCCGATGAACGGAATACCTAGCAGCGCCAAGTCGCCGATCAGATCCAGGACTTTATGGCGCACGAACTCATTCTGGAAGCGAAGCCCTGACGCATTGAGAATCTCCCGATCCGACAGCACGATCGTGTTATCGAGCGATCCGCCCTTGGCCAACCCCTTGGCCCACAGGCCTTCCACTTCTTTCAGAAATGCGAAGGTGCGGGCGTCCGCAATATCTTGCTCAAACGCGGCGGTGGACCAGTCGTACACGTACGCCTGCTTCTTGATCATCGGATGATCGTACTCGACCGAGCACGTGATGCGGGGAGTCGCAGAAGGCTCGATGATCACACGCCGACGGCCATCCGTGACCTCGATCGGCCGCATAATTTTCAGGTACGGCTGGCGCCGCTCTTGCGCAACGACCTCGGCATCGCGAATCAGCCGCACGAATGAGTTGGCGCTTCCGTCCATGGCCGGAACTTCTCCGCCGTCCAATTCCGCGAACACGTTGTCAACTTCCAAACCGGCCAGCGCGGCCAACACATGCTCGACCGTCTTGATCTGCGTCCCGTCGACGCTCAAGGCCGTGCAGAACTCCGTCGACACCAGGTGACTGATCGATGCGCTCAACGACACCGTTCCACCCGTCTGATGCCGCACGAACACGACGCCGGTATCCGGCGGGGCCGGACTCAGCGTGAGCGTCACCGGCTGCCCCGTATGGAGCCCTACTCCCGAACAGGTGATTGAACGACCGATGGTCTGTTGCTGGCGCATAGTCTTTATTGCTCTAAATAGACCAAGAGAAGTTTAGCAATGACCATGCCAACATTCCCACATTCATAAGTTTTCACAAGATATTGATTCTCAATGAAATAGTTTGAAGTTGCGGCTAGAAATTATGGCTCCGTGTTGCCAAAACGCAACAGGTGTGGCTTTTAAGCAGGTGCCTTCCTGTTGGACAGATGATGCACCACCCTTTCTCGCTCAAACTAAGATCGGCTAGAAACCGGAAAAACTGTACCCTAACCGGAGCAACTGCGACACAAGAGAGGCCCGCACTCGAACGGGTTTGCCGTGGGGAAAAAACTGGTATGCCTGAAAGTTTTCAGTCATCAGTTGTCAGTTCTGGTTTTCAGAAACCGAATACCGACAACTGATCACTGCCACTTCTGCCTACGGCCTCGGGTTCAGCTCGATCAACCCCTTACGGATCGCCAGGATGGCTGCCTGCGTACGGTCGTAGACTTGGAGCTTGTGAAAGATATTGCGGACATGATTTTTGACGGTCTTCTCGCTCAGATCCAGGCTGTTGGCAATCTCCTTGTTGGTCTTCCCGTCGGCTACGAGCCGCAGCACGGTGATCTCCCGCTCGGTCAAATCGTGCTCCACCCAGGCCGGCTTCTTGCCCTTCCGCTGCGCCAGCAGTGAAAACTCCGCCAGGATTTTGCTCGCCACGGACGGGTGGATCAGAGATTCTCCGCGATAGACGGCCCGGATCGCCGCCACGATCTGGGCCGAGTCCGTATCCTTCAGCAAATAGCCGGTTGCGCCCGCCCGCACCAGATCGAAGATGTACTGTTGCTCCTCATACATCGTGAGCGCGATAACGCCGATGTGGGGGAACTCCCGCTTGACGATGCGGGTCGCCTCCACGCCGCCCATCCGCGGCATGCTCACATCCATCAGGATCACGTCCGGCAGCAGGGATCGCGCTTTCTCGACCGCCTCCTGCCCATCCTGCGCCTCCCCCACCACCTCAATGTTGTCCTTGGTCTTCAGGATGGCGGCCAAACCTTCCCGCACCACCCGGTGATCGTCCGCAATGAGCACCTTAATCCGTTCCATGGAGCTCCGCCTCCTTCGTCGTCAGCGGCACCTCGATAACCACCCGCGTGCCGTGCCCCTTCTTCGATTCGATCAGTCCCTCTCCGCCTACCAGGCGAGCCCGCTCCAAGATGCCCCTCAAGCCGAAATGGTCCCACTTCTCGGGGTCCCGCGCCACCGCCTCCACGTCGAACCCGATCCCGTTATCGCTGATCGTGGCCGTCAAAACATCGCGGCCGATAGCCAACTGGACCGCGACGCGGTCAGCCTTTGCGTGCTTTTGCACGTTGCTCAGCGCCTCCTGCACGATGCGGAACAGGAAGATCTTGGTGCGCGGAAACAGCATGGTCTCATCGCCGGATACCGAGAATTCGGTCTTGATGTGGTATTGCGTATCGTACGACTTCAGATAGTTTATGAGCGCCGGGATCAGATCGAGCTTGTCGTAGTGGAGCGGACGCAGGTTGAAGATGACCTGGCGGGCCTCCTGGATGGCCAGTTTCAGTTGCGCTTTGGTCTCCCGCAGCGTGGCCTGGCAGGCCTTCGGATTTTTCCGGAGGAGCTCCTGGCAGAGATCCAGCTTGAAATTCACGCCGGCCAGGTTTTGCACCAAGCCGTCGTGGATCTCGCAGGCGATGCGGGTGCGCTCCTCGCTGACGGCCGCCCCGGCCTCTTTGACATAAAGCCGGTAGAGCGATTGGTATTTGCTGAGCGTCCGTTCGATCTCGGCCGTGGCCCGGATGCGGGCTTCGATCAGTTGCCACATGAACTTCGCGCTGGCGCCCCCGATCACCGCCACGCCCATGCGGTGAAAATCCTGCAACACCTGCCCCACCTCTGCATTGCCGGTCACATCGATGATCAAATCGACGCGCTCCATCTCCAGCAGCTCGCGGTAGTCGCGCGTCACCGGTACCTTGAGACGGCGGGCCAGCGCGAGGCCGGGCGCCTGGGGATTCACCTCCGCGATCCCCACGATCTGCACCAACGGATCCCGCGCGAAGATCTCCATCAAGGCGGTCCCCCCGCGGCCGGCCCCGATGATGGCCACGTAGGTCGCGGCGGTCGGCGGCCGTCTCCGGACCGAACCGGCTTTCATCCGCCCGGACTGTCGAGCTGTGTGTTTCGTTGCTGGCACGCACCGCCTCGCACGCGACGGGTTCGGAGAACGGGTCAGCTTGCCTGAGCCAAAACCGACGGCGAGCGGAGAGGAAGGAATGATGAAAACGGACGAGGACGGCCTACTTCTCCCGCCGCTCACGGGCCAATGCTTTCAGCTCGTCCATGAACTGATCGATGTCCTTGAATTCCCGGTAGACCGACGCAAACCGGACGTATGCCACCTGGTCCAATTGATGGAGTTCCTTCATCACTTCTTCCCCGACCGCCGTGCTCGGAATCTCGGTCTCCCCCATCTCCTGGATGCGTTTCTCGATCCGATCCGTCACGGCCTCGATCGTGGCGGTGCTGATCGGCCGCTTCTCACACGCTTTCTTGATGCCGCCCAGGATCTTCATGCGATCGAAGGGTTCGCGCCGCCCGTCTTTCTTCACCACCACCGGCAGGCTTTCTTCGACCCGCTCATAGGTGGTATAGCGGCGCTTGCAGGCGAGGCACTCCCGGCGGCGGCGAATGACCTCGCCTTCCCGGGCCGTCCGCGAATCTACGACCTTGTCTTCGTCTTCATCGCAGAAGGGGCATCTCACCGGCGGGGCATCCTCATCAGCCGCTTAACCTGGCGTCGCGTCGTAGGGGTAAAAGATCGGAAACCGGCCGCAGAGGGCTTTGGCCTGCTTGCGGACCTCCCGTTGCGCCCGCTTATCCTGGGGCTTCTGCAAGACACGATCGATCAGTCCGACGATCTCGCCCATCTCCGTTTCTCTCATGCCGCGCGTGGCCACGATAGGCGTTCCCAACCTGATCCCGCTCGCGACGGCCGGCGGCTTCTCGTCGTAGGGGACGGTGTTCTTGTTGACGATGATGCCGGCCGCGTCCAGCGCCGTCTCCGCCTCCTTGCCGGTAATCCCTTTCGCGCTCAAATTGACGAGCATCAGGTGCGTGTCGGTGCCCCCGGACACCACGCGGTAGCCGCGCTCCGTCAGCCCGGAAGCAAGGGCCTTGGCGTCGGCCAGCACCTGCCGCTGGTAGGTGTGAAACCCCGGCGACAGGGCTTCCTGCAGCGCCACCGCCTTGGCCGCGATCACATGCATGAGCGGCCCCCCCTGCGTGCCCGGGAAGATGATCTTGTCCACCGCCTTGGCATGTTCCGCCTTGCACATCACGATGCCGCCGCGGGGGCCCCGCAGGGTCTTGTGTGTGGTGGTCGTCACGAAATCCGCGTAGGGCACCGGGCTCGGATGGAGGCCGGCGGCGATCAAGCCCGCGATGTGGGCGATGTCCACCATGAGGTACGCACCCACCGACCGGGCGATCTGCTGGAAGCGGGGGAAGTCCAGAATCCTCGCGTAGGCGCTGGCGCCCACCACAAGCATGCGGGGCCGGCATTCCTCCGCGATGCGCTGGACTGCGTCATAGTCAATTTGCTCGGTCTGGCGATCCACTCCATAGAAATAGGAATGAAAGAGGATGCCGGAAAAATTCACCTTGCTGCCGTGGGTCAGGTGCCCGCCCTGCGCCAAGTCCATGCCCAGGATCGCGTCCCCCGGCTTCAGCACCGACAGGTAGGCCGCCATGTTGGCCTGCGAACCGGAGTGCGGCTGCACGTTGACGTGCTCGGCGCCGAAGATCTGCTTGGCCCGCTCGATTGCGAGCGACTCCACCGTATCCACGTGCTGACAGCCGCCGTAATAGCGGCGACCCGGATAGCCCTCGGCATACTTATTGGTCATCAGGCAGCCCTGGGCCGCCAGGACCGCCGGGCTGGCAAAATTCTCTGAGGCGATCAGCAGCAGCTTCTCCTTCTGGCGCTTTTCCTCTTTCCGGATCGCCTCGAAGACAGCCGGGTCGGTCGCCTTTAACGCCTTCATGGAGCCTACCGCGTTTTTCATATAGAAGTTTGTCGTGTTAAGTGTTCAGTTTTGAGTTAGCCGGACATTCATCACTCACAACTCACACTTCACCACTGTCTTGTGGCGCGTCCTGTTTCTTCACCACATGGATCGAGACGGTGGCGGTCACGTCCCGATGCAGCTTCACCGGCACGGCAACGGTGCCCAGTTCTTTGATCGGGTGCGTCAATTGGATCTTCCTCCGGTCCACCGTGAAGCCCTGCTCGGCCAAGCCCTCGGCGATGTCCTTGACCGTCACCGAGCCGAACAGCTTGTCATCCTTCCCGACCTGGGCCTGGATGGTCACGGACACGGCCGACATCTTCTTGGCCAAGGCTTCGATCTCCAGCTTCTCCTTCTTGACCTTCTCCGCCATCACCCGCTTGGCATGCTCCAACGCCTTGACGTTGCGGGGATTGGCTTCCAACGCCTTCTGCCGAGGCAGCAGATAGTTCCGCGCAAAGCCGTCCGAAACGTCCAGGAGGTCTCCCAGATGTCCCACCCCTTCCACATTCTCTTGCAGAATCACCTTCATAGTCATAACCCCTTCTGTTAGAAAGCAAAAATCATACTGACCGCCAGAGGAAAAGTCAATGAACAACCAAGCGTAGGCGCAGCTTCAATATATTTCCCCTCTATTCGAGAGGTGGCCAGGCTGTCCTAGACTGCGCGCGTCATCACCCGTTGCAAAGCCCATTGCAACTGGAGGGCAATGGGCGCCCCAGCAACGAGTACCCAGCACCTTTCGAAGTGTGCGCGCTCTGCGAGCACAGGGATTATGCAGGTCGGCCGCCCATACCACCTCCCTGCTGGACTGTCTGCCGGTCCTACGTTAAGATGCCCGTCACCATGAGAGCGCTGTTCCTCCTGCTCCTGCTCGCCCTTGCCTTTGCCGGCACAGGAAACGCGGAAACCTCTATCGTTGGAGACGGGACCGGCGCGGGCGGCACGGGTCCGGCCCCTGCCACGGGACCAGACCTGTCCTCCTTGAACATCCGATTGAGCAGCCGCGCGATCCGACCGCCCGACGAGGTGGTCAAAAAGGCGGTCTCATTGGAAGGGATCAGAGTTGCCCGACCTGTGACCGGCGAGCCGACCAGGGCGGTGATCCTGGAGGACGATGCGCGCCAGCGCGTGCTCGTGCTCTCGCTTGCACCGGATCAAGCGAACAGTGGAGAGGGCCGGATTCAGGCCTACCTGCTTGTTGACATCAACCTTGAAAGCCGGCTGCCGCAGCTCATCGCCTGCAGCAACCAGCGCCGTTGCGCGGAGGACCGGACTCCCGGTGTCGGCGGGCTCGGCTGCGTGGCCTTCTGCCTGGTCGAAACGCTGCGCCCATGAGCTCTTCCATGATGCTGCCCCATGAAATTCATTGACCTGCTCCACCACTTCTCCCACCAACTGGATCAAGAGCGGGCCCAAGCAGCGGGGCGCGGACTGGACGCTCCGATCCAAGCGACCAGAGGCCGCAGACTGTCCACGGCTGGCACCCTGCACCTCTATGCCTTCGACGTGCCCCGTGGGGTCGCTCTCAGTGAAGATATACCGGTCACGGTCATCCCTCCGAGCAGTCAGCAGGAGCCGACGGAAGGATTCATCGTCGGTCGCGACGACACATCCATCCTCATCCAGACCTTTGACGCCTTCGGCCAGCAGGTCGAATCCGCGACCATCGTGCCGGACACGACGGCTTTTTACGATCATGCGGCACGGCGGCTCTCCGGGATGGCGGCCAAGGCCGACACCTATACCCTGGGACCGGCCGAGCGTCTTGTGCCCTGGCTGGCTCCCGGTGGCCAGGGGGCCGACCAACGACCGCAATCGGCCGCCGCCACCTCCGTCTTCAGCACGATCTGGAACGAAGACCGCGCGGCGCGACGGACCGCGCTCATTGCCCAGATCATCGAGCTGGTGCGCGCCAACAAACGTCTGCTCCTGATCAGCCCGACCCATCGGGCATCGGATGACATCCTGACGGCCCTCGCCCGAGCGATGCGCGCCGCCGGCCTGTCTTTCAAGAGCCTGCTCTGCCGTTATGAGATGCCGCTGCAGCCGGAATTGGCGGGCATCGCGGTGCACGAACTGGGATTTGAAGCGCAGATGCACCAGTTCTACGCCAGGTCCAGGGCTGATAAGGCCGCCCTACGCCGCAAGTATGAGCGATTCCGCGAGCTGACGCCGCTGCTGGCCTATAAGGCGGAAAAACAGCGTGATCTGGACGAAGTCAAGCTGCTCGAATGGCGGCTCCTGACCCAGCTCAGCGAGCTGCAGGGCAAGATCAAAGAGGTCAACGGGACGCTGGCTGAATACGAATCCATCCCGATCTGGAAGCGCCTGGCCATGCAAGCGACGGGAAAGAACGTGCAGTCGCTGGGCGAATACCGGACGATCTACGAGCAGCAGGTGCAGGGCTTGCTCGGTGAGCTGGAAACGGCCAAGCACCGGATCGAAGAGCTGACTCCGGAAGCGGCAATCCCGAAGGATCTGCGGCCGGAATATGCCGAACTCAAGGATGAGATCACAAAGCTGGGCGGGACCAAACAGATCAGGGAACTGTTGGCCGCCGAGGAAGGGACCAACCGGCAAGCTTTCATCCAGAACAAGCGCGTGGTCGCCACGACCGCCGCCCGAGTGGTGTCCGATCCCCTCTTCAACCGGGTCCGGTTCGATGTGCTCATCGCCGAGGAAGCGCCTTTCATCCAAGCCCCATTCCTGCTGGCCTGCGCCGGCCTCGTGCGCGAGCGGATCGTCCTGAGCGGGAACACGAACGACATCGCCAAGGCAGGAGCCTGGGAGGGGGATCGTTACTCGTTATCCGTTAAACGTTAACCGTGAAGGTCGAGTCCCCCACGTTTGGCGAATAACGGATGACGAGTAACGCGACTCCGCACGGCTTGACAGCGTGGAAGACAATCAGTGACAATGCAATCGTCTTATCTTTCAAGGCTGCTCAAAATGGTTTCCAGCAAGGCCGCAAGGAGCGCAGACCCCGAGGCGTACTTTTCGCCGGTACGTTGAGGGGGATGGGCGACTGAGAACGACGCTGGAAGGCATTTTCAGCAGCCTGGAAGTGCCGAAGTGGCGGAACTGGCAGACGCACTAGATTCAGGGTCTAGCGCCCTCACGGGTGTCCGGGTTCAAATCCCGGCTTCGGCACCAGCCCTCTCTGTAGCACTCTTCTTACCGCCCCTGCTTGTCGTGCTTCTCCTTGGCAATGTGCTTGCTGCTGCGGTTCAGGTCCCGCTGTAATTCTTTCCGCTCCTGCTTGGTCACCACCCCGTCTGCTTTCATGGCCTGCTCTTTGGCCCTGATCTTCGCCTGTTCCACTTCCAGCTTCGCGGCTTCTCTAGGAGTCAGCGCTCCACTCGCGACCCCCTCCTGAATCCGCATCTGCTGCTTGTGTTCCCGGCGGTCCGCACCGGGCGTGTCGTTCGGACCGGCGAACGCCCGTACAGCAACAGTCGCCGCCAGCACCACTGCGACAACCACTCGTCCAACCATGATCGGCTCCTTTCGTTCGGAGAGCAACCAGCACACGTTGACTCAAGGGTACTGCCGCTCCAAGCGGAGGTCAAGAAAATGGTTGTCATGGCTGAGGCCAGAGCTGGCGGCTCCGCGCCTCTTGCGGTCCCCCCTTCTTCGGCGCTCTGGAGCGGAAGCCTTCTGGAATTCCCGTAGCCAGGGTTGGCTCAGCCAACCCTGGTGCCGTGGTCAGTTCCAGCTTTCCTTCTCCAGACGCCGGGTGGGACCCACCGCTCCGGCACAGTCGCGCCGCGCTCTGGCCTCTGCCATCTGGAATGATGAAAATGCGGGTGGCTCGAGTGGGCGCCCTTCACCCGTTGCAATCTTGGGGCAACGGGTCCCCGGGCTGCTCGGCGACCCGCATTTTCAAAACAGCTACGTTCGGCAAAGCGCCGCGTGACATCAGGCTGAAACGTCCGCTATACTAGCTCGGATTGTTCATGAACATCTATTGCGGCTGCCGATGTCACTGAAAGAAGACCTGGCCAAAGCTTTCGTCACGACCCAGTCCTTCAAGTGGGACCAAGCCGGCGGGTTCAAGCTGGCCTCCGGGGCCACCAGCCCCTTCTATGTGGACTGCCGGGTCCTCATGGCCCATCCAGGGCCACGACACCTGGTTGCGCAACTAGCCTTCGAGCAACTCAAATCACTGGAATTCGATTGCATCGGCGGGTTGGAGATCGGCGCCATCGCCATCGCCACGGCCATCGCCGACGAGGCCTACCGGGCCAGCCGGCGGCTGGAATGGCGGACCTTCGTCGTCCGCAAGCAGCCCAAGGACCACGGGCTGGGCAAGCTGATCGAAGGGGCGGTGAAGCCGGGCGATCGGGCTGTGATCGTGGATGACGTCCTGACCAGCGGAGGGTCGGTCATTAAAGCGGTGACAGCAGCCCGCGAGGCGGGCCTCAAGGTCGAACGGGCCCTGGTGATTGTGGACCGGAAGGAGCAGGACGGGCGGGCCAAAGTGGAAGCCGAGGGGCTAGCCCTCTTCAGCCTCCTGACCATCGACGACCTCCTCACCGCACATCGCGTGACGGGTGACAGGTGACGTGTGACAAGGGTTGCCCCCTTGAGCACGCCCGGCTTACTTCCCGCAACTCGTCACTCGTCACGTGTCACTTGTCACTTACTTTGCACCTGAACTGCAGCCCCCAGCGCCGCTCAACGACCTGATCCGGCCCTCCAGCGGCGGTCTCCACAACTCTGGTCCGCCCCTTGGCTTCCCCCTCTTTGATGATCGAATAGCGCCCCTTGCAGCGGTCCTCGATCATCGCAATCGCCTCCTGGCGCAACTTGGTGAACAGGTACCCGTTCTCGCCTTTGAATGGGTAGGTGACGACCCCTCCCTGGTCCGTTTCCTGCACCAGCTTGGCTCCTTCGGAGCAGCCAGAACAGCAGACCAGGACAGTCAGGACGAGGGCTCTTGACCAGGGTTTCATGAGGGTCCTATGATAGTTTCGGACGCGCCAAACAGTGCCACTGGAGTTCTCCATCCTTTTACACCAAAGAGGTCGGCCATGAAGCACCGTCGATTCACCATAGGGCTCGTCTCAGCGTCCGGGCTGGCGCTCCTTCTTTTCGTATTGGCGGCCAGCGGCCCAGCCTCGGCCTACCATTCCTTTCTCTTGACCGTCCAGCAACTCAAGGCCGGCCTGGACAAGGCTGCCGGCAAGGGGACCAGCCCGACTGCCAAGGGCTTTTTCCTGGTTGACGTCCGGAGCCCGGAAGAACATGTCACCGGCGTGATCCCCGGCACCGATCTCAACATCGAATACACGGAGATCAAACGACGGCACCGTGAGATCGGCGCCAAGCCGGACGATCACGTCGTCGTGTACTGCCAGAGCGGGCAGCGGAGCAACATCGCGGCGGAAACCCTTGCCGATCTGGACTACAAGCACGTGTACAACGTCAGGGGCAGCATGAACGCGTGGGTAGCGGCAGGCTATTCCGTCGATTCCCCTGATCGCTGACGAAGAACAGTTTTCAGTTGTCAGTCGTCAGGGTTTAGGTTCAGAAAAAGACTGATGACTGATAACTGAGCACCGACAACTGTGTACTGACTACTTCCTCGCAAACACTCCGATCACCGAGGGCAAGGGGATGTGTGCCGTCTGGCTTCCGTCCACCAGCGGCTGCCAGGCTTTAGATTGACTGGCCTCCCCCTGCCTCGGCAGAAGCTCTGCTCCAATCAACAGATCGGATGACGATCCCCCATCCATGGCCATGGCCTGGTGAATCGCAGGCATCCGATCCCTGATACATTCCGCCAGCGCCCGTAGCGTGACCGTCGCCGCGGTCTTGATGAGCAAAATGTGGCCTTCCGCGTCTTCCCCCACGATCATCTGGTGCGCCTGCTTCCCCGCCTGGCGGACCCTCGGCTTGCCGGTCCGATCAAGCAACATAAAGGACTGGGCCGCTTCCCGGTAGGGGGACCGATCGTCGGCGAAGGCATCCGTCGCCAAATCCAGCACGCGCGCTTTTCGCAAGCCTGTCTCAACCGGCTCCGCGACAAACAACCCCTGCCATTGCGGATGCCGCTTGCTCCCCAGCGACCGTCCGTCCTTGTAGAGCAACCCCAAGTAGGTGAAGTCTTCGCGGAAGAGGCCGGCGTTGAACAGCACTACGGCACGGGTCCGCCGCTGCCATTCCTGAATGGTCAACGGAGCCGGCAGGCCCTCATCGCGGAAGTAGTAGATCGAAAACCGGAACCGCTCAGGATCTATTTTCACGATGTAGAGAGGCGGGACTTCGTTGCCGCACCGCTCTCCTGCTTCCCAAACCGTGACCGCCAGTCCGTCCACGATCTGCTCCCAAACGGGGGTTTGTGCAGCCGAGAACTGCGGCGGGATACCCCACCCCCATGCGATCGCAAGAGCAGCCAGAAAGACTCGACTTGGCATACCTGTCACTCACGCGGAGTATAAAGGGGGGCCAGAAGGGCGTCAATCGGCAGACAACGTGATGAGCGCGCCTGCGACAAGAGGTGGGTCAGGACCGAAACTCCCAATACCGGAGCCCGTTGTGTTCCCTGGGGAGCAGCCCGAACCGCTCATCCGGCGGCCTTCCATGCCGCAAGAGATTGAAGAGATCAAACAGGATGGATCGGCTGTCTGCATAGTAGGAGTGACCGGTGAGCCCGGTATCCACCGACGAAGCGTCGATGGTGTCCACGCCGGGGACCACCACCTTCACAGGATTCGTGTCCCCCGCTCGCGGATACCCGTGCATGGTCTTGGACCAGGTGAGGGCCTTGTCCCTGGAGGAGGCATAGAGCGTGATTCGCTCGACCACCGTTCGAACCTCCGGGATCAGGTGCAGGAAAATGTCCGCATCGATGTCCGGCGCCAGGAGCACAAGCTCGTTGAACTGGAGCGTCGCACCCTGTGGAGCCTGCGCCATCTGCCTCATCGCAGAGACCAGAGCCCTGGCGCCCATGCTGTGGGCAACCAGATGGATCTTCTGCGCCCCGGACCTGGCGGCCAGTTGCGTCAGGAAGTCCTTGAGGTGAGGAACCGTCCACTCGACATTGGTTTCGTCGACCAGATACCCGGCCAGTTTCCCCTGCGAAGGCCAGCTATACAGGATCGGAACGCCGTTGAATCCCAGGTCATAGGCCAACTGCGCGGTTCGGCGGGAGGCCTCTTCGAACGTCACGTTGTAGCCATGCACAAACACCAGCGCTTCTTTCTGCTTGGACTCGGCGATTCGGTCGCGGAGGATCGGGAAGAACTCCTCCAGCGGTTTGGGCTTCACGATGGGATGAACATCCAGAGACCCCTTCCGATAATCGCCCGCAATCCCCACCGCGGAGACTCCTAATTGGAGCGGGCCACGGTCTCCCCCATACGGTTCAGCCGACTCTTCCTTGCCGCCTATCCCGCTTGCCCTGCGGTCCGTTGCATAGAGGACCCGCACCAGCGTGTAGTCCAGCAGTTCTCCCCCCGAGGCCTCCATCACCCGGCGAGACATTTCCTTCTCGACGGCCCGACGCTCCACCTGCACAGCCGCCCGGCGTTTCTCTTCTTCAAGCGCCCGGCGTTTGTCTTCCTCTGAAGGGGCTGGCTGTTCGACAGCCGTCGGTTTGGGAACTTCCGCGACCTCGCCCGCGCAGGCCTGGATGAAGAGGCAGCCCAGGAGCCAGAGCAGTACCGGAGACTTTCTCGGACCTGGGAGAGAGGCTGGCCACATTACAGAATGGGCACCGGCTCGCTCATCTGGTAAGGAGGGCACGGTCACAGAACTCGGTTTGTTGATTATCGCTCGACCAGCTTGGTTGGCGCCTGGCTGGCAAGACTGGGCGGGATGATCAGTTGAGGGACTTGCTCGGTGTTGTAGGTCCGGCGGGCAACCCGCTGCACCTGCGGTTTGAGGTACTCGTAGAGTTCCTGGATGTCAATGGCTCCATCCCCGTTCCCGTCCGCATCGCCGCTCATACCCTGCAACGCATAGAACGTGAACAAGCCGTGGCCTTTCTCCTGATCGGCGAGGCTGAGATGACTCCCCGAGGTCGCGGCCAGGACCACGGCCTTGGTGCTGCTCGACAGGCCTTCTACGGTCAGGACCATCGGCCTGGCCCCCTTGGCCAGGACGGATCTGCCGCCGGCACCCGAGAAGCAGGAATCCAACATTACGATGATGTTTCTGGTCGGCAGCTTGTCTAGCGTCTGGTAGAGCCGCTTGAGCGGATAGCCGGTCTGCTCGATGAAGGCCGGGTCCCCGTCGTAGGGAACGAGATAGGCATCTCCCGTCGTGGCCACCTTTGGGGGAAAGGGGAAAGATTGGAGAAAGTCTATTCTTCCAGCTCTACCTTGTCAATCGTCACCCGCCGAAGGGAAGCACCGCAGGCGGCACGGCTGAGGCGGCGGGCGCAGCGAACTGGGAGAACATGAGCGTGGCGGACACGGCCCAGTCGATGAAGGGCCGGGGATAGACGCCCAGGATCAAGGTGCCCGCGAGACCCACGTAGATGACCGCCTTCATCGGCGCGGACACATACAGCGGCGAGGGATCGATCGGCTCGTTGATGTACATCTTCTTGACCACGATCAGATAGTAGTACATCGAAATCACGATGTTGATCAGCCCCACGATGAGGAGGGTGTACAGCCCTTCGTTGATCGCCGCCACGAAGATGTAGAGCTTGCCGATGAAGCCGGCCAGCGGCGGCACGCCGGCCAGGGACAAGAGAAACACCAGCATCGCCATGGCCAGGAACGGGGAACGGCGGTTCAGGCCGCTGTAGTCCTCGATCTCGTCGCTCTGGATCAGGTTCCCGACCGCAATCACCACCGCAAACGCGCCCAGGTTGGCAAACAGATAGGTCAGCAGGTAGAACAGGATCGCATCGCCGCCCATCTTGGTGCCGGCCGCCAGCCCGATCAGAATGTTGCCGATCTGCGCGATCCCTGAGTAGGCCAGCAGCCGCTTGATGTTTTTCTGGGCGATGGCGACGATGTTGCCGTAGGTCATCGAGAGGATGGACGCCCCCACCAGCAGCAACACCCAGGCCGGCTTGAGCGTGGCCAGGGACACCATGAACATCCGGAGCAGGATCGCAAAGGCGGCCCCCTTGGGCGCAATCGAGAGAAACGCGGTCACCGGCGTCGGCGCCCCGTGGTAGGTGTCCGGGATCCAGGAATGGAAGGGCACGGCGCCGATCTTGAAGCCGAGCGCTGCAAAGATCAGCAGGAACCCGATCACCAAGCCGGTCGTCGGCTGGGCCGCGGCAATGTCCGAGAAGACCAGCTTGCCCGTCTCGCCAAACACCAGGCTGATGCCGTAGGCCAGCACGCCGGCCACGAACACACCCAGGATGAAGAACTTGAGCCCCGCCTCGTTGGAGGCGACGTCATCGCGAAGGTAGGCGACCAGGACGTAGAAGCCGAAGGTCGAGAACTCCAGCGTGATGAAGACCGACAGCAGGTCGTTCGCCGAGGCCATGAACATCATGCCCAAGGCCGACATCAGCACGAGGAAGTAATACTCGCCCTTGAAGAACCTGAACTTCCTGACGTAGTCCACCGAGATCAGGACCACGAGGATCGTGGCCGCCACGATCATGATCTTGAAGAAGACCGCCAGCCGATCCACGACGAACATGTTCGCGAAGAGCGTGCCGGTGACGTCGGCCCGGTCGAACCAGATGAGGTTCAGCAACACGGCCGCCAGGCCGCCGACGCTCAGGTACGCCAGCCGGTCCTTGGGCAGCCGCGGCATCGCAAAGTCCACGATCAGGACGACGCAGAGCCAGACCGTTAGCAGCAGCTCTGGCAGCATGAGCAGGAGATCGGAGCCGGACAGGGTCAGGTTAAAGGTCATTCGTTCCCTCGTGACGAGTGACGAGTGACGGGTGACGAGCGACAGGTGACACATTATCGGCTTGCTTCCTCGACGCGTCACGCGTCACGCGTAACGCGTCACCGTTCTGCGCCGCCAGCGGCACGACCTGCATGATCCGGGAAACCAGCGGGTCCGTCCCGGCTCGGATGACGTTGTAGAAGTGCCCGGGGAAGATCCCGAACGTGATGCTGCACGCGATCATGAGCAGCAACGGCAGCCGGTCATACCAGGCCACCGCGTCGTGCGCATGGCTGTACTGGCTGTCCATCGGCCCGTAGAACAGGCCCCGCATCATCCGGAAGAGATAGGCCATCGTCAGCACGATGCCGACCACTGCCACGATCACCTGGAACGGGTACCGGTTCCAGCTTCCCACCAGGATCATGACCTCGGCGATGAAATTCACGGTGCCGGGCATCCCGATGGAGGCCATGCAGGCGACCAGAAAACAGCCGGCGACGAACGGCATGCGGTTGACCAGCCCGCCGAGCGAGGGGATGTCGCGCGAGTGAGTCTGGTCGTAGACCCAGCCGGCCATGGCGAACAGCATCCCCGTGGCCAGCGCATGGGCGAACATGTAGAGGACGGCGCCGCTCAAACTGATGTAATCCAGCGCCGCCATGCCGAGGAACACATAACCCATGTGGCTAGAGCTGGAATAGCCGATGACATACTTGGTGTCCTTCGCGTAGTAGGCCACGAACCCGCCGTAGATGATGCTGAACACGCAGAGGAACGCCGCGATCGGCATCAGCTCACGGGTGGTCTCGGGCAGGATCTCGAAGGCCACGCGGATGATCGAGAAGTGCCCCAGCTTCATCAGCACGCCCGCGTGCAGCATGCTCGTGGCGGCCGGCGCGGCAGCGTGGCCGACCGGCGACCAGGAGTGGAGCGGCCAGATCGGCGCGATCGAGGCAAAGCCGAAGAAGACCAGTAGCCAGATGATCGTGGCCAGATTCCCCGAGAACTTGGCCTGCTCGCGCAGCACCAGGATGTCGAAGGTGTGCAGCCCCGAGAACTTGTAAATCAAGAGGATTCCCAACAGGGCGACGACCGCTCCGGCCGAGAGGAACAGGGTCAGCTTCATCGCCGCATACTCTTTGCTGTTGGCGGCGAAGTTGAAGATGAAGCCGACCGAATCGCGCTGCTTCAGTCCTTCGGGATCCTTCATCTCCAGGTATCCCTTGGTATGGCTCCCCCACACGCCGAGCAGGACATACATCGGGAGCACGGACATCTCATAGAAGAAATAGAGGAAGAACAAGTCCAGCGACATGAACACGCCGATCGTGGCGGCGGCCAGGATCAGCAGGAAGATGTAGAACTCCTTGGTCCGATCCTTGATATGCCAGGAAATGAAGATCCCTGCAAACAGCAGAATGGCCGAGGCCAGCACCAGCGGCGTGCCGATCCCGTCCACCCCCAGATAGAAGGCGATACCCAACTCCTTGGACCACTCAAACCGCTGGACGAACTGGAACCCTCCCTTCACCGGATCGTAGGCGAAAAACAGATAGAAGGATGCAAGCAGCGAGATGCCGGCGGCGATCGCGGCGACCAGGCGGACCTGGAGGGCTTGCCGGTTCGGCACGAACAGCAGCACGATCGCCCCCAGGAAGGGCGCGAAGAGGATGTAGAGCAAGGTATAGTCTGCCATAGCGCTTCGCTTTGGGCGAGAGGCAAGCGGCTAGAGGCGAGTGGTACGGAAAATCTTCATGGTTCTCTTCTTGTTTCCGTTCTCTCCACTTGCCACTTGCCACTTACCACTCGCCCCGTCGATAGCAACACGTCAATCTTAGCCACTTGCGCGCCGCGGTCCAATCTATCCACCAGCGCCTGCACCGACCCATTCATGATGCGCAAGAACGGCGACGGGTAGAGCCCGATCCAGAACACCATGACCGACAGCGACACAGCGATCACCAGCTCGCGCCCCTTCAGATCCGCCATCGTGTGGCTGAGGCCCTGGGCCAACGGCCCGAACATGGCCCGCTCGTAATACCAGAGAAAGTAGGCGGCTCCCAAAATCACCCCCGTCACCGCGACCGTCCCATAGAGCCAGTAGGCCTTGAAGGCGCCCAGCAGGATCAAAAATTCTCCGACAAAGCCGTTCGTCCCGGGCAACCCGATGGAGGCCAGCCCGATGATCAGCAGGAACGTGGCCAGGAGAGGCACCTTCCTGGCGAGCCCCCCGAAGGCCGCCAGGTTGGTGGTCTGCCGCCGATGGTAGAGGAAGCCGGCCAGGAAGAACAGCCCGGCCGTGCTGAAGCCCAGATTGATCATCGTGAGCAGGCTGCCTTGCAGGCCCTGAAAGTTCAAGGCGAACAGCCCGACCACGACAAAGCCCAAGTGGCTGATGCTGCTGAAAGCCAACAGCCGACGGAAGTCAGGCTGGATCAGGGCCACGATCGCTCCATAAAGGATGGCGATCAACGCCAAGGTCATCATGACCGTCACCACCCCCTCATTCCGCGAGGCATCGGGCAGCAGCGGTAGGCTGAACCGGATGAAGCCGTAGGTCCCCAACTTGATCCCTGCCAGGATCACGGCCATGCCGATCGGTCCTTCCAGCAGGGCGTCCGGGAGCCAGGTATGGAAGGGGAACATCGGGGCCTTGAAAGCCAGGCCCATGAACAGGAGCCAAAAGATCAACACCTGCCGGTCGATCGGGATCGGAATCGTCAGCAGTTGCAGAAAATCGAAGGTGTAGGGCGGGTCCGCGTGATTCGTCACCGCCCACTCGTGATAATTGAGGTCCAGCAGCACGATCCCCACCAGCATAAAGACGCTGCCCAGCAGGGTGTAGAGGACATACTTGAGCGCCGCATACTGACGCTCGGCTCCGCCGCCCCAGAGCTTAATCAGGAAATAGCTCGGGATCAGCATGAGCTCCCAGAATACGAAAAAGAGGATCAGGTCGAGGGACACAAAGACGCCGACGATCGTAGTCTCCAGGGCCAACAGCGCCACGAAGTAGGTTTTGACTTGATGCCGGACCGTATCCCACGAATAGAGCACGATCAGTACGGTGAGGAAGGCCGTGAGGGCGACGAACAGGACGCTGATGCCGTCGACCCCCAGGTGATAGCCGATCCCCAGGGGGGGAATCCAAGCGACCCGTTCGACGAATTGCATCGCGGCGGAGTCCGGCACGAAGTGCAGCAAGACAACGCAGGCCAGAACCAATTCCAGCCCCGCCACCGCCAGCGCCGCGTTCTTGATCAAGTCGTCATCATTGTCCAGCAGCCACAGGACAATGGCGCCCAGCAGCGGAAAGAACAAGAGCATCGACAGGACCGGGAATCCGAATGTCAGTTCTTCAAGCATGATCGAAGATCAGTTCCAAGTTGCAAGTCTCAAGTGGCAAGTGACGAGGCACAAGTGACAAGTTAGCTCTCGCTGCCCGCTTGCTACTTGTTCCCTTGTCAGCGTGCTCCTTATGTCCGCTTGGTCGCTTGTCAGCTTGTCCACTTTCAAACTCACGCTAGCGCGACGCTACGCCGATGCCGGACGACCCGCTCCACCAGACCAGAATCAGGTGGACAAGGATAAACAGCCCTGCCACGATGATGGCCGCATAGTGGTGCACCTTGCCGCTCTGAAGCCGGCGCCAGGAGCGCGCGGCCAGGTGATTGGCGTACCCCACGACGTTGATCAATCCGTAGATTGCGTGCTTCTCGATCCAGGTGCTGCCGGCCGAGCCGGACTGGGTCAAGCGTCCCACCCCCAGCACGATTCCGTCGATCACGGTCCGATCGAACCAGTCCCAGACCACCCCCAGCCGTTTGGCCGGCTCGACGAACAGGAAATCGTAGAGTTCATCAACATAGTATTTGTTCAACAGCGTCCGGTAGGCGCCGGGGGCCCGCGCGGCCAGGTTGTCAGCCGCTTCGGTCCGGACGCTGTAGAGATAATGCGCCAGCCCCCATCCCAGCAGCGCAATCGCCGTCGCGACCACCATGAGCGTCGCCACCAGGCCGAACCCGGCCCCATGCTCCTCGCCCCCCCCGGCCGCAACCGTGACCGGATGGAGGAAATGGTGGAACCAGCCTGACTCTGGAGGCACACCGGGAAATCCGCCGATCACCGAGAGGACCGCCAACACCACCAGAGGCCCAATCATGACGGCGGGCGATTCATGGACATGCTCCGCGACATGGTGGTCCAGCCGCGACCGGCCGTAGAAGGTGAGGTAGGTCAGCCTGAACATGTAGAAAGCGGTCAGAAAAGCGCCGATCGCCGCCATTGCATAGAGCACGTATTGGCCGTGCGTGAAGGCGTGGGCCATGATTTCGTCCTTGCTCCAGAACCCGGCCAGGGGGAAAATACCGGCGATGGCCAGGGTGCCGACCAGGAACAAGGCATGGGTCCAGGGAATCTTGGACCGGAGGCCGCCCATGTTCCGGATGTCCTGCTCGCCCGACAGGGCGTGGATCACGGAGCCGGCCGAAAGGAACAGCAGCGCCTTGAAGAACGCGTGGGTCATCAGGTGGAAAATAGCCGCCGTGTAGGCCCCGATCCCGCAGGCCAGGAACATGTACCCGAGCTGGCTCACCGTCGAATAGGCCAGCACCCGCTTGATGTCGGTCTGCACCAGGCCGATGGTGGCGGCAAAGAGGGCCGTGAGCCCGCCGACCCACGCCACCGTGGTCAAGGCCACCGGCGCCATGTCGTAGAGGACGTGGTTCCGCACGATCATGTAGACCCCGGCCGTCACCATCGTGGCGGCGTGGATCAGGGCGCTGACCGGAGTGGGGCCCTCCATCGCATCCGGCAGCCAGGTGTACAGGGGGATCTGCGCCGATTTCCCCACCGCCCCGATCAGCAGGCAGAGAGCGATCGCCGTCGCCATGCCCGTCGAGAGCTGGCTTGCCTGCGCGAAGACCTGCGTATAGTCCAGCGTCTTGAAGTTCACGAAGATCAGAAAAATCGCCAGCAGGAACCCGGCGTCGCCGATCCGGTTCACCACGAAGGCCTTGGTAGCCGCCTTGGCGGCCGAGACCCGGTCGTAGTAGTAGCCGATCAAGAGGTACGAGCAGAGGCCCACGCCTTCCCACCCGATGAAGAGCACCAGGTAGTTGCTCCCCATCACCAGCAGGAGCATGGAGACCATAAAGAGGTTCATATAGGTGAAGAAGCGCGTGAAGCCCTCCTCACCGTGCATGTACCCGACCGAGTAGAGGTGGATCAGAAACCCGACGCCGGTGACCACCAGCATCATGATGCACGTAAGGGGATCGACGAGAAAGGCCAGGTTGACCGTGAGATCGCCGCCGAAGATCCACCGATACGCCACGACTTCCCGGGCGACACCCGTCCGGAGCGTCTCGACGAAGATGCCGACGGCGCAGAGAAACGAGAGGCCCACCGAGCCCCAGCCCAGCCGGTGCGCGATGTCGTGGGAATAGCGGCTGCCCAGCAGGCCGTTCAGCAGCACGGCCGCGAGGGGCAACACCGGGATCAGAATCACCAGAAGTTCAAACATTCGTCAGTAAGAGCTTATGGCATATAGCGTATGGCAGGAACGCTTTTTCTGTGCCATAGGCCATAGGCTATCAGCTCTTCTCCGCTGGGCTACCACTTCAAGAGGTTCAGTTCGTCCACGTTCGTGGAGAGTCTGCCACGGAACACGACGATGATGATGGCCAGCCCCACGGCCGCTTCCCCGGCCGCGATCGCGATCACGAAGAGCGCCACGATCTGCCCCGCCATCGATTCCAGATAGTACGAGAAGGCCACTAGGTTGATGTTGGCGGCGTTGAGCATGATCTCCACCGCCATCAGCACAATGATGAAGTTCCGTCGGATCAGCACGCCGATCAAGCCGGTGGCAAACAGCACTGCACTGACGGCGACGTATGCGCTCAGTGGCACCATAATACCCGTTACGCGTGACGAGTGACGGGTGACAGGTAGAGAACGATCCTGATCTTCAACTTGTCACGCGTCACTTGTCACCTGTCACTCTGTTCAATGTCCACCGTTGTCGGCGTCTTGGCCAGCACGATCGCGCCGATGATTGCCCCGAGCAGGAACACCCCCACGATTTCGAATGGAAGCAAGTAGTCGCTGAACATCTTGATGCCGATTGCGTAGCTGGCCCCGTCTTTCAGGACCGCCTCAGCCGGGGCATCGCCCTTCAGCCCACCGAAGGGGGACCGCAGCACCAGCAGCAGCAGCTCGCCGCAGATCCCGGCGGCGGCGAAGAGGATCACGGCATAGCGGGCATGGAGATACCGCTCTTCCGTCTTGAGGTTGAGCAGCATCAGCACGAAGAGATAGAGCACCAGAATGGCGCCCGCGTAGACGATGATCTGGACGGCGAACAGAAACTCCGCGTTCAGCAGCACGAAGAGGCCGGCCACATGGAGCAGCAGCGTCAGCAGCGCCAGGCCGCAGTGGACGGGATTCCGGAATGCGATGGTAAGCACTCCCGCCACGATGCTGACCAGCGAGAAATAGACAAAAAAGAATGGGACCATGGCCTCGACGGGTTATGATAGGTGCTTCGGTGGTGCCTGCGTCGCCTTGAGGACCGACTGCGGAAAATAGTAGCGGTACTCGCGGCTCATCTGATCGTCCTTTTCCTGATGATGGGCGATCAAATACTTCTTGCCGTCTTCTATATATCGCTCGCCGATCTGGTAGAGCCGCGTCTTGTCGAACAGGAGGGTCCGCTTGTCATGGGTCGAAAACTCATACAGCTTCGTCATCGCCAATGCATTGACCGGGCAAGCCTCCACGCAGTAGCCGCAGAACACGCACTTGGTGATGTCGATGTAAAACTCGCTCGCGTACCGCTGCAGCGGCAGGGAGGGGTCTTCGGCGCTCACGACTTTGATGCACCGGGAGGGGCAGGCGGCCTCACAGAGATCGCATCCCACGCACCGCTCCCGTCCGTCATCATAGCGGAGGAGCGCCAGGGCCCCGCGATGCGTATCGGGGATCGTCCGCTGTTCCCTCGGGTACTGAAACGTGATCGGACGATGAAACATATGCTTGAAGGTGACCTTCATCGCGTCCCAGATCTCATGGAACAGCATCGCCTGAAGGATCTTCTTGGTCAGCGCGCCGACGCTCATATCATCTTCTCCGGCTAGGGGCACGTGGCGAGCGGCGAGCGGGGGAAGTTCCTTGCCTCTTACCTCTCGCCTCTAGCCCAGAACTAAACTTTTTCAATCGTCACCTGAGTCAGCTTGAATGAGGGAACGCCGGTGACCGCATCGACCTCAACCGGCATCAGATCCTTTACCGGGGGCTCGTTGAAGTGCTCCGGGAAGAAGCAGCAGCCTGGCATCACGGTTCTATCCATCTGCACGCCCAGCACCAGCGAGCCCCGCGCTGAAGTCACGCGGACCCTGGCTCCCTCGCCGAGGCCCAACCGGTCCATATCCGCCTGGCTCACATGGAGCCGGCCGGCATTCGACGAAATCTTGATCAACCCCGGTGCGTGGGTGGACAGCTTGCCTGAATGGGAGAGCAACTGCCCCATCAGCAGGCTGAACCGATTCGCTTTCATTGACGATTGACGAGTGCCGAGTGACGCATATCGGCTTTTGACCTCGGTCGCATAGCCGTCTGCCAGATACGCATCCGGCTTCGGAGCCAGCTTCCTCGGCTGCCCGAGGTTGTAGTAACCGGGCAGGAGCTTCATGATCTCATTCTGGATGTCCTGCGCCGACTCGTAGTCCATCTGATACCCCAGACCGCTGGCTATGGCCGTCAGGATGTGCCAATCGGGCAGGCTCTCTCCGATGGGGTCCATCGCCTGGCGGACACGCAGGACCCGTCCCTCCAGGTTGGTAAAGGTCCCTTCCTTCTCCGCATACGTGCAGGCCGGAAGGACAACATGCGCCAGCCGCCCGGTCTCGGTCAAGAACGGGTCCTGGCAGATCAGGAGTTCCACCTGCTCCAGCGCCGCCTTTACATTCATCGAGGCCGGCAGCGTCGCCAAGGGATTCTCCCCGATCAGATAGAGAGCCTTGATCTCTCCGCTCCGGCACTTAGCCAGGATCTCGATCAGGCGCGCGCCGCCCTGAGCGGCTGGGAGGGAAGCCGGCGACTCGCCGCCCCAGGCTTTGGCGAACCGGGCGCGCGCCGCCTCGTCATCGAACCGTGCCTGGCCGGGCAGAAATTCCGGCGCCACGCCCATGTCCACCGCGCCCTGCTCATTGACCTCCTCGGTCACGGTGTTGATGCCGCAGCCGGGCTTGCCCAGCTTGCCGGTGACCCAGGCCAGATCCACCAAGTTCAGCACATCCCGATAGCCGTGGGCTCCGCGCACGACCCCTTCGCCGCAGATGACGATGGAGCGCAACGCCTCCGCGAAAATCGAGGCGGCCTCGTTGATCTGCTCCACCGACACGCCAGTTTGCGCAGCCACCTGGTTGAGAGACACGGCCGCGGCCGCCTTCTTCAGCGCGCCGAAGGCCTTCGGATGCCGGCCCGTAGCCTCTTCGTCTACGAGGTCTTGCTGGAGGACGGACTTGATCAGCCCTTGCACCAACAGCCCTTCGGTGCCCGGCCTCACCATCAGCGGATGGGAGGCCAGCCCCGCGATGTTCGTGTTGGCCGAATCCACCACGATGACCTGCGCCTTGTAGACGCGGATCGCCTCCTTGACCCGGACCGATGTCAAGGGATTCGTCTCGGTGATATTCGATCCGACCAGAAGAATGGCCTTGGCTTTGGTGATGTCTTCCCAATCGTTCGTCATCCGGCCGACGCCGAGCGCGCGCCGGACTGCATGGACGAAGCTGAGGTGCCCATAGCGGGCGCTGCTGTCGAGGTGGTTTGTGCCGATGGCGACGCGCATGACCTTCTGGAACAGGTACAGCTCCTCGTTGGTGCAGCGGGCCGTGATCAGCCCCGCGATCGACTGCGGGCCGTGCTTCGCCTTGATCGCGGCCAGGCGATCCACGACCTGACCCGCCGCCTCCAACCAGGGCGTCTCCGTCAGCTGACCGTCGCGGCGCAGTAGCGGCTGCTTCAGGCGCGCCTGGCTGTCGATGTACTCAAAGCCGAACCGGCCGCGCACACAGATTCCCCCGTGGCCTTTGGCTGTCTCCGACCGGTCTCCCCATTTGTTCTTCCAGGAAAGCGGCGCGGTCACCCGCACCACTTCGCGGTCCTTAGTCTCCACATACATCTGGCAGCCATCCCCGCAGTAATTGCAGGTCGTCGTGGTCTTCTGCAACTGCCAGGGTTTGTAGAGGTACTTGGAAAACTTGTTCGTGATCGCGCCCACCGGACAGACCGCCAGGCAGTCCCCGCAAAACTCGCAGGAGAGAGGCTGATCCCCCTTGGCCACCACCTGAGTGAAGCCGCCTTTCTTTACGAATTGCAGCGCGTCGATCATCAACACGTCCTTGCACACGTTGATGCACTCGCCGCAGGCGATGCAGCGGTTCATGTTGAAGTCCAGTACCAGGCTGCGGGTATCTTCCGGGATCAGCTTCTGCTTGGCGTTGGCCAGGTTGGTCACCTGGTGCAGGAAAGCCATGTCCTGCAGCTCGCAGTGGCCGTCCGCGTCGCAGACCGGGCAGTCCAGAGGGTGCACGGACAGGTGCTTCTCCACGGCTTTCTTTCTGGCCTGGAACAGGTCGTCCCCTTCGGTGCGCACCACCATCCCGGCTGTGGCCTTGGCGGTGCAGGAACGGACCGGCGCCTTTTTCCCCTCGACCATGACCAGACACATGCCGCAGGAGCCGAACGGATCGAAGGTGTAGTGATAGCACATCGCGGGGACGATCTTGCCCGTGCCGGAAACCACGTCGTAGAGCGACACCCCGTCTTTCGCCGTCACCGGCCGGCCGTCGATCGTCAACTCGATCGCGGCCGCCTCGACGTCAGGATTGGTCGCCGGTTTCAATGCCATATTCAGAACCTTAGCATTCAGCTATCAGCTTTCAGCAGTCAGCTTTTGGCTGAAGGCTGACCGCTGACGGCTTCTTTGCTTATCTATCACATTCGCCCATCACGATGTCGTAGGTACCGAAGATCGTCACGGCGTCCGCGATCATGTAGCCGCGCGACATGAAATCAAACGCCCCCATGTGAATGAACGACGGGGCGCGGATCTTCAGCCGGTAGGGCTTCCCGCCCCCCGTGCTGACGATGTAAAAACCGAGCTCGCCCTTGTGGGCCTCGGTTCCGCAGTAGATCTCGCCCGGCGGCGCATCGAAGCCCTGCGAAAAGAGCTTGAACTGCTGGATCATGGAATCCAGGTTCGTAAAGACCCGCTCCTTCGGGGGCAAGGTCACGCTGGGCACGTCGGCCATGATCGACCCCTCCGCCGGCATCTGTTCCAGGCACTGGCGGATGATCTTCACGCTCTCGTACATCTCCTGGACCCTGATCCAGTACCGGTCGTAGGTGTCGCCGTTCTTGCCTACCGGCACGCTGAACTCGCACTTGGGATAGGCTCCGTAGGCCTCGTACTTGCGGAGATCGTAATCCACCCCCGACCCCCGCAGGGTCGGACCGCTGAGACCGAAGTTTACGGCGTCCTCGGCCGAGATCACCGCTACCCCCTTCGTCCGCGCCAGCCAGATGCGGTTTTTTTCCAGAAACACCACGTACTCATCGATCTTGGGCGGAAAGTAATCGAGGAAGGCCCGGAGCTTGCTGAGCAGCGAAGGCGTGAAATCCCGCTCCACGCCGCCGATTCGGTACCAGCTCGTCGTCAGGCGCGCGCCGCACAGCTCATCGAACCAGTCCAATAAGATTTCCCTGTCCCGGAACGTGTAGAAGAAGACCGTCATGGCCCCGATGTCCAGCGCCTGAGTCCCCAGCCAGAACTGATGGCCGATGATCCGCTGGACCTCGGCCACGATCGTGCGCAGGTACTCGGCCCGCTCCGGCACCGTGACGTTCATCAACTTCTCGACCGCGCGGCAGTACGCAAAGTTGTTGTACATCGCGCAGACATAGTCCAGGCGGTCCGTGTGCGGGATGAACTGGTGGTAGGTCCCGTCCTCCGCGAGCTTCTCGACCCCCCGGTGAAGAAAGCCCATGACCGGCGTGGACTTGACCAGCCGCTCGCCCTCCAATTCCAGCACCACCTTCAGGACTCCGTGGGTGCTGGGGTGCTGCGGACCCATGTTGAGGAGCAGTTCCTCGGTCCGGAGCGTCGGCAGGGTGGCGCTCTCCGGATGCTCTGGGTCCACCTTGTAAACGGTCGTCCGTTGATCTTCCAATTTCATAGCGAAGAAGCTTTGGGTTTTCAGTTATCAGTATTCAGTCGTCAGTTTTCAGATTCAGAGACTGAATACCTCTTTTCATTTTGTTTCTATATTTTTCGCTTCAAACTGATTACTGAGAACTGACAACTCTTTCACGCTCGTTCGTTCAAAAACTCAAACGTGTCCCGCCAGCCCTTCCCCCGCAGCGGGAAGTCCTTCCGGAGGGGATAGCCCTCATCGTAGTCATCCGGCATGAGGATGCGGCGGAGGTCCGGATGGTTGCGGAACCGGATCCCCATCATGTCGTAGACCTCACGCTCCATGAAATTTGCACCCTTCCAGATATCCGTCAGGGAATCGACGACGCAATCCGATTCCGGAACGCGGGTCTTCAGCCGGATGCGGTGACGCTTTCGGATCGAAGAAAATTCCCAGACGACTTCAAAGCGCTCCTCGTCATCCGGCCAGTCCACGGAACTCACGTGGACGATATAATCGAAATCCATGCGTGGGTCGTCGTGGAGAAACTGCGCCACGCTGTGAAGCGCAGGCCTCGAGACCGTGACCGCCAGGTCGCCGCGCCACTCCACCGCTTTGACGAACCCCTCGGGGAACTCCGCCTGTATACGCTCAGCGATTGGATGCATCATCAACCCCGTGAGGCGTCAGGTGTAAGGCGAGTGAACGCCGTGCTGGCCCGCTCTTTCTCAAACTCCTCACGCCTAACCCCTCACCCCTTACGCTTTTACTTGCTCCGGTTGCTTGACGAACACGCGTCGTTGCATGATGCGCTCCTGCAATTTCAGAATGCCGTCGAAGAGGGCTTCGGGTGTCGGCGGGCAGCCGGGCACGTAGATGTCCACCGGCACGAACCGGTCTACCCCTTGCACGACGCTGTAGCTGTCGTAGATGTTGCCGGATGTCGCGCAGGAGCCCATGGCGATCACGTACTTGGGCTCGGGCATCTGATCGTAGATCTTCCGGATCACGGGCGCCATCCGTCGGCAGACCGTCCCGGCCACGATCATCAGATCGGACTGGCGAGGCGAGGCACGGAACACCCCGGCTCCGTACCGATCCATGTCGTAGCGCGAGGAGACGGCCGCGATCATCTCGATGGCGCAACAGGCCAGCCCGAAGGTCATCGGCCAGAGGGACCCCTTGCGCGCCCAATTGACGGCCTTTTCCACGGTCGTCGTGATGACGTCCAACTCTCCGTCCTTCTCACGCCGCCCGATCTGTACGAGACCCATAAAAACCTCAAGAGCTTATGGCTGATGGCTTATGACCGACGAAAAGGAAAACCTCCAATCAGCGTCTGTGCTATTTGCTATCAGCCATATGCTATACGCTCTCCATTTCTGCTCAGTCCCACTCCAACGCTCCTTTGCGCCAGGCATAGACGTAGGCCACGAGAAACAGAGCGATGAACACCAGCATCTCGACTAGCCCGATCAAGCCGATCTTGTCGAAGACCACGGCCCAGGGATAGAGAAAGATCACCTCGATATCGAAGATGACGAACAACATGGCGAAAATATAGTACCGCACCGGAAACGGCATGCGCGCGTCGGAGAAGGGTTCGCTGCCGCATTCGTACGGGCTAAGTTTTTCCGCTTCTGGGTACTTGGGCTGAACGAAGTAGCTGACCAGCAGTGTCACCACACCGAACGCCAGCGCAATAATGATGAACAATAAGATAGGGAAGTAGCGGGTCAAATAATCAAGGAGCAACTCGGTGCCGCTCACACGCGCCTCGCTTCCAACACATTGACTTCCAATAGAGATTTGGCATCTTAGACAAGCCCCTCTGACAATATCAAGCGCACAAAGGACCTAACCCTCCACCCCGAAAGCCCTAGGCAAATGGCGCAATCTTGCATTGATATTGTTTATCAACCAGTTATGAACTCGAAGCGACAAGGAAGGGGAGGAGAACGTGATTCCTCAGTCTCAGCAAACCACTGAGGAATTCGATCAGGTAGATTTTTTCATCTTGTCGGAAGGCATCCGGAGGTCTGAGGAACGCCGATTCGACTCCACCTCCCACTCGGCTTCAAGTGGGGGCACCGCCTTGGCCTTCTTACGCCGGTGGATCTGGGTTTCGATGCGACGTTTCCGGCCGCCCGGCGGAGAAGCCTGGCCGCCCGGCGGTCGCTCTGACTCGCTCATGGTCTCCATTTTCTACCGGTCCCGACCAACTTCCGCTCCTGCTCCGGTCATGCCATGCCGCCTTACCGCCATCGCCTCGGATCAGGCAGCGGACGATGGCCGCTGCCGGACGGTGCGCCTCGCTGTGGGTCGCCGGCCATACCCCCGCCCTGGGGATTGTGTCCCTCGTAGAGCCGCTCGTTTCCGTTGATCCCGTCTTCCTCAGGGTCCGACCACATCTCCCCATGGCTCGGCTCGAACTCTCCGTTCCGGTTGAGGTCCACCCAGTAGAACAGGGGAAAGGACATGGTCACCGCGACGGGCGTGCCGAACTCGTTGAGCCAGACCCGGTAGGTGCGCCTGGCCGTCATGAAATCAGCCGCGCCCGTCCCTTGCATATCGAATCGCCGGAAGAACAGATCGTTGCGCCAGTCATAGTACGCCTCGACCTCACGACGATCATACTCCACCGGCTCTTCCGGCAGGGGCGCAGCCTGTGACACCGTTCGAAGGGAACGCGCTGCCTCACCAGAGAGCTTGGAGGGCGAGCCCGGGATTTCGGTCAAGCCGAAGGAGGCGGCCCGCGAGGGGGGGAGGAAAGAATCAGCCAGGAAGAACAGCAGCAAGCCGACAATCAAAACAGGCAGCGCCTGCACCAGAGCCACGTGAGCGGGCAGTCTCACACTCTGCCTCCCATGCAAAGCCGGTTTTGCACCCTACCATCAGGTGAAACGGCAAGTCAAACGACTGGGAGACCAATGGGGATGTCGAAAAGTCTGAAAGTCGAAAAGTCAAAAGTCGATAAGGACGTTACGACGCTATGACCTGACGACTTTCCGACCGTTTTCACCGGCTGGCTTGACAACCGGTCCCGTTTTGCTATGTTTGCCGAAAGACTATGTTGGCCACTGCCAGCGGTTTCATAAATCCACCAATGAAAGCCTTGTGCAGCCTCTTCCTCAGGATCGCGTTCGCACAATTCCTGACGTGGACGCCGATCCTGACCCCGGCTCCAGCCTACTCCGAGTTCGACCTGACCGGCGTCAACAGCGTGAAGCTCGGCCCAGCGGCGACGACGTTCGCGGCCGGGTTCATTCGGTCCAGCCTGCCGGTGGACGGAGCCGTCAGCCAGATCACCGGAGACACCCAGATCGGAGGCAACAGGCTCTTGCTCGGCGTAGGGGACAGGACGTATGTCAAACTGATCAAGCCGGCGGAATTTGCCCCGGGCGACCACTTGACCCTTTACAGACGGGCCCAGGAGGTGTTTCACCCGACGAGCCGACGGCTTCTCGGCTACCTCTACATCATGGTCGGGGTGGTCAGCATCTCCCAGATCTCCGAGAACCTGGCGACCGTGCGCGTGGTCCGCTCCTACGGTCCCATCACCTCCGGGGACGGCGCCATGCGATTTGTTCCTCCCCCGCCCCCTGAACCGGCGCCGGCCAACCGGGCGCTCCCAGCCCTCACCGGCGAGATCGTGGCACTCCCGTACCAGCAGCTTCTGATCGGTCAGGCGCATATTGTCTACATTGATCGAGGTCGCAACGACGGGCTTTACGTGGAAGATCGGATGGACGTGTTCCGGGTTGGAGCAGGCCTCCCGCCGCGCTTGATCGGCGAGATCAAAATCCTGGCTCTGGAGGACACCACGGCGACGGCCTTGGTGACCCGCTCGATCGCCAACATCTTGCGCGGCGATCGGTTTGTCATCAAAGAACCCGTCGCCAAGGGCGCGCCACCGGAAACGTTGAGCGAGGAGCTGGACCGCCTGACGAAGTCCCGCATCGAACAGGCCGCAGCAGCGCCCCCATCATCCGAAGTGCCGCAGACAGCCGGTGCGCTTCCAGGCAACCTGGAAGAGCAGGTGGCAGCCCTTGCGCGGAAACTTGAGTTTGAACCGGGGGAAAGCCCGGTCAAGCCGGCCGGGCTCCCGATCCTCAAACAGATCGGAGACCTGCTCAAGACCGCCACGGACAGGCATGTCATTATTGCAGGCCACACGGACAATAGGCCGATCGGGCCGACGCTGAAGCAGCAGTTTCTGACCAACCAGGAATTGGCCCAAGCCCGCGCGGCCGGCGTGGCCCGGTACCTCGTGGATGAAGAAGGCCTGGACCAGGCCTCTCTCTCGACCGTGGGCTACGCCGACCGTCAGCCGGTGGCGAGCAACAGTACGGAGGAGGGGCACAAGAAAAACCGCCGCATCGAGATCAAGCTCTCTCCGAAGACGGCTCCCGCTCCATCCGCTGTTCCGGAAGCCGAGCCGGCGCCGACGCTCCCGTCCATCCAGGAACCGGCTCCTGCTCCCTCTGCATCAGCAGTCTCCCCCGCGGAAGGGCTCCCTCCTGCCGGAGAGGTTCCTCCTGCGCTTCAGCCTCCAGAGCAACTTTCACCTTCGCCGACGCCTTGACAACGACGCCGAACGCTGACCGAGAGCGTAAGTTTTGAGTTTTTAGCTATGCGTTTCTAACTCAAAATTCAACACTCGCAACTCAAAACTCATTTCGTTATCGGTCCGCGTCCTGCCCGCCGCAGGGCTTCGGCAGGCGGGTCACCGTTCATGTTTGCCTTGTGCGCTCTTGCAGCACCGCTCTCGACTGCCTGATTGTCACCCCTCGCCCTGCTTGATAGAATGCCCCATGCCGCAGACTGTCCAGGCAGCCACTCCCTCCTCTCCCAATCAGACTCCCCCTGCCTTTTCCGAGGTCATTGTTCCCAGGCACCTGCGCCGCTCGTTCACCTACAAAGTTCCTCCTCATCTCCAACCCTTGGTCAGGGTTGGAAGCCGAGTCCTGGTGCCTTTTGGCGCAAGCAGGCTGCAGGGCGTCATCGTGGCTCTTTCGATCCACCCGCCCCAAGAGCCTGGTATGCCGACCGGAAGCAGCCTGCGCGACATTGCCGAATTGCTGGACGACGATGGGACGGAACTGGACGAATCCCTGTTGTGGCTGACCCGCCTCGTCTCCGAATACTACCTCGCTCCCTGGGGGCAATGTCTCCGGCTGATCCTCCCTGAACAGCCACGGTCAAGACGACAGCAACCCCGCCGGCCAACGACTCGAGGGAGTGTGGTCGAAGCCGGCTCCACAGATGAGGACGTGGTTTCCAGGCCCCTGCCATCGATACCGACGGCCTGGCGTGACAGCCTCCGCACCGCCCTCGACCGCAAACAATCCGTCACGTTTCTGTTGCAGGCCTCGGCTCCTCATCGGACGGCCTGTCTGCTCCACGCCACCGAGGACGCACTCGCTCGGCAACGGGCGACGTTGATCATCGTTCCGGAAATCACCCTCGCCGCCGCCATTGCAAGGCTGGTCAGGGTGCGCTGGCCTGAACGAGCCGTCTTGCTGCATAGCGGCTTATCGCCCGCGGCGCGCGACGAAGCCCGGCGCCGGGTCCGTGCGGGAACCGCGGATGTGGTGGTGGGGACCCGTTCGGCGGTCTTTGCGCCGTTTCCTTCAAATAAAATTTCTCTAGGTCTGATTTGGGTCGAGCAGGAAGAGGACCCTTCGCTCAAGGAGGAAAAAGAGCCTCGCTACCATGCGCGGGACGTGGCCAGGATGCGGGCCAACCAGGAGGGGGCGGTGCTGCTGCTTGGCTCGACCCATCCGTCCCTGGAAACCCGGCAGGCGGTTGAACTGGATCGGAGGCTCACGCTCCAGGCCAGCAACGCCTCCGCCGCGCCGTTGACGAAGCCTCCCACGATCGAGGCGGTCGACCTTCGCCTCACCCCCTATAGGACGTTGCTGTCCGAACCTATGATCGCCGGGATCAAGCACGCGCTGGATGCAGGCACAGGCGTCATCCTGTTCCTAAATCGCAAAGGCTTCGCCCCCTTGCTTCTCTGTCGGGACTGCGGGGCGTCGCCTCAGTGTCCTCGCTGCAGCGTGGCGCTCACGTTCTATCGACGGGCCGGCCGGTTGTCCTGCCACTATTGCGGCGATTCATCCCCCCTGCCGGACACCTGTCCCACCTGCTTGGCTCCCAGGCTTGAGCCGGTAGGATTCGGCACCGAACGGCTCGAAGAAGAGGTTCGGCGCCTATTTCCCGGGGCCAGGATCGGCAGGCTCGACCGTGACCTCGCGCGTACGCCGGCCCAAGCCCATGTGATCCGCAGACAGATGGCCGCGCGCGACCTGGACATCCTGATCGGCACCCAGATGCTGTTTCAGGGCCCTCCTTTGCCGCCAGTCGGGTTCGTCGGCCTACCCCATGCCGACGCCGGGCTGCATGTGCCGGACTTCCGATCCGCCGAGCGGACCTACCAGACTCTGCTGGATGCAGTAGGACTGGCTCTGCCTGACGATGGGGGTGGCAAGGTCGTCCTCCAGACCTACATGCCCACGCACCATGCCATTGTCTCAGTGGTGCAGCAGAATGAGACCCTGTTCTATGAGCAGGAGCTGGCTTTCCGTCAGGCGCTCGGCTATCCCCCCTTTACACACCTGATCAGCTTGCACGTGTCCGGTAAGAGCGCCCGGCTGGTGCAGGGCGCGGCGGGAAAGTGGGCCAGCCGGCTCAAGGCTGCGACGGCCAGCCTCTCACCGGACGAGGTGACCATCATGGGCCCGATCCCCTCGCCGGTCGCGCAACTGCGTGGACGCCACCGCTGGCAGATTCTGGTGAAGTCGGAGAAAACAGAAGGAGCCGGGCAGATCGTCAGACGAACATTAGAGGAGTTGGACAAAAAGAAGGGACAGAGAAGCGTGAAGTTCGACGTGGATGTGGACCCGCTGGAGATGGTGTGAGGTCTGAAAGGAGCAGGTGCGTCAACCTTTCAGCCTGGTTAAGAACTCTCGATAGGCGGAGTTTTGGTTGATCCCGCCGCCGCGATGGACCAGCAGCATACTCCCACTGGAGTCCAGCAGGACGAACGTCGGCGTGGCGGTCACCTTGAACGCTTGAGACACCCAACTCTCCTCGTCATAGGCAGTCGGGAAGACGAACGTCTCTGGGTGGGATTTCACGTACGCTTCCACGTTCCCCCGCCTGTCCGCAAACCCAATGGATATGACCTGAAGCTGCGCCGGCTTCTCCTGCTGATAGAACCGGCCCAGGATCGGCAGTTCCTTCCGGCAGACCGGGCACCAGGGAGCCCAGAACATCAGCAGCGCCGGTCGCCCCTTGAGAGACTCCTTGCTGTAGGCTTCGCCGGTCAACGTGACGAGAGCAAACGAGGGCGCTGCAGAGGCTGCGGTCTCAACCGCGGCCTCTGCAGCCTGTCCGGCCCAGATCATGAAGCTCAGGCCCGCCACTGCGAGGGCAAGCAGGGTCACCTGTGCCGAGCGCTTCATGTCCCGTTCACCCATCGTGGCTTGATATAGATGTAGCCCTGCTGCTGAAGATCGGCGATCCGCTTCACGGCGACCGGATGCAACGTCGCGACAAAGCCTTTGGCGATCTTCTCCAGCGGCGTGCCGTACAACTTCATCGAAATCTAGCACATTTCCGCATGGAGCTCCTTCTCAATGGCCTGATCAAACCTCTTCTTCAGTTCAGGATCCATCTTGTCCTGCTCAAAGAGCGTGAGCGCAGGGCCGTGCACCACCAGCTCCACGTCGATCTTGTCCGGCCCGCCCTCAGCATCAATGTGCTTGTTGATGAGCGCGAGGGCATATTTCGCCACATCGGGATCTTTCCCGTCAACGTGATAGAGGACCTTCACTTTGCCCTTCGCGGCCGGCTCCTCGGCTCGAAGCCAGCTTGGGCTCACACATAACGTCAGCAGCGCCGCGGCGGCCAGCGTGGAGATGAACAACTGTATATATATGAACGCCTTGGACATGGTGCCTCCTTGATTAGATGCCGTAGCCTTCGAAACCCTGTGGCGTGATTGTACGCCTCTTGTTCTAGGAATGCAGCAGAGGGGAGAACTATCGGGAGTGCCCTTCACCCTTGCTTTGAGTCTTGCTCCCGATTGATCAGTCGCTTGAAGACCCCGTAGGAGAGGGTCAGCCAGAAGACGCCGGAGGGCAGGCCCCACACAACGGCGTTGAGGATGTCGCCCATCTGCCGGTCGGTCGGCTCAGCGGTCACCATCCTGACCTGCACCATCGTCGTGATCGGCCAGGCCAGGCACTCGATCCCCAGCAGCAGCGTCGTCCAGGCCCAGACGCGCCCGATCGTTGAGCCCTGCCAGCCCAGAAAGACCGCCACCACCAGCGCAAGTCCCACGGTCACGGCGAGGGGCAACTCCCCCCACGTCAGCCAGAACCCGACGGTCACCACCAGGCTGCCGAGCACCGCGTTGAGCCGAGGAGTCCACATAGATCAGGCGCGAGGCACGAGGCGAGGGGCACGAGAACCAACAGGTTTCTCTGCTTCCCCCTTGCCTCTCGCCGCTAGCCTCTCGCCATTCAGGACTGGCCCTGTTTTCTGACAAAGTTCCTGATGATCTCCGCCGCCACATCCCGTCCGCCCAAGCCGAAGGCAATCGCCAATCCCAGTCCGATCGTCGCGAAGATGATCTGGATGGACGAGGTGATGACCGTCGTATCGATGTCAATCTGCTCGAGCGCCATGATGCCGGCGAACACGATCACCACGAAGCGGGCAACCTTCGAAAAGGCCCCTGCGCCATCGAGCTTGTTGGCCGTGGCGGCGTTCAGCACGACCTCGCCGAAAAAGTGGCCGAGGAGCAACCCGCCGGCCACCACGAGCACGGCCCCGATCAGCTTGGGGATGAACAGCACGAACCGCTCCAGCAGTTCAGACACCACGGTCAACTGGACTGCGTTCGCGGCCGAGACCAGGAACAGCAGAATGATCAGCCAGTACACCAGGAACCCGATCACGAACCCCGGCGACCGCCCGAAACCCAACCGCGCGAGCAACTCGTTCACCTTGACCTTTTCCGTGTACTCATCAATCCGGGTGAACTTGAGAAACTTTTCCACGGCGGTGCGCGCAACCCGCCCCACGACCATGCCGATCAAGAGCAGCAACAACGCCGCCAGAACGGAAGGCAGCGTGACCAGGATCGTGCTCAGCAGTTGTTGAAACGGCCCCATCAACAAGGACACCCAGTCTTGCGACATCGTTCACCTCCTAAGAGAGTTTGTTCCAGCCTTCTCGCCTGCGTCGCCGACGTGACCGGTCGGCTGGTTGAGGCGTCAGTGTGAAAGGTTCGCCGGACGAAGTCAACTGCAAACCGTTCGCCCATCTGGTTGCACCGCTCTTGTGCTTCCAGTATCGTAGCTCTGCCGTCCGAGGCTGACGAGAGGCAAACGGGCATATGGAACTGAAAGACTTCCTCTGGAGCCTGATCATCATCTACATCTGCGCCCGCGTCATGGGCGAACTGGCCGTGCGCATCGGCCAGTCCGCGGTGCTGGGCGAGCTGCTGGCCGGCGTCCTGATCGGAGGTAGCCTGCTGGGCTGGGTGGAGGAGACCGAGACCCTGAAGCTCCTGGGTCAAATCGGGGTCATGCTGCTCCTGTTCGAGATCGGACTGGAATCGGACCTCCGATCCTTCCTCAAAGTCGGCCTGTCGGCGGCACTCGTGGCCGCGATCGGGGTCGTCGTCCCTTTTGTCCTGGGCTATGGCCTGGCGCTGGCGCTCCATCTGCCCCAGCTCCAGGCCATCTTCATCGGCGCTACTCTGACCGCCACCAGCGTGGCCATCTCGGCGAGAGGTCTCTTCGACCTGGGCAAGCTGAGGACTCGGGAAGGCAACATCATCCTGGGTGCCGCCGTGCTGGACGACATCCTGGGCCTGGTCACGCTCTCGGCGATCATTGGACTGGCCACGGCGGGCACGGTCTCCTGGCTGGAGGCGGGGCGGACCGCCGGCCTGGCTCTGCTGTTACTGAGCGTGGCCATCGCCGTGGGCATCCGGTACTCCCACCTGTTCAGCCGCCTGGTCAACCGGATGAACACCAGGGGCGCGCTTGTGATCGCGGCGTTGAGCTTTGCCTTGCTCTTCGGGTACGTGGCGGAGCTGATGCGGATCGCGGCGCTCGTCGGAGCCTTCGCAGCCGGGCTGGTGTTGGCACGAACGGAACACCAGACCCACATCGCAGCAGCGATCAAACCGGTCGCCGACGTGTTCGTACCCATCTTCTTCGTGCTGATCGGTGCCGCCGTGGACCTGCACCATTTCAATCCGTTCAATGAACAGAACTGGCCGGTGCTCCTGCTGGCCGGGGGCCTCACCCTTGCGGCGCTGGTCGGCAAACTGGTCGCCGGGCTTGGCGTCACCGGCGCGCAAGCCAATCGCTGGGTGATCGGTGTGGGGATGCTCCCCCGCGGAGAAGTCGGCTTGATCTTCGCGAGCATGGGCCTCACCCATCGAGTCCTTGACGAAGCCCAGTACGGCGCCATCCTCTTCGTGGTCGTATTCACCACATTCATCTCCCCGATCCTGCTCAAGCGGGCATTCAAGGGGTCGTAGCGCCACCGGCAGCACTCCCGTTCCGCTCCAACCGGTTTCACCGCTTGAAGAGGACCTGCCGGTACCTGGTTCCATTGACCTCGTACTCGACGATCAATTTCCCGTCCACATCCAGGCGGCCGGTGCCGATGCGGCCGGACAGATGGAGCACCTGCTCCTTCACCGCCCAAGTTCCTTTCTCGCTCCCCCAAGTATAGGTGCCATCCGGACGAAGGATCAGTTGCGGCCAGGTCGGACAGGCTCGGCCGGTGAACGGCCCGCCAGAGACCGACTGGCAGCCCCAGGTGCCGGCCAGGGAGCTGTCCAAAGCAGGCTGATCCACGGCAGCGGAGGTGCCGGTCAGAATCAGAAACAGCAACGCGGCAAATGTCTTCATGGGCAGATGCAAAATTCTAAGAAGCATACAAGCCACTCTGGATCGCTTCACACTGCTCGAGCGCGGCGAGGACGGCGGGATCGGGAAAAACTCGCGATCCTTTAAATTCATGCGGGTCATGACTAGTTTAGCGGGTCTTGCCTGAGCATTTCCAGCAGTAGCTGGTACAGATTGCTCTGACGATGATTGAACCGGAACTCACACTCCTTGAGGTGCAGGTAGAACAGGTGCGGGCGAATGCCTCGGCGTTTGGCCAACCGCGTCTTGGCCGTTCCCCAGAAGCTTTCAATGCCGTTGATATGAATGCCACGCCCGCGGGCGAACTCGTTGGCACCATGCCGCACACGATGATGCTTGCGATAGCCGACGTCCACCAAGCCGTCGTACCCCCGCCAGCCATCCGAGTGGATGATGCTGCGGCGGGCGACTTTGCCCCGCAGAATGCCTTGCAGGGTGCGCTTTTTCGCATTGGGGACGATTTCCGTGTAGACCTTCCCAGTGCGTTTGAAGATGCCAAAGACGATCGTTGTGCTGCCTGCGCCGCGTCCCCGTTTCCCCTTCACGCGGCGGGGGCCAAAGTACGACTCATCGACCTCCACGGTGCCACCCCAGGGGGCGCCCTGGTGGCAGGCCTGGGCGATGCGCTGCCGGAGAGCCATGAAGTCCCGATTGACCGTGTTCCGATTCAGTCCCGTGAGCGCCGCCACTTTCGTGGCCTCCAAATCCAAGGCGAACAGGCGAACGAGGGCCCGAAATTGGCGCGCCGAAACATGGGCCCGGCGCACGTAGCGATTTTTCTGCGTCATGACAGTGTAGTTTAACGTTTTTCATGCGCTAAACTAGTCATGACCCTTCATGCTCTGCAGGGGAGATCATGAGCGTCACGGCCTCCGCACATGAGTAGAGTCCGGTGAGGAGTCACGCGGAAGGTACAGAGGTAAAGACCGCCGGCCACCGGTTTGACAT
>Ga0194120_10000031_pt1 | contig 206155 bp, 170 predicted proteins | sample TA2MahCa65mmetaG_FD_148642 | JGI IMG/M metagenome (GOLD analysis project Ga0194120, IMG submission 148642) | Freshwater microbial communities from Lake Tanganyika, Tanzania - TA2015019 Mahale Deep Cast 65m | ecosystem: Environmental > Aquatic > Freshwater > Lake | place: Tanzania: Lake... | reverse complement strand
TCCGCCTCACGGAGCTTCCGAACCACCTCGTCCGTCCTGTGACGCTTCCGCTTCATCGAGAACCTCCTGGGTACCTTGTACCCGAAAGCTCTCACTCAACCCGGATCAGATTCCCCAAGGCAGGTCACGTCGACAGTTGAAGAGAAGGCTTGCTGGGAGGTCTCCGGCAGTGCTTCCCTGGAGGGGAAGACCGGCCTTCTCCGTCGGGTGTCTGAGTCCATCAAGCCGTCGATCACGAGTGGCGGCAGTTTGTCGGGCTGCACAACCTTCACGAACTCCCGCGTGTACACGTTCCATTCCCGGCCCTGTTGGGTGGTGTTCGCGCGCGAGACCAACACGAAGAGGATCGGCAGCGGGCGCATCCTCGAGGGCAAGACCTGCGAGTTCTGGGTCCAGGAGCGGATCAGCCGGCCCGGCGAGCCGCCGCAGTACATCTGGGTGCGAGACTGCGGAACCACCAGGTGCGAACCGGCCCAGGCCACGGCCAATGTGGTCGCGGTTGTGGAGTTCAGGCTCCAACTCCCGCCCGATCTGTGCAGTTATCCCTGTGCCGGGCCCTGCCCTCTCCCCAATCCGGCGGATGAATACGGCAACAAGCGCAACCTGCCCGCGTGCCGGCCGCTTCCGCCGTGCGACATTCTGTCGCCGGGTCAGTTACCATGCTGCGGGAGCATCGTCCCGCCTTGACCGGTTCGGGTCGGCAACAGCCCGGGGAGGGTTCGCGGTCCAACTTGTCGGAGGTGAACCATGAAGTTCAAACGATCGACACGCGTGATGGGCGGTCTGGGTGTCCTCGGCGTGGTCGCGTCGGTCGTTGTCGTGGGCGTGACGGTGTCGCGCCCCGGCGCAGCCCGCGCGAAGGACGCGGCCCGCGCCTCGGACATCGTCACCGAGCTTGAACACATGGCCGTCCGATTTCACGGGATGCCCCGGGGGGTTCGCGGGCCGAGCGATGCCGAGGTGCGGGCCGCCGCCGACGCCGCGATCATGGGACAGGCCCGGGGCACGCGGGGCTGGTCGACACTGCTCCTGGCCTGCGCCGACAAGGCCGGGTACCTCCCGTGCGCGGACCAGGGCGCGGCGTGGCTGGGGCTGGTCGCGGCGGGCGGTGAGTCGCCCCGGGACCGACTCGAAGGGTGGAAGCGTCTGGGCTGGGCCCGCAGTCACTCCGGCGACGTCGCCGGGGCGATCGTGGCGTTCGAGCGTGCGCTGGCGATGTTCGGCGGGACCGACGGCCTGAGGCCCTCCGACCACGCGATGACGTACGCCTCGATCAGCAACGGGCTGGCGAATCGGCTGGGCGCGGTCGGGCAGCATCAGCGGGCCCGCGAGGTCCACGAGGCCGGGCTCGCCGTCGCCGCGGCGTCGGGGCCCGATGACATGATGGTCGGGAGCATGCGTCGCAACCACGCTTCGCTGTTGATGAGGGTGGGGGAGCCGCTCGCGGCCGCCGCGCAACTCCGCCTCGTGGTGGCGCGGCGCCCCGCGTCCGCCCAGGAGTGGCCCGACTGGCTGCGGGAGCACGTCCGTCTGGCTCAGTTGCTCGAGCTCGGGGGAGAGCAACAGGCGGGGATCGAGGCGCTGCGGGGGGCCTGGGAAGAAGAGGAGGGGCGAGGCTTCCCCGAATCGGCGGACGTCGGCTGGCAGCTCTGCGAGCAGTACAGTCGCGCCGGCAGGGCGGCGGAGTCGCTCAACACCGCCGCGCAGGTCTGCGACCTCATCCTGGCCCGGCGGGCCGAATGGCTCGCCGCCTCGGGCGAGCAGGGAGCCGGCATGGCGGGCCGGAACGTCAACGATGCGCTCAGGACCATGGCGTCGAGGTTGCAGGGCACGGGCGAGATGCACGGTCGCCCCGAGCTCACCGCCAAGGGGCTCGACATTCTCATCGGGATGTCGACCGACCCTGTGTCGCGAGCCAACCTCGTGGAGCAGCGCCGCAGGCTCGAGGCCTCCCGGGGGCCGTGAGCGAACCAAGCCCCGACCGATGCATGGTCCATCGTCGGGGCGATGCTCCGTCACGCCGAGGCTGAGTCCGCGAAGGCGCGGATGGTCCTTGCCCGGGCTCCACGCTGGGGACGTGGGCTGTTCGGGCAGGGAGCCTGTGCTCGCGCCCGATCCGAGGCTTCGAAGACTCAGCCTCGGCGTGACGATCCGCGGGGCTTTCATTCCGTACCCTTGGGGGTCATGCTCACGCGTGTTCTTCTTGTTGTCGCATTGGTGGTCGCGGTTGCGGGGGCCGTGGCGCCGGGGCAGTTGATCGGTCCGCCCCCGGCCAAGCCCGCGCCGCCGCCCGGGGCCGAACCGCTCCCGCCGCCGGCGCCGCCCGCGCCGGTGGAAGACGACACCCCCCCGGCGAACCTGGAGTTCGTGGGGCAGATCCCGGTGACGCCCGGCGGCATGGCGTTGCGGACGGTGATCGGGCTCATCACGGGCGATGCCCTGGACGACCCGGCCGACGTCTTCGCGCCGGAGTTCCTGACGCGGTTCCCCCGCGAGCAGATCGACTCGGTGCTGCGGGAGATGCGGGCCAAGTACGCGGGCGGGGCGACGCTGCTGCGGGTGGAGCCCGGGTTCACGATGACGCGGGCGGTGGGCGTGGTGCGCGGGACCGAGACGGGCGAGGTCTTCCAGGTCCACGTGCGGGCCGAGCGCGAGTCGGGGCGCATCGCGTCCCTTTACTTCCAGCCCGCGTGGGAGGACCAGCTCGACGCCAAGGCGTGGGGCCAACTCGACGAGGAGATGGGCAAGCTGGCGGGGGTGGCGGCGATCGCCGCGTACGAGGTGCGCCCCGAGGGCGGGCTGGGGTTCATCCACACGCGCGAGGGGGACCGGGCCCTGGCCCTTGGGCCGGCCCACACGCTCTTCGTGCTGGGCACGCTGGGCGAGCAGATGCAGCGGGCGATCGACCATCACCCGGGCACGTCGCCCTGGGAGGAGGCGATCCCGGTGCAGGACCGGCTCAAGAGCCTGCCGCCTGGCGACCTGAGGGACGTGCCCGAGACGACGCCCGTGTCGCTGGCGGAGCTGGCGCACAGGATGAGCGCGCTGGGGGACAACACCGCGGCGAACCACCTGACCGACTTCCTGGGCAAGCTCATGGTCGAGCGCTACTTCATGGGCCTGAACACGGCCGACCCGGCCCGCACCCTGCCCTGGCTCGGCACGCTGGAGTACTTCAAGCTCAAGCTCGCCGAGGACGCCACGCTGGCCGACCGCTACGCCCGCAGCGACACCGAGGCCCGGTGGAACATGCTGCTGGAGGGGGGCGAGGTGTTCAAGGCCATCCCCAACCAGGGGCGGTTCATCTCGTGGGACGGCCCGCTGGCCCTCGGCACCGTGGGGCACTTCGCCTCCGCCATCGACGTGGCCCGACTGCTCGAAGACCTGGCCCGCAAGTCGGACCGCCCCGGCATGACGCCCCTGGCCCGGGCCCTCGACGGCCCAGGGCTGTCGATCGACCGCCGACACTGGGCCAGCGTGGGGTTCAAGGGCGGGGCCGAGCCGGGGATCCTGAGCCTGAACTGGATCCTCACCCGCGACGACGGCCGTCGGTTCGTGCTGGCGTTCCTGTGGAACGACGCCGAGGACCTCCTGCCCGAGGGGCTGGGGTACCGGGTCGCGGGGGCGGCGGTGCGGCTGCTGGCGACCCACGGGCGTGCGGCCCAGGAACCCTGACCCCGGAGCCGCGCCTTGGCCGATACAGGGCACGTGTCCGCCCACGCCGCATCACCCGCCGCCCTGATCGACCCGGGGTGGCTGTTCATGGTCGCGGGGATCATGGTGCTGAGCGCGACGGTGCTGATCCCCGCCAAGGACGACCTCGACCAGGCCCGCTGGCTCCGCAACCGGGGGCTGGTGATCGAGCGCGAGCGGACCGACCGCCTGGCCCGCTACCGCGAGTACGCCGAGGCGGTCGAGGGCGAGGCCCCGTCGCTGGTCATGTCGCTGGCGGCGAGCCAGTTGCACCAGATCCCCGCCGACCGCAAGCCGATCCCGGGCCTGACCCCCGCCGCCGACGCCCCCGCGAGCGTCTTCCCGGCCCTCGAACCCGAGCCGCTGACGCTGACCGAGCGGCGCCGGCCCGACTCGGCGCTGTACCGCTGGACGACCAACGAGCGCGCCCGGATGTGGCTGATCGCGGGCGGGGCCTTCCTGGTGCTGATCGGGCTGCTCCCGCCGGGGCGACGCCGGGGGTGAGCGCTCACCCCGGAGCGACACCGAAGCGGACCGGGCGCCGGCGGGGCAGTCACCGATCGGCCGCCCGCGCGTCTCCGGACCGCGACCTGCGCGGAGCCTTCTTGAACAGGCCCGGCCGCTCTGTGCTGCTCCGTGTCACTGCGTGGTGAACCCCGATCGGAGGCGTCGATGGTGAGGTTCTCCCGGCACGACCGGCTGATCGTCGGGTTCACGCTCCTGTACCTGGTCGGCCTGACGGCCAGGTCGGTGGGGCAGGGGAACACGGAGTTCCTGTACTACGCCGCCGTCATGCTCGGGCTCATCGGGGCCGTCGGGCTCCTGCACGCCAGGGTCCGGCTGCCGGCGGGCGTGCTGGCGGCCCTGTCGGCGTGGGGCCTTCTGCACATGCTGGGGGGCACGCTGGCGATCCCGGCGTCCGTCTCCGACCCGCCCGACCCCGCCGTCCTGTACAACCTGCGATTGCACCGCGTGCTGCCCAAGTTCGACCAGCTCGTGCACGCCTACGGGTTCGGCGTGGCTACGTGGGCGTCGTACCACGCGCTGCGCCACGCGATGGGGGTCGCGGGCGGCGGGCGCTTCCGCGTGACACTCGGCACGGGCACGGCCCTGGTGTGCATGGGGATGGGCCTGGGGGCCCTCAACGAGGTGGTCGAGTTCGCCGCGACCCGCCTGATGCCGCGCACGAACGTGGGCGGGTACGAGAACACGGGGTGGGACCTGGTCTCGAACCTGGCGGGGTGCCTGATCGCCGTCGCGGGGCTGGCCCTGCGCCAGCCCCCGTACCGTTCCGCCCCATGAGCGCCACCCCCCCCAAGCAGGGCAAGCCCCAGTCCGCGATCTCGCCCACGCGGGCCGAGAACTTCCCGGAGTGGTACCAGGAGGTGATCAAGGCCGCGGACATGGCGGAGAACTCGCCCGTGCGCGGGTGCATGGTGATCAAGCCCTGGGCCTTCGCCATGTGGGAGCAGATCCAGCGGGTGCTGGACGGGGAGTTCAAGCGGACGGGGCACCAGAACGCCTACTTCCCGCTGCTGATCCCGCTCTCGTTCCTGCAGCAGGAGGCCGAGCACGTCGAGGGGTTCGCCAAGGAGTGCGCCGTGGTGACGCACCACCGCCTCCAGGCGGGCCCCGACGGCAAGCTCAGGCCCACGGGCGAGCTGCCCGAGCCCATGATCATCCGTCCGACCAGCGAGACGATCATCGGGGCGAGCTTCGCCAAGTGGGTGCAGAGCTGGCGCGACCTGCCCCTGCTCATCAACCAGTGGTGCAACGTCATGCGCTGGGAGATGCGCACGCGCCTGTTCCTGCGGACCGCCGAGTTCCTCTGGCAGGAGGGTCACACCGCGCACGAGACGGAGGCGGAGGCCCGCGAGGAGACGATGCGGATGCTCGGGGTCTACGAGTCGTTCGCGCGCGACACGCTGGCGATCCCCGTGATCTCCGGGGAGAAGACCGCGGGCGAGCGCTTCCCCGGCGCCGTCAACACCTACTGCATCGAGGCCCTCATGCAGGACGGCAAGGCCCTGCAGGCCGGCACCAGCCACTTCCTCGGGCAGAACTTCTCGAAGGCGGCGGACATCAAGTTCCTGGACCGCAACACCCAGCTCACGCACGCGTGGACCACGAGCTGGGGGGTCTCGACGCGCCTGATCGGGGCGCTGATCATGGCCCACTCCGACGACGACGGGCTGGTGCTGCCCCCCCGAGTCGCTCCCGCCCACGCCGCCGTCCTCCCCGTGCTCAACGGCAAGGACGACGCCCGGGTGCTGGCCGGCTGCCGCGAGCTGGTCGACCGGATGCGGGCCCTCAACTACCACGGGCGGGCCCTCACGCTGGAGCTGGACGCCCGCGACCTCCGCGGAGGGGACAAGTTCTGGCAGTGGGTCAAGAAGGGCGTGCCCGTGCGGATCGAGATCGGCCCCCGCGACCTCGACGCGGGGCACGTCGTGCTCTACCGGCGCGACAAGCCCCACAAGGAGAAGGCGATCGTCCCGCTGGCGGAGTTGGCGGCCCGCCTGCCGGCGATCCTCGACGAGATGCAGGCCGGGCTCCTGGCCCGCGCCACCGAGCGGCGCGACGCGTCCAGCCGCTGGGTGTCGTCCGAGGGTGAGATCGACAAGCTGTTCAGGGGCGAGGGGGCGCCGGGGTTCGGCTACTGCTTCTGGGCGGGGAGCCCGGAGGACGAGAAGCGCCTGCGCGAGTCGCTGCAAGTGACGGTGCGGTGCCTGCCCCTGACCGCTCCCAGCGGGATCGCGGGGCAGCCCGCGGGCGCGTCGGGCCCGTGCGCGGTGTCGGGAAAGCAGACGGGCACGGTCGCGGTGATCGGCAAGGCGTACTGAGTGATGCGGTCGGCGTTCGGGTGGCCCGGGGCGCGGGCCGGGGGTCCATAGACTTGGGCCGCCGAGCCGGGCGCTGGAGCCCGCGTCGATCGGCCGAGCGGCGCCCGTGTCGGGCGCGCCGGCCGCTCCGGATCGACGCGGTGTGTCAGGGGGCGAGAGATCCCACGGAGCCCATGGAGATTCGAATGCACGCCAGATTGTCCGCCATTGTTCTGTCGTCCGGCCTCGCCGCGCCCGTGATCGCCGCGGTTGCCGCCGACACCCCCCTGATCCCGCGGGCCACGCTCTTCGGGAACCCCGACCGGGCCCAGGTGCGGATCAGCCCGGACGGGAAGCACCTCTCGTGGCTGGGCGATCTCAACGGCGTGCTCAACGTCTTCGTGGCGCCGGTCGACAACCCGGGCGCGGGGCGGGCGGTCACGGGCGATGCCAACCGCGGCATCCGCTCCTACTCCTGGGCCTTCAACAGCGAGCAGGTCCTATACACCCAGGACAGGGGCGGCGACGAGAACTGGCGCGTGTACGCGGCCGACGTCAACAACCCGGGCGAGGCCCGCGACCTCACGCCGTTCGACGGCGTGGCGGCCCAGCTCGAAGAGAGTTGCGAGCGCTTCCCCGACGAGATCATCGTGGGGCTGAACAACCGCGACCCCCAGTTCCACGACCTGCACCGGATCAACACGAGGACGGGCGAGCGGAGGCTGGTGCTGGAGAACGAGGGGTACGCGGGCTTCCTGCTCGACCACGACTACGCCGTGCGCGGGGCCGTCAAGTTCAGCGTGGAGACCGGCGGGCTCGACACCTTCAAGTACGTGGACGGCAAGTTCGTGCCCGACGAGCAGATCCCCATGGAGGACAGCTCGACGACCTCCACGGTGGGGTGGGACAAGACCAACGGCGTGATGTACGTGGTCGACAGCCGCGGACGCGACACCGCGGCCCTCTACGCCCGCGACGCCGCGACGGGCCAGAAGCGCCTCATCGCCGAGGACGCCCGCGCCGACATCGCCGGCGTGGTGCAGCACCCGACGAGCAAGGAGATCCAGGCGGCGGGTCACGTCTACAGCAAGCAGGGCTGGGTCTTCCTCGACAAGGGGTTCGAGGCGCATTACCGCGTGCTCGAGTCGATGCCCGACGCCAAGGGCGCCGAGGTGCGGATCACCAGCCGCTCGCAGGACGACTCCAGGTGGGTCGTGGCCCTGTCGCGCCCGGACGGCCCGATCCCCTACTACACCTACGACACCAACACGAAGCAGGCGCAGTACCTGTTCGTGAACAACAGCAGGCTCGAGGGGCTCGCCCTGGCGACCCTGCACACGCCGGTGATCAGGAGCCGCGACGGGCTCGACCTCGTGAGCTACCTCACGCTCCCCGCCGGATCCGACGCCGACGGCGACGGCAAGCCCGAGAAGCCCCTGCCCATGGTGCTGCTCGTGCACGGCGGGCCCTGGGCCCGCGACGGGTTCGGGTACAACCCGCTGCACCAGATGTTCGCCAACCGCGGGTACGCGGTTCTGAGCGTCAACTTCCGCGGCTCCACCGGGTTCGGGAAGGACTTCCTGAACGCCGGGAACCTGGAGTGGGCCGGCAAGATGCACGACGACCTCATCGACGCCGTGGACTGGTCGGTGGCGGGGGGCGTGGCCCAGAGGGACAAGGTCGCGATCATGGGCGGGAGCTACGGCGGGTACGCCACGCTCGTGGGCGTGACGTTCACGCCCGAGGTGTTCGCGTGCGGCGTGTCGATCGTGGGGCCCTCGAACATCATCACGCTGCTCAACACCATCCCGCCCTACTGGGCCCCGGCCATGCAGCTCTTCAAGAACCGCGTGGGCGACCACACCACCGAGGAGGGGCGCGCGTTCCTCGAGAGCCGCAGCCCGCTGAACTTCGTCGACAGGATCCGCGGGCCGCTGCTGATCGGGCAGGGCGCCAACGACCCGCGCGTCAAGCAGAGCGAGAGCGACCAGATCGTGCGGGCGATGCAGGCCGGGAACATCCCGGTCAGCTACGTGCTCTTCCCCGACGAGGGGCACGGGTTTGCGCGTCCCGAGAACAACATGGCGTTCTTCGCGGTGGCGGAGGCGTTCCTGGCCCAGCACCTGGGCGGGCGGTTCGAGCCCATCGGCGACGACCTGGGCAAGAGCAGCGCCCGCGTCGTGGCGGGGGCGGAGGGCGTGCCCGGGCTGTCGGAGGCGGCCAGCCGCACGCCGACGGTCGACAAGTAGCCACCACGGATCCCCGGCGACCCGGGCGGGCGCGGCCCGCGCCGCGCCCGCGGTCGATTCGGGCTCCGCGCGGGCGCTGCGCTTCAAGCCGGCCCGAGAACCCTCCGATCTAGGCCCGGGGGGAACCTCTCGACTCTGGAGGCCGAGCGTGATCCGAGTGCTGATTATCGACGACTCGCTGTTCATGCGGCGGGCGATCTCGCGCATGATCGCGGGCGACCGCGAGCTCGAGGTGATCGACACGGCGATCAACGGGCAGATGGGCCTGGAGAAGATCCGCGCCCTCCGGCCCGACGTGGTCACGATGGACGTCGAGATGCCCGTGATGGACGGGCTGAGCCTGCTGCGGGCCCTGCGCTCCGAGCCGCGCGACGCCCGACCCGCCGTGCTCATGTGCTCCAGCCTGACCCGCCAGGGCAGCCACGCCGCCTTGCAGGCCATGTCCCTGGGCGCCGGCGACATCATCCTCAAGGATCCCGCCGTGGTCTCGGCGGGTTCGGCGGGCTTCCAGCACGAGCTGATCGCCAAGCTCAAGGCCCTGGGCGGAGCCCGAAAGACCGCGCGACCGCCGGCGCCGCCGGCGCCGCGGCCGCTGGGATGGGTGCACCGCGGCCCGCCCGAACTGGTGCTGATCGGCTCCTCGACGGGCGGGCCGCCGGTCCTGGAGACGATCCTCGCCGCGCTCCCCGAGCGTGCGCCCTTCCCGGTCGTGATCGCCCAGCACATGCCCCCGCTGTTCACCCGCACCATGGCCGAACGCCTGGACCAGCTGTGCAAGGTCCGCGTTCGGCATGGCGACGCCAACACGACGCTCGAGCCCGGGTCGGCGACGATCATCGTGGGCGGTCGGCACGGTCGCGTCGCCCGCGAGGGCGGCAAGGGACACCGGCTGATCGTCGGCGACGAGCCCCGGTCGGCGCCGTTCAAGCCCTCGGTCAACGAACTCCTGGATTCGGGGGCCGCGTTCGGCCCGCGATGCCTCGGCATCGTCCTGACGGGCATGGGCGATGACGGCGCGGTGGGAGCCGGCGCCATGGCCCGGGCGGGGGGGACCGTGCTCTCGCAGGACGAAGGCTCGAGCGTGGTGTACGGGATGCCCCGGGCCGTGGCCGAGGCGGGGCACTCGCGGGGGTCCTTCCGCCCCAAGGAGCTCGGCGCGCTGCTGGCGGAGTTGGCCTCCCGACCGCCGGTCGTACAAGCCGCATGAATGCGCACGGATCCCCGGCCTTGGGGCGAAGCAGGGCTCAAGTCGGCGCATGGACCGCCCGATCCAGCAGGGCCCGGGCGATTCAGTCCGCACCCACCACCAGAGGGCCCGCCATGGAACCCAGCGCCGGTACGCCCCAGTCCGCGACACGCCCTTCCGAACGGGACGCCGAATCCCGCGCCGGCACGGGCGCCGACCAGCTCCAGCTCGTGACGTTCGACGTCGCCGACGAGGAGTTCGCGGTCGACATCCTCGCCGTCCGCGAGATCAACCGGATGATGACGCTGACGCGCGTTCCGCAGAGCCCGCCCGAGGTGGAGGGCGTGATCAACCTGCGGGGCAAGATCATCCCGGTGCTGGACCTGCGCCGCCGATTCGGCATGCCCGCGGGCGAACGCACCGAGCGCAGCCGCATCATCGTGGTGGAGGTGAACGGGCGCGTGCTCGGGTTCATCGTGGACGGCGTGCACGAGGTGCTGCGGATCTCGGGCGACATCGTCGAGCCCGCCCCCGCCATGGTGTGCTCCATCGACTCGGAGTTCATCGAGGGCGTGGGCAAGCTCAACGACCGCCTCATCATCCTCCTCAACCTCGGCAAGCTGTTCGGCGCCGACACGCCGGGCGCGGACTCGCGGTTGGCGGCGGCCTGATCCGCCGCGGCGACACGCGACCACCCACACCGGAGCCGCCATGCCCGCCGCCACCGCCCGCTCCATGACCGAGCCGCAGTTCCTCGCCCTGCGCAAGATCATCTACGACCGCTCGGGGATCCACTTCCCCGACGCCAAGAAGTACGTCCTGGAGTCGCGCCTGGCCAACCGGCTCATCGAGCTGGAGATGGACTCGTTCGACGAGTACGTGGCCTTCCTCAGCATGGGCCCGTACCAGTCGGACGAGTTCCAGGAGATGTTCAACCGCATCACCATCAACGAGACCAGCTTCTTCCGCAACGAGCCCCAGCTCTCCTTCTTCGAGAAGACCGTGCTCCCCGAGCTGCTGGAGCGGCGCGAGGGCGTGAAGCGCCTGCGCCTCTGGTCGGCGCCCTGCTCCACGGGCGAGGAGCCCTACACCCTCGCGATCATCCTGCACCGCTCCATGGGCGTGCGCCTCATGGACTGGCGCATCGAGATCCTCGGCACCGACATCTCCGAGAAGTGCCTGGAGGCCGCGGCCCAGGCCAAGTACACCGAGTACTCCATGCGCTCCGTCCCGCCCCTGGTCCGGCAGCGGTACTTCAAGCAGGACGGGCCCTACTGGGCGCTCGACCCCACCATCAAGCAGATGGTCTCCTTCGACCTGCACAACCTCAAGGACAGCCTCGCGGCCCGCCGACGCGGGACCTGGGACGCCATCCTCTGCCGCAACTGCCTCATCTACTTCGACGATGCGATGAAGCAGCAAGTGCTCGCCACGTTCGCCCAGACGCTCGCCGCCGACGGCACGCTCCTGATCGGGCACTCCGAGACCATCAGGCCGGGCGAGGCCCCCTTCTCGAGCGTCGACGTGCCGCACGCCTTCGCCTACCGGAGAGTCAAGGCCGCGGCCTGACCGGACCGACGCCCCAAGAGCCGACATGAGCCCCTTCGACCCCGAGATCCTCAACGACTTCCTCACCGAATCGAGCGAGCTGCTCGAGCGCATGGAAGGCGACCTGGTCGCGCTGGAATCGGCGCCGGGCGACCCGGCCCTGATCAACCAGGTCTTCCGGGCCCTGCACACCATCAAGGGCAGCGCCTCGTTCCTGGCCCTGGCCCCCCTGGTCGCCGTCTCGCACGCCGCCGAGGGCGCGCTCAACGCCGCTCGCTCCGGGCTGGCGGCGATCGACCGGGCCGCCATGGACCTCCTCCTCCAGGCGACCGACGTCGTCAAGCTGCACATGGGGCAGCTCCGGGCCGGCGCCGCCCTGACCGAGCCCGATCCGCGGCTGGTGGCCTCCCTCGAGCGCATCGCCAACGGCACCGCGGGCGCCGCCGCCCCCGCGACCCCCCGCGAGCGGGCCGCCCCGGGCGAGGCCGAGCTTGCCCTGCCCCCCGGCAAGGCCGACCTGCTCGAGTTTCTCGCCAGCGACCTGGAGACCTCGCTCCAGTCGATGGGGGCCGCCCTCCGCGCCGGCGGGTCCGACCCGGCGTTCGCGGAGACCTGCGACGCCCTGGCCCGGGCCGTGGACTTCTTCGAGTGCGACCCCCTGACGCGCACGGCGCTGTGCCTCTCGCGCGTCGCCAACGCGCTGAGTTCCCTCGACGCCGACGCCCGCTCGCAGATCCTCCCTCGCGCCCTCGCGCTGACCGACCTCCTGGGCCTCCAGGCCGGGGCGCTCAAGCGCCGCCGACTGCTCCAGCTCCCGACCGACGCGGTCGTGGCACGCCTCGACGCCCTCCTGCAGGGCGAGCCCGTCCCCGACGGCGCCCGCGTCGCGTCGGACGCGGGCACCGACGCCGTGCTCGCGGCGGACGCGGGCGTCGCGGATGACGAGCCCACCGCCACAACAGACACGCCCGCCCCGCCGTCGGCGGCGCCCGGCGCGACCACCCCGTCCGGCGGCGCCCCCGCCGCCGCGGAGCAGACGATCCGCGTCGACGTCTCGCGCCTCGAACAACTGATGAACCTGGTGGGCGAGCTGGTCCTGCAGAAGAACCGGATCGCGGCCCTCTCCCGACGGGCGGCCCAGGGCGTCGAGCCCGACCTGGCCGAGGCGATGGCGCTGGCCGCGGGCTCGCTCGACCGCGTCACCGCCGACATCCAGCTCGCGGTCATGCGGGCCCGCATGCAGCCCCTCGAGAAGCTCTTCGGCCGCTACCCGCGCCTGATCCGCGACCTGGCCCACAAGACCGGGAAGCAGATCGCCCTCGTGATCGAGGGCGGCGACACCGAGGTCGACAAGTCGGTCATCGACGAGCTGGCCGACCCCCTGGTGCACCTGCTCCGCAACAGCGCCGACCACGGGCTGGAGTCCGCCGAGGAGCGCCGGCGGGCCGGCAAGCACCCCACCGGGCGCATCCGCCTCGTCGCCTCCCAGCACGCCGACCACGTCCGTATCCAGGTCATCGACGACGGCCGCGGGCTCGACCGGGCCCGGATCCAGGCCAAGGCCGTCGAGCGTGGGCTCGTCGCCGAGGCCCACGCCGCCCAGCTCTCCGACGCGGAGGTCTTCCAGTTCATCTTCCTCCCCGGGTTCTCGACGGTCGACCGGGTCAGCGACCTGTCCGGGCGGGGCGTGGGCATGGACGTGGTGCGCACCAACATCCAGAAGATCAAGGGCGACATCGCCCTCGGCTCGGACCCGGGCCAGGGCACCTCCATCTCCATCACCATCCCGCTCACCGTCGCCATCCTGCCCGCGATGCTCGTGGATGTCGCCGGCGAGATCTACGCCATCCCCCTCTCCAACGTCACCGAGATCGTCAAGCCCGAGCCCGACCACCTCTTCACCGTCGGACGCCGGCCCGTCCTGCGCCTGCGCGAGAGCGTGCTCCCCCTCGCCGACGGCATGGACCTGTTCGGCGTCGCCCGGGAGCGACGCGCCGCCTGCCCCTTCGCCGTCGTGCTCACCTCCAACCAGCAGCACGTCGGGCTCCTGGTCTCGCGCCCCATCGGACAGCAGGAGATCGTGATCAAGCCGCTCGACGCCATGGACAAGAAGAACCCGGCGGCCAAGGGGCCCATCTCCGGGGCGACCGTCCGAGACGACGGCGGCGTGAGCCTCATCGTCGACGTTCCCGAACTGCTCAGGCGCGCGCAGGCCGGCCCGCCGCCCCGGGCCGCATGACCCGAACCCAGGAGACCCAGCCCATGGACGCCAGTTACATCAAGCCCTTCGTCGCGAGCATCCAGAACGTCTTCGCGACCATGATGCAGCTCCCCGTCTCCCTCGGAACACCCCACCTCAAGACCAAGCCCGGTGCCTCCTCGGACGTCACCGGCATCATCGGCCTCTCGGGCGACGTCATCGGCACCGTCGCCCTCGCCTTCTCCGAGGCCACCGCGTCCCGCGTCGTCGCCCTTTTCGGCGGGCAGCAACTCGCGACCGACAACCCCGACTTCGCCGACGCCATCGGCGAACTGGTCAACATGGTCTGCGGCGGCGCCAAGGCCATGTTCACCAACAAGCGCGTCTCCATCAGCTGCCCCAGCGTCGTCCTCGGCGCCGGCCACCTGGTCGCCACCCCCCAGGACACCCCCTGCGTCGTCATCCCCTGCACCTCCGATTGCGGCGACTTCGCCATCGAGGTCGCGATCCGCGAGGCCGCCGTCCCCACCAAGCCCGTCGCCGCCGCGGCGGCTCAAGCCTGAAGCCGCCACCGGAGAGCCGAACATGCGCATCCTGCTCATCGACGATTCGAGGACCATGCGGAACATCCAGAAGGCCGTGCTCACGCAGCTCGGGTACTCCGAGATCTGCGAGGCCTGCGACGGGCAGGACGCCCTTTCGAAGGTCGGCGCCTTCAGGCCCGAGCTCATCCTCGTCGACTGGAACATGCCCAACATGGACGGGCTGGCCTTCATCAAGGCCTTCCGCCAGACCAACAGGACCACCCCCATGATCATGGTCACCACCGAGGCCGAACGCTCCAGGGTCATCGAGGCCATCAAGGCCGGCGTCAACAACTACGTCGTCAAGCCCTTCACCCCGGACCTCCTCAGCCAGCGCATCGCCGAGACGCTTGCCAAGGCGGGCGCCGCCAAGGTCGCCTGACCCGCCGCTGGATCGGCGCGACCGCCCGGCCCACAATCACGGGATGCTCCGCGGCAACCGCTGGTGGGCCCGACGGGTGGTGCCGGGCCTGACGACCCTGGCCCTGGCGCCCATCCTCTGCGCCCAGGGCCCCGCCCCCGACCCCAAGTCGCCTCCCCCCGATCACGCCGCGACCGACCGCGACGACCCCCGCGACATCACCCTCTGGCTCCGCGGCGGACAACGACTGGCGGGCACCCTTGTCGAGCTGAGCGACACGCTCATCGTCGTCTCGATCGGCGGCGTCCGCGCGACCTTCGCCCGCGACGGCGTCGAGCGCTTCGAGGTCGGACGCCCCGTCAGCGAGCTCTACGCCGAGCTCCGCGACGCCACCGACCCCGCCGACGCCGACGCTCTCGTCCGGCTCGCCGAGTGGCTCCGCGCCCGCAAGCGCCTGGAACTCGCGCTGGCCGAGACGAACCGGGCCCTCATGGCCGAGCCCACCCACGCCCGGGCCCGCGAGCTGCGCACGATCATCGAGGAGCAGGTCAAGCTCCTGGCGGTGGCCCCCAAGCCGGAAGCGCCCCCCGCGCCCGCCCCCCGCCCCGCCGACGAGTTCCCCCTCCTCGACGATCGACAGATCAACCTCGTGCGCGTGTACGAGGTCGATCTCTCCAGCCCGCCGCGGCTGGCCATCGCACCCGACCTGATCGCCCGCCTGATCGAGACCTACCAGGGCGACCCACTCATCCCCAGCACCCGCGCGGGGCGCGACCTCCTGTTCAGCATGAGGCCCGACCAGGTCCTCGAACTCATGTTCAAGCTCCGGGCCCGCGACCTCTACGACCAGGTCCAGGTGCTCGAGCACCCCCGCTCCATCCGCCTCTTCCGCGACGACGTCCACCGCGGCTGGCTCCTCAGCGCCTGCGCCTCCAACGACTGCCACGGCGGGACCCACGCCGGACGCCTCCAGCTCACCGCCCAGAGACCCGGCACCAGCGCCTCCGTCTACACCAACCTCTACATCCTCGACCGCTACCGCACCCGCGACGGCAGCCCCCTTGTCGACTACGACCAGCCCGCCCGCTCGCCCCTTGTCCAGGCCGGATTCCCACGGGAGCAGTCGTCGGCGCCCCACCCCAAGGTCGACGGCTGGCGCCCCGTCTTCAGGGCCGGCGACGACCCGCGCCTGCAGCGGACCATCGAGTGGATCCGGGCCATGTACCACCCCCGTCCCGACTACGGCGTCGACTACACGCCCCGGGCGCCCTTCCACCCCGACGACGCGGCGACCGGCCCCCAGCCCCAGCCGGGACGCTGACCCGTCCAAAGACCGCTCGGCATCGCGGGGACGCCCGTGATAAACTCCCGACCCGCCGCTCGGTGGGGCGGCGGCCCGCCCCAGACTCGTACCGATCGGCCGCCCGGCGCTCCGAGGCCCACATGACCCCAACCCGCTCCCACACCATCGTCCCCGCCGTCCGACTGGCCCTGGTGGCCGGCATCGCCTTGACGTCCCTCGCGGGCTGCGACCAGCAGACCCCGACCGGCCGCGCCGTCCAGCGCGGCAGCGCGGGCATCCAGACCCCGAGCCCCGAGGGGCAGGAGCGCGCCGGCGCGATCTCCTACAGCGACGTCGTCCGCGAGGTCCAAGGCGTCACCGACCAGGGCCTGCCGGGCGAGAACGCCGCGGCCCAGACGCTCGTGGCCCGGGCCCAGGCGGGCCTGGCCGCCCCGGGCGTTCTCGCCATGCTCGAGACCGAGCGTGACGCGTTCCGCCGGGCGTCGCTCGTGCGGGCGACGCTGGGCGAATACGTCGGGCGGTCGGCCCAGGTCGCCGCGCTCTCGACGTACAACCCGGCCCCGTTGATCGCCGACCTCGAGAAGAACGCCGCCGAGCGCGGGCGCCAGGTTGAGACCCGCAAGGCCGACCTCGCCAGGCTCCAGGCCGATGAGGCCAAGCTCCGCGCCGAGATCCAGCGGTTGCTCGACCGCGCCAAGACCCACGCCGACGCCGCTGGCCGGCTCTCGAGGGACGCCACCGCCCTCTCGGCGACCCAGGCCACGCCCGTGGTCGTCAAGGCCAACGAGGAGAAGCGGGCCGGCGATCGCCTCGCGGTGGACGCGGCCCGTGTCGAGGCCCGCGCCGACCAGGTCGCCCCCAGGATCCGCCAGGCCGCCCTCGAGGTCGAACAGCTCCAGACCCAGCAGATGGACCTCCAGGCCTCCATCGCCGATCTCCGGACCCGCGCGGCGACCGCGGCCCAGCAGGTCGACAAGGCCCGCACCGACGCCGACGCCACCGCGCGCGACCTCGCCCGGCAGGCGGCAGACCTCGCCGCCTTCCGCGCCGGCGACCTGGCCAAGGCCGACGACGAGGCCATCCGACTCCTCCAGCAGGCCGCCCTGTCCGCCAAGCGCGCCGGCAACGAGGGCGGCGTCGCCGGTCGCCTCGCGGTCGGCACCACCCAGCACGCCCTGGGCGACGCGCTCCTGATGCGGGCCCAGGGGCAGCGCGACTACGCCAACCTCCTCGCCGGGCTCGCCGAGGCCCAGCCCGCACTCGCGGATGCCTCCCGCTACGCCGACGATGCCCGCTCGGCCCGCGAACAGGCCAAGCAGACGCTCGACCAGGCCGCCGAGGCCTTCCGCGCCGCCCAGGGCGCCTACGCCTCGGTGCAGGCCAGGTCCGAGGTCAAGGAGCGGCTCGCCAAGATCGCCGAATCCCTCGAGATCCTCGCCAAGGTCGCCCAGGGCGAATCGCTCGACCTGCTCGGGCAGTACCTGCTCCCGCGCTCCAGCGCCGGGGGCGAGACATCCGGCGTCGACGCCGGTCTGGTCGCCGCGATCAACGCGGCCTACGGGGCCCAGAAGGCCGGCGACTACGACGCCGCCCTCGCCGACGTCATCGCCGACGACGCCACCAAGAACGTCCTCCGCTGGCAGTTCGGAGTGGGCGCCAAGGTGATGAAGCTCGACGCCGCCGTCAAGGCCAAGCTCGGCACCGGGCTCTTCGAGGCCGTCGGCGCCGAGCTCGCCGCCATGGGCCTGGACCCCAGGGCCCTCTCGGGCGACCTGTCCGCCGCCGACCTCGACCTCGAGATGACCGGGCCCGACACCGCCCGCGCCACGCTCGTCAACGCCCCGCCCATGTCGCCCCCCATGACCTACCGCAAGGTCGGTGGGCGCTGGAAGCTCGACCTGACCGCCCTGGCCCCCATGATCCAGACGATGGCCCCCATGATGGGCGGCATGGACAACGCCGTCGACGCGCTCATCGCCGACGTCGACGCCGGCAAGTTCGATTCCCCGCGCGCAGTCTTCACGGGCCTGCAGCAGAAGATCATGGAGAGCATGGGCGGCGGCGGCTGAGCCGCGCCTCCCGGGCCATGCGCGAGTCCGACCTCCTCGCCCACATCTACGCGCGCTCCGCCGACCTGGGCTCGCTGTACCCCCGCGTCCTCGTCGGGCCCGGCGACGACTGCGCCGTCCTCGACGCCGGGGGGGGGCCGCCACTCCTCTTGAAAGTCGACCAGGTCGTCGCCGGGCGCCACTTCGAGCCCTTCCCCCGCACGCCCATGGACCTCATCGGGCGCAAGAGCATCGCCCGCGCCGTCTCCGACGTCGCCGCCATGGGCGGCACCCCGATGGTCGCCCTCGCCGCCGCCGCCATCCCCGACGCCCTCTTTGGCCGCGCCGACCACCTCTTCGACGCCATGCACCGCTGGGCCCGCCACTGGGGCTGCCCCCTCATCGGCGGCGACATCTCCTCCACCCCCGGGCCCCTCACCATCGCCGTCACCATCGTCGGCACCCCCCACCACGCCCGAGGCCCCGTGCTCCGCTCCGGCGCACGCCCCGGCGACCTCGTCTGCGTCACGGGCCGCCTCGGCGGCGCCGTCGACGCCGCCACCTCCGGCGGCCGCCACCTCACCTTCGAGCCGCGACTCGCCGAGGCCCGCGCCCTCTGCGACACCCTCGGCGGGCGCCTCCACGCCCTCATGGACCTCTCCGACGGCCTGGGCATCGACGCCTCACGCATGGCTGACGCCTCACGCTGCCGCATCACCATCGACGCCGCCGCCATCCCCCGCGCCCCGGGCGTCTCGGGCTGGCGCGAGGCCGCCGGTGCTGGCGAGGACTACGAACTCCTCTTCACCCTCGACCCCGACTGCACCCCCCCGCCCGCCTGCCCGGGCACGAGCACCACCATCACCGTTATCGGGCGCGTGCTCGAGCCCGCCCCCGGACCGGCGTGCGCCATCCTCGACGCCGGCACCGAGCACGACGGGTCGTCCCTGGGCTGGGACCACGCCCGCCCCGGGCCCACCCCCTGACCCAACAATCCCCCGTGCCCAAGGTCGAACGAACCAGCACGGGCGAGCCCTACACCGCCGCCATGGCCGCGGCCTTGGGCTTCGTCCTCCGCGCCGGCGACGTGGTCGCCCTCTCGGGCCCCCTGGGCGCCGGCAAGACCCTCTTCGCCCGCGCCGTCGCCGAGGCCCTCGGTGTGCCACGCGGCGCCATCTCCAGCCCCACCTTCGTCGTCGTCAACCAGTACGCCCCCGCCCTCGCCCCCGACCGCCCCGCGCGACTCATCCACGTCGACGCCTACCGCCTCCGCGGCACGGACGAACTCGACGCCCTGGGATGGGACCGCCTCATGGGCCCCGTCGGCGCGCCCGACGCCGCCATGCTCGTCGAGTGGCCCGAACGCATCGAGTCGGCCCTCCCCCCCGAGCGGGCGCGCGTCACCCTCGAACCCGCCGCCGCGACGCAACGCCTCATCCGGATCGAACTCCCCGACTCCTGGACGCGTCGCAAGGGCGTCCGCGAGCTGCTCGAGCGCGAGCCCGCCACCTGCCCCGCCTCCAGGCAGCCGGTGCCCCCCAACGCCCCCGCCTACCCCTTCGCCTCCCCGCGCCTCCGCGACGCCGACCTCTTCTGCTGGCTCACCGGCGACTACCGCGCCTCGCGCCCGCTGGAGGGGGAGAGTCGTGAGCAGTGAGCAGTGAGCGGTGAACAGTGAGTGCGGGTGCCACGGATCATCGGGCGAAGCGCCCGATGACCCGTGCCGCCGCGACCACCGGCCACAGGCCGGTCCCACTGGAGGACCACAGGCCGATCCCACCCCCCTCCCCCCGGGTACTCTTGTCCGCATGCGTGGGGTTGCGGCCATGATCGTGGGCGTGATGTTCGGCGCATCGTCGGGCGTGGCCGCGGGCCAGACCGAAGACGAGCGCGCGCGATTCCAGGCTTGGCCGGACGGCACGATCAACATCGACCGTGAAGTGCTGCGCTCGGGGAGCACTGCGTACAAGGTCGAGTACGACATTGAGTTCCTGTACACGCTCTCGGAGGCGGAGTTTGCCGCCATCCGCAAGCGGGTCGAAGGGAAGCCCGAGCACCCCGACCGCGCCTTGCTTGCCCTCGAACCGCGACGGACGCGGCCCGACGTCGATCAGTTCGTGCTCTGGCTGAAGGGAGATGAGTTCCGGCGGAGCGTCACGCGCGTGAGCGGAGGCGACTCGGCATTGGACGATGTCCAGACGGGCGCGCTCGCGTGGCGGATGACGCCCGAGGCATTGACGCTGGCCCGACGGGGCGATCAGATCACCAGGAGTGGCATTGCTCGATTCGTGGACTCGAATCTGGATGACGCGCTCGTCCTGTTCACGGGCGGGCTGCACCGCGCGGTGTGGTCGGGGGCTCCGGTCCACGGGATTCTCGCGGCGGACGGGACGTGGCGCGCCGAAGCGGACAAGGCGATCAACGATGGACAGTGGCGATTGCGGGCCACCGGGCGATGGGATGCTGCCGCTGATTCGGGTGAGGTCTGGCGCGTCGAGCTGTCCACCACCAGGGCGGACGGGACTGTGAGCGGCCTTGTCATCGCGACGAGCGGATGGTCGATGGCGCCCGGGTTTCCGCGCCCCGTGGCTCGCGAATCGCTGACCAAGAGGCAGAATGGCGTGCCCGACCGTCGCGTGGTGTTCAGATCGATCGCCACCATCGACGATCACGAGTTCCGCCGGGTCACGCGCGTTCCACCCCTGGCGGGGTCGGACGAGCACCGCGGACCGGTGACCTTCCGCGAGGTGTATGACCACACGGAGGGCGAGATCCGAGTGGTCGGCGCCGAGGGCGAGGAGGACATCATGCGTCGCCCGCTGCCGGAGTCCGCCGCGGTCATGGAAGTCGACAAGCGCGAGCGCCTTCGGATAGCCGGCTGGGTTCTGGGCGGGCTGGTGCTCACATGCCTGGTGTGGTTCCGCCTTCGTATCAGGCGAAGGCACTCATAGTTCCTCTTCAGGGAGGACGCATGGCACTCACATCTCGAACGACCGCACTGTCCTGCTCGCTCGTCAGTCTAGTGGCCGCCAACACACTGGTCGCGCGGAACGACTGCTGGGTCAACACCACGCAGTCGTGCTGCGGATCCTCGCCGCCTTCGGGCCCGCAGCCCAACCTGATCGGGCGCGACTGCGACAACAACGCCGAGACTCCCCCGATCTGTCCGGACGATCCGATCAGCGATCCCCAGATTGACAAGGTCCAGCCGGCGGGACCGGGGCAGGAGGGACGCACGGGTGTGGACTATGGGGCGACGGCCAACTGCAAGCGGCGCGTGTGGGCCCGCCCGACGTCACCAGGAGGGCCCTGCGTCGGCACGGGTGTTGAACGCTCCAACTCCTGCAACACGTCGAAGACGGACCCGAACTCCGCGCCCTGTGTCGGCCAACAGGACTGATGTCGCTCACCGCTCCTCGCACGCTCGCCGGTTTCGCGGGGCAATGTGCCCTTGGGTTCGTGCTGCTTGCCGGACTCTTGAAGTCGGTGGATCTGTCGGCGTTCCGCGATGTGCTTGCTTCCTGGAGGACTCTTCCCGAGAGCTGGGCGCCCTGGGTCGGTACGTTCGTTCCGACCTCTGAAGTGCTTCTTGGGGGTGCCGGGGTCTTGGGGTTACGCCGCCGCTGGTCCGCTGCGGCGGCGATGTCGCTCCTGGCTCTGTTCACGGCGGCGTATGTCCACGAGTGGGCGCTCGGCGATCGCTCGCCGGCGTGTGGGTGCCTTGGTGCGGTGTCCACGCCGGAGGAATCGGGGATCTGGGTCGTCGCTCGCAACGTGCTGCTCATGGGAGCGCTCGCTGCCGGTCTCTGGTCGAGCCTGCCTCGCGGGCGTGACGCCCCCGCCAGGGCCGGCGAAGAGTGGCGGAGCGCGCCCGCGCCAAGGGGCTTCACGCTGGTCGAGACGCTGATCGTCATGGTGCTTGTCGCGATGCTGGTGGCGCTGGCGATGCCGACGCTGGGCCGGGTTCGGGAGCGGGCCCGGGTCGGGGCGAGCCTGGCGAACCTGCGTTCCCACGCCTCGATCATCCACGCCTACGCCGGCGAGCACCGCGAGCACCTTCCCTACCTGACTTCGCCGACGGCGACCTTCTCGGTCATCCGGTCGCTGTCGGCGGGCGTGGCGGTCCGTACGCGGTATTTCGGCACGTACATCTTGTGGAACGTCGGCCTGGCCGACGCGTACTACGACGGGCGCCCCCGTCATGCGTCGTTCCGATCGCCCTTGCGTCGCCCGGACGACACCAGGTGGCTCCACTACGCGCTGTCGTGCAGTTTCCAGGCCGACCCCGACTACTACGCACCGGAGACCAGGACCTATCCCCCGGAGCAATGGCGCGCCACGCGGCTGGGCGAGGTGCTCTTCCCGTCGGGCAAGACGCTTCTGGCCGACGACGCCGTGACCCCCTCGGCCATGGCGTTCGTCTCCTACCAGCCCCAGCGGGTACGCTTTCCGCTGGCGTTCGTGGATGCCAGCGCCGCGGAGATCCCGTGGTCGCGCGCGGGCAAGCAGATGCCCAGCGGCGACGGCGGACCGGTCACGCTGAACTACGGGCACGAGAACAGCCTCATCGCACCCTTGCGCCATGCGCTCCACGGCGTGCGCGGGCGCGATGTCATCCGGTGACTGGCGACAGATACCGCTCCACGAACTCCTCCGCGCGCCAGACGTAGCGCTGCAGCGCGGTGGCGCGGGCGGCGTCGCCCATGGCGGCACGCGCGGGCTCGTCGTCGTGCAGGCGCTCGACCAGGGCCGCCAGTTCCGCCGCGGAGCGGAAGACCGCGCCGCCCCCGGCGTCCAGCTTCTCCGCCAGCACGGGCAGGTCGTAGGCCAGGATCGGCAGCCCGGTGAGCATCGCCTGCACGGTGACCTGCGAGAAGGTCTCGGCGGATGTGCTGGGGACGATCAGGGCGTCCAGCGTGCGCAGGAAATCGGCGACGCCCCCGGGGGGAAGCCACTCGTGCGGCACCGCCCCGGGGGGCGGGTCCGGCGGCGGGTGCCTGTACGCGAGCAGGTGAAGCTCCACGCGCCCGCGCAGGCGATCGGGGAGCATGCGCCAGGCGTCGAGGGCCAGGTGGGCGCCCTTCCAGGGCGTGTCGAGCTGACCGACGACGCCGAAGCGGAGCGGGCCGGGCGGGCGGTCGCCCGCGCGCGGGTGGAAGCGCTCGGCGGAGAGGACGCCGTAGGAGACGTTGACCTCGCGTACGCCGCCGGCCTTGAAGGCGTCGCCCACGGCGTGACTGACGGCGTGGACGGGGATGCCCATCCGCGCGATCGCGCGCAGGTAGTCGGGGCGCGGGAACTGGTGGGCGAAAAGGACGGTGCGCTTGGCCCCGCTGCCGGCGCGCAGGAGGCGGGCCGCGGGGAGGATGCCCCGCCCGTTGTTGCCGAGGATGAGCAGGTCGAAGGGCCCGCGCCGGCGCAGCGAGGGGACAAGCGCGAGTGAGACGGGGAGCGGCCGGCGCAGCGGCAGGCCCGGGACGACCTCCAACGCAGGATGCTCGGGGAGGTGCTCGCGAAGGGGAGTGCTCCAGCGCGGCTCGATGGGGAGGGTGACGGGGTGCCCGAGCTCGAGCAGTCGGCGGATGAAGAGGGAGTTGAAGATCTCCACGCCGTGGACGCGCTTGTGGCGCCGGTCGGCGAGGAAGGCGGGGGTGAGGAAGAGGATGGATCCGCCGCGACGGGTGGTCATCGGTCGGCGGAGGGTATCGGCGGACTCGGGAGCGGCGATTGGATCAGGCTTGGTCCGGTTTCGTGGTTGGGGGGCCAGCGGAGGCTGGTGTCCCGGGCGTGGTCGTCGGGCCACGCGCGACTTGGGGCGGCAGCCTCCAAGCGCCACCCAAGCCGTCGAATGGCGGGTCGGCACGCGGAGGACACGGGACGTGCATCGACCGTTCCCGGGCGACTTCGCCACGCCACGGCACCATCGCGCCAGATGCCCGTGACCTGCCGCCGAATGGCCCTGCAGTTCTGGATGTCGAGCCGCCGAACGTACATGGCACAGTGCAGGGGGACGGGCGGATGCGCGCCTGCCCCACGCCGCTACGGTCGCCGTCGTGACCTCAGGCCACGGCCCCCATTTCACCGCGGGTGCTGGCCCGTCGGGCCGCGTCGACGGCGGTTCGCCCCCTCGGTATCAAGCCTCCCTGCCGGCGGGGTTCTGACGCGGCAGGGGCAGGGGAGTCTCGCCTTGCGCGATGCTGGCGGCCAGTTCCAGCCCGTCGTGGGCCAGGGCCATGCCGGCGGGGAGCGAGGCGTTGGTTTCTTCGTGGGCCAGGTCGTGGGCCATGTGGACGAAGAAGGTCCGGCGGGCCGCGATCTTCTCGGCCAGGTGCACGGCCTGTCCGAGCGTCAGGTGGGTGGGGTGGTGCCGGTGGCGCAGGGCGTCGAGCACGAGGGTGCCCAGTCCCGACAGGTACCGCCAGGACTCGGTGGGCACGCCCGACACGTCGGTGCAGTACGCAAGCGGGAAGGGCGAGCCGGGCGGGAGATCCTGCTTCAGGGGCGAGGCGGCGGCGGGCTCGACGCGGTAGCCCACGATGGGCAGGCGGCCATGGAGCATGCGGAAGGGGGTGAAGGAGACGCCGAAGAGCTCGACCGCGACGCCCGGGGCCAGGGCGTGGGGGATGAGCGAGGCGACGAAGCTGTCGTTGACGTTGGCGTCGCGCTCGAAGACGTGCTTGTAGACGCGGCGGAGGTGGTCGAGGGTGTGGGGCTCGGCGTAGATGGGGATGGGCGTCCGCTGGAGGGCGTTGAAGCGGCGCACCTCGTCGAGCCCGAAGGTGTGGTCCACGTGGTTGTGCGTGAAGAAGATGGCGTCGCAGCGCCGCAGCCCGGCCCGCAGGGCTTGCTGGCGCAGGTCAGGGCCGGCGTCGAGCAGGGCGGTGCGTTCCACGCCGAACGGGTCGGTCCAGAGGACGGCGGCGGCGGTGCGCAGACGGCTGTCGCGGGGGTCGGGGCTGGTGCAGACGTGACAGTCGCACCCGATCGCCGGGATGCCCGCCGACGTGCCCGTGCCGAGGAACAGGAAGCGCACGGGTCAGCGTAGGGGAGCGACTGTCTTGATTGTCAAGCGGTCTCAAGAGAGGTCCTCCACGGGGTTCGGGTTCGCAGCATGGCGTTGAGGGTGACCAGGAGTTCCCGCATGCAGGCGACCGGGGCCGACTTCCTGGCCTTGCCCGTGGCGACGAGTTCCGTGTAGAAGGCGCGACGCGCCGGGTTCGGCGCGGGGTGTGTGTCGGGAGTCCGTGGATGGATGGGCCGCGGGTGCCACGGGTCATCGGGCGCTTCGCCCGCGACCCGTGCGGGTCGGGTGTCGGGGGCAAGGCGGCACGGGCGACCGCCGGGCGGATCGCCCGTGGCACCCGGAGCGCCCACCTGCGCCTGTGTGCGGACTCTCCCGACCCGCGCCGCTACCTGTCCAGCTCCGCCGCGACGACGTTGAGGGAGCCGATGCAGGCGACGATGTCGCTGAGGAGGTGCCCCTCGCACATCTTGGCGATGGTCTGGTAGTTGATGAACGAGGGCGGTCGGCACTTGGCCCGCCAGGCCCGCGGCCCGCCGTCGGACACGATGAAGAACCCCAGCTCGCCGTTGGCGGTTTCGTTGGCGCCGTAGCACTCGGCGACGGGGGGCTTCCAGCCGCGGTTGCTCATGACCAGTTCGAAGTGCTGGATGAGGCCCTCGATGGAGCCGTAGACGTCGGTCTTGCGGGGCTTGGTGACCTTGGCGTCGGCGAAGACGTCGAGGGGCCCGGCGGGGATGCGGCCGATGAGCTGGCGGACGATCGAGCACGACTGCCGGATCTCCTCCAGGCGCACCAGGTACCGCGCGTAGGTGTCGCCGTCGGTGCAGATGGGGACCTGGAACGTGACGGCCTCGGCGCCCTGCCCGTCCCAGTTGTCGGCGTAGCAGAGGTAGGGCTCGTCCTTGCGCACGTCGCGCTTCACGCCGCTGGCCCGCGCGATGGGGCCCGTGATCGACCAGGCCACGCACTCGTCGTGCGTCAGCAGCCCCACGCCCCGGGTGCGGTCCATGAAGATGCGGTTGCGGTTGAGCAGGGTCTCCAGGTCGCGGAGGGCGGCGGGCACCTCCTCGTCGATGAGCTTCCTGACCAGCGTCTTGAACATCTCCTCGTCGGGCAGGTCCTGCATGGCCCCGCCCACCCGCGTCCAGTCGGGGTGGTAGCGCTGCCCGGAGATGAAGTCGTACAGGTCGTAGGTCTTCTCGCGGACGTTGAAGGCGTAGATGAAGCCCGTGAAGGCGTTGAGGTCCAGCCCCGCCGCCCCCACGCACAGCAGGTGGTCCTGGATCCGCGCCACCTCCGCCATGATGGTCCGCAGCACCTTGCAGCGCGGCGTGATGTCGATCCCGAAGAGCTTCTCCACGGCGTGGTGCCAGCAGATGTCGTTGGCGATGGGCGAGAGGTAGTTCATCCGCGACGCGATGGCGACGTACTGGTTGTAGTCCAGGTGCTCGGCCAGCTTCTCGAAGCCCGAGTGCAGGTACCCGATGTGGGGCGTGCAGCGGGCGATCCGCTCGCCGTCCAGCTCCAGCACCAGGCGCAGCGTCGTGTGCGTCGCCGGGTGCTGGGGCCCGAAGTTCAGCACCCAGCGGTCGCCCGTGTCGACGTGGCTGGCCAGGTACCGGGTCGTGTCGGCGTCGACGGTCCAACCTTGCTCGGGCTTCAGCGTGAAGGGCATGAGCGTCCTCGATGGCCCCGGATCGGGGGAGCAAGTGTAGGGACTTGGGGCCCGGCTCCCCTCTGTCCGGACGGCGGGCCGACGCCCGGCGGCGCCGAGGTCGCCGAGCCGATCTCGGCGGCACGGGACCCACTACCGTCCCGCCATGGGCCCTCCGAGCATCGCTGACGCCGACGAGTCGCACCTGGCGGCCGTTTTCGAGATCTACAACCACGAGGTCCTGACCAGCCCCTCGACGTTCGAGACCGAGCCGCGCACGCCCCAGCAGCAGCGCGAGTGGTTCCACGCCTTCGACCGCTCGGTCTACCCCGTCCTCGTCGCGCTCGACGTCGGGCGCGTGCTGGGCTGGGCCCGGCTCCAGCCCTGGTCGCCCAGGCCCGGCTACCGGCGTTCGGCGGAGGACTCGGTCTACATCGCCGAGCACGCCCGGGGGCGGGGCGTCGGGCGGGCCCTGCTCGACGAACTCCTGGGGCGGGCGCGAGCCGCGGGGATCAGGTCCGTCATCGCCCGCATCAACGACGATGGCGGGCCCAGCGTCCGCCTGCACCGCGCCGCCGGGTTCCGCACCGTCGGCATCCTCGAGGCGGTGGGCGAGAAGTTCGGGCGGGTCCTCGACGTGCGCATCATGCAGGCGAGTGTCTGAGGAAGGCGCCGGGGACTGGGGAATGAGGGGATGTGGGACCGGCCTGTGGCCGGTGCCCCCGGCTCGGGATTCGGGCCCGCCCCTCAATAGGGCCTGCGGATCGGGTTGAGCACCACGTTGTCGCGCCCGGGGATCAGCACGTCCGCGATCTCGATGGCCTCCTGGAAGCTCTCCTTGGCGGCGGGCACGTCCATCGCGTAGTCGACGATGAGCCCCGAGTCCAGGTGCTGGGCGGTGGCGACGGCGTCGCCCGCGATGAGCGTCGTCGCCCGCGGGCCCTCCAGCAGCAGCCCACACATGCCCGGGCTCACGCCGGGGAGCGGGAAGAGACTGACGCGGTCGGCGGGCCGGTCGGGGGCCGGTTGGCATCGCTGCAGGAGCGAGACGTCGCGCTCCAGGCGCTCGCGGAGCGACATCCCCACGCCCTCGGGGTCGTCCCCGTCCTCCTCCTCGCCCTGCACCCGGACCAGGTTCCGAAGCTGGAGCGCCAGGCGCGTGCCGATCGCCTCGCGCTCCGGCTCGTGGATCAGCCACTCGGCGTGCTCGAAGAGTCCGAGCCCGCCCCGGCACTCTGGGTGGAAGCTGGTCAGGAACACGTGCGTGACCTTGGAGGGCGTCAGCCCGGCCCGCTCGCCCAGGCGGGCGGCCAGCGCCGGACCGGGGAGCGCCGGGTCCACCACGATCGTCGCGCCGCCGGAGCGCACGAGCGTCGTGGTGGCGTGCCCGGTGCGCACGGGGACGCGCTCGCCCCACAGCGGGTTGCACGCCAGGGTGCCGATGCTGATCACGCGGGATTCCATGGGGGATCGTAGTGAACAGTCCGCGTGCCCTGTTGAGCTCCCCCTTCCGGACACGCCGGGCCCGAGGAGGCTCGGCGCGCCCTACCGACCCAGCGCCCCCCGCAGGCTCGACACCAGCGCCCGCCGATCCTCGTCCTTCATCGATCCCGCCTGGCGCTCCCTGGGCCAGAGCCACACCGGGTCCCGCGGCTGGGGGTCGTCGGCGTGGCGCGGGATGAGGTGCCAATGCACGTGCGGCACGAGGTTGCCCAGGCACTCGTAGTTGATGCGGACCGGGCCGAAGACCGCCCGCTGGGCGGCGGCGGTGTGACGCACGTCGTCCCACAGCCGCGCCTGCCGGTCGGCGGTCAGGTCGGCCACGTGCTCGGCGTGTTCCTTGAGCACGAGCACGCACCAGCCCCGCGGGCCCTGGTTGTCGCCCAGCAGGGCGAAGCTCTCCGCCAACTCCGCGATGAGCCAGGGGTGCTTGCCCCGGCCCGCCCTCGCCGCCTGTTCGCACAGCGGACACGCCATGCGGCACGGTAGCGCCCGATCCGCGGCCGGCGTTCGCACCTCAAGCGGGCGCCCGGGCGGCGGGGGGGGCGTCAGTGCGTGTGCCCGGCGCGCCGTGCGGCGTCGATGGCCCGGCAGGCCGACTCGGGCGTGAGGCGCTCGTGCAATGCGTGGTCGATGAGGGCGACGGGGGCCAGGTCGCAGGCGCCCAGGCACTCCAGCTCGATGAAGGTGAACTCGCCGTCGTCGGTTGTCTCGCCCACGTCGATGCCCAGGTAGGCGCGGATGGCGTCGGTGATGGCGGGCTGCCCGCAGAACTCGCAGGCGATGGAGCGGCAGACCTGGATCAGCCGACGACCCTTGGGCTTGAGCCAGTATTCCTCGTAGAAGGAGGCGGTGTCGATGACGTCGGCGGGCTTGAGCCCGAGGAAGTCGGCGATCTCGACCATGGCTTGGGGGGGGATCCAGCCCTGCTCGTGCTGGACCTCGTGCAGCACGGGCAGCAGGGCCGCCAGTCGCGTCTCGAAGCGCGGCAGGACCCGCTCGCTCAGGCGCTGCTTGAGGGCCGCGGTGAGGTAGGGGTCGGGCCGTCGTGGGACGGTCGCGGCGGCGGAGTGCTTGGTGATCCAGGCCATGGGTCGGCATGGTAGGGGCGGGGGCCGGGCGTGGTCCGCTACCCTTGTGCGGGCGCCCGTAGCTCAGCCCGGATAGAGCAGCCGCCTTCTAAGCGGCAGGTCGCGCGTTCGAATCGCGCCGGGCGCGCTTGCCGCGTTGACGCCACGCCACGCCACGCGATGAGCCCGGGCAACATCCGAAACGGGCGCACGTCCGCGGAGGCCCCCGATCCGCCCCGGCACGCCGGTTGTATGGGCCCGGGGTGGGCGACCGCGCCCGGTGAGGTGTGAAGATGGGAAAGATCGGCGGCATCGCGCTCATGCTCGCGCTCCTGGCGGGGTGCGCTGCGCCGGTCGCCCGTCGGCACGCCGGGGCGGAGGTCGGCGGCTCGTCCGGGACCGTGGTGTTCCCGGACGATCCCGCCGTGCTCGTCGGCGACGCCTCGGCGCCGGAGTTCTCGCGGCGTGACGCGGCCCTGGGGTTCGTCGGCGACGTGCGCCCGCCGGCGGACCTGTGGCCCTGCACGGCCCCCAGCGTCGATCGCGTGCGCTACCTCCACCTGCAGCGCAGCGCCGAGACCACGGTCATCTTCCGCGAGCGCCGCATCTGGCTCCGGCACGACGGGGCGTACTACCTCCGGTGACCATACCGTGCGCCCGTGGGACGCGGGCGCATGCAACGGCGGTGGGCGTGTTCGGCGACGGCGGCGGCGCTGTACCTGCCGTTCACATGGGTCCTCTGGATCGACTACCCCTGGACCGACTACCGCTGGCTGTGGGTCAAGATGCTGCCCGTGCTCCCGGGCCTGCTGCCGTCGCGGCTCATCGTGGGGCACGCGGCCCCGGAGTGGGTGCTGTTCACGCTCGCGGGCGTTCTCTCGGGGGCGGCGCTGGCCTCGGCGGGGTGGCTGGCGGGCCGATCGCGGGCCTGGCTCGTGGGCGTGACGATCGCGGGGCTGGCGTACTCGATCCCGTGCGCCTACGGGGCGTACAACGCCTTCAGGGCGTGAGCGGGGGCGCGGGCGTTGTGGTCGGGCGTGCGGAGCCTGGAGGCCGTCCCCGGCGGCATCCGCCGGGCCCGATGCCCAAGAATGTGGGCATGGGACTCCTGCTCTCCAACGACGATCGGATGCTGGCGGGCGTGTGCGGGGGGATCGCCAAGTGGCTGGGGTGGAGCTCGACGCTGGTGCGCGTGGCGTACGTGCTGGTGTCGATCCTGTCGGCGGCGTTCCCCGGGATCCTGGTGTATGTGATCCTGTGGATCCTGATGCCTCGCGAACGGGCCTGAGGGGGCGGGCGGCTCTATGATCGCCCCATGGCGTTCATCCGCGTCATTCCCAGGGCGGATGCGGAGGGCCACCTGGCCGACCTGTATCGCCGCTACGCCAACAGGAACGGGCACGTCGACCACGTCCTGGTGGTGCACAGCCTGCACCCGGCGACGCTGGAGGCGCATATGGCGCTGTACGCCCAGGCGATGCACGGCCCGTCGTCGCTGAGCCGGGTGGAGCGCGAGGTGCTGGGCGTGGTGGTCAGCCGGGTGAACGGGTGCCGCTACTGCCTCGAGCACCACGCGACGGGGCTGGCCCGCGAGCTGACGGAGGATCGCCGCGGGCTGGCGGTGTGTCTGAAGGAAGGGAACGTGGCGGGGTTGACGCCCCGCGAGGCGGGGTTGGCGGGATACGCGACGAAGCTGACGAGCGAGCCGGCGTCGGTGACGGCCCACGACATCGCCGCGCTGCACGCGGCGGGGCTCTCCGACCGCGAGGTCCTGGACGCCGCCCAGGTCATCGGGTACTTCAACTACGTCAACCGCATCGTGCTGGGGCTGGGCGTGACCCTGGAGGCGGGGCCGATCGGGCAGCACCCGGCGGCGTCGACGGCGTGAGGCGGTCGGGGCGCGGCGGGTCCGACCAGAGGGCCTTCCGCGGCGTCGCTTGGCGGGGTCGCGTTCGCGCGCATCGCATTCGCTGAAAGCGCCCCAGGCGGGACGGGATGATTGTGGCGCGGAGGAGAGGGGGACGACCCGCGAAGGAGGGGCCTGAAAGGCCCCGCCCCGGTACCATCGGGGCGCCATGAACCCGACGGCCCAGTTGCTCGAGCCCGAGGTGCGCGAACTGATCGAGGGCGGGCGCTACGCCGAGCTGCGCGAGGCGCTGCTGGGGATCGACGCCGTCGACGTCGCGGAGATCCTGCGGGAGCTGGAGCCGGGCAAGTCGGCGGTGGCGTTCCGGTTCCTGGCCCGCGACTTCGCGGGCGAGGTCTTCGCGTACTTCCCGGCGGAGCACCAGAACGACCTGATCAGGGCCCTGGGCACGGTCGAGTCGGCGCGGCTGCTGGAGGCCATGAGCCCGGACGACCGGGCCCGCGTCGTCGACGAGCTGCCCACGGAGGTCGCCACGCGCATCGTCGCGGAGCTTCCCCCCGAGGAGCGGCGCGTCACGCAGGCGATCCTCGGGTACCCCGAGCGCAGCGTCGGGCGCCTGATGACGCCCGACTACGTGCGCGTGCGGGCCGACTGGACGGTGGCGTACGCGCTGGACCACATCCGGCGCTACGGGCGTGACGCCGAGACCATCAACGTGGTGTACGTCGTGGACGAGCAGGGGAAGCTGGTGGACGACCTGCGGCTGCGGCAGGTGTTCCTGGCGGACCCCTCGGCGCCCATCGAGAGCCTGATGAACCGCTCCTTCGTCGCCCTCCAGGCCGACCAGCCCCAGGAAGACGCGGTGACCATGCTCAAGCGCTACGACCGCAGCGCCCTGCCCGTGGTGGACAGCCGGGGGATGCTGCTGGGGATCGTGACGCACGACGACGTGGCGGACGTGGCGGAGCAGTTGGCGACGGAGCAGGTGCAGCGGCTGGGCGCGGTGCAGGCCCTGGACGAGCCGTACATCGAGTCGGGGCACGTGGCGCTGTTCCGGAAGCGCGGGCCCTGGCTCTCGCTCCTGCTCGTGGGGCAGAGCATCACGATCCTGGTGCTGGGATCGTTCCAGGACCAGTTGGAGAGGGCGGCGGTGCTGACGCTCTTCCTGCCGCTGGTGATCTCGTGCGGGGGGAACTCGGGCTCGCAGGCGGCGACGCTGATCACGCGGGCCCTGGCCCTGGACGAGATCGCGCCGGCGGACTGGTGGCGCGTCGTACGCAAGGAACTGGTCTCCGGGCTGCTGCTGGGGGCGACGCTGTCGCTGCTGGGCCTGGCGGCGGTGCTGTTCTTCACGGGCGTGGGCTACACCAGGACGCCCTCGCCGATGATGGTCTCGTTCACGGTCGCGGGGGCCGTGCTGCTCATCGTGGTGTGGGCGGTCACGCTGGGGGCCACGCTGCCGCTGATCCTGGAACGGTGCGGGCTGGACCCGGCGACGGCGAGCACGCCCCTGGTCGCGACGCTCATGGACGCCTCCGGGACCCTGATCTACCTGGCCATCGCGGTGCTCGTGCTGCGGGGAACGCTGCTGTAGCGATGGACGGCGCCTCTTGCCGAGCCGACGGCGCACGCCGTCGGGGCGCGGGCCCACCCTCCCCGGCCGATCAGTGCTTGGCCTCGTAGCGCAGGTAGTCCTCGATCTCCCGCGGCGAGGGCTCGGCGGCCCGCCAGGCGGCGAGGACGAGCCCCGCGAGCATCGAGGAGGCGTCGGCGAGGCGCTCGGCGATGAACGACTTGCCGGGCTCGCGCTCGAGGTCGCCGGACTTGCGCAGTTCGTACAGCGGCACGACGCGGTCGAACGACCGGCGCGTGTAGGCGACGGCGGCGCCCCACTGCGTGCGCGGGGACACGTCGGCGGGCGCGACGGGGGTGCCGCGGAGCGTGTCGTAGGAGAGGGCGTGCAGCGTGAGTACGGTGCCGTCGATGTGGGCGTGGATGCCCCGGTCGGTGGTGTAGGCGTGGGGGTTGTCGCCGACCCACCCGTGGTGGTGGCGGGTGGTGTGCAGGGGCTGGGCGGTGTCGCCCACGAAGTGGCTGAGGACGCCGAGGGAATAGACCGCGTTCTCGCGCGCCTGCCGCACCTGGCCCTGTCGGCGGGGCGTGGAGGCGTCGGCGAGGCCCTCGAGGATGCGCAGCGTGTTGAAGGCGGAGCGGAGCTTGTCGGCGCTCTCGGCGATGGAGTGGAGGACGAACCCGGGCCACTCGTTGACCTTGGCGGGGTCCTGCCGCGGGTCGTAGGGCGGGACGTCGGGCCTCTCCCAGTTCTCGGGATGGACGTGCCTGGCGACGGCGAGCACGCGCATGTACTCGTAGCGCAGCGGCGGGACGGTCTCGAGCGTGAGCCCGAAGGGCTCGAGGTCCTCGACGTCGATGTAGTGGTCGGGATTGTTGAGGTGGGTGAGGGCGGGGGCGCGCGTGCCGCGCCACCGGTCGGGCTCGCCCGACTGCCACGCGGCCCGCTGGCGGGCGTCCTCGTCGCGCAGGAACGCGGGGAGCCCGTCGCCGGCGGCGTCCAGGGCCAGGAGCGTGATGGTCCGGTGCCCGTCGGCGTCCCAGGCGGAGGCGGGGGCGGCGGCGAGGAGCAGGCTGAGGGCGAGCGTGCGCATGGGCGCACGGTAGTGGGGGCGCCGGCCTCCAAGCGCGGACACCGCCCGGAGGGCGGCGCCACCCGGGCCGCGTCAGGCGGGCTTGCGGGCCACGAAGAAGGCCGTGGTCCAGTGCCCCTGGTATCTCCGGTCCTCGCCCGCGGCCTGCATGTACATGGTCATCACCGCGGTGGGGTTCTCGACGAGGATGGTGTAGGGATTGGCGTTGGGCGGGCGGGCCGGGTCGAAGCGGAAGTCGAAGCCGGAGGAGACCAGGAGTTGCATGAGGTTGAAGTAGCGGTCGGCGCCGGTGACGCAGAAGTCGATGGTGCCGGCGAAGAGGCCGCCGGGCACGAGCAGTCGGTGGGCGTGCTCGACGACGCGGGCGGTGGTGGCGGGGTCGAGTTCTTCCATGACGCTGACGGAGCAGACCAGGTCCTGCGAGCCCTCGCGCACGTCCAGCGGGCCCCCGAGCAGCCCGCGGACGAAGCGCACGTCGGGGAAGGGGTCGAGCAGGCGCTCCTTGCGCTTCGCGTCCCACGACTCGCCCGAGGGGAAGTAGGCCAGCCCCATGTCGTCATCGACGCCGGTCATGTGGCAGCGGGCGTGGAAGGCGGCGAAGAGGGCGGGGTTGAAGCCGTGCCCGTATTCGAGGATGGCGGCGCGGCGGTCGGCGAGCCCGCGGTCCCCCACCAGGGCCATGAGCTCCATGTAGCCGTAGTCCTTCAGCACCGAGTGCGAGGCCTTGCGGTAGTCGGGGAAGCGGCGCGTGAGCCGCCACCAGTCGTCGACGGCGGGGACGCGGAGGAGCGGGGCGGTGGGGTCGGTCATGCGCGGGCCCGGGAGGTGTGGCCCGATGCTATCGGGGGCGGCGGGCGCGCGAAAAAGCCCCGCCGGGGGCGCGGGGGAGGTCGCGCCTTCAGCAGCCGACGTTGTAGATGTTGAGGAACTCGAGGAAGTCGTTGAAGTCGACGGCGCCGTCGCCGTTCAGGTCGGCGCAGTTGTTGAGAGCATTGAAGTCGTTGAGGTTGCCGAAGGTGCCGGAGGTGAACCCGCGGGGGGCGATCAGGCCTTCTTCTGGTAGTACTCGAGGTTGATCTGGATGTACCTGGCCCACTCGGGGGGGAGGTCTTCCTGGGGGTAGATGGCCTTGACGGGGCACTCGTCGACGCACAGCCCGCAGTCGATGCAGGTGTCGGGGTCGATGTAGAGCTGCTCGGTCTTCCCGAAGTCGGGGGAGGCCTTGGTGGGGTGGATGCAGTCGACCGGGCACACCTCGACGCACGAGGTGTCCTTGGTCCCGATGCAGGGTTCGGCGATGATGTGCGTCATGGGGCGGGAAGCGTAGGGGCGCGGGTGTGCGCCGGGCGCACGCGCGTGCGGGCGGGATGGCGCTCGTGGCGCGAGTCGGAAGAACGTGGACGGAGCGCTCCGGGTGCCACGGGTCATCGGGCGCTCCGCCCGTGACCCGTGCGGCTGTTCGAGGCCGGTCCGAACGCCGGCACGGGCGGCCGCCGGGCGGATCGCCCGTGGCACCCGCAGCGCCCGCCGGCGCCCTGGTACACGTTCTTCCGACTCGCACCACGAGTGACGCAAGTCGGAAGTCCGTGGACGGATGCGCTCCGGGTGCCACGGGTCATCGGGCGCTTCGCCCGATGACCCGTGCGGCTGTTCGACGCCCGTCCGGACGCCGGCACGGGCGAGCCGCCGGGCGGCTCGCCCGTGGCACCCGCGGCGCCCGCCGGCGGCTTGGTGCGCATTCTTCCGACTCGCGCCACTAGACCGCCATCGCGGTCCGCTGCCGACGGGCGGAGGGGAGGAGGCGCCAGGCCCAGAGCGAGAGGCCCGTCGCGGCGGTGGCGACGGCCAGGAGGCTGGCGATGGTCAGGAGCGGGTGGTTGAAGTCGTCGCGGGTCTGGTAGTCCATCGTGTGGAGCATCCAGAAGAAGTCGAACGTGCGCCAGGCGCGATTGCGCCGGGCGGCAATCTCGCCCGTGCCGGCGTGGACGTAGACGCGCACGGCGTCGGAGCGCTCGAAGACGACCTGCCACGCGGGGAGGGGCTTCTCGCGGTACTCGGTGGGCGGGTCGGCGTCGATCAGGCGGGCGGCGCGGACGGCGGCGGGTTCGAGGAGGTCGTCGAGGGCGATGCGCTCGGCGTCGTCGCGCGTGAGCGGGGGCGCGGTTCGGCCGTCGGGGAGCAGGAGCGCCGCCAGACGGTTGCCCTCGTCGCGGAGCTCCCAGCGGGGCCCCAGGCCCCGGTCGATCAGCTCGGCCCGGGCGACGGGCGGGAGGTCGAGCGAGCGGCACGCATCGGCGACGGGGGCGGGGAGGGCGTCGAGGTCGAGAGGCCGCGGCGGTCGCATGGCGGCGGCCGACTCGCCGCGGACGTCGCGGATGTCCAGGACGCTGAACGTAAACCCGCCCACGCTCCAGGCCAGAAGCTGGAGGGCGATGAAGAGCGCGAGCCAGCGGTGGGCGAGGTAGGCGAACTTGCGGGGCTTCATGGGGGGGAGGGTACGAAGCGGCGCGCGGCGATCGGGCGCGGGGCCAGCGGGTCGCGGGCGTGCCCGTCCAAGTGCCGGCGTGCTCAGTCCGCCTCGTCCTCGCCCGCGCCGGCGACGCGTGCGGCTTCCTTCTCCTGGGCGTCGGCGAGTTGGCGGTCGTAGCGGATGCGGTTGGCGCGGTGGTCCATGAGGAAGAGGACCTTGGAGGCCCTTTCCTCGCCCGCGGCGTGGGCGAGCTGCCGCCGCGCCTCGCCCATGTCCGTCCGCCGCGAGACGTGGATGAGCACGAGGCTCTGGCACTCCAGGAACTTGAGCCACTCGGCGATGTTGTCGATGTGCAGGTGCATGCCGATCTTGGCGCGGTCCTGGTGGTCCGCCTCGAAGAAGGTGCACTCGCTGATGACGATCTGGCTCTTGCGGACGTCGTCGCGCAACAGGTGGGGCCCCGGGGCGGTGTCGCCCAGGAAGGCGACGAGGGGGACTTCGAGCGCGCGCGTGATCTCCACGCCCCGGTCCTTGAGCTCGCGGAGCTTGTCCTGCGGCAGGTCGGTGAACTCGGGCTTGAGCTTGGTGCGCTTCTCGTAGACGACGTAGCCGAAGGAGGGGGCGGTGTGCTCGGTCTCGAAGCCGCGGAGGTAGACGGAGGGCTTGAGCTGGTGGGGCTGCTCGGGCAGGAGGGGGACGAGCTCGTAGGGGGTCTTCTGGCGTTCGAGGTCGACGTAGCCGGCGAGCATGCTCTGGACGGCGCGGGCGATGCGGGCGTCGCAGAGGATGGTGCCCGAGCCCATTCCCTGGAAGCGGCGCTGGGAGCAGTAATACGCCAGGCCCCCGACGTGGTCCATGTGCCCGTGCGTGAGCGCGACGAACTTGCTGTTGAGCATGGCCCGCGGGCAGACGCCCATGTCAAAGCAGACGTCCAGCTCCGGGATCTGCACGGCGGTGGCCTCGCCGGCGATGGAGGTGCCCTGGACGCGGTAGGGCGGGATGTAGAGGAAACCGAGGCTGGGCTCGCGGGGCGGTGGTTTGGGGAGCACGCGCGAATCTCCGAGGCCGGGCTGTCACCCGGGCCGGTGTGCGTGGGGCAAGTGTACCGGGATCGCCCCCGACCCGCGCGGGCCCGGTGTAGGCTTGCCGCTCCCATGAGCCAGGAGCCCACGGCACCCACCAGCGACGCGCCCCGCCCCCATCCGTCCGAGGGCGACGGGCTGGGCGCGGTGCTGCGCCGCCTGGGGCCCGCGGGGCTCCTGGGGCTGGCCTGGTCGATCCTCCCGGCCGTCGCGGGGACCTTCCTGCTGGCGTTCATGCCCACGGTGGCGGAGTGGGTCCTGGGGCACCGCGAGGTGGGATACTGGCTCTACATCGCGGTCTTCGTCTTCAGCGCCGGCTTCGGGCTGCTGCCGACGTACTCACAATCGCTGTTGGCGGGGTACGCCTTCGGGCTGGTCGGTGGGATCCCGGCGGCCCTGGCGGGGTTCGTGGGGGCCTCCATGGTCGGCTACCTGGTCGCGCGGACGGTGGGCCGCGACCGCGTCGAGCGCGAGATCGCACGCCATCCCAAGGCCAAGATCGTCACCGAGGCCCTCATCGGCGGTTCGCGGGCCAAGACCCTGGGCATCGTGACCCTCCTGCGACTGCCCCCCAACTCGCCCTTCGCCCTGACGAACCTGGTGATGTCGACCTGCGGCGTGCGCAAGCCGGAGTTCCTCATCGGCACGGCGGTGGGCATGGCCCCGCGCACCATCGCCGCGGTGTGGGTCGGCACCCAGGTCCAGGACTGGAAGGAACAGGACCGCCCGACCTGGCTGCTGGTCGCGGGGATCGTGCTGGCGGTGGTGGCCCTGGGCGTGATCGGTTCGATCGCCAACCGGGCCCTGGCCCACCTGCACCAGGGCCCCGGACGCGCCCCCCGCGCCGGCGGAGCGTGAGCCTCCCACGAGCCCGCCGCGCGAGCGAGGGGTGGCACGCTTCCTGCTCTGAGGAAGCACGCCGGTGTCGGCACGGGTCACGGGCGAAGCGCCCGCAGTCCCGCGTTTCGGACAGGCGGGACGCCTGTCCCACCCGGGGCGTGCCACGACTGATCGGCTCCGCGAGCGGTCGTGCCGTCCCCGCCCGACACGACGGAGCCTTCTCTGTCGAGTTCCCCCGATCCATGCGCCGAGTCTGAGCGAGTCTTCGAGCGGAGGCTCGGGGCGTCGGGCTCCGATCCGAGCCTTCGTCGCCGAGCCTCCTCAGGCTCGGCGTGTCCGGAGGAGGGATCTCAACAGTGCGGGCTGCGCCCCCGGCGGCGCAGTCGTGGTACTCGGACTTGGGACTCACACCCCCGGCCAGGCGCGGGTCAGGGGCAGGGCGTGTTGAACAGGTTGACGAAATCGAGCAGGTCGTTGAAGTCGACGACGCCGTCGCCGTTGAGGTCGGCGCGGGGGTCCTGGCTGTTGTAGTCGTTGAGGTATTCGAGGAAGTCGTTGAAGTCGACGACGCCGTCGGCGTTCCAGTCGGCGGGGCAGAGGACCTCGCCGACGAGCGTGACGACGAGGGGCGCGAAGCGGTCGCCGGCGTTGCTGGCGATGGTGAGCGTGCCGCTCCTGGGTCCGGGCGTCGAGGTGTCCATGGAGAGCGTGTGCGAGTTGGCCCCGCCGCCCGCGGCGTCGGAGAAGGGCCCGGAGGGGGCGGAGAACCCGGCGGAGGCGGCGAGGGTGTAGTTGAGGAGGGCGATGCCGGCGGCGTTCCAGAGGGCGGTGTCGGCGCTGTTGAACACCTGGAGGTCCGCGGTGGCGCTCGCGCCCGCCGCGACCAGCCCGAAGTTGACGGTCAGCGACGAGACGCCCAGGCGCCCGGGCACGCGGACGTCGAGGTAGACGGGGAGGTGCCCGTTGCCCGCGGCGACGTTGATGAGGGACTGGGCGATCGAGGCGCCGACCATGGTGTTGCCGGTGGTTCGGATGACCCCGTCGAAGTTGTTGCCGTCGTTGCCCCAGGCGCGGTAGGAGTGGTTGGGGTCGTTCCAGGTGGTGGTGCTGAATGGGCGGGTGTGGTCGCCGACGTAGTGCATGCCGTCGGCGTCGAGCAGCGACGCCGAGACGAGGACCTGGTCGTAGCGGTCGTCCATCTGGGTGGAGGGGTCCTGGGAGTGGACGAAGCGGAAGGCGCCGTTGTTGTTCCAGCTTCCCGGGGTGAAGATGGGGTCGAAGAAGGGGCCGGTGGGGGCGCTGGGGTTGGGGCCGACGAGCGTGGTGTACGCGCCCTGCGACGAGCCGGGGATGTTGAAGTCGCCCCCGATGAGGACGTGGCGCCCCGAGGGGAGCACCGCGACGTTGGCGACGACGCGCTGGGCCTCGACGAGCCGGCGGTTCAGGTCCGCGGTCGTGCTCCCCGCCTTCATGTGCGTGGAGTAGACCGAGAGGATCGAGCCCGGGGCGCCGCCGTAGCCCACGAGCCCCAGGTCCCAACGCTGGATGGTGCGCGGCGGGTTGGGGTCGCAGCCGCCGACGGAGACGGTGACGGCGGCGATCTGGGACACGCGGTCGGTGCGGTAGAGCACGGCGTTGTTGGTGTCGTTGCAGCCGCCGTTGGGCGCGACGAAGGTGGCCAGGGCCCAGACGGACGAGCCGTGGGCGTTGTTGAGGAAGGTGCGGAGGTTGTTGACGCCGCCCGTGCTCTCCATCTCCTGGACGAGGAGGATGTCGGGGCGGAGGGTCAGGCCGTTGGCGGGGTTGACGCCGTAGATGGCGTTGGCGAGGTCGGCCTCGCGGAGGCCGGCGCTGGGGTAGTCGGTGATGTTGTAGGTGGCGACGCGGAGCTGGGCCCCGGCGTCCGCCGCAAACCCCGCGGCCAGCGCCAAGCCGACTGCCCGCCATGCAAGACCGGTCATCATCGTCGTGTTCCCTCGCCCACAGGCCCGACCGAAGGGTAGCGGGCGTGCCCCGCCCGCGGGGGCGTGTGTTCTCGGACGGCGCCGGTCAACGCCGGCGCCGGCGGGACGCCACTCCGAGGGCGACGAGGGCCAGCAACGTGGGCGGGGCGGGGACGTACGTGACCTCCAGGATGGGGACGCGGGCCCGGTCGGGCTCCTCGCGCGTGGAGAATCGCTTGGCGGACGATGCCGCGGCCTCGTCGCCCAGCAGGAGCCAGCCGAAGTTGGCGGCGGGGGCGGCGAAGAAGGCCTGCACGTCGGCGAGGAGCGCCGGGGATTCCCACGAATAGGCGGCGGGGCCGACGATGATCGTCGCGGCGCTGGCGACGGGGTTGAACGACCCGCCGGGCGTGGACCACAGGACGCCGGGGAAGTGCCGGTGGAGCCAGGTGGCGTCGCCCGGCTCGGGCGGGGCGCCCCGCCCCTGCCCGCCGGTGGCAACGCTCGACCCCTCGCCCCAGGACTCGAGCACGCGGTGGAGGGAGACGGAGGCCGGGGCGAGGTTGGCGGCGGAGTTGACCAGGCGCAGGCGGGCCCCGGTGATGGTCATGCCCGCGGGGACCGCCGACGCGACGTCGAATCGGACCAGGGCGCGGTGCCGCCCCAAGGCGGCGTTGTTGCCGGCGAACATGGCGGTGCCGGCGCCGTTGGAGAGCTGGCCCGCCGGGTCGTCGTACAAGGTGTTGTCGGCGGCGCCCGGGACCTGGATGGTGACCTGGGCGAGCGCAAGCCCGGAGCAGGCCGCGATGGCGACGAGAGCGCAGAGTGTTCGCATGCTCCAATCTACACGCGCCCGGGCGTTTGCCCAGCAAAACCGCCCGGAACCGCCCGACTTGAGGGCGGGTTATCCGACCCGCTCCGGCTTCATCTCCCGGCTCATCAGCCGGGCGATGGCGTCGATGGGATCCGTGCCCTCGAAGAGGACGGCGTGGACGGCGTGGACGATGGGAAGGTCCACGCGATACTTGCGGGCCAGCCCCACCACGCTGCGCGTCGTCGCCACGCCCTCCACCACCGAGGGCGTGCGGGCCAGGTAGTGATCGAGCTTCTCGCCCCGCCCCAGAGCCTCGCCGCAGGACCGGTTGCGGCCCTCGGGCGAGAAGCAACTGGTGGCCAGGTCGCCCACGCCGGCGATGCCGAAGAAGGTCTCGGGGGACGCGCCCATGGCGGCGCCCAGGCGCGTGATCTCGGCCAGCCCGCGGGCCAGCAGGGCGCTCTTGGCGTTGTTGCCCGCCTGCAGCCCGTCGAGGATGCCCGCGGCGATGGCGATCACGTTCTTCACGGCCCCGGCGAGCTCCACGCCCAGCACGTCGGTGTGCGTGTAGATCCGCATCCAACTGGCGGAGAAGAGGCGCTGCAGGTCCGCCGCGAACCCCGGGTCGTCGCTGGCGGCGATCATGGTCGCGGGGAGGCAGCGGGCCAGTTCGGCGGCGATGGTCGGGCCGGAGAGCACGCCCACGCGGCGCGGCCGCTGGTCCGGGTCGTCCCGACCCGTGGCCCGCAGCACGTCCGCCACGATCTGGCTGGGGCGGAGCATGGTGTCGTTCTCGATGCCCTTGGCGACCGAGACGACGCCGGCCCTGGAGGGCACGTGCGGGGCAAGGGCGGTCCACGCCTCGCGGATGAACTGGACCGGGATCGCCGACACGATCAGGTCGGCGCCGTCAAGGGCCTCGCGGGGCTTGAAGCAGACCCGGACCGACGCGGGAAGCTCGAAGTCGGGGAGGCGCGGGCTGCGGCGGGTCTGGGCCACGGCCGCGGCCTCGTCGGCGCTGTGCCCGAGCATCCGGACGTTGACGGGGCGGTGCAGCCCGGTCGAGCGGGCGGTCGGCGGCGGGCCGTGCCCCTCGGCGCCGGCGAGGAGCCCGGCGCACACCAGCCCCATCTGCCCGATGCCCAGCACGGTCACCGTGGGTCGGTCGGGGAGTGCCCGGGCCCGCGGCTTGCGGGGGGCCGGATCGGGCTGGGGGTTCCTTGGTTTGGATTCCATGGGGGTGGTCGAGGGGTCGGCGAACCCCAGCGCGAGTGGGCAACGTATCCTAATGACCCGCGCGGGCGCCGTCCCGGTGCGGGTTCGCGGCCGGGTTCTCCGGTCGGGGGCGCGGGCCCCAGTCGGTCACCTCCAGAGAACGGGAGCACGCGCGGATGGGCGGGCACGACCACCACCACGATCACGGACATCACGGGCAATCGGGGGCGGGCGCGGCGCAGGCCGCCGCAATGGGGGTCGTCGAGGACCCAAGGGCCATGGAGGCCCTTGACGCCTGCTGCGCCCACGAGGCGCAGATCGAGAAGTACCTGATCCTGTATTCGGTCGGCGGCGTGCTGGTGCTGACGACGGCGATCGCCAACTGGCTCAACCTCGCCGACCCGCTGGTCGCCAAGCTGCCGGCGGCGGTGGGCGCGATCGTGCTGGGCGTGCCGCTGCTCAAGAGCGCGTGGGACGAGATCCGCCTGCGCCGGGCCTCGAGCGCCACGCTGGCGGCGGTGGCGATCCTGGCCGCGATCGCCAGCGAGGAGTACGTCGCGGCGGGCCTGCTGGCGTTCATCCTGCTGGTCGTCGGGCTGCTGATCCGGCGGTCGGCGTTCGGGGCCCAGCGGGCCATCGCGGCCCTGGTCAGCCTGACCCCGGCCCGGGCCCGCGTCGTCGAGAACGGCGCCGAACGCGAGGTGCCCGTGTCGCAGGTCCGCGTGGGCCAGACGGTCCGCGTCCGCCCCGGCGAGAACCTGCCCGTCGACGGGCTCGTGGCCGGCGGGCGCTCGACCATCAACCAGGCGGCCCTCACGGGCGAATCGGCCCCCGTGGAGGTGGCCCCGGGCGATCACGTCTACGCCGGCACCAGCAACCTGACGGGCCCCCTGGACGTCGCGGTCACTCAGATCGGCGGCGAAACGACGATCGGCAAGGTCACGGGGCTGATCCGCTCGGCCCAGCAGTCGCGCGGCGCCCGCGAGCTGCTCATCGAGCGCGTCGCCTCCTTCTTCGTGCCCATCGCCCTCTCCATCGCCCTGGTCATGTGGTTCATCAAGAGCCAGAACCCCGCGACCAAGGACACCGCCGCGATCACGGCGATCACCGTGCTCGTCGTCGCCTGCCCCGTCTCGCTCGTGCTGGCCAGCCCGACGGCCATGCTGGCGGCGTTCGCGTCCGCGGCACGCCTGGGCGTCATGATCAAGGCCCCGACCCACCTCGAGGCCGCCGGCAACATCAACACCGTCGTCATGGACAAGACCGGCACCATCACCACCGGCAAGTTCCAGGTGACCAAGCTGGCCCCCGCCGACGGCGTCGACGGCGCGGAACTGCTGGCGGCGGCGGTCAACGGCGAGCAGCACTCCAACCACCCGCTGGCCCACTCGATCGTGGCCACCGGTCGGGCCGCGCGCCTGGCGCCCGACGGCACCAACGACTACGAGGAGATCCACGGGCGGGGCGTGCGGGCCCGGACGAGCATGGGCCAGATCTACGTGGGGCGGGCCAGCTGGCTCGTCGAGATCAACCCGTCCATCAAGCCCCAGCTCGAGGCGGTCGAGGCGCGGATCGAGGGGATGACGGGCGTGCACGTGATGCGGGAGGGGCGCTACCTGGGCTCGGTGGGGCTGGAGGACACGGTGCGCTCGAACACGCGGGCGGTGATCGCCCGCCTGCGCGACCTGGGCGTCAAGCACATCGCCATCTTCACGGGCGACCGCCTGGGCGTCGCCAAACGCGTCGGGCAGGCCGTGGGCGTGGACATGATCGAGGCCGAGTGCCACCCCGAGGAGAAGCACGAGCAGATCGAGGGCCTGACCCGCACCGGGCATCGGGTGATGATGGTGGGCGACGGCATCAACGACGGGCCCTCGCTCGCCGCCGCCGACGTGGGCGTGGCCATGGGGCTCTCGGGCACCGACATCGCCGCCAACAGCGCCGGCGTGGCCCTGATGAACGACGACCTCTCGCGCATCCCGTTCCTGATCGAGCTGTCGCGGCGGACGCGCACGATCATCGCCCAGAACATCGCGGCGTCGATCGTGATCGTGGTCATCGGGCTGGCCCTGGCCGCGATGGGCATCCTGGCCCGGACGGGCGAGGCCGCCGTCGCGCTCGCCGCGTTCTACCACTTCGCGGGCGAGGTCTTCGTGCTGGGCAACAGCTTCCGGCTGTTCCGGTTCGGCGAGGAGATCGTGGAGGCCGAGCACGCGACCGAGCCGGCGCTCAAGCGTCGCGCCGCCAGCGTGCGCGGGCTGGGCGCTCAACCCGCGTGATCGTCAATCGACCTTGATGAGGGGGCGCAGGCGCTCCATCGTCTTGGGGCCGATGCCCGAGACCGCGTCCAGATCGTCGATGCGTCGGAAGCGCCCGTGCCTGGCGCGGTGATCGATGATCCGCTTGGCCAGCGCGGGCCCGATGCCGGGGAGGAGCTCCAGCTCCGCCGCCCCCGCGGTGTTGATGTTGATGATCAATGGCCCTGGCGCTGGCCTTGGCGCCGGGGATTCGGGCGGCGGCCCGGGCTCCGCGGCAGAGGGCTCCGCGGGGCCCGGCTCCAGAGTCGGTGCTGCCGCCGCCGCCGGAGGCTCCACGGGCTCGGCACGAACCGCCGGCCTGCCGACGACCGGGGCGACGTGGGACGGAGATCGATCGGGCGGCGTGCGCCCCGACGCGATCGCCCACGCCAGCCCCACCACGGAGGCACCGCCGAGCGCCCCGGCCGCGATGAAGCGCGCGGGGCCTTGCGTCCAGTCCTTGGGCGGGCCGGCGGGCATGGGTGCAGTATGGCGGGCGATCCGCGCCACCGCAAGGCGGAAACGCGCCGATGGACCCTCGCGGCGTGGCTAGTCAGGGATTCGGGCGGGTGGGACGCGGCCATCGCGGAAGGCGTTGCGGGTTTCGGCCAGTCGGGCCAGCGCCGGGCGGGGCGCGCCCGCGATGAGGCCCCCGAAGGGCATCTCGGCCGAGACGCCCCCCGGCCCTTCCGCGACCTCCTGCCAGCAGATCGAGTGCACCGCGGGCTGGGACGCCGCGGCGAGTGCGACGGCGGCGAGCCAGTCGGCCTGGCGCTGGGGCGACCACTCGCCGTGCCACCGCCCCGCGTCGACGTTGGGCTCGGGCTCCTCGTGTGCGTTGGGGGGGACGAGGGACGAGTCGACGGGGATGGCGGCGGCGGGGGCGCCGAGGGCGGAGATGACGACGGGCTTGCCCAGCGCCGCCATGCGGTCGATCAGGGCCGCGATGGTCATGGCGTCGCGCACGCCCTGCCCCGGCGCGGGCTGCCCCGCCTGGAGGCGCAGCGCGAGGGCGTCGATGGGCAGCGCGGCCTGCACGAGCAGCTCGGCGTAGACCAGCGGCGGCAGCGAACGCCGGTTCTTCGCGTGGTACTCGCCGAAGGGACGCGTGACCTCGACCTGCACCTGGGCCGTGGGGTGCAGCCGGCGGACCGCCATCACCGCGATCCGCGTCAGGTCCAGCGTCTGTTCGACCGTCAGGCGGATGTTCCCGTTGGCGTTGAGGCCCGAGGTGACGGTCCAGCGGGCCACGGCCCGGCGGTAGCGGGTCACGACGGCCTGGATGTGCTCGACGATCAGGTCCCGCAGCGTCTCGTAGTCGTTCTCCCAGATGTACAGCCAGTCGGGCGCGCTCGCGGGGCGGAAGTCGACCAGGGGCCCGGCGACGACGGGGAGCTTGGCCGTCCGCACTGCCCACTCGATCCAGCGGTCGCTCTCCCCCCACGAGAGCTTCCCCTCGCTCCGCTCCAGCGCCGACCAGCGGAGCGGCACCCCCACGAAGTCGCAGGACAGGGCGATCGCCTGCTGCGAGGCTGCGTCGAAGACCGCGGGGTTCACCGTGCACCCGATGAGCGGGGCGTGGTGCAGCACGATCGGCGTCGTCCCGGGGGCCGCGACCGGCGTGCCGGGGGGCACCGGGTCGCCCGTGTGACGCGCCACCGCCTCCGCGGTCCGGGCGTACAGCCGGCCCGAGAGCCGCTCGGGCAGGGCGCGTTCGGCGTGGCGCAGCGTCAGACGCTCGCAGGCGTCGACGACGAGGCTGAGGGCCTCGCGGGCCAGGCGATCGGCCTCGGCGAGACGCTCCTTCATGCGGTGCGCGATCAGCGCGTCGGTGAAGAGCCTCCGCCCCTGGGCCAACTGGGCCATGTCCGGGTCGGTCTCCGGGATGTCGAACAGGTCCCACTCCTCGAGCTTGTTGAGCGCCAGCATGATGGCGTGCCGCAGGAGTTCGAGCGTGAGGAGGTAGGGCTCGCGGCGCTCGGGCAGGAGGCTGGTCTTGAGCACCAGGGCGCCGGGGTTGACCGTCCGCCCGTCGGGGGCGGTGGCCGGGTCGAGCTCGACGAGGAGGCAGAGGCCGGTGGATTCCGGGCCGTCGCGCTCGACGACGATGCGTCCGGTCTCGCCCCGGACGCGTGCCGCGAGGGGCACGTCGTCGGTGCCGAAGGTCCACGCCGATTCCACCGCGATGCCGCGTGCGGGGCGACCGTCCCTGTCGAATACGGTGAAGGTGAGCATGGCGTGCGCGGACCCGCCGGCGCAGGAGTTCGGAGGGTAGCGCCCGGGCGCGGGGGCGTGCGGAACGCGGGTACGCTGTGCGCATGTCCGATGCGCCCGTCTTCCGAACCGACCTCAACCTCCCGGGCCGCCGACAGGGCAAGGTCCGCGACCTCTACGACCTGCCCCCAGACCCCGGCGGCACGCCCCGCCTCCTCGTCGTCGCCAGCGACCGCATCTCGGCCTTCGACGTGGTGATGCCCACGCCCGTGCCCGGCAAGGGGCGCCTGCTCACCCGCCTTTCGGTGTGGTGGCTGCGCTTCATCGAGCGGACGGGGCTCTCCCGGACGCACCTGCTGTCGGACGACGCGGACCAGGTCCCGGCGTCGGCGTTCGAGGGCGCGGCGACCACGCGCGGGCAGCTCCGCGGACGCTGCATGATCGTCCGGCGATGCAGGGTCATCCCCGTCGAGTGCGTCGCCCGCGGCTACCTCGAGGGGTCGGGGTGGAAGGAGTATCGACAGACAGGGTCGGTGTGCGGCGAGCGACTGCCGCCGGGCCTCCGCCAGTGCGACCGCCTCCCCGAGCCCATCTTCACCCCCGCGACCAAGGAAGAGGTCGGCCGGCACGACCAGAACATCTCGTTCGAGCGCGCGGCGGCGGTGGTCGGGCGCCCCCTCATGGAGACGCTCCGGGCCCGGACGCTGGCGATCTACGCCGCCGCCGCCCAGCACGCCAGGGCCCGCGGCATCATCCTCGCCGACACCAAGTTCGAGTTCGGCGTGCCCGAGGACGACCCCGCCCGCGCCCCGATCCTCGTCGACGAGGCGCTGACCCCCGACAGCTCGCGGTTCTGGCCCCTGGACCGGTACGAGCCGGGGCGGGCCCAGCCCTCCTTCGACAAGCAGTTCCTGCGCGAATACCTGGAGACGCTGGTGGCCGAGGGCAAGTGGAAGAAGGAGCCGCCCGGCCCGGAGCTGCCCGACGCGATCGTGCGCGCGACGCTGGCCCGCTACCAGGAGGCGGCGGACCGGCTGACGTCGTGAGGGAGTCTCGGGTCAGCGAGCTCGCCCGTGCGCGCGCGGGTCGATCCTGGGATCCGTCGCGGACTCCTCATCCCCGGCGGGGGGGAGAGCCTCACCACCCGATCACGCGCCGGAGGACGTCGAGGAGGCCCAGGCGCCGCACCTGTTCCCGGGCCTCCTCGTCGATCTTGGCGAAGTCCTTGATCTCGGGGGCCGGGAGGAGGTCGGCGGGCTGATGGTCCGGAGCGCGGGTGAGCCCGAGGGCGCCGTTGGCGGTCGCGGTGATGACCCAGCGCCCCTCGGCGAGGACGCGGTAGACCGCCTTGCCGTGGGCGATGCCCGGGGCATCCCAGTCGACGTCCCCCAGTTCGGGCTCGATGAGCACGCCCTGGTCGGGCGCGGTGCGGTGGTCGAAGACGCGCCGGATGAGCAGGCGGTTGTCGAGGACGACGTAGTCGACGTAGATCTCGCGCGAGGGGTCCAGGGGCGTGGCCACGTCCTTGACCACCCCAGCCGCGTTCCGCACCCGCACCGAGAGCTTGCGGTCCTTGACGACCAGCTCGGTGACGGCGGTGCGGCGGACGGCGTCGTTGTAGGTCGTCCGCAGCGTCTCGTAGTCGGCGGTCATCCGCTCCAGGCGGTCGCGGTACACCTGGGCCTCGGCGTCGGCCCGCAGGTACCGCCACGTGAACAGCGACGCCACGCCGGCGAGCAGCAGCACGCCCGTCGAGAGCATGAGCCTGGAGGCGATGGTCGCGGCCATGCGATGGGTCTCCGTGGCGCCGCGCGGGCGCCCTCCCGCGCTGCATCTTCGACCCGCGCGGGGCTCAGCCTTCGAACTTCCGGATGCACAGGGTGTTGTTCTGGCCGCCGAACCCGAAGGAGTTGGAGAGGCACACGCCAACGCCGCCCTGGGCCCGCAGGTCCCGGGCCTGGTTGGGGACATGGTCGAGGTCGCAGTCGGGGTCGGGACTCCGCAGGTTCATGGTCGGGGGAACAAAGCCCGTGCGGATCGCCTGCACGCAGGTGATGAGTTCGACCGCCCCCGCCGCCTGGATCAGGTGCCCCAGCATGCTCTTGACGCTGGAGAAGGGGACCTTCGGGGCCAAGGGCCCGAAGACGCCCTTGACGGCGATGGTCTCGATGCGGTCGTTCTCCTTGGTGCCCGTGCCGTGGGCCGAGATGTAGTGGACGCCCGGGCGCCCGTCCGGGCCCGGCTCGCGGGGGTTGATCCCGGCCTGGCGGAGGCAGTGGAGCATGGCGGCCTGGGCGCCCCTGCCGTCGGGCTGGATGTCGGTGATGCGGAAGGCGTCCGCCGACGAGCCGTAGCCCACGACCTCGGCCAGGACGCCGGCGCCGCGGGCTTTGGCGTGGGCCAGGTCTTCGAGGATCACAACGCCCGCGCCCTCGCCCATGACGAAGCCGTCGCGGGTCTGGTCGAAGGGGCGGGCGGCGGTCGTCGGGTCGTCGCGGTCGCCCGACATGGCCGTGAGCCGGATGAACCCGGTCATGCCCAGCGGGTGGATCATGGTGTGGGCGCCGCCGGCGAGCATGGCGTCGGCGTCGCCCCGGCGGATGATCTCGACCGCCTCGCCGATGGCCTGGGTGCTGGCGGCGCAGGCGGTCATGCAGTTGAAGGCGGGCCCGCGGCACCCAAAGGCGCGGGCCAGGTGCGTCAGGCAGAGGTTAGGCTCCTGCTCGACCTCGCGGCGCGGGTCCATGAGCCGGTACGCCGCCTCCGCCCAGGCGCCCGCGTCGAGGGAGCGGTCCGCCGCCTTCCAGCCCGCGAGGTTGGCCCGGAAGTAGGCGTCGGTGTCGACGGGGCCCTCGCCCGACCCGAGGTACAGGCCCATGCGCCGCGGGTCGACGGCCTTGTCGGGGAGTGCCCTGAACCCCGGGCCGGGCTCGCAGGCCAGCCCCGCGGAGCGCCACGCCCGGGCCGCCGCCGCCAGCGCGAACCGCGTGTTGAGCGCCGCGTGCCCGTGGGGCGTGGTGTCGGCCAAGGCGCGGGCCAGGTCGAAGTCGCGGACCTCTGCGGCGAAGTTGGTGCTGAAGGCGCGGGCGTCGAAGCGCGTGACCGGCCCGACCGCCGAGTCGCCCGCGAGCAGGCGCGACCACACCGCGTCCACGTCGTGCCCCAGCGGCGTCACCCATCCCTGGCCCGTGATGACAACGCGACGAGACACTCGCTTCTCCTGGGGCGCGGGGCTCGGACCGCCGGACGAGCCCCACGCGCACGCGCGGGGAACAGGACTGACGCGCGTCCGGGCCTCTCTCGGACCCCGGGCCTGCGCCCGGGGCTCGTCCTTCGACGCGCCTCAGTGCTGGTCGAACTCGTGGTGCTGCCCCTCGGCGCCCTGGTGTCCGCCCTCGGCATGGTCGTCGTAGTCGCCCTCGCCCGGGGCCACGCCGCGGTCGGCGTTGATCTTCTCGATGTTCAGCACCCGCACCAGCCCGTCCTTGAGGCGGCGCTCGGCGAAGTTGATGATGAGGGCCAGGTCGAGGTTGGCGGCCTTGAGCTGGGCGCGGACGGCGGCCCGGTCGTACCCCGTCACCTCGCCCGGGCGGGCCATGACCTCGACCAGGAACTTGTCGCCCACGAACAGGTCGGCGACGGACTGCCCGACGGCCTGGTCGCGGAACTTCACGGGGATCTTGTGGTCGGCGACGAACGTCACGCCGTTGACCTCCAGCTCGCGCTTGAGGGCGTTGGCGTACACGGACTCGTCGAAGCCGGGACCGAGGGCCTTGTGGACCTCGATGGCCGAGCCGATGACCTTGCGGGAGGTGTCGGTGAGGGCGGGGTCGAGGTCGGAGAGGGGGATGCCGCGCCGCTCGCGGGGAGGCCCGCCGTAGCCGCCGCGGCCGCGATTGGACCCGCGATAGCCGCCCGAGTAGTCGTCCGTCATGGTGAAGCGCTCCGGTAAGAGGGTGAGGGGAGATCCCGCGAGTCGAGAAGGCTAGGCGAGCGGGCCCCGGGGCCAAGGGCGGGGGCTGTTGGGCGTGTCAGGGCAGCGCCCGCAGCACCACCGCCGCGTTCTGCCCGCCCAGCGACGCCGTGCACACCAGCGCCTCCCGGATCGGGGCCGGCGCCGACGGGGCCGCCCCGGCGAGCAAGCCCGGCGCCGGGGTCCCGGCGTGGACGCGGGCCGGCAGCGTCTGGTGACGGATCGCCAGCGCCGCCGCCGCCGTCATCACCGCCCCCTGCCCCGCCATCGACTGCCCCAGCACCGTCGGCAGGCACAGGAGGGGGATGCGGGCGAGGCGCTCGCCGAAGACCGTCCGCAGGGCGTCGGCCTCGGCGGCGTCGAGGTCGGGCACGCCGCACCCGTTGGGCACGATCAGGTCGATGCGGTCGGGGGTGGTGCCGGCGTCGCGGAGGGCGGCGGCGATGGCCTGGGCCAGCCCGTCCCCGGACCGGTCGACCCACGCGCGGTCCGCCGGGCCCGAGCCCACGGTCTGGGCGGCCCCGAAGCCCGCGACCTCGCAGTACGGGCCCACGCCGCGCTTGTGCGCACACCCCAGCTCTTCGAGAATCAGGATGCCGCCGGCCTCGCCCACGAGCGTGCCGGTGGCGCCGGGGTCGTAGGGGCGGACGCTCGCGGGGCCGTCGTCCGGGGTCGGGGCCAGCCACCCCGCCAGGTCGAGGCGCATGAGCCCCATGTGGTTGACCTTGCTCTCGGCCGACCCCGAGAAGGCCAGGTCCGCCATGTCACGCTCGATCACGCGGGTCGATTCGCCCAGCGAGAGCAGGCCCGAGGCCTCGGAGCAGGTGATGGTGTTGCTCGGGCCCTCCGTGCCGTGGATGATCGTCACGTGGCAGGCGAGCATGTTGGGGAGGTACTTCAGGAGCCAGAGGGGCGGCAGGCTGTTCATGCCCGACTCGCCCTCGGGGCCGTCCCCCCAGGCCCGCATCGACACGCCCCCCACCCCCGCCTCACCCTCGCGCACCGACCCCGCCAACGCCATCGACAGTTCGTCGGTCTCCGCGGCGATCAGCCCCGCTCCGATCTGGCACGCCATGCGCGGACCCGGGTAGGTCGTCGCCCCCCCCGACTCCGGGAGCGTGCCCCGCGTGACCAGCCCGGCGTCCTCGACGGCGAGCCTGGCGGCGGCGACCGCCAGCTCCGTGTCCCGGGCCATCACCTTCACCGCCTTGCGGTAGGTCTTGGGAACAAAGTCCTTGGCGGAGAACTCCTTGGCCTCGCTCCCGAACCGGGAGCGGAACCCGGAGGGGTCGAAGGCGGTCAGGCGCGCAATGGTGGAGCGACCGGCGAGCAACCCCTCCCACAGCGCGTCCTTGCCCATCCCGTACGCCGTCGCCGTCCCGATCCCCGTGATGACCACCCGCCTTCGCATCGCCCATCGTAGAGGCGATGCTCCGTTACGCCGAGGCTCAGTCCGCGAAGGCGCGGATGGTCCTTGCCCGGGCTCCACGCTGGGGACGTGGGCTGTTCGGGCAGGGAGCCTGTGCTCGCGCCCGATCCGAGGCTTCGAAGACTCAGCCTCGGCGTGATGATCCGCGGGGCCGAGTGCCACGACTGTGCCGCTTGGGGCACAGTCGTGTTCGGTGACGGACGCAGTGTCCGGTGACGGACGCACGACTGTTCGCCGAGCCGAACAGTCGTGGCACGCGATCGGGTGGGACAGGCGTCGCGCCTATCCCACCCATTGCACCGGGCAGGACAGGACAGGCGGGACGCCTGTGCTGCCCGAGGTCGGCGGTGCGGCACCAATAGACTTCCCCTCGTGCCGCTGCTGACCGCCACCAACCTCGACCACGCCTTCGGGCAGCGGATCATCCTCGAGGGGGTGTCGCTGACGGTGGAGCCGGGCGACCGCATCGGCGTCGTCGGGCGCAACGGGCAGGGGAAGACGACCTTGCTGCGGGCCCTGGGCGGGGCGATCGAGCCCGACGGCGGGGCGGTCTCTCTTTCGCGCGGGGCCCGCGTGGGGTACCTCACGCAGGACCCGGAGCTGGACCCGGAGCAGACGCTGCGCGACGAGGCGGAGATGGGCTTTGCGGAGCTCCACGCCCTGCACCAGCAGATGCACGGGGTCTTCCACGAGATGGAGTCCGCTTCGGGCGAGCGGCTGGAGCGGCTGATGGCCCAGCAGGCGCGCCTGGAATCGCAGATCGAGGCGATGGGCGGGTATGCGATCGACCACAGGATCGACGCCACGCTGCACGGGCTGGGGCTCCCCGATGAGCTGTTCAAGGTGAAGGTCGGGGATTTGTCGGGCGGGCAGAAGGGGCGTCTGGCGCTGGCGCGGCTGCTGCTGGCCGAGCCGGACGTGCTGCTGCTGGACGAGCCGACGAATCACCTGGATCTTGCGGGCCGGATCTGGCTGGAGGAGTTCCTGACGGGTCAGTTCCGCGGGGCGGTGGTGATGATCTCGCACGACCGCTACCTGCTGGACCGCGTGGTGACGCGGATCGTGGAGGTGGAGGAGACGCGGCTGTACGACTACCCGGGCAACTACAGCGCCTTCCGCGAGATCCGGGCCCAGCGGCGGCTGACGCAGATGCGGGCCTATGAGAACCAGCAGACGCGCTTCAAGCAGGAAGAGGCGTACATCCGGCGCTACAAGGCCGGTCAGCGGGCCCGGCAGGCGCAGGGGCGCCTCGCCAAGCTCGAACGCGCCAAGCAGGAGACCATCGAGCGCCCTGTCGAGATGTCGGAGGCGGCGTTCAACCTGCCCAGGTCGGAACGCTCGGGGGACGTGGTGGTCACGGCGCGGGGCATCTCCAAGAGCTACACCGACGCGGCGACGGGCAAGGCCAAGGTGCTCTTCAAGGACCTGGACCTGTCGATCTCGCGGGGCGAGCGCTGGGGGATCATCGGGCCCAACGGCGCGGGCAAGAGCACGCTGGTGCGCATCCTGCTGGGCGAGCAGGAGCCCGACGCGGGGATCGTGCGCCCGGGGTCGAACCTGCGGGTGGGGTATTACCGCCAGTCGCACGGGCACCTGCCGCCGGACATGCCCGTGTATGTGTACCTGCAGAAGGTGATCGCGCGGGAGAACCCTGGGGTGCAGTACAGCGAGCAGCAGGCGCGGAACCTGGCGGGCGCGTTCCTGTTCTCGGGGAGCGAGCAGGAGGCGGTGCTGGGGCGCTTGTCGGGGGGCGAGCGCTCGCGGGCGACGATGGCGGGGCTGCTGGCGTCGGGGAAGAACCTGCTGGTGCTGGACGAGCCGACCAACCACCTGGACATCCCGTCGGCGGAGCGTCTGGAGGACGTGCTGGCGCTGCCGATCCCGCCTTCGAGCGAATCGGAGGGCGTGGAGGGCGGCGAGTACGAGCACACGCTGGTCGTGATCTCGCACGACCGGGCCTTCATCGACGCGACGTGCGACCACCTGGTGGTGCTGGACGGCGAGGGCGGGGCCGAGGTCGTCGTCGGGAACTACACGGACTGGCACGAGCGGCAGGCGCAGCGGAAGGCCGAGCGGGCCCGGGCCGAGGCGGAGGAGAAGCGCCGGCGTGAGGAGGCGGAGCGGCGCAGGCGCGAGCCGGCTCGCCCCGTGGAGCGGAGCGCGTCGCGCAACGCCCTGGAGCGCCTCAAGACCGAGCAGCTGGAGGAGAAGATCCAGCGGATCGAGGGGCGGATCAAGGAGATCGACCGGGAGACGCTCGCGCCCGACGCCTGGCGCGACGCGGCCCGCTGCGCCCGCCTGGGCGCCGAGCGCACCGCGCTGATGGCGGAGCTGGAGCCCCTGGAGTTCGAGTGGCTCCGGCGCGCGGAGGAGCCCTGACCCCCCCCGACGGAGTGGTCGTCGTGCCGCCGGGATCGGCTGGGTGATCCCGGTGCCGCAAGGCGTCCGCCCGCTCGCGCGGTCGGCTCGGTCGCTCGTGGCGCGAGTCGGAAGAACGCGCACCAGGGCGCGGGCGGGCGCCGCGGGTGCCACGGGCGATCCGCCTTGCGGCTCGCCCGTGCCGGCGTCCGGACGGGCGTCGAACAGCCGCACGGGTCACGGGCGAAGCGCCCGATGACCCGTGGCACCCGGAGCGCTCCGTCCACGGACTTCCGACTCACGTCACTCGTCGTGCGAAGCGGAGGAACGCGCACCAAGGCGCGGGCGGGCGCCGCGGGTGCCACGGGCGATCCGCCTTGCGGCTCGCCCGTGCCGGCGTCCGGACCGGCCTCGAACAGCCGCACGGGTCATCGGGCGAAGCGCCCGATGACCCGTGGCACCCGGAGCGCTCCGTCCACGGACTTCCGACTCGCGCCTAGATGACCCCCGTGCCCAGGGCCAGGCCCAGGAGGATGAGGCCGATGCCCACGATGGTGCGCACGGCGTCGATGGTGACCTTGCGGACCAGGCGGGCGCCGACGAGCGAGCCGACGAGGGCGGCGACGCAGGCGATCGCCAGCAGCGGGCCCAGGCGGGCCCACTCGGTGCCGGGGCCTTCCAGCGAGCGCCCGAGGGTGCCCGAGTAGACGCCCAGCCGCGTGAGGTCGACGGCGCAGGTGATGACCACGCCCGTGCCGATGAAGGCCTCCTTGGTGAGTCCGGCCTTGGTGAGGAAGGCGGAGCGCAGGGCGCCCTGGTGACCCGAGAGCCCGCCGAAGAATCCGGAGAGGGCCCCGCCCAGCGGCATGAAGCGGGGCGGGACGCGCCAGGTCCGCAGGCGCGGCACGAGGTCGAAGGCGGCGAAGAAGACGATGACCGCCGCGATCGCCAGCCCCAGCGGCGCGACGTGGAACTGGCGCCCCCACGCGGACCATGACGCCAGCGCGGGCAGCGCCGCCATTCGTCCCAGGAGCCAGGCGCCCAGGAGCGCGGCGAGCACGGCGGGAACGCCGAAGCGGACCGCGATGCCCCGGTCGGCGCGCCGCCCCATGAGCGCGAGCTTGAAGAGGTTGTTGGCCAGATGCACCACGCCCGTGCCCGCCACGGCCAGCTCGGCTGGGAGGAAGAGGGCGAACACGGGGAGGAGGATGGTGCCCAGCCCGAATCCGGAGAAGAAGGTGAGCCCGGCGGCGAACAGGGCCGTGATCGCGACGAGGGCATGCTCCACGCGGGCCTCCGGTCGCTAATACCCCAGGCGCTTGAGCGTGTGGGCGAAGCGCTTGTCGAAGAGGGCGTCCAGGTCCGGGCGGATGTGGGACAGGGACTGGCCCACGGCGCCCGCGTTCATGAACATGTAGCCCTTGCGCATCTGGCGCTGGTCGCCCGCGAAGACGGGGTTGCGGTCCGGGGTGGCGGACTTCTCGCGCTGCTCCAGGGCCCGCATGCGGTCGAAGCCGGCGAGGTCGACCGCGCGCTCGATCGCGGCGTCGTCCGCCGGGATCGAGAGGAACGTCAGGAGCGGGTGGAGGTGCCCCGCGGTGTCGCGCCTGAGGTCCTCGAAGCGCACGAGGTGGACGGGGAAGCGGGGCTGGTCGAGCCAGCTCCGGGCGTGCCCGGGCCAGGTGCCGTAGCCCAGCGAGTCCCACACGCGGTCGCCGGCGGCCTGGATGAACTCCAAGGCGTACTGCTCGGGGGTGAGGCGGGTGATCGTCTCCTTCTCGTCGTGCAGGCGGCGGAAGTTGAGGGCGCTGAGGAAGGCGTCGCGGACGTGGCGCACGATGAGCACGGCCCGCTCGGTGCGGTCGGCGCCGGGGTGCTGGTCCGTCCACTTCAGGTGCGTCTTGGCGATGACGCGGGCGCCGGTCTCGGGGAGCGTCGGGGTGACGTGGATGTCGGGGAAGCGCTGGGCGACCTGGGCGGTGGACTCGATGGGGCCGAAGAGCACCGCGTGGAGCAGGAACCGCAGCCAGGTGTTGCCGCTCTTGGGGTAGGACGCGAGCCAGACGATGCCCATGGGGCGGACTCCGGGGGCCGCTACAGCGACTCGGTGACGCTCTCGCACCAGCGGCGCCACAGGGCGCGGTAGACGTTCTCGAGGCGGCCCACGAAGGCGGGGGCGTCGCAGAGGCGGCTGGACCGGACGCGCTCGCGCAGGGTTCGGCGCAGGTCGGCGCGGCGCGCCGGGTCGCCCGCGAGGCGGACGGCCAGTTCAATGTACGCCTCGCGCGTGGGCGCGACCAGGTCCTCCAGCCCGAGGTGGGTCAGGAGGCTCACGCCGACGCGCGAGACGTGGCTCTTGCCGGCGACGGCGACGACGGGCACGCCCATCCAGAGGGCTTCGACGGTGGTGGTGGTGCCGTTGTAGGGGAAGGTGTCGAGCGCGACGTCGACGCGGGCGTAGGTGCCCATGTGCTCGTCCTTGCCCCGGGTCTCGCCGCGCATCTCGACGCGGGCCGGGTCGACGCCCCGGCGGGTGAGGCTCTCGCGGGCCCGGGCCCGCACGCTCTCGTCGCCCAGCGACAGGTTCTTGAGGAAGAGGCGCGAGCCGGGCGCGCGGGCGAGGATCGCGGCCCACGCGTCCCACACCGCGTCGGAGACCTTGGCCTGGGTGTTGAAGCTGCCGAAGGTGACGTGCCCGTCGGCGTGGTGGGGCGGGGGCGCGACGTCGGGGGCGTGCGGGGGCGGGGCGTAGCAGAGGAAGCACCCGTCGAGGCGGATCAGCTCCTCGGTGGCCAGGCGCTCGGCGCCGGGCGGGTCGGTGAGGGCGTCGACGAACCGGTAGTGGCAGGAGGGGATGCCGGTGGTGTTGGCGTAGCCCATGTAGGTGCACTGGACGGGGGCGGGGCGGTAGCACAGGGCCTGCACGCGGTTGCCGCCGGTGTGCCCGGTGAGGTCGACCAGCACGTCGATGGCGTCCTCGCGGATGCGTTCGGCCAGGGCCCTGTCGTCGAGGTCGACCACGGAGCGCCACGCGAAGGCCAGGGCGCGGAGGCGGTCGGTCATCTCGTCGCTGTCGTGGTTGTTGTAGTAACAGAAGGCGTGGTAGCGCTCGCGGTCGTGGCGGGCGAGGATGGGCTCGATGAAGTGGGCGGCGGAGCGGTTGCGGAAGTCCTGCGAGACGTAGCCGACGCGGAGCGGGCGGTCGGGGTCGATCGCGTTGAGGAGCGGTCGCGGGTCGGGCGGGGCCATGTCCTGCATGAGCGACCCCAGCTCCCGGTGCTGCTCGAAGATCCGCTCGGGCGTCAGCTTGTCGCTGTAGTTGAGGGGGAGGACGATCATCCGCCCGATCAGGAGGCGCTGGGCCGGCGTGGGCGTGAAGACCCCCGCGCCGCCCCCCACGCCCCACAGGTCCTTCACCGTGTCGAGCAGGTCCTCGACGCGCCCCGAGAGCAGGAAGGCGCCCGCGAGGACGTTGATGGCCTCGATGCGGTCCGGGCGCTGGCGCACCGCGATCATCGCGTGCTCGGCCGCCTTGTCGAGGTCCTCCGCGAGCATGTAGGCCCGCGAGATGCCCGTCTGCGGCATGAAATAGTCGGGCGGGCCCAGGCGGATGGCGCGGCTGTAGCACTCGATGGCGCCCGAGGCGTCCCGCCCGGCCAGCCGGATGTTCCCCAGGTTGTTGTGCAGGTGGAACCGGTCCGGGGCCAGGCCCACCGCCCGCTCCAGCTGGTAGCGGGCCGGCTCCAACTGCCCGGCCTCGAACAGGATCATGCCCAGCGTGTTCGCGGCGTCCACGCTCCGCGGCTCCCGCTGGGACACGCGACGCGCCAGGACGATCGCCTCGGCGGTCCTCCCGGCGCGATGCAGCCGGATCGCCTGGGCGAGGATGTCCGTCGAGTCAGGCATGGGCCGCTCGCTCCCGCCAGAGACGCTCGAGGGCGATCCCGATCCGGGCGGCGTAGGCGTCGGCGTCGCAGAGCGACGAGGCCCGCAGCCTGGCGCGGAGCGTGCCGCGGTACGCCCGCCGCGCCCCGCCGTCCCCCGCCAGCCGCGCCGCGATCTCCACGTAGGTCCCGACGTCGGGCGCGATGAGTTCGGGCAGCCCCGCCGCGGACAGCAGGCTGGCGCCCACGCGCCACGCGTGCCGACCCGGCTCGGCGGGCCCGGCCAGCGTCACCACCGGCACGCCCATGTACAGCGCCTCGCACGTCGTCGTCGTCCCGCAGTAGGGGAAGGTGTCGAGCGCGATGTCCACCCGCCCGTACATCGCCAGGTGCTCGGGGATGGTCTTGGCCTGCCCGGTCAGTTCGAGCCGCGCCGCGTCGACGCCGCGGGCCGCGAACCGGGCGAGCACGCGGGCGCGTGTCCCAACGTCGCCCAGGGCACGGTTCTTGATCAGCAGGCGCGAGCCGGGCGCCTCGCCCAGCACCTTCGCCCACGCGTCGATGACGCCCTCGTTGAGCTTGGTGTTGGCGTTGAACGAGGCGAAGGTGACGGGGGCGCCGGGGCGTTGGGCGACCTCGGGCGCGTCGGGCGGGGGCGAGTAGCACAGGAAGCAAGGGTCGATCCGGAGCAGTCGTTCGGACGAGAGGCCGCCGTCGGACCCGTCGAGCGCCGGCGGGTCGGTGAGAGCGTCGACCATGCGGAGGTCGACGGCGTCGAGGCCGGTGGTGTTGGGGTAGCCGATCGCGGTGACGCACAGCGGGGCGGGGCGGAGGACGAGCGTCTCCAGCGCGTTCCCCATCGTGTACCCGGCGAGCTCGAAGAGGACGTGCACGCCGTCGCCCCGAACGAGGCGCACCACCTCCTCCGGCGGCTTGCCCCAGACGTGCCGCCAGCGCGTGCACGCCGACCGGATGCGGTCGCTCACGGCGTCATGGTCGGCGGCGGCGGAGTAGCCCAGGACCTCGAACCGCGCGCGGTCGAGCCGCTCGATGATCGGCAGGGCGAAGTACGCGACCGAGTGGGAGCGAAGGTCGCCGGAGAGGAACCCCACGCGGAGGCGGTCGCCCCCGGGGATCGGGGGTGGGCCGACGCGGACCGCGGACGCGATCGCGGCCCTGGCAAGCCGCGCGCCCGCGGTTCGATGGGCCTCCCAGATCTCCGTCGGCGCCGCGCCGGGGGTGTAGTTGAGGGCGTAGGCCAGCCAGGTCAGGTCGTCGGGCTCGTGCCCCGGCTCGGCCGCGAGCCGGCGGTACAGCCCGATGGCGCGCTCCGGCTCGCCCATCTCCAGCCAGACCTGGGCCAGCACCTGGCGCAGGTCGCGGTCGCCCGGGAGGCGCTCCAGCCCCTGCCTCGCGACGTCTTCGCCCTCGGCGAGGCGCCCGGCGAGCACCATCGTCTTGGCCCAGCCGCGCCACGACGGCACGTGCGCCGGTTCGGCCTCGACCCCGGCCTTGAAGTCTCGTTCGGCCTCGCCGAGGCGCCCGAGGAAATACAGGATGTTGCCGCGGTTGGCCCGCGCCGATGCCGAGGACGGGCGCACAGCCACGGCCCGGTCGGCGTAGAACACCGCCCGCTCGTGCTCGTGCGTCCTGGCCAGCGCCACGCCCATGGCGTTGTTGGCGTCGAAGTCCGCCGGCGAGGACCGCAGGATGCGGGTCAGGAGCGACTTGGCCTCCTGGAACCCGCCCTGCATGATGAGGCGGGAGACCGTGTCGATCTGGGCCGGCGTCGAGGGCATCAGGCTCCGCCCCCGCCCGCGCAGGTCGAGCGCCACGCCTCTCGCAGGGCCCCGCCCAGGCGGGCCGCGTAGGCGCGCCGGTCGCAGAGCGGGGATGCCAGCAGTCGCTCGCGCAACCCCGCACGGTACCCGCGCCGACGCCCCTCGTCCGCCGCCAGCGACGCCGCCTTCTCCACGTATTCACCCTCGCTCGACGCGGCCAGTTCCAGGGCTCCGACGGCGGAGAGCAGGCTGAGCCCGACGCGGGCGGCGTGCACGGGGCGCTCCGCGTCCCCCACCAGCGACACCACCGGCACCCCCATGAGCAGGGCCTCGCACGTGGTCGTCGTCCCGCAGTAGGGGAACGTGTCCAGGGCCACGTCCACGCCGCGGTAGAGCGAGAGGTGCTCGTTGGTGTCGGCGGTCCAGCCCAGGAGTTGCAGGCGGCCGCGCCCCACCCCGGCCGACTCGAAGCGCGCGGTCAGGTCGTCGGCGATGGTGGCGTCTCGGAGCGCGTGCGACTTGAGGAGGAGCCTCGAGCCCTCGGCGCGGGCCAGCAGGCGCGCCCACGCCTCGATGACGCGCGCGTTGAGCTTGGCGATGTCGTTGAACGACCCGAAGACAACCCCCGAGCGCCGCCCGACAGGCTCGACCTCGGGCGGTCGGTCGGGCGGCGTGTAGCAGAGGAAGCACGGGTCCAGGCGGAGCAGGCGCTCCGACGCGAAGGCCTCGGCGCCCGGCGGGTCGGTGAGCGCGTCGACGACGCGGTAGTCCATGGTGGGCCAGCCGGTGGTGGCGGCGTAGCCGATCATGGAGACCTGCACCGGCGCCGCCCGCCTCATCAGCGCCGCCAGGCGCCCCCCCCGCGTCAGCCCGTTCAGTTCGAGCAGGATGTCGATGCGGTCGCCCCGGACCCTGGCCACCAGCGCCTCGTTCTGCAGGCCGCCGACGTCGTGCCAGGCGTGGGCGGCGTCGGCAAGGGCCCGCGTCATCGGGTCGGCGGGGGTCGTCGAGAGGCTGTACCCGACCACCTCGAACGAGGTGCGGTCGAGCCCCTCGAAGATCGCACGGGCGAAGTACGCCACCGAGTGCGTCCGCAGGTCGCTCGAGAGCACCCCGACGCGGAGGCGGCGCTCGGGGTCGCGGTCGGCGGTCGGCGGGCCGTCGCCCGGGGTCAGGCGCCGGACCAGGTCGGCGTACCGGCGGTGGGCGGCCAGGATCTCCGCCGGGTCCACCCCGGGGGCGTAGTTGAGGAAGAACGCCAGCGCCTGGTGCAGTTGGCGCATCTCGGGGTGGCGGTCGGCGATGGCGCGAAGGGCCGCGACCCCCTCCTCGGCCCGGGCCAGGGCCGCGTCCGCCGTCGCCAGGTCGACCGTGAGCAGGGGATCGCCCGGCGTGAGCGCGAGCCCGTCGCGGCAGACGCCCGCGGCCTCGCCGACGCGGCGCGCGTCCATCAGCAGGTTCCAGAGCGAATGCCGCACGCCCGCGCTCCCCGCGTCGCCCGCCAGCGCCTTGCGGAGCAGCGGCTCGGCCCGCTCGACCGCCCCGCCCGCCGCCAGGGCGTTGCCCAGGTTGGCCAGGGCCGCCGCGTCACCCGGGCGGGCCGCCACGATCCGCTCCAGGAAGTAGGCGGCCCGCTGGTGATCGCCCAACTGCAGGGACGCCCTCGCCATCAGGTTCTGCAGTCCGAGGTCGTGGGGCGCGCGCGCCAGCGCGCGCTGCACCAGGTCGCGGGCCTCGGCGGCGCGCCCCGCGTTCAAAAGCGCCAACGCCTGCGGAACCACCGTCGACACGCGGCTGCTCCCTGGCCCCCGGCCCGAGCCGCGCTCACGTCGACGTGTACACGCCCCGCGACAACTTCTTGAACCGGTTCTTGAACCGGATCAGCGTCTGGTTCACGATGGTGCGGAAGTTCTCGGCGCTGGTCCTGTACCCCGCCTTCTGCACCTCCGCCGTCGCCTGCGTCACCGTCATCCGCTGCCCCTTGAGCAGCTTGTGCAGCGCGTCCACCAGCGTCAGGTCGTTCTTGGGGCGCTTGCGCCCGCCCGACGCCGACACGCCCCCGTCGCCCCCCAGCGAGGCGATCTCGACCTCGAGCTCCGCGACCCTCGCCCTCAGCCCGTCGAGCCTGCGCCGCAGCCCGGGGAGCCGACGGCTGCGCTTGCTCAACTCCCGCCGCAGTTGGTCGGTCGGCGTCCCCGACAGCCCGCGCGAGCCGGCGTGCGCCGCCCTCGCCCTCGTGTTCCTTCGCTTGGCCATGTCCCAGTGTCTCCTTCGGTGCCCACGATCCGTTGGAACGTCCGTCCGCAATGGAGGACTCGATACATGAGTATTAGTAGCGCCACGAGCGAATCTCAAGTCACTTGAGCTTGCAATCTCGGATAAGGTCGGCACCTTGCGTCGCGGTCGGGGCGCGTTCGACGTCCGGGCGGATCCCCCGCGGTCGCGCGGGCCCTGCGCCCACACCTACGATTCGCCCGCATGCCCGATCAGACCCCGCACGTCCGCAACTTCTCGATCATCGCGCACATCGACCACGGCAAGTCGACGCTCGCCGACCGCCTGCTGCAGGCCACCAACGCCGTCTCCGCCCGCGAGGCCCGCGAACAGATCCTTGACTCCATGGACCTCGAACGCGAGCGGGGAATCACGATCAAGGCGTCCGCGGTCACCGTCATGCACCGGCACAGGCCCGGGTCCGCCGCCGACGACTTCGAGACCGAGTACGAGGACGCCGCCGACGAGTCGGGGCACCACACGACGCGCAAGGGCGAGTCGCCCGACGAGCACGGCGACCTCTACATGCTCAACTTCATCGACACCCCGGGGCACGTCGACTTCAACTACGAAGTGTCGCGGGCCCTCAAGGCCTGCGAGGGGGCCATCCTCGTCGTCGACGCCACGCAGGGCGTGCAGGCCCAGACTCTCGTCAACGCCTACCTCGCCATCAACGAGAACCTCGTCATCGTCCCCGTCATCAACAAGATCGACCTGCCCAGCGCCCGCCCCGACGACGTGGCCATGGAGATCGAGCAGACGCTGGGCTTCCCCGCCGAGGACTGCCTGCTCGTCTCCGCCAAGACCGGGCAGGGCATCAGGGAGCTGCTCGCGTCGATCTGCGAGAAGTTCCCCCCGCCCCGCCCCCCGGTCGTCACCCAGCTCCGCGGGCTCATCTTCGACGCGGTGTACGACGACTACCGCGGCGTGATCATCTACATCCGCGTCTTCGACGGCGCCCTCAAGGTGGGCGACAAGATCCGCATGATGGGCACGGGGCGCACCTTCCAGGTCACCGACATCGGCAAGATGACCCCCAAGCCCGTGCGCGTGCCGGGCGTCGGGCCCGGCGAGACCGCCTACGTCTGCGCCGCCATCCGATCCCTCAAGGACGTCCGCGTCGGCGACACCGTCACGCTCGATTCCGACCCGGCCATCGAAGCGCTCACGGGCTATCAGCCGCCGCGGCAGATGGTCTTCTGCGACTTCTACCCCGCGACCAGCGAGGAGGGAGGCGGCCCGGGCTTCGAGGAGCTCCGCGACGCCGTCGAGAAGCTCAGCCTCAACGACTCGTCCTTCACCTTCCTCCCCGTGCACTCCGAGGCCCTGGGCTTCGGGTTCCGCTGCGGGTTCCTCGGGCTCCTGCACATGGACATCATCCAGGAGCGCCTGGAGCGCGAGGGCGGCGTGGAGGTCGTGCAGACCGCCCCGACGGTCAGCTACCACGTCCTCTGCCGCGGGCAGGGCCCCTTCGCCAGCACCGGCGGGCAGGCCCTCAAGCCCGTCGAGCCCTCCAGCCCCTTCTACCGCGACGTGCCCCCCGCCTCGACCCTCCTGGAGGTGCACAACCCGGCCGAGCTGCCCGACGGCTCGCACATCATCGAGATCCGCGAGCCCATGTGCACCCTCGAGATCATGTGCCCCAAGGACAAGATCGGGGACATCATGAAGCTGTGCCTGGATCGGCGCGGGCACTACAAGAGCCAGTCCTTCGTCTCCGAGACCCGCGACCTCCTCAAGTTCGAGATCCCCCTCGCGGAGATCATCTACGACTTCTTCGACAAGATGAAGGGCCTCACCAGCGGCTACGGCACCATGGACTACGAGGTCGTCTCGTACAAGCCCGACGACCTGGTCAAGTTGGACATCCTCGTCAACGCCGAGCCCGTCGAGGCCCTGGCCGTCATCACCCACCGGCACAAGGCCGAGCAGCGCGGGCGGGGCCTGATCGCCCGCCTCAAGGAGCAGATCCCGCGCCACCAGTTCGAGATCCCCCTCCAGGCCGCCATCGGCGCCAAGGTCATCGCCCGCGAGACCATCAAGAGCGTCCGCAAGAACGTGCTGGCCAAGTGCTACGGCGGGGACGTCAGCCGCAAGCGCAAGCTCCTCGAGAAGCAGAAGGAAGGCAAGAAGCGCATGAAGTCCGTGGGCTCGGTCACGATCCCTCAGGAAGCCTTCATGGCCGTGCTGGATACGGGGGAGTAGTGGCGCGAGTCGGAAGTCCGTGGACGGACACGTCCCGGGCGCCACGGGTCATCGGGCGTTTCGCCCGTGACCCGTGCGGCTGTTCGACGCCCGTCCTGGCGCCGGCACGGGCGACCGCCGGGCGGCTCGCCCGTGGCACCCGCGGCGCCCGCCGGCGCCTTGGTGAACGCTCTTCCGACTCGCGCCTCCAGCGGGGGGAAGTGCATGGAGAATCAGCAGGTCGAGATGCTGGGGCGCCATCGGCCCATCGATGAGCCGATGCGGGCGGGCATTGAAGTGGTCATGCCGATCCGGGATCGCGGGGTCGGCCTGCTTGCCTACATCGACATCGACGAGCAGGCCGGCACACTCGAAGGCGAGTCACGCTTCGAAGTGCGAGCGCATGTCGAACCTGCTTCTCGTGTACGTCCGGGGTGCAGGCCCCGGGAGCCAGCGAGCTCCTCGCACTGACTCTCCGTCAGGCGCGCAGCATCGCGGAGGGTTGCGGGCGGACGAAGACCACTTCCTGGAAGCGAGGGCATGACGCCGCCACGAACGTCAGCGCGGCGGTCCGCCGAAGGCTCGAACCGTATCGGATGGCACCCTTCCGATGGAAGTCCGTGACCCGTCAGGCCGCGTCCCAGGGGCCAACTGCCAGAGCCGGAATCGACCCCATGGAGTCGGCACGACATCGACGCGGGCGTCACGGGTGAGACAGGGACGCTCGTAGCCGAAGCCCTGAACGTGCGACACTACTCCCAGGGCCGCAAGCCGCGGCGCGACATGTCCACGGCCCCGCGTCTCTGGCTGAGCCGCCGAGGACCGCCCTGGGTGCTCGGCGCCCTTGGTGGCTCACCGAACCCCGGCACCGAGGAACCGCCGAGCCGGTTCCCCGGTGGCACGGTCCGGCCCCCTACGTCAGCCCCTCCAGCCCCCGCAGCCCGATGGGCTCGTGGCTGAAGAAGGGCTCGCCCGCCGCGGTGCCGATCCGCGATCCGAAGAACGCGTCCTGGGCCGCCAGGCGCCCCGGCAGGTCGCGCCCCGCCGGGTGGTCCACGAACTGGCTGCGGTAGGCCTCGAGCGAGCGCCGCTTGCGCTCCGTCTGCCCGCTCGTGTCCACGATGAACGACGGGTTGGGCACGCGCCGCAGGTGCGAGCAGTAGTAGTAGAAGAACCACCGCGGATAGATCGGCGGCTTGCCGTCGTCCCCCGGCAGGCGCAGCCCCGTCAGCTTGGCGTCGAAGCGGGCGTCCTCCGCCAGGCGGGTCACGGCGACGTGGTCCGGGTGCGCGTCCAGCGCGTGCGGCGCGAACACGATCGACGCCTGGTGGGCCCGGATCCGCCCCGCCAGCCGGTGCCGACCCGCGATCGAGTGTTCCACCTCCCGGTTCTTCAGGTCCAGCAGCCCGCGCATCACCGGGTTGTCCGGCGCCGACAGGATCCGGCGGGCCTCCTCCGCCTCCGCCAGGCGCGTCGCCCGGTCGCCCAGGGGCGTGGGGCACCCGTCGGTCACGTCCACGATCAGGACGCGGTGCCCCCGCTCGGCCAGCAGCGCGATCGTCCCGCCCATGCCGATCTCGGCGTCGTCCGGGTGCGGCGCAAAGACGATGACGTTGAGCACGGCTACTTCCGCTCGGCGATGGCGATCAGCCCGATCAGTTCCGACGTGCCGTCGCCCCGCGGCGCCTCCCACTGGGCCAGCACCACGGGCTCGGGGGCGTACGACGCGAAGAAGCCCCCGGCCCGGAACCGCTCGCCCCACCGGTCGCGGAACTCGCGCAGGTCGAGCGTGCGGCTCTCGCCCACGCCCAGGGACTCGACCGCCAGCGAGAAGCGCCCGTTGACCCAGAAGAACCCGGCGGGCAGCGCCGTCGCCGTCGTGTTGGTCAGCTCCAGCGCGGTGCCCTCGCGCTGCACCTGGATGTCCGCGACGCCGGTCTGCGCCAGGTCGGCGGGCATGGGCCGACCCTCGGCGGCGGGCCCGGGGGAGGACGAGCAGCCGCACAGGCACCCGGCGGCGACGACAAGGGCAAGGAGCGTTCGCATCGTTCCCTATCATCCCACCCATGTCGCCCGAGTGCAACACAGGCGGGTGCGACGACCCCAACGTCGTCTCATCGGGCAACGCCACGCCCCCGGCCCCGGCGTACGCCCCGGGGGCCGAGACCATCGACCCCCGCCGGGCCGCCGAGGAGCACATGGCCCGCTTCCCCGCCGGCGTCGACCCGCGGGTCGCCGACCGTGTGCCGGGCTTCGACGCCCCCTTCTTCCAGGCCGGGCTGGCGGGCTACTCCGACGCGGCGATGCGGATCATCGCCCGGCGCCACGGCTGTCCCTTCTGCGTCACCGAGTCCCTCCTCGACCGCACCCTCCTGGCCGGGGGCCGCGGCTTCGCCAAGGCCGACCTGGGCGAACTGCACGACAACGTCCCCGGCGGCGACGAAGACCGGCCCCTCGCCGGGCAGATCATGGGCTCGGACCCGCGCGAGATGGCCGCCGCCGCCCTCAAGATGGCCGAGCAGGGCGCCCGCAGCGAGAAGCCCTACCGTGCCCTCGCCTACGCCGTGCCCGGCCAGCACCCCTCCACCCACGCTTCGGCGCGCCGGCACCTCCGCCTCCCCGGCGGCGAACAACTCCCGCCCTTCGATCCCGCCGCCTCGCTCCACGCCCCCAACCCCTCGGCTCGCCACCTCGCCACCGCGCCGCCCCGCCACCTCTCCTCCTTCGCCGCCATCGACGTCAACCTCGCCTGCCCGGTGAAGAAGATCGACCGCAAGGCCCGGGGCGGTCACTGGCTGCGCGAGCCGGAGGGCGCGATCGCGATCCTCGAGGCCGTGCGCCAGGCCGTGCCGGCCCACATCCCCTGCACCGTCAAGCTCCGCCGCGCCTACGACGACACGCCCGAGATGGCCGAGTCGTTCGAGCGCCTCTTCGACGCGGCGTACCGCATGGGCTACGCCTGGGCCACCGTGCACGCCCGCACCGTCGAGCAGAAGTACGTCGGGCCCAGCCGATGGACCTTCCTCCGCGACTTGGTCCGTCGCCACCCCGAGCGCCCCGTCTTCGGCTCCGGCGACGCGTGGACCGCGGGCGAGGTCTTCCGCATGATCGCCTACACGGGCGTCGCGGGCGTGTCCGTCGCGCGGGGGTGCATCGGCAACCCGTGGATCTTCCGACAGGCCCGCGACCTCATGGCCGGGCGACAGCCCGCCCCGCCCACCATCGAGCAGCAGCGCGACGTGCTCCTCGAGCACTTCCGCCTGGCCCTCGCCGTCAACAGCCCCATGCGCCGCGCCGAGGTGGCGACGGCACGCATGATGCGCAAGTTCGGCATCCGCTTCGCCGCCCACCACCCCCGCGGCGACGAGGTGCGCCGCCGCATGATCGCCGTCTCCACCCGCGAGGACTGGGAACGCGCCGTCGACGACCTCTACGGCCCGATCCCACGACCCCCACGCGCAAGCGTGGGGGGCCCAACCCCGGGCCCGCGCCCGGGGCTCGTTCGGGCGCCCCTCACCGCCTCGCCTTGCTCATCGTCGCCGCCAGGCGGAACGCCAGTTCCAGGCTCTGCTGATAGTTGAGACGCGGGTCGCAGGGGCTGGCGTAGTTGCGGGTCAGGCAGTGCTCGGTGACGCCCGACCCGCCGCCCAGGCACTCGGTGACGTCCTCGCCCGTCAGTTCCACGTGCACCCCGCCCAGCCTCGCTCCCTCGCTCGCCAGGGCGTCGAACGTCCGCTCCAGTTCGCCCGCGATGGCGTCGAAGTGGCGCGTCTTGATCCCCCCGGCGGTCGTCATCCCGTTGCCGTGCATCGGGTCGCAGACCCACAGCACCGTCCGCCCCGCGTCGCGCACCGCCCGCACCAGAGGCGGGACGGCCCGGTCGACGGCCGACGCGCCCACGCGCGTGATCAGGATCATCCTTCCCGCCTCGTTCCCCGGGTTGAGGCGATCGAGGAGGGGCAGGAGCTGGTCGGGCGTGCAGCCCGCGCCCAGCTTCACCGCCACCGGGTTGCGCACGCCCCGGAAGAACTCCACGTGCGCCCCCGCCGGGTCGCGGGTCCGGTCGCCGATCCACGGCAGGTGCGTCGTCAGGTCATACCACCCCTCGCGCCGAGGCACGGTCCTCGTCTGGGCGCTCTCGTACCAGAGGTTCAGCCCCTCGTGGCTGGTGTAGAAGTCCACGCCCGTCAGGTCGTCGACCGCCTTCTCGCCCAGGGCCTCCATCAGGCGGAGCCCATCGGCCAGCGACCGCGTCATCGCCTCGTACTCGCCCCGACGCTCCGGCGTCAGGCTCGCGTGCGACAGGAACGACAGGTCCCAGTACTCGGGGTGGTGCAGGTCCGCGAACCCGCCCTCCACCAGCGAGCGGATGAAGTTCAGCGTCAGGGCCGCGTGCTTGTACCCGCGCACCAGCAGCTCGGGGTCCGGGCGCCGGTCCTCGGGCGTGAACCCCACCCGGTTCACCAGGTCGCCGAAGTAGCTGGGCAGCGTCACCGCCCTGCCGTCGATCGTCCGCGTCTCGGTGGCGCTCGAGCGTGGCTTGCTGTACTGCCCCGCGAACCGCCCCACCCGGATCACCGGCTTCTTCCCCCCCTGGATCAGCACCAGGCTCATCTGCAGCAGGATCTTGAGCTTGTTGGCGATGGGCTCCGGTCGGCAGTCGGCCAGCGCCTCGGCGCAGTCCCCGCCCTGGAGCAGGAACCGCTCGCCCCGCTGCGCCGACGCCACCAGCCCCTTCAGCCGCTCGATCTCCCAGCTGGTCACCAGGGGCGGCAGCGCGCGCAGCCGGTCCACGGCCCGGGCGAGGGCCTTCTCGTCGTCATAGCGGACGGCGAGGGGCTGGGCACGCCCTTGCCACGACTGCGGCGACCAGGGATCGGATTGACCGGGCTTGTCCACCAATGCAGGCTCCAGGCCAGACCCTAAGAGATCGGACGCCGCGGGCCCACTCTCCCGCGTCAACCCGCTCGATCCCGGTCTCCAGGAGAGGCCCGGGAATCGACCCCCGCAGCTCCCTCCCACTTCTGCCCTCTTGCGACTTTTTCTGAGATTGACCTTATCCGGCCCAGTCCGCCCGCCGATGCGTGGGTTCACCGAGGCCGTCCCGAGCCAGGGGCCCGGCGGATGCCGGCGCGAGGACGGGACCACCCGGCCCGGTCAAGGGGTCGTCCGGCGGGAGCCGACGCCCATCACAGAGTGCCCGCGAGGGGCCTGCCACGGACGGCACGCCCCGACCCGGGCGAAGACCCACGGAGACTCAGCTGATGCCTTTCACGAAGAGCCGCAAGAACAACAAGACCAACGCCGCCAAACGGACGACGCGTCGCCGCGCCAAGGCCAAGCGCTCGACCAAGTCGACGCCCAAGGCTCGCCGGACGACCAAGGCCAAGCGCGCCACCAAGACCTGGGCCAAGGCCCGCAAGCCCCGCAAGACCGCCGGCAAGGCCCGCAGGACGCGCTCCACCAACTGGTGGAACACGTCCCGCGCCGCCGCCTGATCGGCACGGACGCCGACCTTCCGTTGCAGAGATCGATCCGCCCCGGGAACGGACTCCCGGGGCGGGTCTGTTTTCTCCCGTGCACGGATGGCACAGGCGCCCTGCCCGTGCGCCTTCCTTGCCTCACCGGGCCGCCCGCTCGTGGGCCGCCCACCACTCCTCGAAGCTCCGCTCGATCGAGTACGCCGCCATGTGTCGGCTCGCGGCCCGCCCCATCGCCCGCCGACGGGCCCCGTCGCCCACCAGGGCCATGACCGCCCGCGTCCACGCCCCCGCGTCCTGCCCGGGCAGGACCAGCCCCGTCGTGCCGTCCACCACCATCTCCCGGGGCCCCCCCGCGTCGCCGACCAGGGTCGCCAGCCCGCAACTCTGGCTCTCCATCACCACCTGCCCCAGCGTGTCCGTCAGGCTCGGGAAGACGAACAGGTCGCCCGACGCGTACAGCCGCGCCAGCTCCTCGCCGAAGCGGTACCCGGCGAACACGGTCCCGTGCCCGCCCAGTTCCGCCCGCATCCGTTCGAGGTACGGCCCGCCGCCCACGACGACGAGCTGGGCCCTGTCGCCGACCGCCGCGTGCACGCCCCGCCACGCCTCGGCGAGCATGGGCAGGTTCTTCTCGACGCTGACGCGACCGACGTAGAGCACCTTGACCGCGTCCGGGCGCACGCCGGGCACGCCCGCCCACGCCGACGGGTCGCGCTTGTCCACGCTGAACAAGCCGGTGTCGATGCCGGGGCGGAGCGGGAGCACGCGCTCGGCCTCCACGCCGATCGCCCCCAGCGCGCGCCCATAGTCGTCGCTGCGGGCAAAGACGCCCCGGAAGCGGGAGTAGAACGCGCGCATGAACCCGCGGCAGAGGGCGCTCAGCCCGGCGTCGTCGAACAGGCGGTCGATGTACGCCGGGAAGTCCGTGTGGTACACCCCCAGCACGGGCGCCCCACCCCGCCACGCCCCCAGCAGCCCCACCAGCCCCACGGGCCCGGGCGTCGACACGTGCACCACGTCGGGCGACAGGCGGGCCGCCTCGCGCAGCATGGCGCGCACGGGCGGGACCACCAGCCCCAGCTCCGGGTACCCGGGCATGGGCAACGCCGCCACGGGCGCGAAGTTGAGGATGTTGGGAGAGCGCGGGCAGGGCTTGCGCGTGCTCGTCAGGACCGTGAGCGCAAGCCCGCGCCGGCGGGCCTGCTCGGCCACGTTCTGCACGAACCGGGCCGGCCCGTTCACGTCCGCCACCGTGTCGCTGAAGAGCACCACCCGGACCGGGCGGTCGGGCGGCGAATCCGGTCCTGTGTGTCCGTTCCTCACGACCGCTCCCGGGGGGACCAAGCGTAGTGACCGCGACCACCGGCGTTGTGCGCCCTTCCGGCGTCATCGCTGTCCGAAAGGCCGCGGGCGCGCGCACGAACGGGCGGAGGGCCCGGAGGTGTGCATGCGGATCAACGCGCTGTGGGCCTTTGCGGTGGTCGTCGCGTGGCTCGCGGGGTGCGCGGCACGGGTGCAGGACGTGCGCCCCTTCGCCGGCGCGACCGAGGCGCTGGACGCGGCGGTGGCAGCGGCGTACGAGGGCACGTTCGACGCCGTCGCCCGCGCCGAGCGACTCACCGCCGAGGTCGCCGATGCCGGCGCTGACGAGGACGACCGGTGGCATCGGCTGGAGGGCCTCTCCGGGTCGACGCGCCGGTACTTGGCCGCCCTGCGGGGGGCGCGCGCGGCCGCGCTGGAGTCGATGCGCGACCACGCCGCGTCGCTCGTCGCCGCCGCCGACCGCGGGCGGGCCCGGATCGAGCGGGCCGACGCGACGCGGGCCAGCCTGGTCGGGTTTGTCGCGGCGGCGGGGGCGCTGGGGCCGCCCGGCGCCGGCGTCGTGGGGGAGGCGGTGGGCGCGTTCATCGCGGCGGCGGGCGAGGCGTCGGCGGCGCTGGCGGCGCACGGGGCCAACGCGGACCTCCGCCGGCGGGTCGAGGCCCACGCCCACGCCGTCGCGCGCCTCGCCGACCTGCTCGACCGCGACCTGCTCGTGCTGGACGGGCAACTGGTCCTGCTGGGCGACGCGATCGAATCGGCCCTGCTCGAACGCGACGGGGCGGGGCTCGCCGCCCTCGAGGGGTCGGTTCGGGGGTGGCGCAACGCCGAGGGCGCGGGCCTGGCGGCGGCGATGGGCGGCCCGGACACGCCAGGCCGCGGCGAGCGCCTCCGCGCCTATGCCCACGCCGACGAGGCTCTCGCGCGCGTGTCGCGGCGGCGACAGGCCCTCGACGCCGAGGTCGACGCCCGTCGGCGGGAGATCGGGCTCGCCCTCGCCGTCGTGCGGGCCGGGCGGCGCACGGTGACCGCCTGGCGCCGCGCCCACGACGACGTCCGGGCGGCGCTCGCGCAGCGCACGACGGTCTCCCTCGACGGGTTGACCCTCGCGCTGGGCGAACTCCGGCGTCGCCTCGACCGGCTCGAACGACTGAGCGACCAATGGAGGGTCCCGCCGTGACCGAGTGCGAGCGCCTGGAGGAACTGCTGGCCGCGGCCGCGGTCGCCGTCGAGTCCGAGAGCCCGGACGCCCGCGCCGAGGCCTCGCGGGCGCTGCTGGCCTTCCAGCGTCGGACGGCGGACACGGTGCTGGCGCGGCTGGCGGGGGCCGCCGTCGGCGCCCTGGCCCACTCGATCGGCGACAGGGCGGGCGTGCTCGACGTGCTGGCTCGGTGCCGGGCCCGTCGGGCCCGGCGCTGCGCCGGCCCGTGAGCGAGGCGAGCGCTCCGAGCAAGCGGTTTGGATGGGGGGCTCCCCGTGCTTCCCCCGAGCGGGGAGCATGCCACCCGGGGGGTGCTGCACCGGGCGTCTCTCCCGTAGACTGGTGGGCATGCCGCAGCGCCATGTCGCCGTGTACCCCGGCTCGTTCGACCCGATCACCCACGGGCACCTGGACGTGATCGCGCGGGGGCGGCGGATCTTCGACGAGCTGGTGGTCGCGGTGGGGCGCAACCCCGGCAAGGACCAGCTCTTCACCGCCGACGAGCGCGTGGAGATGGTCGAGGCGCTGGTGGCGGACCTGGTGCGCCGGGAGCCGCGGGCGGCGAGCGTGCGCGTGCAGGCCTTCTCGGGGCTCACGGTCGACTTCGCCAAGTCGGCGGGGGCGTCGATCCTGCTCCGCGGCATCCGCAACCTCTCGGACCTGCAGTACGAGATCCAGCAGGCGCTGACCAACCGCCAGGTGGCGGGGCTCGAAACGGCGTTCATCATCGCCGGGCAGGATTTCGCCTACACCAGTTCGAGCCTGATCCGGCAGATCACGGCGCTGGGGCACGACCTCTCGACGCTGGGCACGATGGTCCCGCCGCTGGTCGTCGAGGGCCTCCTCAGGAAGAAGAGCGAGCACCATCCCGTGCTGCAGCGGCTGCTGAACGACGCCCCCGAAGCGGAGGGATGACCCCGGGGCGGTCGGCGCCGCGGGGGCCCCCTAGTCCGCCGGGACGCAGCGGCCCTTGGCCCATGCGCGCAGCTCCTCGACGCGTTCGGCCATGGTCACCGAGAGCGGGGGCGAGCCGCGCATGGCCCGCTCGACGTCGGCGGTGGTCACCTCGTGCCCCGCGTCGCGGGCCTCGGTCAGGGCGCTGAGCACGGCCTGCTCGATCTCGGCGCCGCTGAACCCCTCGCACGCCGACGCCAGGGCGTCGAGGTCGAACGCCGAGGTCTCCAGCCCGCGCTTGGAGAGGTGGATCTCGACGATCCGCCGGCGCACCGCCGGGCCCGGGAGGTCGACGAAGAAGATCTCGTCGAAGCGCCCCTTGCGCATGAGTTCCGGGGGGAGGGCCCCGATGTCGTTGGCGGTGGCGACGAGGAAGACGGGGGTGGTGCGTTCCTGCATCCAGGTGAGGAGGGTGCCGAACATGCGTCGGGAGAGCCCGCCGTCGGTGCTCATCCCCGCCGCACCGGCGAAGGCCTTCTCGATCTCGTCGACCCAGAGGACCACGGGGGCCATGGCGTCGGCCTGCTTGAGGGCCTCGCGGAGCTTGCGCTCGCTCTCGCCCACGAACTTGTCGTAGAGGACGCCGGCGTCGAGGCGCAGGAGGGGCCTCTGCCACCCGGTGGCGATCGCCTTGGCCGAGAGGCTCTTGCCCGCGCCCTGCACGCCCAGGAGGAGCACGCCCCGCGGGGCGGGGATGCCCTGCTCGCCGCCGGTGAGGAAGGCCCGCTTGCGGGCCGCGAGCCACCGCTTGAGGCGGTCGAGGCCCCCGATCTCGTCCATGCTGGCGGGGCTCTCGACGAACTCGAGGAGCCCGGCCCCCGCGAGCAGGCGCCGCTTGCCGGCGATGACGCGGGGCACGTCGGCCTCGTCGAAGCGGCGGTCGTCGGCGACGACATCGGTGATCACCAGATCGACCTGCCGGAGCGTGAGCCCGCGCAGGTTCTTCACGATCGAGGCCAGCACGCCCTTGGACATGTCGACGTCGACGGGCCTCTCGCGGTGCAGGCGCTGCACCGTCCGCCTCACCTGGGCCTGGATCGCCCCGTCGTCGGGCAGCGTCAGGTCGAACCGCACCGCCAGGGATTCGAGCACGGGGGGCACCACCTCGGCGTGATCGACGAGCACGAGCGTGCCCGAGCGCACGATCCCGGCCTCGGGCGAGCTCTGCAGCGCCGCCGCGTGCCCCTCGTCGCGCAGGTGCTCGACCAGTTCGCGCAGGGCGCGCACGGTGCGGGCGTCGGCGAGGTGGTCGGCCAGGTCCAGGGCCACGCGGATGGCGGGCGGGCCCGGCTCCAGGCGCCAGTGGACCAGGGCCGCGGCGGGGTGCTCGGTGTCCGGGACGGGCGGGTCGCCGGCGACGTCGCTCCGGCGCACGCCCTGCACCACCGACCAGGTCTGCACCGCCAGGCGCGACCCCAGGCGCGCCACGGCCCCGCGGACCAGTTCCAGGGCCTCCCCCTCCTCGCGGGTCACGATGCGGACGCAGGGGCATCGCCCCGCGAACAGGGAGGCAAGGCGGTCCGCGTCCGAGTGTGTGCGCATGAACCAGGCGCTCCGGGAGCACCACTGTACCGCGGGGCGGAGCGTCCGATCATCCGCGCCGGGTCGACGCCCGGGTCGCGACACGGCGTGTTTTCCGCAACCGCTCCGCGACGGGTGCGAATGGTCAGACGTTCTGCTCGATGGTTCGACGCGGGCCGCTCGGCCCGAGCTCGGAACGATCGACAACCTGCCTCTTCGCCTTCCCTTGGGCCAGGCAACGACGGTCGCGCCGGTGGTGCAGCCGCGACGGTCTTCCGGTCGGGGTCGGAGAGGAGATGAGACCCCCCGCCGATCTCGCCCGTCGGCGGGGAGGTATCGGAATCCGTGCGTTGCCCGGGTCCCGGGCCCCGCCGGAGCGATGGCAGGAGGGGCCGCGCTCCGGCGAGCGGCTTGAACAACTCCCGTCCGCGCGTTCAGGGAGGAGCGGCGCGGGCGGGGCCCCGCGGGTGTCCACGCCGCCCGCGGCCCACGTGCGCCGTCCCTCCGGGGGCGACGCACGATTCATCGTCGGGCGTCGTGGGCGCGGCGGGCGGGGGGGTTCCCCCTGATCCTGGCCTGTCGAGATCCCCTCGTGCACCGCGCCGAGCCTGAGGAGGGCCGGCGACGGAGGCTCGGAGGGGGGGGCGGGCCGGGCCGGGCCTTGGCTCGAGGACTGGCTCGGGCTCGGCGTGCGGGACGGGCGGACTTGGGGGAGCGGCCGGAATCCTGACCGAATTCAGGAACCGGGTTTTTCGCCCCCTGCGTATGTCCATGGCCGCGATCAGACCCGCGCGTTCCGCGCGGATCCGCGGCGAAGTCATCGCCCGCCGGAGATCCGCTCATGCCGACCGCTCGCTCGTCGATCCTGATCGCCATCGGTACGGTTTCGTTGTTCGCGTTCGGCGCCCGTGCCCAGAGCCCCGGCGAGCTGATCCGAGCGGGCGTTGCGCTGCAGTCGGGGGACGTTCGGGCGCTGGAACGGGCCAACGCCGCCGGCGAGTTGTTCGTGGATCAACCCGGGTTCATGGAGTTGTCGGGGAGGATGATCGTGCGTCCGTTCCAGGGCGACGCGTGGCTCAAGGCCGGGTACACCGCCGAGCAGGCCGGGGCCGCCATGGCCCGGGCGCGGGCGCGGGTCGCGGGGCTGATCGTCGGGGAGATCCCCGCGAACGGCGAGGTGATCATCGCGTTGCCCGCGGGGGTGGGCGAGAGCCAGATGTCGGCGTTCCTGATGGGGACGCGCGACTACCAGTACGCCGAGCCGGACTGGACGGTGTATCCGCGGGCGGTTCCGAACGACCCGCAGTTCGGGCAGCAGTACTGGCACACCAACATCCGGACTCCGGCGGCGTGGGACACGACGACGGGGTCGGCGTCGATCATCCTCTCGAACGTGGACACGGGCGTGCGCCGGACGCACGAGGACCTCGTCGGGAACCTGTCGACGAACGGGTACAACTCGGCGTCGGGGCTCACGGTGGCGCAGGGCGGGGACATCGGCCCCATCCACCCGCACGGCACGCAGACCGCCGGGTGCATCGGCGCGTCGGGGAACAACGGGGCGGGCGTGTCGGGGGCGATGTGGGACGTGACCATCCTGCACGTGCGGGCCTCGAACGTCTCCAGCGGCAGCGCGTCGACGAGCGCGCTGACGGGCGGGGCGATCTGGGCGGCCCAGAACGGGGCCCGGGGCGTCTCCGTGTCGTACTCGGGCGTCACGGGCTCCTCGGTGGGCACGACCGGCACCACGCTGATGGACACCTACAACTCTGTGCTGCTCTGGGCCGCGGGGAACAACAACGCCAACCTCGGTGCCGCCACCGACTACCCCGACGTCGTCATCGTGGGGGCGACGGATCAGAACGATCTCAAGGCGTCGTTCTCGGCCTACGGGCGCGCGATCGACGTCGTCGCCCCCGGCGTGTCGACCCGCACCACCACCAGCACCAGCGACACGGCGTACGCCAACGTCTCCGGCACCTCGTTCTCCACGCCCATCGCCAACGGCGTGCTCGGGCTCATCTACTCCGCCAACCCCGCCCTCACCGCACGCCAGGCCATGAACATCCTGCAGGACACCGCCCGCGACATCGGCGCGCCCGGCGAGGACGACATCTTCGGGAAGGGCATCGTCGACGCCTCCGCCGCCGTCGCCGCCGCGCTCGCCGCCGCCTGCCGCGCCGACTGGAACGGCGACGGCATCATCGACTTCAACGACTTCCTCGGGTTCCTCAACGACTACAACGCCGGCGCCGCCCGGGCCGACCTGACGGGCGACGGGCTGGTCGACTTCAACGACCTGCTCTCGTTCCTCAACCTGTACAACGCCGGCTGCGCCTGAGCGCAGGGCGGTTCGACTCGACAGGCCCGGGGCCCGCGCCCGGGCCTTCTTCGTGCGCCGGTCAGCGCGCCCGCGGGACGGGGACGACCACGCCGTCGCGAACCACCAGGTCGATCGCGAGGGTGCGGTCGCCCTCGATGGGCAGGGCGTAGGCGCCCAGGTCCGGATTCTCGCCCGGGATGGTGACCAGGGCGGTCAGGGCCGTGCGCCGGTTCTGCGTGACGAAGCCGTGCACGAGGCGGTCGCCCGGGGCCAGTTCGGCGACGCGCACGCGCTCCTTTTTCCCGCTCGAGTTGCGCAGCAACTGCACGCTCAGGCCGCGGTCGCTGGCGTTGCGCAGGTCGACCTCGAACTGGCGCTGGGCGCAGCCGCCCAGCCCCACGAGCAGCCCCAGGACGATCGCGACACGCTTGATCATGGGGCCATTATCGGCGCCCCGCGGCGCGGACTCCACGCGGGTCCGGGCGGTCGATCGACGGCGCCCGCGGCACAGACGCTACGCGCGGATCGGCGGACACCGCGAGCCCCGCGCGGCGCCAGCGCCGCCGCCAGGCACGCGAGGCGACCGATCGCCGCGACGGCTCGCCTTAGCGCCGAGACCGGAACCACAGGAACCCCCCCACGAGCAGCGTGATGACGCCGGTGACGACCAGGGCGGGGCCCCACGCAGACCCGGGCGTGCTCTCGACGGGCCCCTCGACCGGCGCGGCGCCAGGCGGCGGCGGGGGCGGAAGCGATTCGGCCTGGCTGGCCCGGTGCTCCCTCATCCGCTCTTCGTGCTCGCGCCGGATGGGGAGCATGGCCAGCTCCACCGACTCGGGCGTAAAGCACGGCCGCTGCGCCGACCCCGGAGGCTTGACGGTACCAGAGACAAGACGCCATTTCGTCGGCATGCCCGGCGGGATGTTGCCGCGGGTTTCGTAGTCGATCATGTGGATCGGCACGCCCTCGATGTCGCCGAGCACGCGCAGGGGCGTATTCCGCCCCTTTAGTTCCGGGCGATCGATGCGCCGCACGCGCTGCTCGGGGTCCAGTTCGATCAGCACCGTTTCATCCGGGCGCGACCCAGCGGGCGCTGCCGGGACGCCGCCGGGCGCGCGGATAGTCACCGTCAATCCGCCGTCATCGGCTCGCACGACGCTCTGCACGCATGCCGGATTCGCCTTGATGGCCGCGACATACACGAAGGGCAGCACCATCTCCTCGATGAAACGGTCGCTTGAACGAGCGTCCGCCGTTGGAGTCAGGCCGCCGCCGGACACCGGCGCCCCCCGAAGCACGCCTCGCCCTGGCGAATAAACCGTTAGTTCACCATCGCCGAAGCGGTACCAAGCGCCGGACCCCATGTCGTACCCAACGGGCAGGAGCGATCGATCTTCCTCGCGCTCCAACAGCACCTCCACGCAGACGCTGCGAACCCGCACATCGTCGAGGGACCACAACACACTCTGCGCCATCGCGCATGCGCTCGACACGGCAAGCCATGCCGGGGTGAGATGAAGCCAGCGCTCTCGGCGAGGCGCCCGTTTCAATCGTCTCCTCCGCCAGAGCCGGCGCACGCCACACAGTTGGTGTAGTAATAGTAATTCTGCCCCGAGGACCAAGGAGTTCCGGTTGAGGTGATACACGAGCAGCACTGACCGCCGTCGCGACAGTAGATCGCCAGCGGATCGCTCCCACTCGGCGGGGGCTGACTGCACGGATAGGGAGCGCAGCTGGACATCTCATAACAGAAGCCGCCGGCCATGTATGGCCCGGTGCAGGCCCAGCCGACTGAGGCGTCCTCCCAACCTTGGCTGCACACCACCACGGTTCCCTGGCAGAACCCACTCCCTGAGGTGCACTCAACCTTGGGTGCGATACACGGTGCCGCAATAGCCGTGGCCGCGCAGAGGGCCAGAAGCGCCCACGCGCCCGCTCTCTCCCATCGCCTGCTTCCACTTGACTCCGCATTCCTCATTGGAACGCCTCCGTTTACGCTGCACTGTGCTCATTGCTGCCGGTCGCGGCCCCTCGCCCCACCCCACGTGGTCATGACAGGTCTCCCTATCCCGTTTCTGTCCGGCTCGAATCGCTGGTTGGGCAGCAGGTCCATCCAATACTCCAGAGATGCGCCGCCGTCGGCGAACGCCACTGGCCCTTTGGGGAAACCGGGAACGCAGCACCAATATGCCTGGATGCGATCGCTTTCTAGCTTGGCGAGGGCAAGAAGCCCCTTCCGCGAAGGCTCCAAGACATCGCCTGTTCGGACCGGGGCCGGGCGCCGTTCCCGCTCGGGCTGGGTATTGCCCCGCACCATCCGCTCGGGAGGATGAGCCATGCATTCAGAAAGCATGATATTGACTCGACCGTGCCGCCGAGTGCCGAGCGGATCGGCCTCGCGGGGCGATGCGAAGTAGCCCGATTCAACCATTGGCTTGTACCAGAAATGGACGACTTCGGTGCTCGTCCGTGCGTCAGGCTGTGGATACAGATCCCGGTAGACCTGCGCGTATTGCCCGATGAGCGCCGCGTTGTGTCGCACGGACGCGAGCTGAGCCACGCTCCGCCCCGTCCACCACGACCGCTGCAACGAAGGCAGCGCCAGCCCCACCAGGATCATCACCACGCCCATCACCACGACCAGTTCGATCAGGCTGAAACCCCGCCCCGCGCCGGGGCTGGCGCCACGGAACGATGGGCTCGATCTGGCCGCATCACCGCTCATGCCCGCCAGCGTACCACAGGGGGGGGCGCTGTCAAGCCGCTTCACGAATTGCGGACGAATCACCGCGGCCGTGTGCGCCGATCCACAGTGTTGTGTGCGTGGAGCGGTCGCTGTTCGGTGCCCATCCAGGTGTTTTCGCGTGCCCGGGATGCGCGGGGGTGTCGGTCCTATCCTTGCCGTCCCATGGCCAAGACCCGTGAGATCAAGAAGCGCATCAAGGCGGTCGGGAACATCCGGCGCATCACCAAGACGATGCAGATGATCGCGACGAGCAAGTTCGCCAAGGCCCAGCAGGCGGCCGTGGCGGGCAAGCCCTACGCCGAGACGCTCTTCCACCTCGTCGCCGACATGTCCGCGGCGGTCACCGACGTGTCCCACCCGCTCCTGGGCATGGGGCGCAGGCCCGGCGCGGGGCAGCCCCTGACGCTGATCCTCACCTCCGACCGCGGGCTCTGCGGGGCGTACAACAGCACGGTCCTGCGCACGGCGATGGCGTTCCTGCGCTCCAACGCCGGCGCCAAGGACGGGCGCATCGAGCTGGTCGGCAAGAAGGGGGCCGGGTTCCTCAGGTTCCAGGGCGTGCAGGTCGCGCGGCAGCACACCTTCGGCGACAAGCCCGGGTACGAGGCGGTGACGGCCCTGGCGGACGAGTACATGCGCGCGTTCGCGGCGGGCGAGATCTCCGCCGTCCGAATCGTGTACATGAAGTACATCTCGGCGGGCAAGCAATCGCCGACGGTCACGCAACTGCTCCCGTTCGACGCCCGGGCGATCACCGACGCCGCCAAGTCCCAGGCCGTCAGCCGGCAGCCGGCGCTGGCCGCGGAGGAGGGCAAGAAGCTGGGCTCGAACTACGAGTTCAGCCCCGGCGCGGCGGAACTGCTGGGCGAGCTGCTGCCCGCGGCGGTCAAGGCGGTGCTCTTCCAGATGTTCAACGACGCGGTGGTGAGCGAGCACGTGGCCCGCATGGTGGCGATGAAGAGCGCGACCGACAACGCGGGCAAGGCGGGCAAGACCCTCAGCCGCAAGTACAACCGCGCCCGCCAGGCCCAGATCACCACCGAGCTGACCGAGATCATCTCCGGCGCCCAGGCGCTGGAGTAGCCCTCCCCGTCGGCGGTGGGGCGGGCCGCGGTGCGCAATCGAGTCCGCCGGCGTGTTCGCGCTGGCCGTCCTTCCGAACGGCGACCTTGTCGCGGGTGGCGCCTTCACCAGCGCGGGGGGTGTGGCGGCAAGACGCATCGGCCGCTGGGACGGCGACAAGTGGAGTCCGCTGGGATCGGGGATGAGCGGCAGCGTGACCGCCCTGGCGGTGGGTGGTGATTTCACCACCGCCGGCGGCCAGGTCTCGGCCTACTTCGCCCGCTACACCTTCAACGGGTCCGCACCGGCGATCGCCACGCACCCGCAAGGCGCCGTCGCGTGCCGCGGAGGGTCCGCCCACTTCTCCGTCGCCGCCACCGGCACGCCCGCGCTCACCTACCAGTGGGGGCGCCGGGGCGTGCCCCTCCTCAACGGCCCGACCCCCTCGGGCTCCATCGTCTCAGGCGCCACCACCACGACGCTCTCCATTGCCAACGCGCAGCCGGGAGACGCGGGCCTGTTCGACGTTGTCGTCGCCGGGCCGTGCGGCAGCACGACCAGCAACCCGGCCAACTTGTCCGTGTGCATCGCCGACTGGAACTGCGACGGCACCCTCGACTTCTACGACTTCCTGGAGTTCCTGGGCGACTTCAACGCTCAATCCCCGGGGGCCGACCTGAACAACGACGGCGCCGTCGACTTCAACGACGTCCTCCTGTTCCTCAACCTCTTCAACGCCGGGTGCTGACGGGCGCCGCGGTCACCGTCCGCACCGCCGGCTCATCCGCTCGCACCCCGGCTTTTCGAGCGGCGGGCGCGGCATCTCGACCCGTCGATCGGACAGGGCTCGATGCGGCGTTGGGGCTGGTCCAGCGGCGGATCGCCCACGGTCTGCGTCGGGAATGCCCAGGAGAGGATTTGAACCTCCATGCCCTTGCGGGCGCTACCACCTCAAGGTAGTGCGTCTGCCAGTTTCGCCACCTGGGCCGGTTGTCCCCGCCGACGGCGCCGCCCGGGGGAGCCCGGGGCGTCGAAACCGGCGAGTCGCCGAAATATAGCGCGGCGGGATCGGGGCGACGAGAACTCGGGGCGCCGCGACAGGCCCGGGCTATGCTTCGACGGCTGCCCCGGGGGCATCCAACGCGGGACGCTCACCGATCACATCGGAAGACCGCCGATGGCCGCTCAGACTCTCCCGTCGCTCGCTCCCCTGGCCCGCGCGGTCGCGCGCCGGGCCCGCGACGCGGGCGTCTTCGGGTCGGTGGCGGAAGGGGCGCCCCCTTCGCCCGCGCTGCTGACGTGCGAGGCCCGCGACGCGGCGTCGCCCGCGCACTATCGGCTCGAACTGCACAAGGGGACACTGTGGGTCGCCCTCACCATGGCCGACCGCTGGCTGAGCGAGTCGATCGAGACGGATTTGGTGCACACCGGGGACAAGCTCGACGAGCTGATCGACGAGGAGCTGACCGAGCTGGGGTACGAGGACGGGCCGCTCCCGTTCGAGCACTTCCGCGACGACGACAAGATGTTCGTGTTCCGGAGCCCGGTGCCGATCGACCCGGCCCGGGCGGGGGAGCGCGAGGCGGACGTGGTTGCCACGGTGCTGCTGGCGTATGAGGCGTGCTTCCGCAACCTGGGCGACATGTCGGGCGGCGGGGACGACTGAGAGGAGGCGTCGGGTGCGCATCCTCATGCTGGGCTGGGAGTTTCCTCCCTACATCGCCGGCGGGCTGGGCGTCGCCTGCCACGGGCTGACCCGCGCGCTCGACCGGGCCGGTCACCGCGTCACGTTCGTGCTCCCAACGCCGATCGGGCGCCCCGACGCCGAGCACGTGCGCCTGCTGAGCCCCGCCCGATCGGCCGAGGCCCGCCCGCCCCCCGGCCCCGTGCCGGGCGACCCGAGCCTGATCGACCCCGTGCCACCGCGCCCGCGCCCCGAGAGCCCCTTCCAGCCGGCGCCGGGGTTCCGCTACACGCGCTTCGCGGGCGTCGAGGCGTCGTTCTCGAGCCCCTACCCCGGGGGCGGCCCGGTCGGGCACTCCGTCATGCGCTGGACCGAGGTGGCGGAGCCCGCCGCGGAGACGATCCCCTCGGGCGCCGAGGAGGCGCCCCTCGCCGGCGGAGCGGCGTCCGGCGGGGGGGCACCCGGCGTCCGCGCCCCGGCGCCGTCGGCGAGCCAAGTCTACGGGACCGACCTGGTCCATGACGTGGAGCGGTTCGCGCGCCTGGTGGTCGGGCTCGTGCGCGAGGAGCCCTTCGACCTGGTGCACGCGCACGACTGGATGACGTTCCCGGCGGGCCTGGCGGTGGCCCGCGCCAGCGGGCGCCCCCTGGTGGTGCAGGTCCACTCCACCGAGTTCGATCGCTCGGGCGAGCACGTCGACCAGCGCGTGTACGACATCGAGCGGGCCGGGATGGTGGGCGCCGACCGCGTGATCGCGGTGAGCAACCTGACGCGCTCGATCTGCGTGGCCCGCTACGGCGTGCCCGCCGAGCGCATCGACGTGGTCTACAACGGCATCGAGTGCGAGCGGGGCCAGCCGCCGCCCGGCGCGAGGATCGAGCGAGGCGACCGCGTCGTGCTCTTCCTCGGACGCCTGACCTTCCAGAAGGGGCCGGAGTACTTCATCGCGGCGGCCCGGCGCGTGCTCGAGAAGGTCCCCAACGTCAAGTTCATCGTCGCGGGAACGGGCGACATGGCGGCGAAGGTGATCGAACAGGCGGCTTCGTCGGGCATCGGCTCGCGCGTCTTCTTCACCGGGTTCCTGCGGGGCAAGGACCTGGAGCGGGTCTTCCGCATGGCCGACTGCTATGTCATGCCCAGCGTGTCGGAGCCCTTCGGGCTCTCCGCGCTCGAGGCCATCCGCCAGGACGTGCCCACGATCGTGAGCAGGACGAGCGGGGTCTCCGAGGTTCTCAAGCACGTCCTCAAGGTGAACTTCTGGGATGTGGACGAGCTGGCCAACAAGATCGTCGCGGTCCTGCGCCACCCGCCCCTGGCCCAGGCCCTTCGGGCCGAGAGCGCCATCGAGGTGCAGCGCCTGACCTGGGACACCGCCGCCCACGCCTGCCTGGACTGCTACGCCAGGGCGATCAAGCCACGCAAGCCGGCGGGCAACCTGGCCACGCTGGGCTGATCAGCTGCCGCCCTCGGGGAGGGGCTGCCCGCGCGCCGCGGCCGCGTCGCGCATGCGCTGGAGTTCCGCGGCACGCTGCTCCTGGGCCTTGGAGGCGCCCTCGACTGCGCCCGCCGCGGGATCGTAGTTGGCGGGCGCCTCGGTGGGAGGCGCCGACTCGCCGAACAGGCCCAGCGAGTAGGTCGCCAGCCCGACCCCGACGACGATGCAGACGACGGCGACCGCGATCTTCACCTTCTGCGCCTGGGTCAGTTTGCCGCCCTTGGAAGGCGCCGCGCCGGGCTTCATGCCGGACGCACTCTCGAGACTCTGACGCGAACCCGCCATGATCGGGCTCCTTTCCTTCTTCCGTTGCCCGGCGCGGCCAACGCCGCCCCGCCATTCCCGTATCGTAGCCCCCCCAGCGCCGCCGCCCCCCGCTCACCCGACGTCACGCTTCTGGAACAGGACCACGGCCAGGGCCAGGAAGGCGCCGGCCTGGAACAGCCCGTACACCAGCACCAGCCCCACGTGCCCCGCCTTGATCTCGACGTTCTGGCTGACGGCGTCGAGGAGCCAGAAGAAGTGCATGTTCGGGATCACCGCCCAGGCGCCCAGCACCAGCGGTCGAACGCGGGTCGGAGCGAGGAAAACGTAGTCGTCGGCCTCGGGAGGCAGGAACACCGCCGGGCGACCGACGCTCCGCACGGTCAGGTCGCGGTCCCGGGCCTCGGTGATGACGAGGGTCGCAGGGGCGTCGGGGTTGTTCAAGGTCACGGTCTGCGTCGGGTCGCCCTCGAACCCCGCCAGCCCGCCCACCGACATCGGGAAGCCGCCCGGGCCCGGGCCGTACCAGAACGTGTCGCCGGCCCGGACCGGGCGCGTGGGCGATTCGCGCAGGCTCACCTTGAGGATCGTGCCCGGTTGCCTGAGGTCGGCTCGCGTCGGGTCGAGGGGTTCGACGTCCGCGACCCGGGCCACGGGCGTGTTCTGAAAGGCGAACCGACCCAGCACGTGGTTGGAGAGCAGGCTCGCCAGGAACACCCCCGCGCACACCACGATCGTCATCACCTGCCCCAGGCGCGTGCTCGCCGCCGTCGCCACCGCCGACAGCACCAGCACCGCCATCGCCAGGCACGCCGCCGCCAGGGTGATCTGCGGCTTGAAGTCCGTCCCCAGCGGCTGCGGCGACCAGGCCTTGCCCAGGCCCAGCACGCACACGTACGCCAGCGGAAAGCTCACCGCCAGCAGCACCACCGCCGTCTGGCCGAAGCTCCACCCGTAGTAGAAGTTGCTCCACGCCGCCAGCCCGAGCGAGAGGGCCGCGGCGGTGAGCGTGAACACCAGCACCGGCCCGTCCAGCTCATCCGCCGCCGTCGACATCACCCCGTGCCGCACCCCCATCAGCAGGAAGATCACCATGGGCAGCGTCGCCACCAGCAGCGACCCCGCCACGCCCAGGTACTTCCCGACGACCACCACCGGCCTGGAGATCGGCTTGGCGATCACCATCAGGATGGTGCGGTTCTGAATCTCGCGGGACAGCACCGAGGTGGCGATGAACCCCGCCAGCAGCATCGCGATCACGAAGATCGTGCCCAGGCCGACATCCAAGAGCATCTTGTTGTCGCCCTCGACCTCGCCCGTCTCGCTCAGCCCCATGGAGAAGGCGCTCGACCAGGTATTGAACAGTTGCAGCACGCCGCAGAGCGCCACCAGCACGAACACCACCGGCTGGCGGAGACTCTCCACGAAAGCGTTGCGGGCGATGGCCAGGGCCTGAAGGAGCATCGGGGCACTGAGGATACGGGGCACGGATCGACCAGGGTCGCGCCCACGCTCCCGCGGGCATGGGCGGACCTGGCCCGGGACCGGCAACGGCATCCCCGCCGGGGGGGGGGTGTCTCCCCCGGGGAATCCATGTATACGCCAGGGGGCGAGTGTACCCGGCGTGGGTGGAATCGCGCGATCCATGCCAGATCCCGCGGAACTCGCAACTCCAACACCGGCCTTCCGGTAGATTGTGGGTACGGGGCCGGCGAGTGGGCCGCCGGGGCTCCGGGGCACTCAGACAGGCGGACATTCCATGAAGACGTCCAACGGCACGGCGGAGCGGCGGAGCTGAGGAGCGGAGGAGCGGAGGAGCGGAGGTGATTCTAAAGGCGACCGGCACGGCGCCGGGATCGCCGGCGCGACCCCGCCGGCACGGGTGGGGCCACGGTCGGGAGTCAGGACGCGTGTGATGTCGTTCGTCGGGGTGTTGCTCTTGTGGAGCGCGATGCACCATCCGGAGGTGGCGCGGCTGACGCGGACGGAGGCGACCGCCGCGGCGTGGGCCCAGCAGCCGGCGGGGTACACGCACGCGTGGGGGACCCGCGCGGGGACGGTCTTCAACGACGAAGGCCGGAGCGTGGCGGTGACCAACGACGGGTCGGTGGTGTGGACCGGGACGACGCTCTACCCTGACACTTCGAGCAACGAAGAGCCGCCCGTGCCGATGTCACGGGTGAGCAAGTACCCGTCGACGGGCGGCGACCCGTGCTGGACCGTGGTCTTCGAGGCCAACACGCCTCTGCACGACATGGTGGTGACGCGGGCCCTGGCCCTGGCCGATCCGACGCTGGAGGCGCCGACGGACGGCGTCGCGTACGTGGTGGGGCGCTACAAGGGGTCCGTGGAGTTCTTCGCGGAGGGGGCGGCTCCGCCGCTGTCCGCCACGACCGAGTGGAGTTACGTCGCCAAGGCGCGTCAGACTGAGGCCGGGTGCCCGCCGGGCGGCGGGCGCGTCCGCTGGGTGACGGGGTTCAGCGGCGGGCGCAACGCCGCGCTGACCGTGGCGACGGGGCGTCCGCACCGGAACCTTTCCTGCGGGTCGGATGACGTCTCGACCAAGGTCTTCGGCTCCGTCGTCGTGGGAGGATTCTTCGAGGGGACGGTGTGGTTCGGCGGGGAGCAGCGCGCCGCCACGTCCGGAGGCGAAGACGCCTACATCGTGCTCCTCGACACGAATGGCCTGGTCACGGGGGCCTTCCGCCTGGGGGGCGCCGGCAACCAGCGGATCACGGCCCTGGCGATCGATGAGCGCACGCAGGACCTGATCGTGGCGGGGTGGTTCGATCACCCGCAGACGAACTTCAACCTCGGCGGGGGTGATCCGATTCACCCGCCGAGCCATGGGGGCGGGCGCGACATGTTCGTGGCTCGCTATCGCGTTCCGCTTTCGGGCACGCCGATGCTCGTGTGGCTGCATGTTTCGGGCACGGCGGGCGACGACGAGGCCTCGTGCGTGGCCCTGGGCGTCAACGACGACGCGAATCTGACCACGCTCGCCTTCGTGGGCGGCTGGACCGCCGGCGCCGGTCGCGACCTCTACTTCGCCGCGATCCAGCACGACGGCTCGGTCAAGTGGTCCTTCAACCCGAGCGCGGCGGGCGACGACCGCGTGCTGTCGGTGGCGGTCGACGGCCTGGGCCGACCCGTCTTCACCGGGCAGTTCGGCTGCCCCTACGCGCCGGGCACGCCGTGCGCCGATCCCTCCATCGCCTTCGGCTCGACGGTGCTCACCCCCGACGGGCTGGACGCCTTCGCCGCCCGCGTCCATCCCATCACGGGCGCGGTGGAGTGGGCGTACCGGATCGGGGGCAACCTGGACGAATCGGCGACGGCGATCGCCTTCGACCCGGCGTACACGGACCGCTTCGCCCTGACGGGCTGGTTCGGCAGGCCCGACGCCGCCCCGGGCCAGTACGCCATCGACCTGAACCCCAACCCCACGATCACGAACCTCGTCGTCAGCGAGGGGTTCTCCGACGCGTTCCTGGCGGTGGTCCGCCCCGCGGCGCCCGCGGGCGTCGGCTTCCAGGTCTCGCTGGTGCTGGACAACTCGATCAGCATGTTCTGCGACCCCACGGCGTACTTCGCCCCCATGCTCGCCTGTCTGGGCGACACCCTGGCACGGACGGACGTGATCCCGTCGGTGGGATCGACCCGTCCGGGCGGAGGCAGCCGCCTGTCGGCGGTGCAGGTGAACGCCATCCTGCACACGACGCGCCCGCTCCTGGGTCGGGAGGCGCGCGTGGTCATGCCCTGGACCGTCTTCGACACCACCACGCGCGACCTGTTCGCCCGCAAACTCGCCGCCCTGGCGATCTTCCTCCTCGGCACGCAGACCAACCGCGTGGCCGACGGCCTGCTCGCCGCCCGCGACAGCCTGGCCCGCTCGGGCGTGGGGTCGTCGGCCCACGCCTCGATCCTGCTGATCGGGAACGAGCCCGGCATGCCCGATACGCCCGCGGCCCGTGCCGCGGCCTCGGCGCCCGGCTACTTCGATCGCATCTGCAGCCTCGGCGCCGGGGCGGCCTTTCGCGACACGATGCTCGAAACCGTGATCGCCCCTGTCGTGCCCGACCCGCAGGGGCCGGAGGACATCGACAAGCGCTCCACGGGCATCGCCGCGCGGACGGAGGCGATCGAGCCCCCGCCCTCGCTCTTCTCCGACCTCCTGGCACGCCTGCTCCAGCGCCTCTGCTGGTGCCCCAGCGACTTCAACCGCGATGAATGCACCGATAACAACGCCGGGGCGGAGGATGACTGGCAGCTGTGGAGTGCGGCACGCCAGGCACAAGTGGTCTACGCGGACTGGAACATGGACGGGGTTCTTGATCTGAGCGTCGATCCGTTCAAGGTCGAGCGCGGCTTGGAGGGGTTGCCGCCGCCGCCCAACGCGCGCGTCTGCAACACCTGTCCGCAGAACTGAGGCTCGCCATGAAGACATTCCTCTACTCAGCGGCGTGCTGGGCCGCGCTCGCGTTCGATGCCGGCGCCCGGGCCCAGAGCCCGGGCGCCGAGTTGCGGATACTGGACGTGCCGCCGAACTACCCCAAGTCCGTCGGCTTGGCGCTGAGCGACGATGCCGGCGTGACCGTGGGGCTGGCGTGGTCGTGCGACGTCGGCTGCACCGTTGGGGTGCGGTGGGACTCCAAGGGGCGGGTGAGTGCGTTTCCGGGTGAGCCGCCTGGTTCAGGCCTGCCCCGGGAGGTGTCGCCGGACGGAAGACTGATCGTCGGCAGGGCGATGCCGCCAGGGAGCAGCGTGTTTCAGCCTGTTGCGTGGCGTGACGGCGTGCTCGAGGTGCTCCCACTCCCTCCCAACTCCTCGCACGGCACTCCGAGCGGTATCTCCGCGCATGGGAGAATCATCGGCGGCGATGCCGCGTTGTCGCACACCTGGCCGGGTCGCGGCTTCGTCCGTTGGGTCGACGGCAAGGTCGAGGACCTCAGCCGCCGACCGGGCCAGGCCACCGCCAATTACGCCAGTGGCATCGACGGACAAGGTCGGTACATCGTCGGCGCGGGCCAAGGGTCAGGCGGCATCCGCGCCATCCGCGTCGACAATGTGGTCGAGGACCTCGGCAGCCTCCCCGGCGCGCGAATCAGCGAGAACGGCGCCGCCGCCGCCAACCACGACGGCTCACGCATCGTCGGCACCGCCAGTTCCGTCGCCACGCGCCAAGGATGGGAGGCCTTTCTCTGGAGCGCGCCCACGGGAATGGTCGGCCTAGGCGCTCCGCCCGCCGCCGTTCAGGGCAGCAACGCAAGGACGATCGCCCGCGAAGCCCTCGTCGTGGGCGGCCTCGTCGGCACCAACGTCTTCGGCGAGTACCACCCCTTCCTCTGGGGCCCCGTCCGCGGCAGGCGGAACCTCAACGACATCCTCGACGCGCTCGCCGTCAACCGCCAGGGATGGATCATCGACGGCGTCAACGACCTCAACCACGACGGCACGCTCATGACCGGCTTGGCCCGCCGGGGCGACGAGCGCCGGGCGTTCCTGGTCCGCCTGCCCCCCTGGTGCTGGGCCGACTGCACCGGCGACGACATGGTCGACTTCTCCGACCTCCTCTGCTTCCTCAACCGCTTCGAGCGCGCCCAGGACCCCCGCGCCAACCCCATCGACTTCTTCTACTGCGACGTGGCCCCCGACGACGAGATCGACTTCAACGACTTCCTCGCCTTCCTCAACCTCTACAACAAGGGGTGTGGGCAGTAGGCACCAAGGCACCAAGGCACCAAGGCACCGAGGCACCGAACCTGCCCCCAGAACTGAGGCGCGCCATGAAGACATTCCTCTACTCCGCGGCGTGCTGCGCCGCGCTCACCCTCCATGCAGGCGCCCGGGCCCAGAGCCCGGGCGCCGAGTTTCGGCTTCTGGACGTACCCCCCGGCTACCCCATGTCCGTCGGCGTGGCGCTAAGCGACGATGCCGGCGTGACTGTGGGGCAGGCGTGGTTCTGCGAAACCGGATGCTTCATCAGCGTTCGTTGGGACGCCCAGGGCCGGGTGAGCCGTTTCCCCGCCGAACCGGGAGCGTGGGGCTTCCTGATGGATGTTTCCGCCGATGGTCGGACCATCGTCGGCCTCAACGCGCCGCCCGGCAGCCAGACTGCGCAAGTCGGCGCCTGGCGTGACGGCGCATTCCAGGTCTTGCCCATCCTCCCGAACTCATGGTCTCCATGGGCGGTCGCTGTGTCCGCCGACGGCAACGTCATTGCGGGATTCATCACCCTGGCACATCCCCAGCCCCGCTACGGCGTCGTCCGCTGGGTGAAGAACAGGATCGAGAGCCTCGCCGACGCTCCGGGGCCCGCGAGCGCGCAGTACGCATACGGCATCGACGGGCAGGGGCGCTTCGTGCTGGGCAACGGCTTGGGCTCCGGTGGCCTGCACGCCTTCCGCGTCGACAAGCGGGTCGAGGTCCTGGGAGGCCTCCCCGGCGCCAGAAGGACTGAGAACGGCGCCGTCGCCGCCAACCACGACGGCTCGCGCATCGTGGGCAGGGCTCAAACCGCCGATCCGCGCTCGGCCGGGGAGGCGTTTCTCTGGAGCAATCCTACGGGCATGATCGGATTGGGATTCCCGCCCTACTACCCCTACTCCAGCCAATCGCTCGCCATCGCGCGCCACCTCCCTGTCGTCGCCGGTGAGAACCCCACGGCGACGCTGTACCGCTGGATTGGGTTTCTCTGGGATCCCGTCCGCGGCAAGCGCTACGTCAACGACATCCTTGACTCCCTCAGGGTCGATCGGCAGGGTTGGGACGTCGAGCGCATCAACGACATCAACCACGACGGCACGCTCATGACCGGCATCGCCCGCCGGGGCTTCACCGACGATCGCCGGGCGTTCCTCGTCCGCCTGCCCCCCTGGTGCTGGGCCGACTGCACGGGCGACGACGTGGTCGACTTCTCCGACCTCCTCTGCTTCCTCAATCGCTTCGAGCGCGCCCAGGACCCCCGCGCCAACCCCATCGACTTCTTCTACTGCGACGTGGCCCCCGACGACGAGATCGACTTCAACGACTTCCTCGCCTTCCTCAACCTGTACAACAAGGGGTGTGGGCAGTAGGCACCAAGGCACCAAGGCACCGAGGCACCAAGGCACCAAGGCACCGAGGCACCGAACCTGCCCCCAGAACTGAGGCGCGCCATGAAGACAGTCCTCTACTCCGCGGCGTGCTGCGCCGCGCTCACCCTCCATGCAGGCGCCCGGGCCCAGAGCCCGGGCGCCGAGTTGCGCATTCTCGGTATGCTCCCAGACTACCCCAGGGGTGCAGGGTTCGCGCTCAGCGACGACGCCGGCGTCATCGTGGGGATGGTGGCCAACAGCGACGTCACGCGCTTCCACGGTGTCCGCTGGGACTCCAAGGGGCGCCTCAGCCTCATGCCCGGCGAGCCGGAGCGCCCTACAAAGCCAAACAACGTCTCGCCGGACGGCCGACTGATCGTCGGCTGGGCTGTTCCGCCTGGGACTTCGATCGCGCACCCCGCACTCTGGCGCGACGGCGTGCTCGAGGTTCTTCCCATGCTCCCGAACTCGTGGCAGGGCATACCCGAGGCCATCTCCGACGACGGGCGCGTGATTGTGGGCGATGCCAAGTTGCCACACACGAGCCCGTATTCCGGCCTGGTCCGCTGGGTCGATGGCAAGGTCGAGGATCTGAGCCGCACGCCCGGCGAGGCGACTCCCTTCTCCGGGGCGGACGTTGACGCCGTGGGACGCTACATCGTCGGGGGGGGGTTCGCCGGTTTCATCAGGGCGACGCGAGTGGACACGCTCCAGCGCTATGTGCGCGACCTGGGCAACCTGCCGGGCGTGGCGGGCGGCGACTACGACGCCCCTGGCATCGACGGGACGGGGCTGCGCGTCGTCGGCTCGGGCGCTTCCCTCAACTCGCCCACGAGCGGCGAGGCCTTCCTCTGGAGCGCCCCCACGGGCATGGTCGGACTGGGCACGCCCCCGTACTTCCCCTATTGCAGCGGCGCTAGCGCCATCGCACGCCGCCTCCCCGTCGTCGCGGGAGAGGACTGCACCAGGGATTCCTACTTCTACCTGGCCTTCCTCTGGGACCCCGTCCGCGGCAAGCGCTACGTCAACGACATCCTCGACGCCCTCGGCGTCGACCGCCGCGGGTATACCATCAACAACATCAACGACATCAGCCCCGACGGCACGCTCATGACCGGCATCGCCCGCCGCGGGTTCACCGACGATCGACCGGCGTTCCTCGTCCGCCTGCCCCCCTGGTGCTGGGCCGACTGCACCGGAGACGACGTGGTCGACTTCTCCGACCTCCTCTGCTTCCTCAACCGCTTCGAGCGCGCCCAGGACCCCCGCGCCAACCCCATCGACTTCTTCTACTGCGACCTGGCCCCCGACGACGAGATCGACTTCAACGACTTCCTGGCCTTCCTCAACCTGTACAACAAGGGGTGTGGGGAGTAGGCATCGAGGCACCAAGGCAGCGAGGCACCGAGGCGGCGAGAGAGCGAGACAGGGGGCGCGCCACCGGGCGTCAGGCAACCGGCATTCGGCAGCCGTGGGTGGGACAGGCGTCCCGCCTGTCTGACCCTACGGCGCCACTCCGTCCCGCCGCCCCGCCACCTTCCGTAAGAGGCCGCTGAGGTCCTTCGTCGGCCTGCCGCTCATGCGGGGCGCGATGCGGGATCCCGAGTCGGTCGGCGTGGACCTGTGCTACGACGAATCGACGCCGACCGCCGAACCGTCCGAGGCCGCCGAAGCCGGCCGACGCGCGGACACCGCCCGGGGCCCGGCGTGCCGCGTCCTCCCAGTGCAACTCGATCGGCACGCCGGGCCCCCAAGCCCGCCAACCCCCCTCCGCCGCCGCGATCGCCGTGTCGCCGGCGGCGAGGAGATCGCGGGCCCACCCCGCCGCCAGCGGCCAGGGGGCGAAGTCCCATTGGGGCGGCTGCCAGCCGGGTTCACGCGGTATCTCCGACTCGACGTACTGATCCGCGCGCGGCCCGCCTCTCTCGCTCCGGGCCCGACGCCCGTCGTAGTACACGAAGTACTCCAACTCCTCCACCGGTGCCGGCCCGCCCGCCGCCGACGCGGGCTTGACTTCCAGATGGTGGTAGGCGAACCGCCCTGCGTCAACGACCCCGGCTCCGACGAGTGGAAGCACCACCTGGCGCAGACCTACCCCTTCGCCACCAGCACCGCCATGTTCGACGGGACCGTCGCGCGGCGCCGACGCCGGGACGGGCTCCCCTCCGTCTTCAGCATGCCCTTCGACAGCACGATCGACGGCGTCCGCGGGCGCGACATTCCCTGACCCTCACTCCCTGCCGCGCGTCATCTGCAACCGCGCCCAGAAGCGGGTCGTGCCCCAGAGAATGGCGACGTCGGCGCTGTTGGCCACGCCGTCGCGATGGATGTCGCGCGGGTTGGCGTGCCGGGCGTGCACGTCCGCCACGCGTCCGGTGCCGCCGGAATGGAGCGCGGGCCCCGTGCCGTCGTCAAACTCGACGAGCCCGCCCGGCCCGGGCGAGCTCGCCAGGGGCGGGGCCGATCTGAGTCCAGTCCGCCCCGTCCCACGACCAGGTGTCGCTGAGCCGGTCCGAGCCGTCGTACCCGCCGTGGAGCACGACGCGCTGCGCGACGGGGTCGTAGGCCGCGGCGTACGACTGACGGGGCGACGCGCTCTTGGGCGGGACGACCAGGCTCCACGTCGCGCCGCTGAACTCCCACGTCGGCGCGGTGATGGTGCCGCCGTTGTGCCCCCCGAACACCACGAGACGATCACGCGCCGGGTCGTGCGCCCGCCCACCGGTCGGTTTCTGGGGACCTGCGTGTCCCCGCCGGGCCCCGTGCCGCGGCCTCGCCCTTGCGGGGACAACCCCGCTCCACGCATGAGTCGGCGTCGCCATCGCCATGGCGCCCAGTCCCGGGCTCGGCGCTCCTCCGGCGGAGCGGGCCTCGGGACTCTGGGGGGCGCGCCAGCCGCGCCGGCACACCCGATCCACGCCGCCCCCTCCTCGCCTGCCGCTTCTTGTCCGCTGGCCTCCCTCTCCGCTAGCATGCCCCATGCTGTCCCGTCTCCGCGGCAGCAGGAGTCGCTACCAGGACTACCTGCGCCTGCGCCTCGAACGCCGCCGCCAGGGCGATCATGACAGGCTCGACGAGGCGTCGCTGGCCTCGCCGCCGCGGGGGCCCGCGCCGCCCAGGCCGCGCCGGGCCCGCTCGTTCTTCACCCTCTTCGGCGCCTTCTGGCGACTGCTCCGGGGGCACACGCCCACGATCCTGGGCGCCCTGGCGACGCTCTCGCTCTCGACGTTCCTGGTGCTGGGCGTGCCGGGCTCGACCAAGGTCGTGCTCGACTTCGTGATCACCGACAACCCGGGGCCGGGCGGGCTGCCGGGCTGGGTCCCCTTCCGGAGCGATCGGCACGCGCTGCTGTGGGCCATCGGGATCGGCATGGTCGCGCTCAGCGCCCTGAGCGTCCTGGTCGGCATGTGGGGTCGCTACCACATGACGCGGATCACCAAGCTGGTGCAGGCCGACGTGCGGGCCCGGGCCTTCGCCCACGCCGGACGCCTGCCCCTGCACGCCCTCCAGCGCCACAAGACCGGCGGGCTGGTCTCGATCATCCGCGAGGACGCCGGGCGGGCCGCCGAGCTGCTCTTCGGCATGATCTACAACCCCTTCCGCGCCATCATCCAGCTCCTGGGCACGCTGGCCATCCTGGCGTGGGTGGACTGGACCATGCTGGCCGGGGCCCTGCTCCTGCTCCCGATCGTCTGGGTCTCCCACAAGACCTGGATCGAGCGGATCCGCCCCGTGCACAAGGACATCGGGGCCCAGCGCCAACGCCTCGACGCCCACGCCACCGAGGTCTTCCAGGGAATCCGCGTCGTCCGCGGCTTCGTCCGCGACCGGCGCGAGCGCAACCGCTTCGCCTTCGCCGCCCACCTCATGGCCCGGCAGGAGATGCTCGTCTGGTGGTGGTCGCGCATCGTCGACGTCGCCTGGAGCGTCCTCATCCCCGCCGCCAGCGCCGGGCTCATCATCTACGGCGGGTACGCCGTCCTCGACGCCCGGCTCACCATCGGCGACGTCATGATGTTCAGCACCTACCTGCTCATGCTCCTCGGTCCGCTGGAGACTCTGACAAGCACCGCCGCGACCATCCAGCAGAACCTCGCCGGCTTCGACCGCGTCCTCGACCTGCTCGACGAGCCCGAGGAGTTCGCCCAGTCCCGCGCCGGGCTGGCCGCGACCCGCGCCTCGGCCCGCGGGCACATCCAGATCCGCGACCTCACCTTCGCCTACCCCGCCCCCCCGGGCAAGCCCCCCCGCCAGCCCGTCCTCCGCGACATCTCCCTCGGCGTGCGCCCGGGGCAGACGATCGCCCTCGTCGGGGCCAGCGGCAGCGGCAAGACCACCCTCTGCAACCTCGTCGCCCGCTTCTACGACCCCACCTCGGGCTCCATCCACCTCGACGGGCACGACCTCCGCGGGCTCAACGTCGACTCGTACCGGCGACTCCTCGGCATCGTGGAGCAGGACGTCTTCCTCTTCGACGGCACCGTCGCGGAGAACATCGCCTACGGCGCGCGCGCGCCGACGGAGGAGGCCATCCGCCACGCCGCCGACCTCGCCAACGCCCACGAGTTCATCTCAAGGCTCGACAGGGGGTACGACACGCTGATCGGGGAGCGCGGGGTCCGGCTGTCGGGGGGGCAGAAGCAGAGGCTGGCGATCGCGCGCGCGCTCCTGGCCGACCCCCTGATCCTGATCCTCGACGAGGCGACCAGCAACCTCGACGCCGAGAGCGAGGCCCTGATCCAGTCGAGCCTGGCACGGCTGATGCGGGGTCGGACGTCGTTCGTGATCGCGCACCGCCTGAGCACGATCCGCAGCGCCGACCTGATCGTCGTGCTGGAGGACGGGCGGATCATCGAGACGGGCCGGCACGCCGAACTGCTGGCGCGGGGCGGGAGGTATTCGAACCTGCTCCGAACGCAACTCGAACACGCCGAGCGGGCGCCGGAGGCCGGGGCCCCCGAAGTTTCGCTTGACCCGGACCCCGTTCGCTGACACAATTGTCCGGATGTCGGATCGGCTGCTGATCTCGTTGGCGCTGGCGTTGGGTCTGCTGTGGCAGCAGGCCCTGGCGTTGGAGTGCGCGGCCCGCGTGTGCCCTGATTTGCGCGCGCCGGCGACGGTTGCGCCACGCGGCACGACGCCCTGCGAGAAGCCGCGCCGCGAGCGCCCCTGCCCGGCCCCGTGCAGCGCGCAGCAGGACGTCCCGGCCATCCCTGATCCGGTCCGTCCGCCGGCGCCGTCGCCCCTGGCGGGTGCGCCGGCATTCTCGGCGTCCCTCCCGCGGTTTGTTTCCGGCCCGCGCAGGGCCCTCCTTCTGATCCAACTCCGGGAGACGGGGCCCCCTTCGCGGGCCCGATTGTGCGTCTGGAACAACTAGCGCGCGATCCGATCGCGCCGCGGTTTGCGGCGCGACAGGCGCGTCGTTCCCAGACCACTCACCCTTCTGAGGCTTCGACATGAAGTTTCTGACCTGGCTGGCCGGGCTCGCGTTTGTGCGCTCGGCGTCGGGATGTCCGTGCTGCGGCTGCTGCTGCCCGGATTGCTGCGGCTGCTGCTCGAACTGCGAGTGACCGGCCCGCGCGTGCGGACCGGTGCAACAATGCGGCTCCGGCGTGCGCCGGAGCCGCGAACCCCCCGTCGCGGCCGACCGCTCCGGGGATCTCCAATAGATTGACCTGAAAGGAAACCGACCTCATGAACACGATTCTTCGTACCGCGATTCTCTCCGCCGCCCTTCTGGCCCTCGGCGCCTGCAAGGCCACCGAGAACTGCGGCAGCGACTGCGGCTCCTCCTCGTCCTGCGGGAGCGCCTGCGAGACCGAGGGCAAGGCCGCGATCAAGTCCGCGGCGTTCAACACCACCTGCCCCTACAGCGGCAACGCCGCCAAGCCCGAGATCACCTCGACCCACAACGGCAAGACCGTCGCCTTCTGCTGCGCCGGGTGCCAGAAGAAGTTCGAGGCGGCGTCGGCGGCGGACAAGGACAGCATCATGGCCAAGGCCAAGTGACGCCCGGGTCCATTCGAACTGGACTGCCCTGTTGACACCCCCCAACGCCAGGTCGGAGCCAGCCTCCGAGCGACGGCCCGGACCGTCCGGTCGAGATCCGAGCCTTCGTCGCCCAGCCTCCCCAGGCTCGGCGTGGTCTGACGGGTAACCTCAACAGGCATGAACAAGACCCGAACCCCCTCCGCCCGCGGGAGGGGGTTCTTTGTGGGCGGGCGATGGGGCGGGCCGGCGGTCGCTACCATGTGGTGTTGCCAGGGCCTCCGGCGCGGGATGTTGCAACATCCGCGCTGTCCGGTCCGAACAATCCTGTGCCGTGGGTCACGGTTTTGGCCCGCGCTCGCACGCCGCGCCCCGCTTGGGGGCGGCCGAACCCCGTCGCGGGGATGGTCCCGCCCCAGGAGCGGTCGATGCTTGCCCACACCCGCCCGGCCTCGCAACGCCCCGGCTTCTCGCTCATCGAACTGCTCACCGTGATGGCGATCATCGCGCTGGTGGTGGCGATCGTGATCCCGACGCTGGGTCGGGCGCGGGACTCGGCCCGCTCGGCGTCGACGCAGTCGTTCGTGCAGCGGTTCGTGCAGGCGGCGGAGCAGTTCCAGCAGGACCACCGGCGTTTGCCGGGGTACTTCACGGTGCGCGAGATGGGGGCGGCCCAGAACATCCCGCGCGGGCTCTCGGCGGTGCAGAACATGCTGCTGGACCTGTCGGGGGGGGTGGTGACCGGCAATCCGCCGGGCGTGGTTGCGAACATCGGGCCGCTGGACGACCCGCAGACGCACATCCGCGTCGATCCGACCCTGATCGGCGTGCCCAGCGCCACCAACAAGGCGTACTTCACGCCCTCGGCCCGCGGCCTGGCCCTGTTCTCGAACCTGGCGGGCGAGCGGAGCAGCACGGCGGAGCACGCGGCCCTCTTCGAGCTGATCGACGACTATGGGATGCCGCTGATCGCGTGGGTGCAGGACGACGCGGGGCAGGCGAGCGTGCGCCAGCCGTCGGACTTTGCGACCGAGGACTCGCGCACACCATCGCGGTTCTACTGGGCGTCCAACTCGGCGATCCTGGGCGCGACGCAGGTGGGGCGGATGAAGGTCAACATGAGCCAGCAGAGCCTGCTGGGGGGGACGCAGGCGGAGCGCCTGCGGTCGCTGCGGGGCCTCTTGGGGAACCCGGCGTACCCGGTGGACGTGAACGTGGCCGTGGACGCGATCCTGCCCAACGCGTCGCGCGGGCCGATCGTGGTGATGTCGGGGGGTCGCAACGGGGTGCTGCTGGGCACGGAGGAGCGGGGCGCCAAGGCCGCGGCCGGGCCACTCGACTACGGGCTCAACTTCAAGAACCGGACGGGCGCACTGCTCCCGTCGCGGATCGACCTGCTGACCGAGTTCGACGACATCGTGGTGTCGGGCGGGAGCTGAGCGCCCGGGGCGATCCGCGCGAGCGGGTCGGAGGCAACGGCGCACGGCGTCCGCCGGCTCGCCGTCGGCTCGGAAGGGGCGCGGTCAGAACTGCTGTGATGCGGCCAGGCGGATCATGGGCCACATGACCGAGAAGAGCAGCCCGCCGATGACGAGGAACATGGCGAGGATGAGGAAGGGCTCGAGGGCGGCGAGGAGGCGCATGGATCGGCGGTCGACCTCCTCGGCGGAGTCGGAGGCGAGGGCATCGAAGGCCGAGTCGAGGTCGCCCGAACGTTCGGCGGCGATGAGCAGGCGGCGCGTGCCCAGGGGGAGGGCCTCGACGGTGTCGATGAGTTGACGGAGGGCGCCGCCCTCGACGAGGCGCCGGCGGAGGTTCTCGAGCTGGGGTCGGAGGCGGCGGTGGGCGACGACCTGCGAGGCGATCGCCAGCCCGTCGGCGACGGGCACGCCCGAGCGGGTCAGGGCCGCCATGACCGTGAAGAAGCGGGCGGTCTGCTGGGCCAGCACCAGGGCGCGGACCAGGGGGAGGGCCCGGAGCAGGCCGAGGGCGGGGGGCACGAGGCGGGCGCGGAGGGCGTAGAGCGCGAGCGCCACGGCGAGGGCGCCCGCGAGGAGCCAGAGGGCGTGGTCGCGGGAGAAGACGCCGACGGCGATCATGGCCCGCGTGTACGCCGGGAGGGTGAGCTGCTGCTTGAGGAGCGCGTCGCCGATGAGGGGGACGACGATGGTGAGCATCACGAGGCACACGAGCACGCTGATGGAGACGACGATGGCGGGGTAGATGGCGACGGTGACGGCCTTGTCGCGCATGGCGAGCTGGCGGCGGATGCTCGAGGCGAGTTGCCTGGCGGCGCCGGCCAGGTCGCCCGTGCGGTCGGCGGCGCGGTAGACGGCGGTGGTGACGGCGTCGAAGACGCCGGCGGCGCGGCAGGCGTTGGCCAGGCTCGCCCCCGCCGCCACCTGGTCCTTGATCCGCAGGATTGTGGGGCGGGCCCGCTCGGAGACGCTGCGGGCCGCCACGTCCAGGGCCTCGACCAGGGGCACGCCCCGCCCCAGCAACTGGGCCAGTTGGGAGTGGAGCTCGGCCTGGTCCTTCTGGCGCAGGCGCGAGGGGCGGTCGGCCCAGGCGGGGAGGCGCCAGGTGCGGAGCAGCACGAGGCGGTCGCGCCGGAGCAGTTCGGCCAACTGGGCCTCGTTGCGGGCCGAGCGCACGCCCAGGGCGCTCCGCCCGTCGGGTCGGCTGGCCATGTAGAGGAATGGGGCGGTCAGGGCCTGGGGCATCGCCGGGGAGTGTACAGGCGTGGCGCGGGATGCGGCGCGCGCGAAGCCCAGGTTGGTGATCCGCGTCGCGGTGCCAAAGAGCCCGGACCGGAACACCTGCTGGGACCGCACGCTGTCGTTGGCCCCGAACGGGATGAAGTTGCTGGCGACGTGCGCCCCGCCCGGCAGGACCTGGGCGGACGCGACCGACGCGGCGAAGCCCGCCGTCGCCACACGAACGAACGCTCGCATTGCAGACTCCCTCTCTGCGTGGGCGACGATCGGCATCCGACGCCTTCCCACGGCCCACGCGCTCCCCGCGGGCGCGCCCTCCACGTGATCGATCCTGGGGGCAGTTACCGGCCCTATCGGGGGAATCATGTACGCAGTCTGTTCGAGGTGGGTTCTCGGGCGAAGGGGGCGTCGCGCGGGCCGCTCCGATCGGGAGCGTCCGATCCCTAGAGTCACGCGATGGCCACCGTCAGTCCTCGTTCACCGGTCGTGGTCCAGGCGACTTCCACCATGCGCGCATTGATCAAGCACCACGCGGGCCCGGGTCTTCGCTTCGTGTCGGATCGCCCCAGGCCCATCCCCGGGCCGCGGGACGTGCTGATCCGGGTGAAGAAGGTCGGGATCTGCGGGACGGATCGGCACATCTGGGAGTGGGACGAGTGGGCGGCGGGGCGCATCCCCGTGGGGATCGTGACGGGGCACGAGTTCGTGGGCGTCATCGAGGCGGTGGGATCGGCGGTGACGAACTACCGGCCCGGGCTGCGCGTGAGCGCCGAGGGGCACACGACGGCGTGGAAGGACTACAACAGCCGCACCGGCAGCGCGCACATCGCCAGCGACACGAAGATCATCGGCATCGACCGCGACGGGTGCTTCGCCGAGTATGTGTGCGTGCCCGAGGAGAACGTGTGGCCCGTGCACGCGTCGATCCCGGACAGGGTGGCGGCGGTGCTGGACCCGCTGGGGAACGCGGTGCACACGGTGATGGCCGCGGGCGTGAGCGCCAAGAGCGTGCTGGTGACGGGGACGGGGATCATCGGGCTGATGGCGGTGACGGTGGCCCGGGCCGCGGGGGCCGGGCGCATCTTCGCGACGGACATCGACCCGCGCCGGCGGGCGCTGGCGAAGAGGCTGGGGGCGGTGGAGGCGTTCGACCCGCGCGACGGCGGGTGGATCGAAGAGGTGCGGCGGGCGTGCCGGGGCGAGGGGGCGGACGTGCTGCTGGAGATGTCGGGCGCCGCGTCGGCCCTGAACCAGGGCTTCGAGGCCCTGCGGAACGGGGGCGTGGCGGCCCTGCTGGGCATCTTCAAGAAGCCCGAGCCCTTCGACTTCAACCGCCTGGTCATCTTCAAGGGCTGCACGGTGCTGGGCGTCAACGGGCGCAAGATGTTCGAGACCTGGTACCAGATGGAGGAGCTGCTGCTCTCGGGCCGCCTGGAGCTCGACGACATCATCACGCACGAGTTCGCGCTCGAGGAGTTCGAGAAGGCGCACCAGACCATGATCCGCGGCGAGGGGATCAAGGTGGTGATGGACGTGGGGTGAGGGGCGAATTGTCAATCCTAATGGTTGACTTTGGGCTGACAGTTGCCAACATTGGGCATGTCAAGCGACCGGGACCGCCCTCCGTCGGGGTTCGAGGCCGAAGGTGGGGTGATCGCGCTGCCCGAGGCGTCAATGCGTCGCCTCTTGGGGGGGCATCGCCCCTGGCGGAAGCTCCGTCACCTGGCCCAGGAGGAGGGGTTGGACCCGTTGGCGGCCTGGCGGGCTGTCAAGGCCGCACGGTGGCTGGTCTGGCGTTCGCTTCCGCTGCGCCGCTGGGAGGGCGGCTGCTTCGGCGTGTGCCTGACGCCGGCTCTCGGTGAGGGGCTCTTCAAGGTCGACCGTTCGAGCGGGGACGACCTGTTCAGAGTCGGTGGCGCCGGCGCGTCGTCAAGCCAGTTGGTCGAGCGGATACGCACGTTGTTCTCGCGCGGCGAGGTGCCTCGAGACCGGCTCCGCGTGGCGACCACGATGGGAGAAGCGGCGGAGTCATCGATCATGGAGGGCGCGAGCGCGACTCGGGCACAGGCCATCGGCATGCTGCGCGAGGGCCGTGCCCCGGCGTCGGTGGGCGAGAGGATGATCCTCAACAACCACTCGGGCATGGAACTCGTGAAGCGCTCGCTCGGCGCGGAGCTATCCCTCGAGTTGCTCACGGAGCTCCACGTGACGCTCACGGAGAAGACGCTGGAGGACCCGTCGGCGTGCGGAAGGCTGCGTCTGCCGACGGAGCAAGTGCGCGTGGTCGACACGCGCGACCGGTCGACGGCCTTCACGCCGCCACCGGCTGAAGCGCTCCCGGCGCTGCTCAAGGACCTCTTCGCGTTCGCGAACGGGTCTGCGAAGGGAGCCGGCTGGATCCACCCGATCGTCGAGGCATCGGTGCTTCACTTCATGATCGGCTACTTGCATCCATTCGTTGACGGCAATGGGCGGACGGCCCGGGCGCTCTTCTACTGGCACGCGCTGCGGCACGGCTACGGGCTCTTCGAGTACCTCGCGATCTCGGAGGTCATCCGCCGCGGATTCGCCCGGTATCCGCAGGCATTCACCGACAGCGAACTGGACGAGGGCGACTTGACTTACTTCGTGCTCTACAAGCTCGACGTGATTGAACAGTCGTTGGCACGATTCGCGGAGTACCTCGCCCGAGAGGAGGATCGCCTCGCGCGAGCCGATGCGTTGCTGGCCCTCAGCCGGGACCTCAACCTCCGCCAGCGGCTCCTGCTTCAGCACGCCCTTCGACATCCTGCGACCGTTTACACCGTCAAGAGCCATGCCACCAGCAATGGCATCGTTCCGGCGACCGCCCGCGCCGACCTGGACGACCTGGTCCGGCGCCGCCTGATGACCACGTCAAAGCGGGGGCGCGAGGTGCTCTACCATGTGCTGCCCTCGCTCAAGGACCGTGTGAAGCGCAAGGGCGTGTGAGGCACGCGGTGGCTGTCATCACTTCGGCACGCCGATGTCTTCGTTCCAGAGGTCGGGGTGTTCGCGGATGAAGCGCTCCATGAGGGCGGCGCAGCGGGGGTCGTCCAGCACGCGGACCTGGGCCCCCGAGGCCTTGAGCCAATCCTCGCGCCCCTGGAACGTCTGGTTCTCGCCGATGACGACGCGGGGGATGCGGTGCAGCACCGCCGTGCCCGAGCACATGGGGCAGGGGCTGAGGGTGGTGGCGAGGGTGAGGGTGTGCCAGTCGCGTCGTCGTCCGGCGTTTCGGATGCAGACGGTCTCGGCGTGCGCGGTGGGGTCGCCGGTCTGGGCGCGGAGGTTGTGCCCGAGGGCGACGACGGCGCCGCGTTCGTTGACGAGGGCCGCGCCGATGGGGATTCCGCCCTCGCGTTGGCTCGTGAGGGCCTGCTGGTAGGCGGCGTCGAGCGCGGCGAGGTCGAGGGCGTCGCGGTCCATGGCGGATCGTAGAGGGGCGGGGGCGGTACACTCCGCGCAGCAGTCATGGGCCACCCGCACCCCCAGTTCGCCAACGTCATCGTCTTCGACCACCCGCTGATCCAGCACAAGCTGTCGCACCTGCGCGACCGGTCGACGAGCCACCGCCCGTTCCGGGCGATCCTGTACCAGATCGCGGGGCTGATGGTGTACGAGGTGACGCGGACGCTGCCGACGCGGGCGGTGGAGATCGACACGCCGCTGGAGCGCACGGCGGGGCGGCGCCTGGCGTCGGCGGTGACGGTGGTGCCGGTGCTGCGATCGGGGCTGGGGATGGCCGAGGGGGTGCTGGAGATGATGCCCGAGGCGCGGGTGGGTCACCTGGGGCTGGTGCGGGATGAGCGGACGCTCAAGCCGCACGTCTACCTCAAGCGGCTGCCGCGGGACCTGGCGGCGGGCCCGGTGCTGCTGGTCGACCCCATGCTGGCGACGGGCGGGTCGGCGATCGAGGCGGTGAAGATCCTGCGCGACGCGGGGGCGACCGACTTGGCGATGATCTGCCTGGTCGCGGCCCCGGAGGGGATCCGGCGGATGGCCCAGGCCCACCCGGACCTGACGATCTACACCGCCGCGGTCGACCGCGAGCTGGACGGGCACGGGTTCATCCGCCCCGGGCTGGGCGACGCGGGAGACCGGATGTACGGGACGGAGTGAGGGCGCGGGGCTCCGCGGGGCGGAGCGATGCAGGGATTCGTCGCGGACTTTTCATCCCGGGCGTGATGGGGACGGGCATGGGCTCGTTCCGGGAGCTCGTACGGGCCCCGGGCGCGAGCCCGGGGTTGCGGGGCCACGTGCGCGCCCCTCCACGCTCGCGCGTGGGGCCCGTCGATCAGGCGCGGGGCCCGATGGCGCCCACCATTCGCCCCGTGACGCCATGGTCGCGCCGGTGGGAAAAGAAGAGGTCGGCGTCGCGGAACGAGCAGTGGGGGAGCGTGTCGATCTCGCCGACGCCTGCGGCGCGGAGCTGTGTCGCGAGGGCGCGCTTGAGATCCAGGTGGGGCTTGTCGCGCCCCCGCACCACGACCGGAGAGCCCGCACCGAACGCGTCGTCGAACCGGGCCGCGACCTCCTCGCCTACCTCGAAGGCGTCGGCGGAGAGGCAGGGGCCGATGGCGGCGACGAGTCGTGTGGCGCCCAGGTTGCGCAGGGCGTTGACGCCCCGGGGGACGACGCCCGCGAGCACGCCCCGCCACCCCGCGTGCACCGCCGCGACGCAGCGGCCGTCGGCGGAGGCCAGGAGCACGGGGGCGCAGTCGGCGACGCGCACGGCGAGCAGGCGGGCCGGGTCGGCGGTGGCGAGGGCGTCGGCCCTGGTCTGGCTCGGTCCGGCGTGGGCGGGGATCCCCGGGCGCACGACCAGCACGGCGTCGGCGTGGACCTGGTGGGCCTGCACCACCTCGCGCCCCTCGGCGCCGATGGCGGCGAGGAGCAGGTTCCAGTTGCGGGCGAGCCGCTCGGGTGGATCGCGCCGCTCGCCGGGGAGGTCGGAGGGATTGCCGAAGTTGAGCGAGTCGAAGGGAGGGGGTGAGACGCCGCCGAGGCGTGTGCTGAAGGCGTGCGGGACGCCCACGCGGGCCAGGAGCGGCGAATGGAGCGGCCTGAGCACCCGCGAGCGTAGGGGCGGGCGCGGTTCAGCCCGGCGGCGCGTGGCCTCGCCGGCGCGTGGCGGCCCAGCCGACGGCGGCCTCGGCGCCGATCACGGGCGGCGTCGCGCCCGACTGGCTCAGGCGCTCCATGAACTCGCCCAGGATCTCGGGCCCTGGGCGGGGCGGGTCGTCGGCGGGCGGGGTCTCGGGCTGCTCGGCGGCCCACTCGAAGAGCTGGGCCAGGGGCACGAACGCCACCACCTCGCGCCCGGGCTCCTCGCCCAGGCGCGACAGCGCGATCGAAGGCTTGAAGGGCACGGGCACCCCCTTGACGTCGTCGAGCGTGGCGCAGCGCTCGGCGGGGCTGGTGACCAGGTACTCGCGGCAGATGAGGGGTCGCTCCTCGTAGATGCCGCAGGACTCGTCCTCGAGGAACGGGCACGGCACGCCCAGGCGGAAGTAGTCGACCCCCAGCTCGCGGAGGGACTCGATCTTCTCGCGCCTGGGGTGCAGGAGCGTGTCGGAGAGGCCCGCGGCGCGGATGGCCTCGGCGGCGCGGCGGAAGCGCTCGCGCACCGCCGCGCCGCGGGGATCGGGCATCGCCTCGATCACGCCCAGAAGCCGACGGGCCTCGACGCGGCTGATGGGCACGAGCTGGCGGCAGCAGGCCCCGCACCCGGCCCGGCAGGAGACAGACCTGCCTTCACGCTCCACCGACTTGACCGAGAGGGCGACGACGGCGTCGGTGATGGCGCGGAGCGGGGTGAGCAGGTCCCCGGCGGTGGTGGGGCCGGCGGGCACGGGGACCCTGGCGCGGAGCGTGCCGCCGAAGATCGTCAGCTCGATGGGGACGGGCGTGGGGGCGCTCACGGGGTCCATCATCCGCGATCGCGGGGCCCGCCGCAAGCGCTCAGGTCAGGGCCTTGCTGATGATGCACGAGCGGTAGTTGGTGTAGGGCCATTGCCAGTGCTCGATGAGGCGGAAGCCGCGGCGGGCGTAGAAGTCGAAGAGCTTGCGGTCGGGCTCGGCCATGGAGCAGGCCAGCTCGACGGCCCCGTTCTCGCGGGCCCGGGATTCGACCTTGTCCAGGAGCAGGCGCCCGATGCCCAGGCCCTGGACGTCGGGATCGACGCCGAACTGGGCGAAGTGGGCGACGTGTGGCTTGAGGAAGAAGGGTGGGAAGGTGGCCTGCTCGACCTCCTCGAAGAGGATGACGCCGACGACCCGCTCGGGGCCCCAGGCGGCGGGGACGGGCTCGGTGGTGCCCGGGATGGGGGCCGCGGGTTCGCGGGGGATGGTGGCCAGCCAGCACTCGGAGTGGGCGGCGCGGTCGGCGGTGATGTCGTCGCCCTGGCGCCCGGCCAGGGGCGCCAGCCCCATCTCCACCTGCGGGCGGTAGGCCCGGTGCAGCAGGCGCGTGATCTCGTTGATCGCGTCGGCGGCGCCGATGCGACGGACGAGCACGGGGCGGTCATCCCCGGCGGCGGGGGCCGGCTTAGCGTTGAGCGGTTGACGGGGCGTCACGATCGACACGGCGCTCCTGTCGGCGAAGGCGCGTGACTGAGAGAATATTCGGAACCTGCATGGAAATCAAACCCCCGCCCTCCCCCGACCTCCTTCGGTCCCCGGACCGCCCGGTACCGCGCGAGGCGGCCGTCCGCCTGCGGGTGCGGTACTGCGAGTGCGATCCGATGGGCGTGGCGCATCACTCGGCGTACGTCCCGTGGCTGGAGATCGGGCGGACGGAGATCCTGCGCGACGCCGGGGTGTCCTACGCCCGGCTCGAGGCCGCGGGGGTCTTCCTCGCCATCGTAAGGCTGGACGTGCGTTACCGCCGACCGGCGTGCTACGACGACCTGGTCGAGGTCCGGGCCCGGGTCGTGGGAAACGGGCGGGTCAAGATCGAGCACCACTACGAGGTCGTGCTGGTGGAGAGGCCCGGCGGGCGCCCCGGGGCGCCGGGCGACGAGCTGGCCGTCGCCGCCAGCGCGCTGGCGTGCGTGGACGCCTCGGGGCGACCGACCTCCCTGCCGGACTGGCTGAGCGGAACGCCATGACGCCCACCCCCGGCAACTCCGGCGATCACCGGGGCGTGCGCCCCACGCAGGCCCTGTGCGAGAAGTGCGGGTACCAGTTCGGCGGCATCGAGATCGAGCCGGGGGGCGTGATCGTGTGCCCCGAGTGCGCCCACGTTACGCGGTTCGCCCTCAGGACCCCGGAGCGGCGCCCGGCGCGCTGGGCGTGGCTGGCGGCGGGCGTCGTGCTCATCATGATCTGGGGCGTGGTGCGGATGGCGCGGGGCGACGACCCGTGGCTGGTCGCGGCGGTCACGCTCGGGTTCGCCGCAGCCCTGATCGTGGTGGTGTGGGCCCGCGGCGCCGCGATGGGGCGGCGACCGTGAGCCTCACGGACCGGCTGCTGGGAGAGCGGGCCCCGCGGTGCCTGGTCTGCGGGTACGACGTGTCGGCCCAACTGGAGCGCCCCGACCCGGCCCTGGTCTGTCCCGAGTGCGGCGGGCGCGAGGGGCACGCCTTCCGCCGACCCTGCCCGGGGCTGTGGAAGGGGGTCCTGTGGGTGGTGGGGCCGAGCGTGGTCGGGGTCTCGGTCTTCGCCGCGTGCACGGTGCTGCTCGCGTCGTTCCCGTGGTTGATGGCCCTGATGCTGGTCGTGGCGGCGCTGACGATGGGATGGTCGGTGTTCGCGCCGATGGCCATGGACAGCGTGTTCCTCCTGCCCCACCCTCGCGACCGCTGGATCGTCGTGGTGTCGATCGTCGCGGCGTTCGCCCCCTTCGTCGTGATCGGGGCGGCGCTGGCGGCGCTGGCGCAGCGCTAGGCACGGGGCGTCCGTAGACTCTGCGGCCGACCCAGCCCCATGAGCCCCCCGACCCCAGCGGAACGCCCGACCACGCCCTCGCTCGGCAAGCGGCTGTGGCGGCGGTACCGCGTGCCCGGGCTGCTGCTGGTGCTGCTGGTGGTGGGGTGGTTCGTGCTGACGCAGAGCCCGCTGACCGGCGCCATCGTGCTGCCGCGGCTGAGCGAACGCCTCGGGGCCCGCGTGCGGGCCGAGCGCGTCCGCGTCTGGCTCGACGGCACGGTGAGGTTCGACCGCCTCCGGGCGACGACGCCCGGGGTGGCGGGTCCTGCGGCGTCGTTCGCCGAGGCCGAACGGGTCGAGGCCGTGGTCAACTGGGGCGAGCTCTTCGGGGGTCGCCAGCCCGTGCGCACGCTGACGCTGACCAGGCCGCTCCTCCGCATCAGCCAGTCGATGGGCGACGGGTCGCTGAACGTGCCCCCGGCGGGTGTTCCGGGCGTGGCGGGCGGACCGGCGGTGCTGCCGCGGGTCACGGTCAGCGGCGGGGTGCTGGAACTGGGGGAGCACACGCCCAGCGGGTACCGCTGGCTCAAGCGGATCGCGATCGACGGGGACCTCTCGCCCGCGCCCACACCCGAGGGGGGCGGCTACGCCGTGCGCCTGGAGGAACGGCAGGCCTCGGGCGAGCCGGGCGCGGCGGCGGCGCCCTTCGCGCTCGAGGGGCGGATCAACGACGCCGGGCTCACGCTCATCCTCAAGGGCGTGGACATGAAGGACTGGCCCCCCTCGGCCGTGCCCACCCCCATCCGCCCCCGCTGGGAGCAGCTCGACCTGGCGGGGCGACTGAGCGACGTGCGCTTCACGCACTCGTTCACGGCGGGGAGCCCGATCGTGCGCGCGACGCTCGACGGCGTGGCGATCAACCTGCCCCTGCCCGCCGAGGGCGCCCCCGCGACGGGCGAGGCGGTGACGGTGACGTCCGACGCCTTCCTCCGCGTGCACGGCACCAGCGGCACGCTGCGCCTCACCGCCGAACGCATCGACGCGGACCTCCGGGGCATCATCGAGGACCTGCCCTACGCGATCCGGATGGAGTGGCGCGGCGTGGAGGTCGACGCCCCCTTCGAATGCGTGCTCACGAGCAGCGGGTTCGAGCTGGGCAAGGACCCGCGCGTGCTCCGCTACGCCCCGCAGACGGTCCGCGAGCGCCTCCGCCAGTTCTCCGACCCCACCGGCATCGTCGACACCAGGATCGCGTTCCGGCGCGGCCCGCCCGTGGACGGCGTGCCCGCCGAGATCAAGCTCGAGGGCGAGCTCACCTTCCGCGACGCCGTCAGCAGTTTCGCCGATTTCCCCTACGAGTTCCGCGGCATGACCGGTCGCGTCACCTTCGACGCCGACAGCATCGCCTTCCACGACATCGTGGGCACTGCGGGCAGCGGCGCCACCGTCCGAGCCAACGCCCACATCGCCCCGCTTACGGGCGACGCCGGGGTGGACGTGGAGGTCGAGGTCCGCGGCGTGCCGCTGCTCGACCCCGCCCTGCGGGCCGCGCTCGGACCCGAGCGGGCGTTCCTGATCGATGAGATCATCAGCCAGGAGGCGTTCGAGGCGCTGGCCTCCGAGGGCGTGCTGCGCCCTCCCGGCGCCGCGGGGGCCGCGCCGGTCTTCGCGCCGGGCGGGACGCTGGACCTGTCGATCTTCGTGCGCCGCATCTTCGGCGAGCGGGCGGACTGGTCGGAGGCGATCGTGGCGACCATCCGCGAGCCGCGGTTCCTGCCGCGCCGCTTCCCGATCCCCCTGGCGGCGCGCGAGGCGTCGCTGCACATCCAGGACACGCAGGTCGACATCGACGCCGGGGTCTTCCAGACCCCGACGGGGGGCGTGGTCGAGCTCGCCGGTCGCCTCGACCTGGGCGCGATTGCCCAGGGGCGGGAGTTCGCGCCCGAGCTCTCGCTGGTCGCGGGGGGTGTGCCGGCGGACGGCGTGCTGCGGGCCGCGATCGCCGCCGCCCTGGAGCGCGCCGAGCGCGGCGAGGGGGTCGACCCGGCGGCGGTGGTGCGCGCCCTCGACACCGGAGGGCTCGTCTCCGGTCGCGTCGACATCGCCATCGACCCTCAGGGCAAGCCCTCGGCCTCGGGTCGGATCAGGACCAGCAACCTGCGCTTGCGCCCCGCCCCGGGACACAGGCCCTCCTCCATCGAGCTGGACGGACTCTCGGGGACGATCGCGTTCCGACCGCGGTCGGTGTCGGCCAACGTCGACGGGCGGCTGCAGCGGGCGGGGGACCCCGACGGGGTCCTCGCGATCGCGCGGTTCACGGCGTCGATCGAGGACGGGGCGAAGGGCACCGCCGTGGTCGCCGGCGTCGATCTGGCCGGCCTGGACGCCTCGGCCCCGCTGGAGGACTTCGCCGCCCTGCTCTCGGAGTCCGTGGCCGACGACGTCCGCCGGCTCCGCGCGGAGCACCGCCCGGCGGGGAGGGTCGACGCGCAGATCGCGATCCGCGTCGCGGAAGGGGGGAGCACCGAGGGCGAGGTCTCGCTCTCCGGCCTTCGCGGGCTGGAGTTCGACGCGGCGGGGGCCCGGGTCTGGCTCGGGTCGACGGAAGGGCGCGTCACGATCAGCACGCCGGGCCCGTCGGGCGGCGTCGCCGCCTTCGACGGCCTGTCGGGCCCCCTCCGCGTCGACGGCGAGCCGGCGGGGACCGTGCGCCTGAGCGGCACGGCCCCGGTGGGCGCGTCGGGGGGCGAGCACCGCCTGCGCCTCGCGCTCGAGGACGGTCGCTTCGAATCGGCGCTCACGCGCCGGGCCGCGCTGAGCCTCGGCGGCGTCGCCTCGCGGTTCTACGACCGCTTCCGACCCGCCGGCGCCCACGACCTGGAGCTCGAGGCCGTCTGGACCGGCGCCGGCCCGGCCCGCACCCCGCAGCTCGGTGGACGCGTCCGCCCCCACGCCCTGACGCTCACCCGCGAGGGCCAGCCCGTCCGGTTCGAGCGGGTCTCGGGCGAGGTGGAGTTCGACGCCGACGGCGGGCGGCTTGTCGGGCTGGCGCTCGACGCCAGCCGCTGGCGGCTCTCGCTCGGGGGCGATTGGCAGGTCTGGGCGCTGCCCGGCGGCGCCGACGAGCAGGCGGCGTCGCGTGTGTCGGCGCGGCTGGTGGTGGGCGTGGAGAGCACGCGCGACTGGGGCGGCGCCATGCCGCCCGGCCTGCGCGCCGCACTCCCCGACGCGCTGCGTGAGCTGCTCGACGACCTGGCGGTCGACGTGGGCGCCGGGATGAGCGCCCGCGACGTGGGGGTGACGATCAGCGATGGCCCGGACGGGCTCGGCGTCACCGCCGCGGGCCTGGTGCGTGCCACGGGCGTCTCGCTCGACGCGGGCGTGCCGATCGCCGACGCGGAGGGCGCCCTGGAGTTCCGCTTCGAGCGTCGCGCCGGAGCCGGGCCCGCCTTCGAGTGCTGGGCCACGCTGGACACGCTGGCCGCGGGCGGCGTGCGAATGACCCGCGGGCGCGTCAAGGCCGTGGGAGGCGAGGACGGGGACGTGCTGGTCCCGGTGCTGGAGGCGGACTGTCACGGCGGGCGCGTCGCCGGGTCGGCGGCGGTCAGCCGCGCGTCGGAGGGCGAGCGCACGTACGCGGTCGAGATCAGGGCCGCCGACGTGCGGCTCGGCGACCTCCTGGACGACCTGCGGCCCGCGAGCGCCGCGGAGAATCGGTCCGACTCCGGTCGGCTGGAGGCCCACCTGAGCCTCGAAGGGGCGGTGGGCGATCCGACGGCGCGCTGGGGGCGGGGGTCCGCGCAGGTCGGCGACGGGCGGGTCGTCTCCATGCCCCTGGCCCTCTCGCTCGTGCGCGTGAGCAACCTCCAGCCGCCCATGGACGAGCGCCTGGACCTGGCCAGCGCCCGCTTCCACGTCGATGGGAGGCGGCTGGCCTTCGAGGAGCTGCTGCTCGCCTCCCGGAGCGTGGAGATCGTGGGGTACGGCACCATGGACTGGGACACCCTGGAGCTGGACCTGCGGTTCAACTCGCGCTCGGGGCGGCGCGTGCCGGTGATCAGCGACATCGTGGAGGCCGTTCGCGACGAACTGATCACCACGGAAGTGACGGGCACCGCGATGGAGCCCGAGGTCCGGCTGTCGACCCTGCCGGTGACGCGGTGGGTGGTCCGCCGCGTGCTGGGCGTCGCGCCCTCGGCCCAGGAGCGGCGCCTGGAGCGCATCCGGCGCGAGGCGACCCAGCTCGGGGACCGGCTCCGGCGCCGGCGCGGGGGCGAATCCCGGGGGCCCGACGCCCCCGCCCTGGGCCGGTGATCTCCGTGGCGCGGTCGGCCAACAATCCGGCTCGATGACGCTGACGCAAGATCAGGCGGGTGATGGCCCGCTCCACCAGCCCCCGCCGCAGCGGCCCGCGGCCCTCCGTGCCGACGACCCCAAGGTTCTCGAGGCCCTCGACCGGCTGCTGGCGGACATCGGCGCCATCCCCGAGGCGTTCGGCACCCGCCTGGTCCGCGACCTGATGCTCACGGGGCTGAAGCTCATCCCCGACGGCCGGCACACGGGCGAGCTGAAGCTCATCACCAACTCCGTGCGCGAACTGCGCCACGCCTTCCGCGTCTTCGCCCGCTACGCCGCGCCCCACAAGGTCACGATCTTCGGGTCGGCCCGCACCCCCGAGGGGCACCCGGACTACCAGGCCGCCGTCGAGTTCTCGCGGCTCATGGCCGAGTCGGGCTGGATGGTGATCACCGGCGCGGGCATGGGCATCATGCACGCCGGGCACGTGGGCCCGGGGCGCGAATCGTCGTTCGGGGTGGCGATCCGCCTGCCCTTCGAGACCAACGCCAACCAGGTGATCGCCGGCGACGAGAAGCTGATCCACTTCCGCTACTTCTTCACGCGCAAGCTGATGTTCATCAGCCAGGCGGAGGCGGTGGCCCTCTTCCCGGGCGGGTTCGGGACGCTCGACGAGGCCTTCGAGGCCCTCACGCTCGTGCAGACGGGCAAGGCGGCCATGATGCCCGTCGTCATGGTGGAGGGGAGCGGGCCCGGGGCGGGCTATTGGCGCGCCTTCGACGCCTTCGTGCGCGACCACCTGCTCGCCAAGGGCTTCGTCAGCCCCGAGGACCTGAGCCTGTACCGCATCTGCCCCACGCCCCGCGACGCCGCCGAGCACGTCACCGGCTTCTACCGCGTCTTCCACTCCCAGCGCTACGTCCGCGACGACCTGGTGATCCGCCTGCGCCGCCCGCTGAGCGTCGGCACGCTGGCGAGCCTCAACGAGGAGTTCCGCGACCTGGTCAAGGCGGGCACGATCCAGGCCCGCGAGGCCTACCCCGAGGAGGACGAGTTCCTCGACCTGCCCCGCCTGGCGTTCACCCACACCAAGTCCAGGTTCGGGCGCGTCCGGCAGCTCATCGACCGGATCAACCGGGAGGCGTGAGGTCGACCGTGCGCGCCCGTCCCGCATTGCTCGCGCCCCTGGCCCTCGCCCTGGCGGTGAGCGGCTGCGGGTCCGGCGCGACCGTCGCCGACGGGCCGGCGCCGTCGTCCCCCGGCGACGTGGGCCTCGAGGTCTCGTGGTGGGTGGTGCGCGATCCCGACGCCGAGCACGTCGGGCGCGTGCTGGCCTCGTCGGCGTCGAACCCGGTCCCCGCGCCGCCGACCCAGGTGCTGCAGTGGTGGTCCGCGGGGCTCCGCGTGGTGGGCGTGGACGCCGACCGACTCGACGGGCTCCTGGCGGCGCTGCGGGTCACGCCGCCCGTCCAGCGGGCGCGGATGGGCACCAACCCGCGCTGGGGGGTGCTCGCCGCGGGCGTTCCGTGGTCGGGCGCGCGGACCCTCGACGTCGGGGGCGAGGCGCTGCGCCTCCCGGCGGGGCGCCTCCGCCTGCTGGTCCGCTCGTGGATCGCCCCCGCCGGCGACCCGGCCCACCCGGCCGCGGCCCGCCTGCGCGTCGACCTGGTTCCCCAGCACGTCGGCAGCGCGGACACGGAGGACCCGGAGAGCGTGAGGAGGCGCCTGGGGCTCACGCCTCGCCTCAGGGCCGCGGAAGAGGGCCTGTGCTTCGAACGCCTCGCGCTCGAGCTGGAGCTGGCGGACGGCGCCGCCGTGCTGCTCGTGCCCGACCTGCCCGGGCACGCCTGGAGCGGGTGGGACCCTCCTGCCGGCGCCGCGCCGCCCGCGGACGACCTCGGGCCCTTCGCCCCGGCGGCGCCCGACCTGGGCGGGCTGGTGCTCACCGACTGGTCGAACCCTTCGGGGGCCGCCCTGCGCGTGATTGTCGTGCTGCGCGCGCACGTCCCGCCGCGCTTCGAGCTGTTCCCGCGGTGAGTTCTCGGGCCCGCGCCGGCGCCCGCCCCATCCCCGAGCCCCCGATGCACGCGCGTTTGCGGACCCGGGGTCAAGCCCGCGCCGTCGCCGTGACGATGGGCGGGACACGCGATGCTGCGGGTCAATCTCACTCAAGCCAGGGATGGGATGATGCTGGCGTTGCCGGTGCGTCACCCCCGGCGCCTGGACACGGTCCTGCTCCGGGCCGGGGTTGAGCTGGCGGGGGTGCACGTCAAGCGGCTGGGCGAACTGGGGGTGCGCGACCTGTGGATCCGGGTTCCGGGGCTGGAGCGCCTCGCCGAGTACGTCAACCCAGGGGTGCACGAGGCGTGCGCCAACATGGCCCGGGACCTGCACCAGGGGTTCGAGCGCGTGCGCGCCGACACGCACACTTCGTTCGAGTTCGCGGTGTTCCGGCGGGCGGTGGTGGGGGTGCTCGAGCGCCTGGCCGCGAGCCCGAAGGCGGCGTTGCTCATCCAGGAGTCGGGCGGCGCCGATCCGCTGCTCCGCAACGCCAGCACCGTGTGCTTCCTGTCGGTCCTGATGGGCCTGAAGCTCGACTTCCACCTGGTGCGGGAGCGGTCGCGCCTGAGGTCGGACGTGGCCATGGACGTGACCAACCTCGGGGTGGGCGCCATGCTGCACGACATCGGGATGCTGTCGCTTCCCCCGGAGGTGGCGGCGCGTTGGGAGGGCACGCGGGACGAGAGCGACCCGGGGTGGAGGGAGCACGTGACGCTGGGGTTCGAGATGGTGCGTCGCGAGGTCGATCCCGCCGCCGCCGCCGTCGTCCTGCACCACCACCAGCGGTTCGACGGGACGGGGTTCCCGAAGCGGGAGAAGTACGGCGGTCGGGTGGAGGCGGTCGCGAGATCGGACATCCACGTCTTTGCGCGGATCGTCGCCGCCGCCGACCTGTTCGAGCGGCTCCGGTACGAGCCGGGCTGCCGCGAGCCCGCGCCGACCGTCGCGGTGCTGCGCCGGCTGATCGAGCCGGCGTGCTCGTCGTGGCTCGACCCGGTGGTGCTGCGGGCCCTGACGAGCGTGGTGCCGCCCTATCCGCCCGGCACGCAGGTGATGCTGTCGAGCGGCGTGCGCGGGGTGGTGACGTCCTGGACGCCGGCCAATCCGTGCCGGCCGGTGGTGGAGGAGATGAGGCCGGAGGGCGACCGGAGCGGCGCGTGGACCACCGGGCAGTCCTTCGACCTGAGGTCGGAGCCGGACCTGGAAGTCGTCGAGGCCGACGGCACGCCGGTCGGGCCCTTCAACTTCTACCCGTCCGGGGCCTGCGGCGCGACGCGGTTCGACGTCGGCGCCTACTCCAGGTCCATCGAACGCCCGCCGGGGACGTCGGCGGCCTGACGGGGTGGTCAGGTTGACTTGCCGGGCGCGGGCTCGCCGCGCGTGCGGGCGTCGTTGTCGGTGGAGGCGGGCTCGTCCTGCGCGGGGCGGCGTCGGTGCTCGGGGTTGCCGCCGCGCTCGCTCATGCCATCCGAGCGGCCCGGTCGCGCGTCCTGGCCGTTGGTCCCGGAGCCCTCGCGAGGTCGCGTGCCGGGGGGGCCATTGCGGGGGTCGCCGGGGGCGCCTTCGACGGGCATCCCGGGGGGGGCCGTGACGCGGAGCCCGGCCTCGGCCTCCGGATCGGTGGGCCTGCCCTCGTCGTTGACCTGGTATCCGGCGAGCGTCAGGGCCGCCCGGTCCCACTCGCCCGCGATGACCTCGCCCGGCTGGGGCTGGCGCACGAGCACGCGCTCGCCCTCGCCGAGGCCCTTGAGCACCTGGGCGAAGAGATCGGACCGTCGGCCCAGCCGGACGGGCACGCGGACGAAGCGGCTGCCGCGCGGCTTGTAGACGAAGCGGACGGCGCCGTCCATGAACACGGCCTGGACGGGCACCACCAGCGCGCTCTCGACGCGGCCCAGCAGGATCTGGGCCTCGCACTGCATGCTGGGCTTGAGCGCCTGCACGTCGCCCGCCAGGGAGATCCGCACGGTGTACTCGCGGAGGTTGGGGTCGCGCCACCCCCCGGTTTCCGCGAGCACGCCGATCGACTCGACCACGCCCTGGAAGACGGTGTTGGCGGCCTCGACGCGGACCGCCGCGGGCTGCCCCGGCTTGATGCGCCCCGCCAGGCTCTCGTGCACCCGCACCGCCGCCCGCATCTCGGTGGTGTCGGGCAGGATGATCATCGCCTGGTTGGGCTGCACCTGCGTGCCCACCTGCAGCGTGCCGCCCTGTGACATCATCGGTCCCCGCCCGCGATCGGTGCTTGTCGAGTAGACGATGAGCCCGTCGGTCGGGGCCCGCAGCACCGCCGCGTCGAACTGGGCCCGGAGGCGGGCGAGGCGGTTCTCGCGGCTGGCCAGCTGGGTCTGCGCGTTGTTGAGCTGGGCCTGGCGCTGGGCCAACTGGCTCTCGTTGGTCTTCTCCACGCGTTGAAGCTCGGCCTGGGCCTCGGCGACGTCCGAGCGGCGGGTCTTCTCGTCCTTGGGGTACTGGTACTCCCAGTAGGTCTCGTTGGCGAGCAGCGCCTTCTCGCGGTCGGCGCGGGCCTTGCGCAGCGAGATCTCGTCAAGGTCCAGCTCGTTCTTCGACAGGAACTCGCGCCGGAACAGGTTGAGGCTGTTGGCGTGCTTGTTCTCGAGGCGCTCCAGCTCCTTCTTGGTGTTCTCCAGCTGGAGCTCGAGGTCCTTCCTCTTCTGCTCGACCTCCCCCTTGAGCCACTGGTCGAGCGCCAGCGTGGCCAGCTCGATGTTGAGCCCGGCCTTGCGGAGCTTGGATTCGTTCTCGGAGACCTGGATCGCGAACGCGTTCTCGGCGTTGACCAGATCGGCGCGGGCCGCCTCGACGCGCGACACGTCCTCCTCGATCTGCGTCTGGATGTCGTCGGCGTTCAGGCGCACGAGCACGTCACCCGCCTTGACGCGCGTCCCCTCGGGCACGATCTCCAGGATCGTGCTGGTCCGCTCCAGCCGGCTGCGCAGCTCGATCTGGTTGCGGGCCTCCAGCTCGCCCGTCGCCGTGGTCGTGATGTCGAACGAGGCCAGGCGGGCGGGGGCGATGTCCGCCGAGTCGCCGCGGTCGGCGGGCGGCGCGCCCGCGGAGGCGCGCCACAGCACCACCGTCCCGGCGATGGCCAGGATGGCGACGACCAGCACGAACCCGACCCGGAGCCACGCCATCCCGCGGCGCGATGGGCGTTTCGTCACCGATCCCAGGTCCAGCATCGACCCTCCCTGCGACGACGCACACGCCCCGCCCCTCGATTCTAGAGATGCGCCCGGGGGCGGGATCCGTCAGGTGCGGCGCGTGCCCGGGGGATCGCGTCGGGCCCCAGGGCAGGCCGGGGGCGGCCCTCCCCGGAGTGGGTCGGCGGGCGATCGCGGGCGCAGCGGTCGCGGGCGGCCCTACGGTTGGGCGTTGCCGCTCCTCGCCGCCGAGAACCTCCGCAAGTCCTACGCCGGGCGGGCCGTGGTCGGCGGCGTGTCGTTTCACGTGGAGCCGGCGGAGGTGGTGGGGCTGCTGGGGCGGAACGGGGCGGGGAAGACGACCAGTTTCCGCATGACGATCGGGATGATCGACGCCGACGAGGGTCGGGTCTCGTTCGACGGGAAGGACGTCTCGCGCCTGCCCATGTACCGTCGGGCCCGCATGGGGATGGGGTACCTGTCGCAGGAGCCCAGCGTCTTTCAGCGCCTGACGTGCGAGCAGAACCTGCTGGCGATCCTGGAGACGCTGGGGCTCTCGCGCGCGGAGCGCAAGCGCCGGGCCCACGAGCTGCTGGAGCAGTTCGGGCTGCTGCACAAGTGCCGGCACGCCGCCCGCACCTGCTCGGGGGGCGAGAGGCGGAAACTGGAGATCGCGCGGGCCCTGATCACGCGCCCCCGCCTGATCCTGCTGGACGAGCCGTTCAGCGGCGTGGACCCGATCGCGGTGGAGGACCTTCAGGAGGAGATCAAGGCCCTCAAGGCCCGCGGGATCGCCTTCCTGATCACGGACCACAACGTGCAGCAGACGCTGCGGATCTGCGACCGCGCCTGCATCATCGACGCGGGCAGGAAGTTCGCCGAGGGCACGCCCCGCGAGCTCATCAACGACGAGCTCGTCAAGCGCGTCTACCTCGGGTCGCTCTTCCGTGGCGACGAGTTCGACCATCTGCACCCGCCGCCGATGGTCCGGTGAGGGCGTTCAGCGCCCGAGGTTGCGGACCGCGATCAGCTCGATCTCGATGGTGAGGGGGACGTGCTGGGGGCGCGTGGAGGCCAGTTGGGGCGAGGCGACGTTGAACGCCGCCGGCACCGTGAGGCGCCGCTTCCCGCCGACCTTCATCCCCTCGAGCCCGAAGTCGATGGCCTGGAACTCGCCCGGCAGCCAGATGTAGGGCTTGCCGCTCTCGGCCTTCTCCACCACCTTGCCGTCCTTGTCGGAGATGGTGTAGGTGGCGACGGCGACGCACTGCCCGGCGGCGGCCTCGCCCTCGCCCACCTTGAGGTCCTCGACGCCCAGCGCGTCGACGACCTGGATGGTGAAGACCAGGTCGGCGTTGGGCGGGATGTCGCCCCCCGCGCCGCCCTCGCCGTAGCCCAGCGCCGAGGGGATGGTCAGGCGGCGCACGCCCCCGACCTTCATCCCGGGCACGCCCTTCCGCCACCCCTCGATCACCCTGGTGAGCGGCAGGGAGATGGGCTCGCCGCGGTCGAAGGAAGAGTCGAAGACCTTGCCCCCGTTCTTGAGCGTGCCGTGGTAGTGGACGACGACGGCGGCACCGGGCGCAACCTCGTCGCCGTCGCCGAGCTTGAGGTCCTCGGCGATGAGGCCCGGGGCCGGCTCGGTCTTCTTGACGACCGGGCCGTCGGGCACGGGGATGGCGGCTGGCACGGGGGGCGGCTCCGGGATGGGGGCGGGCGCGGGGGGCTGAACCGCGGAGGACAAGGCCGCGAGGGCGGCAAGGGCGAGCGTGGCGGCGAGGCGGCGCATGGGGGGCTCCTGTGGGGAGGGGGACGGTAGGGGGCGGGCGTGCCGTCCGACGCCGCCGGTACGATGCACCGTCCACGGAGACCCGCCCCCGCCGCGATGAAATACCTCACCGCGCAGATCGCGTTCCTGCTCCGCCAGCGCAAGGCGAAGCGGAACATCGTGTACCTGCTGCGGTTCGTGGCGGTGCTGGTCGGGCTCGTGCTGCTCTACAGCGTGGTCTTCCACTACCTGATGGAGCTGGAGGGGCGCGAGCACTCGTGGCTCACCGGTCTCTACTGGACGCTGACGGTGATGTCGACGCTGGGCTTCGGCGACATCACCTTCCACAGCGACCTGGGGCGTGCCTTCTCGATGGTGGTGCTGCTCTCGGGGATCGTCTTCCTGCTCATCCTCCTCCCGTTCACCTTCATCCAGTTCTTCTACGCGCCGTGGATGGAGGCCCAGGCCGCGGCCCGGGCCCCGAGCGCCCTGCCGGAGCAGTCGAGCGGGCACGTGCTGCTGACCAGCCACGACCCGGTGACCACGGCCCTCATCAAGCGCTTCGTGGCGATCGACCAGGAGTACGCGCTCGTCGTGCCCGACCTCAAGGAGGCCCTGCGCCTGCACGACATGGGCGTGCGCGTGGTGGTGGGGGACCTGGACGACCCGGAGACGTATCGCCGCCTGCGGGCCGACAGGGCCGCCATGCTCGCCACCACCCAGTCGGACGTGCTCAACACCAACGTGTCGTTCACGGCCCGAGGCGTGGCGCCCGAGCTGCCGATCGTGGCGACGGCCAACAGCGCCGCCGCCGAGGACATCCTGTACCGTGGCGGGGCGACCCGGGTCCTGCAACTGCACCAGATGATGGGTCAGGCCCTGGCCCGCTGCACGATCGGGGGGGACGCGGTCAGCCACGTGGTGGCCCAGGTGGACGAGGTGCTCATCGCCGAGGCCAGCGCCGCCCGAACGCCCCTGGTCGGCAAGTCGCTCCGCGACAACCGCCTGACCGACCTGGGCGTGAGCGTGATCGGCGTGTGGGAGCGGGGGCGGTTCGAGTTCGCCGCCGCCGACACCGTCGTCAACCCCCACTCCATCCTCGTCCTGACCGGGTCGGCCCAGCAGCTCCAGAACTACGACGAGGCGTTCGCGATCTACAACCAGTCGGGCGAGCCGGCCCTGATCCTCGGGGGCGGGCGCGTGGGGCGGGCGACGGCCCGGGCCCTTGCCGAACGCGGCATCGACTCGCGCATCGTCGAGCAGTCGCCCGACCGCGTGCGCGACAAGGCCCGGACCATCGTGGGCAACGCGGCGGAGCTGGAGGTGCTCGAGCAGGCGGGGATCCGCAAGGCCCCCACCGTCCTTATCACCACCCACGACGACAGCCTCAACATCTACCTCACGATCTACGTGCGCAAGCTCCGCCCCGACATCCAGGTGATCTCGCGCTGCACGCACGAGCGCAACGTGGCGACGCTGCACCGGGCGGGGGCCGATCACGTCCTCAGCTACGCCAACATGGGCTCGAACACCATCGTCAATCTCCTCAAGCGCAGCCGCATCCTGACCGTGGCCGAGGGGCTGGACATCTTCCGCCTGCCCGCGCCCCCGGCCCTGCACGGCAAGCCCCTGGCCGAGTCGGGCGTGCGCGAGCGCACGGGCAGCTCGGTCGTGGCGGTCCGCTCCGCCGGGGCCCTGGTCATCAACCCCCCGGCCCAGCACGTCCTGTCCGAGGGCGACGAGCTGGTGCTGGTGGGCGGGATCGACGCCGAGGCCCGCTTCCGCGACGAGTTCGCCGGCGAGTGAGACCGATGCGAGGCGCGGCGTCCCCGCCACGCGCTCCGCGCGCGGAGCCGGAGGGCGCCCACGACGCACGCGTGTGGGCGGCGATCCGAACAGCCTTGCGGCGCGCGAAAGAACCCGGGGGTCGGCCCCCGGGCTCTCGCGACGTCGCGGTCTATCGAACGGCCCGCTTCCTGCCCGCCCGCATGAAGTCGGGCACGCCGTCGCCCCTCTCGAACAGGTCGGCGAACTTGAAGCCCTTGCGCTTCCTCCACTCGCCGCGGTGGTACGCATCGCTGGCCAGCAGCGGGAAGAGCGCCGACAGCTCGCCGAAGACCATCTGCTCGTGGACGACGTCGACCTTGCCCCACGAGCACGCCTCGCGCAGCGTGGAGCCGGAGAGGGCGCCGTCGCGCGAGTCGGCGACGGTCATCTGCACGGCGTACTTGTGCATGCCCACGTCGCCCCTGGCCTTGCCGCCCTTGCGCTCGCTCAGCAGCTCCGCCGCCACGACGATGTCCTGCGCGAAGTTCTTGGGCACGCCCCCGCCCAGCATGAGCAGCCCCGTGTCCTTCGACGCGAGCTTGATGTCGGTCAGCTCGCGGAAGTCCTTGCCCGAGTCGAAGGCGACCATGGGCTCCCCACGCTCCAGCCGCTCGGTCTGGTGCAGCACGATCCCGAACCCGGCGGAGCAGTCGCTGAACGCCGGGCAGAAGATCGGCACCCGCTTGAGGTAGCAGCTCTTGACGATCGACTCGTTCCTGGCGTGGTTCTTCGCCAGGTAGGCCCCCATGGCCTCGACGAACTCGCGCGACGAATAGGCCCCGGGGGCGAAGGCGTCGAAGATGTCCTTGGTCGTGTCGTCGCAGGCCCGCAGGTCGTCCTCGTCGATGTACGTGTCGTAGATGCGGTCGATCATGAGGTTGCGGAGTGTCACGTCGTCCACGGGAGGGGCCTCGGGGCTCCCCGGCGCGATGTAGTGCCTGAACCCCAGCCCCTCGAAGAAGTCCTGGTCCACGATGTTGGCGCCGGTGGAGACGATCGCGTCCACCATGTTGTGCTCCACCAGTGTGATCAGGGCCTTCTTGAGCCCGGCGCTGATCAGCGAACCCGCCAGCGTCACGATCACGGCGCACTCCCGGTCCTTGAGCATCATCGAGTAGATGTCCGCCGCCTGGGCCAGCGTCCGGGCGCTGTACGCCATGTCGCGGTAGCTCTCGATGACCGGGCGGGCGTCGATCCGCGTGATGTCCACGTGGCGCACGGGGCGCGACAGCAACTCCTTCTTCGTCCACTTGCCGTTCGGCATGGCGAATCCTCCAATGGCCAAGCCCCCCTGGCCCGTCGTGATGTGGGGTGCCGCCGGGGGTGACGGCGACGCGGGGATCATACGGGGGATCGGGCTCCGGGTTCCGTCGGCGAACGCGATCGCGTAGGCTTGCAATCACGGGAGCCGCCGCATGGGACTCGCATCGTTGGGCTGGCTGGTCGGAGTGTCGCTCGGGGTGTCGTCGCCGGAGGACGCCGGCGTCGTGCGCACCGAAGTGGAGAAGGTGCTCGGAGGCATGGCCGCGGCGGTCCTGGCCGGCGACCCCGAGGCCTATCTCAAGCACGTCGACCACGCCGACCCGGTCTTCTCCAAGGAGCAGTTCAACTGGGCGGCGGATCTCAAGAAGCACGTCCCCGTCGAGTTCCGCATGACGCTGGGCGAAGCGGGTGTAACGCTGGTCGACGGGTCGGCGCGGGGCGAGTTGTCGCTCGTCTGGCGGATGCCCGGGCCGCCGCACGCGGAGGGCGAGGAGGCCGAGCCGGTCCGTGAGCGCACGGTCTCCTGGCCCGCACGGTTCGTGCGCGGCGGGTCGGGGTGGCTGTACGCGGGCGAGGTCTGGCACGCGCACGAGTCGCCGGGTGTGCGCGTGCTGCACGAGGACGGGCTCGACCAGGCCGCAGCCCTCGTCGCCGAGCTGATGCCGCACGTGCGTGACGTGGTGCACGAGGGGTTTGAGGTAGCGCCCGACGACCCTCTCCCGCATCGCACGCAGGAGGTCAAGCTCTACCAGTCCATGGCGCACCTGCAGGCCTCGATCTACCTGAGCTACACCGACTCGCTGGGCGGGTGGAACGAGCCGGGCGAGGCGATCAAGCTCCTGGCCCGCCCCAACACCACCCGCCGATCGATCGAGAACCGCCTGGCCCACGAGTACGGGCACGTCGCGACCTTCGAGATGGGCCCGCACGCCACCGACATGCCCTGGTGGGTCCTTGAGGGGATCGCCAACCTCGCGGGGGAGGCGGCTACAAACACCGGGAGCCCCAACACCACCGTCAAACGCTGGGCCAAGGCCGGCACGCTTGGGAACTGGGCGGAGATGGCGGCGTTCGACGAGAAGGGGCGCAGCCTCGGGCGCTACGTCTACGCCCAGGGGCACCACATGGTGGCGTACGTCACGGAACGCTTCGGGCGCACGCGCCGCAACGCCTGGATGCGCTCGATGGCGCAGGGTGCAACGCTCGACGAATCCTCGCGCGAGGCCCTGGGGCTTTCATTCGCCGACCTGGACGCCCAGTGGCGCGAAGACCTCGCCCTGGAGCTCGCCCGCGACGAGGAGGCCGCGGCCCGCGAGCCCAAGACCGACCCGGGATCTCCTGTCCCGGGCACGCCCCCGCCAAGCCCACGATAAGCGCCGCGAATCGTGGCGCTCCCACCGCACTCCGACGACTCCTGACTACCGCCGAGGATTCCGAGGCGTGCCCGCCCGAGGCCTGTTCGGAGGCTGCGCCGGGAATGGGCCGACCGCGCGGGGCTGCGCAAAGCGCTGACCGGCGGGCCTGTCGCCCTTGTCCGACCCGTCCCCGCCGTCTGAGGTCATCGATGGCGCGTCGCCCTGCGCCGGCCCGGGCTCGGGCTCCGGTGCCGCCTCCTCCGTCCGACCCTCCGACCCCGGCGCCAGTCGCGCAAACAGCATGCGCCCCGCCGCGGTCTGCAGCGTGCCCGTCGTCACCACGCCGACCTCCTGCCCCACCGCCGCCGCGCCGTCCTCGACCACCACCATCGTGCCGTCGTCGAGGAACCCGACGCCCTGCCCGGGCTGCTCGCCCGGCTTGACGATCCGCAGCGTGAGGCCCGCCCCCGCCGAGATCATCGGGCGCAGGGCCGACGCCAGTTCGTGCAGGTTGACCGCCTGCACCTTGCGGATCCCGGCGACGCGGGCCAGGCCCGAATCGGTGGTGACGATGACGCCCTGGATCTGCTCGGCCTGCTCGATGAGGGCCTGGTCCACGCCCCGGGCCGTCCCGGGCACCGACGAGTCCTCGATGGTGACGTCCGCCAGGGCGCAGCGCTGCATCCGCGCCACCATCTGAAGTCCGCGCCGCCCCCGGGCCCGGCGCGAGCGGTCCTCCTGGTCGGCCAGCAACTGCAGCTCGTCGATCACGTACCGGGGGATGACCACCGGCGACTGGAGCAGCCCCGACTCGAGCAGGTCGGCGAAGCGTCCGTCGATGATCGCCGACGTGTCCAGCAGCATGGGCCGCGGCCCGCGGATCATCTTGGCGAACTCGACGTAGGGGATCACCAGCCGGAAGTCGTCCTGGGTCTGCAGCACCGTCGAGATGCCCAGGTACGCCAGCCCCATCCCGATCATCACCTTCACCGCGCCGACCATCGTCTCGTCCTTGATCTCGTAACTCCGCACCAGCAGGTCGATCACGAAACTGATCGCCACCGTCGCGAGCATGGCCCCCAGCAGCCCAAAGAAGATCGAGAACAGCGTCGAGATCTTCTTCCGCGGCGTGAGCAGGTCCACCGCGATGATCACGATCGCCAGCCCGATCCCCAGCAGCAGCGTCAGCTCCCACTGCGGAACCAGCCGGTTGCGGACATCCCCCGCCACGGGTTCGCCGCCCAGGATCGCCAGAAGCACGACCGTCAGGAACAGCGAGAAGAAGCAGATGCGGACGATGCGGAGGAGTGACGCCCGCTGGCGCCTCGCGGCCTCGAAGGGGCTCAGGTTGGCGCCGGGCTCGCCCACCGGCAGAGTGTACGCGGAGGCCCGGGACGCGTATCCTCCCCCCGGCGGCGATTCCCCCCGATCGACGGCCGGGCCCGGTGCACGGATGGCCCGTGAACCTGGTCAGAGCCTGACCGCAGCAGCCATAAGCGAGCGCCGTCCGGTGCCGCCGGTGTCCTGGCCGTCGATCAGAGGGAATCGTGGGACCGGCCTCCGGCCGATGGTCTCCATCGGGACCGGCTTCCAGCCGGTGCGTCCGGCGATCCCCCATTCCATACATTCCTCGCGTGCCCCGCCCCAACCCCCTGCGCCTGCTGATCGTCTGCCCCTCGTGGGTCGGCGACGCGGTCATGGCGACGCCCACCATCCGCCTCATCCGGCGTGCCTTCCCCGGCGTTTTCATCGGGGGCCTCTGCCGACCCGGGATCGACCTGCTCCTCGCGGGGCTCGACCTCTTCGACGAACTGCACGTCGAGCGCGCCGCCGGGGTGATGGGCCCCAAGTTCGCCGCCGCCAAGGTCCGTCCGCGCCGCTACGACACCGCGCTCCTTCTGACCAACTCCTTCTCAACGGCGCTCATCACGCGCATCGCCGGCATCCCCCGTCGCATCGGCTACGCCCGCGACGCCCGAAGCCTCCTCCTCACCGACAAGTCGGAGGCCCCTCGCCGCCCCGACGGGAGATGGGCTCCCGTCCCCGCCGTCGACTACTACCACAACCTCGCGGCGGCGCACCTCCTTTCCCCCTCCCCTCCAGGGGAGGGCCGGGGAGGCGTTGACGCCTGGCGGCCGCTCCCCCCGGGCTGCTTCATGGAGCTCGCCGCAACCCCGGCGGACGAGTCGGCGGCCGACGACATCCTGGGCGGCGCCGGCGTCGACCCCGCCGCGCCCCTGGTCCTCCTGAACCCGGGCGGCAACCGCGAGGAGAAGCGCTGGCCCGCCGAGAGATTCGCCGCCCTCGCCGATCACCTCGCGCGCACGCACGCCATGACCGTGCTCATCAACGGCTCGCCCGCGGAAGCCGACCTGGTCTTGCGGATCGCGGGCGCCTGCACCACCGCGCGTCCCGCCTCGCTTCCCGCGCTCGGCATCACGCTCGCCTCCCTCAAGGCGATCGTGCGCCGCTGCCGCCTCATGGTGACCAACGACACGGGCCCGCGCCACGTCGCCGCGGCGTTCGGCGTGCCGACGGTCTCGCTCTTCGGCCCCACCGACCACCGCTGGACGATCATCCCCACGCGCGAGAATGCCCCGGACCTCATGCTCCTGGCCGATCCAACGCTGCCCGAGTCCGAGGTCGCCGACGACCACCCCGACCGCTGCCGCGTGGACCGCATCACCCTTGACGCCGTGATCGCCGCCTGCAACCGGGCCCTCGCCGGCGGCCCGCCCGGGCGATCACGGCTCGCGGGGGGCGCTCCCAGTCCTTGACCCGTTGGGCCGATCCTCTACCATCCGATCAGCGGACTAGCCAACCGCAACCCGAACATCGTTCGGGTCCAACCTGTTCCCCGATCGGGGGCGTAGCTCAGTTTTGGTAGAGCGCATCCATGGCATGGATGAGGTCACGAGTTCGAGTCTCGTCGCCTCCACGTTGACCGCGACGGCCCGGGCCAACCCCGGGCCCTGTCGCTTTCTAGGGGCGAGAGTCGGAAGTCCGTGGACGGATGCGCGCCGGGTGCCAGGGGTCATCGGGCGCTTCGCCCGTGACCCGTGCGGCTGTTCGAGGCCCGTCCGGACGCCGGCACGGGCGACCGGCGGCTCGCCCGCGGCACCCGCCCGCGCCTCTGTGCGCGTTCTTCCGACTCGCGCCACCAGGGGAGCACGTGCCCGCCCTCGACCCGGTACAGTGTTCCGCTCGGCGCCCCGGCTGGGGGGGCCGACACCCTCCTCGCACCAAGGACACACACCGCCATGACCACCCGCACGCGCCGCCCGATCGCGGGCCAGGGGATCTGCTCGCTCGCCCGCCGCGCCGCCCTCATCGCCCTCGCCGGGCTGGCCGCCTCCGCCTCCGGGCAGGTTGAGCCGCAGGCCGGGATGCTCCGCTGGCCCGCCGTCAGCAAGACCCACGTCGTCTTCAGCTACGCCAACGACCTGTGGATGGTGCCCAAGGCCGGCGGCGTGGCGCGTCCCGTCGCCGGGCCCGCCGGGCAGGAGTCCTTCGCCCGCCTCAGCCCCGACGGCTCCACCATCGCGTTCGTCGGCAACTACGAGGGCAACCGCGACCTCTACACCATCCCCGCCGAGGGGGGCTTCGCGACGCGCGTGACGCACCACCCCGCCTCCGAGACGCTGTGCGGCTGGACCAACGACGGGCGCCTTCTCTTCCTCACCAACGGCCTCGCCGGCCTCTCACGCCAATCTCAGCTCTTCACCGTCAGCAGCAAGGGAGGCCTCCCCGAGCAGGTCCCCGTGCCCTACGGCGGGTTCGGCTCCATCAGCCCCGACGGGCAGTGGCTCACCTACACCCTCCACTCCACCGACAACCGCACATGGAAGCGCTACCGCGGCGGCATGGCGACCGACGTCTGGCTCTTCAACCTCCGCGACAAGTCCAGCCGCCAGATCACCGACTGGGAGGGCACCGACACCATCCCCATGTTCAACCCCGCCGACGACGGCACCAAGGTCTACTACCTCTCCGACAACGGGCCCGAGCACCGCCTCAACATCTGGGAGTTCGACACCCGCTCGGGCCGCCGAAGCCAGATCACCAGGCACGCCGTCGACGACGTGCGCTGGCCCAGCATCGGTCCCGGCGACAAGGACCAGGGCGAGATCGTCTTCCAGCTCGGCGCCGAGCTGCGCCTCCTCGACCTGGGCACGGGCCAGGACCGCGTTGTCAAGGTCACCATCCCGGGCGACCGTCCCAGCCTGCGTCCCCGGCAGGTCGACGCCGCCAGATTCGTCGGTTCCGCCGCCATCAGCCCCGCGGGCAAGCGGGTCGCCATCGAGGCCCGCGGCGACGTGTGGACCGCCCCGGCCAAGGAGGGCGTCGTCCGCAACCTCACGCGCACGCCGGGCGTCTTCGAGCGCTCCCCGTCCTGGTCCCCCGACGGGCGCTGGATCGCCTACTTCTCCGACGAATCGGGCGAGTACCAGCTCTGGATCCGCCCCTCCGACGCCCGCGCTCCCGAGAAGGAGGAGAAGAAGGACGACAAGAAGGACGAGAAGAAGGAGGAGAAGGAGGGCGACGCCGCCGCCCCGCCCGCCGAGGTCAAGGGCCTCGCCGCCGAGCCCCGCCGCCTGACCGACCTGGGCCCGGGTTTCAAGACCGGCGCCACGTGGTCCCCCGACTCCAAGCGCATCTTCTTCCGCGACAACTTCGGGCGCATGTACCTTGTCACCGTCGAGCCCGGCGCCGACGGCACCCACGAGGTCAGGCAGTTCGACAAGGACCCGTGGAGCGATGCCATCTCCGTCTCCTGGTCGCACGACTCGGCGTGGCTCGCCTACGACCGCTCCGACGACACGCTCAACCAGCGCTCCGTCTGGCTCCACCACGTCAAGTCCGGGCAAACGACGCGCGTCACCAGCGGCGCCTTCCCCGCCGGAGACCCCGCCTTCGACAACAAGGGCGACTTCCTCTACTTCGTCAGCAACCGCAACATCTCCGGGCCCATGTACTCCGACCTCGACACCACCTGGGTCTACACCGGCACCGCCAACCTCCTCATGGTCCCCCTCCGCGCCGACGTGAAGGACCCCTTCGCCCTCAAGGCCGACGAGGAGACCTTCAAGGAGGACAAGAAGCCCGACTCCGACAAGAAGCCCGCCGACAAGAAGGACGACGAGAAGAAGGGCGACGCCAGGCCCGACGACGGCGTCTCCGGCACCTGGGAGGGCACCGCGACGGGCGGCAACCTCCAGCAGCCCATCCCCGTCTCGCTCATCATCCGCATGCAGCCCGACGGCTCCGTCTCGGGCACCGTCGTCTCACCCATGGGACAGGGCGGGATCTCCAGCGGTTCCTTCGACAAGGCCTCCGGCACGCTCACCCTCTCCGTCGCCATCGGCGACGCCGTCGCCACCATCACCGGCGTCATCAAGGGCGAAGAGATCTCCGGCTCCTGGTCGGCCGGCGAGATGAGCGGCAGCTGGTCCGGCCGACGCACCGGCAAGCCCGGCGCCCAGCCCGACGCCGAGAAGAAGGACGAGCCCAAGAAGGACGACAGGAAGGACGAGGCAAAGGAAGTCAAGATCGAGCTCGAAGGCTTCGAGGAGCGGGCCGTTCTCCTCCCCGTCTCCGCCGGTTCGTTCGGCTCCCTCGCCGTCACCCACGACCACAAGCTCGTCTACGTCCGGCGCGGCGCCCGCGGTTCGGGCGAGGCCTCCTCCATCAAGATCTTCGACCCCGCCGACGAGGCCCGCGAGGAGAAGACCGTCACCGCCGGCGGCGGGTTCCAGATGTCCGCCGACCGCAAGAAGCTCCTCATCGGCCGCGGCGGCTCAAACCTCACCATCGCCGACGCCGCCGCGGGCGGCGGCAAGTCCTCCACCGTCCCCACCGCGGGCATGAACGCCACCATTCCGGACCCGCGCGTCGAGTGGCGCCAGATCATCCACGACGTCTACAAGGTCCAGCGTGACTACTTCTACGAGGCCACGCTCCACGGCGTCGACTGGGCCAAGATCCGCGACCACTACCTCAAGATGGTCGACGACTGCGTCAACCGCGAGGACCTCAACCACGTCATCGCCGAGATGATCTCCGAGCTCAACATCGGGCACGCCTACGTGACCAGCCAGGGCGACGTGGAGTCGGGCCCGGGCGGCGCCGCGGTGGGCTTGCTCGGCGCCGACTTCGAGCTCGTCCCCGCAGCCGGAGACGCCGCCGCCGCCTACCGCGTCAAGAAGCTCTACTCCGGCGGCCCGTGGGACTCCGACGCCCGCAACCCCGTCAACAGCGCCGGCCCCGCCAAGGACCGCATCCACGAGGGCGAGTTCATCACCGCCGTCAACGGCGTCCCCGTCGACACCGCCAAGGACCCCTGGGCCTCCTTCGTCGGCACCGCCAACCGCCCCACCACCCTCACCGTCAGCAAGAACCAGCCCGTGCCCGGCAAGAAGGACGCCGACGCCCGCGATGTCCTCGTCCGCCCCATCGCCTCCGAGGGCACGCAGCGCTACCGCGCCTGGATCGAGGCCAACCGCAAGTACGTCGACGAAAAGTCCGGCGGCCGCGTCGGCTACATCTACGTCCCCAACACCGGCACCGACGGGCAGAGCGACCTCGTCCGACAGTTCATCGGGCAGCGCGCCAAGGAAGCCCTCATCATCGACGAACGCTGGAACGGCGGCGGGCAGATCCCCACGCGCTTCATCGAGCTCCTCAACCGCCCCGCCATCGCCTACTGGGCCCGACGCGACCTCAACGACTGGACCTGGCCCCCAGACGCCCACAACGGGCCCAAGACCATGCTCATCAACGGCCTGGCCGGCTCCGGCGGCGACATGTTCCCCTGGCTCTTCAAGCTCAACGGGCTCGGCAGGCTCATCGGCACCCGCACCTGGGGAGGCCTCGTCGGCATCTCCGGAAACCCCGGGCTCATCGACGGCGGCTACGTCTCCGTCCCCACCTTCGGCATCTACGAACGCGACGGCACCTGGGCCGTCGAGGGCCACGGCGTCGACCCCGACATCCTCGTCATCGACGACCCCGCCAGGATGCAGAACGGGCAAGACCCCCAGCTCGACGCCGCCATCGCCCACATGCTCGACGAACTGACGAAGAACCCCTACGTCAAGCCCGCCCGACCCGCGAGTCCGGACCGCAAGGGCATGGGCCTGGACCCCAAGGACAAGTAGCCAGGGCATTCTTCCGCGCCGGCAATCGTGGCCTCAAACGACCGACGCTCCCCGGCTCGTGGCGCGAGTCGGAAGTCCGTGGACGGATGCGCTCCGGGTGCCACGGGTCATCGGGCGCTCCGCCCGTGACCCGTGCGGCTGTTCGAGGCCCGTCCGGACGCCGGCACGGGCGACCGCCGGGCGGCTCGCCCGTGGCACCCGCAGCGCCCGCCCGCGCCTTGGTGCACGTTCTTCCGACTCGCGCCTAGACGACCTGGATGTACACGGCGACGCTGGGCAGGCCGTCCTCGGTCACGAGGAAGAGCATGTACCACCCCGGCGGGGCGTGCGTGGTGTCGATGGGGGTGAAGACGTCCAGCGCCCCCTGGCCGGCGTCCTCGAACTCCAGCGGGACGTAACGCTGGTTCTGGTCAAAGCCGTGGGTGACCGCGCCAAGGGCGATGAGGCAGACCTTGGAGATGGCGCGCCAGTTGCCGGCGGCCTGCGGCTGCCAGTTGACGCGGAAGGCAGCGCCGGGCGGTCCGCCGGGCTGCGGGACGACGATCTGCGCCGGCGCCGCCGTGATCACGGGCCGCGTGTCCTGGTTGAGCGAGAAGTACGGCGGGTTGTAGATCTGGAAGGTGAGCGGCGCGCCCTCGCCCCCGCCCACCATCACCCGCGCGTCCTTGAGCAGCATGGCCACCGAGTGGTACTCGCGGATGTTCTGCATTGGCAGCGTATCCACCGTTGTCGTATCCGCGATCGGGTCGTAGATCTCGCCGATCAGTCGCGGGGTCGGGCCGTCCTTGCCGCCGACGATCAGCACCTTCTGGTCGGGCATCATCACCCCGGTGGCGTCCATGCGGGCGTAGCGGAGGTTGGTGTTGGTCCTGAGCCACCCGGCACCGGTGGTCGTGTCGAGGCGCCACATGAAGTTCAGCGCGGGCGGGGTGCCGCTCGGGCTGCCGCCGACCTTGAGCACCTTGCCGGGCGCGTACATCACGGAGGTCGAGGCATACAGCCCATTCTGCCCGGTGATGGGCGACCCGAACGCGGACCACGGGCTGCCGGCGTTGCCGTCCCAGACGTACGCCTGCGGCTCGGGCCCGGCGTAGAGCATCCGCGGGCCCGACGAAGTGGGGACGCAATAGACGAAGACGTAGGTGACGCCGACCGTGACGGGGAGGTTGTGCGCCAACTCCGTGAGCGCGTCTGTCGCCGGGTCGAAGACCTCGCAGCGGAGAGCGCGGCCCGTGATGTCCAGCGGGGGCGTGCGCCGATCGCCCAGCGAGATCAGCACGCGCCGATCCCACATCCGCGTGCACGTCGGGTACCAGCGCTTGTGGCGCATGTCCGGGCCGGCGCGCCACGACTCGCGCGCAGGAAGGAACAGGTCCGAGGTCAGCGGCGGGAAGTAGAAGACCTCGTCCGCGGCCTGCGGGTCGGCGGTGACGGTCGGCATGGGGTTGAAGTGCCCGCCCGCGAGGAACACCCGCCCGTCGTGCAGCGGGCAGTGTCCAGCGCAGAAGAGGTTGGTGCGGTGGTTGGGGACGAGTTCGAACAGGCCGCGGTCGGTGGCGGGGGCGCCCGGCGCCGGCGGCGTCCACAGCCGCGCCTCCGGAGTCGAGAAGGAGTTCAGGCGGTACTTCCACGGCTCGCTGGTGCTGGCCGGCTCGGGCCACTCCTGGCTCAGCCCGTACGAGAACGCCAGGAACTTCCCCGTGTGCAGGTGCATCAGGTGGATCACCCGGATCGGCGTTCTGGCGGGGTTGAAGAAGTCGGGGCCGAAATCACGCGGAGTGTCCCAGGTACCTGCCATAGTCGTATCTCCAGTGGTTGTCCGACGGCGGTGGCGGATTGCCGGTCGCGCGAACCGGCGCGTGTCGCTCATGGTCGTGCGCGCCGCGCCGGGCGGCGGAGCAGCCCGAACCCGAGGATGCCAAGCACGGCGAAAGGCCCGGGGGAGGGGATGATCTCGACGTAGTCGACGCGCCGGGCGGGCTGGATCATGCCGCTCGTACCGACGAACTCGAACCGCATCTGGTCGATGGGTGTCTGGAAGCGATCGTTCAGCACGGCGGCCAGAACGCCGTTCAACTCGAACTCCACGCGGCCGCCGATTCGCCGGAGCGTGTACTCGTTGTACCCGGGAGGCGGGGGCGGGAGCAGCGCCGGATCCGAGCCCCCGGCCACGATCATGTACCCAGTCTCGCCCGTGAACCGGTCGTACTGCACTTCGATCTGGGCAAGATGCGTGCCGCCACCCGCGACGAGGGAGAAGACCAGCCCCATCCTCAACCCCGGCGGGACGTCGAAGCGGGTGGTGACGCGGTAGTCCTGGAGGGGCGCGAGGTTGACCCCAATGGCGCCGCGCCCGTCGGGCTGGCCCGGCGGCAGTGTCAGCCTCGTCACGCGCAGCTCACCCCCGCCCACCTCCAGCGTGATCCCCGGCTGGCGCAGCCAGTGCGGGCCCAGGGCCGTGCCGTTGAAGTCGTCGCGGAAGACGATCGGCTGTCCGCCGGAAGGCCGGGCCATGAGGACGGTCGCGGCCAACAGGGACAGGACGATCCGGATTGTGGCGCGGCGCATCGGAGCACCTCCTCACACTCCAATATGAGCGATGGACCGGGAAGCTGCAACCGCTTTGCGGTGAACGACGCCGGAAACACCACGGGTCTGTCTGCCGACCCTGCCGCGACCGGCCTCGGCGCGCCCGGGCGGATTGAATCCGTCGGCATGCGCGCCGGCCTCGCGGCGCGTGCCGGGCGGGATCGGGTCCGGCACCTGCGGGTTGAAGTGGCCGCCGGCGCAGAAGAGGCGCCCGTCGTCAAGGAACGAGTGTCCGGCGCAGAGCAGGTTCGTGCGCGTGTTGGGCACGCTCTGGAACGTGCCTACCTCGCCCTGCGGCGCGCCGAGGGGCGGCGGCGTCCACAGGCGGGCCTCGGGAGTCCTGTACGTTGCCGCAGTGCCCCCCGACTCGCCGAACCCCCACATCAGCACCTTCCGCGTGCGCAGGTGGCACATGTGGATGGCCGTGAAGTTGGGGCTCGACGGCGTCGTACGCCATTGTGGCGCCTGAAACTGCTCCTGCCATCCGCTCGACATGTTCATCTCCTTCGGGGCTTGAGGGCTCCCAATGCCAGTACAAGGAGCCCCGCCGCGCCTGGTGCGGGCACAACGAGGACGGAGTCGAGCCACATGGGCTCGGGGGCGCCCGACCATGGGCCGTCAAACAAGAGGTAAAGCCGAGTCACTGGGGATCCGGACCGGTCCGGGGCCTGCGCCAGCTCAATACCGTCGAAGAGCCAGCGGAAGCGCCCGGCCTCACGGATGATCGTGAAGCGGTGCGGACCCGGTGGCGGCGTGGGGCGCGACCCCACGAACCCTCCGCCGCTGAAGTGCAGGCCAGCGTGCCCGACGAGCTCGGACATCTGCAATGTAGCGGCGGGGGATGCGAGGAGCTGGAGGCGGCGACCCGACCCCGGGGCCCATCCCAGGTCAATGGTTACGCGGAAGTCGTTGAGGACCGGCAGATCGATGCCGAACGACCCGTACGAGGTGTCCGGGCCGTGCGGCGGCGGCTCGGGGTAGCGCCCGTTCAGACGTGTCACGGTCAAGCGTCCGCCGGCCAGGGTGTAGTCAAAGGGCGTGCTGAAGAACTGCCAGCGGGGGTCGAGGGTCGGGCCGTTGAAGTCGTCGAAGAAGATGGGCTGGGCGGCGGCGGGCCGGGCCGTCAGGACGGTCGCGGCCAACAGGGACAGGACGATCCGGATTGTGGCGCTGCGCATCGGAGCACCTCCTCACACTCCAATTTGAGCGATGGACCGGGAAGTTGCAACCGCTTTGCGGAGAACGACGCCGGAAACACCACGGGTCTGTCTGCCGACCCTGCCGCGACCGGCCTCGGCGCGCCCGCCGGAGTCGAAGACGCCGGCGCGCTCGGGGCCACCCGGGCGGTGTCGATTCCCCCAGCCGAGAAGGGTCCCGCGGGGGCGGCCCCGGCATCGTGCCGACGAGCGAGTAATCGAACCCGGCGTCGATCACAGGTGGGCGCGGAACGCGTGCAGGAGTGCACGGGCGGCGCGTGGTGCCGCGGCCTTCTCGAACTGCGTCAGCAGCAACACCATCGCGCGGCTGCACCGTCCGAGGGGTCCGCCGCGGCGGTGATTGCGCACGTAGGCGGCGATCGTGGGCAGTCTCGCCGGGTTGGCGCGCAGGGTCAACGCGCAGAGCTCGCCCAACCACCGCAGGTTCTCCGCCAGGGGCGTGCGGAACACGCCCGCGCCAAGCCCCCTGGCGAATGGCACGTCGGCGTGCTCGGGGAAGGCCCGTTGGATCGCGCGCGTATGAAAGAGGTGGTCGATGACCATCTCGGCCGGGAGGGACATGAGAAAGTCAAACACGTCGTGGTCCATGAACGGGGAGTAGACCGTGGGCACTCCGCGGAGCACGGCGTAGGGCGAGAGGGCGATCTTCCGGCGGGTTCGGTTGAAGAGGTAGAACGAGTCCACGGGATTGGGCGCGTCGGCGTGGAGCCGCAGTTCGCGCGCGATCCGCTCGATGGCGGCGTCGCGGGTCCAGCGACGCTTCTGGTCGGGCCAGAGCAGCCAGCCCGCGGCCGCCTCGCTCACGACGGCGGCCCACATGGTGTAGGAGTAACCGCCCTCCGGTGGCTCGAGGATCTCCCTGGCCATGTCCTCGAATCGCCCCTCGCGCATCATCGCCAATCGCTCGGGCGTGATGAAGTGCGCCGCCGACATGACATCCCCGGCGATGCCGTCGTACGCGCAGTCGAAGCGCCCTTCCGCGTGCTCGGCGAGGACCATGAAGTGGTTGTGCTCGTCGCTGCAGAAGCCCGTCCGGACGTTCTTGATCCGCTCATAGCCCGTCCACGAGCGCCGATAGCGGACGATCTCGTGCCTCGCGCCGACCTTCCCGGCAATGACGGCCGCGGTGCTCGTGTCGTCCCACTCCGTGCGGGCGAAGCGGTCGACGGTCATGCACGAGCGCGGGAGCATCTTCTGCCGCGCCAGCTCGAACAGGATGTGGCGGGAGTCCCGCCCTCCGGAGAGCGGGTGCACCGTGTTGTCCGTCGGCGGTCGTCTGGCCACGGCGGCGCGGAACAGGTCGATGTACGAATCGAGCGCTTCCTCGTATCCGATCCGGCACGCCTTGCGGATCGTGATGGCGCCCGACAGCGACAGCCGACCCGCGTCCCACTCGAGCCGTCCATCGGGCGGGAGAGCCCTGACATCCCGCCACGCGGTGTCCTCCCCGATGAAGAACCCGCGTCGGACGAACACGGCCATGGCGGCGTCGTCAAGGGGCGCCTCCGGCAGCCGCGCCACGATGGCCAGCGGGTTCGGTGAGATGAGGAACCGGGTCGGTGACGCCGCGTAGTACAGGGGCGCGAACCCGTATCGGTCGTTGAACGCGGTCAGACGCGAACCCTCGACGCTCCACCCGGCGAACACGCCGTCGTGAGGCGGGGTGGGGCGCGCGACCTGGTGTCCCCAACGCCAGACGGCGGGGCCCTCGGCATGAGTACCGCGCGGATCGACTCGCAGGTCCAGCACCGGGAATAACGGCGCGACCGGAGTCGTGCACCACGCTTCCGCGTCGACCCCGCGACTCATCTGCGCCCGCGTTGCCATGACCGCGATGATAGGAAGGACGGGCCCCTTTCCTCGTCGCAACTCCTCAGCCGGGCAAGACGGCCGAGGGCAGAGACGGGAGCCTCCCCGAGGCGCCGAGGGCGTCGGCGACGGCCCGCCGCGAACATCCCGTGCTCCCGCGCGGGGCTGCGAAAGACACGCCTTCGGAGCCGTCCGCGGGAGCGGACGGACCCACCAGCGGCAGGCGGCATCGATCGCGCCCGAGAGTGAATCCGTGAAGATCCATGCAGCGGTGGGTGGGCGCCCGGCGGCCGGCCTCGAACACGGGTGAGGCCGTGTCCCCGATCGTTGCCTCGAGGGATCGGGGGCACGGCAGTCGCCATCACGCGCGATCGGGGCCACCCGGCCCAGTCGATGCTACCGGCTCAGGGCGGGCGCGCCCGGCGTCCGGGCCCCGCCCGCGGGGCATCACGACTTCAGGTCGCTCAACGCCGCGCCGAAGTTGATGTGGTACACCCGGTCCTCGATCACCAGCGCGGGCACCGACCTGACTCCCGCGCGCTCCGCGTCCGCCAGCCGCCCCTTCTCCCGCCCCAGATGCACCACCTCCACGCGGAAGCGCGATGGGTCCAGCGACGAGGCCAGTTGCCGCTCCGCATCGACGCACACGGGGCACCCGGCGTGGTAGAACCTGGCGATCTTCATGACGAACTCCTTTCGTGAGACTCCGCCGCCGGTCACGCGCCGACGGCCTCTCTCCCTTCGATCAGCACCTTCCACAATCGCTCGCGCCCGGCGGCGTCGGCCCGCTCGTGGTCCGGGCAGTCGAATCGCAGCCCGCCGTCCGCCAGCGGCGCGTCCACGAACGCACAGTGGTGCGGGCGGGCCGAGTCCGCGTGCACGCGCGGCCGGAAATGCACGCACGTCGCGCACATCCGCGCCACGGGAATCCGGCCCGACTCCTGGAACCGACGGAGTACCTTCATCACCGCGCGCGTCAGCACGCCGCGCTCCACCTCGTCCAGCGCGTCAATCGCCCCCAGGAGCGCGTCGGGCCACAACGCCTCCGCCCCGGCCATCGCACGCCCGCGCTCCGTCAGCCGAACCTCCACGCAGCGCCGATCAGACTCGGAGCGGACCCGCCGGATGAGCTCCTTGCGGACCAGCGCGGCGACGGCGTCGCTGGCCGTGGGCTGAGTCACCGCCAACTCCGATGCCAGCCGGGATACCGTCAGCCCACGCTCGCCCCGCGCCGCCAGCACCGCCAGGGCCTGGGCCTGCGTGGGCGTCAGGCCCCGCGGCCCCTGCGTCGCCCAGGCATGATGCCGCAGCGCCAGCGCGATCTTCGACAGGCCCGCCGCCAGCCCATGCTCCGGCCCGCGGGCCGGTGCATCCCCCGCCCGTCTTGTCCCCTCCGACATATCCATAGGACTCCTATGTATATCACGGCTTGGGGGCCGGGTCAACCCGTGCTCGCCGGTTTCGGGGAGAAGCTGGCGGCTCCGCTCGACTCCCGTCCGCCACCGATAGACTTGACCGACGACCTGCTGATTCAATCTATAGTGGCTTGGGGTCGGGTATGGCGGAGCGAACACAACAAGTTGTGGGTGCGGGCGACGCGATGCCCATCGGCGATCGGTTCGTGCACCTTCACCTGCACACCGAGTACTCGCTGCTCGACGGCGGGAACCGAGTCGAGAAGCTCGTCTCGCGCGTCGCCGAACTGGGCATGGACGCCGTCGGCGTCACCGACCACGGCAACCTCTTCGGGTCAGTGGCGGTCTACACGGAGTGCCGGGAGCGTGGCGTGCGCCCGATCCTCGGGGTCGAGGCCTACGTCACGCCCCCCGACAAGCCGCGCACCGACCGCACCTACTCGGGCGGGGGCGAGGGCGGGTTCCACCTTGTCCTTCTGGCGCAGAACGACGCCGGTTGGCGCAACCTGATGGAGTTGTGCTCCGAGGCCTACCTCACCGGCTTCTACTACAAGCCGCGCATCGACCGCGAGCTGCTGGAGAGGCACGCCGAGGGCCTGATCGCCATCAACGGGCACCTGGGCTCCGAGATCGGCGAGCACCTGCTGGCGTTCGAGCAGAACGGCGACGAGAAGCACTGGGCCGCGGCGGTCGAGAGCGCGCGCTGGCACGCGCACGTCTTCAACCGCGGGCCCGAGCCCCGGTTCTACGTGGAACTCCAGCACCACGTGCCCGAGCAGAACTCGATCAACCCGCACCTGATCCGGCTGGCGGAGGAGCTCGGGCTGCCGCTGGTCGCGACCAACGACGCGCACTTCCTGCGGCGCGAGGACCACGACGCCCACGACACGCTCATCTGTATCTCCACGGGCAAGGCCAAGAGCGAGCCCAACCGAATGCGGTACTCGCGGGAGCTCTACGTCAAGAGCCCGTCGGAGATGCGCCGGCTCTTCGAGGCGTACGGCGAGGCCGGGCGCGAGGCGTGCGACAACACCGTGCGGATCGCGCGCCGGTGCGACGTGTCGCTGCCGATCGGCGCCAAGCACGCACCCATGGTGCGGGTGGTGCGACGTTCGGGGGCGGCGCTCGACGCGCCCGGGTTGCCGACGCGCGACGAGGCGCGGTTCGGGGGCGACCTGTCGGCGTGGTACGACGCCTTCTGCGCCGAGTTCGAGGTCGTACCGCTGGAATCCGGCGGCGATCGGGCGCGGGCGCAGAGCGAGTGCGACGCGGCGCTTCGGCTGCTGGCCGAGGCCGGGTTCACGTGGCGCTACGGCGAGTCGGGCGCGGGCGACCCGGCCAAGAGATCCCGCCTGGAGCGCGAGCTGAAGGTTTTGTGCGACAAGGGGATCAGCGCCTACTTCCTGATCGTGTGGGACTTCGTCAACTGGGGGCGGCAGAACCACGTGCCGGCCCTGGCCCGCGGCTCGGGCGTGGGGACGATGGTGGGGTACGTGCTGGGGCTCTCCAACGCCTGCCCGGTGCGGTACGGGCTGCTCTTCGAGCGTTTCACCGACCCGGACCGCAGCGAGTTCCCCGACATCGACATCGACATGTGCCAGGACGGGCGGGCGCGGGTGATCGACTACGTCCGGCGCAAGTACGGGCACGTGGCCCAGATCATCACGTTCGGGACGCTCAAGGCCCGGGCGGCCCTGCGCGACGTCGGGCGCGTCATGGAGATGCCCCTGCCCGACGTGGACCGGATCTGCAAGATGATCCCGGAGGCGGTGGGGACGACGCTGGAGTCGGCCCTGGCCGAGCAGCCGGACCTGAAGAAGGCGTACGAGGGGGACGAGGCGGTGCGCCGCCTGGTGGACACGGCGGCGAGCATCGAGGGTCAGGCGCGGCACGCGGGGGTTCACGCGGCGGGCGTGATCGTCGCGACGCGGCGGCTGCAGGAGATCGTGCCCCTTTACACGCCCCCCGGCAGCGACGACGGCGGGGTGGTGACGCAGTGGGACGGCCCGACGTGCGAGCGGATGGGCCTCTTGAAGATGGACTTCCTGGGGCTGCGCACCCTGAGCGTGATCGAGCGGTGCAAGGCGCTGATCCGGCGGGGGCTGAGCGAGGACGAGATCTGGCGGGCGGTCGGGCGAAGAGAGGTGCCGAGGTGCCGAGGTGCCGAGGGGCCGAGGGGGGGGAAGAAGGAGCGTGCCGGGGGGGCTGGTGACGACGCCCCGGGCACCTTGACACCGTCGCGCCCCGACACCCCTCCTCCCCCCGACACCTCGGCGCACGCCCACCCGCTGGACCTGGACCGGCTGTCGTTCGACGACCAGAGGGTGTTCGAGGTGTTCCGGCGCGGGGACACGACGGGGGTGTTCCAGTTCGAGTCGCCGGGCATGCGGCGGCTGCTGGTGGAGATGAAGCCCGACCGCCTGGAGGACCTGATCGCGGCCAACGCCCTCTTCCGCCCGGGCCCGATGGACCTGATCCCGGCGTACAACCGGCGCAAGCACGGGCAGGACGCGGTGCCGAGGGTGCACGAGATCGTCGATCGGCACACCGCCGAGACCTACGGCGTGATGGTGTACCAGGAGCAGGTGATGCAGATCGTGCACGAGCTGGGGGGGATCCCGCTGCGTGCGGCGTACTCGCTCATCAAGGCGATCAGCAAGAAGAAGGAGAAGGTGATCGAGGCCGAGCGCACGCGGTTCGTCGAGGGCTCCGCCGGCAAGGGCCTCTCGAGGAAGGCCGGCGACGATCTCTACGAGCTCATCCTCAAGTTCGCGGGCTACGGCTTCAACAAGAGCCACAGCACGGGGTACGCGATCGTGGCGTACCAGACGGCGTACCTCAAGACGTACTTCCCGGCCCAGTACATGGCGGCGTTCCTCACCTACGAGAGCCAGGCCATGAAGGCCAGCGAGTGGATGCCGTACCTGGAGGACTGCAAGCGCACGCGTCGGATCGACCCGGCGACGGGGCGCACGCTGCGGACGGGGATCGAGGTCAAGCCGCCCGACCTCAACCTCAGCGACGCCGAGTTCACGGTGGTCTTCGACGGGGGCGAGCCGCGTGACGCGTGGCACGGGCACATCCGCTTCGGGCTGCGGGGCATCAAGGGCGTGGGGGAGAAGGTCGTCGGCGCGATCATCGCGGAGCGGGAAGGCGCCGAGGCAGGGGGGCATCGAGGCACCGGGGGCGAGGGGAAGAGGGCGTTCTCTTCGCTCTTTGACCTGTGCGAGCGGCTTCTGGCCCAGGGCCCGGGCGTGGTGAACAAGGCGGCGATCGAGGCCCTGGTCAAGTGCGGCGTGCTGGACTCGGTCCAAGGGCGCGAGCAGCGCAGCGCCATGCTCGCGAGCGTCGAGGGCGCCATCGGGGCGGGGCAGAAGGCCGCGGCGGACCGGGCCGCGGGGCAGGGCGCCCTCTTCGGCGGCGGCGGGGGCCCCACGAGCGCCCCCGCGGCCCTGGCCCGGGTCGCGCCCTGGACCGAGGCCGAGACCCTCGCCCACGAGAAGGAAGCCCTCGGGTTCTACGTGTCGAGCCACCCGCTGGAGCGCTGGGCCTTCTGGAGCGCGGTCTTCGCGACGTGCACCGTCGCCGGCGTCAAGGACCGGAAGAAGGACGAGCGCGTCGTGCTCGCGGGGCTGGTGCAGGCGGTCCGCACGTCGGTGATCCGCAACGGGTCGGCGGCGGGGCAGAAGATGGGCGTCGCCACCATCGAGGACACCAGCGGCAGCCTCCAGGGCGTCCTCTTCAGCGACGCCTTCGCCCGCTACGGGCACCTGCTCGAGATCGACAAGGTCGTCTTCGTGCTCGGGCGCGTCGATCACTCGCGCGGCGAGGCCCAGGTGCTCGTGGATCGCATCGTCCCCATCGAGTCCGTGCCCCTCCTGCCGGGGCGCGTGCGCGTCGCGATCGACGCCGCCAAGGCCAACGGCTCGGGGTCGGCGGCGGTCCAGCGCGTCGCCGATCTGCTCGTCGAGGCGGGTCGGCCCAAGGGCGAGGCCCCGGCCTTCCCGCTCGACGTGGTGATCGCCACCGAGTCGGGCGTGGTGTGGCTGGAGGCGGACCGCACGCGCGCCTTCCGCATGACGCCCGAGGACGTGGGCGAGCTGTCGGCGATCCTGGGGTCGGCCGGCTCGGTGCGCGTGGTGGGCGGCGTGAGCGTGGAGCGCGTCGACAACCGCCGCAAGTGGGAGACCCGCAAGGTCGCGGTGGGGTAGCCCCCCTTGGGGCGGGCCGCGCGGCGCCGCCATGATCGGTGCCCTGACCGATCGTCGTGTCTGCCGCCGACACGCCTGCGCCCCGGGCGGCACGGTCGTGGCCCACCCCTTCGCCGTGCCACGACTGTCGGGGCTCTGACCGACAGTCGTGTCTTCGGATCGCAAGCGCACGACTGTGCCCCGAGCGGCACAGTCGTGGCACGGTACCACCCGGACACGACCGTGGCACGACTGTCGGGGCTCGGACCGACAGTCGTGTCTTGGGATCGCAAGCGCACGACTGTGCCCCGAGCGGCACAGTCGTGGCACGGGTACCACCCGGACACGACCGTGCCACGACTGTCGGGGCTCTGACCGACAGTCGTGCCTTCGGATCGCAAGCGCACGACTGTGCCCAGGGCGGCACAGTCGTGGCACGGGAATCACCCGGGCACGACCGTGCCACGACTGTCGGGGCTCTGACCGACAGTCGTGCCTTGGGATCGCAAGCGCACGACTGTGCCCCGAGCGGCACAGTCGTGGCACGGTACCACCCGGACACGACCGTGCCACGACTGTCGGGGCTCTGACCGACGGTCGTGTCCTCAAGTCGCAAGCGCACGACTGTGCCCCGAGCGGCACAGTCGTGGCACGGGAACCACCCGGACACGACCGTGCCACGACTGTCGGGGCTCTGACCGACAGTCGTGCCTTGGGATCGCAAGCGCACGACTGTGCCCCGAGCGGCACAGTCGTGGCACGGTACCACCCGGACACGACCGTGCCACGACTGTCGGGGCTCTGACCGACAGTCGTGTCTTGGGATCTCAAAGGCACGACTGTGCCCCGAGCGGCACAGTCGTGGCACGGTACCACCCGGACACGACCGTGCCACGACTGTCGGGGCTCTGACCGACAGTCGTGTCTTGGGATCTCAAAGGCACGACTGTGCCCCGAGCGGCACAGTCGTGGCACGGGAACCACCCGGACACGACCGTGCCCCCGTGCGCGCGAGCACGGCTGTGCCCGGGGCGGCACGGTCGTGGCACCCAGCCCCCGCCCCGGTCAGGGCGGGGGCGCGTCGAGCACGAGGCTGAGGTAGGTGGTGGAGACGATGATCTTGCCGTCGATCACGGCGATGGAGCGCGGGTCCTCCCACATCTGGACCGGCTCGGTGGCGAGCAGGCGGCCTGAGGGGGCGTCGATGACCGCCAGGCGGGCCCACTGCGGGGCGTCGGGGTCGGGCGAGCGGGCGGCCCCGGCCCAAGGCGTGACGCTCTGCGGCTGGCGCTGGGTGGTGATGGTGACGAAGAGGCCCTCGGCGGGCTCTGGGGCGAGGACGGAGGGCCAGCCCACGAGGGCCGACGCGCCGACGGCGGCGCCGCGCTGATCGAACACGACGGTGCCGCCCGAGCCGCGGAGGGCGACGTGGGCGTCGAGGGCCGACGCGCGGACCTCGCCGCCGATGCCCAGGCGCCCGCGGGTGTCGAGCGGCTCGCGTCGGGGCTGCCCCGACTGGGCGTCGATGAGCCAGGCGATCCCGCCGCGCTCCAGCGCGACGAGGTGGGTGCCCGCGAGCCAGAGCTCCGCGATCCCGCCGCGCAGCGGCAGGTCGTCGACGCGCCACACGGGCACGTCGCTGTCGGCGCGGAAGGCGAGGAAGCGGCGTCCGGAGTTGACGACGGCGGTGCCCTGCTCGGTGAGTCGGACGGCGTCGGCGGTGTCGTCGAGAACGAAGCTCTGGACGGGCTTGCCCGAGCGGGCGTCGAGCATGAGGAGGTGGAAGGTGGTGTCGCCCGTGCCGGAGCGGTCGCCCCCCAGCACCGCGACGCCGGCGCCGACCGCCGCGTCGCGGAGGCGCGTCAGCCCGGCCTCGACCCACAGGCGCTGGCCCGTGCCCAGGTCGATCGCCACCACGGCCCCGTCGCGCCGCCCCATGAGCAGGGTGGTGGCGTCGGCGGCGAGCACGACCTCGGGCCCGGCGATCCCCGGGTCGGGCCAGGGGGGCAGGTCGCCGGCCCGCGGCGGCGCGGGCTGCTGGGCGAGCATGGCCATGAACTCCGGCGTCTTCCAGAGCGTCGCGCCGGTGAAGGCGTCGAGGCGCTCCACGTGCCCGCCGGCGTTGGTGGGCCAGTAGAGGTCGACGGCGTCGGCGGTAACGCGGAGGACGTCGGGCGGCGTCTGGTCGTAGGGGCGGGTCCACACGGGGCGGAGCGGGCCGCCGCCGGGCGCGGGCGCCAGCAGCCCGACCTGCCGCGTCACGAAGTTGAGCATCGTGAGGTGGTCGGTGGCGCGGCGGGCGCCCTGGCCCGGCCACTCGGCGTCGAACTGCGGGCGGTAGATCAGCCAGCCCTCGAGGACGTCGGCCTGGCGGACGACCGCCGACCCGATGCGCGGGCGGCGCGACGCCGAGTCCAGCGACGAGGCCAGGCGGGCGGAGACCGCCGCGGCGTCGAGGTGCACGCCGTTGATCGTGGGCGCGGAGCGCGGCATGGCGTCGGCGAACTGGGCCAGGGCCCGGAGGGCGGCGGGCGGGCGCCCATCGCGTTCCAGCCGATCGACGAGCCGGCCCGTGAGCTCCGCCAGCGCCCGCGCATGCTCCGACCGCCCCGCCCCCAGCCCGGCGCGGGCGGCGTCGATGCCCTGTCCGAGGGCGAGCGCGGCGGCGCGGGGTTGGCCCGCGGTCTCCCAGGACTGGGCGGCGGCCTGGTAGAGGTCGGGCGCCACGAGCGCGACGGGGTATTGGCGGGCCAGCTCCTCGAAGCGCAGCGCGAGCGCCGCGGGCGTCTGCCCCGGCACCGAAGCCCGCGCGGCTCCGAAGGCGATGCGGGCCTCCTCGTCGAAGCGCGAGTACGCCGCCGGGCCCGCCGACGCGATCAGGGCCTGCATCCGCTCCACGGCCCGGCGGCGGGCGGGGATGGGGATCGCGCCGTCGCCCCGCACCATCGTCTCGGCCAGGGCCGGGTTGAGCAGGACGCCCTGGTACACCTCGAAGGCCTGCACGGGCGCGCCGCGAATCTCGGCGAGGCGACCGCTCGCCAGCAGGTGCACGGCCCGCTGCGGCAGCGAGTCGGCCAGGCGCCCCGCGCGTTCCGCCAGGCACGCCACCATCTCGAGGTTGCCCGGGCGCAAGCCGGGCGCGGCGTCGAGCCCGTCCGACACGTGCGCGATGAGCAGGTCGAAGAGCCGGCGCCGCGTCGGGGCGAAGCGGTCGCCCAGGGGATCGGTCGCGAAGACCTCGAGCGCCCGGTCGCTGGCTTGGATCGCGACGTCGAGCACGCCGGCCCGCAGCGCGAGTTCGGCGTAGGTTACCGCCGGCCCCGGGTCGTCGGGCGAGGCCGCCAGGCGGCGCTCCAGCAGCGCCTGGGCCCTCTCCCACGTCAGGTAGGAGCTGATCCGCTCGTGGTCCACCGCCAGCAGGTTGTCCTCCCCCGCGATGAGGTTGCCCACGGCGCGGAGCGGAACGGTCCGCGGCGTGTCGGGCGCGAACGGGTCGATGAGCACCAGCCCGTCCCGCGTCGGCACGCCGAGCCGATCGCCCAGCGCGACCGCCCGCCCCTTCGACGCCGCGCCGACGAGGGGCCCCGGGCGGATCGTCCCCTTGCCCAGCTCGGCGATCGGGACGAACATGACGCGCTCCGGGCCGATCGCGGCGAGGAGCGGCCCCACGCGGACCAGGTAGCGAGGCGAGCCCAGGTCGGGCGCGCCGCGCGAATCGAGGATCGCCCCCGATTCCAGATCGAGCCGGAGCACGACCTGTCGGGCCCCGTCCAGCGCGACCATGGTGTCGCCGTCGATGATCGGGCGCCCGCCCGACCACGGGCCGATCTCGCCCGAGGCCATCCAGGTGACGGCCGAGGGCAGCGTGCGGACCCAGCGCACGCGCCCGCCGTGGGCCTCGACCGCGACGGCGGCGCCCAGCTCGTCGGAGCGGTAGTAGACGCCGCGGTGCGCCACCCCCGATTCGGCCATGCGGCTCTGCTGCTGGTACGCCATCACCCCGGTGCTCGCGAGCGTGCGCGTCCAGCGCGTCGCCCCGGTGAACAGGTCCAGCCCAACGAGCACCGAGCTGGCGACACGCCGGGCGCTGGCGTTGCGGCGCAGCGAGAGCACCACCGTGTCGGCGTCGATCACCGGCGCGCCCCGGAGCGTGGTCTCGTTCAGCCCCGCGTCGTACACGGGCAGCGCGTGCGCCCACCGCACGCGCCCGTCCGCGGCGTTCACGCCGAAGACCCGCGAATCGCCCACCCGCCCGCTCCCGATCTGCGAGAGGCCCCCCGACGCCACCGCCACGCCCGCGGGAGACACGGCGACGGCGCCGGCGTCGTCCAGCAGGCGGAGCGTGCCCGGGTTGAACAGCAGGTCGCCCGCGCCCTCGGGGCTCCCGTCCCGCGAGACCCGCGTGAAGTGCACCGTCCACAGGGGGTTGAGCGTGTAGCGATCCAGCGCCGCCAGGGCGGCTCCGTCGTTCACCAGCACCATGTCGCCGAACAGCGTCGGGAGCACCCACGGCGCGAACTCCATCCGCTCGTCGCCGGGCATCCACCCCCCCGGCACCGCGTCCGCCAGCCGCTCCGACGTCGGCCCCGCGAGCGCCACGCTCTGCAGCGGCTCGGCGCCCAGGTGGGCCAGGTCGGGCAGGGGCGAGGGATCCAGGGGCGTCCGGGCGGACATCCGGGCGCCGGGCGGGGACTCGGCGCTCTTCGACGAGCCCGTCACCCCCGCCTCCTGCGCCCACGTCCGGGCCCATTCCCACGCGTCCGCGCGGTCGAGGTACGACGCGACCCGCAGGGCCAGTTCGGCGGCCTGCCGGTCCAGCGACCCGTCCGAGCGGTCCGGGTGCCCGCGGAGGGGCGCGAGCATGAGCCGGGCGGCGTCGAACCGGGCCGCGTCCAGGTGCCGCTGGGCCAGTTGCATCGCCGCCCGGAACCCCGCCGTCGTCAGCGGGCGCACGGATTCGACCGCCTCGATCTCGCCCTCCTCGAGCTGGCGCTGCGCCACGGGCTCCTCGAGCTCCCGGTGCCTGGCGAGCAGTTCGGGCGACGCCAGCAGCGTGCGCACGATCGCGCCGCGGACGGGCAGGTACAACTGCGGATCGGCGGGCGAGGCGAGCACGCGGTGCCCTTCGCGCTCCATCAGGTCCTGGAGCAGGCGGCACGCCGACTCCACGTTGTTCGACTGCACCAGTTCGCGGACGCGGATCAGCCCGTCGCGGGCGGCGACCGAGTCGTCGGCGAAGACGGGCGAGAGCTGGCGGGCCTGCGCTCCGACCGCGAGGGCCGCCAGCACGCCGATCGCCGCTCGCATCCGACCACTCGTCACGTGGGCACTCCCGGGGCGCGCGGGCTGGGCCGCTGCCCCTCGAAGGTTACCGGGGTCGCGGCGCGGGCCCGTGGCAAGATCGGCGATCTGGGAGGGCGCCGGAAGCCAATCCGGCCCGGTCCGGTCAACACCCGTCCCGCCCGGCCCGATGCCGAACCCCAGCATGACCACCATGCCCACGCCCGCCGGCGCGCTCTCGGTCCTTTGCGGTCCATTCCAGGGGCTGGCCGGCACCCACCGGCGCACGGCCCGCTTGGTCGGGCTGCTGGCCGTCCTGAGCGTGCTCAGCCTCGTTGACCTGTGGCTCACCCTCACGTTCGCGACCAGCGTGGGGATGCTCGAGAGCAACCCCGTGGCCCGGGCGGTCATGGCCATGGGCTGCCCCAACCTCCTGGCGGTCTGGAAGATCGCCTGCGTGGGGCTGGCCTGCGGGTTCCTCTTCTGCGCCCGCCGGTCGCGCTGGGCCGAGCCCGCCGCCTGGTTCTGCGTCGTGCTGCTCGTCTGGCTGACGGTGCGCTGGACGTCGTACATCGGCGAGATGGACCAGCTCACCGGGCTCCTGGGCAGCGCCGCCATGGTCGGCGATCCCAAGTGGGTGGTCATGGGCGACGCCAGCGTCCTGCCCTAACCCCACCCGGGGCCGCCGGCTGCGGTAGACTCGCCGCGGCATGACCCGACCCCTCCTGTCCCCCAAGACCATTCGCGTTCGCTCCGCCCTCCGGTTCGCCCCGCTTGGGCTCGGCGCGGCGATCGCCGCCGGCTGTGCCGGGCAGCCCGCCCCCAAGGCCGTCGCGGACGGCGTCACGCTCCGGCAGGCGAGCGACGCCGGCGCCGTCCTCGACCTGGCGGTCAGGGCCGCCAACTTCGGAGGCGACCCCCTGCCCCTCTCCACCGTCCGCTACCGGGTCTACGTCGATGGGCGCGAGGTGTTCGAGGGCTCGCGTTCGGCGGAGGCCACGCTCTCGCGCTTCGGCGAGCGCACCATCCACCTCCCCGCGGTGACCACCTCGCCGCCCGGCACCGAGTGGCGGGCCGAGGGCACGATCGAGTACGTCCCCTCCGGCGCCTTCGCCCGGGCCCTCTCCGAGCTGGGCCTGGCCCGGCGCACCATGCGCTTCGAGGGCGCGGGGACGCTCACGCGCTGAGGCGGGCGATCGCCGGGAGTTCAATGCGACTCCGCCCAAGCCGACGGTGACGACGCCACGCCGCATGGGGCTTGCAGCTTCCTGCCCGGCCCATCGGGGCCTTGAGCCCGTCGAGCCCCCGGAGTTGTGCTGGGCCATTCTGCTGCCCGCGGACCTTGGCGCGCAGCCCGTCACACCCGCACGAGCGGGTCGCGGTCGGTGGCGCTGACGGCGGTCTTGACGCCCGGCAGTTCCTTCTCGATGCGGCGGGCCAGGCGCGGCAGGTAGCCGCGCTCCGTGTTGGTGTGCCCCGCGAGGACGACCGACATGCCCGAGTGCAGCGCGGCCATGACTTCATGGTGCTTCATCTCGCCCGTGACGAAGACCTGGCACCCCTCGTCGCGGGCCAGCGGGGCCACCTCGCTGCCGGCCCCGGGGCAGACGCCCACGTGCGTGACCTGCTGCTCCAGCCCGGACTTGTCGAAGGCGGGCGTGGCGACGCGGACGGTGCACTCGCGCTCGGGCGTGCTGATCCAGGCCTTGAGTCGGCGGGCCAGCTCCACCAGCGTCACGGTCTTGTCGACCACCAGGCGCCGGCCCGACCCCACGCCGCGGTGCGGCTGCGGCGCCAACTCGTACACGTCGATCGCCGGTTGCTCGTAGGGATGGAACTGGCGGAGGGTCTCGAGGGCCAGGGGAAGGGCCGCCCTGGAGCAGACCATCTCGAGGCGGTGCTCCGACGCCGTCTCCAGCCGACCCGCCTCGCCCACGGTGGGGCGGGTCCCGGGCTGACCCAGGAACGTGCCCACGCCGGGCGTCGCGAAGGAGCAGACGTGGTAGGCGCCGATGATCCCTGCCCCGGCGGTGGCCATGGCCTGGCGCAACTGGTCGAGGCTCCCGACCGGCACGAAGGTCACGAGCTTGACCTCGCTGGTGGCGGGCCGCGTCGTGTGGGCCCGCAGGGCCCGGCAGTCGCCCCGGATCTTCTCTTCCTTCCCCGGCTCCACGCCCGAGAGCCCCTCGCACAGCCAGTCGGTCATGCCGCCGGGAGAGGCGTCCACCGCCGTGTGCGGCGTGTAGATCGCCAGCCCCGCCTCGATGGCCCGCAGCAGCAGGCGCTCCCGCGGCGACTGGGCCGTGATCCGCGACAGCGGCTCCCAGATGGGCGGGTGGTACGCGACCAGGGCCCCGGCCTTCATCGCCACCGCCTCGTCGAGCACGCGCTCGGTCAGGTCGATGGTCAGGAGCACCGGGCCCGACAGGGCCCGCTGGGCGTCGCCCACGAGCAGGCCCACGCGGTCCCACGGCTCGGCGTACTCCGGCGGGGCGATCGTCCGCATGGCCGACACAAGATCCGCGACTTTCATGGCCGCTCCTTGCCGCGGCACCGACCCGGCCCCCGGAGCGCCAGACCCCCGGAGCCGATGCCGACGGCCCCTAACGGTACGATCCCCGCGTGAGCGAGCCTATCGAGCGCCGGGCCCACGCCAAGATCAACCTGTGCCTCTCCGTGGCCTCTCCCGAACCCGCCGGTTCGCCCCGCGCGGGGTGGCACCGCATCGCCTCCTGGTTCCACGCGATCGACCTGCACGACACCGTGACGCTCCGGCGCCTGCCCGAGGGCGCCGCGAGCGAACTCCACGTCGATTGGGCGAGCGATGCGCCCCGCCCATCGCCCATCGACTGGCCCCCGGAAAAGGACCTGGCCCTGCGTGCCCTGCGCCTGCTCGAGGCCCACCGCGGCCGCGCGCTGCCGACGCGGATCCACGTCCGCAAGCGGATCCCGGCGGGGGGCGGGCTGGGGGGCGGGTCCAGCGACGCCGCCGCCGTGCTGCTCGGCGCCGACGCCCTCCACGGCCTGGCGCTGCCGCTCGCGGACCTGGCGGCCCTCGGGACCCGCCTGGGCTCCGACGTGCCGTTCTTCATCGACGAACAGAACCCGCCGCGACCCGCGCTGGTCACGGGGTTTGGCGACGGGGTGGAGCGGGTCGGGCGCATCGTCGGCGAGCTCGACCTGTGCGTGCCGGCGTTCGGGTGTGCGACGCACGCCGTCTACGCCGCCCTCGATCGCGCCGGGCGGATCGCGCCCGCCGACGCGGCACGCGTCCGGTCGGCGATCGAGTCGGCCCGGCGGGGTGGGCTGGCGTCGGCGGACCTGTTCAACGACCTGGCTGGCCCGGCCGGTGCGGTCGAGCCCCGGCTGGCGGCGTTGGTCGACGCCCTCCGGTGTTCGGGCTGGGAGCGCCCGCGGGTGACGGGGAGCGGGTCGTGCGTCTTCCGAACCGCGACGGGGCCCATGATCCCGGCCTCGGCGCGGGCCGATGATGGGGGCGGGACGATCCTGCGCGTCCGACTGGTGTAAGGTGGGCCGAGGGACTCGCGGAGCCAAGCGATGGGCAGCAAGCCGGTGTGCGGGATCGACCTGGGCGGCACCAACATCCAGATCGGCGTCGTCGGCCCCAAGGGCAGGCTCCTGGGCGAGAGCAAGAAGAAGACCAAGGCCGACGAGGGACAGGACGCCATCCTGTCGCGACTGATCGACGGCGTGGACGAGGCCTGCGCCGCCGCGGGCATCGCCCGGCGCGACCTGGCCGCCATCGGCATCGGCGCCCCCGGGGCCATCGACCCCGACGCCGGCGTCGTCCTCGAAGCCGTCAACCTGCGCTGGACGGACATGCCGCTGGCGTCCGTTCTGTCCAGGCGGGCGGGCGTGCCGGTGGTGGTCGACAACGACGTCAACGTCGCGGTGTGGGGCGAGTACCGCTACGGGTCCGGGCGCGGCGCGTCCGACATCCTGGGTGTCTGGTGCGGGACGGGGATCGGCGGCGGGCTGATCCTCGACAATCGCCTCTACTACGGGCGCTTCAAGACCGCCGGCGAGATCGGGCACACCATCCTCCTGCCGCAGAACCCGCCCGGCTCGCGCTCGCTCGAGCACAACTGCTCCCGCACCGCCGTCGTCGAGCGCATCGTGCGGCTCATCAGGGCCAACCGCAAGAGCGCCCTCACCGACATGTGCGAGGGCGACTACGACAAGATCAAGAGCCGCATGCTCGGCAAGGCCTACGCCGACGGCGACGCGCTCACCGTCGAGGTCGTCGATTCCGCCGCCGAGCTCCTCGGCATCTCCATCGCCGGCGTCGTCACGCTGCTCTCGCTGGAGCGCATCATCCTCGGGGGCGGGCTCGTCGAGGCCCTGGGCAAGCCCTTCGTCGAGGGCGTGCAGAAGTCGGTCAAGCGACACGTCTTCCCCGACCGCTGCCGCAAGGTCGAGGTGGTCGCCAGCGAACTGGAGGACCACGCGGGCGTCCTCGGCGCCGCCGCCATCGCCGTCGAACGCCTCAACCTCAACGGCAAGGACTGACCGGGACCACCTGCCCGCTCGCCGGACTCCCGAACACCCCGCGTACTTCCTACGCACACGCCCCTCCTCTCCGGCGGTCGGCGGGATCCTGGCGCGCGACGAATCGGCGAATCTGAGCGCAATTCCCGCGGATTTGTGGCCAGGTGCGCACCAGCGCGCATGTTCTATGAAGGAGGCAAGCCTCGTCTGCCGGGCCCGCTCGGGGCGGGCGGACGAGCCGACGCGTGCGGCGTCCGGGGGGCGCGGTCGAACCGAGGAGTCACACTGCCGCGGCACCACGCACGGTTCGCGGCGGCTTTGAGCGAGCCGGTCCGCCCGGCAAGGACCTTGCGCACTTCTCGTGGGGGTCGTCTCCCCGACGCAAGATCCCGCGGCGCGCCGCTTCGGCTCGTGCTGGGAGAGTGAGCATGTACAAGGGAACATTCGCGATCGCCGCGGCGGCGTTGGCCACCGGTGCGCAGGCCCAGAACTTCTTTACCGGGTTCGAGGCCCCGACCTACTCGGCCTCGGGCGCGGGGGTGCCGCTGACCGTGGGGATCAACAACCCGGCGGGCGGGCAGGACTCGTGGTACCTGCCGGCCGGCATCGCCAGCAACGTCCACACCTACGCCGGCAACGCCCCGGGCTTCGTCCAGAACCCGACCGGCGGCGACCAGTTCGTCTCCGGGATCAGCGGGGGCGGCACCAACTTCGCCCGCGCCCAGCGCAACTTCGCCTTCGACGCCGGCCAGTTCACCATCGCCTGGGACATGGCCGCCATGTTCCTTGCCACCGGCGCGTCGGCCATCAACCTGTCCAGCATGTCCCTGCAGCACGACACGGTCCCGGCGGGCCAGTTCCGCCAGTTCATCGCGCTCAACAACTTCGTCGACCTCGCCAACCCCGCCGCAGGCTGGAAGGCGGAGTTCAACGTCTTCAACGCCGCCGGCGGCGCGCTCAACAACCAGTCCCCCGGCACCACCTGGGCCGCCCTCCAGGTCAACCACTGGTACCGCCAGTCGGTGACGTTCGACCTGGCGACGAACCAGATCGTGTCGATCTCGCTGGAGGACTTGCATTCGGGAGTGGTCACCGCGACCTCGCCGGTGGGGTGGTACATGACGGGCGGGGCGGCGTCGACGCTGGCGCTTCCCAACGCGTACCGCATGTTCGTGGGCGGGGCCGCGGGCAACGCCATGGGGTGGGACAACGTCTCGGTGGTCCCGGCTCCGGCGACGCTGGCCCTCATGGGCTTGGGCGCCCTGGCCGCCGCGCGCCGGCGCCGCGCCTGAACGCGATCACGCGGTGACCTTTCACGAGGGCCGTCCGGCCGACCGGGCGGCCCTCGTTCTTCACGCCGCCGATCGGAGCGTGCCCCGGCAAGGCCGCCCGGCGGGGCGTGCCCGCGCGACACCCGTCGATCCGTGCTCCGAATACGATGACGACGAGGAACACCGTGATGCCGCACGCCCTGGCCGCGCTGCTCGTGATCTGTCTCCCGCCCGCCGACCCGGGCGTGCGGTCGCCCGCCGAGGCCGTCAGCCAGACCCGGCTCATGGAATTCGTGCGGGCCCTGCCCGAGAAGCGCAGCCTGGCCGGGGGGCCCGAGCACGCCGAGGGTGTCCGCGCCGCCGAACGCCTCATCGTCGACACGCTCAGGGAGATCGGCTACGAGCCGACGCTGCACGGGTTCGCGTGGGCCCCGCGCTCCCAGCGCCAGGAGGGCCAGCCCGACCCGCTCTGGAACAACATCACCGTGGAGATCCCGGGCGTCGAGATCCCGGACGAGCTGATCATCGTCGGGGCCCACTTCGACGCGGTGTCCGCGGGCCCGGGGGCCGACGACAACGCCTCGGGGACCGCCGGGCTCATGGAGATCGCCCGGGCCCTCAAGGGCCGACCCATGAAGCGGACCGTGCGCCTGATCTTCTTCAACGGAGAGGAGGTCGGTCTGGTGGGCTCGATCCGCTACATCGCCGAGCACATGCCCGTGGAGAAGCGCGACAAGCCGCGCCTGATCGGCATGATCAGCCTGGAGATGCTGGGGTTCTTCACCGACGAGGCGGGCAGCCAGCGCAGCCCGCTGCCGCCCGTGCCCGGCGTCTTCGATCCGCCCACGGTGGGCGACTTCATCGCCGTGACCAGCACGCGGTCGCACGCCGCGTTCGCCAAGCGCCTCGACGAGGAGATGCGCCGGGCCAGCCCGGGGCTCAGGACCGTGCTGGCCGCGGAGCAGATCCCGGACTTCCCCCTGGTCCCGCGCGACATCCTGCGCTCCGACCACGGCTCGTTCCTCATGGCCGGGCTCCCGGGCGTGATGGTCACGGACACGGCCAACTTCCGGAACCCCAACTACCACAAGGCGACGGACACGGCGCAGACCCTGGACGGGCCGCGCTTCGCCGCGGTGGTGAGGGGCGTGGCGGGTGCGGTGGTCGCGATCGCCGAACCTTCGGAGGCCCGGCCCTGACCGACCTCAGGCGGTAACGTCGAGGTCGCCCATCAGGCGCTCCAGCGCCGCGTCGAGGCGGGCGCTGGTCACATACGTCCCCGCGGCGATCTGGGCCTTCACGTCCTCCACCAGCCCGATCCGCAGGTGACGCGACCCCGCCCGATCCTGCCCGCCGCTCAACTCGACCAGGTCCGTGCCGCGGGTCACGCGGGCGCCGGCACGGGCCGGCGTGTCGCCCGCGGGCCGCTGCGGGAGAGCGGTCGAGTGCGAGCTGGCGATCGAACAGATGTCCATCCGAACTACTCCGGGCGGGGACGCGTGACTTGTCCGGGCCTCCCGCCCCTGACCCACCCCCAAGCCCCCGGCGTGGAACGGTGGGGTCGGCTCCGCCGACACCCTCCCTATCGACGGGTCCTTTCGCCCGCCTCCAAAGATGAACCGATCCCCAAACCCCGCGCAAGAATCACCCGTCCGCCCCCCTCCGCCACGGGGGGTGTACCCTAACAAAGTGACCCCATGACAACGACTAACAGCCACCCCCACGACCCCCGCCGCGAGCGCGACTCGGTCCACTGGGCCGCGCTGGTCGTCGCCGCGCTGTTGCTGGTGGGCTGCGGCGGGGGGGGCCCCAAGGACCGGCTCGACGGCTACGCCGCCCAGTCGGGCGAGGTGCTCGGCACCAACCCCAGGCCCGCCGGCCGCCACGCCATGCCCTGGGAGTTGGGCGAGCCCGCCGACGCGTCGGCCCCGACCCAGACCCCGCGCGACTGGGCCATCGCCCTGGCGCTCTTCCCGCAGAACGAGTCCGCCCAGGCCCGGCAGGCGCTGGCGCGCGCCCAGAACGATGGATTGACCGGCGCGTACCTCCTCCCGCGGCGCAGCGGCTGGGCCGTGGCCTACGGACGCTACGACTCGCCCGAGTCCCCGCAGGCCCAGCGCGACCTGGCGATGGTCAAGGGGAGGCAGGTGGGCGACGCGCGCCCCTGGGCCGGGGCGATGCTCATGCCCCCGGAGCAGCAGGCCGCGGCGGGGTCGCTCCCGGACCTGGACCTCCGCAACGCGCGGCGGCTGTTCGGCAAGGCGGCCCGGTACACCCTCCAGATCAACGCCTATGCGCGCGCCGACGGAGGTCGTCCGTCCGAGTCGGAGCTGGGCGAGTTCCGAAGAGCCGCCGAGCAGGGGGCCCAGGAGCTGCGGCGCCAGGGCGAGCGGGCGTTCTACTACCACGGGCCCAACATGAGCCTGGTGACCATCGGGGTCTTCGGCGACGACGACATCTCCGGCAGCGACATCGACGAGCTGGGGCGATCCACGCCGCGGCCCGAGAGCATGGCCCTCCAGGACGCGCGGCGGAAGTTCCCGCACATGCTGCTCAACGGCAGGGGGTTGAAGGTGCGTTCGCCCGGGGCCGTCGAGGGCACGCTGACGCGGAGCGAGCTGGTGCAGATCCCGGAGAAGTAGGGTTCAGCCGCCCGGGGCGCGGACGCCGGCGATCGCGAGCGGCTCGATGGCGAAGACGCGCCAGACGCCGTCGTCCCCCCGGCGCCAGTCCAGGCGCCAGTAGGAGAGGTGCGGGTAGGCGGTGGCCTCGGGGACGACGGTGACCTTGACCTGCGTGCGGGCCAGGTCGGGCCCGTCGAGCGTCGCCTGCACCCGGCCGACGCGGGCCTCGTTGACGCGGTACGCGCCGCCCAGCGTGCGTTCGACCTCGCGGAGGATGCCGTCGCGGTCGAGCCCGGCGGGGGCGCGGAAGTAGGCGAGCGTGGCGTCCTGGTCGAGGATGCGGGCGACGTCGGCGACACGCACGTCGGCGACGGCGCGGACCAGGTCGCGGCTGCGGCGGGCGACCGCCTCGCGATCGGTCGTGACCAGCACGGCCAGGGCGCACCACGCCGGGGCGAGCGCCGCCATCGCCAGCGCGATGAGCAGCGCCCGCCGACGACCGCCGGCGAGCCCCGTCCAGGCGACGATCGCGGCGACGAGCAGCAGGGCGACCACGGCGGGGAGTGGCCGCTCGAAGAGGAGCGCTTCCCACAGGGGAGGCCGCGGCAGGTCGGGCGGGGGCGTGACCTGGACGAGCGGCATGGAGATTCCTATGCGCGATCGCGCGCGGGGGGGGGACGAGGACACAAACGACGCGGAGCGACTGTCCGTCGATTCGGCCATGCGGCGGGCTCTGTTGGGGGGCGGGGTTGCAGGGGCGGCAGCCCCCGCATTCGTGGGCATCGAGATTGTGCTGCGATGATCCGCGACCACCAGACACGGAGAGGAGATGGGCGCAGACGCCACTGGATTGCAAGCCGTTGTCAAGGAGAGCCTTGACAGGCACCTTGGCGACATCGAGAAGTCGATGGACCGCGATGCCGTGGCGGTCTGGTGGCGCGAGTCGGAAGTCCGTGGACGGATGCGCTCCGGGTGCCACGGGTCATCGGGCGCCTCGCCCGTGACCCGTGCGGCTGTTCGACGCCCGTCCGGACGCCGGCACGGGCGACCGCCGGGCGGATCGCCCGTGGCACCCGCGGCGCCCGCCCGCGCCTTTGGGCGCATTCTTCCGACGCACGCCACGAGTGGTGTGTGTCGGAAGTCCGTGGACGGAGCGCTCCGGGTGCCACGGGTCATCGGGCGCTTCGCCCGTGACCCGTGCGGCTGTTGGACGCCCGTTCGGACGCCGGCACGGGCGAGCCGCCGGGCGGCTCGCCCGTGGCACCCGCGGCGTCCGCCCGCGCCTTTGGGCGCATTCTTCCGACGCACGCCACGAGTGGTGTGTGTCGGAAGTCCGTGGACGGAGCACTCTGGGTGCCACGGGTCATCGGGCGCTTCGCCCGATGACCCGTGCGGCTGTTGGACGCCCGTCCGGACGCCGGCACGGGCGAGCCGCCGGGCGGCTCGCCCGTGGCACCCGCGGCGTCCGCCCGCGCCTTTGGGCGCATTCTTCCGACTCACGCCACGAGTGGTGTGTGTCGGAAGTCCGTGGACGGAGCACTCTGGGTGCCACGGGTCATCGGGCGCTTCGCCCGCTGACCCGTGCGGCTGTTGGACGCCCGTTCGGACGCCGGCACGGGCGAGCCGCCGGGCGGCTCGCCCGTGGCACCCGCAGCGCCCACCGGCGCCTTTGGGCGCATTCTTCCGACTCACGCCACGAGTGGTGTGTGTCGGAAGTCCGTGGACGGAGCGCTCCGGGTGCCACGGGTCATCGGGCGCTTCGCCCGTGACCCGTGCGGCTGTTCGACGCCCGTCCGGACGCCGGCACGGGCGATCGCCGGGCGGATCGCCCGTGGCACCCGCGGCGCCCGCCCGCGCCTCTGTGCGCGTTCTTCCGACTCGCGCCACTAGGGTCCCATCGTGCTTGGTATGGACCTCGGCGTCCGTGACGCGGTCGAAGCGATCGACAACCGGCGAGCGAACAAGCGAATCGCGGTCATCCTCGACACACCCGGCGGAAACGCCGAAGTCGTCGAACGCGTGGTGGACACCATCCGTTCGTTCCACGACGACGTGGCCTTCGTGATCCCCGCCAGCGCCGCGAACGGCCTGTTGGACCGCACCGCTGGTCGCGCTCGCAGCCACGTTCCGATCGGCCCTTCGGGGCCAGCAACAGAGAGCCTCCACAGAGCGGCGGGACGGCTGTGCCACCAGAGTGAAGGAAGCACACCGCCGGGATGGCGGCGGTGCCCGGTCTGACGGGGGCGGTGCCTGGTCGATGAGTGGAGCGCGGGGGGAGGCCCGGCCGATGTTGGGGATGGGCGGCGGTGCGCGCCCGATGAATGACGACCCCGTACAACCCCCAATCCGGGCCGGACTCGTTTCCCTTGGCGGCGCCGACGCTGTCGCGGAACCTGGCGGCGCTGCGGGCCTCGTCGCCGGCAACGGCGCGGCGCGTGGCGGAGGCGCAGCCGCACCCGGGGCTGCGCTGGGTCGAGGCCGACGACGGCTGCCTGTCGGCGACGCTCGAAGTCGAGGGCGTGGAGCGGCAACTGGCGAGCCTGCGCCAGCCCCGGCAGGAGGGGCGGCGCCTGGCTGATCAGGTGGACCCGTTGTCGGCGGGGGCGGTGATCATCAACGGGTTCGGGCTGGGGTACCACGCCGAGGCCATGGCCGGGAGGATGCGCCGGGCTGGGGTGGTGCTGGTGTTCGAGCCGGACGTGTCGCTGCTGCGGGGGGTGCTGGAGCGGATCGACTGCTCGGAGTGGATCGCCGAGGCGAACATCGCGGTATTCACGGACGCGGAGGACTCGGCGGCGGTGGCGTCGGTGTGCGCTGGGATCGAGCCGGTGCTGGCGATGGGGGTGAGGATCCTGGACCACCCGCCCAGCCGAGCGCGCCTGGGCCCGCTGGCGGCGGAGTTCGGGAGGACGTTCGCGGGGCAGTTGCGGGCCGTGCGTCTGCAACTGGTGACGAGCCTGCTGCAGGTGGAGACCACGATCCGCAACGTGCTGATGAACGTGGACCACTACGCGGCGTCGGCGGGGGTGGCGGACCTGAAGGGGGTCGCGGCGGGGGCGCCGGCGGTGGTCGTGTCGGCCGGGCCCAGCCTCGAACGCAACATCCGGGCCCTGGCCCGACCGGGCGTGCGCGAGCGCGTCGTCATCGTCGCGGTGCAGACGGTGCTCAAGAAGCTGCTGGCCCACGGCATCCGCCCGCACTTCGTCACGGCCCTGGACTACCACGAGATCAGCCGACGCTTCTACGAGGGGCTGACCGAGGCGGACGTCGAGGGCGTGACGCTGGTGGCGGAGGCCAAGGCCAACCCGGCGATCCTCGGCTCGTTCCCGGGCGTCATCCGCTGCCCGCGCGACCCGATCCTGCACGGGCTGATCGGCGACGGGGTCGATCGGGGCGAGCTGGTGAGCGGGGCGACGGTGGCCCACCTGGCCTACGGGCTGGCGCGGCACCTGGGGTGCGACCCGGTGATCCTGGTCGGGCAGGACCTGGGGTTCACCGACGGGCAGTACTACTCGGCGGGGGCGGCGATCCACGACGTGTGGGCGGGCGAGCTCTCCGAGTTCAACTCGCTGGAGATGATGGAGTGGCAGCGGATCGCGCGGTTCGGGCCGGCCCTCCAGCGCGCCACCGACGTCTTCGGGCGCCCCATCTTCACCGACGAGCAGATGCTCACCTACCGCCTCCAGTTCGAGCGACTGTTCGAGGCGGACGAGCGGAAGGGCCTGCGGACGATCGACGCGACCGAGGGTGGCGTGTCCAAGCGCCACACCGAGCCCATGACGCTCGAGCACGCGCTGGACCTGGCGGTCGCGCCGCTGTCGCTGCCCGAGTGCGGTCGGCCCGGGCGGGCGGACGGGGCGACGAGAGAGCGCCTGGTCGAGCGGTTGCGGGGGGTGCGGCGTGACGCCGGGCGCATGGCGGCCCTCTCGCGCCAGACCGCCGACCTCCTCCGCGTGATGGAGGAGCACCACGCCGACCAGGAGCGGGTGAACCGCCTGATCGGTCGTGTGGATTCGATCCGTGACGAGGTGGAGGGGCTGGAGCCGGCGTACGGGCTGGTGCACTTCCTGAACCAGACGGGGACGCTCAAGCGCTTCAAGGCGGACCGTGCCATCGACGTGGCGCCGGACCTGGGGGCGCTGGAGAAGCAGAAGCGTCAGATCGAGCGCGACATCGTGAACGTGGAGTGGCTGGCGCAGGCGGCGGACCAGGTGGGGAGCCTGCTCGACGACGCCGCGCGGGCCCTCGGGGGCGCCCCCAAGATCACGCGCGATCCGGCGCCGCCGGTGCTTCCGTCCGACGAGGAGGACGGCGCGGACCCGTCGCGACGGCGGAGGGTCGCCGCGGTCATCGTCGTGGACCACCGGGGCGACGCCTTCGGGCTGGGGCGGGACGCGGGGGCGGAGGTGGCGTCGGGCGAGCCGGGGCTGCGGCTGACGCTGGCGCGGCTGCGGCGCTGCCGCGAACTGGACTCGATCGTGCTGATCTCCGACGACGAGAGCGCGACGCGTCGGCTGGCGGGTGACCTTGCGAGCGGGGCGGGCCCCGCGGTGCGGGTCGTGGGCGCGGACCTCTCGGGCTGGCGCCGGCGGGCGCGGTGCGTGCGCGGGGCGCGGCTGTGGTCGCGGTGGTGCTGGCGCGGCGGGCTGGCGTCGATGACCGTCCACGACGAGGCCCTCGACCCGGTGCTGGTCGCGGGCGCCCTCGCCGACGCGGGGCTCGACGCGGTCGTGCCCGTCGGCGCCGACTGGTGCCTGGTGGACGCGGTGCTGGTGGACGGGGTGGTGTCGCGGTACCGCGAGCGGCCCGACCGGCACCGGGTGACGTTCACGCTGGCCCCGCCTGGGCTGGCGGCGTGCGCCGTCGACCTGTCGGTGGTGCGCGAGCTGGCGCGCGGGCAGGCGAGCGTGGGCGTGTTCGCGACGCTGGGGGGCCTGCTGGGGTACAACCCCATCGCGCCGCGCCTGGACCCGATCGCCAAGGGCGAGTGCGTGCACGTCTCGCCCCGCGTGCGCGACCTGCAGGAGCGCGTGGTCGCGGACGACGCGCACGGGCGCCGACTGGTGCGGGGCGCGATCGAGGCGCTGGGCGAGGGGTGGGTGTCGGCCCGGGCCGACGAGATCGCCGGGGCGGTGGAGCGCTCGGGGCGGGGCGGTCCGGCGCGCCTGATCCACCTCGAGATCACCACGAGGCGGGCGAGGTCGATCGGGCCGGACCTGGCGGAAGCGCCGGGCGCCCGCTCCGACATGGACGAGGCGCACCTGGGTGAGATCATGGCGCCGCTGCTGACGCCCGGCGATCGCGTGGGCGTGACGCTGGGGGGCGCGGGCGACCCGCTGCTGCACCCGCGCTGGCGGGCGATCGTGGAGCGGCTCCTGTCGATGGGCGTCGCGGGCGTGCACCTGCGGACGGACTTGTCGGGCGAGCAGGTCGATCCCGGTGCACTCCTTGACGCGGGGCTCGACGTGATCAGCGTGGACGTGCTGGCGGACACGGCGGCGGCGTACGCGGCCCTCACGGGCACTGACCGCTTCGGGGTCGTGACCCACAACCTCGGGGCGCTGGTCGAGCGGCGCGGCGAGCCGACGCTGGGGCTGCACCCGACGTGGATCGTGCCGAGGCTCACGCGCTGCGACGGGGCGTACCCGGACCAGGAGAGCTTCTTCGTGCGCTGGCTGGTGGGCGTGGGGGCCGCGCTCGTGGACCCGATGCCCGCGGGGCGGGCCCCGGGCCCCGAGCGGATCGCGACTCTGCCGACGCCGGCGACGCTGGCGGCCCGCGAGGCACGGGAGGTCGTGCGCGTGCTGAGCGACGCGACGGTGGTGCGGCGGGCAATGCTCGGGGGCGAGGGCGTGCCGGCCGGCCCGCTCCGCGTCGCGTAGGAGGGGGCCATGTCGCGGGCGATCGCGATCATCCTGGCGCGGGCGGGGAGCAAGGGGCTCCCGGGCAAGAACGCGCGGCCGGTCGCGGGCAAGCCCTGCGTCCAGTGGACCATCGAGGCGGCGCGAGCATCGCGCCGGGTGGGGCGGATCGTGCTGTCGACCGACGACGCCGGGCTGGCGGCGCTCGCGGCGGGGCTGGGGGTGGAGTGCGTGGACCGTCCGCCATCGCTGGCGGGCGATGCGGCTCGGGTCGACGACGCGGCGCGGCACGCGCTCTCGATCGTCGCGCCCGGGGCGCCGCCGGGGCGGCCGATCGTGATCCTGTACGCCAACGTCCCGGTGAGGCCGGCGGGCCTGATCGACCGCGCGGTGGACCTGCTCGTGACCAGCGCGTGCGACTCGGTGCAGAGTTACGCGCGCGTGGGCAAGCACCACCCGTGGTGGACCGCGCGGGTGGACGCCGAGGGGCGCGTGCGGGCGTGGGAGGGCGACGTGCTGAACCACGGCGTGTTCCGGCGTCAGGACCTGCCGCCGGCGTTCGTGCCCGACGGCGGGGTGATCGCGCTCACCGCCCGGGCCCTGTGCCTGGAGGTCCCGGGCGCCGGCGACGGGCCGCACGCCTTCTTCGGCGTGGACCGGCGCGGGATCGAGACGGGCGAGGACGAGGTGATCGACATCGACGGCCCGGTGGACCTGCTGGTCGCCGACGCCGTGCTGCGGACCCGGGCGAGGATCCCGGCCTGACCATGAAGATCGGCGCGCGACAGATCGGGGACGGGGCGTACGTGATCGCCGAACTGGGCGTCAACCACGACGGGTCGGCGGACCAGGCCCTGGCGATGACGGAGTCGGCGGCGCGGGCGGGGGCCCACGCCGTCAAGCTCCAGCTCTTCGACGCCGACCTCCTGATGAGCCGGGCATCGCGGCTGGCGGCGTACCAGTCGGCGTCGGGCGAGCGCGACCCGCTGGAGATGCTGCGACGGCTCCAGTTGAGCGCGGACGACATGGCGCCGGTGGTTCGGCGGGCCCATGAACTGGGGCTGCACGCGATCGTGACGGTGTTCAGCGTGCCCCTCGTGCCCGAGGCCGAGCGCCTGCCCTGGGACGCGTACAAAGCGGCGAGCCCGGACCTCGTGCACCGCCCGCTGCTCAACGCGCTCTCCGCGACGGGGCGCCCGCTCATCGTGAGCACGGGGGCCGCGGAGGTGGGGGAGATCGAGCGGGCCCTGGGCTGGCTGGGCCCGGCGCGGGATCGACTGGCCCTCATGCAGTGCGTCAGCGCCTACCCCACGCCCCAGGACCGGGCCGAGCTGGGCGGCGTCGGGGTCCTGGGCGACCTGTTCGACGGACCCGTGGGGTACAGCGACCACACGCCCGACCTGGACACGGGCGGGCTGGCGGTGGCGATGGGGGCGTGCCTGCTCGAGAAGCACCTGACGCACGACCGCTCGGCGGCGGGCCCGGACCACGCGGCGTCGGTCGACGGCGCGGGGCTGGCCCGGTACGTCACGCTGGCGCAGCAGCCCGGGCTGTTCGCGCTCGACCCGCGGCTGGACGTCCCGCGGGTCAAGCGCGTGCTGCCGGAGGAGCGCGACGTGCGCACGCTCTCGCGGCAGTCGATCGTCGCGGCGAGGGCGCTCCCGCCGGGGCACCGCCTGGCGGAGGGCGACCTGGTCGTGAAGCGCCCCGGCACCGGGATCGAGCCGTGGCGGCTCGGCGAAGTCGTCGGGCGGAGGCTGGCTCGCGCGGTCGAGGCGGATTGCCCGCTGGTCGAGGGCGACCTGAGGGCCGGGTCGGCGGAGGCGGCGTGATGATCGGCGACGGGTGGGACAGCGACCCGGCGGTGCGCCCGAGCGACGCGGGCGACGAGCCCGCGTGCCGGCGGCGCGTCGCGGTCGTCACCGGAACGCGGGCCGAGTTCGGGCTGCTGGTCCCGGTCATGGAGGCGATCCGCGACCACGCCGGGCTGGAACTGCTCGTGATCGCGTCGGGCTCGCACCTGGTGGCGCCCGGGGAGACGTACTGCGAGGTGAAGGCGGCGTTCGGGCCGCGGGTCGCCGCGCTGGTGCCGATGCAGGTCGCCGGTCGCACGGGGCGGGTGGAGGACTGCGAGAGCCTGGCGCGGGGCGTGGCCCGGTTCGCGCGGGCTTTCCAGTCGCTGCGGCCCGACTGGGTCGTGGTGCTGGGGGACCGCATCGAGGCCTTCGCCGCGGCGATCGCGGGGAACGTGGGCGGGTGGAGCGTGGCCCACGTCCACGGCGGGGACCGTGCCGAGGGGATCGCCGACGAGTCGATGCGGCACGCGATCACCAAGCTGGCGCACCTGCACCTTGCGGCGACGCCCCAGTCCGCCGAGCGCATCGTCAGGATGGGCGAGATGCCGGAGCACGTGCGGGTCGTGGGGTCGCCTGCGATCGACGGGCTGGATCGGATCGGGGCGATGTCGGACGAGGCGTACCGGGAACTGGGCTCGCCGCGGGCCCTTTTCCTGATGCACCCGATCGGTCGGCCCGCGGAGCACGAGAAGGCGGACGCGCGGGCGGTGATCGACGCGGTGGCGGACCGGTCGCCGCTGGCGCTGGACCCGAACCTGGACGCGGGACGCGAGGGCGTGATCCGGGCGATCGAGGGGTCGGGCGTGGCGCGGCGGTCGCACCTGCCGCGCCCGGCGTTCATCGCCCTGCTGAAGCGACTGGCCCACGAGGGCGGGCTGCTGGTCGGGAACAGTTCCGCGGCCCTGATCGAGTCGGCGGCGATCGGGCTCCCCGTGGTCGACGTGGGCCCCCGCCAGCAGGGGCGCGAGAGGCCGGGCAACGTCGTGCATGAGGACCGGGCGGCGACGGAGGCGGTGCGGCGGGCCGTGGCACGGGCCCTGGCCCTGGACCTGTCGCGCCGCGAGCACCCCTACGGCGACGGGTCGGCCGGACCGCGGATCGCGTCGGTGCTGGCGGAGGTCGATCCCGTCGCCCCGGGCCTGCGCCGCAAGCTGTGCCGCTTTTAACGGCAGGTCCGCCCCGAGTTACCAACCGATCCTCGCGGAGCCTCGGGCACCCGAGCCGCTTTCGAGCGGCGAAGGGGCGCCTGGGCCCAAAGTCCGCCGACACTCGAGCCGATCAAAGAGGGTCGGTTTTCTTATGGGAGCGGCACCATGACCACGTCCACGGGTACACCACAAGAACAGCTCGTCCAGGCCGCGGTCCGCGAGATCAGCCACATCGCGACGCTGCCCGAGGTCACGACGCGGATCGTGGACCTGGTGGAGGATCCGCGCTCGACGGCCCAGGACCTGCACCGGGTGGTGTCGGTGGACCCGGCCCTGTGCAGCCGCATCCTCAGGATCGTCAACAGCTCGTTCTACGGGCTGCCCGGGCAGATCGGGTCGGTGAACCGGGCGATCGTGCTGCTGGGGCTCAACGCGGTGAAGAACATCGCGATCGCCGCCAGCCTGGCCAAGCTGTTCCGGGGGAGCGAGATCACGCCGACGTTCAGCGCCCGCGACCTGTGGGTGCACTCGGCGGGGGTGGCGGTGGCGTCGAAGGTGGTCGCCGACCAGATCAAGATCGGGCTTTCGGACGAGGCGTTCCTCGCCGGGCTCATCCACGACATCGGGATCATGGTCGAACTCCAGCTCGACCGGGCCAAGCTCGTCGAGGTCGTGAACCGCGTGGGCGCCGACAGCGCCGGGGTCCCCGCCAACGACATGCTCGCGGCCGAGCAGGCGGTCTATGGGGCGACGCACCCGGAGTTCGGGGCCGCCCTGTGCGAGCGCTGGCGCTTCCCGCAGCCCCTCCGGTTCGTCGCCGGCTTCCACCACCGCCCGGCGGAGCTCGCGGTGGAACACCGGACGCTGCCGAGCCTCGTGTACGTGGCGGACCGGCTCACCGAGGAGTTGAAGAAGGGCTTCCGCCTGGACCTGCCGACGCTGGACTTCAGCGAAGCGGTCCTGGAGACGCTCAAGATCACGCCCGGCAAGCTGGACGAGCTGCGCCAGGCGATCGTCGATCCGGTGAAGAACGCCGCGACGCTGCTGAGCTAGGGCGATTGCCTCAGGCGGCCTCGGTATCGCGCCGGGGCGCCGCGATGTGGACAAGCTGTCGGCACGGACCCCGGGTCCGGCGCGAACTTGACGGCTCGGGCGCACCGCCCGAGCATGTGCGAAGGCATCAGCCACAGAACTCTCTTTCTCCCTCCGGGCGGCCGCGTGATAACTCATGCGGCCGCCTTTGTCGTGGCGCCGAGCGCATCGCATCGGCGTTGCGATGTGCCCGGAGGGGGGTCGCGGGGTGTGCAGGCAAACAGGCCCCGGGCGAGATTCGGCCGGGCCCCGGAGTGCTCCTGAGGATCCGCGTGCGGGTCGGGCCGCGGGCCTACGGGCAGGGCGTGGTGTAGCGGTTGAGGAACTCGAGGAAGTCGTTGAAGTCGACGACGCCGTCGCCGTTGAGGTCGGCGATGGGGAGCTGGGCGTTGTAGTCGTTGAGGAAGGCGAGGAAGTCGTTGAAGTCGACGACGCCGTCGCCGTTCCAGTCGCCGGGGCAGCCGGGCTGGACGAAGTCGCCGCCGAAGACGATCAGGCCGTAGGCCGCGTCCATGGCGGGGGTGCCGACCCAGCCGTCCTGGACGACGGAGGTGGCGATGACCTCGACGCGCCAGCGGCCGGCGGCGGGGTTGTTGAGGAGGACCATCTCGACGGTGTCGCGGGTGTTGGCGACGCCGCCCGCCGTGCTCGTGTTGGCCGCCGCCAGCCCGTTGTTGCCCCAGTAGACGGTGCCGCTGGGCGCGGTGACCTTGAGGGACAGGTCGTTGACGGCGTGGATGGTGGCGTTGGGGGCGGCGGCGGGGTCGGCGAAGGCCATGGTGGCGCGGAAGACGCCGCCGGGCAGCACGTCGAACTCATAGACCGAGGCCTGTCCGCCCGCGAGAGGGTCGGACTCGTTGACGATGAAGAGCCCGGCGCGCTCGCTGTAGAGGCGGTCCACGTCGGCCATGCCCCAGCCCTGGACGTTGCGGGTGATGTTGTTGTTGCTGCCGCCGGCGCCCCAGGTGTAGCGGAAGGCCGTGTTGAACATGAGTGCCTTGGCGGTGGGGTAGCCGCAGCGGCTGTGGAAGACGCTGGCGGCGCCGCCCGAGTTCTGGAAGGCCGAACCGTTCCAGACCTTGGAGAAGACGCCCTCGTGCCACATCTGGAAGAGCAGGCCGAAGTGGCCGGCGGTCAGGGGCGTCGCCGAGGACGTCCCGCTGAATGTGCCGTAGGCCGTGTCGCTGGAGTTGGTGGGGGTGAAGACGTTGTCGTAGAAGTGGGCGATCTCGGGCTTGATGCGCCCGTCGCTGGCCGGCCCGATGCTGGCGCTGGTCCAGGTGTCGTCGGTGCGGGAGAGCGTGTTCTGGTGGGCGATCCCGCCTACCGACACCATGTTCTTGGCCCAGGCCTCGGGGCGCGACATCTGGTTGCCGGCGTTGGCCTGGCTCTGGCACATGAGCAGGCGGTGGACGAAGACCAGGTCGTCGTGGGCGCTGGAGATGTTGGTGTAGGTCAGCACGCGGGCGGAGCCCACGCTCGACGTCTGGAACGACGCCTGCCACGAGAGGCTCGGATTCACCAGCTCGCCCACGCCGGCGTAGCGCGGCGAGATCGTCGCGGCGTAGTTGAGCTCGCTGGAGAGGTACTGCCGGAAGATCTTGCCCGAGGCCCGAGGCAGCAGCCCCGTGCCCTGCGGGTTGACCGTCCCGCTGCCGAAGACGCAGCCGAACGCCATGTTCCCGTGGCTGTCGGAGGTGGGCGTGCCGCCGTGGGGGATCACCGGCGGGCTCTGGAAGTCCTGGTGCGTCAGGCGGATGCCCGTGTCATACACCTCGCCCCGGACGCCCTGGCCCAGGAAACCCTGGTTGCCCAGCGGCGTGGGGTCCACCGCCGCGATGACGGTCGCGCCGCCGATCTGGCGGGCGATGTCGTTGTCCGTGCCACCCCGGCCCCACGGGTCGACATACGTCACCTCGTTGAACCCGATCACCTCGCGGAGCTGCGCCTTGGTGAGCAGGGCCGTCAGGAAGCGGAACGGGCTGGTGGGATCGTCGTCCGTTACCTGTCCGCCCATGGCCTCGATGCGGCGAACGACGTCGGCCTTGACCTGCGTGTCCGGGCGGTTGAGCAGGACGTGGAAGGGGTAGTGATCGCCCCGCTGGTCGAAGCGATCCAGCCGGGCAAAGTCAAGGTCCGGGCTGTAGGCGTGCAACGCGAACGAGGCGCCCTCCTCGCCGTCGAACGCGAAGCGGCGCAGGGCCGGCTCGATCCGGTACGCGGGGCGTGGATCGCCCGGTAGGGCCGGCGCTCAGAAGGGCCAGAGCTCGAGCCCGTGCGGGCTGTTGCGGATGTCGCGGCTGACGTTGACGCTGCGGATCGGCTCCGGGCCCTTCCCGCGCTGGTACACGCTCACCGTGCTCGGGCTCGACCCCACGATCACCAGGTCGTCCACCGTCGTCAGCCCGCGCAGGAACCCCTGGCGGGCGTAGTCCGCCGGGAGGTCGGTGCTGGTGAGCGTGGCGCGGTCGTAGGTGACGGCGTGGAAACGCTCGCGCTCCACGCCCGACCGGTCCGCGATGATCACGTGTTCGGCGCCGGTGCTGTTGTAGATCACGCCGTCCTGGTAGGGCCGGGCGTTGTGCGTCCAGGTGGGCACGGGGGCGTACACGCCCCGCCCGGGGCCGTCGATGCCGAGTATCCGGTTGAGCGACGTGCCGCAGGCGTAGACGGTGCCATCGCTGACCCAGACGCTGTTGATATGGCAGGTGTCGCCGCGCTCGGGGGCGGGGTTATCCCCGGAGCGCGGCTTGGAAGGATCGAAGGCGTGGGAGACCAGGCGCCGACCGCCGGGGACCTTGGGGTCGTCGTAGAAGCGCAGGCACACGCCCCGCGTGAACGTGCCGCTCGGGACGTGGAACCACAGGACGCTGTCGAAGGCCGTGGAGGTGAGCAGGAGCGTGTCGGCGTCGAGGAACGTCTCGTGGCAGTGACGCAGGTACTCGTTGCGGTGCGAGCGCACGGGGCGGAAGTCGGGGTCGAAGACGAAGACCTCGTCGCTGGCGGCGACGTGGATGAGCCCGGCGTGGAAGGCGATGCCCCGCAGCCCCCGTCCCTCGCCCCGCCCCTCCCAGTTGATGTCCGCGGTGTTCCAGTCGAGCACCTTGCGGTGGGCGCCCGACTCCAGGTCGATCAGGTACGCCCCGCCGTGGCTGGCCCCCTGGTGCGCGGAGCGGATCACGTCGGTCATGAGGACGGTGGGGAGCGGCATCCGGGCGGGAGCGTAGCGGGCCCGGTCGGCTACCGTGCGCCCATGAACCGATACGAGCAGTTCCAGGCCTACCGCGAACGGATGAACGCCCGCATCCTGGGCGAAGGGGACGGGCAGGGCGGGCGCGGCGGCTCCATCGTCACCAAGCGCTTCTTCCGCCTCGACGGGCAGGCCTACGAGCCCGGCGCCCTCCCCGTCAAGACCAAGGAGTTGCTGGGCCTCGTGGCCAGCATGGTCCTGCGCTGCGATGACTGCGTCGGGTACCACGTCGACCGCTGCGTCGCCGAGGGCGCGACGGACGAGGAGCTGTGGGAGGCCTTCGACGTGGCCCTGATCGTGGGCGGGTCGATCGTGATCCCGCACCTCCGCCGCGCCGTCGAGTTCCTCGACCAGTGCCGGGAGGCTCGGGCCTGACCCGCCCTCGGGGGGTCGCCAGCGTTGACCAACTTCCCCCAATAGTGCCAGGGCTCAGGGGCTGTCGGCGTTCCACATGTCGTGGGCGGCCTTCCACGTGCCGTCGGCCTGGCGGCGCCAGATGCAGAGGAACTTCCCGCGCTCCAGGGTCTTCGCTCCGCCGGGTCCGGTGAGCGTCGCCTGGTAGGGGCCCGAGGTGAAGCCCAGGTCCCCGCAGGCGGCGACCTCGGCGTGCGTCGCCGACCACGAGAGCGAGAACGCCGGGTCGGCCACGAGCAAGCCCCAGACCTCCTGGGCCGCGGCTCGCCCCGTGACCGGCGGTGAGCCGGGCGGGTAGATGACCGCGTCGTCGGCGTAGAAGGACGCGATGCGGGCGGTGTCGCGCGATGCGGCGGCCTTGGACCATTGATCGTCCAGGGCGGCCAGGGCCTTGCCCTGCGCGCTCCGCTCGGCGGCGCTCAGGGGCGCGTTTGTCGCACGGTCGCCGCCGCCGGAGCAGCCGCCGGACACCACGCCGATCAGCCCGGCGAGCAGGAGGGGGGCGGCAAGGGTGGTCACGCGTGAACGGGACTTCGTCATTCTGAGCATCGACTGTCCTTTCCTCTTGCGGCGCGGGCCCACGAACACAAGAAGGCCGCAGCCTCTGCCGCGCCACGAGCCGGCACGCTGACTTGGACCCGCGGCGCGGGCGCCGAGTGTACAGGATCGGGCCGTGGGGCGAGAGGCCCGCCGCGCCGGAGCGTTCCTCGATCGGCGCCGGCCCGCACGCCCTTCCTGGCCCACCCCGGCGCGCCGGTCGGGCCCACCCCAATAATCCGCCGTGCCCGATACCCGCACGCTCGCCCTGAACGTCGTCCGCACGCTGCGGGAGCAGGGGCACGTCGCGTACCTGGCCGGCGGCTGCGTCCGCGACGAGGTGCTGGGTCTGCACCCCCAGGATTACGACGTCGCCACCGACGCCCGCCCCGAGACCATCCGAGCCCTCTTCAAGCGGACCAGCGAGGTCGGGGCCCACTTCGGCGTCGTTCTGGTGCGCGAAGGCCCCACGATTGTCGAGGTCGCGACCTTCCGGGCCGACGGCCCCTACTCGGACCGCCGCAGGCCCGAGCAGGTGCGCTTCAGCACGCCCGAGGAGGATGCCCGCCGTCGCGACTTCACCGTCAACGCGCTCTTCCTTGACCCGTTCGCCCCGGGCGACCCGGGTGGGCGGGTGATCGACTTTGTGGGCGGCCGGGCGGACCTGGACGCTCGCCTGATCAGGGCCGTCGGAGACCCTGACGCCCGTTTCCAGGAAGACGACCTGCGCACGCTCCGCGCGGTGCGGTTCGCCGCCCGCCTCGACTTCGAGATCGAACCGGCCACGGCCGAGGCCATCCGACGGCACGCCGGCGACCTCCGCGGCATCTCCCGCGAGCGCATCGGCGACGAGATCCGGCGGATGCTCACGCATCCCTCCCGCGGCCGGGCCGTCGGGCTCCTCCGGTCGCTGGGCCTCGACGCCCCCGTCCTGTGCGAGCCTACCTCCCGGTCCGAGCCCCGACGGGTCGCGGCCCTGGCCCCGGGCGCCGAGTTCGCGTGCGCGCTCGCGGCGTGGATGCTCGATCGCGGCTTCGGCACCGGCGATGGTCTCGTGGACGCGGTGGGTCGCTGGCGCGCGGCCCTCTGCCTCTCAAACCAGGAGCGCGATGCCCTCCTGGCGATCATGACCGGCGTGGCTCGGCTCCAGAACGAGTGGCCGACGGCGACGGTCGCGGGCCAGAAGCGCCTGGCGGCGTCTGATTGGTTTTTGTCAGCGGTGGAGGTTATCGGAACAACAGAACGAGAGGCGGCGTCGGCGATTCAAGGCCGCCGGGACGAGCTCGCGGCGACGCCGGGGGGCCTCGCGCCGCCGCCCCTGCTGACCGGCGACGACCTGATCGCCTCCGGGATGCATCCCGGGCCGTCGTTCAAGAAGGTGCTCGACCTCGTGTACGATGCCCAGTTGGAGGGCCGGGTGATGGACTCCTCGGGGGCCTTGGAACTGGCGCGGCGCGTGGGCGTCCAAGGCGTCTAAGGTCTGGAAGCCCTCCGCCGGGCCCGTGGCCCCCCTCCGAGGGGGGCGTGTCGAGTCGGACTCCTGGATAAAGGTGCGGACATGACCCAGAACAGAATGTCTCGCTGGCTGAGCGTCGTCGGGATGGGTGTGGCCCTGGTGGTGGGGGTCGGACTTCTCCCCATGGGCGGGGGTACGGCGTACGCGCTCCAGGGGGAGCAGCGGACCGAGGACGTGCTGATCTTCGCCAACGGCACGGTGCTGACGGGCAAGATCGTGTCGGAGTCGGCGACCACGATCCGCTTCCAGTCGAGCAAGGCGGGGATCACGGCCACGACCGACTTTGCCAAGAGCGAGATCCTGGAGATCAAGCGAGCGACGGCGGAGGCGTCGGGCGCGGCGGCCCCCGCGCCCGAGCCGGCCCGGGCGCCCAAGGTCGCGCCGGCCCCGGCCGCGCCCAGCGGTGACGGCCCGAAGGTGTACTTCGTCAAGCTCAAGGGCGTCTTCGGTGAGGCGATCTCGCAGACGCCCATCAAGGAGGCGGTGGAGGACGCGCAGCGGCAAGGGGCGGACGTGATCGTGTTCCGCCTGGAGAACGAGTGGTCGGACGAGCTGGGGCTCGAGCGGCTCCCGGACGACACTGCGAACTTCGACGAGATCTTCCGGGCCGAGGACATCACGCCGATCTTCGTCGATCACATCCCGTCGACGTGGGACAAGCGGCCCCGGGTCGTGTTCTGGGTGGACCAGGCGATGGGGGGGGCGTGCCTGCTGCCGCTGATTTCGCCCGAGATCTACTTCTCCCGGCGCGGGCGCATGGGGGGCCTGGGCAACCTGCAGTTCCTCTTCGGGTCGACGGGGGACGCGACGGTGCGTCAGAAGCAGTACTCGCTGCGCCTGGGGCACGCCGAGGGGTGGGCCCAGGTGGGCGGGTACCCGGCCGAGATCGTGCGGGCCATGGTGGTGTTCGACTACGTGCTGTCGTACAAGCTGGTGGGCGGTAGGCCGGTGTACTTCACGCGGATGCCGGAGGGGCCCGACGAGATCCTGCTGACCGACGACGGCAAGGACCAGACGCCCCGGGCCGACTCGGTCGTCGAGCGGGTGCGCGGCGAGGGCAACGACGTGCTGACGCTCAACGAGCGCGTGGCCCGCGACCTGCAGGTCTCCAGGGGGACGGCGGACTCGCTGGACGACCTCCTGCTTCTCATGGGTCTGCAGCGTTCGGCCCGGGTGATCGAGGACCGCGCCGAGCGGATCATGCAGCGGTGGAACTCCAACCTGGAGGGGGCCAAGAAGGCGATCCGCACGGCCCTGGAGGAGTTCGCCCAGATCCAGGTGCAGGGGACCTACGACGAGCGCCAGCGGGCCCGCGCCAACCAGATCCGGCGGCTCGACGAGATCGACTCGATCCTCAAGCGGTTCGGGGAGGGGATCAGCGCCCGCTGGCTCTTCGAGAACGGCGTTCCGGACGAGGCGACGCGGCGGACGATCAAGGAGCAGATCAAGATCCAGATGATGGCCGACCGCCGCTGAGGCGCGGCCCGAGCAGGAGTGTGACGATGACGAAGCGCATGTGGAGCGGGTGGTGGCGTGGGCTGGCGGCGGCGGTGCTGGGCCTGGCCCTGCTGGTCCCCGCGGGTCGGGCCTGGGCCGACGACAAGGTGACGCTCACCGACGGGCGCGTGATCACGGGCGAGATCACGCGCGAGGTCGAGGGGTACGTCTGGATCAAGGTGACGGCGGGGGGGATCCACCGCGAGGAGATGCTGCGCCCGGATCAGATCAAGTCGATCGAGCGCGACGCGCCGCCCGCGGCGACGGCGGGCGAGCCGGCGTCCAAGCCCGAGCCCAAGGCTCGCCCCGGCTCGGGCACGCCCCGGGCGGCGGTGATCACGCTGGGCGAGTCGGGCGACAAGGACATGGTCGGGATCTACATGACCGCCGAGACCATCCGCCGGGCCGTCCCGCAGCTGGAGAGCGACGGCGTGACCGTGCTCGTCCTGCGGATCAAGTCGGGCGGCGGGGCCCTGCTCGAGATCCAGCGCCTGTCGGACATGATCGAGCTCGAGCTCAAGCCCAAGTTCCGCACCGTGGCGTGGATCGACTCGGCGATCTCGGCGGCGGCCATGACCGCCCACGCCCTCAACGAGATCTACTTCACCAGCCAGGGCAACTACGGCGCCTGCACCGGGTGGTCCGGCGCCCTCCAGGCCGTCAAGGGACGCGGGCTGGAAGAGGTCCTCTACATGATGGAGAAGATCAGCGCCCGCGGCGGGCACCACCCGGCGATCATGCGGGCGATGCAGATCTCGGCGGACACCGAGGAGTTCAAGGCCCTGGGCGTGTCCGGCGCCCCGGGGGCCCTCTCGGCGACCGTCAACCCGGACGGCACCGTCAGTTGGTTCGCCGACACGACCAGCGGGGAGTTCGTGCTCAACCCCAAGGGCGGCGTGAACATCCTCACCTTCAACGCCGCCGAGGCCGAGAAGTTCAAGTTCAGCCGCGGCACCGCCGACACGCTCGACCAGCTCGCCCGCCTGATGGGCTTCACGGAGCTGGAGTGGGTGGGCGAGAAGGCGCCGGGCGTCATCTGGCCCGTCTCCAAGGCCGAGAAGATGCAGATGGAGTTCCGCGACAAGACCTTCCGCGACCAGACGGCGGTGCAGTCGTACTGGGTCGCGTACCAGTCGGCCATCGCGGTGGCGCGGCAGCAGCAGGACCGCAACGAGCGCGGGCGCTTCGTGGGCAAGGCCCGCCAGGAGCTCAACCGCATCAAGTCCATGATGAAGAACAACCCCAACCTCGTGCTCTTCGTGCTCAACATGCTCCCCAAGCAGTACGAGGAGTGGCTCGAGGAGCAGGAGAAGATCCTCAAGGAACTGATGCGGTAGGGGCGGAGTTCATCCGGATTCAAGGGGCCGGCCCGGGCACGGGCCGGCTCGCTTTTCTGGGGGCGCCGCTACCATCGCCCGCCCCCAGGAGCTCCCCGATGCCCGCGCCGACCACCGGCTTTGTTCCCCCCGCCCTCGACGGCACGCGCTGGGAGCAGATCGAGCCGCTGCTGCAAGCCCTGCTCTCGCGCCCCGTCGGGTCGGCCTCCGACCTGGAGCGCTGGCTGGTCGATCGGGGCGAGCTCGAGGCCGCCTGCTCCGAGGCCCAGGCCAACCTCTTCATCGCCATGACCTGCCACACCGAGGACCAGGGCAAGCAGTCGGCGTTCACGCGCTACATCGAGACCATCCCGCCCCGGCTCAAGCCGGCGGCCTTCGAGCTGGACCGGAGGCAGGTCGAGTTGTGCGCCCGCTTCCCGCTCGACCCGGGGCGGTACGGGGTCCTGGAGCGGGGCACGCGGGCCGAGGTCGAGCTCTTCCGCGCCGAGAACGTCCCGATCCAGACCGAGCTGGCCAAGCTCGGGCAGAGGTTCGACCAGGTCGCGGGGGCCATGACGGTGACCTTCGACGGGCGCGAGCAGACCCTGCCGCAGATGGCCCGGTACCAGGAGGTGACGGACCGATCGGTGCGCGAGGGGGCGTGGCGGGCGGTGGTGGAGCGGCGCGGGGTCGACCGCGAGACCATCGACGGGGTCTTCGACCGCATGATCGCGCTGCGGCACGAGATGTCGAGGAACGCGGGGTTCGACAGCTTCGTGGGCTACTCGTTCAAGGCGATGCACCGCTTCGACTACACGCCCCGCGAGTGCTTCGACTTCCACGACGCGATCGAGAGGGTCGTGGTGCCGTTCATGCGCCGGCTGGAGGCCCGGCGGGCGTCGACGCTCAAGGTCGACGCGCTGCGCCCCTGGGACCTCTCGGTCGACGTCAAGGGCCGACCGCCCCTCCGCCCCTTCGAGGGGGGACGACAGCTCATGAGCAAGAGCGTGGCGACGTTCCGCCGGCTGGACCCGCGCCTGGCCCGGATGCTCTCGCGCCTGGGGGACGGCTCGGCGTCGCGCGGGGCCGAGGGCGGAGCGTGCCTGGACCTGGACAGCCGCAAGGGCAAGGCCCCGGGCGGATACCAGTACATGCGCGACTTCAGCCGCAAGCCCTTCATCTTCATGAACGCGGCGGGGCTGCAGCGCGACGTCGTGACCCTGCTCCACGAGGCCGGGCACGCCTTCCATTCCATGCTGTGCGAGAACGAGCCGCTGCTGGCCTACCGGGGCTCGCCCATCGAGTTCGCCGAGGTGGCGAGCATGAGCATGGAGCTGCTCACGATGCCCCACTGGGACGGCGCCGACGGGTTCTACGCCGGCGAAGAGGGGCTGGCCCGTGCCCGCCGACAGCAACTGGAGCGCAGCGTCACGCTCTTCCCCTGGATCGCCACCATCGACGCCTTCCAGCACTGGCTCTACGCCAACCCGGCGCACACGCGGGCCGAGCGCACCGCCTTCTGGCTGGACCTGGACCGCCGCTTCGGCTCCTCGTGCTCGTGGGAGGGGCTGGAGCGCTACCGCGATTCCGCGTGGCAGCGCCAGGGGCACCTCTTCAACAACCCCTTCTACTACATCGAGTACGGGATTGCACAACTGGGGGCGCTGCAACTGTGGCTCATGAGCCTGGAGAGGGGCGGGAAGCCCGCGGTCGAGGCCTACATCAAGGGCCTCTCGCTGGGGGGCAGCAAGCCACTCCCCGAGCTCTTCGCCGCCGCCGGCCTCAGGTTCGACTTCGGCCCGGACATGGTGGCCCGCATCGTCGAGCGTGTCGAGCGGGAGATGGAGAGGCTGCCGGAGTGAGCGTGGGCGGACCGCACCTGGATTCCGAGAGCCTCCGCGCGTTGTCGCGCCGGGCGACCGAGTGGATCGCGCGGTACTGGGCCCGCGTGGGCGAGCTCCCCGTGCTCTCGCGGGCGGCGCCGGGCCAGGTGCTGCGGGCCCTCCCCGAGCACCCGCCCGAGGTGGGCATCGCCGGCGCCGGCGATTCCTGGGACCGCGTCTTCGACGACCTGGACCGCATCGTCCTGCCGGGCCTGACCCACTGGCAGAGCCCGCGGTTCTTCGCCTACTTTCCCGCCAACATCTCCACGCCCTCGGTGATCGGCGAGCTGCTCGGCGCCGGGCTGGGCGTGCAGGGGATGCTCTGGTTCACCAGCCCCGCCTGCACCGAGCTCGAGACCCGCGTGCTCGACTGGATGGCGGAACTGATCGGGCTGCCCGGGGCGTTTCGGTCGACGTCGCCGGGCGGTGGGGGTGTGATCCAGGGCACGGCGAGCGAGGGCGCGCTCTCCGCGCTGGTCGCGGGTCGCGACCGCGTCCGCCGGGCCATGGGCGCCGAGCGCGTCCGCGATCGCCTGACCGTCTACGCCAGCACGCAGGCCCATTCGTCGGTGATCAAGGCGGCGATGGTGGCGGGTTTGGCCGACGGGCCCGACGACCGCCGGCGTCTCCGCCTGGTCGACGTGGACGGGTCGTTGGCGATGAGGCCCGAGGCTCTCGCGGCGGCGATCCGGCAGGACGCGGCCGCGGGGCTGGTGCCGTGCTTGGTCTGCGCCACCGTCGGCACCACGGGCACCACGGCGGTCGACCCGATCGCGCCCATCGCCCGGGCGATCGCCGACGCATCGCCGCCCGGCGTCCGCCCGTGGCTGCACGTCGACGCCGCTCTCGCGGGCTCGGCGTGCGTGTGCCCTGAGTTCCGGTGGATGCTCGACGGCGTCGAGCACGCCGACAGCGTCTGCTTCAACCCCCACAAATGGCTGCTGACCAACTTCGACTGCGACTGCTTCTTCACCCGCGACCGCCGGGGCCTGACGCGGGCCCACACGATTGCGCCCGAGTACCTGCGGAACGCGCCCAGCGAGTCGGGCGAGGTGTTCGATTACCGCGACTGGCACGTGCCCCTGGGGCGGCGCTTCCGGTCGCTCAAGCTGTGGCTGGTGCTGCGGTACTACGGGGCCGAGGGGCTCCGCGAGCACGTTCGCGGGCACGTGCGCCTGGCGGCCCTCTTCGAGTCGTGGGTGCGGGGCGACCCGCGCTTCGAGATCGTCGCGCCCCGCCCGCTCAGCCTCGTGTGCTTCAGGCTGCGGCACCCCGACGACGCCGGCGGCGAGTGGAGCGCCGGCGACGTGCTCAACCGCCGCTTGCTGGACGCGCTCAACGCCACGGGGCGGGTCTTCCTCACGCACACCTCGGTGCCGGCCGCGGGTGGGGCGCGGATCGCCCTGCGCCTGGCGGTGGGGTCGGTGACGACGCGCGAGGCGGACGTCGCCGAGGCGTGGGCCCTGGTCCGCGAGCATGCGGGGGGCGTGCTAGGCTCGTCGCCATGAGGCGGGGACTGGCGCTCATCGCGGTGGCGGCGTGCCTGCTCGGCGGGTGCGCCGGGTCGGCGGGTCCGGCGGAGTTCTCCGTGGCGGAGGGCGATTACGCCCGGGCGTTCGACGCCGTCCGCGACGTGCTGATCGCCAGGGGTTTCACGCTCGACCGCATCGACGCCCAGGCGGGCGTGATCACCACGCGGGCCAAGCCCACCTCCGGGCTGGCGACGCCCTGGGACGGCGAGCAGTCGTCGGCGGGGCAGGAAGTGGAGGAGTTCCTCAACCGCACCCAGCGCCGGGCCCGGGTGACGTTCGACCCCGCCGAGGGCGGCCAGCGGCGGGTCGTGGTCGAGGTGCTCGTGGAGCGCGTGCATCGCCGGGGCTGGTCTCCCGCGCCGGTGAGCGTGAGGCAGAGCACGTTCTGGCACGATCCGCAGGGCGGCGCCCCGGTCTTCGCCAGCCTTGTGGAGGCGGACGAGGCACTGGCGGCGCGGCTGAGCCGGCGGATGGCGGCGCACGCCGCACGCTAACCGCCGACGCGGGCGCCCCCGTCGGGCTTGAGGCGCTCAGAAGCCCCCAGGGCCCGGGCGATCAGCTCGGCCCGCGAGGCAGCGCCCAGCTTGCGGTGCAGCGCCTTGACGTGATCGTGCACGGTGTGCGGGCTGCGCCCCATTGCCGCCGCGATCTCCTGGATCGAGTCGCCGCGAACCAGCCGCTCCAGCACCGCCAACTCGCGGACGCTGAGCCATCGCTCCCGGGGTCGGCGATCGGCGCCCAGCGCCAGGCGCGCCCGCCGGGCCAGCAGCGGCAGCGCGGCTCGCAAGACGTCCGCCGCGGGACCGGGGTTCCCGCCGTCGGCGCTCGCGAGCGCGAGGCAGAGCACGCGAGCGCACGGCGGGTCCTGCAGCGGGACCGCCGCCCACAGCACGTTCTCGGGCAGGACCCACGGGAAGGGGCTCGGCGGGCCGGCGACTCCTCGCCGCGCCCCGCCCGCGCAGTCGCCCCGGGCGGGGAGCGAGCCCAGATCGAACGGGAGCGGGGTGAAGCGCTCGGCGGTGGCGCGGATGCCGTGTGCTCCCCTGTCGCCGTCGGTCCAGGGCGACGCCGACCCCGTGGCCTCAACGCTCGGCGCCGCGGCGCCGGGCCCGTGGGCGACCACCTGCGCCATCGCCACTCCTCGCGGGACGATGCCCGCGACGCACCGGGCCGCGACGTCGCACCAATCCAAGGCGGGGTACGCGGGTAGCCCCAGCAAGCACTCGGCAAGCCTCACGGCGGACTCGATCGTGGCGATCTCCGTCTGGCTCATGCTTCATCAACGGGGCGATGCCCCGGTCGGTGCGTGATTCCCCGGTCGGCCGGGCGCCAGCGTGGTGGGAACAAAGGCGAGCGGCGCCGGTCGGATCGGCGTCGGGCGTTCCCGCGGAGTGTGCCTTCGAGTGGGCCTTGCACCTCCGACCTATCGGCCGCCCGGACCGTCGCATCGCATGTTTCCAAGTGAGAAGAGCGTGGTCAACGGCGTCGTTCGGCGCGCGCCGTGCAAACGTGGGAATCCCCTGAGCGCGACCGCGATGGCCGCGCGCGCACCGGACCCACACCGATCTGTGTGTCGACGGCGCGCGCCACGCGCCCCATCGACCAATCGCGACGATCCGACGCTTGTCCCTGCCACAGGTCTGTGTAGCGTGCACGGCGGCAGCAACGCGGCGGGCGCACCCGACCGAGCCCCATGGCCCCCTCGCCGCGACATCCTGAGGTTTTTTCCCCAGCGCCCCCGCGAGGCCGTGACGATCGTGACGAATCCGGCGGGTCCGGGTGGACATTCCGGGAATCTGTGGCACATTAGGGGCACGGGGTGTGGGACGGGGGCTGTGCAGGCAGCCCGAGCCGATCCAGGGTGGCCTGGGGGTTCTTCATTGGGTGGTGTAGCTCTGTCCGCGCCGCGCGCGAGGCGCCCGCCGAGGGTTCGCGCCGGTCTGGGGAGGGTTCGCCATGAGCGCCATTGCGCGACACGGACGGTCCCCGTTCCGAGCACCCGACTGGCAGCCCGAAGCCCTGCAGCGGATGGACGAGCAGCACCTGGTCGCCTGGTCGGCGGTGCCCGGGCGTCGCGTCGCCTTCGGCGCGGCGTTCACGGAGTTCCTGGCGCTCCAGCGCGACGCCGAGCTGTGCGTTCTCTACGGGCACTCGATCGTCGACCTCGAGACGCTGTGCGCGCAGCTCGAGCGCTCGCTCCCGGGCCCGGAGCTGTCGCGTCGCATCGAAGGTCTGACGGGCGTGGTGGCGTGGCTGCGGAGCCGATCCACGGGGCGCTTCAGGCACGCCGCCAAGTTCCGCTACTACCTCTGGCACGACGCCGACGTGCTGCTCAAGCACGACGCGGAGCTGTTCGGGCGCCTGGTGGACGCGATCGCGGGCGTGTCGGCCGAGGCCGAGTATGTCTCCGACGAGATGCTGCTGATCCACCGGGCGGTGATCGTGGGGTCGCCGGCGCTGGCCGAGTACGGCGCGCGGACGGAGGGGCAGTTCCGCTCGTGGTTCGACGACGGCCTGGGCCGGCCCTTCTGGCTGGAGGTGACGGGGGTGCCCACGCCCCGCGTCGAGATCGCCGCGATCGAGGACCTGATGCGCTGAACCGTGACGGCGCCGCACGGAGCCGGTTCGAGTCAGGAGGAGGGGATCGACCCGACCGACAGGTCGGGTCGGTCGTTTTCCGGGCGGGGGCCGATCGCGCTTGACCCGCCCCCCGCGCCGGGCTTTGCTGTGCCCATGCGCATCATCGCGGGCGAGTTCCGCAGCCGACGCCTGCTCACGCCGCCCGACGCTCTGACCACCCGACCCATGCCCGACCGCGTCCGCGAGTCGCTCTTCGGCATCCTGCGCGGGCACACCGAGGGCGCCGCGGTGTTCGACGCCTTCGCGGGGACCGGATCGATCGGTCTGGAGGCCGTCAGCCGGGGCGCCTCGCGCTGCGTGTTCGTGGAGCGCGACCGGGGCAGCGCCCAGATGCTGCGCGCGAACATCGAGATGCTCGGGGCCGACGACCGTTGCGAGCTGGTGGTCGGCGATGCGCTCGGACCCGGCGCCCTGGCCCGCTGCCCCCGCCCCGTGCACCTGGTGTTCATGGACCCGCCCTACCCGCTCCTGCTGGACGCGACGGGCTGGCGCCGCGTCAAGGCGCAGCTCGAACAGCTCATCCAGAGGCTGGACGCGGGGGGGTTCGCCGTCCTGCGCACGCCCTGGCCCTTCGTCCACCGCCCGCCCGGCGAGGCCCCGCCCGAGCCGCCCCCGACGCGGCGGAAGCGCCGAAAGGAGGAGCGGGAGTCGGACGTCGAGCCCGAGGAGTGGGGCGAGGAGGTCGAGATCGCCGGGGATGACGCCGAGATGGGCGAGCCCGGGGCGGCGCGGGGCGAGGCGGTCGACCTGGCGATGGAGGGGGCCGCGGGCCCTGAGACGCGCGTGTACCACAACATGGCGGTGCACCTGTACATGAAGAGAGGGAACGGTGAGCGGTGAACAGTGAAGAGTGAGCGCGCACTGTTGAGATCCCCCTTCCAGCCGCGCCGAGCCTGAGGAGGCTCGGCGACGAAGGCTCGGATCGGAGCCCGACGCCCCGAGCCCTGGCTCGAAGACTCACTCAGACTCGGGGTGAGGATGGGGGGACTCAACAGTGCAGAGGGAGCGGTCAGCCGCGGGGCCGGCCTCTGGGCGGTGGGGGCGCGGGGTGATCCGATCGGCGGCGGGGGCAGCCCTGCGCGGAGGCTGGCGCCGTCGGCTCGGACGGAAGGGGACTCCGCTACGCTTGCGTGCCGCCCGATCGACGCGGCGACGGAGGTCCACCATGCGCCTGCGCTCCATGCTCACCCCGCTGCTCCTGCTCGTCGGGCCCTGCCTCGCCGGGCCTCTCCCCACGCACCCGGAGCTGGTCACAGGGGTGCTCGGGAACGGCATGGGGTACAAGGTGCTGCGGCACGCCAACCCGCCCGGGCGCGTGGCGATGTGGATCCACATCTCGTCGGGGTCGCTCAACGAGACGGACCGCCAGCGTGGCATCGCGCACTACCTGGAGCACATGGCGTTCAACGGGTCAGAGCACTTCCCGCCCGGCTCGGTGGTCGACTTCTTCCAGGGCCTGGGCATGACCTTCGGGCGCGACCAGAACGCCTTCACCAGCTTCGACCAGACCACCTACCAGTTGACGCTGCCCGACACGCAGGTCGAGACGCTGGACAAGGGGCTGAGGTTTTTCGGCGACGTTGCCTTCCGCCTCTCGCTCCTCCCCGAGGAGATCGAGAAGGAGCGCCAGATCATCATGGAGGAGAAGCGGACGCGCGAGGGCGGCGTGCAGCGCGTCCAGAACTACATCTTCGAGCGCCTGGCCCCGGGCTCCATCTTCGGGCAGCGCCTCCCCATCGGCGTGGACGAGACCATCCTGGGCGTCCAGCGGCTGGACTTCGTCGACTACTACTCGAAGTGGTACACCGGGAGCAACATGACCCTGCTGGTCGTGGGCGACCTCGACCCCGCGGTTGCCGCCGAGCGCATCAAGGCCCTGATGGACGTGGGCGAGCGCGTGCCCGTCCCCGCCGACCAGGACGTGGGGATCAGGCCCGCCCAGGCCCCGCGGGCCATCATCGCCCAGGACAAGGAGGTGCGGTCCGCGAGCGTCTCGATCAACCGCATCGACCCGCCGCGGCAACCGACGACCACGACGGAGCGGCTGCGCGACGAACAGTTGGAGCTGATCGGCGTGCAGGCGTTCAACCGCAGGCTGGACCGCAAGATCAGCGCGGGCGGCATGGCGAGTCTGGGCGTCTTCGCCTCCGCCGCCGACCTGGCGCAGGTCATGAAGTGGGTGCAGGTGTCGGCCCGGGGCGAGCCGGCCCACTGGCGTGAGATGCTCGCGGAGGCCGCGACCGAACTGCAGCGGGCCCGCCTGCACGGGTTCGACGACGCCGAGGTCGGCGACGTGGTGAAGCAGATGATGTCGCAGGCCGAACTCTCGGCGTCGCGGGAGGCGACGGCCGCGTCGGGGCAGCTCATCTCGCAGATGAACAGCCGCGTCGCCGCCGGCGAGCCCGTCATGTCCGCCGCCCAGCGCCTCGCGGTGCTCGGTGAGGCCCTGCCCTCCATCTCGACCTCCGAGGTCTCCGAGCGCTTCGCCGCCGTCTTCGATCCCCGCAACGTCACGTTCATCCTGCAGCTCCCGGCGGACGTCGCGGCCCCCTCCGAGGACGACCTGATCCGCCTGGGCACCGAGGCCCTCGACGTGCGCCCCGGGAAGGAGGGCGTGACGGATCGGGCCGCGTCGATCCTCGAAACGCTCCCCGAGCCCGGGACCGTCTCGGAGGCAAGCGATCACCCCTCGAGCGGGATCGCGTCGGCGTGGCTGTCCAACGGCGTGCGCGTCCACCAGCGCACCATGGACTACAAGAAGGACCAGGTCGGCGTCCGCATCACCCTGGCGGGCGGGCGGATCCACGAGACCGCCGCCAACCGCGGCGTCTCCGAGGCCGCCGCCATCGCCTGGGGCAGGCCCGCGACCCGTCGATTGACCTCCACGCAGGTCCGCGACCTGATGACGGGCAAGAAGGTGAGCGTCGGTGGCGGGGCCGGGCCCGACGCCTTCACGATCTCGATCAACGGCTCGCCCGACGATCTCGAGGCCGGGTTCCAGCTCGTTCACGCCCTGCTCACCGAGCCGGTGATCGAGGGGCCCGCGTTCGACCAGTGGAAGCGCCAGCAGATCCAGGGCATCGAGGGGCGGAAGGTCTCGCCCCAGGGTGTCGCGGGCGAGACCATCCCGCGGACCATCTACCCCAAGGGCGAGGTGCGCCCCTTGCCCCTGGAGAAGGAGAACGTCGAGGCCATCGAGCCGGCCGCGGCCCAGGCGTGGCTGGACAAGACGATCCGCACCGCCCCGATCGAGGTCGCGATCGTGGGCGACCTCTCCCGCGAGCGGGCCATGGCGCTCGTCGCGCGGTACCTCGGATCGCTCCCCGCGCGCCCGCGGATCTCGTCGAGCACGCTGGACGAGCTCCGCAAGGTCGAGCGTCCAGAGGGCCCCCTCACCGCCGAGCGCGAGATCCAGACCGAGAGCAACCTCGCCCTGATCCTGAGCGGGTTCTTCGGGGCCGACATCGAGAACGTGCGCGATTCGAGGCTGCTCCAGGCCGCCAGCCAGGTCATCCGCACGCGCATGTTCAAGCGGATCCGCGAGGAGGAGGCCCTGGCCTACAGCCCCGGGGCGTCGAGCACGCCGGGCACGGAGTTCCCGGGCTACGGCATGTTCTTCTTCTTCTCCACCACCGCGCCGGAGAAGGCCCAGCGCCTCGTGGAGGTCGTCCGCGAGACCTACGAGGCCCTGGCCAAGGAGCCCCCGACCGATGAGGAACTCGACGTCGTCAAGAAGCAGACCGCGACGAGCCTGGAGACCCAGATGAAGGAGCCCGACTGGTGGCTCGCGCGGATCGCCGGGCTGGAGTACCGCGACCAGCGGATCGACGACATCGAGGGCCTGCCGGGGTTCATGGCCGCGATGACCGGGAAGGAGATCCGCGAGTGCTTCGCTCGGTACTACCGACCGGAGACGTCGATCCGGATCCTGATCCGCCCGGCCCCCAAGCCCGCCGACGCCCCGCCCGGGTCGGGCATGTGAGGCCGCGGCGCCGGGGCGCGCGCGCGTTTCCCCCAGTTTGTTCGATCTCACGCCGGAATCGGAACGGACGGGTTCGGTCGGCCGGATTTGTGCGTATTGGTCCGGGGTGCGGCCATTGCGGCCGACAGTGACCGGATGGGGGGACATGGGCGTGGGATGCGGTCGGATCAAGCCGAATCGGTTGTGTGCGGCGCCGAAGGGCGAGTGCCTCCTTGGCCACGGTCTGGGACTGACTCCGTGCGGGCCGACCTCGTTCGGTGTCCTAATCTAGGGCGAAGTCCCTATTCGGTGTAGAACCCGTGGTATCGACGTTGGGAGCGATCGGTGGAATCCGCGATTGGAGGGAGTGGCGGTCGGAGTTGAGCTTCATGGTTTCGGGGTCCGCCGCTCTCGTGCCTGGGTGGGCGGACGCCCGGACTGACTCGAGCCAAGGGGCCGGGTGCCTGCGAGGGCGAAGTCGGCGGTCGTGCCCACAACCGCAGGACGCGCACTCGCGGCACCCGACCCCCTTGGCGTTTTTGGGGGCTACATGCGGTCGAGGGTGGGGATGCCCAGGACGTGGAGCCCGTCGGCCAGCACCCGCCCCGTGAGGTCGCACAGGCGGAGGCGCGACTGCTGGTTGGCGGAGTCGGTCGCCTGCAGCACGGGGCAGGCGTCGAAGAAGGTGGCGAAGGCCCCGGCCAACTCGTAGAGGTACTGGCAGACGCGGTGGGGCTCGAGACTCTGGGCGGCCGACGCCAGCGACGCGGGGTAGCGGAGCAGGGCCAGGGCGAGGGTCTTCTCGGCGGGGTCGTTGATGAGGAGGGGGGCGGCGGGGTCGGAGCGCACGCCACGCTCCTGGGCCTTGCGGAAGATGCTCCGCACGCGGACCAGGGCGTAGAGCAGGTAGGGCCCGGTGAATCCCTCGAAGGCGAGCATGCGGTCGAAGCTGAAGGTGTAGTCGCGGGCCCGGTCGTTGCAGAGGTCGGCGAACTTGATGGCGGCGATGCCGATGGCCTCGGCGATGCGGCGCTGCTCCGGCTCGGGCAGGTCGGGCGAGCGCTGGCGCACGGCGCTCAGGCACCGCTCCGCCGCCTCGTCGATGAGGGCCGAGAGCTTGACGTTCTCGCCCGAGCGGCTCTTGAAGGGGCGCCCGTCCTCGCCCAGGATGGTTCCGAAGGCGGCGTGCTCGAGCCTGGCGTGCCCGGGCGCGCCGGGGCGGAGGGTGTACCCGGCCTTGCGTGCGGCGGCGAAGACCTGGGCGAAGTGCAGCGACTGGCGGGCGTCGACGGTGTAGATCACGCGGTCGGCGCCGAGCTTCCGCACGCGCCGGCGGATGCCGGCCAGGTCGCTGGTGGCGTAGAGGAACCCGCCGTCGCGCTTGCGGACGAGGCAGGGCTCCTCGATCCCCTCGACGCGGACGACCAGGGCGCCGTCGGACTGCTCGGCCACGCCCCGCGAGACGAGGTCGTCGACGATGCCCGCGAGTTCCTCGGAGTAGCTGGACTCGCCGGCGCTGTCCCGCTCGCAGAGGGTGCAGCCCAGTCGGCGGAAGGCGGCGATGCACTCGGCCATGGTGACGTCGGCGATCCGCTTCCAGGCGGCGTGGACGTCGGGGTCGTGGCGCTGGAGCCGGACGAGGGTCTGGCGAGCGGCGGCCTCGGCCTCGCGGGCCCCCGCGACCTGCTCCTCCAGCTCCGCCAAGGCCTTGGGCCCCAGCCCGTAGCGGCGCGCGGCCTCCAGGCCCTCCTCGTCGGCCTCGCACTCGCGCTTGGCGTCGCGGTAGGCCCTGTCGAGGTCGTCGAGCGTGAGGCGCGCGCCGTCGACCGCGCCCGACGCCGTCAGGCCCATGAGGCGGTGCGTGACCATGGCGATGGGAAGGCCCCAGTCGCCCACGTGGTTCTGGCGGATGACGCGGTGCCCGAGGCGCTCGAAGAGGCGGGCGAGGGCGTCGCCGATGACCGTGGCGCGGAGGTGACCGACGTGCATCTGCTTGGCGAGGTTCACGCCGCAGAGATCGACGACGACGGTCTCCGTGCTCCCCGGCGCGTCGACGCCCAGGGCCGGGTTGTCGACGTGCTCCAGGAGGTCCGCCAGGGCCCGCGGGCGCAGGCGCACGTTGATGAACCCGGGGCCGGCGATCGACCGCTCGGTGAGCGGGTCGGCGATGGGGGAGAGGTCGGCGCGGGCGACGATGGTCTGGGCGACCTGGCGCGGATTCTGCCCGACGCGCTTGGCCAGGCTCATGGCCGCGTTGCACTGGAAGTCGCCCAGGCTTGCCTGCTTGCCCGGGGCGATGAGCGGGTCGACGGGGCCTTCGAGATGGGGGTAGGCCGCGGCGATCGCGGCGCGGAAGCGGTCAGTCAGGATCGCCAGCGGGTCGTGGATCGCCATGGGGCGGAAGGGTATCGGGGCCGATGGGGTACAGGGCCCGGGCCAGGCCCTCGGCGAAACGCACGACCGCGGTGCTGGGCGTGAGGAACTCCGGGTCGTCGAGCAGCACGATGCGCCGGTCGCGGACCGCGGGGACGTCGAGCGTGCCCAACCGCCCCAGCCGGGCCCGCAGGTCGTCGAAGGTCGGCGGCGGCGGGGCGGGCGAGCGGGGGGTGCGCGGCAGCACGAGGACGATCAGGTCCGGGGCCAGGCGCAGGACGTCCTCGGCGTCGAGGGTCTGGTAGGGCCCGCCCGAGGCCAGCGCGGGCGTCCCGCCCAGACGGACGAGAACGTCGTGGTGGAACGAGCCGGGCCCGAGCGCGGCGGGGGGGTCGAGTGCGGCGAGCATGAGCACGCGCGAAGCGAACGGCGTCCGGCCCAGGGCGTCGAGTCGGCGTGGGATCCACGCCGAGGGGCGGTCGGGCGGGTGGACCATGCGGTCAGGCGCGGCGGTGGGCGGCCACGCGTCATGGAGGCGGTCGGCGGCGTCGATGATCTGGTCGAGCGTGAGCGGGTTGTGGTCGAGGATGCGCCAGCCGCGTTCATGGGCGAGGGCCGCCAGGCGCGGCGGGTGCTCGCGGGCGCCCCACTGAATCACCACGTGCGTGGGATCGACGCCGAGCAGGGCTTCGTAGTCGATGCCCAGCTGGTCGCCGCAGACCGGCAGGGTCGGGTCGAGGGCGATGTCGAAGGCGTGGCGACCGACGGCGAGGGGGGCCAGGCCCAGGTCGTGCAGGGTGATGGCGGCGGCGGGGCTGAGGACGACGACGCGGGGCGGGCCCGGCGCCGGCGCGCCGGGCTTGCCGCAGCCCGCGGTCATTGCGAAGAGCAGGATCGCGATCAGCAGCCGCGGCACGCGCGATGGTAGAGGGCGGGACCGGCCTCCGGCCGCGGCGCCCGGCTCACGTTGCCAGGGTCGCGAACTCGGCGGCGACGGCGTCGCGGAGAGCCGCGAGCGTGCCGGGCGGGTGCAGCGGGAAGGGGTAGGTGCGGTCGAGCAGAGCGCGGGTGGCGCGGGCGTGGTCGGCCAGGTCGTGGGCGCGGCGGTCGAGGTCGGCCAGCGAATCGGCGCGGCGGTCGCGGTAGGCGGTCAGCAGCGCGTGCAGGCGCTGGTAGGTCCGAGCGCGATCGGGTGAGCGGCGCGGGGCGGCGTCGATCTCGGCGAGCAGGCGGGCCTTGTCGCCCGCGGCGGAGTCGCTGACCAGGGCCGGGTTGTGCGCGGCGGCGTGGGCCCGCCAGCGGGCGGCGTCGACGGCGGCGGGGTCGTCGGGCGCGGCGCCTTCGACGGCGAGCAGGAGCGTGGCGGTGACCATCGTGGTCGGGGCCAGCGTGTCCTCGCCGAGCCACCGGGAGAACCAGCGATCGGTGACGCGGTCGTAGCGGGCACCGCCCGTGCCGTGGATGAACAGGTCGCACGCCGCCAGGCGCAGCAGCCCGGTCATGAGCAGCGCGCGGGGGGCGAGGGACTCCACGGGCGGTCGCGGGGCGCCGGCGAAGACGCGCCGACGCGGGGCGCCCGGCTCCAGACGCCACAGGGGGAGCTCGATCCGCCCGGACGCAATCGCCAGCGGGCGGGTCCCGGCGTCGGGGAAGGCGGCGCACGCCGCGTTGTACGCACCGACGCAGCGCTCCGGGTCGGCGAACATGCGATCGGCCAGTTCCGCGAAGGCGTTGGTCTGGGCCAGCACGGTGGCGAGAATGGTCGGGGCCCGCGGGATCAGCGGCTCCATGAGTGCTTCGAGGGCGTCGCTGATCTGCTCGGCGAGGCTCGATGCGCCGCGGGCGCCGCGCAGGGCCGCGGCCAGGCGGTCGAGCCCGGCGGCCAGACCGAGGTCCGGCTGCTTGGCGCGGAGCGCGCCCAGCGGGCCCAGGTCGGCGATGGGCGGGCGGTGGCACGCGGGCGGCTCGGCGTCGTCGGGCGCGCCCAGGACCGCCCGGGCCACGCGCACGCGCCCGGCGTCGAGTACGGGGCACCGCACCTCGATCGCGCCTACCTCGTCCTGATCGACCACGAGCCACGCGGGCGAGGCGCCCAGGCGGCGCGAGGCGGCGTGGGCGGCGAGGTACTTGGCGAGGATGCCCGCGTGCCAGAGCGTGGGCTGGTGCCCGGTCATGACGATCGGCACGCCCACCGGCAGCCCGAGCTGGTCGCGGAGCGACGCCGTCAGGCGGTGCTCGCGCCGGCGGGCCAGGAGCGCGGGCCACTCGGGGCCCGGCGGGTCTATCACGAGCGAGGCGTCGCGCGGCACGCCTGACGGTAGCCCGGCGGGGTGGCGTGCTTCCTGCTCTGAGGGAGCATGCCGCACGGCGCCCGACATCCGCGGGCAAGAGGCCTCCGGCACGGGCGACCGCTCCGCGGTTCGCCCGTGGCACCCGTGAGGGCGCGCGGGGCCCGCTGCGCGGGGGGTTACTCGCAGGGCTGGCCGCAGAGTCCGTCGCAGGCGCTGGCGGGGAGGCTGTGGCAATGGCGGAGGATCTCGCGGTGCAGGACGCGGCGGTAATGGGCCAGGCGCCGCCCGGGGTCGTCGAGGCTGCCGCCGAAGCTGCGCGAGAAGTCCATGTAGATGCGGCGGACGGGGAGCTCGCGGATGCGCAGGCCCGCGGCGACGGCCTGGGCCCAGAACTGCATGGGGAAGGCATACCCCGACGCGGTGAGCCGGAGCCGGCGCAGCCCCGCGACGCGGAAGGCCTTGTACCCGCAGAAGGCGTCGGTGAGCGAGAGCCCGAAGCGGGCGTTGATCTCCTCGGTCATGAGGCGGTTGATGCGCACGCGTTCGGCGGGCGGCGCGTCGCCCGGGGCGTCGGCGGTCAGGTAGCGCGAGCCCGAGATCACGTCGGCGTCGTCGCCCTCGGCGGCGGCCAGGAAGTCGGGGATGGCCGAGGGCTCGTGCTGCTCGTCGCAATCCATGGTCACGACCCAGTCGTACCGCTCGCGCCGGGCCCACATGAAGGCGTCGCGGATGGAGCGCCCGTACCCGCGGTTCACCGCGTGCCGGATCACGTCGATCGGGTAGTCCGACAGGATCCGCGTCGAGCCGTCGGTCGAGCCGTCGTCGATGACCAGGACGTTGCCGGCGTGGATGAGGACGGCGTCGAGGACGCGCCGGAGCGTCCGGGCCTCGTTGAACACCGGGATGGCGATCAGTGCCCGCATGGACCCTCCGCTCCCCTCCGGCCCCGAACTGCCCGGCATCCGTGCGGCGTCCCCGGCCCGACACAGCATACCGCGCCGCACCCCTGATCTCGAGGGGGATCTTTCCGGGTTCTCGGCGTCTAGATCGCGGGCCCGGACCCCGCGTCGGCGGACCCGGACGCGTCCTCGTCCTGCTCGGCCCGGGCCAGCGACGTGAACGCCGCGAACCCGAACGGCTCGCCCAGCCCGGCCCCGGACTGGGCCCGCGACTCCTCGTGGAGCTGCTTCATGAGCTCGTCGGTGAGGGCGTGGACGCCGCGGATCTCGTGCAGGGGGAGCGTGTACTGCTCGCCGCTGGGCGCGGTGATCTGGAACACGGTGCACTCGACGGCGATGGAGAGGGCGCGCTGGGCCTCGGTGCCGGGGACGCCGCAGGCAAAGAGCGGCGTGACGTGCGCGATGGGGATGCGCTCGCCCGCGTTGGTGATGACGGCGAGGCGCCCGTCGAGGATCTGGTCCGCGGGGTCGGGCGTGCCCCCGGTCCGCGACTCGGCGCGGGCCGAGAGCATGCTCAGGCTGGTGAGCGTCTCGCGGACCACGTTGTGCCAGAAGAGCTCGCGCAGGGCCGCGACGCGCCCCGCGTCGATGCCGGCCTGATCGTCGTTGCGGTGGCTCGAGCGCATTCGGGCACGAGCCGGGCGCTTGGGCTTGGACGGCTTTGGTCGGCGCATGAGGGCCTCCGGGGCGTCATCGGTCGGCCAAGGCCTGGCCCTCGGCCTGCAGGGTGGTGAACCGGTCCTTCCGTGACTGGATGCCCCGGCGCCACGCCGCGGCGTAGGCCGACGCGCTCCCCGCGACCGCGGTCTGCCCCGGTGCGGGCTCTCGGAGCAGCTCCGGGAACTTGTCGAGCACCGATTCCACGCCCGCGAGGGCGTCGGACGCGGCGCGTGCGTCGACGACGATGCCGCGACCGCGCCGCCGGATCGTGTCGGGCGCGATGGACTGATCGGCGGGCCTCTCGAGGCGGGCGCGGAGGTCCTCGATCAGGCGGTCCGCGTCGCGGAAGACGCGCTCGGCCTCGTCCCGGGCCTCGCGCAGCCCGCCGCGGAACTCGACCTTGTGCAGGCTCAGCCCGCGGGCGTCGTGCCGACGGAGGAGGTCGCGGGGCGATGAGACGGTTTCGATCGGGAGGGCGAGGTCCTTGAGGAGCGCGGGGGCGGCCCGGAACGACCACGCATCCTTGTCGTCGAGCCAGACAATCTGCGTGGCCAGGCGGGCCTCGCCCGCCGTGGGACGCTCCCGCGTCAGCATCCACCGCCCCGGCGCCTGGCCCGGCAGGACCCACGCCGCGGCACCGGGGAACAGCAGGGCGTCGGCGAATCCCTCCGGCGCGAGGGCCAGGGGCGCTTCGAGAAGGCGGGCCAGGTCCGCCTCGACGGCGCCCCACGCCACCTCGGGCGGCGCGAGGGCCCGCATCTCCCGGTCGCGCCCGGAGCGGACCTGCGTGCGCCCCGTGATGGCGCCGCCGCGCGACGAGAGCCCGATGACCAGCTGCGCCACGCCCACGCGCCGGTCCCCCGGGTCGTCGAGGAGCACCGCGACGGGGGAGGTGAGCGCCTGCACCGCGGCCCCGACCCGGGCCACCAGGTCCCAGCGCCCCGAATCGCCCGCCAGTTCGAGCAGGATCAGGCGCGGCCCGGCCTCCTCGGCGGCGCGGAGCTCCGCGGTGATCTGGTCCGCCAGCCACGAGGTGTCGAGGTCGCCCGGTACGACCAGGTGCCACACGTGCGCCCCGCGGGGCTGAGCCGCCGCGGCCGAGCACAGGAGCGCCACGACGGCGAGGTGCCGCATCATGGCGAGCCCCCCGTCAAGCGGCGACCGAACGGGCCCGGCTCGAAGAGGTGCGCGGCGCGCGGGTCGACTTCGACCATCAGCGATCGACCCGGGGCCACGCCCTCCCACGCGGGCACGCGCGCGACGATCGGCGAGCCCGCGCCAGTCTCGCCGCGAACCTCCGCGTCGTCGCCCAGCGGCTCGACGGTGCGGACCAGGAAGGAGAGCGGCATGCGAGCGGCGTCGGGCACCCCGTCCGCGGGCACGCGGGCGCGGAACCCGAGCACGACGGGCGGGCCAACCGCCCCTTCGAAGCGGCCCTCGTGCCCCGCCGGGATGGCCAGGCGCGCGCCGCCCTCACCCGACTCGACGAACCACAGGCCCCCGGCCCGCTCGAGCCTTCCCTCAACGAAGCTCATCGCGGGCGTGCCGATGAAGCCGGCGACGAAGCGGCTGGCGGGCTCGCGGTGGAGGCTCATCGGCGTGCCCGCCTGCTCGAGCCGGGCCGGGCTCATCACCGCGACGCGATCGCCCAGGGCCATGGCCTCGCCCTGGTCGTGGGTGACGTGAAGGGTGGTGGTGGGGTCGCGGCGGTGGAGGGCCTTCAGGTCAGCGCGGGCCGCGGCCCGCAGCGGCGCATCGAGGTTCGAGAGCGGCTCGTCCAGGAGCAGGGCCCGGGGCCGGCGCACCAGGCACCGCGCCAGCGCGATGCGCTGGCACTGCCCGCCCGAAAGCTGCCCGGGTCGGCGGTGCAGCGCGTCCTCGACGCCCAGGGCCCTCGCGGCCTCGCGCACGCGGGCGTCGATGTCCCGGCGCGGCTCGCCGCGCAGACGGGGCGCGAACGCCATGTTCTCGTACGCCGTCATGTGCGGGTACAAGGAATAACTCTGGAAGACCATGGCGACGTCGCGGCCGGCGGGCGAGAGGCTCTCGGCGGCCTGCCCCGCGATGCGGATCGAGCCGCTGGTCGGGTCCTCCAGGCCCGCGATCAGGCGCAGGGCGGTGGTCTTGCCGCAGCCCGAGGGGCCCACGAGGACAAGGTACTCGCCGTCGGCGGCGTCGAGGGAGAGCGAGTCGAGGGCACGGACCGGTGCGTGCCGCCGCGAGCCGGGGTAGACCTTGCCGAGGTTGTCGAGCGTGACCTGGGCCACCTGCTCCTCCGGGTTGCCGCCGTGCCGACAAGCTTATCGAGGCGGCGTGAGGGCTGGCCCACGCGGCCCGATCGGCACAGTCGGCAGGGTCGCGGGCGATTGGGGCCGGGCTCATCCTGACTGCCGAGAAGTCAGGGGCGCGCGAGGCCGATCGAAGGGGGCGACGGACCCCGTTCGTACCGGGAGGCGAGCCATGGCGTTGACTGAGAAGTCCTTCAACCAGGTCAAGAACATCCTCAACCGGCTGGACCGGTCGATCGACGACCTGCGGGCCCGCCGAGGCACGCCCCAGAACCCCGGCACGTCCCAGAACCCGCCGCCGGAGCGTCGCCCCAACGGGCCGACCGCCCCGCCCGCCCCGTCGAATCAGAACGGGTACACCAACGGCAACGGTTACCCTCCCACGCCCCCCGCCGCCAACCGCCCCGGGTCCCAGTTCGGCAAGGCCACGCCCATCCTGCCCAAGCACGGGTGAGCGGGCCGCGAGGCGTCCGGCGCCGGTGACCTTGTCACGATGGACTGCGCGGCATGTCCGGCACGGACGTGCCCCCCGAATCGCCCACGCAAGGACCGCCGCCGCGGCACGACCGCGCGCCGCGAGCCCAAGGTCCAGCGCGTTGCCCTCAAGATCATCGAGCCGGGGATGGACAGCAGGGCCGTCATCGCCCGCTTCGAGCAGGAGCGACAGGCCCTGGCGGTGATGGACCACCCCAACGTCGCCAAACCGAACCTCCGACACGACTGTCGGCCCGAGCCCCGACAGTCGTGGCACGCGGTCGTCAACCGTGCCACGACTGTGCGGCTCTGGGCACAGTCGTGTCCGCGCCGAACCTCCGACACGACTGTCGGCCCGAGCCCCGACCGTCGTGGCACGCGGTCGTCTTCCGTGCCACGACTGTGCGGCTCTGGGCACAGTCGTGTCCGCGCCGACCCTCCGACACGACTGTCGGCCCGGGCCCCGACCGTCGTGGCACGCGGTCGTCTTCCGTGCCACGACTGTGCGGCTCTGGGCACAGTCGTGTCCGCGCCGAATCCCCGACACGACTGTCGGTCCGAGCCCCGACAGTCGTGGCACGCGGTCGTCAACCGTGCCACGACTGTGCGGCTCTGGGCACAGTCGTGTCCGCGCCGACCCTCCGACACGACTGTCGGTCCGAGCCCCGACAGTCGTGGCACGGTTGACGACAGTCGTGGCACGCGGTCGTCTTCCGTGCCACGACCGTGCGGCCCCGGGCACAGTCGTGTCCGCGCCGACCCTCCGACACGACTGTCGGCCCGAGCCCCGACAGTCGTGGCACGGTTGACGACAGTCGTGGCACGCGGTCGTCTTCCGTGCCACGACCGTGCGGCTCTGGGCACAGTCGTGTCCGCGCCGACCCTCCGTCACGACCGTCGGCCCGAGCCCCGACCGTCGTGGCACGCGGTCGTCAACCGTGCCACGACTGTGCGGCTCTGGGCACAGTCGTGTCCGCGCCGACCCTCCGACACGACTGTCGGCCCGAGCCCCGACCGTCGTGGCACGATGGGGCCTGAAAGGCCCCGCCCCGGCGAGGCCCGGCTCGGCGCCCGGCACGGAGCCGCGGAACCGCCTACTTCCCGCCCCCCGTCCGCTCCACCCACCGCTCCACGCGCTTCTCCAGCACGGGCAGGGGCAGCGCCCCGCCCAGCAGCACGGCGTCGTGGAAGGCCCGCGGGTCGAAGCGGTCGCCCAGACGTTCTTGCGCCCGCCGGCGCAACTCGCGGATCTTCAGTTCTCCGATCTTGTAGGCGCAGGCCTGGCCCGGCCAACTGATGTAGCGGTCCACCTCGCTGACCAGGTCCACTTCCGTGCCAGCGGTGTTGTCGAGCATGAAGTCGATGGCCTGCCGGCGCGACCAGTCGCCGGTGGGCAGGGCCCCGTGCAGCCCCGTGTCCACCACCAGTCGGCAGGCCCGCCACATCTCGTCGCTCAGGCGACCGAAGTTGTCGTAGGGGTCGGCGTAGAGGCCCAGGGGCGAGCCCGGTTCGAGGTTCAGGTCGGCGTCGAGGCGGGCCGGGGACGGGCCCATCTCCAACCCCAGGCGCTCCGAGTACAGGGCCCATCCCTCGACGAAGGCGGTGAACCCCAGCCACTCGCGGAACTCGTGCACGCCCGCCCCCGTCGTGCGCAGCTCGTCCGCAAGAGAGATCTGGAAGTGGTGCCCGGGCACGGCCTCGTGGATGGTGAGCGAGATCATGCCGTAGATCGGGCGCTGGTCGAGGGCGAAGGTGTTGACCATGAAGTACCCGGGCTGCCCGCCCTTGCCCGAGCCGGGGTAGTAGTACGCGGCGGGGCTGGCGGGTGCGGCGAAGCGCGGGATCTCGCGCACGCCGTAGGTGTTCCGCGGCAGCGTCCCGAAGAGCCGCGGCAGCTCCGGGTCGATCCGCTTGCAGATGTCGCGGTAGTGGGCCAGCAGGGCCTCGGTGCTCGTGTGGTAGAAGCGCCGGTCCGTGCGCAGGAACTTGAGGAACGCGAGGAACATGGCCCGCGACTCGCCCTCGGGCAGGCTCGCGGCGTCGCGCCCCTTCAGGTGCGACTCCTTGTCCGCCCAGTCGGTGAGGGCGATGCAGGCGAGCATCTCGGCGCGGATGCGGGCCACCTCGCGCCGTCCGATGGCGTGGATCTCCTCGGCCGAGAGCGGCAGCGTCGTCTCCTGCCGCAGTTTGAAGGCGTAGGCGGCGGGCCCGTCCACGCCCCGGCTGTAGGAGAGCGCTTCGCGGCAGGCGGGGAGATACTCGTCGCGCACGAACGCGGCCAGACGTTCGAAGGCGGGAACGATGCCGCCGGCGATGGCCTCGCGGGCCCGCGCCGCCGCGGTGTGGTCCTTGGGCAGGCGCAGGAAGGGGCGGTAGAAGGGACTGGCGGCGGGGTCGGCGCGGTACTCGGGGCGGGCCTGGGCCAGCACGCCGTCGAGCGTGCGCGAGAGCACGACCCGCGGCGGGACACGCCCGGCCATCATCCCCAGGCGCATCTGCGCGATCTGCTGGTCGATCTGTGGGCCCATCTTCGAGAGGCGCTCGGCGAAGTCGGCCAGGTGCGCGTCGGTGCGCAGCGGGATCTGGTCGCCCAGCTGCGGCAGCCAGACGTGCGGCCCGCTCAGGCTGTCGATGGGCGTTTGCTCGTCGTGCAGGGCCGCGCCCTCGATCCAGCGCGAGAGGGAGTAGTCGAGCAGGTCGGCGTCGAGGTGGTCGGCCTCGGAGAAGCCGGCGCGGTCGAGCCCGCGCAGGCGCGCGAGGCGGTCGCGGGCCTGGGAGAGGCGACGCTCGTACGCCGCGGGGCTCTCGTCGCGGACGAACCGGTCGAAGCGATGGTCGCCGCGCCTGCTGGCGGACTCCGGGCTCTCGCGCTTGATGCTCTCGACGTGCTCGTCGAGGAGGGCGTAGAGGGCGGCGGACCGTCCCGCGGGCACGGGCGTGGGCGCCGGGGCCGCGACGTGCGCCAGTTCCGGCGGCCCGGGCGGACCGCCCCACGCCGCCGGGGCCAACGCCGAGAACCCCACGACCGCCGCGATCCGAGCCAGCATTGTGCGCATGGACGGAGGATACCCGTCGTGGCCTGCTGGTCCGCGTGGGCGTACCATTGCTCCGCACCTTGGGGATTGGTGTAACGGTAGCACGGCTGACTCTGGATCAGCTAGTCTAGGTTCGAATCCTAGATCCCCAGTTCCCTTTCGCAGCGCGCGCCGCGGTACGCTGGAGCCATGCTTCGAGCGATCGCCCTCGCCGCGCTCCTCCTGCCGACCGCCGTGCTTGGTCAATCGGTGCGCCTCCGGGCCCTGGGCACGGCCCAGGATGGCGGGATCCCGCACGCCGCCTGCGCATGTCCGCGCTGCGACGCTGCGCGCGCGGATCCGTCGCGGCGCCGACTCGTCGCCAGTCTCGGGCTCGTCGTGTCCGGCGAGGGCTCGGCGTCCAAGGTATTCCTTATCGACGCCACGCCCGACCTGCGCGCGCAGCTCGACATGCTCGCGGATGTGCGCGATGCACCGGCGGACCGGGTGGACCGCGCGCCCGTCGACGGCGTGCTGCTGACGCACGCGCACGTCGGGCACTACGCCGGGCTCATGTTCTTCGGGTACGAGGCGGTGAGCACGCGCGACCTGCCGGTGTGGGGCACGCCGAAGATGATCGCGTTCCTGCGCGCCAACGAGCCCTGGGCCCAGCTGGTGCGCATCCGCAACATCGAGCCGCGCGAGGCGCCGCCCGGCGTTGCGTTCGAGCCGGCGCCGGGCGTGACGGTCACGCCGATCCGGGTGCCGCACCGGGATGAACTGTCCGACACGGTCGGTTTCCGCATCACCGGCCCCGCGCGCACCGCCCTCTACATCCCCGACACCGAGCCGTGGCGGAACTGGCGAGAGCCGTTCCCCGACCCCATCACTCTCTTCGAGGGCGTGGACGTGGCGATCCTCGACGCGACGTTCTACAGCCCGGGCGAACTGCCCGGGCGCAACATCGCCGCGATCGGGCACCCCCTCATGACGGAGACGATGGACCTCCTTGAATCGCGCGTGCGCGCGGGGGCATTGACAGTCTACTTCACGCACCTGAACCACTCGAACCCGGTCCTGGACCCGGCGGGCGAGGAGGCTCGTGCCGTCGAGTCGCGCGGGTTCATGATCCTGCGCGACGGTCAGGAGATCCCGCTCTGAGCGAGCTACCTGGGCGACGTGGCCAGGCCGGTCCTGGTGATCCCCGCCACGGCGCAGGCCTCGTGGGCCGCGACGACGTCCTGGTAGGGCACCGCGTCCGAGGGCGTGATGGCGACGACGAGCCGCTCGGCGCCGGCGCCGCGGACCAGCTCATCGAGCCACGAGCCGAGCCCGGCAAGCGGGACGGCCTCCGCCGAAGGCAGCGACACGCCCGCGGGCGCGGCGCCGAGGTACGCGGGGCTCACCGTTGTCCCCCGCTCGCCGCTGGCGAGGGTGAGTTCGACGCGGATGAGCGCATCATCGGTGATCGCCGCGGTGGCGGCCCGGATGGGCAGGGCGGCGCGGATGAACCAGTCGGGCCCGAGCACCGCCGCGGAGGCCATGAAGAAGACGAGGATGACCATGACCACGTCGACCATGGGCGTCATGTTGGGACCGAAGTGCCCCTGGTAGACCTGGAGGGCGCTGCGCTTGCGGCGGCGCATCAGCGGCGCTCCTCGCGGACGGAGACCAGGCGCAGCGACGCCAGCCCGGCGCGTCGGCAGGCCTCGACCACCGGCGCGACCTGGGCGTAGGGCGCCCGGCGGTCGGCGCGGACCTGCACCGCCAGGTCCGGCCGCTCGGCGATGCGGGCGCGGACCAGGTCCTCGAGCGCGTCGGCGGTGACGGGCACGCCGTCGGCCAGGATCGACGCGCTCCCGTCCGCCCCCGGCGCGACCTCGACGACGAGCGGGCGGTCGGGCTGGTCGAGCGCGCCGATCGCGGTGGAGGGCAGGTCAAGGTCGGCGAGCCTCTGCGTCGCGAGCTGCCCGACGATGAGGTAGAAGACGATGAGGACCATCACGACGTCGATGAGCGGCGTGACGTTGATCTTGCCGGCGTGGGCCTCGTCGGGGTGGCGATGGAGCGTGCGCAGGCGCATGGGTCAGGCGCGGGCGGCGGGGATGCGGTCGACGATCCGCGAGGCGATGACGCTGGCGCGGGTGCACAGGCGGTCGACGCGAGCCCGGAAGTACCCGAAGGCCAGCAGGCTGGGGATCGCCACGCACAGCCCCAGCAGCGTGTGGAACAGGGCCTTGGAGATCCCCAGCGACAGGTCCGTGGGCCCGGCCCGTCCGGCCGACTCGCCCAGGCTCGTGAACGCCAGGATCATCCCCCACACGGTGCCCGCCAGCCCCACGAGCGGGCCCACGTTGCCCACGATGTTCAGCACCTCGATGCGGCGGAAGTAGGACGCGCTCTCCTCGGCGGCGGCGAACTCGGCGGCGTCACGCACCGCCTCGGTCCCGCGCCCGGTCTGCGAGAGGGCCGCGGCCACGATGCGGCTGACCAGCGTCGTGTCGCGGTTGGAGAGGTCGCGGGCGTCGTCCCAGCGCCCCGCCGACGAGAAGTCGTCGAGGCGGTTGACGGTCGCGGGCGGGAGCACGCGCGAGGCCCGCAGCTCCAGCAGGGCCGCGATGATCACCGCCACCGCGATCACCGACATCGTGAGCAGCACCACGGTGAACAGGTCGAACGACTGGACGAAGAGCTCCCACAGGGCGCCGGTGCCGGCGAGGGGGCGCGACGCCTCCGCGGGCTGGCCCAGGGCCGGGGCCGCCAGGGCGACCGCCACGAAACACGCGGGCCATCGGAGAGTTCGGTGGATCATCGCGGCGATGGTACAGGGCATGCGCCGCCCCCGCCCGCGAACGGAACCGGGGAGCCACGGAGACCCCGGCCCATCACGCCGAGGCTGAGTCCGCGAAGCCTCGGATTGGAGTCGCCCATCCGCCCCTGGGCACGGGCCCCGGCGCGCTGACAGGACGCTCGGAGCGCCCCCATCCGAGGCTTCGCGGACTCAGCCTCGGCGTCGGGGACTCCGCCTGGGCGTGCCCGGGCCCCGCGGGGGTGGGGCCCGCGTCCGACCGATACCATGGGCGTCAATCGAGTCGCGCGGCGGCCCGGGTCCTTGTCGGTCCCCGGGCTTGCGCCTGCGCGCGGGGCCTGCGCCTTGGGCGACCTGCTCCAGATCATCGCCGGTGACCCCGCCCTGGTCGGGCTGGCGGACCTCATGGAGGCGCGGCGGCGGGTCGTGGCGACGGGGGCGGTGGGGGCGTCGACGGCGCTGGTCGCGGCGGCGCTGGCGCGGCGGACGGGGCGGATGGTGGTCCTGGTCGTCGCGCACCTGGACGAGGGGGACGACTTCGTCGACGCGATCCTGGAGCAGGGAGGGGCCGCCCTGCGGTTCCCCGCGCTCGAAGCCGTGCCGGGCGAGTCAGGGGCCGCCCTCGACCTCTTCGCCGAGCGCCTCGAGACGGTCCGGCGCGTGCTGGCTCCCCGCGGCGAGGACCCGGCGCCGGTGGTCGTGGCGCCGATCCAGGCGCTCATGCAGTCGGTGCCGGCCCCGTCGCGGCTCGACGCGCTCTCGCTCAGGGTGGTCCGTGGCGCCCCGATGTCGCCGCAGGGCCTGGCCCGGTGGCTCGACGCCGCGGGCTACTCGCGCCAGGAGGCGGCCGACGAGCCGGGCGACTTCGCGCTGCGGGGCGGGATCCTCGACGTGTTCCCGGCGGGCGGACAGGCCCCCGTCCGCGTCGAGTTCCTGGGCGACGCCGTCGAACGCGTCAGCGAGATCGACCCGGACACCATGGGCAGCGATCGGGCCCTGGCCGCGCCCCTCACGCTCGTGTGCGCCGATCCCAAGGGCGTCGGCGAGCAGACGTGCCCGTTCCTGGAACTGGTGCCCGCGACGAGCCTCGCGCTCATCGCCGAGACGGCCGAGGTGGTCGAGCAGGGGCGGGGGTACTACGAGCGCGTCGTCGACGCCCGGGACATCTTCGGCCCGCCCGCGGTGCTCCGCCTGATGGAGACCCGGTTCCACGCGCTGGCGGAGATGAACCACTTCTCGGCGGGTGCGGCGGGGGCCGACGCGCAGGTGACGCTGCCGGTGACCCCGCTGCCCACGTTCGCGCGCGACGCGGGGGAGGCGGTGGCGGAGTTGGTCGACGCCGTCGCCCAGCCGGCGGCGGGGGGCTCGCCCGTCCGCCCGCGCGCGGTGGTGCTCTGCCAGACGGAGGGGGAGCGGGCGCGGTTCGACGAACTGCTCGGGGGCGGGGCGGTTCGGCGCGCGGGCCCCGAGGGCGACGCGTCGGAGGCGTTGGCGGCGCTGCGGGCGCGGGTGGAGTCGCGCACGGCGTTCATGGGCGCGGGGTTCGGCTGGCGGGTGGAGGACGACGGCGGGGCCCCGGGGGGCTTGCTCGTCGTGCCCTACCACGAGCTGCTGGGGCGGGCGCCGGGGCGTCGGCGCGCGGGGGCCCGCCTGCGCAGCTCGCGGGCCCTGGACACGTTCCTGGAGTTCGCGCCGGGCGACCTGGTGGTGCACGCGGACCACGGCATCGCGCGCTACGCCGGGCTCTCCATGATGAGCCCGCGCAAGCTGCCCGGGCGCGGGAAGATCGACGTGGTGAAGCCCGGCGCCGGCCTCCTGCCGCCCGGCGAGCCCGAGGAGTACCTCACGCTGGAGTTCGCGGGCAGGAGCCGCCTGCACGTGCCGGCCTCGCAGATCGACCTGGTGCAGCGGTACGTGGGGGGCGGCGGGGCCAGGCCCCCGCTCTCGACGCTGGGGGGGCAGAAGTGGAAGGGCCAGAAGGAGCGCGTGGCCGGGGCGGTGCGCGACATGGCGGCGGAGCTGCTGCGCGTGCGCGCCGCCCGCGAGAGCACGCCCGGCATCCGCTTCCCCGACGACACCGCCTGGCAGCGCGAGTTCGAGGCCGAGTTCCCGTACCAGGAAACCGACGATCAGATCGCGGCCCTGGCCGAGATCAAGCGCGACATGGGGCGGGCCCGCCCCATGGACCGCCTGATCTGCGGGGACGTGGGGTTCGGCAAGACGGAGCTGGCGATCCGGGCGGCGTTCAAGGCGGTGGAGTACGGCAAGCAGGTGGCGGTGCTGGTGCCCACGACCGTGCTCGCCGAGCAGCACGAGCGGACGTTCAAGGAGCGCTTCGCCGACTATCCCTTCCGCATCGAGAGCCTGTCGCGCTTCAAGACCGGAGGCGAGGCCCGGGCGATCCTCGGCGACGCCCGCGCGGGGCGCGTGGACATCCTCATCGGCACGCACCGACTGCTCTCGGGCGACGTGGACCTGGCCGACCTGGGCCTGGTCGTCGTCGACGAGGAGCAGCGCTTCGGCGTGGAGCACAAGGAACGCCTGCTGCGCCTGCGGCTGACGGTGGACGTGCTCACGCTCTCGGCCACGCCCATCCCGCGCACGCTGCACATGTCGCTCCTGGGCCTGCGCGACATCTCCAGCCTCGCCACGCCGCCCATGGATCGGCGGGCGATCGTGACCGAGGTGATCCCCTACAACGAGAAGCGCGTGGCCCAGGCGATCGCGCGCGAGCTGTCGCGCGAGGGGCAGGTCTTCTACGTGCACAACCGCGTGCACGACATCCGCGACGTCGCCGAGCGCGTGCGGGCCCTGGCCCCGGGGGCCCGGATCGTGGTGGGGCACGGGCAGATGTCCGACGACGAGCTGGAGGACGTGATGCTCCGCTTCACGCGCCGCCAGGCCGACATCCTGGTGAGCACGACCATCATCGAGTCGGGCGTGGACATCCCCACGGCCAACACGATGATCATCGACGACGCCGACCGCTTCGGGCTGGCCGACCTGCACCAGTTGCGTGGGCGCGTGGGTCGGAGCAAGCACCGGGGGTACTGCTACCTGCTCTTGCCGCGCGACCGGGCCCTGAAGGAGATCGCGGTGAAGCGCCTGCGGGCGATCGAGCAGTACTCGATGCTGGGGGCGGGGTTCAAGATCGCCATGCGCGACCTGGAGACGCGCGGCGCGGGCAACCTGCTGGGGGCCGAACAGAGCGGGCACATCGCGGCGGTGGGGTACGAGATGTACTGCCGGCTGCTCGAAAAGGCGGTGCACGAGCTGAACCGCCAGGCCCTGCCCGTGTCGCCCGCCTCGGTGAGCCTCGAACTGGGGATGGGGGCGAGCATCCCCAAGACCTACATCGCGTCCGACGCGCGTCGCCTGGAGACCTACCGGCGCATCGCGACCGCCGGGACGCCCGAGGACCTGGCGAAGGTCGCGGGCGGGCTCACGGACGCCTACGGACCGCCGCCCAAGCCCGTGCAGCGTCTGCTGGGGCTGGCCGAGCTGCGGATCGCGTGCGTGGGCCTGGGGATCCGCGGGATCACGATTCGGGACAGGGACGTCGTGTTCCGGGTCGCGGCCACCTTGGCGGTGGCCCCGAGGCTCCGCGGCGGCGCGGGGAGCGTGGTCGAACTCCCGGGCAAGGCCCCCGGGGAGCCCGCCGAGGTCTACTTCCGGCCGCCCCCGAGCCACCTGGAGCCGGAGACGCTGCTGGCGATCCTGCGGCGTCGCCTCGCTCCGGCGGCGAGCGCCGCCGCCGCGGTGCGGCTGGGGTGAACGCCCCGTTTTGTGCGGGCGAGGTGCGTCGCTGTTGCGGGGTGACGGTTTCCGGGTAGTCTGCTCACCTGGCGTCCGCGCCGCCGCTCGCGCCGCGTGGGTTGCGGGCAGGGTGGAGCGGGCGTCAAGAGGAGAGGGCACATGAAGACGCAGTTCGTACTTGCGCGGGCGGTGGGTGTGGCCGTGGCGCTGTTCATCAGCGCCACAGCGTGGGCCAACGTGACCAGCGGGAGCTTCGCGCGGACCGAGACCTGGACGGTCAGCCCGGGCGGCGGGTCGGCCACCTGGGGATGGAACGTCAACTGGGCGATCGACCTCACCAACAACCGGATGACGCTGTCGCACACGATCCGGCTGAACACGGCGCAGGGATCGGCGGCGCCGACGGCGGCGGAGATGGCGGCGTGGAAGGCCCAGGCCGAGGCCAAGTGGAACCGCAGCGACATCTTCGTCAGGCGGCACCACAACCCCTCGGGCGAGGACAAGAACTTCGCCCTCCACTACGTCATCACCTTCACCACGGCGGCGGTCGCGAACAACTTCAAGGTCACCGTGCATGACGGGGCCGGCGCCACCAGCGCCGGGCAGTACTACCGCGGCACGGGTACGGAACTGAACGGCGTGAACACGCCCGGCGTGAATGTCGTCGCCCACGAGGTTGGGCACTACCTCGGTCAGCCGGACGAGTACACCAACGGCGGCTGGATCGTCGCGGGGAGCCCGCACAACGGGCCCGCCTTCACCACCACCAGCCTCATGAACAACACCAACAAGAGCGCGTTGCCGACCCGTCCGATCGGCGTGACCTGGGCGCGGCACTACACGGCCTGGGCCACCGCTTTCACGGAGTTCGACCGCCTCAAGGGCAACACGGGGTACAAGTACACCGTCGTCCCGACGCCGGGCGTTACGGCCACGCTGCTGTTCGCGGCGGGTCTGACGGCTTCGCGCCGGCGCCGCGCCGCCTGACCGCGGGTCGGCACATCGGGCCGCCGACCGGGCTTACCATCCCTCGATGGGCCCCGGTCGGCGGCCCGTCGCCTGCGCGGGCGCCTGCACGCACGGATGGATCGCGGGATGACCCAGGACCCAGAGCACGACGTTCCGTCCTCGGCGCCGCCGACGACCCTGTCGATGGACCGCCGCATCGCCATCCTGCGCCGGCGCCTCGTCCGCGAGGCCTCCGTCGCCATCGCCATGCTCGAGGCGTCCGTCGACGCCCTCTTCCGGCTCGACGTCGAGGCCGCCCGCGGCGTCCGCCGCCAGGACGACCGCGTCGACCAGGAGGAGGTCGAGATCGAACAGGAGTGCTACGCCCTCATCACCCTGCACAACCCCTTCGCCCGCGACTTCCGCACGCTCGCGTTCATCCTCAAGGCCAACGGCGAGGTCGAGCGCGTCGCCGATCACGCCTGTTCCATCGCCAAGGTCACCCTCCGCGTCCGCGAGCTGCTGGGGGACCAGGCCCCGGCGCCCAAGTGGCCCACGGCCCTGGCGGAGCTGGCCCAGCGCGTGCCCCTCATGTGCCACGAGCTCATGCGGATCGTCCTCGCCGAGGACGTCGACGCCGCCCGCGGCCTGGTCTCCAGCGACCGGACCATCGACACCCTCGACCGCCAGCTCTTCCAGGAGGTGGCCGAGTGGATGGATGCGCGCCCGGCGGGGGACGCCACCAGCGCCGTCGGCCTGCTCATGTACCGCGCCGGGCGCGAGCTGGAGCGCGTGGGCGACCTGATGGCCGGGATCGCCGAGGACATCGTCTACCTCGCGACCGGCTCGATCATCCGCCACGAGAAGCGTCGTCTGCGTCCTCGGGTCTGAGCGCGGGGGCCTCCTCGCCCAGCTCGCGGCGGATCGCCGACTCGCTCATCAGTTCGTAGCACGTCGCCATCAGGCCCACGAACGGGAACTGGCCCCCGGGCACGGGGCTGGGCCCCAGGCGACGCAGCAGCGGGTGGCTCACCTTGGGCGGGTCGATGGGCAGGTCCAGGTCGCGCAGGCCCGGACCGGCGACCCAGAAGCTCTCGAGGGCCTGGTCCAGCGTCGGCGCCTGCACGTCCGAAAGCCCCGGCACGCTGGTCGGGTACACCGACGCCGACGCGCCCCCCGGGCTCGCCGCCGATCGCCGGCGGTGGAGCTGCTCCAGCAGGTCGTCCACCGGCATCCCGCGGAGCGTGAAGATCGCGAAGGGGTCCTGGTCCATTTGCTCGGCGAGCAGGGCCAGCACGCAGCAGGCGTGCTTGCACCACGGGTCGGCCGCATCCGGGCGGGCGCAGGTGCACGTCGGCGTCACGTCGCCCGCCTCCGTCGGGCACAGGCGCAGCCCCAGCGGCGCGAACGCCTCCTCGACGCTCGCGGGCACCTCGCGGGCCAGGAGGCGGGCGGCGTACCCCGCCTGGGCCGCAAGCACGCCCAGCACCTCGCGCCACTGCTCGTCGTTGAACGCCGAGATCGCCAGGGCGGTGGTGTAGGGCGACAGCGAGCGCCCCTGCACCACCGCCGTCACCCTGCCCGCCTCGATCACCCACCGCTTGGTCTGCCCCATCCGGGCGTAGGCCAGCCCCTCGACGAGGTTCTCGCCCTTGCCGACGCCCTCCAGCAGGCGCAAGACCCGCTGGGCGGCCCAGGTGCGCTGCGACGGCGCATCGCCGGCGAGCTTGATCCCGCCCCGCACACGCTTGGGTTTGGCCAGGCGCACGCTGTCGAGCGGCGGTCGTGGTCGGTAGGGCTCGGGCACGCGGGCGCTCCTCGATCATACCTCGTCGGCGACGGCGTCGTTACGCAGGGTGAGCAGGTCGCGGAGCTGGTCGGTCGAGAGCTCCGTCAGGGCACGCTCGCCGGCCCCGATGATGTTCTCGGCCAGCTCCGTCTTCTCCTCGATCATGCGGTCGATCCGCTCCTCCAGCGTGCCGCGGACGACGAACTTGTGCACCTGCACCGTCCGCGTCTGCCCGATGC